>JAESGV010000014.1_pt1 | contig 580428 bp, 562 predicted proteins | sample 9269781 | NCBI WGS metagenome assembly JAESGV01 (sample SAMN15741586, study PRJNA653496) | algae metagenome | isolation source: Tildeniella torsiva UHER 1998/13D and co-occurring heterotrophs from... | place: Slovakia: Slovak Paradise National Park, Hrabusice, Kosice Region | collected 2000-01-01
CGAAACACCGACCGGCGCAGCAGCCACCGACGAGCACAGCTCCAACTTGCCATCGCGTTCCTACTCGCAGCCAAGCTCATCGACTGGGCCCAACGATGGAGCCCTATCCGCTGACCCTCTCAGCCGACGCCTCGGAGGCGGACCGCCACCTGGCACTCGAGCTGCAGGAGTTCGTCTACGGCACCCTGACGGTCATGGTCGCGATCGGCGGCCTCGTCGGGAGCAGCGAACCACCGACCGCGCGCCGGGCGATCGCCGTCATCCTCGGCGTGGCGTTCGCCACGATGCTGGCCCACACGTTCGCGGCCCTGACCGGCATGCACGTCGCGAACCGTCGACCGGTGCGGCGCGCGGAGGCGATCGTCGAGCTCGGCCACTCGTGGCGCATCGTGCTCGCCGCGATCCCCTCGATCGCCGTCCTGGCGATCTCGGCGACAGGCCTCTACTCGACCGTGACCGCAATGCGGATCTCGAACGGGCTCGCCGTGCTCGCGTTGATCGTCATCGGCCTGATCGCTGCGCGCCGCGCCGGCAGTTCGGCGTTCACGTCGGTGGTGCTCGTGACGCTCGCGACGACGATGGGTCTGGTGATCGTCGCGCTCGAGCTGTTCGTGCACCACCTCTGAACGGGCCGCCGGGCGGCGCGGCCCCGAGCGATCAGCTCGCGGCGCCGGGCGCCTTCTTGGCGGGTGCCTTCTTCTTCGCCGGTGCCTTCTTCTTGGCAGGTGCCTTCTTCTTGGCAGGGGCCTTCTTGGCGGGAGCCTTCTTCTTCGCCGGGGCCTTCTTGGCGGGCGCCTTCTTCGCGGGGGCCTTCTTGGCCGGCGCCTTCTTGGTCGGGACCTGGGCCTTCACGGTGTCCACCATGTCGGCGGCGCGGGCGGACACGGTCGAGGCGGCGGAGCCGACGGTGTCGGTGACCGGCGACGTGTCGGGCGCCTTCTTGGCGAGGTCGCGCACGGTCTCCTCGAGCTGTTCGACCGCCTTGCGGATCTCGGTCTCGACGGTGCCCACCAGCTTGCGCATCTCCTCGATGCTCTCCCTGATGAACGCGCTGATCTCCTTGTCCACGTTTCCGGCCACGTGCAGTCTCCTCGTCGTCGACGGACCCGGGCGGGTCCTTCGCTCGTCAGCGACATCGTACCGAGCATGGCTGCGGCGCGGGTGATGTCGGCGAGGCGTGCCTCAGACGCCGCCGAAGGGAGGACGCAGGACGGTGTCGGCGACGTCGGTGCGCGGCGTCGTGTCGCCGCGACGCAGCGCGGCACCCGGCAGCGAGTACGCATCGGCGGCGCCGAGGTCGACGTGGTAGCCGAGGTCGGCGAGCGATCCGATCGTCAGGCGGCTGAGCGGGTTGAACCCGTTGTTCAGGTAGCCGGTCATGATCTCGTCGTCGAAGGTCGACTCACGCCAGTGCGCGTCACGGGTCCCGGGTCCGCCGCCCGCCTCGACGGGCACGGTGCCGGTGCGACCCAGCGTCGAGTTCTCGGCCACGCCGCGCCCGCCGACGTAGCGGGGGTTCGAGCCGCCCGCGCCGGTGATCAGGTTCCGGGGGTTGCCGATCGAGGACAGGTCCCACAGCGTGCCGACGCCGAGCACGTGGGCCATCTCGTGGAGGATCACCTGGTCGAACGAGCCTTCCGACAGCAGCGACGCGACGTCGTCCTCGTCGAACTCCATCACGCCGTGGATCGCGAGGCCGTTCCCGGTGCTCACGCAGGTCGGGCCGGCCTGGCCGAGGACGCCGCCGTCGCCATCGATCGCCACGACCGCGACGTCGATGATCAGGTCGTCGACGACCGCCGGCAGCGGATCGGCGCCGGCCGGCAGGCAGGGCGGCGTCGGCGGCACCGACACGTCGGTGATCCCGCGCACGATGACCTCCTGCCACCGCTGCTGTGCGGCGGTGAAGGCGGCGGCCTCGGCGGGGGCCAGCGCCCCGACTCCGCGCAGCTCGATGTCGAACGGCTCGACCGGACCGGCGGGCACGTCCAGGATCAGCGTGCGGCTGACCGGCGCGAACGAGCCGTCGTCGACCTCGAGCACGGCGATCACGGTGCCGGGGTCGTCCACGGTGATGTTGCGGCTCGCGGAGGTGGGGCACGGGTCGAGGACCAGCTCGGGGGTGCCGTCGCCGTTCGTGTCGAGCCGGCAGGTGAGCGGGTCGCCGTTGGGGTCGCCGATCGTCCATGCGAGCGCGATCACCGAGGGTGCCGAACCGACACCGCCGTCCGCCACGAACCTCGAGATGTTCGGCGGGGTGGGCACGTCGGTGGTCGTCGTGGTGGTCGTCGTGCCGGGTGGGGTCTGGGGGATGCAGGCGACGGCCACGGCGGCCAGGACCCCGACGATCGCGACGAGGCCCCGACGAGCGGCGCGCTGGCTGTGCATGATGGCTCCCCTGTCCGCCGGTGACCCCTGCTGCCCGGCCGGATCAGGTCATGGTACCGATGGCGCCGCGACGCGCCACTGTTCTTGCCCGGCGGTGACGAGCAGGCCGGGGGCGGACGGGTCGGGCATGGACGGCCGGCATGGGCGCCGCGGCGGGCATCGTGGGAAGCTGGGCCTCATGACGACGCCGTCCAACGCCGCTTCGACCGCTGCCGATCGGGCCCACGTCTTCCACTCGTGGTCCGCGCAGGCGCAGATCAGCCCGGTGCCGGTCGCCGGCGGTGAGGGGGCGTGGTTCTGGGACCACGACGGCAACCGCTACCTCGACTTCGCGTCCCAGCTGGTGAACCTGAACCTGGGCCACCAGCACCCCCGACTCGTCCAAGCGATCAAGGACCAGGCGGACCAGCTGTGCATGGTCGCGCCGGTGTTCGCGAACGACACGCGGTCCGCCGCGGCGGCGAAGATCGCCGAGCACGCGCCGGCTGCGTTGAACAAGGTGTTCTTCACCAACGGCGGCGCCGAGGCCAACGAGAACGCCGTGCGCATGGCGCGGCTGCACACCGGCCGCCACAAGGTGCTCGCTGCCTACCGCAGCTACCACGGCGCGACCGCGACGGCGATCGCGCTGACGGGCGAGCCGCGTCGCTGGGCGTCGGAGGCGGGTGCGACCGGCATCGTGCACTTCTTCGGGCCCTACACGTACCGCTCGGCGTTCCATGCCGAGGACGACGCGCAGGAGTGCGAGCGGGCGCTCGGGCACCTCGAGTCGGTGATCTCCATGGAGGGTCCCGGGACGATCGCCGCGATCGTGCTCGAGAGCATCGTCGGCACCAACGGCGTCCTGATCCCGCCCGACGGCTACCTGGCCGGGGTGCGCGAGCTCTGCGACCGCCACGGCATCGTGATGATCTGCGACGAGGTGATGGTCGGCTTCGGTCGCACCGGCACCTGGTTCGCGGTCGACCACTGGGGGATCGAGCCGGACCTGATCACCTTCGCCAAGGGCGTGAACTCGGGTTACGTGCCCCTCGGCGGCGTCGTCATCAGCGACGACATCGCCGCGACGTTCGACGACCGGCCCTATCCCGGAGGGTTGACCTACTCGGGTCATCCGCTCGCCTGCGCGGTGGCGCTCGCGTCGATGGAGGTCTTCGAGGACGACGGGATCCCCGAGCGTGCGCTCGACGTCGGTGAGCGGGTCATCCGACCGGAGCTGGACAAGCTCGCGGCGCGGCACCCGAGCATCGGCGAGGTGCGCGGTCGTGGCTGCTTCTTCGCTCTGGAGCTGGTGCGGGACCGCACGACCCGCGAGCCGTTGGTGCCGTTCAACGCCGCGGGCGAGGCGGCCGCGCCGATGCAGCAGGTGATGGCCGCCGCCAAGGCCGGGGGAGTGTGGCCCTTCGCCCACTTCAACCGCCTGCACGTCGCGCCGCCGCTGGTCACCTCCGAGGACGACCTCGTCGCCGGGTTGGCGGCGATCGACGCGGCGCTCGACGTCGCCGACTCGTTCTCGACCGAGTCCTGAGGTGCAGATCCTCCTGCCGGTCTACGGCCTGGCGGACGTCGCCGACGAGGCCGCCGCGCTCGAGCGTGCGGGCGTCGACGGCGTGTTCACCTTCGAGGGTCCCCACGACGTCTTCCTCCCGCTGGCGCTGACGGCGTCGGCCACGGAGCTGGCGATCATGAGCAACGTCGCGATCGCGTTCCCCCGCAACGCGGTGCACCTCGCCCACACGTCGTGGGACCTGCACCAGCTGTCGGGCGGCAAGTTCACCCTCGGCCTCGGCACGCAGATCCGCACGCACGTCGAGCGGCGCTTCGGGGTCGACTTCGACCGACCGGTGGCGCGCATGCGCGACACGGTCGAGGCGGTGCGCGCGATCTTCGCGACGTGGCAGGACGGGGTGCCGCTGGATCACCGGGGACCGTTCCGCACCCACACGCTGATGACGCCGGTGTTCTCGCCGCCTGCGAGCGAGTGGGGGCCGCCGTCGGTCGTCGTCGGTGGGTTGGGTCCGCAGATGTGCGCGATGGCGGCCGAGGTCGCCGACGGCCTGGCGGTCATGCCGGTGACCTCGGAGCGGTTCTTCACCGAGCAGACCATGGCCGCCGTCGAGCGCGGTCTCGCCATGCGTGACGAGGCGATGGGTCCGCTCGAGGTGCTGCCGGAGCTGATCGTGTGCACCGGCCGTGACGAGGCGGAGATGGCAGTCGCGGAGGAGGGCTGTCGTGGGCTGCTCGGCTTCTACTCGTCGACCCCCGCGTACCGACCGGTGTTCGAATGCGAGGGCTACGGCGAGATCCAGCCCATCGCCCGGGCGATGACCAAGGAAGGTCGCTGGGACGAGCTCGGCTCGTTGATCGAGCGCCCGCTGCTCGAGCGCATCGCCGTGCGCGGGACACCCGCCGAGGTCGCGGCGCAGATCGCCCGGCGCTACTCGGCGCACACCGACCGGGTGGCCGTGTACCTGCCGTACGCGACGGCGGACGGGCTGCTCGAGGAGCTCGTCGACGCCGTGCACCGGTCGTGACGGTGGCCGATCGCGCCACCGAGCATCGGGGACTCCGGCGCACATGTTGCCGGACCGTCCCGAACAACTGGACACTTTGGCAAGTCCGGGAGCTCAGTCTCCCGTGCTCTCAGGAGGGCACATGACGACCGACTCCACCAACTCGAACGGCGTCTCCGACATCTTCGATCCGGAGCGCTGGGACCCCGTCGAGGGGTTCGACTTCGAGGACATCACCTACCACCGGGCCAAGGAGTCGGGCACCGTGCGTGTCGCGTTCGACCGCCCCGAGGTGCGCAACGCGTTCCGCCCCTCGACCGTCGACGAGCTCGCCCGTGCGCTCGACCACGCGCGCATGACCTCCGACGTCGGGTGCGTGCTGCTCACCGGCAACGGGCCGTCGCCGCGTGACGGCGGCTGGGCGTTCTGCTCCGGCGGCGACCAGCGCATCCGTGGCAAGGACGGGTACCGATACGCGGAAGGGGACTCCCTCGAGTCGATGGACCCCGCGCGCAGCGGGCGCCTGCACATCCTCGAGGTCCAGCGTCTGATCCGCTTCATGCCCAAGGTCGTCATCTGCGTCGTGCCCGGGTGGGCCGCGGGTGGTGGGCACAGCCTGCACGTCGTCAGCGACCTCACCCTGGCCAGCCGTGAGCACGCCCGGTTCAAGCAGACCGACGCGGATGTCGCCAGCTTCGACGGCGGCTTCGGCTCCGCCTACCTGGCCCGCCAGGTCGGCCAGAAGTTCGCGCGTGAGATCTTCTTCCTCGGCGACGAGTACTCGGCCGACGACGCGCACCGCATGGGCATGGTCAACGCAGTGGTCGACCACGAGCGACTCGAGGACGTGGCGCTCGAGTGGGCGGCGAAGATCAACGCCAAGAGCCCCACGGCGCAGCGCATGCTCAAGTACTCCTTCAACCTGATCGACGACGGCCTGGTGGGCCAGCAGATGTTCGCCGGCGAGGCCACCCGCTTGGCCTACATGACCGACGAGGCCGCCGAGGGCCGCGACTCGTTCCTGGAGAAGCGGGATCCCGACTGGTCCCCGTTCCCCTGGCACTTCTGATCGCATCGGGTCTAGTCGCTGCGCACCGTCTGCGGGACGCGCCACCGTCCCGGGCCCCACAGCTATTTCAGGGTTGACGTATATAAGCCGAGACTGAGATAGTGGCCACGTGGAAGCGTTCGACGTGCTCGGCGACCCGGTCCGGCGACGGATCCTGGAGCTCCTCGCGGCCGACGAGCAGCCCGCAGGTCGCATCGCCGAGCGCATCGGCGGCGAGTTCGGCATCTCCCAACCCGCGGTGTCGCAGCACCTCAGGGTGCTGCGCGACAGCGGCTTCGCCACCGTGCGTGCGGAGGGCGCCCGACGCCTCTACGCGATCGAGCCGACGTCCTTCGACGGGGTCGAGGACTGGTTGGCGACGCTGCGCGGCTTCTGGGAGCAGCGGCTGGACGCGCTCGGGACCGAGCTGGCGCGCGGCGCCAGTGCGCGCCGCCGGGCGGCGACGGACGACGCCGCAGCGGGATCGACGGCGGCGACACGGCCGAGCGCGACCGCACCACGGAACACGACCACACGACCGACCACCACGAAGGGACGAACGACGTGAAGGACATGATCGACGAGCTGAGGGCGGTGCAGCGCGCCGTCGGTGCGGGGAAGCTGCCGGCGGGCGAGGCGACGGTGGTGACGCTCCGCCGCGAGTACCCGGCGCCGATCGACGACGTCTGGGAAGCCATCACCACGGCGGACCGCCTGGCCCGCTGGTTCATGCCGGTGAGCGGCGACCTGCGTGAGGGCGGCCGCTACCAGCTCGAGGGCAACGCCGGAGGCCAGATCCGACGTTGCGACGCCCCGACGACGCTCGTGCTCACCTGGAACCCCGGCGAGCAGCCCGAGGTCGACGACTCGATCGTCGAGCTGCTGCTCGAGTCGGACGGCGAGGGCACGCAGCTGACGCTGGTGCACACCGCGGTGCCACCGGAGGACTTCTGGGACACCTACGGCCCGGGCGCCGTCGGCGTCGGCTGGGACCTCTCGCTCGTCGGACTCGCCGCGCACCTGTCGGGCGTCGAGCTCGGCAGCCCGGAGGAGATGGACGCCGACCCCGAGGTCCGCGCCGCCATGCTCGAGAGCAGCCGGGAGTGGGGCGATGCGGCGGTCGACGCGGGCGAGGATGCGGCGACGGCGCAGCGGCGAGCGGCGGCCACGTCGGAGTTCTACGTGCCCGCGCAGAGCTGAGCAGGCGCGTCCGTCAGGCGGCGGCGAGCCGCGTCGTTCGGACCTCAGGCCGCGGCGAGCCGCTTCGCTCTGTCTCAGGCGGCGGCGAGCCGCTTCGCTCTGTCTCAGGCGGCGGCGAGCCGCTTCGCCTTGCGCAGGCGCAGCAGCACCGGGAATCCCCAGAGCACCGTCGAGCGGGCCCACTTGCCCGGCTTCGCCACGCCGCCGCTGCGGGCGGACAGGTAGGCGAACGCGCCCTCGGCGACGTGGAGCCCGACGGAGCCGACGAACACGGTCTTGAGCGTGTCGCGCGACACCGTCTCGCCGGCCACGTTCTTGTACTGCTCCCAGGCCTCGTCGCTGACGGTGACCGCGCCTGCGGTGCCCAGTCCGATCAGCACGAAGAGTCGCCAGAGCAGGTTCGGTCGGGGAGAGACGTCCATGGCGTGCACCCTATCGACCCGCCGCGCCGTCGCCGCACGACCCCGTGCGCTCGATCGAATCGCGCCCTTCGGCGCAGCGCGACTCAGAGCTCCAGTCGGGTCAGGTCCTCGGCGACGACGATCTCGCCGTCGAAGTGCTCGGCGGCCAGGTCGGCCCAGTCCTGACCCTCGCCCGGTGGCGGCGCCGGCACCATGTGGGTCAGCACGAGGGTGCGCACCCCCGCGGCGGTCGCGCTCTGCGCGGCCTGCTCGACGGTGGAGTGGTAGTCGCGGACGTCCATCAGCCGCGGGATGCCGATCGCCTCGATCAGGTCGTTGCGGATGACGGTCTGCACGTAGACGTCGGCGCCGTCGAGCAGCCGCATGAGTCCGTCGCAGGGCACCGTGTCACCCGCGCAGACCACCGACGCCCCCTCGTGGTCGAACCGGTAGCCGATGGTCGGGTGCACGGGCCGATGGTCGGTCGGTGCGACACGCACACGGACCCCTGCAGCGGCCAGGACGGGATCGTCGAGCTCGCCCTCGGTCAGCTCGATCACGTCGCAGCTCGGTTCGCCGTGCAGGTCGTCGTGGTGCGCGACGCGGTACCCGACGTCGTCGCGCAGCATCTCGACCGTGCGCGCGGCGAACTCGGCGGTCCCGACCGGTCCGGTCACCGGCAGCGGCGACGGGACCGGCGACATGACCCAGCGCATGGTCACCAGGTCGTTGAAGTCCGTCACGTGGTCGGAGTGCAGGTGGGTGAGCAGCACGCGGTGCAGGAACGGCGGTCCGGGGATGCCGGCGGCGGACAGACGCATCGACACGCCGCGGCCGGCGTCGACGAGCAGGTTCAGCCCGCCCGCCTGCACCAGCGTCGCGGGACCCGCACGATGTGGATCGGGGATTGGCGACCCGGTTCCCAGCAGCGTGACCAACATCGGCGACCCCCTCGATCGAACCTCTTTGTGCAGTGTAACTGCAACTTGCTGTGCGCGGCGATGATTCGTCGCACCGCCTACGGTGTCGCCGGTTGCAGGGCCCCACGGCCCCGCCGATCAGGGGCACGGTCGCCCCGCCGACCAGGGGGTCCACATGTCACGTCGTCGCTCGTCCGTCCTCGCTGCACTCGCCGCCGTCGCGGTGCTCGTCGTGGGGTGCTCCGACGGTGATGACTCGGCCGACGGTGGCGAGGACACGACCACCACGACCGAGGCGACCACGACCTCCGCCGCGGCTGCCGAGGTGCTCACCGTGCTCGTCTCCAACGACGACGGCTACGACGCCGAGGGCATCGACGCCGTCGTGCGGGCGCTGTCCGAGCTGCCCGACACCGAGGTCGTGGTCGCAGCGCCGGCCGAGAACCAGAGCGGCAGCGGCTCCAAGACCACCGAGGGCGAGCTCGAGACCGCCGAGGTCGAGACGCTGAGCGGACACCCCGCGACCGCGGTCACCGGGTTCCCGGCCGACTCGGTCAACTGGGCCCTCGACGGCGGCATCGACGTCACCCCGGACCTCGTGATCACCGGCATCAACGAGGGCCAGAACCTGGGCTACCTCGGTGACCAGGTCTCGGGCACGGTCGGCGCGGCACGTGCTGCGGCCGCCCAGGGCATCCCCGCCCTCGCGGCGAGCTCGGCCGAGAACGCGGCGACCGACTACGACCTCGCCGCTGAGTACGTCGTGGACTGGGTCGAGGAGCACCGCCAGGCGCTGCTCGCCGGCGAGCTGACCGGGTCCGCCCTGCTGCTGCAGAACCTGAACATCCCGGCCTGCACCGCCGGTGAGCTGCGCGGCCTGCTCGAGCTGCCCATGTCGTCGTCGCCCGACGGCGCCTACGAGGATCCCGACTGCACCTCGACGCTGGAGGACCCGGCGGACGACATCGCCGGGTTCAACAACGGGTTCGTGGTGATCTCCGACCTGACGCTCGAGCCCGCCGCCGCCTGATCCGCCGGCCATCGACGTCCACAAGGTGAACGTCGATCAAATTTCTGCCGGTTGACCATTGATTCCGACCGGCAGGTGCCCCAGTGTGGAGGGAGTTTCGCGTGCTGTCGCGGGACGGGCGACATGGGGAGAACTCACATGGGCAAGTGGTACCGGGCTGCGCCGGTGATGTGCGCGGTCATCGTGTTGATGGCGGCGGCCTGTACGCCGCCGACACCGGGGGGGACGACCAACCTCAACCCGATCGCGGTGGCCACGGCCTCGCCGCTGTCGGGCAACGCGCCGTTGACGGTCGACTTCGACGCCTCGGGCTCCTCGGACCCCGACGGCACGATCGTCAGCTACGCATGGAACTTCGGCAACTCGACGAACGGGACCGGCGTCACGGCCTCGGCCACCTACACGGCCGGCGGCGTCTACAACGCCACCCTCACCGTGACCGACAACGGGGGCAAGACCGCGACCTCGACGGTCACCGTCACGGTCTCCGGTGACGGCGACGGCGACGGGTTCTTCCCGCCGGCCGACTGCGACGACGGTGACGACACGATCTACCCGGGTGCGCCCGACGAGGCCGGCGACAACGTCGACCAGAACTGCGACGGCATCGACGGCGAGCAGAACGACGCCGTCTTCGTCAGCTCGGCCACGGGTGCCAACACCTCGCAGTGCGGCACCATCCTCGAGCCTTGCGCCTCCATCGAGCAGGGCCAGAACCGTGCCGTGGCGCAGAGCAAGGCGAACGTGTTCGTCGCCGGTGGCAGCTACGCCAAGTTCACCGTCCAGCCGGGCCTCGAGGTCCGCGGCGGGTACGGCCAGAACTGGCAGCGCGGCATCTCCGCCACCGGCTCCACGGTCGCCAACGTCACGGCGTCGTTCGACGCCTCGGTCGGCGGTCCGGTGGCGATCTTCGCCGACGGCGTCAACACCACGACGCTCGTCGCCGACCTCAAGGTGACCGGCGCGGCCGCCGGCACCGGGCAGAACAGCTACGGCGTGTTCGTCAAGGACTCGACCAACGCATTGACCCTCGACTCGCTGCAGATCACCGGCGGCACCGGCGGCAACGGTGCCAACGGCGCGGCCGGCCAGGGCGGCTGGAGCGCAGCGGCCTCGACGGGCGGCAACGGCGGGAACGGCTTCGAGCCGGGCGGCTGCAACACCTCCTCGGCGGGCGCAGGCGGCAACGGCGCCGGTGGCGTGAACAACGGCGGCGCCGGCGGCAAGGGCGGCGCCATCGACGGCAACTGCTTCCTCGGGGTCTGCACGAGCTGTGACGCCCGGGCGGGCAGCACGGGCACCGTGGGCAGCGGCAGCGGCGGCGGCTTCGCCGGTTCCGCAGGTCCGGCCGGCACCAGCGGCATCCCCGGCGTGTGCAACCTGCAGGACAACCGTGCGACCGACGGCGGCAACGGAGGTCCGGGCTCACCGGGCGCACCGGGCTCACCCGGCGCGGCCGGACCCGCGGGCGCAGCCGGCGGCAACGGCGGCCTCGGCAGCAACGGCGCCGGTGGCGGCGGTGGCGGCGGTGGCGGCGGTGCCGACTGCGGCGTCGACGACGCTGGCGCCGGTGGTGGTGGCGGTGGCGCCGGTGGCGCACGTGCGACGGTCGCGGGCGCCGGTGGCGCTGCGGGCGCTCGCTCGATCGCCATCCGTCTGCAGAACTCCTCGCCGACCCTGGTCGGCATGCAGGTGACGCTCGGGACCGGCGGTGCCGGCGGCAACGGCGGTGCCGGTGCTGCTGGTCAGCCCGGCGGTGCGGGTGGCGCCGGGGGTGCGAACTTCCAGCGCGGCGGTGCTGGCGGTGACGGTGGCAACGGCGGCACCGGCGGCGCCTCGGGTGCCGGCGGTGGCGGTGGCGGCGGGTCCGCCATCGGCGTGCTGCGCGACGGCACCAGCTCGATCGTGGGCTCGCCCAGCTTCACCGGTGGCACCGGTGGTGCGGGCGGTACCGGTGGCAACACCGGTGCGACGGGCACGGTGACCAACACGCTCGTCGGCTAGCTCGACACCCGTGTGGGGACGACGACGGGGCCCTCACGGGCCCCGTCGTCGCGTCCGGGGTCGGTTGCGTCCGGGCGCGGCGCACCGTCGTCCGGCGGGTCGACGGTCCAGGTGCGCAGGGTCTCCACACCTGCCGCGGTCTCCCGCAGCGGGTCAGCGATCGCGGATGCCGACCCCGTCGCGTGCCACGGCGATGACCAGGCGCAACAGGAGCAGCCCACCCAGGAACAGCACGACGTTCGCGATCACCTGGAGGTAGTCGAACTGGTCCTTCGGGAGGACCTCGTCCAGGTAGAAGAGCGCCGCAGCGGCGATCAGCATGAGCGGTGCGCTCACCGCGATCACCGCCCGGTTGAGCAGCCCCGCGAGCACCCGCTGGTCCTCGGGTGACTGCAGCCAGCTCATCCGCAGCGCCACACCGGACCCGGTCGACGCCCGCAGCGACCGCTGCACGTCCCGAGGGATGGTGCGCAGCGTCGGGAGCTGCTTGATGAGCTCCTCCTGCGCGATCGACTCCACGTCGCCGTTGTCGATCACGTCGGACCGCCACTCCTCCGCGACCGAGGCCGCCGCGCCGGTCATGGAGAAGCCGGGATCGATCAGGCGCAGGGTGCCGTCGATCGTGACGAGGGACCGGCCGAGCAGGCTGAGCTCGGGTGGGATGTCCAGGCCGAAGGTCGAGACCACCTTCAACATCTCGACGAGCGCCTGGGGACCCACGCCGCCGCGGCCGCTGGCGTGCCCGAGGAAGCGGGACAGCGCGCGCTCCAGGTCGTCCTCGACCTCGGGGTCGACGCCGCCGACCACATCGATCACGGCGGCGGTCAGGCCCCCGGGATCCCCGGCCCCGGCCGAGACGAGCATGCGGCGCAGTCCGTCGAGCAGGTAGGGGTCGAGTCGGCCGACCGCGCCGAAGTCGATCAGGTACACGGTGCCGTCGGGCTGCACGAAGATGTTGCCGGGGTGCGGATCGCCGTGGAAGACACCAGCCTCGAACGCCTGGTGGAAGAAGCTCCGGAACACGCGGTCGGCGACGCCGGCGCGGTCCAGGTCGTCGCCGAGCGTGCCGATCTGGCCGGCGGGCACCCCGTCGACGCGCTCCTGCACCATGACCTTGGTGGTCGTGTAGCTGCTGAACACGGCGGGCACCCGGATGCGGTCCTCGCCGGCGACCGTTGCTGCGATGTCGAGCGCGTTGGACGCCTCGGCGCGGAAGTCGAGCTCCTCGATCAGGTTGCCGCCGAACTCCTCGACGAAGGCGGCGAGCTGGCTGCCGACGCTCGAGTGCGCCCGGTCGTCGACGAAGCGGGCGAGCTCGCGCAGCGCGCGCACGTCACGCTGCATCGTGTCGGCGACGTCGGGGCGCTGGACCTTCACCACGACCCGCTCGCCCGTGCGCAGGGTGGCCAGGTGCACCTGGGCGATCGACGCGCTGCCGATGGGGGTCCAGTCGAAGTCGCTGAAGACCGCCTCGACCGGGCCGCCCAGCTCGTCGGCCAGCAAGGTGGCGACGTCGTCGCGTGGTGCGGGCTCGACGGTGGTGCGCAGCTTGGACAGCTCCGCCGCGTACTCGGGCGGCAGCACGTCCTCGCGGGTCGAGGCGACCTGGCCGAGCTTCACCATGGTGCCGCCGGACTCCTCGATGGTGCGCCGCAGCCGCTCGGGCATGGTGCCGTCGAGCTTCTTGCGGCGACCCGGGACCAGCCACAGCGCAGGACCGAAGCCGTTGCGTCGGGCGATGCCGACGACCTCCCAGGACCGGCGCAGCGCGCCCAAGCGCCGCACCGCCTGGCGCCACCATCGGATCCAGCCCTGCTCGCGGCGGGGCCCGCTGCCCCGCAGCAGCTCCAAGCCGGTGAGCAGCAACATGGTGGCGAGCAGCGCGATCTCGAACACGTCGAGGTTGGACACGTCCTCGGCGGCGTCGAGGTCCGGTCCCACGGCCGCGGCGAGGCCGATCAGGTAGCCGACGAGCGCCACGAACAGCGAGGTGCCCGCCGAGTGCCGGGTGCCGAGCAGCCGCCCAGCGACGAACGCGACCACGACGACGGGGACGAGCACGAAGAAGATCGTGTCGGTGAGCAGACGGAGGAGTTCCACGAGCGAACTCTACGGTCAGCGTCCACGGCCCCTGCTCCTTCTGTGATCTGGAAGTGAGGCCATGGCCTCACGTCCAGATCACAGAAGGAGGCGCGACGGCGTGTCACGTCTGCGGCGTCCGCGGCGTCGTCATGTCGGCGGGTCACCGACGACCCGATCGACGCACCACGGAGGTCCCGACCATGGACGACGACGACTCGACCGTCACCGAGCACCCTGCGACCCCTGTGTCCGAGCACCCTGCGTCCCCTGTGTCCGAGCACCCTGCGTCCGAGCACCCTGATCCCGCCCTGACCGAGCGCCCGTCGGTCGATGTCGTCGTGGTCGGCGCGGGGCTGGCCGGCCTCACCGCTGCGGTCACCGCCGCTCGCGCCGGCGCGGGCGTCACGTTGTTCGACGCCGCTCGACCCGGTGGACGGGCGCGCACCACGGTGGTCGATCCCGGCGTCGTGTTCAACGGCGGTCCCCGTGCGCTCTACCGCAACGGTCCTGCCTGGGAGGTGCTGTCGGAGCTCGGCATCGACCCGACCGGCGGCGCGCCGCCGACCGACACGGGTCACGTGATGCGCGGCGGTCGACGTGAGGTGATGCCGGCCACGCCCGGCCGTCTGCTGCGCACCGGTGCGCTCGGGTGGCGCGCCAAGGTCGCGGTCGGTCGCCTGCTCGGTGCGATCGACGAGGTCGATGCGTCGACGTTGCAGGGCCGCCCGCTCGGCGAGTGGGCACGCGACACGCTCCGGCGTCCCGATGCCGTGGCGCTCGTGCTCGCCGTCGCCCGGCTCGCCACCTACGTCGACGATCCCGAGCACATGGACGCGGGCGCCGCCGTCGCGCAGCTCCAGCTCGTCCTGGGCAGTGGTGTGCTCTACCTCGACGACGGCTTCGGTCAGCTCGTCGAGGCGCTGCGGGCGCGGGCCGAGGCCGCCGGGGTGCAGATCGTCGACCACGCCACGGTCCGCGGGCTGCGAGCGCTCGACGGCGCCGAGAGGACGGACCGCACCGACGATGCTGGTCCTCGCTGGCTGGTCGAGCACGGCGATGGGACCCACCTGGCCCGACGTGTCGTGCTCGCGACCGGCACCCCGGCAGCGGCCGCAGGGCTGAGCCCGGTGCCCATCGACGCGTCGGGAGTCGGCGAGCCGGTGGTGGCGGCATGCCTCGAGCTGGCGATCCACGGCGTGCCCGAGACGCCGTTCCTGTTGGGGCTCGACGAGCCGCTCTACCTGTCGCTGCACTCACCCCCGGCGTCGCTCGCGCCGGAGGGCATCGGCGTCGTGCACGTCATGCGCTACGGCATCACGTCGGCGGACGCAGATCGAGCGGCGCTGTGGCGCCATGCGCGAGCGGCGGGCATCGACGAGGGCTCGGTCGTGGCGCAACGCTTCCTGCGACGCATGGTCGTCACCGGCGGCGCGCCCCTCGCGCGATCGGGCGGACTGACGGGCCGCCCGGCCGTGGCGGTCCCCGACGCACCCGGGCTGTTCCTGGCCGGCGACTGGGTGGGGGAGCGTGGGCTCCTGTCCGATGCGGCGCTCGCGAGCGGCGAGCTGGCCGGTCGCCTCGCCGCCGAGGGCCGTGCCGACAGCGGTGATCCGGACCGTACCGGCGGCGGTGTCGAGGCGGCGCGAGCGGTTGCTGGGACAGGATGAGCACCGACATGGATCCCGAGCTCCTCTCCGACGCGCCCGACGCTGTCGAGGTGGTCGCCGACGCGGCCGATGCCGCCGAGGTGTTCGCCGCGGAGCGTCCGCGACTCGTCGGGCTCGTCTATCGCATGACCGGGTCCGTCGCCGATGCCGAGGACGTCGTGCAGGAGGCCTGGTTCCGCTGGCAGCGCACCGACCTGGCGACGATCCGTCGGCCGGCGGCGTGGCTCACGACGGTCACGTCACGCCTGGCGCTCGACCGGCTGCGGGCCCAGCGACGTCGCCGGGAGGAGTACGTCGGACCCTGGTTGCCCGAGCCGGTCCGCACCGACCTGGACGTGTCGGCCGACGGCCCGACCCGTGATCCCCAGCTGGCGCTCGAGCGCAACGAGTCGCTGGAGCTCGGCTTCCTGATCGTGCTCGACACGCTCGGCGAGGTGGAGCGTGCGGTGTTCGTGCTGGCCGACGTGTTCGCCGTGCCCTACGCCGAGATCGCCGAGGTGGTCGACCGCAGCCCAGAGGCGTGTCGACAGATCGCGAGCCGCGCACGACGGAGGGTCCGCGACGCACGTGCCGGCCGCCGCCCGGTGGACGAGGGGCTGCTCGGCGACCTGATCGGCGCGGTGGCCGTGGGCGACATGGGTCGCGTCATCGAGCTGCTGGCGCCCGACGTGGTGCTCACCAGCGACGGCGGGCCGGATCGCCACGCCGCGCGTCGACCGGTGGTGCAGCCGGAACGTGTCGCTCGGCTGCTCGTGAACCTGGCGGCGCGGCTGCCGGCGGACGGCGAGCTGGGCATCGAGCAGGTCAACGGCGCCGCGGCGCTCGTGGCCCGCAGCGAGGTCGAGGTGCTGGTGCTGACCGCCGAGCGCGACCCGCACACCGGCGCCGTGTCGAGGATCCAGATGCTGCTCAACCCCGAGAAGGTCGCAGCGCTGCTCCACGACCCGCTCGACTGACGGGGCACTCGCACCGCCCCAGCCGTTCTGTGATCTGGAAGTGCGGCCATGGCCTCACTTCCAGATCACAGATGGGGCGGTGGCGTCGGAATGGCTCAGTACTTGAGCGTCGGCTCCGTGCCGGCCGGGAGGTTGATCGTCTTGTACTCGAGGAACTCCTCGAGGCCCTCGGGGCCCATCTCGCGGCCGAGGCCGGAGCTCTTGTAGCCACCGAACGGCGAACCGAACGCCATGCCGTACGCGTTGATCGCGTAGGTGCCCGTGCGCACCCGGCGTGCCACGTCCAACGCGACGTCGACGTCGCCGCCCCACACCGAGCCGGACAGCCCGTAGTCGGAGTCGTTCGCGATGCTCACCGCCTCGTCGAGGCCGTCGTAGGCGATGACCGACACGACCGGCCCGAAGATCTCCTCCTGGGCGATGCGCATGTCGTTGGTGACGTCGGCGAACAGCGTCGGCTCGACGAACCAGCCGTCGCCACCACCTTCGGGGCGACCACCGCCGGCCGCCACGCGTGCGCCCTCGTCCCTGCCGGTCTGGATGTAGCCCTCGACCCGGTTCCGCTGGGCCTCGTTGATCAACGGGCCGACCGTGGTCTCGAAGTCGGTCGGGTCGCCGACCTTCTGGGCGGCCATCTTCTCCGCGAGCACACCGACGATCTCGTCGTAGCGGGCCTGCGGGGCGAGGATGCGGGTCTGTGCCACGCACGCCTGGCCGTTGTTCATGATGCCCGCAGCGAGCAGCTCGTCGGCGATCGCCTCGACGTCGACGTCGTCGAGCAGGATCGCCGCCGACTTGCCGCCGAGCTCGAGCGTGCAGCGCTTGAGCTGCTCTCCGCAGATCGCACCGATCTTGCGGCCGGCCGCGGTCGAGCCGGTGAACGACACCTTGTCGACGTCGGGGTGGCGCACCAGGTACTCGCTGACCTCGCGGTCGGCGGGGACGACGTTGAGCACACCGGCGGGCACGCCGGCCTCGGCGGCCAGCTCGGCGAAGCGGAACGCCGACAGCGGCGTGTCGGGCGCCGGCTTGAGCACCATCGTCGAGCCCGACGCGAGCGTCGGCGCGAACTTCAGCATCGTGATGAACAGCGGCACGTTCCACGGGATGATGCCGGCGACGACGCCGACCGGCTCCTTGCGCACGATCGCCGGGCCGAGCAGGTCCTGTCGGACCTCCTCGAACTCGTAGTTCTCGAGCACGTTGACGTAGGCGTCGAGCACCATGTTGGTGGCGCCGACCTGACCGAAGTGCGAGAACAGGATCGTGGCGCCCACCTCGGACACGACCAGGTTGGCGAGCTCGTCGGCGGCCTCGACCAGCTTGGCCTGCAGCGATCGCATGACCTCGAGCCGCTCCGCCGCGGTGCTGTTCGCCCACGGGCCGGACTCGAGCGCGGCGCGAGCCGCGGCGACGGCACGGTCCATGTCGGCCTCGGTGCCCTCCGGCGTGGAGCCGACGACCTCGAGCGTCGCGGGGTTGACGACGTCGAAGCGATCCGAGCCGGCGGGGTCCACCCACTCGCCGCCGATGTAGAGCTGCTTGTAGTCGGTCATTCTGGGGTCCCCCTTGGGCGTCAGTTCTCGGCGCAGCGTACCTGACGGCCCGTCAGACGTTGCCGTCGCACGGCGGCGGGGGACCTCTCTCGTTCGCGTGTTGCCAGACCGTCCGGAAAAACGGGACGGTCTGGCAACACGCGACGATCGTCTGCGGAGGTGTCGGGTCGGTCGACCCGGTCGCCGCTCCAGGTGCAGCACCCGGCCGGGACGGGCGGGCGGGGACCGGTAGCGTGGACCGGGCATGGCCGGGAATCCTGAACGCGCTGAGGGAGTTGATCACGAGGTGACCACCACCGTGGCCCCGCCATCGTCCGATCTCCCGACGCCGCCCGGCATGCCGACGCCGTCCCGTGTGTTCGACGGTGAGACGGGCGATCAGATCTTCAACCGACTCGTCCTGCCCGAGGTCGACGTCATGTGGCGGGTCGCCATGTCGCTCACCCGCAACCGGGCCGACGCCGAGGACCTGGTGCAGGAGTCGCTGCTGCGGGCCTACAAGGCCATCGGCACCTTCGACGGCCGCTACCCGCGGGCGTGGCTGCTGACGATCCTGCGCAACACCGAGCGCAACCGGCACCGTCGGCGCCGCCCCGAGCTGCTGAACGACCCCGACTCGGTCGAGGACCGCGGGCCACGCACCGAGGCTGACGAGGTCGAGAAGCGTGTGGAGGACCACGAGTTCGACGAGGCCGTCACCGCGGCGCTCGAGGAGCTGCCCGAGAACTTCCGACGGGTGGTCGAGCTGGTCGACGTCGACGGGCTGACCTACCAGGAGGCCGCCGACGTGCTCGACGTGCCGCTGGGCACCGTCATGAGCCGCCTGCACCGGGCTCGTCGACGCATCCGCGATCTGCTGGTGCCGGCCGGCTTCGGGCCCGGACCGGTCGACGACCGCCCGGCCGACGACGTCACCGGAGTGAGCTCATGAGCGCCGACGACGAGACGATCCCCGACGCCCCGCGACTCGGCGACGGCTCGCTGACACCGCTGTCCGAGGCCTCCGGGCTCTGCGGCGGTCCCGGCCAGATGTCGTGCAGCGAGGCCAACGAGCTGATCCAGTCGTACCTCGACCGGGCGACCGATCCCGACACCGGGACCAAGGTCGCCGAGCACCTGGGCGACTGCCCGCCCTGCGAGCACGAGTTCGTCGTCTACCAGCGCATCATCGGTGCGCTCGAGCGCTGTCGGCCGAGCCTGCCCGACGACACGAAGGGCCGTCTCGAGCAGTTCTGCACCGACCTGTGCAACGGCGAGGTCCCTGCCGATCAGCTGCTCGACACCGACCGCCTGCCGGACTGACCGCTACTTGTAGCCGACCATGATGTGCTCGACCCACGAGGCGGGCGCTGCGTTCATCAGCGTCGACATGTCCCAGTAGTCCCACCACCGGGTGATCTTGTCGCCGTCGAGCTCGTGCACCGACACGAACGGCAGATCGACCGTCTCGCCCGAGTCCCAGGTCCAGCGCTCCACGTGCTCGGTCATCACCGTGTTGCCCTGCGCCACGATGCGCCACCCCGGCACGTGCTCGTAGCGGGCCAGCGGGGCGAGCCCGAGCCGGAGACGCGCGGCGACCTCGGCCGGGCCGAACGCACCCTCCTCGGGTGCCGGCACGTCGCGGTAGTTGCCGTCGGGCGTGAACCACGCGCCGACGGCATCGAAGTCCCGCCGGAACAGGTCGGCCCAGAAGGCCTCGATCAACTCGGCGTTGCGGTCCTCGTTCGCGCCCACGGCACTGCCCCCTCGGTCGTGTCGGGCGGACAGTACTCGGCTCCCTCGAGCCGGGTGGCGGTCCGTTCCCTCAGGCCGGGTGGCCGTCGGTCCCTCAGGCCGGGTGGCCGGGCTCCATGTCCATCGCCTGCTGGAGCCCGTACATCTCCTCGCCCACCCGACGCGCCGAGCCGTCGTGCGGGGCGAGCAGGAACCCGACGTGGTCGCCGCAGTCGAGCGTGCGCAGCACCCGCCCGCCGAACCAGTCCACCCCGACGAGCACCGGCGCGCCGCCGGGACCGTCGAGCACCTCCAGACCCTCGAACTTGTCGACGTCGTCGCCGCTCAGCTCGCCGAACCGCGTCGCCAGCTCCTCGTCGCCCCCGTGCAGGACGTGCACGACCAACGCCACCGCGTCGCGGGCGATGCCGTAGGTGTGGTTCGCCTTGGACATCATCACCAGGAACCTCGGCGGGCGGATGCTCGCCTGGGTCGCGAACCCGACCAGGCAGCCGCTGCGCTCCCGGCCGTTCGACGCGGTGACGATCATCATCGGACCGTCGAACGACCCGACGAGCTCCTCGAACGTCGCGGTGTCGGCGTCGGACGCGTCCGACGTGCTGGCGTTGGTCATGCCCACCAGGGTCGCGCGCCGGGCTTGTACCGTGCCCCGATGGAGCCGAGCCGACCCGCCGCCCCCGCCGCCGACAGGACTGCCGCCACGACTGCGGCCCCGCCCGTCGATCGCGTGCTGCGCGCCGAGTGGGTGCTCACCGTCGATGGCGACGACCGCGTCCTTCGCGACGGCGCGGTGGCGCTCTCGGGCGAGCGCATCGCCGCGGTCGGCGATGCGGCCGACGTGCTCGCCGCGCACCCGACGGCCGAGGTGGTCGACCTCGGGGGCCACGTGCTCGCGCCGGGCTTCGTCAACGCGCACACCCACCTGTCCATGGTCATGTTCCGCGGGTTGGCCGACGATCGGAACCTGGGCGACTTCCTCTCGCTGCTCATCCCCGCCGAGACCCGTCTGATCGACGCGGAGGTCGTCGACGTCGGCACCTCGGCCGCAGCGGTCGAGTCGCTGTGCGGCGGAGTGACCACCGCGCTCGACATGTACTACTTCCCCGACGCGGTGATCGATGCCGCGGACCGCGTCGGTCTGCGGGTCATGACCGGCCCCGTGATCCTCGACGACGAGGGTCCCGACCACCTGCCACGGGCCGCACGGATGGAGGCGGCCGAGGACTTCCTGCGTCGACGCCCCGCCCGCCCGGGCTGGCGGCCGGTCGTCGCGCCCCACTCCACCTACCTGGTGTCGACCGGGCTGCTGCAGCTCGTGCGCGGCCTCGCCGCGGAGCACGACGCCGCGGTGCACATCCACGCGGCGGAGACGCTGCAGGAGCTCGCCGACGTGCAGGAGCTGACCGGCCGCCGACCCGTCGAGCTGCTCGCGCACCTGGACCTCCTGTGCGACCGCACCGTCCTGGCCCATGCGGTGCACCTGAGCGACGACGAGCTCGAGCGCGTCGCTCACAGCGGTGCGACCGTGGCGCACAATCCGGCGTCGAACCTGAAGCTCGCCTCGGGCGTCGCACGGGTGCCCGAGCTGCTCGCCGCCGGCGCGAACGTCGCGCTCGGCACCGACGGCGCGGCGTCGTCGAACGACCTCGACATGTTCGTCGCCATGCGCCTGGCCGCGCTGCTGCACAAGGGCGTCACCGGCGACCCGACCGCGGTGCCCGCTCGACAGGCACTGCGCATGGCGACCATGGGTGGTGCCCGAGCCGTGGCGCTCGACGACGACCTGGGCTCGATCGAGGTGGGCAAGCTCGCCGACCTGGTGGCGGTCGACCTCAGCGGCGCGCACCTGCAGCCGGTGTTCGATCCGGTCTCGGCGCTCGTCTACGCGGCCGGACGCGGCGACGTCGCGCACGTGTGGGTCGGCGGTGAGCAGGTCGTGGCCGACTCGCGCCCCACCCGGCTCGACCCGAGCGCCGTCGTCGACGCGCTCCGCGAGCTGCGCGAGCCGGTTCGCCGCGCCGCGGGGATCAGCCCCGCGTGACGATCCGCTCGAAGCGCTCGGGGAACACCTTCGAGACCTTCGACAGCAGGTAGTCGCCGTAGGGACCGCCGACCTCGAGCACGCTGGCACCGTCCCAACGCCCCTCGGCGGCCTCGGCGAGTGCGCGTTCGGTCGGCTCGCAGCCCGGCAGCGGATGCAGCTCCGCGTCCCACGCCGGGTCGAGGAACAGCGGGAACGAGTAGCGGTCGCGTTCGGGCAACCGCACCCGGTGCGGCGTCGAGCGGAACCGCCCGCCGGTCACCCGCTCGAGCATGTCGCCCAGGTTGCAGACGATGGCGTCGTCACGTGGCGGCACCTGCACCCACTCGTCGCCGACGCGCACCTCGAGCCCGCCCGTGTCGTCCTGCACCAGCAGCGTGAGCAGGCCGTAGTCGGTGTGCTCGGCCACACCCCATCGTCCGACGAACTCGGGCGCCGGTGGCGGGTAGTGGAAGATGCGGAACAGCACCGTCGGATCCGCGCACCACCGGTCGAACCAGTCGCGGTCGAGCCCGAACGAGATCGCGATGCCCGACAGCACGGCACGCCCCACCTGCGTGACGGCGTCCATCCAGGCGAGCACCGTCGGGCCGAGCTCAGCAGGTCGCTCGGGGAACAGGTTCGGCCCGTGCAGCGGGAGCCCCGCTCGCACCCGGGGATCGTCGGGGCCGAGCTCCGTCCCCAGGTACAGGCCCTCCTTGTCGTCGGGCACACCGGACGTCAGCTCCTCGCCCAGCGGGAACCAACCCCGCCACGCCCGTCCGCCCAGGTCCATGGAGATCGCGGCCTTCTCCTCGTCGGGCAACGAGAAGAACTCGGCTGCGCACTCGTGCAGCCGTTCCCGCAGCGCCGGATCGATGCCGTGGCCGACGAGCTGCAGGAACCCGTACCGGGAGCAGGCGTCCGCGATCGATGCCGCCACCGCGTCGAGCGACGCCGGTGTGGCCGCCGGGTCGAGCAGGGGGGAGATGTCGATGGTGGGGACGGTCGCCACCCCGCCAATGTGACACGTCGCGTAGGTTGCGATCATGCAGTTCCGACACCTCGGCCGGTCAGGTCTCAAGGTCAGTGCCATCTCCTACGGCAACTGGATCACCCACGGTTCACAGGTCGAGGACGACGCCGCCGTCGCCTGCGTGCACGCCGCGCTCGACGCCGGCATCACGACCTTCGACACGGCCGACGTCTACGCCGGCACCCGCGCCGAGGTGGTGCTCGGCAGGGCGCTCGCCGAGCAGCGTCGCGAGTCGCTCGAGATCTTCACCAAGGTCTACTGGCCGACCGGCCCCGGGACGAACGACACCGGCCTGTCGCGCAAGCACATCATGGAGTCCTGTCACGGGTCGCTGCGCCGCCTCGGCACCGACTACGTGGACCTCTACCAGGCGCACCGCTACGACCACGACACCCCGCTCGAGGAGACCATGACGGCGTTCGCCGACCTGGTCCGCCAGGGCAAGGTGCTCTACATCGGCGTGTCGGAGTGGAGCGCGCAGCAGATCCGCGACGCCGCCGCGCTGGCCGCGGAGCTGAAGGTGCCGTTCGTGTCGAACCAGCCGCAGTACTCGCTCCTGTGGCGGGTCATCGAGGACCAGGTCGTGCCGGCGAGCGAGGAGGTCGGTGTCAGCCAGATCGTCTGGTCGCCGATGGCGCAGGGCGTGCTGACCGGCAAGTACCTGCCGGGCCAGCCCGTGCCCGAGGGGTCCCGAGCCACCGACGACAAGGGCGGCGCCGACTTCGTGCAGCGCTTCCTGCGCGACGACGTGCTCGAGCTCGTCCAGCAGGTCGTGCCGCTCGCCGACGAGGCGGGCATCACGATGGCGCAGCTGGCCGTCGCCTGGGTGCTGCGCAACCAGAACGTCGCGTCGGCGATCGTCGGGGCGTCGCGTCCCGAGCAGCTCGCCGACACCGCGGCCGCGGTCGACATCACGCTCGACGACGACCTGGTCGCCCGGGTCGAGGAGATCCTGGCGCCCGCCGTCGTCGACGATCCGGAGCTGACCGAGAAGATGACGCCCCGGACCCGACTGCAGTAGTCGAGCCCGGGGCCCCGGTTCCCGCCGGGCCATGTCGCCGCGGCATCGACCGGGGTCCGCTCCCGGTCCGACGCGGCGGCGACATCGAACGCTGGGTTCTTCGGCGCCCGGCGGGTCCGACTCAAGAAAGTTGTTTCCGGGCGACCGGCGGTCATCCGGCCCTCCCGCTCCTTGACGCACGTTCAGGTTGCGGGGAGAATGACGGATCGCTCGCTGTGCTGTGGTGGGCTCGGGGCCCTTGGGGGGACGACACGATGACGAGACAACGGCGAATCGCGCTGGCCGCGCTGTGTGCGATCGGTCTGGCGGCTGTGGTGCTGCCCAGCCAGGTGGGCGCCCAGAAGGTCGCCAACCCGGGAGTGTTCTCCCTGTCGGCGGCGCCCGGCGGTGCCGCGCGCATCGGCGCGCTGACGCTGGACCTCACCCCCCAGCCGCTGCCGCAGTGCTCCGACGGCATCGACAACGAGACCGTCCCCGACAACAGGATCGACGCGCCGACCGACTTCCAGTGCGCTGCCGGGCCGAACGGTGAGCCGGCCACCTCCGACGACAGCGAGCTCGCGCCGGGCTTCCAGCCCAAGCAGGACGTGCAGATCACGGGCACGATCGACAAGAACGGTGTGGTCACCATCCCGACCACCGGCTTCCAGTTCCCGCCCGCCTACGTGGCGATCAACTTCAACGGCGTCTGGATCGTCAAGGCCGAGGTGCTGGCGACCGCCCCGGCCACCGGCACGCTCAACCCGCTGACCGGCGCCGTCGCGCTGGACGTCCGGGCCCGCATCAAGCTCAGCGGCAACGTCGGCAACCAGCTGGCGTCGACGTGCTCGATCGGCACGGTGGCCGCCCCCGTCACCCTCAACCTGATCACCGGCCGCAAGGAAGCGATCGGCACCAACGGCGCCATCACCGGCTCGCCCTACAACACGGCGACCGGCCGAGCGCTGCTCGTCGACAACGCGTTCGCGGTGCCCGGCGCCTCCGGCTGCACCGCCGGCATCTTCAACCTGAACAGCACCATCAACGGCCAGGTCGGCATCCCGTCCGCGGCCGGCAACAACCTGATGGTCCTGCCGGGCGTGACCAACCCGATCCTGACGAAGGGCATCACGCCGGTCATCTCGACCAACCCGCCGACGATCTCCGGCGCAGCCCCGCAGACCATCGACTTCGCGGCCACCGCGTCGCAGGTGTCGGCAGGTCCCGCCACCTACTCCTGGGCCTTCAGCGACGGGACGAGCTTGAGCGGTGCCAACGTCTCCAAGACGTTCAGCTCCGGTGGCACCTACACCGCCACGCTCACGGTGACCGACGCGGACGGCGACACGTCGTCGGTCGGACGCACGTTCACACTGACCGGTGGGACGACCACGACGACGGCGTCCACGACGACCACCGAGCCGACGACCACGACGACCGAGTCGACGACGACCACGGCGTCTACGACGACGACGCAGCCGACGACCACGACGACCGAGTCGACCACGACCACGGCGTCCACGACGACGACGACGCAGCCGACGACCACGACGACGGCGTCGACCACGACGACGACGCAGCCGACAACGACCACGACGGCGTCGACCACGACGACGACGCAGCCGACAACGACCACGACGGCGTCGACCACGACGACGACGCAGCCGACGACCACGACAACGGCGTCGACCACGACCACCACGTTGGTGCCGTCGGACGACAGCGCCTCGGTCGCCATCACGGGTCTGGGCAACTACCAGAACTCGGGCAGCGGGCTGGGCGACGTCACCGTGACCCGTGACTCGCTGGGTATCCAGCGTGTCCAGGGCGTCCTCGACCTCGAGGGCACCAACGGCGGCACCGCACGGTTCTCGGTCACCGCCCAGCGTGCCTGGATCCTGCCGCTGTGGACCGGTCAGGTGTCGCTGCGTGACAGCGGCGCCGGTGTGAACGTCACCGCACCGATCTTCGGCCAGATCAGCGCCGACGGTTCGCCGAACTCTGCACGGGGCAGCGCCAGCTGGTTCCAGCTCGGACAGTTCCCGAACCTGCTGCGACCCTTCACCCTGAACTGGTCGGTCGTCGACGCCGACTGAGCGCCCTCGACCTGTAGTCCTGACGACGCCCCGGCCGACTGGCCGGGGCGTCGCTCGTCTCGGGGCAGGATGTCGCCATGACCGACACACCTTCCTCTGGACCGTTGCACGGCGTGCGTGTCGTCGAGCTCGCCGGGCTCGGCCCGGCGCCGTTCTGCTCGATGATGCTGGCCGACCTGGGCGCACAGGTGCTGCGTGTCGATCGCCCGCCGGCCGTTGCGCCGACCGAGGTCCGACACAACGCCTGGGACATCCTCAACCGCAACCGCAGCAGCGTGGCGGTCGACCTGCGGTCGACGTCGGGTGGCGACCTGGTGCGGCGCCTCATCGGCTCCGCGGACGTGCTGGTCGAGGGGTTCCGGCCCGGCGTCGCCGAGCGACTCGGGGTCGGGCCGGACGAGATGCTCGCGGCGAACCCGCGGCTGGTCTACGGCCGCATGACCGGCTGGGGTCAGGAGGGGCCGATGTCGCCGCGCGCCGGCCACGACCTGACGTACCTGGCGCTGTCGGGCGTGCTGGCGCACATCGGTCGCGCGGATCAGCCGCCGACCCCGCCGCTCAACCTGGTGGCCGACTTCGGGGGCGGCGGCATGCTGCTCGCCGCCGGCATCATGGCGGCGCTGGTCGAGCGGGCCACGTCAGGTCGGGGTCAGGTCGTCGATGCGGCGATGGTCGACGGCGCCGCGCTGCTCATGGGTCCGTTGTTCGGTGCGTGGGCGTCGGGCTTCTGGAACGAGGCGAGGGGCACGAACCTGCTGGACTCCGGCGCGCCGTTCTACGACGTGTACGAGTGCGCGGACGGCAAGTGGCTGGCGGTCGGGGCGATCGAGCCGCAGTTCTACGCCCTGCTGCTCGAGGGCCTGGGCCTCGCCGACGACGACTCGCTGCCGGACCAGAACGACGCGACCCGGTGGCCGGAGCTGCACGAAGTCATCGCCGGGCGGATCCGCACCCGCACCCGTGACGAGTGGGCGGACGTGTTCGCCGAGACCGACGCCTGCGTCGCCCCCGTGCTGACGATGGGGGAGGCGCCCGAGCACCCCCACGCGGTTGCCCGTGCGGCCTTCGCAGATGTCGAGGGCGTGCCCCAGCCGGCACCCGCGCCGCGGTTCGGCCGCACGCCGCTCGCGCCGCCGACGGCCGCGGTCGAGGGACAGGACGCCGCAACGGTCCTGGCCGACTGGGACGTGGCTGCGGACGAGGTCGAGCAGCTCCGCGCCGCCGGCGCCCTCACCTGAGCGCGACACCACCGCCCCGGACCCGTACCGCCCGACCCGTCCCTGACCGCTCCCACCCGTTCTGTAGTGCGAGATCCGACCTGTGGGTCGGGATCCGCACTACAGAACGGCGGTGTGGTGCACTCTGCGCCGGGCGCTCGACGCTGGCGGGCGCTCGACGCTGGCGGCAGGCGGTCAGGTCGTGTAGTCGGCGTTGATGCGCACGTAGCCGTCGGAGAGGTCACACCCGTAGACCCGCCACGACGCGTCGGAGATGCCCAGGTCGACGGCGATCACGACCTCGTCGCCCTTGAGGTAGGTCTCGAGCTCCGCGAGCTCGGCGTCGGTGATCGGCGTCGGGTAGACCTCGTCGCCGCCGAAGCGGATCGTGACCCGTTCGGGGTCGATGTCGGTGTCGCCGGAGCACTTGCCGATCGCCATGGCCACGCGGCCCCAGTTGGGATCGGCGCCGTGCACGGCGGTCTTCACCAGCGGCGAGTTCAGCACCGTCTTGGCGACGCGGCGGGCCTGGTCGTCGTCGCGTGCGCCGGTGACGTCGACGAGCAGCAGCTTGGTGGCGCCCTCGCCGTCGCGGGCCAGCTGGCGAGTCAGGTCGGTGCAGACCGACTCGATCGCCGCCGACAGCTCGTCGAGCGGGACCCGGCCGGCTCGGCCGTTGGCCAGCACCGCGAAGGTGTCCGACGTGGACGTGTCGGTGTCGACGCTCAGGCTGTTGAACGTGCGCTCGGTGACGGCCCGGGTGATGCGGTCCAGGTCGGTCGCGTCGACCTCGGCATCGGTGAAGACGAAGGCGAGCATGGTGGCCATGTCCGGCTCGATCATGCCGACGCCCTTGGCGACACCGACCACACGCGCCGCGTCGGGCCCGTCGCCGACCGTCGCGCTGGCGGTCTTGGCGAAGGTGTCGGTGGTCATCATGCCGGTCGCCACCGCGACGGCGTCGGTGCGGTCGAACGGACCGGCCAACGTCGACAGGTGCGCCCGGATCCGGTCCATCGGATAACGCCGTCCGATCACGCCCGTCGAGGTCACGAGCACCCCGTCGGCATCGCAGCCGATCGCGGCGGCGACACCGGCGGCGAGCTCCTCGGCGTGCTCGAGCCCCACCGGTCCGGTCGCCACGTTCGCGTTCTTGGACACCACGACGACGGCCTGCAACGACCCGTCCGCCACGTGACGGCGTGACACCTCGACGCTGGGACCGGCGAAGCGCGAGCGGGTGAAGACCGCAGCGGCGGCGCACGGCACGTCGGACGCCACGACCACGAAGTCGTCGGTGGTGTCCTTGATGCCGACGTTCGCGACGTGGGCGGAGAAGCCCTGGGGGAGATCGACCGTGCTCATCCACCGAAGTGTGTCACGGCACCCGCCGACCCGGTCCATCTGGTTGGCGGCGGTTCATCGACCGGACCCGCCCCGACGCAGATAGCGTGCGCGCATGCCGCGCTTCTCCTCCGCCCTCGAGGTCGCCGACGCCATCCGCACCCGACAGGTCAGCCCGACCGAGGTGATGCAGGACTACCTGGCCCGGGTCGATCGCCTGGACCCGACGCTGAACGCCTTCGCCTTCCGCGACGACGAGCGGGCGCTGGCCGACGCGGCTGCGGCGACCGAGTTGGTCGGCTCGACCCCGGCCGACGAGCTGCCGCCGTTCCTGGGCGTGCCGATCCCCATCAAGGACCTCAACCAGGTCGAGGGCTGGCCCACGACCTACGGCTCGCGTGGCGTGCCCGAGACACCTGCGACGAGCGACGACCCACCGGTGGCGCGGCTGCGCGGGGCCGGCTTCGTCCTGATGGGCAAGACCACCACACCCGAGTTCGGGACCATCTCGATGACCGAGTCCGAGCGCCTGGGCGTCACCCACAACCCGTGGGACCCCGAGCACACGCCGGGCGGCTCGTCGGGTGGTGCAGGCGCTGCGGTCGCGTCGGGCATGGCGCCGATCGCACATGCGTCCGACGGTGGCGGTTCGATCCGCATCCCCGCCTCGTGCAACGGGCTCGTCGGGCTCAAGCCCAGCCGCAACCGGATCACCAACCGGGTCGAGGTCATGACCTCCGCGTCGACCTCGGGCGTCCTGACCCGCACGCTGGCCGACACCGCGGCGGTGCTGCAGGTCGCGTCGGAGCTCGACCGCGGCGCGTGGAACGTCGCGCCGCCGCACCACCGCTCGTTCGTCGACGAGCTCGACGAGGACCCCGGTCGCCTGCGGATCCTCGTCACACCGAACAACGCGATCGGCATCGAGCCGGCGCCCGAGTGCGTCGAGGCGGTGCGGGCGACCGCGACCAAGCTGTCCGACCTGGGCCACGACGTGGTCGAGGCCGATCCGCACTGGCCGGATCCGGGCCAGTTCCTGACCGGGTTCCTGACGGTCTGGGCGACGATCGCCGCGTCGGTCCCGGACCTCGACATCGAGGCGGTCGAGCCGCACAACCGGGCCAACTGGGACATGGCGATGGCGACCAACGCGATCGACTTCACACGCGCGCAGATCGCGCTGCAGGAGGCGTCGCGTGAGTTCCTCGCCCAGTTCGACCGCGACATCGACGTGCTCGTGACCCCGACCATGGCAGTCGAGCCGCCCGAGGTCGGTTCGATCTGGGCCGGGGTCGAGGACGACCCCGGTGCGCCGCTGGTCAACGCCACGCCGATGGCGGCGTACACGGCGATCTACAACGTCACCGGCCAGCCGGCGTTGTCGCTGCCGCTGCACATGGCGGCGTCGGGGCTGCCGGTGGGCGTGCAGTTCGCCGCGGGGCCGTGGGACGAGGCGGTGCTGTTGCGCCTGGGCGCCCAGCTCGAGCGGGCGCATCCCTGGCTCGACCGCTGGCCAGCCCTCGCCGACTAATGGGAGGCGAGGGGGCGGGACTCAGCCGGCGGTGACGCCGCCCGCGCCGCCAGCCTGTTGCTGAGCCGCCTGCTGCTGCTGAGCTGCCTGCTGTTGCTGCTGGGCCCGCTGCACGAGCAGCGCCGGCGTGGTCAGCACCGAGGTGGTTGCCCCGCCGTTCTGCGGCCAGGTGGCCCCGGCGATCTGCTTGCCCGCGTACAGCTCCTCGCGGTCGAGGTCACCCGTGGCGCGCATCGACAGGATCTTCACGTTCGCCGGGTCGCTGGTGTCGGTCAGGTAGATGCGACCCTCGTGCAGCAGGTTCGTCGTCGTGGGCCCGACGGTCGCACGCACGTCGGGGTCACGGTCCTGCAGGCGCACGATCATCACCTCGGTCGACGCGGCTCCGGTGGTCGGGTCGCCCTCCTGTGCGGTCAGCAGCGCGGTGCCGTCGACGTCGAGCGATGCGAGCTGGAGTCCGGCGCGGTGCTCGACCGGTGCGTCGCTGTCGTCACCGACCATGTCGATGCGGACGAACGAGCTCGTCGCCGAGCTGTCGACCTGCAGGAACACGGTGGAGCCGTGCACCAGCATGCGCGACACCGAGACGCCAGCGGACGTGCCCTCGTTGGGGTCGGCCTCCTCGGTCGCGCGGGGCAGGGTCAGGACCCGATGCATCTCACCCGTGCCGCCCTCTTCTCGGTAGAACTCGGTGCCCTCCGGCGTCTCGCGGGTGGCCACCACCCGCTCGCCGTCGACCGCACCCGCACCGACGAAGCCCTCGAGCAGCTGCTCGGGCTCGCGGCCCGGCGACCAACGACGCAGCGAGCTGGTCGAGAACTGCGTGTCGTAGAAGAGGTAGGTGACCTCGTGGGAGTTGAGCACCGGCTCGACCAGCGTGCCCGAGTCGACCGTCGTGAGCTCACCCTCGGTGTCCATGTAGAGCAAGGTGTTGCCGTCCTCGGCACCGGCGCTCAGCACGAAGCCCTCGGCCTCGGGGTCCGGCGACGCGACGTCGAGCGCCGGGTAGGGGTCGCTGCGGGCGATCTCGCTGCCGTCGGTGGCGTCGAGCAGCACCGCTTCGAAGCCGGACTCGCCGACCACGACGGCCAGGACCCGGGCGTCCTTGGAGAGCACCGCAGCGCGTGCCACGGCCAGTCCCTCGACCGTCTCGGTGCTGTCGTTGCGCAGATCGCGGATGGTCAGGCCCTCGCCGGTCGCCGACCAGGAGGCGACCCACCGCTCGTCCTGGCTGATCGCGCAGCTGCCGGTGCCGACGTCGTCGACGTCGGTGGCCGAGGTGGCCAGCACGCAGCCCTCGGCGGTCTGCACGTAGGTGCCACGACGCAGGACGGTGGTCTGCGCCGAGCTCGAGCGGGCGAGCTCGTCGGCCACCTCACCCGGCGTCCCGGCGCTGACGACCGCTTCCTCGGCCAGGTTGTAGGCGAGCAGGTTGCCGCCCTGCCACGTACGGCCGAGCCCGTTGGTCCACGTCTGGCCGTCCGGGGTGACGGTGTCGATCGCGAGCGGTCCGTAGGCGTTGTCGATGACCTGGTTGCCGTCGTCCAGCTCGTCGCCCGGCTCGACCGACCACACCCTGATGTCGGCGGTGCTGTCGGGCCCCGGCGCATCCGCGACGAGCAGCTCGCCCGCCTGCGGGTTCGAGCACCCTGCGAGCACCGCCACACCCGCCAGCGCGGCCACGGCGAGCGTCGGACGGAGTGATCGGCTGGACGTACGGCGAGGGGTCCGGAGCATGCTCGAACCGTACCGGCCCGCCCCTTGCCGCCACCATCCGCGACCCTCGACCGTTCTGTGGTTCGGATTTCGCCCCACAGGGCGAGATCCGAACCACAGAACGACGAACGGCGTACGCCGGAACCGTTGTGGGGCCGGAAGCCGACTCGACCTACCATCGGCGCCGATGACTGCGATCACCCTGGACGGCGACGGTCTCGCCGCAGAGCTGAAGGCCGACATGGCCGCCCGCATCGCCGCGCTCGCCGAGCGTGGCATCACCCCGGGGCTCGGCACGATCCTCGTCGGCGACGACGGCCCGAGCGCCAAGTACGTGGGCATGAAGCACCGTGACTGCGCCGAGGTCGGCATGGCGTCGTTCGACCGTCGACTGCCGAGCACGGCCACCCAGGACGACGTCCACGCCGTCATCGACGAGCTCAACGCCGACCCGTCGGTCGACGCGTTCATCGTGCAGTACCCGTTCCCGGGCGAGCTCGACTACGGCCGGGCGCTGCTGCGAGTCGACCCCGCCAAGGACGCCGACGGGCTGCACCCGGTCAACCTGGGCCTGTTGGTCATGGGCGAGGACGCACCGGTGGCGTGCACCCCCCGGGGCATCGTGCACATGCTCAACGCCTACGACATCCCCGTCGCCGGACAGCACGTCGTCATCGTCGGACGCGGCCTCACGATCGGCCGTCCGCTCGCCAACCTGCTGACCCTCAAGGACCCCCGGACGAACGCGGCGGTGACCGTCGTGCACACCGGCGTCGACGACATCGGGGCGTACACCCGCACCGCCGACATCGTCGTCGCGGCCGCAGGCTCGCCCGGGCTGATCACCGCCGACATGGTGCGCCCCGGCGCGGCGGTCGTCGCCGCGGGCGTGAGCTTCGTCGACGGCAAGCTCACCAGTGACGTGGCGGACGACGTGGCAGAGGTGGCCGGCTGGCTGTCGCCACGCATCGGGGGAGTGGGTGCGATGACCAGGGCCTTCCTGTTGCTCAACACGCTCGAGGCGGCCGAGCGCGCCGCCGACGCGACGGCGGGGACGGGCGCATGAGCAAGCTGCACGATCGTCTCGAGGCCCGACCCGGACCGGCACTGAGCGTCGAGTACTTCCCGCCCAAGACCGAGGCCGGCGAGGCGCTGCTCGCGCGCACCGTCGAGCAGCTCGACGTGATCGACCTGGCCTTCGTCTCGGTCACCTACGGCGCCGGCGGCTCCACCCGGGACCGCACCCGCGACCTCGTCGTCGGGCTCAACCGCGACCACGAGCATCCTGCCATGGCGCACCTGACCTGCATCGGGCACACCAAGGACCAGCTCGTCGAGCTGCTCGACGACTACGACCGCAGCGGCGTGCACGACATCCTCGCCCTGGCCGGTGACCCGCCGGCCGACGGCAGCCCCGCCGAGGGCGACTTCACCTACGCCCTCGAGCTGGTCGAGCTGGTGCGCTCCCGTGGCGACCACTTCACCGTGGCCGTCGCCGCGCACCCCGAGCTGCACCCGCGTTCGGTCGACCGCGCGAGCGACCGCCGCAACCTCGCCCGCAAGCTGTCCGAGGCCGACCTGGGCATCTCGCAGTTCTTCTTCGACGCCGACGACTACTTCCGGATGATGGACGAGCTCGCGGCGCTCGGCTGCGACACGCCCGTGCACCCCGGCGTCATGCCGATGTCGAACCCGACCGGTGTGCGGCGCATGGCGGGAATGGCGGGCGCGCACTTCCCCGAGGACCTCGCCGCGCGCGTCGAGGCCGCATCGAGCGACGACGACCGCCACGCCATCGTGGTCGACGCGGCGCTCGAGCTGAGCCAACGTCTCCTGGACGGCGGCGCCCCCGGGCTGCACCTGTACGGGTTGAACCGCGCCGAGGTCATCCTCGACCTCGCCGACCAGCTCGACCTGGGCCAGCGCACCACCTGACCGGCGCGCGACCTCGCCCGAACCGGTGCGTGACCAGTCGCCGGACCGAACGAAACTCGGGCTCCGGTCGAGCTCCTGGCCGATCGGACATTTGCGCTCCGCAAGCTCCCGCCGTGCCGCGCGGCCGCCGATGGACCTCGTGCGCACCCATGTCCGCCGTGGGCGCGCCTCGTCGATCCGACCAGCGAGGTCCCCGTGCCCGAGCACACCCCCGACATCGTCCACCAGCACCGACACGCCCTCCCGAGGCCCCGTGGCATCGCGGCGTCGCGGACGGCGAAGGTCGCCGGGCTCCTGGTCGTCGCGCTCATCACGATGGTGCTCGGCATCACCCCAGCGGGCGCGGCGCCGACGCCGAACGTCAACATGGTCGCCTTCTACAACGGCAACCAGCTGACCGACGCCGAGCTGCCGGTGGGTGCGACCTGGGACTACCTGGTCAACTACTCCTGCGCCACCGAGGACTGCAACGGCTACAGCATCGAGATCCCGTTCCCGGCAGGGATGAACATCGGCTCGCCGAGCTACGGGTCCGACGTCGCGGCGTTCAACCGTTCGGGCGACTCGGCCACGGGCACGACGCTGCGCTTCACGATGGTCAGCCCGCTCCCGCCGGGCACGTCGGGCCAGATGAGCATCCCTGCGTCGATCCCGACGTTCACGACCGAGGACGACACGACCTTCGCCGCGACCGCCACCATGTCGTCGACCGTGGGCGGCGTGCCGACCTCGACCAGCACCGTCACCCTGACCGCCCGGGCGGACGTCGACCTGCGCACCACCGGCGCACTGACCAAGGGCGGCACCTTCGACGACATCAGCCGCTACGCGGTCTACGCGTGCCTCGACCAGGTCAGCCCCGCCTCGGTGTGGGGCCCGCTGGGTGCGGAGGCGAACTCGCAGCTGACGGTCGGGCTGCCCGAGGGGGCGGTCGTGCTCGACGCTGGTGGCGGCACCTTCGCAGCCGGCTCGCCCGACACCATCACGTGGACGTTGCCGCAGCTCACGTCGATGGGGTGCGCGACGCGTGAGTTCATCGCGAGCTACCCGTCGTCCGACCCCGCGAACACCGTCGGCGCCGCGAAGGTCGTCGACATCACCTGGACCGCGGCAGAGCTCGGCAAGTCGACCGACGTCTACACCGGTGCGATCGCCCACAGCCTCGGGGCGCCCGGCGCGCCGTCGGCGGGCCCTGCGTTCGAGACGGCGCTGTCGACCCCTCGTGACTACGGCACGGCGCCGACCAAGAAGGCGGCGATCGGCGACGGTGTGGGGATCGCCGCCTACGCGACGAACCGCAACGACACCTCGTGGACCAGCGCCGACATCGAGCTGCCGGTCCCCAGCCAGCTCCGACCGACGTCGATCTCGGCCGGCAACGGCGGACAGGCGCCGCTGGTGCTCGAGGTGATGACGTCGTGCGGCCCGGACCGCGTCGGCGGCACCGGCGACGACGGCGCCTGGGAGCTCGCGGCCACGGTGGCCGCAGGCGCCAACGTCGGCTTCGACCCGGCGAACGAGTGGCCGTCGGGCGCCGACGGCATCGACGCCGGCTGCCATGTCGTGTCGACCCGATCGGTCACCTCCACGCTCTGGCCGAACGCCGGCACGTCGATCAGCATCAACACGGTCGTGCAGTCCGTCGACCGCGACGGCGAGGCGGTCGCCGAGTTCGACGAGTTCGGGTTCACCGCGACGCTCGACGCCGTGACCCTGGGTGGGACCGACAGCGCGAGTCGCAGCAACGCCGGCCAGGTCGACCAGCCCAAGTCGACGCTGTTCGTCATCTCGGGCGGCCCCGGCGTGCTGGCGCCCGGTGTCGTCGAGGGCGACATGTCGCTCGAGTTCTCCAACAGCGGCAACCCGCTGCCCAACCCGGTCATGACGGCGATCATGCCGGCGCACATGTCGTTGGTCAGCTGGTCCGGTTCCGGATCGGCGGGGCTCCCTACCCCGACGCTCGAGACGGTCGCGAACTGGGCGGGCACGGACCGGACCCTGCTGCGGTGGACCTTCCCGGTGGGTTCGATGGTGCCCGTCGGCACGGGCTACAGGATCGACTACCGCGTCGCGCTCGACGAGTTCGCCTACGGCAACCTGCGGGTCGCCGGTCGCGCCGACTCCGCGTCGACGTCGGTGTTCTGCGTGTACGACTTCTTCGGTGCGGGCCAGGACGTCGACGACCTGGACGGCGACGGCAACACCACCGAGCAGACCTGTCGCTGGGACGGCGACATCTCACCCAACCCGGCGGCGTCCGCCACGGTGATCTCGCAGGTCAAGGGGTCGTTCGACGACGAGTTCGTCGTCGCTCCCGCCAAGGGCAGCTCCACGCCGGGATCGGACGACACGTACCGCATCAGCGTCAAGAACAACGGCCGCATCGAGCTGCGCGACGTCGCGATCGTCGACCGCCTCCCTCGACCGGGCGACAGCAACATCCTGACCTCGACGCCGCGGAACTCTGCCGCCGAGACGTTCCCGGTGGTCCTGCGCGGCGAACCCGAGCTGCCCGAGCTGCCCGAGCCCGTGACCCTCTGGTACTCGACGGTCGACGACGCCTGTCAGCCCGAGCTCGACCACAGCCCGTCGGGCTGCAACGCCCCCGAGTGGACCGACTGGTCGGTCACGGCGCCGACGACGTTGTCCGACGTCACCAACGTGCGGGTCGACTTCGGCAACAACGTGCTCAAGCCCGGCTTCAGCTACACCGTCGAGCTGCCGGTCACCACGCCGACGACGGGCGCGACCGAGCCCGAGTTCGCCTCGCTCAACCCGGACCCGCTGAACCAGCCCGACGAGGAGGCGACCAACACCGCGGCGTTCCGCGCTCGTCGCGTCGACAACTCGTCGCTGCTCAACGCGGCCGAGCCGCCCGGCGTGACGCTGGTGATGCCCGGCGAGTTCGGCCCGATCGGGGAGGCGCCCGATCCGTCACCGCTCGAGACCAGCGGCGTCGGCACCGCAGTGCACACCACCACGGTGACGCCGCCGAACGGTGGCACCGTGCACCTGCTCGACGGCGCCGACCCGGTCGACCGGCTGACGGTGCCCGGCGTGGGCGTCTACGAGGTCGACCCCGACACCGGCGCGATGACCTTCACGCCCGAGCTCGGCTACGCAGGCGAGGCCGACCCGGTCGGCTACGTCGTGACCGACGTGTACGGCCAGACCGGCGAGAGCACCTGGACCGCGACGGTCGAGGTGCCCGACCCGCCGGTCGCGCCGGACCTCACCAGCACCGGCCCGCCGTCGACCGAGCAGTCGGCCGAGGTCACGGTGCCCGAGGGTGGCACCCTCGTGCTGCTCGACGCCGACGACCAACCCGTCGAGTCGATCGTCCTGCCCGGTGTCGGCACCTACGCCATCGACGAGGACACGGGTTCGATCACCTTCACCCCGGTCGACGGCTACCTGGGCGATCCCGAGCCGGTGCGCTACCGCGTCACCGACGCCCACGAGCAGTCCGACGACGGCACCTACGCGCCGAGCGTCACGACCACGCCGCTCGTCGCGGACGCGCGCACCTCGACCGGTGTCGGAACCGCGGTCCAGCACACTGACCTGGTCGTGCCCGACGGCGCGACCGTCACGCTGCTCGACGACGACGGGGACCCGGTCACCACGCTGGTTGTCGACGGCCAGGGCACCTACGTGCTCGACCCGGGGACCGGGCGCGTCACGTTCACGCCGGTGCTCGGCTTCCTGGGCGCAGCCGTCGCGGCGGACTACCGGCTGACCGACCAGTACGGCCGCACGGCGGACAGCACGTACACGCCGACGGTCACGCCGCCGCCGCCGCCCGCGGCCCCGGTTCGCACGAGCATGTCGACCGTCGGCGCCCCGCTCGCGCCCCAGCAGGTGAGCGTGCCCATCCCCGACGGCGGTCAGGTCCGTCTGCTCGACCGCGAGGGTCGGCCGGTCACGACGGTGACCATCGCCGGTGAGGGCACCTACGTGCTCGACCCGGCGACGGGCATCATCACCTTCACGCCCGTCGAGGGCGCATCGGGTGCCATCACACCGGTCGCCGTGCAGGTGACCGACGCCTACGGACAGTCGTCCGTCGGCAGCTACACGCCGCAGATCGCGCTGCGCAGCGAGGGCACGCCGCCGAGCGGCGCTGACCCGACCCCCTCGGTGACCGACGGCGGGCCCGAGGCGCAAGGTGCCAGTGCGGCTCCGTCGGCGCTCGCGTTCACCGGTGGGTCGGTCACCGGTCTGCTGCTGCGACTTGGTCTGATGTCGATGCTGGTGGGTCTGGTGCTCGCACGCCGTCGGCGCCTCGGCGCCGTGCGCGTCTGACGTGCTGCGCCACTGACCGTCCCGCCCGTCGGACCGCCTGCGCTCGCGCCCCGATGGGCCGGACGACCCTTCGGCGGGCGCAATGTTCCAGCCCGTTCGCGCACGGGTCGACAACGTGGTGGACGAAGGAGACAGAGGAACAGATGGCAACGATCGACGGCCCACGGCCGACCCGACGCACGCGGTTCGCTGCGGTGGCCGCACTCACGCTCGCCGCGGTCCTGGTCCCGGCGTGCGTCGCCGCGCCGCCACCGGCGCCCGTGGTCGCGATCTACGGCGACTCGCTGGTCAACTCCTCGGGGGCCTACCTCGAGACGTCGCTGAGCGCAGCGGCGCCGAACCATCAGGTGCTCAACCGCAACCGGTGGGGGTCGGCCGTCTGCGACTGGCTGGGCCAGATGCGCACCGACTCGGCACAGGACGTCGACATCGTCGTGCTGGCGTTCTTCGGCAACATGGGCACCCCGTGCACGGCCGACAGCACGCGCACCGAGCGCTACGCCGAGGATGCGACCGCCGCGGTCGAGTTGTGGCAGGCACGGGGGACCAAGGTGATCCTTGTGGCCTCACCTGCTCAGACCGGGACCGGACCTGCCGATAGTGAGGTCATGAACGCGTTCCGCTCCGTCGCCGAGGCCCACCCCGGGGTGCGCTTCGTCGACGCCGGCGCCGGGTTCGTCGATCCGGGGACCGGGCAGTACGGCGCCGTGCTGGCGTGTCGCTCCGGAGAGCCGTGCGCCGACGGCGTCACGATCGTGCGCTCGCCCGACAACATCCACCTGTGCGATCACGACGCGGTGCGCTCCTTGATCTGCCCGTCGAGCGCCGCCGGAGTCCGGCGGTTCGTGGCACCCATCGCCGCCGCGGTCGCCGCAGAGCGTGCGCAGCTCGGCAACGCCGCGACGTCGTCCAACGCGTTCGCCGCCGTCGCGCCGGAGTCGACCGCGTCGACCGAGACCGCTGCCTCGATCGAGACTTCCGCCTCACCGGAGGCGTCCGGGTCGTGAACGCCGCCCCCGCCGCCCCGGTCGCCAGCGACCAGGATCCGGCTGCGTCGGATCCGGATGCGCCGGGTCCGGTCATGCGGAGTCGTCAGGGGTGGCGGACGCTCGCGCTGGGTGTCGCCGCTGCGGTCGTGGTGCTCGGCGCGATGTTGATGACGCGGCTCCCCTCGGCGTTGGCGCTCGCCGCGGCGCCGGGCACGTGGTCGTGCGGAGGTGAGCTCCAGATCTGGGCCACGACGGTGCCGGTTGACTTCGACCTCCTTGTGAGCCGTGACGGATGGTGGGAGACCGACGACGGTGCTCACCAGGGCACGTGGCGCCTGAACGGGGGAGAGGTGGAGATCACCTCCGGCGGAGCGACGAACGTCGTCCCGGCGACCCTCGCCGTCGGTGCGAGCACCGACCAGCGCATCTCGCACCCCCAGGGCATGGCGATGGCGCTGCAGGTCGAGGCCGCCGGCGTCGACACCGTCCGGGTCCGCGTCGGCACGCCGAACCTGCTGCAGGGCGACTACTCGTGTCGGAAGGTCTCCAACGAGACGCCGGCCGAGCCGTCGGCACCCGACGACGAGCCGACCCTCGAGCCGGTACGGCCCCCGGGGGCGACGTCGACCACCGTCGATCCGCTCGACGCGCCGGTCGCGGACCTCGGCGACCCGGTCGCGAACGTGACGCCCGGCGACGGCGGGGACTGACCCATGGCAGCATCCCGACGAGGTCTCGCACGGTCCACAGCGCCTGGTTCACGGGCGTTCGCAGGGCTGGTGCCAGGGAGGATTCGGCATGCCTGTGGGTACAATGCCTTGATTGACCGGGGGTCGGCGGGCCCCAACACTGGTTCGGCCAGGGGCGGGCAGATGGCTGCGAATGATCGCATCGGCGATCGAGCGCAGTAGGGAGCACGAGACGTTGGCAGTCTTCCGGAAGACGAAGTCGGAATCCGAGCCCGATGGGGGCGGTTCGTCGCGCCGTCGCCGCTCCATCGACTTCGACAGCTCCGACGCGGCCGTCCTGGCGTCCGAGATCGACGTCTGGGTCACCCACAACCGCCCGAAGCTCGGCGAGGTCATGCTTGAGATCGGTGCGGTTGATCCGGATGACCTGATCGAGGCATTGCAGCACCAGAAGGCCAATCCGACTGCGGAGGGCATGGCTCGCTTGGGAGAGGTGCTGCTGCAGCTGGGGAAGGTCGACGAGCGGGAGCTTGCTGCTGCCCTCGCTCAGCAGTTCGGCATCCCTTTCGCCGATCTCCAGACGGCGAGGCCAGAGGTGGAGGCGCTGGAGCGTGTGGGGGAGGAGCTTGCCCGGAAGTACAAGGTGATCCCGCTGCGGATCGAGGGCGACCGGGTGTTCATGGCGATTGCAGATCCCTTGGACACGCAGGCGATTGCCGACCTGACCCACGAGTGCAGGCGCATCGGTCTGATGATGGGCGCCAAGGGCGACATCGAGCGGCTGCTCGACGAGTCGTACAACGTCCTGATGCAGGCCGAGGGCCTGATCCAGGCGTTCGAGTTGTCCGACGCCGACGCTGTGCGGCCGGTGACCGACGACGACTTCGCGGCTGACGACAACGCTCCGGTCGTGCAGGTGGTGAATCGCATCATCACGCAAGGTGTGCGCAGCCGGGCATCCGACATCCACATCGAGCCCGGTGAGAAGCTCGTCCGGGTGCGCTTCAGGGTAGATGGGGCCATGAGCGAGGCGATCCAGCTGCCCAGCCGCATGGCTGCAGCGTTGGCGAGCCGTGTGAAGGTGATGTCCGAGCTGAACATCGTGGAGCGACGACGGGCTCAGGACGGCCAGTTCGCCGTGGCGGTGGATGGGCGCCCCGTCGACATTCGCGTCTCGACAGCCGCGACTGTGCACGGCGAGAAGGTCGTGCTCCGGCTGCTCGACAAGACCAAGTCGCTGATCAGCCTGAAGGACCTGGGCATGCCGCCCACGATCGAGGCCCCGTACATGAAGATCGTGAAGGCACCGCTCGGGATGTTGCTCTGCACAGGGCCGACCGGGTCCGGCAAGACCACGACCCTTTACGCCACCCTGACCGAGATCAACGACCCGACTCGCAACGTAGTGACCATCGAGGATCCGGTTGAGTACCAGTTCGACGGCATCAGCCAGATGCCGGTCAGCACAACCGGTATGCGGTTCGCCGACGGCCTGCGGGCCATTCTCCGCCAGGACCCCGACGTCATCCTCGTCGGCGAAATCCGCGACGAGGAGACGGCGCGCATCGCCATGCAGGCGTCGCTCACCGGTCACTTCGTGCTGTCGTCGCTGCACGCGGTCGACTCGGTCGCCGCCGTGCACCGCTTCACCGACATGGGCATCGAGCCGTTCCTGGTCGCCTCGGCGATGAGCGGTGTCGTCGGCCAGCGCCTGCTGCGACGCAACTGCGTCTCCTGTACCAAGCCGTTCACGCCCACCCCGGCCGAGGTCTCGATGGTGGCTGAAGCGGTGGGTCACCAGCCGACGAAGTGGCTACGGGGTGCCGGCTGCAGCGTCTGCCAGAACACCGGCTACCGGGGCCGTGTCGGCGTCTACGAGCTGCTGCCGGTGACCGACCCGATCCGTGAGCTGATTGTGGCGCGGGCGACGCACCACGAGCTGCGCAAGGTGGCGATCCAGGAGGGCATGCGCACCATGCAGGAACAGGCTTTCGAGCTGGTGCTTGACGGCGTCACCACGGTCGACGACGTCTTGCGCAGCGTCTATGCCCCAGGCGTGGACCGTGCAGCCGAGGAGCCCCGCGAGCTCACTGCGGGTGCGGCCGCCCTTCCTGAGGGTGGTCCTGCGCTCGAGATGGGCGGGATTCCCGAAGAATCCGACGGATCCAGTGACGAACCGGACGACCCACGCGACCTAAGCGGTGGCAAAAGCGCGCCGGGTGCGGCGCGGGCGGAGGCGATCACGTGACGGCGACCCAGCACAAGTTCCGCTATCAGGCAGAGACCCTGGACGGCGAAGCAGTCAAGGGCGAGATCCAGGCAGCCTCGGCATCGGCCGCGCGCAACGAACTCGCAGTGCAGGGAATGCGGGTCACCAAGCTGATCGAGCGCAAGGGCCTCCAGCTCGAGATCACCAAGGAGAAGGTGCCGCTCGTCGAGATCATGCACTTCTCGCGCCAGATGGCCACGTTCCTGCGTGCGGGTGTGCCGATGACCGAGGCCATCGACAACCTGCGCATCGACGCCAAGAACAAGCGCTTCAAGGCGGTGCTGGGCGACGTGCTGGAGCGCGTGATGGCCGGGCGCTCCGTCACCGAGTCGCTCGGCTACCACGCCGACATCTTCCCGACCTACTTCCTGCCGCTACTGGCCGCCGCGGAGCTGACCGGCCGCATGGACGAGGCATTCGACCAGCTGCACGCTTACATCCGGCGCGACATCGACCTGACCCGAGCGGTGCGTAAGGCGCTCATCTATCCGATGATCCTGCTGGGGCTCGCGCTCCTGGTGTGCATCGTCATCGTCGTGTTCGCCATTCCACGCTTCGCCGCCTTCTTCGAAAGCTTCGACGCCGAGCTTCCGCTGCCGACCCGCATGCTGATGGCGGTGGCAGACTTCGTGCAGTCCCCCGCGGGGCTGATCACCGGGTTGATCCTCGTCGGTTTGGTCGTCGCCGGAGTGCTCTACGTCCGCACGCCGCCGGGCCGCCGCAACTTGCACGCCCTGCAGCTGAAGATCCCGCTGGTGTCAAAGGTAGTGACCTACTCGTCGACGGAGCGCTTCACGCGGGTGCTCGGCGTGCTACTCGAGGCGGGTGTGCCGCTACCCGAGGCGCTGCCCACGGCGATCGACTGCTCCAACAATATGATCTACAAGGAACGCCTGTCGGTCGCAATGGAGGGCGTGCTTGAGGGGCGCGGGTTCGCCGAGCCACTCTCGCGCACTGACCTGTTCCCCTCGACAGTGATCCAGATGATCCGGGTGGGTGAGCGTTCGGGCGAGCTGTCTGAGCAGCTGGACAACGCAGCGGGCTTCTACAAGGAGGAGCTCGACTATGCGGTCGAGAAGCTCACCGCCTGGTTCGAGCCGCTCATCATCATCTTCATCGGTGTGGTGGTCGGTTTCGTGGCGCTCGCCATGGTTAGCGCCATGTACGGCATCTACAACCAGGTCGATCTGTGATCGATCGCCCGACGGAATTGGGTAGTTCTCCTCAGTTCTTTTCCGTTGCGGCCGACCGTAACGTGAGTAAGTGAAACGGGGCACAACAACCATTGAGCGGTTCGGGGTGGACCCGGCCGGGTCCTTAGCAGGGAGAAGATCAAGAACATGAACATCATTGAGCGCCGCAAGCGAAGCATGGGCCAGGGTGGTTTCACCCTGATCGAGCTGCTGGTCGTCGTCGCGATCCTGGCAATCCTCGCCGGCGTGGCCATCTTCGCGGTGAGCAACCTCACCGACGATGCCGACGAGAACGCCTGCGCTGTCGAACGTGACACCATCAAGACGGCCATCGCCGCCGCCGAGGCCACTTCGGACGCCGGCGACGACTACACCGACTACCTCGATGGCACGCCGAAGTACTTCACCGTCAGCGGCACCACCATCAGCGCCGGCACCAACCACCCGGGCGGCAACTGCCCGACCTCCTGACCGAGGTCATGAACTGATCGGGCGGGACCGGCACGTTCGGTCCCGCCTAGTTCAGTTTTTCACCCGTACGCTGAAGCACTGCACCGAGACCCCCGGGGGACCCGTCGTGGACGTGAGTACCGAACCCATCGACCACCTGCTGCGTGACCTCTGGGACCGCCAGGCGACCGACCTGCACCTGTCCGTGGGCACCACGCCCCGCTACCGCATCGACGGCAAGCTCTACTCCGTGCCCGACGCACCGCCGGTCACCGAGCAGCTCATGGTCGCCACACTCCAAGGGCTGCTGAACGAGTCGGAGCAGGACCGCTACGAAGCCGAGCGACAGCTTGACTTTGCGTTCTCGTGGGGTGGCATCGCCCGCTTCCGTGCGAATGCCTTCTTCCAGCTCGACCGCCCTGCGCTGGCGCTGCGCCTCATCCCCAGCGAGATTCCTTCGCCCGAATCCATCGGCCTGCCGCCGGCCCTCTCCGGCCTGCTCACGCGACCGCATGGATTGGTGTTGATGACGGGACCCACCGGTTCAGGCAAGTCCACGACGCTCGCTGCCATGATCGGCTGGATCAATCAGCACCGCCCCGTGCACGTGCTGACGATCGAGGATCCCATCGAGTACCTGCACACCCCTGCGTTGGCGCTGGTGAACCAGCGTGAGGTGGGTGAGGACTGCACGACGTTCGCCGAGGCGCTCAAGTCAGCCCTGCGCGAGGACCCCGACGTGGTGCTCGTGGGCGAGATGCGTGACCTGGAGACCATCTCGCTCACGTTGACCTTGGCCGAGACGGGCCACCTGGTCTTCGCCACGCTGCACACCAACGACGCCGCACAGACGATCGACCGCGTGGTCGACGTGTTCCCCGCAGATCAGCAGGACCAGATCCGCACCCAGTTCTCCCTCGCCCTGGCCGCGGTCATCTCCCAGCGCTTGGTGCCCCGTGTCTCCGGGGGCCGAGTGGCGGCATACGAGGTGCTGATGAGTACACCGGCGGTGTCGAACTTGATCCGCGAGGGCAAGACGCGGCAGATCCGCAACATGCTGGCAACGGGGCAGAAGGACGGCTCGATGGTCATGGAGCAGTCGCTCGCGTCGCTGATCCAAGCCGGTGTCATTTCCTATGAGGATGCCGTGGCCGCCTCGGTGCACCCCGACGAGATCGCCGGGTTGGCACCCCAGCACCACGCGACTGCGATAACGGCGGCAGTACCCGGCGCAGCGGCCCCGGTCGGCACCGCCAGGTGAACGCAACCCAGGTGGTGCTGACCGTCCTGGGGGCGGTCGGATTCGCCGCGCTCGGCTCCTTCGTGTGCGTGATTATCGACCGCATGCCGCTCGCGCTCGACGAGCCCAACGATTTCGGCGAGCTCTGGGACACCCGCCCCTGGGCCGAGGTCCTGGGTGGCCACAGCCGCTGCTCGGACTGCGCCACGCCGGTGCGGCCGATCGACAACGTGCCGGTGCTCTCGTGGTTGCTGCTGCGTGGACGTTGTCGCAGCTGCGGGGCCCGCATCCCCGCGTTCCACCCGGTGGTCGAGTTGCTCTGCCCCGCGCTGTTCCTGGTGACGGTCTGGTTGCTGGGCTGGGAGCTGACGATCCTGCCCGTGTTGTGGCTGATCCCCGTCGGGGTCGCCGTGGCGGCGATCGACCTGCGCACGATGATCGTGCCGACCCGGCTGGTGTGGCCGGCGTTCGCCGTCGCCGTGGCGCTCAGCGTGGTGGTGGCCGGGGTCGAGGGGGAGTGGGCCTGGTTGCTGACCGCCCTGGTCGGTCTGGCAGCCTTCGCCGGTCCGCTATTCGTGCTGTGGTTCGTGCTGCCCCGTGCGATGGGCTTCGGCGATGTGCGCCTGGCGACGTTGCTCGGTTGGACCCTGGGCTTCTACGGCGGCACCCGGCCTATCGCCGGCGTGGTGCTGGCGCTCTCCTGCCTGGCGTTGTCGTCGATGGTTGGCCTGGTCCTGGGCGTGGTGGTGATGGGCGCCCGTGGCCGCGGGGCGCAGGTGCCCTTCGGCCCGGCGCTGGTGATGGGCACCTTCGTGTGCTGCTGGTTGGCCGAGCCGATCCTCGATCCGTTCGGCGTATTCGTCGGTTGAGACAAAGAACGGATCCGAATCGCGCTGCATCGCGTCAATGGACGATTTCGTGACGCGAATAATCAAGTTTTCTTCGTAATGGTCGATTGGGTATATCTGGGCAGAAGCACCCAGTAGCTGTTTCCACAATCACCCGGTACGGTGAGCTTCTTATGCTGGGACGTGAACGACGCCGAGGTGCGTCGGGATTCACGCTGGTCGAGGTCCTGGTCGGCGTCGTGTTGTTGGGCCTCATCGCGGCCGCCGTCGCGTCGATCAGCCTGTCCGGTGTCTTCCGCACCAGCGACGAGGCGCAGGCGCGCCAAGCGGACGCCGTCGCCGCTCAGCAGGCCTCGCTCGTGCTCGCCCGTGACGTGCAGGGAGCCGAGGGCATCGCCGGGAACTGCTCCGGCACGCCCGGCGGGCGCACACCCTTGGTGACGCTGGAGCCCTCGGACGGCTCCGATCCGATCGAGTACCAGACGACCGATGCGGCGCCGTACTCGCTGTACCGGGTGCGCTGCACGCCCAGCGGCCAGACCGGCCGGGCGATCCTCGAAGACCTGTTGTCCGAGCCGGCGATCCTGTGCGACGGCGCAGCGTGCGTGCCCACCACGGTGGCGGACCCGGCTCCCCGGGTGGTGTCGCTCGAGGTCGAGCGCACCGCGACCTTCGACTTCGAGCTCGACGGTGCCCGCCGCCTGACCGACGGCAACAGCACCTCCCCGCCGCTCGACGTGCCGGACTTCGTGGCGCTCGGGGGCAGCATGCCCCTGTCTATCGGTGGCAGCAGCACCCTCATCGTCCAGGGCAACGCCTTCATCAACGCCCCCGACACCGGCACCCTGGCCGTCAACTTCAACGGCGGCGCCCAGCTCCAGGTGACCGGCGACTTCCGGCTCCAGACGCCCGGCGTGTGCGAGAACAGCTGCGCGAACGCCAACCCGGTGCCCGGCAGCTACGTCACGGCCCTGCCCGATCCGCTGCGGTTCCTGCCCAACCCCGAAACGTCCTCGATGACGACTCACAACGACTGCCCGATCGGCGTCGTCGGCGGCGAGCAGCGACGCATCTGCCAGCCGGGCATCTATCCCAGCTTCCCGCCGACGGGTGGCTCAGCGAGCGTCAAGGACTACGTGCTCGAGCCGGGTGTCTACGTGCTCCAGGACGGCATGAAGGTCACGAACGGCTCACTCGAGGGCACTGGTGTCACCTTCTACAACCAGACGGGCGAGATCGACATCCAGGGCGGCGACTTCAACCTGACGGCCCCCGACAGCGGCACCTACGCCCGCATCCTGCTGTTCCAAGCGCGTGACAACGACGCTGAGATCAAGATCAACGGCAACGGCTCGATCTCGGTCCTGAATGGCACGCTGTATGCGCCGGGGTCCGACGGGGTGCTGCTGGGCTCGGGCTCGGCCGGTCTGACCGTGGGTCGCATCATCGGGACCAGCCTCTCGACGAGCGGATCGGGGACGGTGACGGTTGTTGGCTCCTGACCTGCACCTCCGTTCCACGACACGTGGCCGCCGCCGTGCTGGCGCCGACCAGCGCGGGGAGACCCTGCTGGAGTCGCTCATCGCGATCATCGTGCTGACCCTCGTCGCGATCGCGGCGTACGCCGGCCTGCAGACGACGGTGCGCTCGACGGCCCGTCACGAGAGCTCCGCGGTCTCCGAGACGCTGCTGCGCTCGGCGGCCGAGCAGCTCCAGCACCCCGAGAGCCCGTACATCGATCTCTCGGGGTGCGGCGCCAACCCGACCTACACCGGGTTGCCGACCAAGCCCGGCTACGGACAGATCCAGGTGGCCGTGTCGTTCTGGGTCCCGCCCATCGGCCCGCTGCCCGCGCAGGTGGCCACGACGTTCGACCCGGCCTGCCCGGCGACCGACCCCGGGCTCCAGCAGCTCCAGCTGTCGGTCGTGACGCCCTCGGGTGCGACCGAGACCCTCGACGTGTTGAAGCGGAGAGGCTGAGCTGATGCGCTCGATGTTGCGTCGCCACCACCAGCAGGCCGGCCGCGGCCAACGAGGCGCGTCGCTGATTCTGGTGCTGACGCTGGTGGCGTTCCTCGGCATCATCGTGCCGGCGCTGCTCGGCATGGCCCTGACCGGGTCGAGGGCCACCGAGCCCGTGGTCGAGGATCGCAAGGAGCTCTACGCCGCCAGCTCGGCCATCGACGCCGCGGTGCAGCTCGGTGTCGAGGACACCGACGTGGGTGTGCCCGGGGGCCCCTGCCCCGAGTCGGTGACGAACATCGACGGCTTCGAAGTGACCGTCACCTGCGAGCAGCACGACCAGCCCGACGACGGTTGCCGCTACCTGGACCGATTCGTCACCTTCACCGCCGAGGCGCGGAAGATCAGCGGCGGTGGGGTGCCCGGCACCATGTACGCGGACGTCGTCTACCGGTTCTCGACCTCGGGCGACCCGACGGTCGAGGTGCGGCGCTGGACCTCGGACGGCGACGTGGCGTCGACGCTGTCGACCACCACCCTGCCGTCGTGCGGCGCCACCACGACTACCGCGCCGACCACCACGACCACGTCGACCACCACCACCACCACGACGACCGTCCCAGGCCCGACCACGACGACGAGCACCACCACCACGGCGCCGGCCGGCTCGGCGTTCACGCTGTGGGAGGACGTTCAATCGGCGGAACGCCAGGGCAACCGCTGGCGGGCCGAGGGCACGGTGCTCGTCACGGACCAGAACGGCGCACCGCTCAACGGTGCAAGGGTCGCAGTCCAGTTCCGCTACCGGACCACCGGGAGCTCGACCTGGGTCGGTGCCGGCAGCATCGCCTTCGACACGACGGTCACCGGTCGGGCGACGGTGTACTCGCCGGAGTACCGCAACAACCAGAACGTGGCGGAGATCGAGATGACGATCACTGCGCTGACCGAGGTGGGCGGCCGGACGTGGGTGTCCACCGCCCACCCCCTGACCGTGCTCGTACCCCGGTCGTGATGACCACGGCTGGGTGACTCTCGTGCTGCTCGGCGGCGCGGGTGCCAACCGGTCGGGTGTGGGTGGCGATCAGAGATCGGACTGGGTGAGCTGGACGTCGCTGGGAGCGCCCGGCTCACCCACTCCTCGCCGCCTTCGGCTGAGGGCGAGCCGCGTCCGCCTCGCTTCAGCGGCGCCGTCGCACGAGACTGATCCGCACCGGAACTGCAGCACCCCGTCGGTGCTGCCGAGAGGAGCTCCCGTGCACGCCGACGATGGCCGACTGACCGCGATGCCGCAGCAGGTGGCCGCGTCGATGCGTGAGGCCGTCGGCAACACGGTGCGTGGCAAGGCCGGCGTCGTCGACCAGGCCCTGGCGACCCTGTTCGGAGGTGGGCACCTGCTGGTCGAGGACCTGCCGGGCACCGGCAAGACGCTGCTGGCCAAGTCGATCGCCGCGGCCAGCGGCGGTGGTTTCGGTCGTGTCCAGTGCACGCCCGACCTGCTGCCGACCGACATCACCGGCACCTCGGTCTTCCGCCCCGACTCCGCCGAGTGGCAGTTCCGCCCCGGGCCGATCTTCCACCAGGTCGTGCTCGTCGACGAGGTGAACCGCGCGTCGCCACGCACGCAAGCCGCGCTGCTCGAGCCGATGGAGGAGCGACAGGTCACCGTCGACGGCGAGACGTGGGCGCTGCCCGCACCGTTCTTCTGCATCGCCACCCAGAACCCGTTCGGGCAGGTCGGCACCTTCCCGCTACCTGAGAGCCAGCTCGACCGTTTCGCCATGGCACTGTCGATCGGCCTGCCTGACCGCAGCGCCGAGCGTGAGATCGTCACCGGCGCCGGCGGCGTGGACGTGCTGCCCAGCGTCACCGCCGTCACCACACCCGAGCAGCTGCTCGCGGCCATCCAGGCGACGGCAACGCTGCACTGCGACGACAAGATCGTCGAGTATGTGCTCGACCTGGCTGCCGCCACCCGCGCCGAGCAGCGCCTGAGCCAGGGCATGTCGCCACGTGCGTCGACCAGCCTGCTGCACCTGGCGCGCGGTCACGCGGTGGTGCAGGGCCGGGACCACGTCACCCCCGACGACGTGCAGGCAGTGTTCGTCGGCGCGGCGGCGCACCGTGTCACCGTCGCCGGTCGGGTCGACACCGCGGCGGCGCGTGAGGTGCTGTCCTGGATGCTGACCCTGGTGCCGGTGCCCCGACCGTGACCGAGCGCACCACCGTGCGCCCGACCGTGTTCGGGCTGGTCGTCGGCCTGGTGCTCGTCGTGGGCGTGGCGTTGCGCCCGCCCACCGCGGACCCCTCGGTCACGGGCCTCGTCGCCGCTGCGCTGCTGGGCGCGTGGGTGCTCGGCGTGATCTGGCCGGTGCTGGTTCTGCGCAACCTGGGGCTGGCCGTGCGCCGGGCACCGACCGATCTGGTGGTCGGCCAGCTCGGCTCGGTCGAGCTCGAGCTCGCCGGTCGAGCGTCGGGCCTGGCGTTGGCGTGCACCGGCTCGGGCGTCACGGTGGTCGATGTCAGCTCACCCGGTACGGTGCGCCTGCCGCTCACGATCGCGGCTCGTGGTGTGTACCGGCGGCTGCTGGTCGACGTCGCCAGCGACGCGCCCTTCGGCATCGTGTGGGTGCGCCGCACCCGACTGGTCGAGCTGCCCGACGAGCTGCTGGTGGCGCCGGTGCCCGAGGCGACCCGGGTGCCCGCGCAGGAGCTTGCCGGACACGACCACGTGAGCGTGCCGATGGGCAGCGCGGATCGGGGAGAGGTCGTGCGCTCGGTGCGGCCCTACGTCGTCGGCGATCCCGCCCACCTAGTGCACTGGCCGACCAGTGCCCATGCCGGTGCACTGGTCGTGCGTGAGCTGGAGCCACCCACGGTCGAGGGTGTCGCACTGGTGCTGGACCTGGGCACCGGCGGGCTCGACCCGGTCGAGGTCGAACGGGTCGTGGCTCGAGCGGCCGGCGCAGCGAGCGACCTGCTCGACCGTGGCGCACGGGTGGTGCTGTGTAGCCACGAGGCGACCGGGCCTGTGACCGGCGAGGTCACCGACTACCCGGGCGTGCGTCGCCGACTCGCCCGGGCCGTGGCCGGTCCCGCAGGTCTCGCCCCCGAGGGCTGGCCCTCCCAGGTGCTCGCCGCGACCGCGTCGACGGTGCCGGCCGACACGTGGCCGATCGCGCTGGGTCGTACGTCAGAGGCCGGTCGATCCGGGGGTAATGCGTGAGCAGGCGGCCGACCTCGGCCGACCGGCGCAGCATTTCGAACGGTCGGGTGTGGTTGCTGACTGTCCTGGTAGGCGTGTCGTTGTGGGCGTCGTTGACGTCGTTGCCGGGCGCTGCCGACCGGGCCGACGGTGCACGGTCCTTCGCGGCCGAAGCAGCGGCACTCTGCGCCGTGCTGGCTATGTTCGGCCTCCGTTCCGTGCCGATTCGCTGGATTGTTCGGGGCATGGCGCTGGCCAGCGGCCTGCTGCTGGCCCGCTTCGGCGAGCTGGGCGCGCTCGAGGGGCTCGAGGGCTCGTGGCGGGTGCTCGTCTGGATCGCCGCCACGGCTGGGGCGTTGGTGCTCGCCCCGTCGACCCGCGCCGTGCCGGGCCAGGACGCCGCGGTCGCGGTGCGCGCCGCCGACGTGCCGCCGGCGCAGGCGCCCGCCACGCAGCCGCAGCCGACCGCACAGGACGCCACCGGCACGACGGGCCGGTGGTCGGTGCCGCCGTCGCTCGTGCTCGGCGCCGTCGCACTCGTCGGCGCCGTCGCGCTGCTGGTCGGGCCCCGCACCTCGACGGTGTTCCCGGTGGGCAGCCGGATGGGCGACGCCATCGACCTGGGCGACGCACGCAGCGACAACGCCCTGGTCGCGACCGACCGCCTGGACATGACCACCCGCCCGCGGCTGACCAACCAGGTCGTCTTGAGCGTGCGCTCCGACGTCGCGTCGTTCTGGCGCACCGAGACCTACGACCAATGGGACGGCTCGACCTGGACCCGCAGCGACAACGGCGCCGAGCTCCTCGATGACGGTGCGGTCGAGCCCTCGCCCGAGGACCTGGCCGCGCTATATGGCGACGACTCCACCCAGGAGTTCCGCCTGGAGATTGGCTACGCCACCGCCGCGCCCTCGGCGGCCTCGGCGGTGCAGGTCGACACGCCACAGCTGTTCGCGCAGCGGCTCGACGGCACATTGCTGGCGGCCGAGCAGCCGATGGGCGCGGGCACCACCTACACCGTGACCAGCCGGCAGCTGGCGGCCGACCCCGAGACGTTGGCAGCGGCGGGCGAGCAGAACGTGCCCGACGCCGTGCTCGAGCAGTACGCGGCACCACCCGTGGCGACAGAGCGAGTGCAGGAGCTGACGGCGAGCATCACCGCCGGTGCCGTGACCGACATCGAGAAGGTGCGCGCCATCGAGGACTGGATGGACGAGAACACCGAGTACTCGCTCGACGCGCCATTGTCGCCGCCGGAGGTCGACGTGGTCGACGACTTCCTTTTCGGGTCTCGACTCGGATGGTGTGAGCAGATCGCCAGCAGCTTGGTCGTGATGGCCCGGCTGTCGGATGTGCCTGCACGCCTGGCGACCGGGTTCACCCAGGGGACGTGGGACTCTGTCGCCAACCGTTTCGTCGTTCGTGAACGAGATGCGCACGCCTGGGCCGAGGTGTGGTTCCCGGATGCCGGCTGGGTAACTTTCGACCCCACTGCGACGGTACCGCTCGCCGGCACCGCTGAAGCGACCCCTGGAGCGGGTGCGCGGGACTGGCGTGAGGTCGGCGGTGCGCTGCTGGTCGTGATCGGCGTGCTGGCGTTGAGCGCGGGGTTGCTCGCAAGGCGGTGGCGTCAGCGTCGGGCACGCCTGGTACAGATCCGGGCGCACCGGTTGGCAGTGCGAGACCGTTGGGATGTCGCTGCGGAGGACGAGATGGAACGTCGTGGAGCGGCGGCCGGGCGCCCACGCAGGCCCGGGGAGACGTTGCCGTCCTACGGCCGCGTGCTCGAGGAGATCCTCGACGACCCCGACGTCAGTGAAACGGCGTTCCGCATCGAGACGCACCGTTATGCGCCGCCGGTCGCGCCCGGTGGGTCGTCGTCGACTGTGAACCGCAAGGTGCGAACGCCCACTGCAGCGATGGGATCACAGAGCGTCGACTAACTACCCCGGAGGGTGGCGCGGTGCGCTCCAAACCGGGGAGGGTCACCCATCTGGTGCCATTGACCACGGGTCGGACAGGGCACCAGACTTGGCCTCCGCGGGCGAGGTGGCGCTCTCCCGGCGCTGAGGCTGGAACGGCGATCAAGGGTCAGGAGGGGGATCGAGTGCACACCACACCCCTGTTCTGCTGCGTGCGCTCGAGTCTGCCCGCCCGGGTCCGACCCTCCGGTAGTCGAGTCGGAGCTGTTCACCGCCCGGATGTTCGCGGACGCGGTGCCGCAGGCTTCAGCCTGGTCGAGGTCCTGATTTCTGTCGCGTTGGTGTCCACCTTGGTGCTCGCCTTGGTGACCGGACTGCTCACGCTGGTGCGCACAACGGAGTCGAATAACCAGCGCCAGCAGATTCAGCTGGCGCTGGGCAACATGAGCGAGGGCATGAGCGCCATCGGCTACCGCGATTGCGGCGGCGGCGGTGCGAACGCCATGAGCTATGAGGCCGACTACTACGGCCTGCCGTCGAACTGGACACCCGCTCGCGCCGGTCGTCCCGACATGACCGCCGAGGTGCTCGACGTCGAGTACTGGAACCCGGCCACCAAGGCCTTTCAAGACACCTGCCAGGGCACCGACGGTGGCGCTCAGCAGCTGACACTGCGAGTCACCTGGCGCGACCGTGAAGACACCACCCAAGTGGTGATCCGTCGATGACACCTCGTGGCGCTTGGACCACGCCTCCGCGCAGCTCACGCCGTGACGCCCGTGGTCAGCGTGGCGCGACCCTGCTCGAGCTCGTGGTGGCTCTCGGGGCCGCGACGGTCCTTCTAGTGCCCACGCTGGCTTGGACGGTCCTTGCGATCCGCCAGCAGCCCGTGACCCGGGACGGATTGGTGCGGAGTGCTGATACCGGTCTGCTGGGCGCGTACCTGCCCGAGGACATCGCGGTCGCAGGTGCGGCCGAGAACGATGGTGTCGTCCCGACCGACCCCGACGCAGTGACTGTCACGATGGAGGACTGTCAGGGCGGCGACGGTGCTGGCGGTCGGGTCGTGCTGGTGCTACTTGGTGGCGGGCTCGACACCATCCGAACCGTCTACACCGAGGCACCGGGAAGCGACGGCGGAGGCGTGTCCGTGTGGCGACGCACGTGCGCGATCGACGGCACTGGCACTGCGGCGATCGAGGTGTTCGAGGACGTGGAGCTGAGCTCAAGCCAGGCCGAGTGCGATGACGGCACCGGCACCACCGAGTGCCGCCAGATCGAGTTCCGTACCCAGTCAGAGTCGGGTGACTTGCCCGTCGTGCTTGCAGCGACACGCCGTGCCGACCCGGCCTCACTCCGTGTCGACCGCACCGGCAACCGACTACCAGTCGCGAAGATCGAAATCATCAATCAATCGGCAGGCACCCCATCAATAGCCACGTTCTCGGGCGGCGCGTCGAATGATCCGGACGGCTCTATCGCCACCCACCGCTGGGAGTTCGCGACGCGTCCAGCTGGTGCAGCCGGCGCGCCGGCGAACCAGACCGTCGAAGGCGGCGGCACCCCTGGCGAGGTGACCAGGACATTCAGCGCCCCGGGGCTGTACTACGTGACGTTGACTGTCACGGACGACGCGGGAGCGTCGAACGTGACCTACAAGGCCGTGAACGTCGACCCCAAAGCGCCGATCGCTGTGGGTTCTGCTGCTCCTGCCTCGGGAATCGCCGACCAGACCATGTTCAACTTCAGCGCGGCAGGCTCGTCGGACCCCGATGGGTCGATCATTGCCTTCCGCTGGGTAGTCGGCGTCGAGGGCGGCAGCTACAGCAGCACCAGCGGTGCGTCGTCCTGGTCGCTCGTCGTGCCGGCCTCGGCGGTGCCCGGCCCTGCGGCGACCACTCTGCCAGTGACCCTGACCGTCACGGACAACCAGGGTCGCAGCGACACGTGGTCCTCGACGATCGTCGTCAACCCGGCGGGTGGTCCTCCGACCACTACCGACCCAGGGGGCAGTTCGACCACGACGATGCCCGACACGACCGTCCCGGGCGACCCACTGCCGGTGCCTGAGTTCGCCATGGTCGAGCTGAACCCCGGTGAGTGGTCGTTCGACGCGAGCGATTCGATGGACAACGGCACCGTTGTCTCGTATGCATGGAATTTCGGTGACGGAAGCACAGGGAGCGGCCGAACCCTCCTCTACGTGTACGGCGCTCCTGGCCAGTACGACGTGACCCTCACGGTGACCGACGACGCGGGCCAGAGCGCCAGCCTCACGCGATTGCTCCAGGTTGGTGGCGGATGAACGCCCTCCAGCGAGCGGTGAGCACGACCCGGGGGCGTCACCCGCGGGGCGAGGACGGCTTCGCCCTCATGGCGGTGCTCGCAGTCGTCGCGCTCACCGCCGTGACCATGACCGCCTTGCTCGGGATGCTGCTCACCACCGTCCGGGCCACGGCGGCCCAAGAGCAGGCGGCGCGCGAGTTGCGGGCAGCCGACTCGGCCATCCAAGCGGCAATTGCGCAGCTCCGCGATGACCCTGCAGGCGACGGAGCTGATCCGTGCGCCGTAGCGTCGCCGCTGCAGGCGCTCGACCAGATCACGTTCACACAGGGCAGCGAAGACCCCGGCGAGGAGGGTGACGACGTGGACGTGCGGGTGACTTGTAGCCCTGCCGCGCTCGGCGACCCGACGGCCACTGCCGACCAGGTGCGTCTGGTCGGTGCCGACGGCTATCAGGGTGAGGTCAACAGCGGCAGCTTCCCGTGGCCATCGGGCGCCCCGGGTGGCACCCCGAATCTGGTGTACACGGGTCCCAAGGCGCTGCGCTTCGACTCCGGCGTGACCGTCAAGGGCGGTGCCGCAGTGTTGCGCGATCCGGTCGCCGGTACCCCGGCGGTCACGATGTCGGGTCAGTACCTGCAAGGTGACGGTGGCTGTGATGCGTTGTCGGTCAGCGGTGGTGGCGGTCCGTCGGTGATCGACGATCTGGATGACGCTCCCGAGTGCAGCTCTGCCGCTGCCGCCGACGTCGACGGCAGCGCGAACGATCCGCTCGGCTTTGCCATCACCCCGGGCGCGCCCGCGGTGCCCACCTCATGCGCAGCGGTCGTGCAGATCCAGCCCGGCAGTTACGACGCCGTCCGAACCGCCGCCCTGAACGGTCTGATCTCGGGGTGCAGCAACACCACGTTCCATTTCCTGCCTGGCGTGACCTTCTTCGACGCCGACACGTCCGCCGCCGGGTCGTATCGCAACGCCTTGGTGTTGCAGGGCGAAGGGAACTACTTCGTTTTCGGAGCTCCGCAGGGCTGGTCGAGCGGCGGCGTGCAGGGCTCGTCGGTGGCAGCCAACCCTGCGGCGCCACTGTGCAGCCCGTCCGCCTCCGGCACATCGGTCGTGCTGTCGGGCCGAACCGAGATCCGGCATCTCGGTGGTCGGGTCGCGATGTGTCCCTCGCACTCCGGTGACCCCGACCAGCCGTTCCCTGCAATCTACCAGCAGAGCTCGGTGCCCACCCTCGGCATCTCTCAGACCGGGTCAGTCCCGGCGCTCGGCTACCAATGCCTCGGCTCGCCGCCCATCGGGCTGCCTCGGCCGAAGCCGTGTGATGTGAGCCGTAGCTACGACCTTGCCGTGACAGGTTCGGGCGCACAGCCGATCGACTCGCTGATGCTCCTGCTGAGGGGTACCGAAGGCAACCAGACGCAGAACAACCTCATCCTGAGCCGCACGACCACGGTCGCTGTCATCAAGGGCGGTGGCGAGGTGTGCAACACCGGCCCGATGAGCGGTACCCCCAACGGAAACCTTGTTGGGGCATTCGAGCTGCTGACTGGCGGATGTGCGAGCGCGATCGACAGCGAGGAGGACCTGACCGGCGCCACGTTGCGCGTGAGCCACGCGCTTCGTCTGACCCGATTCGACGGAGTCTTCGATTGGGTCACCACCTCGCAGACGCTCACCATCAGCGATGTCGACCTGCTCGTGAATACCTACTGGGGTGAGGGCTCCTCGGTTGCTGCGCAGAGCGGGTGGAACGACGCCCCGGCGGTTCTGGCTCGCAACGGTGACTCGGCGACTGCCGCCATGCCGTGCCCGGACCAGTTCTGTGCCGTGCCCAAGGAGTCGCCGCTGCGTACGCCGGCCAATCGGTGGTGGCACACGATCCAACTCTCGGGCGTGAATCTCGACCTTCCGGCGGACGTCGAGGCGAGTGATCCGAACCTCTCGAACCTCCGGGTCGTGATGCGCTTGAATCCGATGGACGATTCCGGCGCCTCGTCCGCATTTCGGCCCGACATGGAGACCCGTCTCGTCTACACGACGGCAAGCGGGCAACGCTGCCTGGTGAGTACCGGGTCCGTCAACGCCGACATGGAGGTCAGCTTCGACCTGCTCGGGCCCGACGGTGCGAACCCGGCCTGCAATGCTGCACTTGCACGTTTCAGTCAGCTTGAGGATGCCCAGCTCAGCGTCGAGCTGGGCATGGCCTGCGCCGTGGTGACGGGAGCGGAGTGGCAGTGTGCCAACGCCGGACTGGATACCACCAAGATCTGGCGTCCCTCGCCTCCTGACGTCGCTCACATCGGCATCGTCGCCACGACCGACACCTACCTCGGATCACCACCGTTGTCGCAAGTGAACATCAACGCCACGACGGGCGGGCCGGGATCGAGCTTCAACACGCTTGGCTCCGTCCTGATGCCGCTGAGCGATCTGGATGTGTTCTGGCGGGGTCCGGTCACGACGGGCCGCTCGGTGATCGGCGGCGACTTAGTGCTCAATGGACTGGGCAGCCGGATGGACGCCGGTGCCGAGATGGGTTCGTTGTGCTGCTCCAACTTCCGGCCTGGCTCCCGAACCGTCGAGTTCACTTCGACCATCGTCGGCGACGACGAAGATGGCGACGGTTCGCCGGACCTGACCGAGCTGCTGAAGGTCACGGTGCTGTTCACCGACATCGATCCCGCCGCACCATCGGTGTACGCGCCGGGATACCAAGTCGACGTGCTCGATTGGGCCACATGCGACAGCACCGGATGCCGCTCGTCGCTGCCATCGTGAACCCGCTGCGGCGGGGCTGTTCCCCGGAACAGCGGCTGATCAGACCCGGTCGGGGGACCAGAACGGTGGAGGCGGACGAGCGGGCGGAACCGCCGTCCTAGGGTGCGGGCCATGCAGATCGGCATGGCACTCCCGACGATGGCGCGTGGCTACACGCGCTCGACCACCCTGGACTGGAGCCGAGGCATCGACGCCGGGCCGTTCTCGTCCATCTCCTGCGGCGAGCGCATCACGTTCCAGAACCAGGAGATGAACGTCATCAACTCGGCGGCCGCGGCGCTCACCGAGCGGGTGCGGGTGTTCGTGAACCTGGTGGTGCTGCCCATGCACCCGATGCCGCTGATCGCCAAGCAGATCGCCACCCTCGACGTGCTCAGCGGCGGCCGGGTCACCCTCGGCGTGGGCATCGGTGGGCGCGAGCACGACTACCTGGCCATGGGCTCGAGCATGGAGCGTCGTCACCAGCGACTCGACGACGGGGTGGCGCAGCTGCGCGACCTGTGGGCCGGCGGCGCGGCGTTCGAGGGCGCGGACCCGACCGGGCCGGCGTGCGTGCAGGACGGCGGCCCGCCGATCCTGGCGGGGGCCATGGGACCCAAGGCGCTGGCGCGTGCGGCGCAGTGGGCCGACGGGGTGTCGGGCTTCACGATCGACGCGAACGCCGGTGCGATGGCGACCGCGGCGCTCGCGGCGCAGCAGGCGTGGACCGACGCCGGGCGCGACGAGGCGCCCAGGATCGTCACCGGGTGCTTCTACACGCTCGGTGGCGACGACCCGCAGGCGACCCTGCGGGGCTTCACCTACGACTACCTGGAGATCTTCGGGCAGTCCTTCGCCCGCGCCATGGCCGACGACGCACCGGTGTGGAACGGCGATCGCCTGCTGCAGGCGCTCGACGACGCCGAGGCCGCCGGCGTCGACGAGTTCATCCTGGTGCCGGGCTCCGTGGAGCTGTCGTGTCTGGAAGCGACATCGGAGCTGATCGGCGCTCGCTGAGCAGCTGCGCCGCGACGGCGCAGACCAGCAGCGTGATCGAGGCCATCGCCACTCGCTGGAAGAGCCCCGCGAACGCGGCGTCCCACCGCTGACCGCCCTGGGCGCCGACCAGGACGACGGCCATGGCGACCGATCCGCCGCACACCACCGTGCACACGGTGGCGAAGGTCCGGAACCGGGGGCGCCCGCCGGACCACCGGATCGCCAGGCCCCCGAGGGCGCACAGGCAGGCCAGCACCGCGGTCCCGAAGAACGCATGCAGGCGGGCGTCCACCGACGGCCGGCCCGCGACGATGGTCCCGGCCGGGTAGGTGGCGACCGGGTCGACGGGGAACACCGCAACGCCGATGAGGCACAGTCCGAGCAGCGCGAGCACCCGGGGGAACCACACGCCACCGGGCGACCCTGCCATGGCCTGGACGAAGCCCACGGAGCCGCCGAGCACCAGGATGCCGCTCACCGCGAGCGTCGTCGTGCCCAGCGGCGCTCGTGATCCGACGGCGAGCAGGCTGACCCAGTGGTCGACCAGGTCGTAGCCGTCGCCCCGGGTGAGCGAGTCGATCGTCGAGACGACCAGCAGGCCGACCAGCCCGATCAGGCTCAGCGCCATGAGTGCCCGCGCGCGCCCGTCAGGGCCGCCGCCGCGGCCCCTTGTGTTGTTCCACATGCTCCCTCTCGCTTCCTCTCGGAAAGATTCGTAGTGCAACGAGAGGCCGTGCGCAAGGTCGAATACCCTCCTGCGGTGCATCGGCGAGGAGCACCGGATCCGATCCTGCGAGTGCTGCTCGGCGCGGCCTGCGCCGTGGTGTGCGCCGTTGCCCTCGTGTCGTGCAGCACCGAGGAGCCCGAGCGCTCGGAGCGCTCCTCGTCGTCGCCCGATTCGTCACCCGAGGTGTCGACGACCACCACGACGGCAGCGCCGGCAGCGAGCTCCACGCAGCAGCTCCTCGACTCGATCTGCACGGGTGCTGCGACGATCGTCGACGCCGGGGTCATCGCCACCCCCGAGATCGGTGAGGCATCCGGACTGGCGGCGAGTCGGCGGAACCCGGGCGCGTGGTGGATCCACAACGACAGCGGCGACGCCGCCCGACTGTTCGCGATCGACGCCGAGGGCCAGCTGCTCGCCACCGTTGACCTCGACGGCGCCACCGCTCGGGACTGGGAGTCGATCGCCGTCGGCCCGCCGGTCGAGGGTCTGCCGTCGGAGGGCGGGACGGCCACCATCTACCTGGGCGACACGGGCGACAACGCCGTCATCCGCGACCCCGCCGCCGGACGCGGGTCGATTCGGATCTACCGGTTCGCCGAGCCCGCGGTCGATGTCGCCGGTCGCGACCAGCAGCTGGCGACGAGCGTCGACACGCTCGTGTTCGAGTTCCCCGACGGTCCCCGCGACGTCGAGGCCCTCCTGGTGGACCCGGTCGAGGGCGATCTGGTGGTCGTCACCAAGGACTGGCAGCGCAGCGGGGTGGCCGAGGTCTACCGGGCCGCCGCGGACGCCCCGGCCGGTTCGACGAGCCCCCTCGAGCGCGTCGGCTCGGTGCCGTTGGAACCGGGCACGTTGGTGACCGCGGCCGACACCAGCCCCGACGGCTCGGTCGTGGCACTGCGCTCCTACGGCGCGGTGAACCTGTACGAGCGGCCGGACGGCGCGCCGCTGTGGGCGGCGTTCGACTCCGTGTCGTGCGAGGGTCCCGTGCCGAGCGAGATCCAGGGCGAGGCGCTCGGCTTCGACCTCGACGGCGGCTCGTACCTGACGGTGTCCGAGGGCACCGGCCAGACCCTGCACCGCACCCAACCCTGACCTGACGCCGTCGGGTCGTGGGCGGCGAAGCGCACGTGGTGCTCCGAAGCCCGCCGGCCCGGGCCCCGGACCCGAGCGAACTTCGTCACATGGCGCTGATCCGGTTCCACCTGCCCGCGGCAGTGGGTAGTTGATGGGGCATGGACGCCATCACCCTGCTGAAGAACGATCACCACACCGTCGAGCAACTGTTCAAGCGCTTCGAGAAGGCCGGCGACCGCGCCTACGTCGAGAAGCGGCGGATCGTGGACCAGATCATCGAGGAGCTCTCGCGCCACGCGGCGATCGAGGAGCAGCTGTTCTACCCGGCGGCCCGGGTCGCAGTTGACGACGTCGAGGACGTCGCGCTCGAGAGCATCGAGGAGCACCACATCGTCAAGTGGGAGCTGTCCGAGCTCGAGAAGATGGACCCCCGGGACGAGCGCTTCGACGCAAAGGTCACCGTGCTGATCGAGAACGTGCGACACCACGTCGAAGAGGAGGAGGGCGAGTTCTTCCCCAAGGTGCGTGAGCAGCTCGGCCGCAACGACCTCGGCGAGCTCGGCGACGCCATGGCGACCGCCCGCAAGGTCGCCCCGACCCGCCCCCACCCCCGCTCCCCGCAGTCGCACCCCGGCAACCTGGTGGCCGGCGCGTTCGCCAGCGTGACCGACCGTGTCGGCGACACCGCGAAGGGCACGGCGTACGGCGTGGCCAACGTCGCCAAGCGCGTCGTGTCGCTCGTGCCGGGCATCTCGCTCGAGCCGTCCAGCCCGACCGGCTCCCGCCGGGCACGTGCCCAGGCCGCTCGGGTCCGTGACGGCCTCGACGACGCGGTCGACACCCTCGGCGACACCGCCGAGCGTGCGGTCGACACCGCGGGCGAGGTGATCGACGAGACCCGCGACCGCGCCGAGGACGTCGGCTCGACCGTGACCCGCACGGCCCGCAGCGCGACCCGTGGCGCCGCACGCACTGCGTCGGCCGCCAAGTCCGGTGCCAAGGGAACGGCCACCTCGGCCCGCAAGGGTGCGTCGTCGGCCCGCACCACGGCCAAGCGTGGTGCGACGAGCACCGCTCGGACCGCCAAGCGTGGCGCGACGAACACCGCTCGAACCGCCAAGCGCGGCGCGACCACCACTGCTCGCACTGCAAAGAAGTCGGCGAGCGCCACCAAGCGCACCGCCACCACGAGCAGCTGACCCACCCACCATTTGTGATCTGAAAGTGAGGCCATGGCCTCACTTTCAGATCACATTTGCGCGTCGGAGGCCGATCGTCGGCTCGGGCGATGCCCGACCGGGTCGCGGCACCCGTGGTGGCGGCCGACGGGGCGAGCGACGCTCTCGTCATGTCGGTGTACTCGAGGGTCGAAGATCTCGCGCGAGCGATCGCAGCGGATCATCACGGAGTGGTGTCCACGACGATGCTGCGGGCTGCGGGCGCTCCCAAACACGCGACGCACCGGCTCTTCGATCACCCTCGCTGGGAGGTCGTCACCGACGAGGTGATCCGCTCGATCGGGTCTCCTCCGACGACCCAGCAGCGGGTGGCTGCGGCGGTCCTGGATGCCGGCCCGGCGAGTGCGGTGTCGCACCTCAGCGCGGCGAACCGGTGGGGACGCAGCGGGTGTCGACTCTTTCCGGTCCACGTCGTCCGCGAACGGATCACGGAACGCCGTCCACGGCTGGCCGTGCTGCATCGTGTTCGGAGCCTTCCCGAGGGACTCGTCACCGAGCTCGACGGCATCCCGATCGTCCGGCCGGAGCTGTGTGCGATGCAGCTCTTCGCAGCCTGCAGCGTCGGTCGGGCCGAACGGTTGGTGGAGGCCATGTGGTCGGACCGGCTTCTCTCCGGCCCCTCGCTGATCCGCTTCGTCGCCGAGTATGGAGCCCGTGGTCGAAACGGAGTCGGACGTCTCCGCAGCTACGTCGAGGCACGTGGTCCTGGCTACGTCCCGCCGGCGAGCGGGGTCGAGGCGAGGTTCATGCAGATCATGCGCGACGCAGGGCTCGAGTTCCGTCGCCAGGTCGACCTCGGTGGCGAGCACTGGACCGGACGGGTCGACTTCCTCCACGAGATCGAGCCGCTGGTGGTCGAGGTGCAGAGCGAGCGGTACCACCGCGCGCTGGTCGACCGGGAGGCCGACCGTCAGCGGCTGGAGGCGCTGCGAGCGAACGGCTTCCAGGTGCTCGAGGTCACCGACACGCTGATCTGGTCGGACCCCGCGGAAGTGATCCGCCGTGTCACCACTGCGCTCAGGCAGTCGGCGACCCTGCATTTGTGATCTGGAAGTGAGGCCATGGCCTCGGTTTCAGAACACAAATGGGAGCAGGGAAGGGCGAGGGCGTCAGGCCTTGGCCATGCGGGCCTGGAGGTTCTCGTCCAGGGTCGCGAGGAACTCCTGGGTGGTCTGCCAGGGCTGGTCCTTGCTGACCAGCAGCGCCAGGTCCTTGGTCATCTTGCCGCTCTCGACGGTCTCGATGCAGACGGCCTCGAGGGCATCCGCGAACGCCGTCACCTCGGGCGTGCCGTCGAGCTTGCCGCGGTGGGCGAGGCCACGGGTCCAGGCGAAGATCGACGCGATCGGGTTGGTCGACGTCGGGTTGCCCTTCTGGTGCTCGCGGTAGTGGCGGGTCACCGTGCCGTGCGCGGCCTCGGCCTCGACGGTCTGGCCGTCGGGCGTCATGAGCACCGAGGTCATGAGGCCGAGCGAGCCGAAGCCCTGGGCGACGATGTCGGACTGGACGTCGCCGTCGTAGTTCTTGCACGCCCAGACGTAGCCGCCCTCCCACTTCATCGCGGCGGCGACCATGTCGTCGATCAGGCGGTGCTCGTAGGTCAGGCCGGCGGCGTCGAACTCGGTCTTGAACTCGGCGTCGAAGACCTCCTGGAAGAGGTCCTTGAACTGGCCGTCGTAGGCCTTGAGGATCGTGTTCTTGGTCGACAGGTAGACCGGGTAGTTGCGCTGCAGGCCGTAGCGGAACGAGGCCCGGGCGAAGTCACGGATCGACTCGTCGAAGTTGTACATGCCCATGACGACGCCGCCGCCCTCGGGGATCTCGACGATCTCGTGCTCGATCGGCGCCGAGCCGTCCTGGGGCGTGTAGGTGATGGTCACCTTGCCGGCGACGGGCGCCTTGAAGTCCGTGGCGCGGTACTGGTCGCCGTGGGCGTGACGGCCGATGACGATCGGCTTGGTCCAGCCCGGCACCAGGCGGGGGATGTTCGAGCAGATGATCGGCTCGCGGAACACGACGCCGCCGAGGATGTTGCGGATCGTCCCGTTGGGGGAGCGCCACATCTTCTTGAGGTCGAACTCCTCGACGCGGGCCTCGTCGGGCGTGATCGTGGCGCACTTCACGCCGACGCCGTACTGCTTGATGGCGTTGGCCGAGTCGATCGTGATCTGGTCGTCGGTTGCGTCGCGGGACTCGATCGAGAGGTCGTAGTACTTCAGGTCGACGTCGAGGTACGGCAGGATCAGCTGCTGCTTGATGAAGTCCCAGATGATCCGGGTCATCTCGTCGCCGTCGAGCTCGACGACGGGGTTCTGCACCTTGATCTTCGACATGTGGGGGCTCCTCGGGGCTTCGGCAGCGTCGACGAGGCCTGATCATACAGGTTGCAGACAAGTTGGTCGCCCGGTCGATCCTGCAGCACTCCTCAGTGCAGCGCTGACGCTGCCGACTCCATGGGCATGAGGAAGTCGATCCTGACGCCCCGACTCGTGCGCCGGTCACTGATCTCCGTGGTCGTCGCCTGCACCGCGCTCGCCGCGGCGGCCTCGGTCGCCACCGCCCTGCCGACGGCGCACTCCCAGGTTGCTGTGCCCGAGGGCGACGCCATCACCTACGTGGCCGTGTCCCAGGACCTGCAGGGCGCTGCGGCGGCGGGTTCCAGCGAGCTCGCCGTCACGGGTTCGTCCGACGAGACGCCGTGGCTCGCGCTCGGCGGCGTCCTGGCGATCCTGGTCGGCATGGTGCTGACGGGTCTCACCCTGCGGCCCGAGCCGGTGCTCGTCGAGATGCGGTCGCTCCGCCCGATCCGGCCGGTCGACCCCCGCCGCCGGCGCACCCACGCGCCGGACTGACCTAGAGCTCCGGGAAGCAGTCCCCCTGGCCGAGTGCCGCCAGACCCTCCAGGTCGCCGCCGTTGAAGCCCGTCACCGTCGGGGTGATCGTCGGGAACATCAGCTGCGCCTGGTCGTCGATGTGTCCGAGGCCCACCAGGTGGGCGATCTCGTGCTGCAGCACCGCTCGCACCCGGGCGCGGCCGTCGGGGCCCTGCAGCATGGCGCCGAGGTCCTCCGCGTCCATCGTCACCCCACCGGTGACGAACACCATCTGGGCCTCGTCGCTGAGCCCCGCCGCCGGGTCCGAGCCCGCGGGCACGACCTCGAAGGCGACGGCGGTGCTGCCCGCGTAGGCCGCAGGGTCTGCCTGGGGCGCGTCGGGTGACACCTCGCCCAGCCGCGGCGACTCGACGGGGTCCGACCAACTGAACAGCACCGGCGCCCAGCGCTCGCCGTACCGCTCGGGTTGGTACGGCGCACGGTCGTCGGACGGCGCCTCGTCGGTGCCGCCGTTGTCGACGAAGCGCAGGCCCGTCGCCGCCGACACCGCGGCGATCGCCTCACGGATCAGCACGTCGCCCTCGGGCGGTCCGCCCGGCCGGGTCACGTAGTGGATCGGCCGGCAGGGGTCGTACGCGACCGGGGTCACGCCGTCGTTCTGCAGCCGCAGGAACGTGTGCGGCCCGCCGTCGCCGGGCACCGCTGCCGGCACGCCCAACGGGGTCGGCGAGGACTCGGTCGAGGCCGGCGGCCAGTTCGTCGGGCGCACCACCTCGACGCGCGGGTCCGCAGGTCCGGCCGACGCCACGGGGTCGTCGCTCTGGGCCCGCTCGAGCGACGTCGGCGTCGTGACCTGCGGTGGCTGGCTCGTGACGAAGTGGTTGATGGCGTACACGACGACCATGGCCAGCACGACCAGCACGGCCACCACCCGGACCATCCGGCCGCGGCCCCCACGTCGGGGGCGCGCGTCGTCGGCGTAGGGGTCGTCCCACTCGTCCCACTCACCGGGCGCGTTGCGGTGCTGGCCGTAGCGCTCGTGCTGGCGGAGGGTCTGCTCGTCGGCGAGCATGCGCTGCAGGTTCGCCTGTCGCTCGGCGCGCTCCGAGGCGACACGTTCCCGTTCGCGTTCGGCGGCGGCCGGCTCGTTGAACGCGGCGGCGCTGACGAAGGACTCGTCGAGCTGCAGGTGGTCGAACGGATCCTCGCCGGTCCCGTCGGTCCCGTTCGGCTCGGCAGGGTCCGCGTCGGAGGGCAGGTCGTCCGGGGCGTCGTCCGGCGGCGGGTCCTGGGGCACCGCACGATGCTAGGTGGGCCGCGGCGCACCCGTCCGGGCGCAGGAGTACGCTCCGACGTGAAACTTGACGGTTCGGTCAAGTGCGCCCGGCCGACCGCCACCGACGGACGACCCGCCACCCAAGGGGGAAGCAATGAAGGTTCTGGACAACTTCTACATCGACGGTGCGTGGGTGCCGTCGAGCGGTGACAGCCATGTCGAGGTCACCGACTCCGCGACCGAAGAGGTCATCGCCAAGGTCGCCGAGGGCACGCCCGCGGACGTCGACGCCGCGGTCGCCGCCGCCAAGGCTGCGTTCGCCACCTGGTCGACCACGCCGGTCGACATCCGCGCCAAGTACCTGCGCGACATCGGCGCGGCGCTCACCGCCCGCTTCCCCGAGATCGCCGAGACGATCTCGGCCGAGGTCGGCTCGCCCAAGGGCTTCGCCGAGATGGTGCAGGCCGGACTCGCCGTCGGCGAGTGGGAGAGCTTCGCCCAGCTGGTCGAGGGCTACGAGTGGGAGGAGCAGGTCGGCAACTCGCTCGTCGTGCGTGAGCCCATCGGCGTCGTCGGCGCCATCACGCCGTGGAACTACCCGCTGTACCTGATCATCTGCAAGGTCGTCCCGGCGATCGGGGCGGGCTGCACCGTGGTGCTCAAGCCGTCCGAGGTCACGCCGCTCAACGCCTACATCCTCGCCGAGGTCATCGACGAGGTCGGCCTGCCCGCCGGCGTGTTCAACATGGTCGTCGGCAAGGGCACCGTGGTCGGCGAGGCGATGTCCGCCCACCCCGACATCGACATGATCTCCTTCACCGGCTCGGGCCGCGCCGGCGCCGCGGTCACCCGCACCTCTGCCGACACCGTCAAGCGCGTCGGCCTGGAGCTCGGCGGCAAGTCCGCCAACATCATCCTCGACGACGCCGATCCGGCGGCGGTCGCCATGGGTGCCGTGTTCGGGTCGTTCATCAACTCGGGCCAGACCTGCTCGGCGCTCACCCGGGTACTCGTGCCCGAGTCCCGCAAGGACGAGTTCGTCGACGCCATCGTCGCCGAGGCCTCGCAGTGCCGACTGGTCGACCCCAAGGCCGACGAGCCCGACATCTTCCACGCCCTCGGCCCGATGTCGTCCAAGGCGCACCAGGAGCGTGTGCGCGACTACATCCGCAAGGGCATCGACGAGGGCGCGACCCTCGCCCTGGGCGGCCCCGAGCAGCCCGAGGACCAGCCCAAGGGCTTCTACGTCAAGCCGACGGTGTTCACCGACGTCACGCCCGACATGACCATCGCCCAGGAGGAGATCTTCGGCCCCGTGCTGTCGATCCTGTCCTACCGCGACGAGGACGAGGCCGTGGAGATCGCCAACGGCACCATCTACGGCCTGTCGGGCGGCGTGCAGTCGGCCGATCCCGAGCGTGCCAAGGCCATCGCCCGGCGCATGCGCACCGGCCAGGTCGACATCAACGGCGCGGCGTTCAACACGGCGGCGCCCTTCGGTGGCTACAAGCAGTCGGGCAACACCCGCGAGCGTGGCCGCTGGGGTCTCGAGGAGTTCCTCGAGACCAAGTCGATCCAGCTCTGATCGGGCCCCCACCCCATCTGTGTTCTGAAACCGAGGCCATGGCCTCGGTTTCAGCACACAAATGGCTGAGTGGGCGCGCGTCCCAGCGGCCGAAATGGCGGAGGGACCGTCGCGGACGGCACCGTAGGGTGGAACGTCCTCCGACCTCGAGGTGTTGAACCCCCGGTGACCGCAGTCGCACATCCTTCCGACGCCGCGCCCGACGACGAGACCCCTCCCGTCGGCGAGCCGTCGACCGCGTCCCAGGACGGGACGGGGGAGCGCTCGCCGACCCGCGAGGGCGTGGCGCTCATCGCACGGTTCGTGCGCATGCACCCGACGCCGTTCGTGCTGTCGCTCCTGGGCGGCGTCGCCTGGGCACTGCTCGTCGTTGCTGCCACCTACGTGCTGGGCCGCATCACCGACGAGGTGATCGAGCCGGCCTTCGCCGAGGGCGTCTCGGCCAGCACGGTGTGGGGCGCCGTCGGCGCGTTGATCCTGGTGGCGGTGCTGCGTGGCCTGTCGGTCGTGGTGCGCCGCTGGTACGGGTCGGTCACCGAGACCCGCATGCAGGCGTCGCTGCGCCGCCGGGTCGGCGAACGGCTGCTGACCATGCCGATGTCGTCGTACCGCAACCACCCGACCGGCCAGCTGCTCGCCAACGCGGACGTCGACATCACGACCGGCACCCAGCTGCTCATGCCGCTGCCGTTCTCGATCGGCGTCATCGCCCTGGTCGCGGTCTCGTTGGTCAGCCTCTTCACCGCGGACGTCATGTTCGCCGTCGTCGCGCTGGTGCTGTTCCCGGCGCTCGCGTTCCTCAGCCGCTACTACACCAACAAGGTCAACGGCCCCGCAGCCATCGTGCAGGCCCGACTGGGCGAGGTCTCCGCCATCGCCCACGAGAGCTTCGACGGCGCACTGGCCGTCAAGACCCTGGGCCGCGAGGACGCCGAGGACGCCCGCTTCCAGGACGCGGCGAGCCGCCTGCGCACCGAGCGTCTCGTCGTCGCCCGGATGACGGCGGTCTTCCAGCCGTTGATCGACCTGCTGCCCAACCTCGGCACGGTCGCGCTGCTGCTCGTCGGCGCGTGGCGCATCGACACCGAGGCCGCGAGCCCCGGCCAGCTGGTGCAGGCGGTCGCGCTGTTCGGGTTCCTGGCGTTCCCGATGCGCATCATCGGCTTCATGTTCGAGGCGATGCCCCGTTCGGTCGTGTCGGTCCGCCGTGTCGATGCCCTGCTCGCCGAGCCGAGCGACCCGGCGGCGCAAGGCCGGATGTCGCACCACGACCACCTGGCCGCGACGCAGGTCGGTGCCCCACCCGAGGCGCGGCGCACCGCAGCGGAGCAGGCCGCCGACGCAGCCGACCTCGACTCGGCCGGCGACGCGCCGCTGCCCGACGGGCCGCTGTCGGTCGAGCTCGACGGGGTCTCGTTCAGCTACGGACCGACGCAGGTGCTCGCCGGCGTGAGCTTCGACGCGGCACCGGGCGAGGTGGTCGCGCTGGTCGGCTCCACCGGGTCCGGCAAGAGCACGCTCGCCAACCTGCTGGTGCGCCTCGACGAGCCCGAGTCGGGCAGCATCCGCGTCGGCGGCGTGCCCATCGACCGGGTCGATCCCGACGAGCTGCGCGCCGCCATGTCGCTCGCGTTCCAGGAGAGCTTCCTCTTCGCCGCCCCCATCGTCGACAACGTGTCGATGGGCCGCGGCGTCGACGACGAGGGTCTGGCCGACGCACTCGACCGTGCCCGCGCCGCACGGTTCGTCGCCGCGCTGCCCGAGGGCGAGCACACCGTCGTCGGCGAGCGTGGCGTCACCCTGTCCGGCGGTCAGCGTCAGCGTGTCGCCCTGGCCCGAGCGCTGGCGGGCACGCCACGTGTGCTGGTGCTCGACGACGCCACCTCGGCGGTCGACCCGGTCATCGAGGCCGAGATCCTGGGCGGGCTCCGCTCGGGTGAGACCACCATGCTGGTCGTCGCGCACCGCCTGTCGACCATCCTGCTGGCCGACCGCATCGTGCACCTCGAGGACGGTCGGGTCCGCGGCACCGGCACCCACGCCGAGCTGATGGCCGACCCCGAGTACGCGGCGCTCGTCACCGCCTACGAGGTCGAAGAAGCGGTCGATCACGACGCCTGCTTCGCGGACGATCCCGACCAGCCCGACGACCTCGACGAGGTCCTCTCGTGATCCGGGGCGGCCTCGAGAGGGGGGCGACAGCGTGAACGTGACCCCGAGGGTCGAGGGCGACGACGAGGAGGTCGACGCCGGCGCGATCGCCGTGCTGCGCGCCGGGCTGAAGGCGACGCCGGAGCTGCGGGTCGGCCTCGGCGTGTCGATCGCCATGGCGCTCGTCATGGCGATGGGCAAGATGATCATCCCGATCTCGATCCAGCAGATCCTGAGCAAGGGCGTGTCCGACGGGGAGCCCGACTGGGGCTTCATCATCGGCACCGGGGTCGCGGCGACCATCGCGATGGTGGCGCTCGCCGTGCTGACCCGGTTCACCTACATGCGCCTGATGGTCACCGCCGAGAACGTCATCTTCGGCCTGCGCACCCGGGCGTTCTCCCACGTGCACCGCCTGAGCCTGGCGCACCACAACGAGTCCAAGCGCGGCGTGCTGGTCGCCCGCGTCACCTCCGACATCGAGACGCTGTCGCAGTTCGCCTCGTGGGGGGCGGTGTCGTGGGTGGTGAACTCGACGATCATCCTCGTGTCGCTCGTCGTCATCGCCATCTACAGCTGGCAGCTGGCGATCGTCACCCTGGTCGTCATCACGCCGATCATCCCGGTGATGCGCCTGGTGCAGAAGCGCCAGCTGAGCGCGTACGACGACCTGCGGACCAAGGTCGGCGACACGCTGTCGGAGATCAGCGAGACCGTCACCGGCATCCGCGTCATCCGTGCCTACGCGGACGTGCCCGCGGCACGTGGGCGGCTCTTCGGCGCGATCGATCGCCAGTACCGGTCGCAGCTGCGGGCCCGGTTCTTCTTCGCCATCATGTTCCCCGTCTCGGACGTGTTCAGCGGATTGACGCTCGCCGCGGTGGTCGGCGTCGGCGTGTGGTGGGGGCCCGAGTGGGGGCTGTCCGCGGCGACGCTCGTGGCCGTGGTGTTCCTCGCCAACCTGATCGTGCAGCCCGTCGCGGAGATCGGTGAGGTGCTCGACCAGACCCAGACGGCGCTGGCCGGGTGGCGCAAGGTGCTCGACCTGCTCGACGAGCCCGTCGACGTCGTGGAGCCCGAGCCGGGCGTCGTGCTGGCCCCGGGCGCGCTCGAGGTCAGGGTCGACCACGTGAGCTTCGAGTACGAGCCCGGCCAACCGGTGCTGCGTGACGTCGACCTGGCGCTGCCGGCCGGCGTGAACGTCGCGATCGTCGGTGAGACCGGCTCGGGCAAGACGACGCTCGCCAAGCTGCTCAGCCGTCTGGCCGACCCGACCGAGGGCCGCATCGTGGTCGGCGGGGTCGAGCTGTCCGAGGTCGCCCGGGTCTCGCGCTCCACTGCGATCCGCCTGGTGCCCCAGGACGGCTTCCTGTTCGAGACGACCATCGCCGAGAACGTGCGCTTCGGCCGCCCCGACGCCACCGACGACGAGGTGGCCGACGCGTTCCACGCGCTCGAGCTCGACTGGTGGGTCGACGGCCTGCCCGAGGGGCTGGACACCCACGCCGGCGAACGTGGCGACGCGCTGTCGGTGGGGGAGCGTCAGCTGGTCGCGCTCGCCCGAGCACAGCTCGCGGACCCGGGGCTGCTGATCCTCGACGAGGCGACCTCGGCGGTCGACCCCGAGACCGAACGGGCGCTCGCGGTGGCGCTCGGTCGCCTGGCCGAAGGCCGCACCACCGTGTCGATCGCGCACCGCCTGTCGACCGCCGAGGCCGCCGACCTGGTCGTCGTGTTCGACGCCGGCCGGATCGTGCAGGTCGGCAGCCACGACGAGCTCGTGGCCGCCGGCGGTGTGTACGGACGGCTCTACGAGTCCTGGGTGGGCAACACCCGGGCCTGAGTCGCGCGTCGGGTGGCGCCCGTTCGCGGCGCCGAGTCGACCGAACGCGGGGGCCGACGAGTTTTCGCTCGATCCCTCACACCACAACGATCGACGCCGATGGTGCATGGTGGATACCCCATCGAAGCTCCCTCGTCGCCTCCTGGCCGCGCTCACGGCCACGCTCCTGCTGGGCGCCGTCGTGGCGCTCGATGCCGTCTCGCCACGAACGGTCGCAGCGGCACCCGGCTCGTTCACCGTCGACGACGGCACGGACCAGGTCGACGTCGCCATCGACGGTCAGTGCCGGACCGCGACCGACACCTGCACGCTGCGCGCCGCGCTGCAGGAGGCCAACGCCGCGGGCGGCACGACCCAGATCCTGGTCGCTCCCGCCGTGGAGACGATCAAGCTGGGCATCACCGGGGCCGGTGGCACCGAGGTCGGCGATCTGAACATCGATGCCGGCGTCACGGTGCAGCTGACCGGCAACGTGCTCGACTCGTCGCGTGTGGTCGAGGTGAACGCCTCCGCGATGTCCGATCGCCACTTCCGCGTGGCCGACAAGGGCCGACTCGAGCTGGTCCACGTCCTGCTCGCCGGCGGTGCCGCCGACGGCGACGGCGGTGCGATCCTCAACGACGGCTCGGTCCTCATCACCAACACGGCCGCCTCGACCGCGTCGTGGGTCGCCGCGAGTGGCAACACCGCGACGGGGGCCGGCGGCGCCATCGCGAACTCGCCGACCGCCACGCTCGAGATCCGCAACGTCTCGCTCACGCCGACCAGCACCCGCATCGACCTGTCGCGCAACGACGCGGGCACCGTCGGTGGCGCCATCGCCAACCGCGGCGGCACGGTCGAGCTCGTCGGCTCGACGACACCGGGGTCCCACGACGTGTACGTGGACTCGAACACCGCCGTGGTCGACGGCGGTGGCATCCACAACTCGGATGCCGGCTCGGTGCTCCTGGGGTGCCGTGCCTATTCGCGCTTCTCGAGCGCCGTCCGCGGCGGCGACGTGTACAACTCGCAGGCCACCGTCACGATCGACGGCGGTGGCGTCGACGGCGGCTCGGCCACCAACGGCGGTGGCATCCACAACGACATCGAGGGCCTGGTGCAGGTCGCCGGTGGCGGGTGCCAGGACGCGCAGATCGGTCGGTCGACCGCGATCGAGTCCGGTGGCGCGATGTACAACGTGGGCAAGGTGACCGTCGATGACGGCGCAGTGCTCGCCATCTCGGGTGCCGGCTCGGGCGGCGACGCCGTCGACGGCGGCGGCATCCACCAGTTCTCCGGGTCGATCGACGTCGCCGGCTCGATCGTCATGTCCGGCGTGTTCGCGACGGGCGGCGGCGGTGGGCTCGACGTCGCCGGCGGCTCGGTGAGCACGTCGGGCGACGGCATCATCGAGGTCCGTGACTCCGGCGCCTCGACGTCGGGTGGCGGCATCCACGTCGACGGCGGATCGCTGGCCGGTCGGGTGCTGCTCGAGCGCAACCTGGCGAACATCGGTGGCGGCCTGGCCGTGACCGGCAGAGGCGCCGTCAAGCTCGACCGCAGTGCGATGATCGACAACGGCGCAGCACTCGGGTCCGCGGCGATCGTCACCGGCAAGGAGGCGACGCTCGACGTGCGGAACTCGACCGCGGCCCGGAACTCGTCACCGGTGAACGGCGGCGCCTTCGTCGTCGCCGATGCGGCGTCGCTCACGCTGCGCCACGTCACGGCCGCGGACAACAGCCCTGCGGCGGTCTGGTCCGAGGGCCAGCTGAGCCTGCAGCGCGTGCTCATGGCGCGCAACAGCTCGCAGAACTGTGCGGGCCTCGCAGCCAGCGGCGGCGACTTCAACGTGTTCGACGACTCGAGCTGCGCGCCGACCGGCACCGACCTGACCGACACGGACCGCTTCGACGAGGTGTCGAACCGCCTCGACGGGGATCTCTTCGACAGCGACCCATGGTCCTACGAGCTGCGCACCGGGCATCCCGCCATCGACGTCGTGACCGACGGGGGCTGTGGTGACCCGTCGGTCGACCAGACCGGTGCATCCCGACCTGCCGACGGCGACGGTGACGGCAACGCCGACTGCGATGCCGGCGCACGTGAGGCGGAGGCGAGCGACCAGCGCGTCCCGGTCTCGGGCACGGTCCACGACGAGGCGACCGTCGCTCCGTTGTCCGGTGCCTGCGTCTTCTGGCTCAACACGGGGGAGGACGACGACCTGAGTGGCATCGCCCAGACCGACCAGGACGGCCGCTACAGCACCGACATGCTGCCGGGGGAGTACCTCGTCGCATTCTTCGTGCCCGAGAACCGGGCGAGCGAGGACGGCTGTGACGGGGAGCAGATCGACCTGGCGTACCAGCCGGAGTGGTACCGCAACGTGCTCGTGGAGTTCTCCGATGAGGACGACAGCGACAGCGACGTCGTGATGCCCGACATCGACCAGGTCACGTTCGTGGAGGTGGCCGACACCCCGGTCACGGGAATCGATGCCTGTCTCGGCGCCGGACCGGGCGCGGGAAGCGACGCGCCCTGTCCCGACGAGGACCCTGCCGCGCTCGGCGACAACGTGCCCCGTCCGCCCGCCTCGACGACGCCGGTCGCGGATCCGGCGGCCGCAGCAGCTGCGGCGACCCCGCGGTCGTTGGCCTTCACCGGCGCCGACATGGTGATCGGCACGCTGTCGCTCGCCCTGCTGGCCGCAGGCGTCGCCTTCGTCATCGCCGGCCGGCGTCGCGACACCAGCGCCGGGTGACCGGCCCGATGCCGGCACAGTTCGTGGGCCGTCGACCACGTCGGTAGTCTCGAACCGCTCATTCGTCGCGCACGACGTCGCGACGCACCCGAGAGCTCGAGGAGCCAACGTGTCGAAGACCCCCATTCGTGTCGCCGTGACCGGAGCCGCCGGACAGATCGGCTACTCGCTGCTGTTCCGCATCGCCAGCGGCGCGATGCTCGGCGAGGACCAGCCGGTCATCCTGCAGCTGCTCGAGATCACGCCTGCGCTGGGTGCGCTCGACGGCGTCGCCATGGAGCTCGAGGACTGCGCGTTCCCGCTGCTCACCGACATCGTCAAGACCGACGACGCGGACGTGGCCTTCGGCGACGCCGGCGTCGCGCTGCTCGTCGGTGCGATGCCGCGCAAGGCGGGCATGGAGCGCTCCGACCTGCTGTCGGCCAACGGTGGCATCTTCAAGCCCCAGGGTGAGGCGCTCGGTCGCTCCGCCGCCAAGGACATCAAGATCCTCGTGGTCGGCAACCCGGCCAACACCAACTCGCTGATCGCTATGAACAACGCGTCGGGCCTCGAGCCCGGCCGCTTCACCGCGATGACCCGACTGGACCACAACCGCGCCAAGGCCCAGCTCGCCCAGCGCCTCGACGTGGCGGTGTCGGACGTCAAGAAGATGACGATCTGGGGCAACCACTCCACCACGCAGTACCCCGACCTGTTCCACGCCGAGGTCAACGGCACCAACGCCGCCGAGGCCGTGGGCGACCAGGCCTGGTACGAGAACGACTACATCCCGACCGTCGCCAAGCGTGGCGCGGCGATCATCGAGGCTCGGGGAGCGTCCTCGGCGGCCTCCGCGGCCAACGCAGCGATCGACCACATCCACGACTGGCACTTTGGCACCCCCGAGGGCGACTGGGTCTCCATGGCCATCCCGTCGGACGGCTCGTACGGCGTGCCCGAGGGCCTGATCAGCTCGTTCCCCTGCATCTGCGTCGACGGTCGCTACGAGATCGTCCAGGGTCTGGAGATCGACGAGTTCTCCCGCGCCAAGATCGACGCGTCGGTGGCCGAGCTGGCCGAGGAGCGCGACGCGGTCAAGGAGCTCGGGCTCATCTGAGCACGGATCGCTCGATGTCGTGAATCGTTGCGGGGGTCGCTACCCTCGCGTCGTGTCCGATCGAGCGGGGGAGCGGGGCTCCCGGCGGGACGGCGCCCTCCACGGGCGTCGACGGCGTGTGGTGATCGTCGCGTCCATGGCGGCGTCGTGCCTGATCGCGTCCGTGGCCGCCACCGCGGCGCCGTCGGCATCTGCCGCGCGGCTCGACCCCGAGCGGCCGGCAGCGCTCGACCCGTCGACCCCGCCGACCTCGGCGCCGACCTCCACGACTCCGTCGCCCTCCACGTCGGTGCCCTCACCACCGACGACAGCGCCCAGCTCGCCCGACACGCCGCCGGACGCGGACGGCGGCGAGTTGCCCGACCTGCCGAGCGGACCCGATCGCACGCCCGTGGTGCTGCCCCCCGGCTCCTCGAACGCGCCCGGGCCACCGGCACTCGACGAGTCGGCCCTCGCCGCGGAGCAGCGCCGGATCGCCCGATTCCTCGACGGCGTGGTCGACCCGCTCGTGGCGGCGCGACGGATCGAGGCCGAGGCCATCGAGTCGCTGAGCGACGCGGACGGCCTCCTCGAGCGGGTGCGAGCGGAGCACGTCACCGCCGTGGCCGCCCGCGACGCAGCCGAACGACGGGTGCGACAGGCCGGGCGTGAGGCGGCGACGGCACTGGCGCGGTCGCGTGCAGCTGCGGCAGAGCTCCGCCAGATGGCCATCGCCATGTACCTCGACACGCCCAAGCAGCAGGCGTTGGTCCTCTCGGTCGATCGCATCGAGGACAAGCTCAGCATCTCGGCGCTGATGTCGGTCACGTCGGAGAAGGTCCGTCGTGCGACCATCACCGCAGAGGAGGCGGCGGCCGAGGCCGACGAGGCCGAGGCGCGGGCGTCGAGTGCGGCGGCCGCTGCGGTGACCGCCGAGTCGGAGGCCGCAACCCTCCTCGCCGCGGTCGAGTCGGAGCAGTTGAAGCGTGCCGAGGCGGTGGGTCGGGTCAGGGCGACCATCGCTGCGCTCGGCTCCCAGGTCGACGGGTTCGCCGTCTCGACAACGCTGGCGGAGCTGATGTCGATCGAGGCCGTGACCGCGTCGGGTGTCGTGCTCGTCGACGTCGCGGCCGACGGCACGTGGAGCGTGCGTCCGATCGGGTTCCCCGGCAGCGGTGACATCGTGAGGATCCCGGGCACGACGATCACCGTGCACCGCCTCATCGCCGGCCGCGTGACCGCCCTGATCGCTGCCGCGGCCGCGGACGGGGTGGCGCTCAACGGCTGGGGCCACCGGGACGCCATGCGACAGGTCGAGCTCCGGCGTGCCCACTGCGGCGGTTCGTACGACGCGGTGTTCCACATGCCCTCGGCATCGTGCCGGCCGCCGACCGCACGACCGGGTCGATCCATGCACGAGCGTGGCCTGGCGGTCGACTTCGCGCACTGCGCGTCGAGGAGCCTGCCCTGCTATCAGTGGCTGGCCGAGAACGCAGCGGCTTACGGGCTGTACAACCTGCCGTCGGAGCCGTGGCACTGGAGCGTCAACGGCCACTGACCCCCCCCGGCCCCGACCGAACTGCTCGGCATGCCGGAAGGCTGGCCCGACATCGGTCGGCGCTCATCTGGCGACCGGGTCCATCGAACCTGAGCGCGCGGGTGACGGGTCCGGTGACCTTGCCAAACCGTCCAGTCTTTCGGGACGGTTGGCAAGGGTCACTTGAGGAACTTCGAGGTCGTGTTGTCGGCGAGCACCTTGCCGCCGGTCTGACACGTCGCGCAGTAGTCGACCTCGTACGCGTTGTACTCGACCGCCCGCACCTCGTCGCCGCACACCGGGCAGGTCGACCCCTTGCGGCGGTGCACCGATCCCGGCCGGTCCGCCGACTTCGACATGGCCTCGAGCGTGCGCTCGTGGGTGAGCGCCGACTCGATGCAGTGCTGCATGGCGGCGGCCAGGCGATCGACCTCGTCGTCGGTCAGCTTGGCGGTCATCGCGAACGGCGACAGCTTGGCGGTGTGGCAGATCTCGTTGGCGAGCATCCTGCCGAGGCCCGCGACGCCGTGCTGGTCGCGCAGGAAGCCGTGCACCCGCTGGTTCTTGGCCGACAGCGCCGCGACGAGCTCGGCGCGGGTGGCGACGTCGGCGTCGACGCCCAGACGGTCGAGCGGTGGCTGCGTCATCGGGTCGCCCTCGATCACCCACACGCCGGCCTTGCGCTCCTTGCCCGCCTCGGTCAGCAGCAACGCCCGTCCGTCGTCGAAGCGCCAGCGCGCCATGCCGCCACGTGGCTTGGCCGACTGCTTCTCGTCGGGGATCAGCCGACCGCCCTGCATCAGGTGCACCACGAAGGTCACCGGTTCGAAGCGCATCATGAGGAGCTTGCCGCGCCGCCCGACCGACACCAGCGGCGACCCGTACGCGGCGTCGGGACCCGGCAGCACCGTCTTGAGCACCGAGAACGACAGCGGTGTGAACCGCTCCAGGACCGCGCCGGCGAAGGCCTCGGTCAACCGTTCGGCGTGCGCCTGGACCTCGGGCAGCTCGGGCATCACGCCACGCTAGCGAGCGACCGGGCAGTCCCACCGCGCGCCGCCGCCGTGCAGCCACCGTGCCGCCGACAGACTGTCGACGTACCGAACGAGCGGAGCGGTCAGTACTCGGTGCGAGCGCGCAGGTCGCCCAGCGCGTCGTCGAGACCGTCGAGCAGGGCGTTCTGGCGGATCAACGTCGTGACGTCGCCGCCGAGCTTCAGCCGCCCCTGCATGAACGCGGCCTGAGCAGACAGCTCGCCCTTGGCGATCTCGGCGGCCACGTCGTAGTCGAGCGAGAAGCTCGTCGCCGCATCCTTGTGCGGCCCGGGCTCGAGGGCCACCGATCCGTCGCCGAAGCGGATGCCGTAGCTGCGCTTGCCGCCGGGCGCCGAGGCCACGTCGTACTGCAGCACGAGGTCGTCCGAGCCTGCCGCTGCGGCGCGGAGCTCCTCGCTCGCCGCCAGCGCATCGCCGGCTTCCTGCATCCACTCATCGCTCAGGTACTGGACCACGTGCTCACACTACCGGTGGCGGGAATCGACCCCCGTCCAGCTCGTACAGTCGCCGACATGAAGCGGATCGGCCTGCTGGGCGGGATGAGCTGGGAGAGCTCCATCGAGTACGAGCGATTGATCAACGAGGGCGTGCGGGCCCGCCTGGGTGGGACCCACTCCGCCGATCTCGTGGTGCGCAGCTACGACTTCGCGGAGATCGAGTTGCTCCAGCAGCAGGGCAGGTGGGACGACCTGGGTGACCTGCTCGCCACCGATGCCGTCGCACTCCAAGCGGCGGGCGCCGAGCTGGTGCTGGTGTGCTCGAACACGATGCACCTGGTCGCGCCGGCGATCGAGGCCGCGCTCGACGTCGAGCTCGTGCACCTGGTCGACGTCACCGCGGCGGCGGTCGTCGCCGCCGGCGTGTCGAGCGTCGGTCTGCTCGGCACGCGCTACACGATGGAGGGCGACTTCTACCGGGAGCGACTCGAGGGCCACGGCCTGCACGTCACGGTGCCCTCGGCCGACGATCGGGCCGAGCTCGACCGCACCATCTTCGACGAGCTCGTGCAGGGCGTGATCGACGACGGGTCCCGTCGGCGGGTCATCGCCATGGTCGACGAGCTCGTCGCCTCGGGCGCGACCGGGGTGATCTCGGGCTGCACCGAGATCGAGCTGCTGGTGGGTGCGGACGACGTCGCCACGGCGTGGTTCCCCACCACGCGCCTGCACGCGGCAGCAGCGGTGGAGCTGGCCCTCGCCTGAGTCGGAGCGCGACAGCGGCGGTGGCACCGGCTCCTCGATGAGCCGGCACCACCGCCGCCAGGGGTGATCGATCAGGACCGGGGGATCAGCCCTGGTCGATCAGCTCGCTCAGCACCGACACGCCTGTCGAGGGCGCGACGGCCGCTGCCGGGTTCATCCGGCCGACCCGCAGGAAGCGGGTCTGGCCGAGTGCCTCGTCGAGGCCGTCGTTGTCGGTGACGGCGAACAGCCGCCCCCGGGCGTCCACGGCCAGACCCTCGAGCTTGTCGGGGGTGAGCACCGAGTTGGCGCCCAGGGCGCCGAGCACGTCCAGCAGCCGTGTCTTGGGCACGGTCACCAGCGCCTCGCCGTACGGCCGGAACTCGGCCGACGCCAGGTCGACGCCGTACACCCGCTTGATCCGGGCGTCCTTGCCCAGCTGGTTGTCGCGCTCGATGATCGCGAACTGGCCGTTCGGCAGCAGCGTGAGCTCGGACAGCCCGACCCAACCACCCGCGGGCGATTCGACGGCGTCGAGGCCGTAGGCGACGAAGCTCCACGTGTCGGTGGCGACGTCGAGGCGGGCGATCTTGACCGACCGTGCCGCGTCGCCCGCCCACTCACGCTGGACCACCGCGTACACCGCCGAGCCGTCGGGGCTCGTGGCGACGCCCTCGAACCCGCTCGAGGTCGCCGTCGCCGCCAGGTCACCCGGCAGCTGGTGCTCGGAGAGCACCTGGCCGTCCGCTGCGACGTGGAGCAACGCGTTCGGGCGCTTGCCCGGCGCACCCTCTGAGGCCAGCCAGAAGCCGCCGTCACCGTCGGTGGAGATGCCCTCCAGGTCCAGGTCGAACGACGCGCCGGTGACGGGGGTCCGCCCGGTGATCACCGCTGGGGTCGACGAGTTGTCGATCGTGTACACGTAGCCGACGCCCAGGATCGAGTCGCTGACCGAGTACAGGGTGTCGGCGTCGGTCGGATCTCCGACGAGGCCCGACTGCGCCACGAAGGGCACGGGCGTGCCGTCCTCGGTCGTCGCGCCGGCGAGCTCCGGGTAGCGGGGCTCGGTCCGTGAGGTCTGGCGGTACAGGGTGACCAGCGACGGCACGGCGCCCTCCGAGGTCTCGGACGCGACCGCCAGCAGCTTGCGCTGCGGGATCGCCTTCAGCCCCTCCGGACCGATGCCGGTCGGCAGCACCTGGACGAACTCCGGCGTGCCGGAGGTGACGTCGTAGACGCCGACCACGTTGGTGCGCTCGGCGCCGACGAAGAGCACGTCGTGGTCACCGAAGCGGCCGTACTCGGCCGACTCGGGCTCGCCACCCTTGTTCTCCGCACGGCTCTCGTTGTGGTGACCGGCGCGGACCTGCTCGTGCTCGAACGCTGCGCCCGACTCGTACTCGACGGAGCCGTCGACGTTGAACACGGTGAAGCCACGGCTGCCGCCGATGACGCCGTCGGCGTCCTCGTAGTCGCCCTCGTTGGCGGTGGCGAAGCTGTCCTCGTCGAGCCAGGCGACGGCGTCAGGCTCCCGGCGGGCGGTCACGGTGTCGACGAGCTGGATGTCGCCCGTCTCATCTGGGCCGATCGACTCCTCGACGGCGTCGACCAGTTCGGCGGTGGCGTCGCCGGCGGGGAAGTCGGCGACGACGTCGCCCGTGGGCAGGTCGACGACGGCCAGGTGGTTGTTCTCCTGGAGCGTCACGACGGCCTGGTTGTCGGCGTTGATGTCGACGAACTCGGGCTCGGGGTCCTCGGGGGCGAACTCCGCCAGTCCCTCGAGCGAGACGGTGCGGGTCGTCCAGGCGCCGGGGGCGCCGACCAGGTCGACGATCACCAGCTCACCGCCGGGCAGCTGCGGGATGATGCCGTCGTCGAGGTCCTCGTTGCGCTGGTTCTCGAGCACGACCACCGCGTAGCGACGGTCCGGCGAGACGGCGATCGAATCCGGCTGGCCGCCGAGTGCGACGGTCCGCACGATGGACCGGGTGGCGACGTCGAGGATCTTCAGCTCACCCTCGGGGGCGGTGAAGTCGCTCGTCAGGTCGACGCCGACGAGGGCGTTGCCGCCGACGACCGAGACCGCGGTGGGGGAGCCCCCGACGTCGACGCGACCGCCGGGCAGCGGGCGACGAGGGTCGCTGGCGTCGATGACGCCGACGCTGCCGGTCGCGGAGTCGGTGTAGAAGAGCGTGCGACCGTCGGCGGTGGCGTCGACGATCTCGGACACCTCGTTGCCGTTGAGCCGTACGTCGAAGGTACCGACGTGCTGGAACGGCACGAGCGGCGTGGGCGGCTCGGGCGGTGTCGGCGTGGGTGTGCACGCGGCGGCGATCAGGGCGGTGGTGCCCGCGGCGAGCGCTGCGAGCGCCGGCCGGGTGCGGCCGCGTCGGCCTGCTGATGACATGTGGGATCCCTCCATGTGGGTGGTCCCCCGACGTCTATTCGCGCCGTCCGGCCGTCCGGTGAACGCGACGCGAACGCCAGCTGGTCCTTGGCCGAACCCTTGCCGCCGCAGCGCCTGCGGTGCCGCGCGGCCGTGTCGGCGCCGTCGCGGCGGTGTCGTTGACCGACTCGCTGCGTCCTCATCGAAGGCCTCGATGGCAGACTGCCGCCATGGCCACACCGGACCCCCGAGACGAGCAACGACACACCCCCGACGACTCCGAGCTGTGGAACGAGTCGTACTACCTGGACTGGTTCAGTGACGACCTGTCGATCGGCGGGTACGTGCGCATCGGCTTCATCCCGAACCTGAACCGGGTCTGGTACTGGGCGTGCCTGGTCGGCCCGGACCGCCCGCTGGTGACCGTGATCGAGCACGACATCCCGATGCCCACGTCGCCCACCTCGCTCGAGCTGCGCCACGACGGGCTGTGGGCCGACCACGTCATCGAGACACCGCTCGAGCACATGTCGATCAACCTCGAGGCGTTCGCGCTGGCGCTCGACGACCCGGCCGACGTGTACCACGACCCGCGCGGCGAGCGGGTGCCGTTCGGCTTCGAGCTCGACTTCTTCACCGACCGCGGCGCCTACCAGTGGCCGCCGGTGACGCCCCGCTACGAGATCCCGTGTCGGGTCCACGGCGAGATCCTCGTGGGGGCGGAGCGCATCGAGTTCGACGGGTGGGGGCAGCGGGACCACTCGTGGGGCGCGGCCCGCGACTGGTGGGCGATGGGGTGGTGCTGGAACGCCGGCCGGCTCACCGACACCACACGCTGGCACTCGGCCGGCGGGTTCTTCCCCGAGCACCCGTGGGGCGTCGGCTACGAGCTGCCGGCCGGGTCGAGCGACTTCGTCGAGAGCGACGAGATCCACGTCGACGTGACCGAGGGCCGAGAGGGGCTGCCGACGAGCACCGGCGTCCGCTACGGCGGGCTCGACCTGACCTACGAGCCGCTCGCGTTCTCGCCGGTGCTCCTGGTGCACCCCGACGGCCGCGAGGCGCGGTTCCCCCGGGCGATGGCGCGGGTCACCGCGGCCGACGGCCGCACCGGCGGCGCGTGGATCGAGTGGAACCAGCCACCCACGGCGGGCTGAGGATCACCGACCACCGACCACCGACCACGTGCCGCTTCTGTGATCTGAAACCGCTGCCATGGCAGCGGTTTCAGATCACAGATGATGGTGGCGGCGCCGCCCGCGGCGGGCTGAGGGCCACCCACCACCGTTGTTGGCCGGCGCCGTCAGTGGGTGGGCAGCACGCAGGCGCTGTCCAGCCCCAGCACGTGGTTGAGCCGGCCGAACGCCAGCCACGAACCGAGGCACATCGACAGCTCGACGATCTCGGCGTCCGTGTACTCGGCCTTCATGCGACCCCAGAACTCGTCGTCGAGCCCGTGGTGGTCGAGCGCGTAGCGCTCCGCGTATTCGGCGGCGAGCCGGGCGCGCGTGTCGAGCGCGTCGGTGGTGCGCCACTCGGTCACGGCGGTGTCGAAGGTGTCCTCGACCTTCTGTCCGTCCATCTCGGTGCGCCAGTCCTGACAGAAGATGCAGCCGTTGATCTGCGCCATGCGCAGGCGTGCCGCCTCGAACTCGCGCAGGCCCAGGGTGGTGTCCTCGTAGACCTTCTGGGAGAAGTTCGCGGCCGCCGGCCCGATGCCCGGCACCATCTCGCCCCACACGTACATGATCGGGTGCTTGCCGTCCGGTACGTCGATGATCATCGGTTCCCCCTGTGGTCGTTCCGTCCAGCTTGCCCGTTCCCGCCGCCGAGGGCACGCCGAGGCCCCGCCACGGCAGGCCGGACGGCTCCTGGAGGAGCCTGCCCGAGGGTTTCACCGCTGCGGTCGGGGCGTTATGGTGTCGGCCGACCAGAGGGGGCAGTTCGGTGGAGGACACTTCGGTGGGGCACGGGCGGTGCCCGGCGTGCGGCGGACCGGGGCGTGATCGCCGGTACGAGGTCGAGGGCCTCGATCTCTACCGATGCCGGCTCTGTCGCACCGAGTACTTCGTGCAACGCCCCGGCGGCGACGCGTACTCGGAGCTCTACTGGGACGGCTACAAGCTGGACATCTACGCGGACGACCAGGTCAAGGCCGAGTACGAGTCGCGTTACGACGAGATCCTGACCGGCGTGCTCGCCGAGTACCCCGACGTCCACTCGGTGCTGGACGTCGGCTGTGGCATCGGCAACTTCGTGAACTGGGCGGGCCAGCGCGGGTTGCGTGCCGTGGGGTCGGACCTGGACAGCCGGGCGGTCGACAACGCACGCGAGCGCGGGCTCGAGGTGTACCACGCCGACGACCTGGGTGAGCACATCGAGCCGGGCTCGATGGACATGATCACGCTGTGGGACGTGATCGAACACGTCTACGACCCACGCGACCTGCTCGCCTCGGCGCTGGAGTACCTGCGGCCCGGTGGCGTCGTCGTCATGGAGACGCCCGACGTCCTCTTCCCGCTCCGTCCCGTCGTGATCGCGATCCGCAAGGTCGCCGAGCCCATCCGCTGGAGCGACGCGCTCTACTTCGCCGGCCACAAGGTGTACTTCTCCCCGCGAGGTCTCAGCACCTTGATGGCGCGGTGCGGTCTCGACGTGGTGGATCAACGAGGCATGCGATCGCCCAACGCGAAGATGTCCAGCGTGTTCGACCACATCGCTGCCTCCGGCGGCGGCGTCGGACGCATCGGTGCCCGCATGTACAAGCCGCTGGATCGCGCGATGCGGACCGTCCACGTCAACAACAAGCTGATCATGGTCGGGCGCAAGCCCGAGTAGGCGGGCCCGCTCAGCTCCGGCGCGCTCGGCCCAGCTTGCCGGCGCCGGGCACCAGCGGCACGTCGAGGGCGTCGTAAACACCTGGGCCCTCGGCGCGCAGCCACGGGATCGCGTTCACCAGCCGACCGACCGCGGTGGCGTTGCCGCCGGCCGCCCGGTTGCCGCCCTCGTCGGTCGCCTCGACGTTGAACTCGATGCGCGGGCGTCCCTCGACGATCACCTTGTGCGCACCGTCGCCGCCGTCGGGCGGCACCGGCCAGTCCGGCGCACACGACGGGTGGATGCGGGTGATGTGCTCGACCACGATCAGCGGTTCGCCGTCGACGATGCCCTGGACCTCGAAGCGCAGCGCGCCCTGGGTGCCCTTGGCGAACTCGCCCATGTTGTTGGTGACCGTCTCGTCGAGCTCGCGGCGCAGCAGCGTCTCGCGGATCTCGTCGAGCTTGACGCCGAGGGCCCGCGCGATCAGGCGGACCTGACCGCCCCACACCATGGTCGGCACCGTCGGGGCGACCATCGGCGGCTCGTAGTCCATCGGCTCGCCCATGCCGATCAGGTACCGCACCGAGTCGGGCTGGTCGTAGGTCGTGTAGTCGAAGATCTCCTGGCAGCGGATCTGCTCGATCGTGCCGGCGAGCGCGGTGGCGAGGACGGGCAGCACGTCGTTGCCCCAGCCCGGATCGATGCCCGACACGAAGAGCGCGCCGCCACCCTCGAGCGCCGCGGCACGCACCGGTTCGATCAGCTCGGCCGGCGCGTTGGTCGGGTCGTACAGCGGGTAGATCGACGGCGTGACGACCACGGCGCCGGCGCGCAGCGCGGCGATGACGTCGGCGACCGCGTCGTCGGGGCGGATGTCGCCCGAGGCGGCGTAGACGACGGCGTCGGGGCCGTCGGCGAGCACGGCCGCGGCGTCGTCGGTGGCCAGCACCCCCGTCGTCTCGCCCAGGTCCGCCAGGTCGCCGCCGTCACGGCCGACCTTGTCGGGGTTGGCGACGATCACGTGGGACAGCACCAGGCCGGGGTGGGCGTGGATCGAGCGGATCGCGGCGCGCCCGACGTTGCCGGTGCCCCACACGGCGGTGCGCAGGAGCGGCGGAGAGGGGTCGACGGGGTCGGGTGCGGACGTCATGGCGGGGGACCCTAGCCAGTCCGGGTCCACCATGTCTGACGGGGCGTCAGATTCCCGCTCAGCCATCGTTCTGTCGTGCGAGATCCGACCCACAGGTCGGATCTCGCACGACAGAACGGCGCAACGGCGCTCGCCAGGACGAGCTCAGGCGCCCTCGCTGCCGACCTGGCACTCGGTCGAGAGCCAGTTGATGATCGCCTCGTTCGCGGTCACGAACTCCTCGCCGATGAGCGCACCCGCGGCGTCGAGCACACCGCCGGCGGCCGCTTCCTCGACGGCTGCTCGCACGATGGCCAGCTCGTCCTGGAGGTCGTCGGGGACCGCCGCCTCGAGCTCGTCGAACAGCCCGGGAAGCTGGCCCTCGGGGTCGCCCGAGAACGCCAGGACCACCAGTTCGCTGTAGGCCATGAACAGCTCCATGCAGCGGTCGAACTGCTCGCCCAGGCCGGGCACGTCGAGCTCGGGCACCGTCATGTCGGGGATGCTGAGGTCGGGCATCTCGGGCAGCAGGTCCTCGAGGTCGTCACCCGGGGTCGGGGCGTCGGGCGCGAGCTCGCCCGAGGGACGCGGCGGCGACTCGAGCGAGGCGGTCGCGGCGGCACCGCCGGTCGCGCAGCCCGACGACCACAGCACGACCGCGAGCAGCGACACGGCGAGCGTCGCGACGCGTCGGGGTGAACGGGTCCGGGACAACGAGGATGGGCTCGACATCGTGGGCTCCTCTGGTGCTCGCCGCGGTCGGCGGCACCGCTCTGCCCGACAGTCTGTCAGCCCGCCTTCTTCTGCCCGAGTCGGCGCCGGTTCACGAGCTTGGACTTCACGTAGTCGCGGTTCATCATCGCGATGAAGTCGATCGAGATCTCCTTGGGGCACGCCTCCTGGCACTCCCCGTGGTTCGTGCAGGAGCCGAAGAACTCCTCCATCGTCTCGACCATGGTCTCGGCGCGGGCGTAGCGCTCGGGCTGGCCCTGGGGCAGCAGGCTGAGGTGCTGCATCTTGGCGGCGGTGAACAGGTTCGCGGCCGAGTTCGGGCACGCCGCCACGCAGGCGCCGCAGCCGATGCAGGCCGCCGCGTCCATGGCAGCGTCCGCGGTGTCCTTGGGGATCGGCGTGATGTTCGCGTCGGGCGCGGCGCCGGTGTTGACCGAGATGTAGCCGCCCGACTCGATGATGCGGTCGAACGCGGCCCGGTTGACCGCCAGGTCCTTGATGATCGGGAAGCCCGCGGCGCGGAAGGGCTCGATGACGATCTCGTCGCCGTCGGAGAACTTTCGCATGTGGAGCTGACAGGTGGCCGTGCCCTTCTGCGGACCGTGCGCCTGGCCGTCGATCATGAGCCCGCAGCTGCCGCAGATGCCTTCGCGGCAGTCGTGGTCGAAGGCGATCGGCTCGCGGTCGGACTCGATCAGCTGCTCGTTCACGTAGTCGAGCATCTCGAGGAAGGAGGCGTCGTCCGCGACGGTCGTCTCGTAGTCCTCGAAGTGACCGGCGTCGTCCTGGGAGGACTGGCGCCAGACCTTCAGCTTGAGGTTCAACATCTTCGTCATCTGGTTCGTCTCCGCTCGGCGCTTACTTGTAGCTGCGCTGGGTCAGCTGGACGTTCTCGAACACGAGCGGCTCCTTGTGGAGCACCGCGTCGTTCTGGATGTCGGGGCCGCCGTACTCCCACGCGGCGACGTAGGCGAAGTGCTCGTCGTCGCGCTTGGCCTCGCCCTCCTCGGTCTGGTGCTCCTCGCGGAAGTGCCCGCCGCAGGACTCCTCGCGGTGCAGCGCGTCGCGCACCTTGAGCTCGGCGAACTCCATGAAGTCCGCGACCCGCAGCGCCTTCTCGAGCGACTGGTTGAAGCTGTTGCCGTCGCCGAGCACCTTGACGTTCTTCCAGAACTCGTCGCGCAGCGCGGGGATCTCCGACAGGGCCTTCTCGAGACCCGCCTTGTTGCGGGCCATGCCGCAGTAGTCCCAGACGATCTTGCCGAGCTCGCGGTGGTAGTGGTCCACCGAGTGCGTGCCCTTGACGGCCAGCAGCTGGTCCGCGCGGTCCTGGCACTCCGCCATCGAGGTGGTGAACGCCTCGTGGCTGGTCTCGAGCGGCGACGTCCCCAGCAGCCCGGCCAGGTAGCCCGGCACGGTCTCGGGTGCGACGAAGTAGCCGTCGGCCAGGCCCTGCATGAGCGCCGAGGCGCCCAGACGGTTGGCGCCGTGGTCGGAGAAGTTGGCCTCGCCCAGGGCGAACAACCCGGGGATGGTGGTCTGCAGGTCGTAGTCCACCCACAGCCCGCCCATCGTGTAGTGGGTGGCGGGGTAGATGCGCATCGGCACGGTGTAGGGATCCTCACCGGTGATGCGCTCGTACATGTCGAACAGGTTCCCGTAGCGGGCCCGGATGGTCTCGACGCCGAAGCGCTCGATGGCCGCCGAGAAGTCCAGGTACACGCCGTTCTTGAGCGGACCGACACCGCGACCCTCGTCGACGACGGTCTTGGCGTTGCGCGACGCGACGTCGCGGGGCACCAGGTTGCCGAAGGCGGGGTACTTGCGCTCCAGGAAGTAGTCGCGCTCGGCCTCGGGGATGTCGCCGGGGGCGCGGGCGTCGTCGAAGCCCAGCGGGGCCCAGATGCGACCGTCGTTGCGCAGCGACTCCGACATCAGGGTCAGCTTCGACTGGAACTCGTCGGCCGGCGGGATGCACGTCGGGTGGATCTGCGTGTAGCAGGGGTTGGCGAATGCGGCGCCCTTCTTGTGCGCCCGCCACGTGGCGGTGACGTTGCACGCCTTGGCGTTGGTCGACAGGAAGTAGACGTTGCCGTAGCCGCCGGTGCACAGCAGCACGGCGTGTGCCGAGTGGGCGCTCATCTCCCCGGTCAGCAGGTCGCGGGCGATGATGCCCTGGGCGCGTCCGTCGTGGACCACGACGTCCTGCACGTCCATGCGGTTGTAGAGCTGCACGGTGCCGAGGTGGATCTGGCGGGCCATGGCCTGGTAGGCGCCCAGCAGCAGCTGCTGGCCGGTCTGGCCCCGGGCGTAGAACGTGCGGGCGACCTGCGCGCCGCCGAACGAGCGGTTGTCGAGCAGTCCGCCGTACTCGCGTGCGAACGGCACGCCCTGCGCGGTGGCCTGGTCGATGATGTTGACCGACACCTCGGCCAGGCGGTGCACGTTGCCCTCGCGGGCGCGGTAGTCGCCGCCTTTGACGGTGTCGTAGAAGAGGCGGTGGACGCTGTCGCCGTCGTTCTTGTAGTTCTTCGCCGCGTTGATGCCGCCCTGGGCGGCGATCGAGTGCGCCCGCCGGGGGGAGTCGTGGTACGTGAAGACCTTCACGTTGTAGCCGGCCTCACCGAGGCTGGCGGCGACGCCGGCGCCCGCCAGACCGGAGCCGACGACGATGACGTCGAACTTGCGGCGGTTGGAGGGGTTGACCAGCTTCAGGTCGAACTTGTGGTTGTTCCACTTGTCCGCGATCGGGCCGTCGGGGATCTTCGAGTCGAGTGTCAGTGCCATGGGGGAGCTCCAGTCCTGACGATCAGTGGACGATGCCGACGAGCACGGCGATCGGGAAGAGGCAGTTGATGCCGGCGACGGTGACGGCGAAGCCGGCGGCGAACAGGCGTCGGGCGCCGTTGTACCGGGGGCTGTTCAGGCCCAGGCTCTGGAACATCGACCAGCCGCCGTGGAACAGGTGGATGCCCAGGGCGATGTTGGCGAGGATGTAGATCGCCGAGACGGGCCAGCGCTCGAAGCTCGCCACGAGGTTGTCGTAGGCGGCGCCGCGCACGAAGTCCGGGTTGGCGAAGCCCCAGGTGAGGTCCGCCAGGTGGAACAGCACGTAGAGACCGATGATGATGCCGGTCCAGCGCATCGTGCGGGAGGCGAAGCTCACCGCGATGTAGTCGCGAGACGACTGGTACTTGACCGGGCGGGCCCGGTGGTTCATCCGCGTCAGCGTGTACGCCGAGTGGATGTGGAAGGCGAACATGAGGATCAGCCCGATGCGGAACCCCCACAGCACGACGTGGTGCGGGAGGATCGGGTAGAGCAGTGCTCGGAGCGCTTCGGCGTAGTGGTCGAACTCGCTGCGGCCGAGGAACATCTTCAGGTTGCCCACCATGTGGACGAACACGAAGCCCATCAGGCCCAGACCGGTGAGGGCCATCACCCACTTCTTGCCCACGGCGGTGCTGTAGAACTGGACCGGCCAGAACGACGATGTGCGGCGCCGGTTCACGATCGGGGCGTCAGCCCCGGGACGGCGCTCGAGCGCTTGGGTCATGCATCTCCTCCATGGAGCACTGTGGAGCTGAAGCTAGTGCCAGCCGAACGGGACCCACCAACCAGGCGGCGCTGTCGGTGACGGATGTTCGGGCACGTCGCGGACGGGCCCGCCGCTACCGTGCACCCGTGGACGGCGCACCCGATGACGCAACCCGCCACGTGGCGGTCGCCGTCCCGCTGGTCACCCTGGACGACCCCGAGCTGGTGGCCGACGGGCTCTTCCTCCTGGGTGCGACGGCGGTGCTGGAGCGCGCCGCGCCCGGCGGTGGTGTCGAGCTCGTGGCGGAGCTGCCCGCCGGCGTCGTCGACGGACTGCCCGCCGGGGCACGCGTGCTCGGCCCGGCCGAGGACGGCTCGTCCTGGGTGGCGCCGCCGACCCTGGTGCGCTGCGGACACCACCTCGTCGTGCGTGCGACACAGGCGGACGACGAGTCCGTCGACGCTGACCTGGCCGCGTCGGCGACGGCCGATGCGGACCTGATCGAGGCGGTCCTGGCCGAGCCGGGCGACGTCGTCATCCAGGTCGAGGCGGGCCAGGCGTTCGGGACGGGCAGCCACGCGAGCACCCGGCTGTGCCTGGAGCTGCTGGAGCCGCTCGCCGCGGACGCGACGCGTGTGCTCGACGTCGGGTGTGGCACGGGTGTGCTGGGGGTCGCGGCGCTCCTGCTGGGCGCGGGCACGCTGCGGGCGGTCGACGTCGACCCCGTCGCCGTGACGGCCACCGCCGCGGCGGCCGCCCGCAACGGCGTGTCGGCGCAGGTCGAGGTCGATGGCGCGCCGCTGTCGTCGATCGACGGGCCCCACGACCTGGTGCTCGCGAACCTGCTGGCCCCGATCCTCGAGTCGCTCGCGCCGGATCTGGTCGCACGGCTGGCACCCGGGGCGCACCTCGTCGTCGGCGGGGTGCTCGACGACCAGCTCGACCGCGTCCTCGCCGCGCTCGCGCCACTCGAGCTGGATCGGGTCGCACGCGACGAGGACTGGGTCGCCGCGGTCCTCCGCCGTCCGAGCTGACGCCGGGTCCGCCGTCGGACGCTGACCTGCAGTCTGTGAACGTGATGTGAATGTGGCGCGTCCGGCTGGAGCGCCGGATCGCCCGGACGTACGGTCGTCGCCGTGGGCAATTGGTTCGACGACTACCGCACGGACGGCTTCTACGACGAGGTCGTCGAGGCCGACGGTGCCGTGCGCCCGCACTACCGCCGCCTCGCCGGCGCGCTCAGCACGCTGTCGCCCGAGGACCTCGCCCGCGCCGAGCGTCGGCGGACCGCCGCGTTCCGGACCCAGGGCATCACGTTCACGGTCTACGGCGACGACGAGGACGACCCCGGGGCGGGCATCGAGCGCACGTTCCCGATGGACCTGGCACCGCGGGTGATCCCCAGCGACGAGTGGTCGCACCTCGAGTCGGGCCTGGTGCAGCGCGTCACGGCGTTGAACCGGTTCCTCGACGACCTCTACGTCGGGGGCATGCAGATCGTCAACGACGGCATCGTGCCGCGCTGGCTGGTGCTCAGCTCCGACGGCTTCACCCCCGAGGCGTTCGGGGTGCCGGTGCCGATGGGCGCCCGCTGCCTGGTCGCCGGCATCGACGTCATCCGCGACGGCCACGGCGAGTACCGGGTGCTCGAGGACAACCTGCGCAGCCCCAGCGGCGTGTCCTACGTGATCGAGAACCGCGCCGCGCTCACCCGCGTGCTGCCCCAGCTGTTCGCCGGCGAGCGGGTGCGGCGGGTCGACGGCTACGGCCGCAAGCTGCTCGACGCGCTGCGTCGCGCGAGCCCGCCGTCGGGTGGCGAGTCGCCCACGGTCGTCGTGCTCACGCCGGGCATCTACAACTCCGCCTACTTCGAGCACGTGTTCCTGGCGACGCAGATGGGCGTCGAGCTCGTCGAGGGCCGCGACCTGGTCGTCGACGACCACGTCGTCTACATGCGGACCACGAGCGGACTGCATCGCGTCGACGTCATCTACCGCCGCATCGACGACCCGTTCCTGGACCCCGTCGTGTTCCGCCCCGACTCGACCCTCGGTGTCCCGGGACTGATGGCGGCGGCACGCGCCGGCAACGTCACGATCGCGAACGCGGTGGGCAACGGCGTCGCCGACGACAAGGCGGTGTACGCCTACGTGCCCGAGATGATCCGCTACTACCTGGGCGAGGAGCCGATCCTGGCGAACGTCCCGACCTACCTGCTGTGGGAGGAGGAGCAGCGCGCCGAGGTGCTGGCCCGCCTGCCCGAGCTGGTGGTCAAGCCGGTCGCCGAGGCGGGTGGCTACGGACTGATGATCGGGCCGCAGGCGACCGAGGACGAGATCGAGTCCGCACGTGTCGGCATCGAGTCGAACCCGCGTGGCTACATCGCGCAGGAGGTCGTGCAGCTGTCGCGCCACCCCGCGTTGGTCGACGACGACCACTTCGAGGGTCGCCACGTCGACCTGCGCCCGTTCGTGCTGTCGGGTGAGACCGTCGAGGTCGTGCCCGGTGGCCTCACCCGGGTGGCCATGCGCAAGGGCAGCCTCATCGTGAACTCCTCCCAGGGTGGCGGCTCCAAGGACACCTGGGTGCTCGCCCCGGTGCCCGCGGTGGTGCACGACGGCGCGGAGTCCGAGGACGACGAGGCCGAGGTCGACGAGGAGCTGCTCGACATCGAGCCCGCGACGGGCGCGGTGGACATCACCACCCTCACGGCCAAGATCGCCGCGTCGGGTGAGGTCGGATGATGCTGGCCCGCACCGCCGAGTACCTGTTCTGGGCGGGGCGCTACCTGGAGCGCGCCGAGAGCACGGCGCGCCAGCTCGACGTCACCTACCACCGACTGCTCGAGGCGACACCGGCCGAGGAGGACGACGCCTGGTCGGACCTGTTGGTCTCGGTCGGCCTGGCCGACGCCTACGAGGAGACCGGCTACGTGCGCAGCGCCGCGCCGGTGTCGGAGTTCCTGGTCATGGGCGACGGCAACCGCGGCTCGATCGTCGGCTCGGTCGCCCAGGCGCGCGACAACGCCCGCGGCGTGCGCGAGCACCTGGCGATGGAGCTGTGGGAGGCGCTGAACGTCCTGCACCTGAACCTGGCGTCGCGCGACCTCGCGTACGACCTGGCCATGCAGCCCTTCGAGCTCTACGCGATGGTGCGCTCGGGCATCCAGGGGGTCATCGGCTGCGCGACCGAGACGTGGTCCCGCGAAGACGCGTGGCGGTTCTTCATGCTCGGCCTGCTGCTCGAGCGAGCGGAGATGTGCGTGCGGACGCTGCGGGTGCGTCACCCCCGCCACCAGCCCGACGCGGTGCAGGAGTGGTCGGCGACGCTGCGGTCGGCCTCGGCGTTGCAGGCGTACCGCCGCCAGTACCGCGCCTACGACAGCGCGGCCATGGTCGAGCTGCTGCTGCTCTCGCCGACGCTGCCGCGCAGCGTGCTGTTCTCCCTGCGCGCGGCGGAGGACATCCTGGGCGACCTGAGCGAGCGCGCCGGCGAGCGCTCCGTCGGGCTGCGGCTGCTGGGTCGGGTCCGCGCCGAGCTCGAGTTCGCGGATGCCGCCGAGCTCACCGCCGGCGATCTGGTCGAGGTGTTGCTGGTCGTCGAGTCCCAGATCCGCGACGTCGCCGACGCGGTCGCTGCCGAGCGCTTCTCGTACCGGGTGGAGCTGGACCTGCACGCGTTGTCGCTGCTGCCCGGCGAGCCCGTGATCCCCGGCGCCGAGCCCGCACCGGCGGTGGCACCGTGAGGTCGCCCGGGAGCACGGCACCGTGACGAGCCGGGGGAGCGCTGCGCCATGAGGTTCGACATCCGCAACCGCACCGTCTTCAGCTACTCGGGCCCCGTGGTCGAGTCGCAGAACGAGCTGCGGGCCTGCCCGATCACCGACGACTGCCAGCGGCTCCTCGACTACCGGGTGACGGTCCATCCGGGCGCCCGGGTGTTCAGCCACGTCGACTACTGGGGCACGCGGGTCGACTCGTTCGGCATCCGGCGGCCCCACACCTCGATGGAGGTGATCGCCGAGGCCTCGGTCGAGACACGTCCGCGTCCGCTGCCGACCGCCGCCCCGCGCTTCGAGGCGCTCGAGCGTCCCGACTTCGTCGAGGCCCACATCGAGTACCTCCAGTCGGACCGCCACACCGATGCCGGCGACGGGGTGCGCGCCGCGGCGCAGCGCCAGTACGAGCTGGCCGGACCCGACGTCGTCGGCGTCGTGCTGTCGATCCACCGCTTCGTCGGCACGAGCCTGCTGTACTTCCCCGGGTCGACCGAGGTCGGCACCCCGGTCGAGGACGTGCTCGCCGCGGGTGCGGGGGTCTGCCAGGACTACGCGCACCTGTCGGTCGCGATGTGTCGGTGCCTGGGGGTCCCGGCGCGCTACGTGTCGGGCTACCTGTTCACCGACGACGACGCCGTGGGCACCGACACCGACAACGAGGCGGTGACGGTGCAGACCCACGCCTGGTTCGAGGCGGCCATCCCCGGGTGGGGGTGGTTGGCGCTCGACCCGACGAACGGCCAGCTGGTCGGCGAGCGACACGTGTCGATCGGTCACGGCCGGTCCTACGACGACGTGCAGCCCCAGCGTGGCGTGTTCCTGGGTCCTGCCGACTCCTCGGTCATGCCGGCGGTCGAGATCCGTCGCGTCGCCGGCGGCGAGCTGTGGCGCCCGGCGCCCGGTCTGCACATGGACGAGCCGATGGCCGGCGGCGGCGTCTTCCCCGCCCAGCCCGTGTCGACCGGCCCTGCGCCGGGGGTCGGCTACTCCTCCTCGTCGCCGTCCCAACAGCAACAGCAGCAACAGCAGTGAGCTGCCGCGACGGGCGAGCGCCCCGGCCGAACGCCCGCCGCTAGCCTGCGCGACATGTCGCTCCCCAGCACCCACACCTCCACGCCGCCGTCGATCTCGACGCTCGGCGAGCTCCGCTCGTCCGGCTGGCGCTCGGAGTCGGTCAAGGCCGAGATCCGTCGCAACGCCACCGCTCGGGTGCGCGCCGGGGAGCGCCTGTTCCCCGAGGTGCTCGGCTACGAGGAGACCGTCTTCCCCCAGCTCGAGAACGCGCTGCTCGCCGGCCACGACGTGATCTTCCTGGGCGAGCGCGGCCAGGCGAAGACCCGCATGATCCGCTCGCTCGTCGAGCTGCTCGACGAGTGGATGCCGATCGTCGAGGGGTCCGAGATCAACGACGACCCGTACGCACCCGTGTCGCCGCACGCGCTCGGGCTGTTGGCCGAGCTCGGCGAGGACACGCCGATCTCATGGGTGCACCGCTCGCAGCGCTTCGGCGAGAAGTTGGCGACTCCTGACACGGCGATCGCGGACCTCATCGGCGAGGTCGACCCGATCAAGGTCGCCGAGGGTCGGCACCTGTCCGACCTGGAGACGCTGCACTTCGGGTTGGTGCCGCGCACCAACCGAGGCATCTTCGCCATCAACGAGCTGCCCGACCTGGCCGAGCGCATCCAGGTGGGTCTGCTGAACGTGCTCGAGGAGCGCGACGTGCAGATCCGCGGCTACAAGATCCACCTGCCGCTCGACGTGCTGCTCGTCGCGTCGGCGAACCCCGAGGACTACACCAACCGCGGTCGCCTGATCACCCCGCTGAAGGACCGCTTCGGCTCGCAGGTCCGCACCCACTACCCGCTCGACGTCGAGACCGAGGTGGCCATCATCCGACAGGAGTCGGACCCGTTCGCCGCCGACGGCGTGACGGTCGAGGTGCCCGAGCACATGTCCGACATCGTGGCCACGCTCTCGCAGCTGGCACGCGAGAGCCCGCACATCTCGCAGCGCTCGGGCGTGTCGGTGCGGTTGTCGGTCTCGAACTACGAGGTCATGGTGGCCAACGCCGCACGACGCACGTTGCTCGCCGGCGAGGACGTCGTCGTGCCGCGTGTGTGCGACCTCGAGGCGCTGCCCGCGTCGACCGCCGGCAAGATCGAGATCGAGACGCTCGAGGAGGGCCGTGAGGGCCAGATCCTCGACCACCTGATCCGCTCCGCCATCCTGACCGTGTTCCGAGAGCGTGTGAGCCCCGAGAACCTGGTCGAGGTCGTCGCGGCGCTCGAGGAGCGTGGCCCGGTCGAGACCGGCGAGGACGTCGCCGCCGCCGACTACGTCGCCCTGGTCGAGGCGGTGCCGTCGCTGCAGGTGCCCGTCGCCGAGCTGGTGGGCGAGTCCCCGGACCCCGCATCGGTCGCCTCCGCGGTCGAGCTGGTGCTCGAGGGGCTGCACCTCTCCAAGCGGCTCAACAAGGACGCGGTCGGCTCCCGCGCCCAGTACCGCGCCCGAGCCTGACGGCCCCCTGCTCCCATTCGTGATCTGAAACCGCAGCTGACGCAGCGGTTTCAGATCGCAGATGGGTTGCTCGAGGGCGGCGGTGTGAGCGGAGGGTGGGGGAGTAGCCTCGCCACATGGCGCGACCCCGGTTCCGGTACTCACCCTGGGACGGGACGCAGCGCGGGTTCGACGTCGACGCACTCGACGTCATGGAGCAGCTGACCGACGACCTGCTCTACCACGGGGACCTCAACGCCGCGATGCGGCGGATGATGCAGCAGGGCTTCGAGGACCGAAACGGCGAGCGCATCGAGGGCATCCGCGAGATGCTCGACAAGATCCGCCAGCGTCGTGAGGACACGCTCGATCGCTACGACCTGGGTGGGGTCTACGAGGACATCGCCAAGGAGCTGCGTGAGCTGGTCCAACAGGAGCGTGACGAGCTGCAGCGTCAGCTCGACGCTGCCCGCGACTCGGGCGACACCCGCCGCGAGGAGCTCACTGAGCAGTCGGTCGCCGGCAAGAACCTGGAGCTCGACATGCTGCCGCCCGACCTGGCCGGTCAGGTGAAGGGGCTCGAGGACTACGACTTCGCGTCGAACGAGGCCCAGCAGCGCTTCGACGAGCTGATCCAGCAGCTGCGCGAGCAGCTCATGCAGCAGACGGTCGACCAGATGTCGGGGGCGATGGGGTCGATGTCGCCCGAGGACATGGCCCGCATGAAGGACATGATGGCCGAGCTCAACCAGATGCTCGAGCAGCGTGCGGCTGGCGAGGAGCCGGACTTCGAGGGGTTCATGGAGCGCCACGGCGAGTTCTTCCCCGAGAACCCGCAGACCCTCGACGAGCTGCTGGAGGTCATGGCCCGTCGCATGGCCGCGGCCCAGGCGATGCTCAACTCGATGACGCCCGAGCAGCGGGCGCAGCTGCAGCAGCTCTCGGACCAGCTGCTCGAGGACATGGACCTGCGCTGGCAGGTCGAGCAGCTGGGTCAGAACCTGCGCCAGGCCGTGCCCGACGCCGGCTGGGACAACAGCTACCAGTTCGAGGGCATGGACCCGCTCGACATGTCGAGCGCCAACTCGCTCATGAGCGAGCTCGGCGACCTCGACCAGCTCGAGCAGCTCATGCGTGGAGCTCCGAACCCCGGTGCACTTGCCGAGGCCGACATCGATCGTGTCCGGGACCTGCTCGGCGACGACTCGGCCGCCAGCCTCGAGCGCATGTCCGAGATCACCCGCATGCTGACCGAGGCGGGGCTGATCGAGCAGCGTGAGGGGCGCGTCGAGCTCACGCCGAAGGGCATGCGTCGCCTCGGTCAGAACGCGTTGGCCGAGCTGTTCCGCAAGCTCGACCAGGACCAGCTGGGTGCGCACGAGGTCGAGTCGACCGGGGTCGGCCATGAGCGCAACCACCAGACCAAGCCGTACGTGTGGGGCGACCCGTTCAACCTGAGCATCGGCCGCACGATCCGCAACGCGATCGTGCGCGGTGAGACGTCACCGGTGACGCTGATCCCCGACGACTTCGAGATCGAGGAGACCGAGCACATCGTGCGGTCCTCGACCGTGCTCATGCTGGACCTGTCGCTGTCCATGCCCATGCGCGACAACTTCCTGCCGGCCAAGAAGGTCGCCATGGCGCTGCACTCGCTGATCTCAATGCAGTACCCGCGCGACTACCTGGGCATTGTCGGGTTCTCCGAGGTCGCTCGCATCCTCACCGCCGAGCAGCTGCCGGAGGTGTCGTGGGACTTCGTCTACGGCACGAACATGCAGCACGGCTTCCAGCTCGCCCGCCAGCTCCTGGCGCGCCAGTCCGGCACCAAGCAGATCATCATGATCACCGACGGCGAGCCCACCGCCCACATCAACGCCCACGGCGAGCCGGAGTTCCACTACCCGCCGATCAAGGCCACGGTCGACGCGACGCTGCTCGAGGTCGCCCGCTGCACGCGTGAGGACATCCGCATCAACACGTTCATGCTCGACCCCGACCGGTCGTTGCAGCACTTCATCGAGCAGCTGACCAAGCTGAACGGCGGCCGGGCGTTCTTCACCACGCCGCAGACGCTCGGCGACTACGTGCTGGTGGACTTCATCGAGCAGAAGCGCGAGATGCTGCGCGGTCGTCGCTGAAACGACGATCGACCCGGGCGCGACCTCGCGGACGCGCCGCCACCGTTCGCGCGATGCCGTCACCCTTCGCGCGAAGTGGGCGCATCCGCAAGCTGAAGAACGGCTTGCGTTTCGGTGACGGGGCCGTCAGACTGACTCCTTACATCGGTGTAATTACAGCGTCGTGACAACGTCGGCGCCGTTCAGCTGGGGGCGAGCAGGACGGACCGCCGGGGACGACCGATCGACGGTACGGAGGAAGACATGGCCAACATGGATGAGGTCGGAGAGGCCGAGAGTTGGCAGATGTTCGCCAACTGCCTCGGCGTCGACCCGGACCTGTTCTTCCCCGAGCGCGGAGCCTCCACCAAGGAGGCCAAGTCCGTGTGCCAGGGCTGCGTCGTGCGAGAGGACTGCCTCGAGTACGCCCTCGCCAACGGCGAGAAGTTCGGCATCTGGGGCGGCCTGAGCGAGCGTGAGCGTCGCCGCATCCGCCGCCAGCGTGCGCTGGCACGCGCCGCGCAGCAGACCCGCACCGCCTGAGACCGGACGCCGGGCCGACCCGCCGACCTCACCGCCGTCGGGTGTGGATCGTGCGCGCCTCGGTGACCACGACGTCGAGCGGCACGTCCCACGCGGCCGGTACGAGCGCGTCCACGACCTGCGCCTCGAAGGCGACGCCGACGCACCACGGTCGGCGGTCCGGGGGCGCTGCGCCCAGCGCCCGGTCGTAGTACCCGGCGCCGAAGCCCAGGCGCGTGCCGTGCTCGTCGACCGCGACGCAGGGCAGGACCACCACGTCGAGCTCGGTGGCGCTGCGCGCTGGCTCGCCCCCTCCGTCGTGGTCGGCGTCGGCCGGCTCGGGGATGCCGTAGCGGTTCGCGACGAGCTCCGTGTCGGCGGCCCATCGGGCGAAGCGCATGCTGCGCTCCTCGCCGATGACCGGGAGCCAGAGGCTCGCACCCCGGGCGGCCAGGACCTCGGCAGCGCCGCGCAGGTCGACCTCGCCGTCGGTCGGGAGGTACCACCCGACCGCGGCGTCACCGTCCAGCTGCTCGACCGCCACGAGTCGCTCGACCAGCTGCGCCTCGGCACGGGTGCGCTCGTCCGGGGCCAGGCGTCGACGCGCGTCGCGGGCGCGGCGCCGGAGGTCGTCCAAGGCGCCCGGGACGTGCGGCGGCGGTTCGCTCATCGGTGTCGATCGATCACGGGCTCAGCACCTCCGCCGACGATGATGGCAGGCACCCGGGGGATAGAGTGGATCCATGTTCAGTGGCAACGAGTGGATCATCGTCGTGATCGTCGCCTTGGTGCTCTTCGGTGGTTCCCAGATCCCGAAGCTCGCTCGGAGCCTCGGTCAGGCCCAGAAGGAGTTCAAGCAGGGCATCGCCGAAGGTGGCGAGGACCCTGCCGAGGAGCCGGCCAAGGGGACGCCCGACCCGAAGTGAGCCAGGGTGCCCGTGCGCGGTGATCGCGGACGGGAGCCAGGCATCGCGCCGGACGCCGGCCGACGTTGTCCGCCAGCGCGTAGGTCCGCCGCGCGGTCAGCTCGCCTGTGCGACCTTCTCGCGAGCCCGTGCCTTGAGGATCCGGCGGCGCTCACGTTCCGAGGTGCCACCCCAGACGCCGTGGTCGATGCGGTTCTCGAGTGCGTACTCGAGGCACTCCGACTTCACGGGGCAGTCGGCGCAGGTCCGGCGTGCGACGTCCACGCCGACGCCGTCGGAGGGGAAGAACAGGCTCGGGGGCTTGTCGGCGCAGTTGCCCTGCGACATCCAGTTGGTCTCGACCGGTCGTGCCTTCATAGTGATGAGTCTGACGCTCCGGGACCCCCTTTTGTTCCCTGGGTTTCGCGCGGACTGAGAGGTGGCTCAGAGCGCCCGAGCGTGTCGTTCCGCGAGGTTCTGGAACCGCGCCGGACGGGGTAGCGGCTGAGACCTCGCTCACTGCGCTCTGAGAGCACTCTCGGTTCGCGGTGCGGGGACGCTCGACAGGGCGTGGCCGTGCCGCATACTCGACCTCATGTCCAACAGCGACCTCCCCAACGACTCGGATCCCACGCCGCCCCGCCCGCAGTGGAGCCCGCCCACCACCTCGCCCCGGCCGGGCCTGCCGGCAGTCCAGGGCCAGCCCTCCGCCCCGTCGCCCGACCCCGCGACCTCGAACCTGCCGGCGGTGCCCCCGGCGCCCCGCACCCCCAGCGCCCCGCCGCTCGCCGGGCCCGTCGCGGCGCCCCCCGTGCTGGACTCGCCCGGCGGCAGCTGGAGCGCCCCGGCCGGGGCCGGTGCACCGCCGCCGTACGCACCCGCGCCGCTGCCGCCGACCTCGCCGTACGGCGTCGGGGGCGGCGGCGTCGGCGGGTTGCCGCCGACCGGGAACGGGCCCACGCCGAACCCGGCGGCCTCGTCCGGCGGCGACGGGCCTCGCCGTGGCGGCGGGATCCGCGCTGCGCTGGTCGGCGGTCTCGTCGGCGCCATCGTCGCCGGCGGCTTGGTCGGCGCGGCCCTCTGGGACCGCGACGCCTCGACCACGACGGCGGCCACCCAGGTCGTCGAGCAGCGTCCGACCAACACCGTGCCCGGCGAGGAGCTCGACGTGCAGGGGCTGCTCAACAAGGTCAGCCCGTCGGTCGTGTCGATCCACACCGGCACCCGCGACGGCGACGCCGCCGGCTCGGGCATCGTCATGAGCGAGGACGGGCTGGTGCTGACCAACGCCCACGTCGTCGAGGGTGCGCAGACCATCGAGGTCGACTTCTCCGACGGCCGCACGGTCGAGGCGCGACTGATCGGTGCGGTCCCCGAGAACGACGTGGCACTCATCAAGGCCGAGGGCCTCACCGAAGCGGTGACCCCCGCCGAGCTGGGCACCTCGTCCGACCTGCAGGTCGGCGACGAGGTCGTCGCGATCGGCAACGCCCTCAACCTGGGCGACGATCCCAGCGTGACCACCGGCATCGTCTCGGCGCTCAGCCGGTCGATCCAGTCGCCCACCGGCGACACGCTGGCGGACCTGATCCAGACCGACGCGGCGATCAACCCGGGCAACTCCGGTGGTCCGCTGGTGAACTCCCAGGGCCAGGTCGTCGGGGTGAACACGGCGATCCTCGCGGACGCCCAGAACATCGGCTTCGCGCTGTCGATCGACTCGATCACGAGCATCATCGACGACCTGAAGGCCGGCCGTGAGGTCCAGGACACGCGGCCCATGCTCGGCGTCGAGACCCTCGACGTCGCCGGCGTCGACCCGCAGGTCGCGCAGCGCTTCGGGATCACCGCCACGGCGGGCGCCTTCGTGCAGCGGGTCCAGGCCGGCACGGGTGCCGACGCGGCCGGTCTCCAGGCCGGTGACGTGATCGTCGGGGTCGAGGACCGCCGCATCCGCACGTCCGCCGACGTCGGCCAGGAGATCCGCTCCTACCAGGCCGGCGACCAGGTCGAGATCGTGATCGAGCGCAACGGCGAGGAGCAGACCGTCACCGCGACCCTCGGCGGCGGCTGAGCCCCTCTCGATCGCTGCTCGGCGATCGATCCCTTCCCAGCAACGGCGCCGCAGGTGTCCGACTCCGGTCGGTGCCTGCGGCGCCACTATGCTGGACAGCCATGTCTGATCAGAGCGCGATCGATCCCGATGCCCCGACCGAGCCGCCGGTGGCGCACTCCACCATCGTGTACCTCGGTCCCGTCGCGCCGCACTGGGAGATCCGCTGGGACCACGGCGACCAGCAGGTCGTCAACGACTTCCGCTCCCGCGTCAACGCACGCCTGATGCTGCTGCCCCCGCACGATCCGCAGTTCCGTCGCAACAAGGAGCGCGTGAACCGCGATGCGGAGCGCGAGCTGATCGAGCTCGTCTGGGACCTCGGCGACGACGACTACGCCAATCGCTGACCCGCCGCCCGCTCTGTGAGCGGCCGGACCCATCTGTGTTCTGAAACCGAGGCCATGGCCTCGGTTTCAGAACACAGATGGCGTTGAGCCGCACAACCAGGCGTCGGGACACAGAAGGTTCATCTGCAGGGCGTTCGGCGCTCGACCGCACTGGGTAGGCTCGCCGCGATGTCCGACGATGCCGCGCAGCGCTACCTGAACCGCGAGCTGTCCTGGTTGGACTTCAACGCCCGGGTGCTCGCACTCGCCCAGGACCCGATGACACCGCTCCTCGAACGGGTCAAGTTCCTGGCCATCTTCAGCCAGAACCTCGACGAGTTCTTCCAGGTGCGCGTCGCCGGCCTGAAGGAGCGGGTCGCCGCCGGCGTGACGCGCCAGAGCATCGACGGCCGTACGGCGAGCGAGCAGCTCGAGGCGATCCTCGCCCGGGCCCGGGAGCTGTGCGCGCTCGCGGACGAGGAGTTCCTCGGCCCGATCTGCGCCGGGTTGGCCGAGGTCGGCATCCGGTTCTCGAGCTGGTCCCAGCTCGACGAGGACGACCGCGAGTGGCTCACCGACGAGTTCCACCGCCGCATCTTCCCGGTGCTCACCCCGCTCGCGGTCGATCCGGGGCATCCGTTCCCGTACATCTCGACGTTGTCGCTGAACCTCGGCGTGATCGTCGCGGACCCCACCACGGGCGAGCGCCGCTTCGCCCGGGTCAAGGTGCCGTCCCTGCTGCCCCGTTTCGTGGTGATGCCCGACGGCGAGCGCTTCGTGCCGCTCGAGCAGGTGATCGCCGCGCACCTCGACCAGCTGTTCCCGGGCATGGACGCGATCGACAGCGTCGCCTTCCGCGTCACCCGCAACGCGGATCTCACCGTCGAGGACGAGGACGCGGACGACCTCCTCGCCGCCATCGAGATGGAGCTGCGTCGCCGACGGTTCGGCAAGGCCGTGCGTCTCGAGGTCGAGGACGACATCTCCGCCGAGGCGCTGGAGCTGATCCGCGACGAGTTGGAGCTCACCGACGATGACGTGTTCGCCCACGCCGCGCCGGTCGACCTGGGCGGCCTGTTCGCGGTGCACGACGTCGACCGGCCCGAGCTGAAGTACCCCGACTTCGTGCCGGTCACCCAGCGCCGGTTGAGCTACGAGGACGACGACGAGTCCGAACGCGACATCTTCGGGCGCATCGCCTCGGGCGACATCCTCGTGCACCACCCCTACGACAGCTTCGTCAGCTCGGTCGAGGAGTTCATCCGCCAGGCGGCGAACGACCCGAAGGTGCTGACGATCAAGCTGACGCTCTACCGGACCTCCGGCGACAGCCCGATCGTGGCGTCGCTGATCCGTGCGGCCGAGCAGGGCAAGCAGGTCGCAGCGCTCGTCGAGCTGAAGGCCCGCTTCGACGAGGAGCGCAACATCGAGTGGGCGCGTCGCCTGGAGCAGGCCGGGGTGCACGTCGTGTACGGCCTGGTCGGGCTCAAGACCCACACCAAGACGTGCCTCGTCGTGCGTGACGAGGGCGACGGCGTGCGCCGCTACTGCCACATCGGCACCGGCAACTACAACTCCAAGACCGCCCGCCTGTACGAGGACATCGGGCTGCTGACCGTCGAGCCGCGCATCGGTGCGGACCTGAGCCAACTGTTCAACTACCTGACCGGCTACGCCCGCGACGTCGAGTACCAGAAGCTGCTGGTGGCGCCGCACTCGCTGCGGCCGGGGCTCACCGAGCTCATCCGGCGCGAGCGTCGGGCACCGGCGGGGTCGGGCCACATCATCATGAAGATGAACAGCCTGGTCGACGCCGACATGATCGACGAGCTCTACGCGGCGTCGGCCGACGGCGTGAAGATCGACCTGATCGTGCGTGGCATCTGCTGCCTTCGGGCCCAGGTGCCGGGGCTGTCGGACAACATCCGGGTGCGCAGCATCGTGGGACGCTACCTGGAGCACTCGCGCATCTACCGCTTCGCCAACGGCAACGGCACGGGGGACCCGGTGCACTTCATGGGGTCCGCCGACCTGATGCCGCGCAACCTGGACCGTCGGGTCGAGGCGATGGTGCCGGTCGAGGACGAGCAGCTGCGCCAGCGTGTGGACGAGATCCTGGCCGTCAGCCTCGCCGACGACACGCTCGCGTGGACGCTCACCGACGACACCTGGCAGCGCGTCGAGCGTCGCGGCACCCTCGAGACCCACCTGGAGCTCCAGCAGCAGGCGCTCAAGCGCGCTGCGGTCGACCTCCGGTGAACGGTCGCCGGGGGTGAGCGGGACCCCGGTGGTGCGCGCCGCCGGCTGCGTGGTCTGGCGCCGCGCTGCGGACGGGTCGATCGAGGTGGTGCTCGTGCACCGGCCCCCGCCGCACGACGACTGGAGCCTGCCCAAAGGCAAGCTCGACGCCGGTGAGTCGCACCGCGACGCCGCGGTCCGCGAGGTCCACGAGGAGACCGCTCTGCGCGGTGAGCTCGGGCCCAAGCTCACCGAGGTCCGCTACGCCACGCCGCGCGGCGAGGACAAGCGGGTGCGCTGGTGGGCCATGGAGCTGACCGCGGACGACGGGTTCACGCCCAACGACGAGATCGACCAGCGGCGCTGGATGTCGCTCGCGGCAGCCCGCGGCGCGCTCACGTGGGACAGCGACCGGCTGGTGCTCGAGGCGTTCGCCGCGGCCGATGCTGTTCACCTGCCGGACACCTCGGAGGCTCCACAGGGGCCCTGAGCCGAACGTTGCCGGCCTGTTCACCCCTCGTTCACCCAGTCGTCGGGGCTCGTCAACCCTCGATGCCTACGTTCTGCGACGTCGCCGGCGACACCCGTCGGTGACGTGACGAGAAGAACGAACCCGAGGAGGGTCCATTCCGTGAACTCCACCACGCGACGTCGGCTCAAGATGCTGGCGCTCCCCCTGGCTGCGGTCCTGGTGCTCGGCGCCTGCAGCACCGACGACTCCGGCGACTCCGGCGATGCCGAGGACACCGGTTCCGGCGACGCCGCCACGGGCACGGTGAACGTGTCCGGTTCCTCCACGGTCGCTCCGATCTCCACCCGTGTCGCCGAGCTCTGGGCCGACAGCGGCTCGGAGGCCACGGTCAATGTCGACGGTCCCGGCACCGGCGACGGCTTCCAGCTCTTCTGCGAGGGTGAGACGGACATCTCCGATGCCTCCCGTGCCATCTCCGAGGAGGAGATCGCCCTCTGCGAGGAGAACGGCATCGAGTTCATCGAGCTCAAGGTCGCCATCGACGGCCTCTCCGTGCTGACCAACCCGGCCAACGACGCCGTCGAGTGCCTGAGCTTCGCCGACATGTACGCGCTGGTCGGTCCCGAGTCGCAGGGCTTCTCCACCTGGGCCGACGCCCAGGAGCTGGCCACCGAGCTGGGCTCGTCGACCGAGCTCCCGGATGCACCGCTCGACATCACCGCCCCCGGTGAGGAGTCGGGCACCTACGACAGCTTCGTCGAGCTCGTGATCGAGGAGGCCGGCGCGGCCCGTGTCGAGGAGGGCGTGCTGACCGAGGACGAGGTCGCCATGACCCGTCCCGACTACCAGTCGTCCGCGGATGACAACATCATCATCCAGGGCATCGAGGGCTCCGACTCGTCCTTCGGCTGGGTGGGCTTCGCCTTCGCCGAGGAGGCCGGTGACGGCGTCAAGGAGCTCGCCGTCTCCGCCGAGCCCGGCGGTGAGTGCGTCGCGCCGACCGCGGAGACCATCGCGGATGGCACCTACCCGATCTCGCGACCGCTGTTCATCTACGTGAGCGCCAGCGCCGCCGAGGACAACAGCGCCGTGTCCGACTACGTCGACTACTACCTGTCCTACGACGGCATCGCCGCGGTTGCCGAGGTCGGCTACGTCGAGCTCACCGCCGACGAGCTCGACGCCACCCGCACCACCTGGGAGGACCGGACCACCGGGACCACCGAGGGCGACGCCTGATCCGACCTCGGCACCGGGGTCGGGCCATGTACTCCGGGGACGATCGTCCCTAGGATCTGGCCCGACCCCGGTGCAGGCGGGTCTCCCCCCAAGGAGCACTCCACTCGATGTCCCAACTCACCGTCGACGACTTCCGGGGCGACCGACGACGCCTGCGCACCGAGAAGGTCGCCCGTGTCCTGTTGCTGGTCGCCGGCGCCTTCTCGATCCTCGTCAGTGCCCTCATCGTGATCTCGCTGTTCCGAGAGGCCTGGACGTTCATCACCCAGGTCGACTGGTCCACCGTCATCGGCCCCGAGGCCGAGGGCTGGTTCCCCCGTCGTGGCCAGTACGGCATCATGACCCTGATCGTCGGCAGCCTGATCGTGACGGTCATCGCCATGGCCATCTCGGTCCCGATCGGCCTGGCGACCGCCGTGTACCTGAGCGAGTACGCCAGGCCGCGGGTGCGCCGGGTGCTCAAGCCGGCCATCGAGGTCCTCGCCGGCATCCCCAGCGTGGTGATCGGCTTCTTCGCCCTCACCTTCATCGCCCCGGAGATCATCCAGAAGATCTGGGAGGGCAGCCCGCAGCAGACGATGATGGCCGCCGGCATCGGTGTGGGCGTCATGATCATCCCGATCATCGCCTCGATCTCCGAGGACGCGATGGCCTCGGTGCCCGACGCCCTGCGTGAGGCGTCCTACGGCATGGGGGCCCGCAAGATCACCACCGTGACCAAGGTCGTGCTGCCCGCTGCGGTCTCCGGTCTGGTCGCCGCGATGATCATCGCCGTGTCCCGCGCGATGGGCGAGACCATGGTCGTCTTCATCGCCGCCGGTCGTGCCGGCGGGTCGCTGTTCGAGACCGACCCGCTGCAGCCGGGGCTCACCATGACCGCCGGCATGGCGTCGCTCGCCGCCGGCACCGACTCGGTCGTCGGCGAGGGCCTGACGTTCCAGAGCCTGTTCTTCGTCGGCCTGGTCCTGTTCGCCATCACGATGGCGCTCAACCTGTTCGCCGACCGATTCGTGCGGCGCGTCCGCCAGAAGTACTGAGGCACACGATGGCGCTGACCACCCCCCTCAAGGTCGCCCAGACGACCACCCGTGAGAAGGTCGAGAAGGAGCTGACCGGCTCCAGGACCGACTGGACCGGCACGATCTTCAAGTACACCCTGCTCGGTGCGCTGCTCTTCGCGCTGTTGATCCTGATCGTGCTGATCGGCTCCCAGATCGCCCAAGGCAGCTCCGTGCTGACCACGCGGTTCGCCAGCTTCATGACCGGCACGCTCAAGTCGATTCCGGACGAGGCCGGCATCTACCAGGGCCTGCGCGGCACGTTCTGGATCGGCATCTTCACGATCGTGTTCGCCTTCCCGCTCGGCATCGCGGCGGCGGTCTACATGGAGGAGTACGCCCCCAAGAACCGGCTGACGAACTTCATCGACGTGAACATCCGCAACCTGGCCGGTGTGCCGTCGATCGTCTACGGCATCCTCGGCTTCACCATCTTCGTCGAGGCGCTCGGCGGGCTCACGGGCGGACGCAGCGTCATCGCCGCCGGGCTGACCCTCGCGGTGCTCGTGCTGCCGATCGTCATCATCACGTCGGCCGAGGCGATCCGGGCCGTGCCCGACGGGCTGCGAGAGGCCGGCTACGGCGTGGGCGCCACGCGTTGGGAGGTCGTCCGCACCCAGATCCTGCCGTACGCGGCCCCCGGCATCCTGACCGGCACGGTGCTGTCGCTCGCCCGTGCCCTGGGCGAGGCCGCACCGCTGATCCTGGTCGGCGCGGTGACCAACCGCCTCGGCTCCAACCCGCCGATCCTGGACGTGAGCTCGCTCCAGGAGCGCTTCACGGCCATGCCGAGCGTCATCACCTCGTGGGCGGGCATGCCCCAGGAGGGGTTCCGGGCCAACACCGCCGCGGCGATCGTCGTGCTCCTGGTGGTCGTCCTGATCGCGAACGCTGGCGCGGTGCTGCTGCGCAACAAGTACGAGAAGAAGAGGTGAGCGGGATGCCCGACTCGAACGACCGGACCACCACCATTGACGTGACGAACCCCGTCGCGACGAGGAGAATCGTGCCGATGACCGACACGACCGCAACCGAAGCGTCGGAGGCCGTCGAGCCCACCGAGCACCCCATCGTGTTCGACGTGGACGACCTGTCGGTCTACTACGGCGACCACCTGGCGGTGCGCAACGTCTCGATGCAGATCCGCCAGCACGAGATCACCGCCTTCATCGGCCCGTCCGGTTGCGGCAAGACCACGGCGCTGCGGTGCTTCAACCGCATGAACGACCTGATCGAGATCGCCAAGGTCCAGGGCAACGTCCGCTACCACGGCGTCGATCTGTACGACCCCAAGGTGAACCCGGTCGAGGTCCGTCGTCGGGTGGGCATGGTCTTCCAGAAGCCCAACCCGTTCCCCAAGTCCATCTACGACAACGTCGCCTACGGCCCGCGCATCGCCGGTCAGAAGAAGGGCCTCGACGACATCGTCGAGCAGTCCCTCCAGCGTGCGGCCATCTGGGACGAGGTGAAGGACCGCCTGAAGAAGTCGGCGCTCGGCCTCTCCGGCGGTCAGCAGCAGCGGCTCTGCATCGCCCGCACGATCGCGTGCAACCCCGAGGTCATCCTCATGGACGAGCCCTGCTCGGCCCTCGATCCCATCGCGACCACGCGCATCGAGGACCTGATGAAGGAGCTGGCGAACGACTACACGATCGTGATCGTGACCCACAACATGCAGCAGGCCGCCCGCGTCAGCGACAAGACGGCGTTCTTCGTGACCGAGGTCAACGAGACGTCGGACAACCGCACCGGCCTGCTGGTCGAGTTCGACCAGACCGACAAGATGTTCTCCAACCCGTCCGACGAGCGCACCGAGAACTACATCACCGGCCGCTTCGGATGACCGGTTCACGAAAGGGCCACTCGTGAACGAGCTCAGAGTCGAGTTCCACCAGGAGATGGAGGATCTCCGCAACGACCTGATCCGCCTGGGGGCCATGACCTCCGAGACGATCGGACGTGGCACCGCCGCGCTGCTCGACCGCGACCTGCACGCCGCGCAGGAGCTGATCGACGGTGACGACGTCATCGACGACTTCTGCCTCGGCATCGAGGAGAACTGCTGTCGCCTGCTGGCGCTGCAGTCGCCGATCGCCGGGGACCTGCGGTTCCTCCTGACCACGCTGCGACTGATCGGCGAGCTCGAGCGCTCCGCGGACCTCATGGTGAACGTCTGCAAGGCGTCACGGCGCATCTACGACGTCGAGTTCGGACCCCAGCTGCGCGGCCTGATCGAGCAGATGGGCGTCGAGGCGGCGTTCCTGATCCGCACGGCGATCGACTCCTACGTCGACGCCGACACCTCGCTCGCCGCGGCGCTCGACGACATCGACGACCGCCTCGACGATCTGCAGGTGCAGTACGTGCAGGCGATCTTCCAGTCGCACTCCGAGCTCAACCTGACGCTGCAGGGCGCGGTGCAGCTGGCGATGATCGGCCGGTACTACGAGCGCATCGGCGACCACGCCGTCAACATCGGCGAGCGCGTGCTCTACATGGTGACCGGCTGGCTGCCGGAGAAGACCGGCTCCGCCCGCCAGCGGCTGCGCGAGGCCGAGGCCGCGGCCGACCCGACCGCAGCGGCGATCGAGGAGCTGACGACGGGCGACGTGCCCGATGCCGTCGACCCCACCGACGAGACGCCGGAGGACGAGTGAGGATCCTCGTCACGAACGACGACGGTCTCCACGCACCGGGCCTGCACGCCCTCGTCACCGCACTCGATGCCGCGGGTCACGAGCTGCTGGTGATCGCCCCCGAGGGCGACCGGTCCGGCAGCGGTGCCGCCATCGGCAACCTGGGTGACGGGTCCTACCTGCGCTATCGCCCGATGGCGCTCCCGGGGCTGGAGCACGTCGAGTCCTACGAGCTCGAAGCGCCTCCGGCGGTGTGCGTGTTCGCGGCACATCTGCGGGCCTTCGGCCCCGTGCCCGATCTGGTGGCGTCGGGCATCAACCCGGGCCTCAACACCGGTCGTGTGACCCTGCACTCCGGCACCGTCGGGGCCGGGCTGACCGCGGCGAACCTCGGCATGTCCGCGGTCGCGGTGAGCATCGCCGGCCGTGAGTCGAGCGTGCAGCACTGGTCGGTGGCGGGCGAGCTGGCCACCGACGTGGTCGGGTGGCTGGCCGATGCGCCTGCACCGACGGTGATCAACCTGAGCCTGCCGGATCGCCCGCGCTCGGAGCTCGCGGTGCCCCGGTGGGGGACGCTCGCACCCTTCGGTGCCGTGCGCGCCGAGGTGCTCGAGCGCACCGACGAACGCCTCGAGATCGGCCTGGTCCCCACCGGTGGGCAGCTGCCCGTGGACTCCGACACGGCCCTGGTCGAGGCCGGTCATCCCGTCGTGACCGCGCTCACCGGCATCCGTGGCTCGGAGCCGACCGGCCTGGTCGACCACCTGAGCGCCGCCCGCGCCGGCGGCGGATGATCCACGGTGCGCTCTGATGTCCGCGCTCACGATCCTGATCGGTGCGGCGGTCGCGGTCGCTGCGTTCGTCGCGGGCCGATGGTCGCTGCGACGGTCGGAGGGTGACGTGAGCGACACCGCCGCGGTCGCGACGCCCGACGACGAGGTGCCGTCGTCGCCCGAGGTCGAGGCCGCCGAGGCCCGTCAGCTCTTCGACCGCCTCAGCCAGGCCGTCGACCAGATCGAACAGGGTGTGATCGTCTTCGACGCCGCCGGCGCCGACGTGTTCCGCAACCGCGTCGCCAAGGGCTTCACCGAGGCTCGCGACGGCCTGGCGTTGGTCGAGGCCGCCGTCCAGGAGCTCGTGGCCGAGGCCCTCGAGGGTCGGCACGCCCGACGCGAGGTCGACCTGTTCGGCCCTCCGGCGCAGTCCTTCGTCGTGGCGGCCTACCCGTTCGGCCAGCGCGTCGGCACCGGTGCACTGGTCCTGGTCGACGACCGCTCGCTCCAGCGACGCACCGAGACCGTGCGACGTGACTTCGTGGCCAACATCTCCCACGAGCTCAAGACGCCCATCGGCGCCCTCGGACTGCTCGCGGAGACGATCCGCGACGAGCCCGACGCCGCGGTCGTGGCACGACTGGCCGAGCGGATGATCGCCGAGGCGGACCGTGCCGGGTGCACGGTCGACGACCTGCTCGAGCTGAGTCGCATCGAGTTCGGCGACGACGCGGAGTTCAGCGACGTCGGCGTCGCCACCGTCGTGTCCGAGGCGCTCGGGCGGCTGGGGTCGGCCGCCGAGCAGGCGGGGGTCGAGGTCCGCATCGACATCGACCCGGCGCTGACGCTCGTCGGCGACCGACGTCAGCTCGTCTCCGCGGTGTTCAACCTCCTGGACAACGCGGTGAAGTACTCGCCCGAGGACTCGGAGATCCTCGTCGACGCGCACCGTATCGACGAGCGCCGTCAGCTGGTGCTCACGATCACCGACCACGGCGTCGGCATCCCGCGCCGTGACCTCGACCGCATCTTCGAGCGCTTCTACCGCGTCGACCGAGCACGCTCGCGCGGCACGGGTGGCACCGGGCTCGGCCTCGCCATCGTCCGCCACGTCGCCAGCAACCACGGCGGCGACGTCACGGTCGAGTCGACCGAAGGCGTCGGATCGACCTTCACCCTGATGATCCCCATCACCGCCGGCGGCGCGTTCGGTGCCGCCTCGAACCACACAGGTGGCACATGAGCACCACGTCCAGCACCGTGCTCCTCGTCGAGGACGAGGAGGCGTTCATCGACGCCCTGACCGTCGGGCTCCGGCGCGAGGGGTTCGTCGTGGAGACCGCCCGCGACGGCGCGGAGGCCCTCGACCGCTTCGACGACATCCGCCCCGACCTCGTGCTGCTCGACGTGATGCTGCCGACGGTGTCGGGCATCGACGTCTGTCGTGAGCTGCGTCGTCGCACCGACGTGCCGATCATCATGGTCACGGCCAAGGCGGCCGAGATCGACACGGTCGTCGGCCTCGAGGTCGGCGCTGACGACTACGTCACCAAGCCGTACCGGCTGCGTGAGCTGGTCGCCCGGATGCGCGCGGTGCTGCGCCGGCGCCAGGCCTCGGGCGACGTGGCGGCGGAGGCCCACGAGGTCATCCGACTCGACGGCATCGAGCTGGACACCGACAGCCACGAGGTCCGCGTGAACGACCAGGTCGTGAACCTGCCGCTCAAGGAGTTCGAGCTGCTCTCGCTGCTCATGGAGAACGCCGGACGCGTGCTGCCCAGGACCACCCTGATCGACCGCGTGTGGGGCAGCGACTACGTGGGGGACACCAAGACGCTCGACGTCCACGTCAAGCGTCTGCGCTCCAAGATCGAGGACGACCCGTCGAAGCCGGAACGGATCGTCACGATCCGCGGCCTCGGGTACAAGTACGCAGCTGCACGCTGAGCCCGCCGGCGATCGGCCCCGGTGGTCTCGCCGGCGATCCACCGACGACCGCTCGGGGCGGGCGCCCGTCGGCACGGGGCCGCGGGCAAACGTGTCGGTGACGCCCCGTACGATGCAGACGTGATGTCCTCAGGCGCGCCCCCGCCACGCCGAGGGGGCGCAGGCACCCGCGGCGTGGGGTTCGACGCGTCCACGCCGTTCGGCCGCCTGGCGACCACCCACGTGCTGTCGACCGGTGGCGACGCGCTCGTGGCGCTGGTCCTGGCGGGGTCGCTGTTCTTCTCGCTGGACCCGTCGGGTGCCCGGTGGCGCATCGCGCTGTACCTGCTGTTCACGATGGCCCCCTTCGCCGTCGTGGGCCCGCTGATCGGTCCCGCCATGGACCGCCTCGCCGGTGGCCGTCGCCTCATGCTGATCGGCTCGGCGGTGGGTCGCGCCCTGGTGGCGTTCCTGATGATCTCGAGCGCCGGGTCGGACAGCCTCCTGCTGTTCCCCGAGGCCTTCGTCATGCTGGTGCTGGCCAAGTCCTACGCCGTCGCGAAGGCGGCGATCGTGCCGACCGTCGTCATCGGGGACCACGCGCTGGTCGAGGCCAACTCCAAGCTGCAGCTCCTATCGGGCATCGCTGCGTTCGCCTTCGGCCTTCCGGGCGCCCTGCTCCTGTGGCTCTTCTCTCCCGGCGCGGTCGCGTTCGTGTGCGCCCTGGTGTTCGTCGCCGCGTCGGTCGCGTCGCTCCGGGTGCCCGTCACGACCGTGGCCGCCGAGCCCGAGGACGCCGAGGAGCGTGCTGAGCTGCGCAGCGCGGGGGTGCTGTCGGCCGCGTCGGCGATGGGCACGCTGCGCTGGATCGTCGGGTTCGTGACGTTCCTGCTGGCGTTCGCGTTGCGCGGTGACGACACCACGCCGGAGCTCGGCGCCATCACCGGCCGCTCGCTCGCCGAGCCGGGTGCGGCGCTCGACCTGGGCGCTGTCGCGCCGTCCGGCGCGCCGCCCGTGTGGCACTTCGGCGTCGTCGTCGCCGTCACCGGCATCGGGGGCCTGGTCGGCGCGGGCCTCGCGCCGATGGTGCGCCGGCGGGTGGCCGAGGAGTACCTGCTGCTGGCGGCGGTGGTCATGGCGTGCCTCGCCGGGTTGTCCGGGCTGCTGCTCGCCGGTTTGCCGGGCCAGGCGTTGATGGCGCTCCTCGTCGCGATCGCCGCGTCGTCGGGCAAGCAGGCGTTCGACGCGGTCGTCCAGCGCGACGCTCCCGACGCCAACCGGGGACGGTCCTTCGCCCGGTTCGAGTCGAGGTTCCAGGTGATCTGGGTGCTGGGCGCTGCGGTGCCGGTGGTGATCGCGATGTCGACCCAGCTCGGCGGGGCCATCGTGGCGGCGCTCGCGGCGGCAGCGGCGGTCTTCTTCTTCACCGCGAACCAGGCGGTCCAGCGTGGCGAGGCGCCGCGGCGTCTCCCGGATGCTCGGACGATCTCGCGGCAGGTGCGTCAGCGACGCCGGCGGATCACTGATCGAGATCCGGGAAGTCCGGGATCTCGAAGTTGAGACCGTCGACGTCGATGTCGCTCAGGTCCGAGTCGCCCGTGTCGATGCCGACGCGGGCGAGCCACAGGCCGGGCGCGTCCAGCTCGGCCGGCGTGGGCAGATGCTCGGCGTCCGACCACAGCGCGACCAGCGCCGACTCGCCGGCCCGTGTCTCGATGCCCTCGACGAAAGCCGCACCCCGGTCGAAGGTGGCCTGTGAGAGCTCGAGCCCGAAGAGGCGTTCGACGAACCTGCTCGCCGGACCGGCCTCGACGCGACGGCGACGCAACGCCTCGGTCACCCGGTCGTAGTCCGGGATGAGGCGCGCGCCGATGCGGTCGAGCACCCGGTCCACGTAGCCCTCGACGGTGGCGACCAGCGACTCGATCTGCGGCATGAGCGCACGCTGCTCGTCGGACTGCATGGCGCCGAGCAGCACGTCGGGGTCGCCGGCGAGGCGCTGGAGGGCCTCGAGCTCGGGCTCGGAGCCCGCGCCCAGCTCGTCGATCCCGAGCTCGCGCATGCGCGACTCGATCTCCTGGGGATCCTCGCTGAACGCGGCGACGTAGCGGCCGAGCAGCTCGTCCATGCGTGCACGGACGTGGGAGATGCACAGCACCTGGTGGTGTGCGACGTCGGACAGGCAGACCCACAGGCGGATCCCGTCGCGGGGCAGGCTCCAGTCGTCGGCGAAGCCGTCCACGTTGGACAGGACCATCGTCAGCGGTCCCTGGGTGGGCCGGGGGAGGGGGAGCTCGTAGTGCCCGAGCGCGCGTGACGCGAGGTGGCCTGCCGTGCTGCCGGCCATCATGCCGAGCAGCATCGGGCCGAGCATGCCCATCAGCTGACGCAGCATCGCATCCGGCGGCATGCCGGGCATCTGGGGGATGCCGAGCTCCGCGAGGTCGTCGTCGGAGTCGAGCTCACCGAGCTGGGCGCGCAGCGCAGCGCCGATCGACCCGGACAGCCGCTCGAGCAAGGGCCGCTCGTCATCGAGGAAGCGTCGTGACCACTGCGCCCGGTTGAGCGGCTCCAGTCGCACCGCCTCGTCGAGCGGCCGGCCGGTCGCCTCGGCGACCTGCAGCTCGGCGACACGTGCCAGCTGCTCGATCGCCGCGCGGTCGAGCGGATCGACGTTGGGCTCGGAGCGTCCCTCGGACGCGATCGAGCCGGCGAGCTGCGCCGCGGTGTCCCAGCTGTTGCCACCCTGTCCCGAGAACATGCGGGAGAGGTCCTGCAGGAAGAAGTTCATGGCTTCGAACGGGTTGTCGTCGCCGGAGGGGTCGGAGCCGAACGGCCCGAAGTTGCTCACCCGTCGGATGCTAGAGGGCGTCAGCGCGGTCCGCGCCGCGACCCCGACGTTCCCTCAGCACCTCCTGTGATCTGGAACACAGCAGGTGGGGTCAGTCACCGTGGGCGGAGATCAGCCGGGCGGCGGCCTCGACCGCATCGGCCGCGGCGAGCACCTCGACGGTGCCGGTGCCCGGATCGAACTCGGACGCGACGATCCCGCTCAGGCGCCCGGCGAGGTCGAACACCATCGCGCCGCGCAGTGGCTCGTCGGTCGCCCCGTCGGGCGCGGTGGGGAACCGCTCGGGTGCCGCGAGCGGTCGCAGGTCGATGAGCCGTGTCGACGGGTCCGGCGCGACGTCGGCGGCGACCGACGCCACGGTGGTGGTCTCGGCGCCCCGGGTCGCGACCAGCTGCAGGTCCGCGCCCGCGGCGGGCGTGGTGGTGGCGATCGACGCCGGCACCCCTGCGCCCGACTCCATGTGCAGGACGCTGAGGTCGGTGCGGGCATCGGTGCCCAGCACGGTGGCCAGCTGCAGCTCGCCGTCGGCGCATCGCGCCCAGATCTCGGTCGCGCCGTCGAGGGCAGCCGCGTCGACGAGCACGTGGCCCTCGTCGTCGAGGACCACGCCCGTCGCGCTCGACATGCCGTCGTCCGACTTGTTGATCATCACCGAGGCGACCGACTGCGCGCCCCGTTCGGCGGGGATGGTGGAGCTGGTCGTGTCGCCCGGCTCTTCCATCGCGCCCAGGAGCACGCCGGACAGCAGCAGGCTCAGGCCGCCGAGCACCACCCCGGACGCGATGAGCGCACTGCGACGACGGTCGACGCGGCCCCGCACGGCCAGGCCCACCTCGCTGGGGTGCTGCCAGGTGCGAGGACCGTCCATGGTCGATTCGTCGGGTCCATCGACGGGACCCGGCTCGCTACCACCCGTCATGGATCCTGACCCTACCGAGCAGCCAGGCGCTGTGGGACGCGCCCCCGGGCGGGTCCGGGCGGAACGGTCCGTCGCGGCCGTGGTGGGGGTGGGCGCTGGATCTTCCCTACGATGTGCGCGTGAGCAACCTCGTCTACCTGCTGATCGCCATCGCACTGAGCGCCGTCGGGCTGCTGGTGCTGTGGATCCGCACCCGTCCCCCGACGACGTCGCCCCGCTCCTCGGTGGAGGAGTTCCACCACAAGATGCGCGCGCTCGCCCCCGACGACTCCCCGGAGCGTCGCAGCGGTCGAGGAGCCTGAACTGGCTCGGGACCTGGCGATCGACCTGGGCACGGCGAACACGCTCGTCTACGCCCGGGGTGAGGGCATCGTGTTGAACGAGCCCTCCGTCATCGCGCTCAACAGCCGCACCAACGAGGTGCTGGCGATGGGTCGCGATGCATGGAAGATGATCGGCCGCACGCCGAGCTACATCGTGGCCGTACGGCCGCTGCGCAAGGGCGCCATCACCGACTTCGAGGTGACCCAGGAGATGATCCGCCTGCTGCTCAAGCGGGTGGGCGTGAACCGCTTCAACCGCCCACGGGTGGTCATCTGCGTGCCCTCCGCGATCACGGCGGTCGAGAAGCGCGCCGTGACCGAGGCCGCCCGCAAGGCCGGCGCGACGGAGGCCCAGCTCATCGAGCAGCCGATGGCCGCGGCCATCGGCGCAGGGCTGCCCATCAACGAGCCCATGGCCAACATGGTGGTCGACATCGGCGGTGGCACCTCCGAGACGGCGCTGATCTCCCTCGGCGGCGTCGTGGCGCTGCAGGCGGTGCGCGTCGGCTCGTTCGACATCGACGCGGCGATCATCACCCACATCCGTCGTGAGTACGGGATCGCCATCGGCGAGCAGACCGCCGAGGAGATCAAGATCCTGATCGGCTCCGCGCACCCGACCCCGGACGAGGTCCGGGCCGAGGTCCGCGGACGTGAGCTGATGTCCGGACTGCCCAAGACGGTGATCCTGTCTGCGGGCGAGGTGCGCACCGCCATCGCCGAGCCGGTGAACACGATGGTCGACTCGGTGCTGTCCTGCGTGGCCGAGGCACCCCCCGAGCTCGCGCAGGACCTGATCGAGCACGGCATCCACCTCGTCGGCGGCGGCTCCCTGCTCAAGGGGCTCGACCTCCGCCTCGAGAAGGAGACCGAGGTGCCGGTGCGCCTCGTCCGCCAGCCGCTCGAGTCCGTGGTGCTGGGCGCGGGTCGCGTGGTCGAGTCCTACGAGGAGCTGCGCGAGATGTTCATGGGGTCCCGCCGCATCTGAGCCCGGGTGGCGACAGCTCCGGGTCCTCGCGAAGCGCCCGCCCGGCCGTTCCGACAGTGACCACGGTCACTGTCGCCGCACCGGCTATGGTCGAGGTCCCTCACCGGGGGGTGGGGCCGACCGACGTCGCGGGCAGCGAGAGGAGCATGGATCCATGGCGCTGTTGAACGTGGACGGCATCCGCGTGCGCTTCGGCGGCGTGACCGCCCTCGACGGGCTCTCGTTCTCGATCGAGCCCGGCCAGGTGTGCGCACTCATCGGTCCCAACGGCGCGGGCAAGACGACGCTGTTCAACGTCATCAGCCGCCTGTACGAGCCGACCGAGGGCTCGGTCACCTTCGACGGCACGGACCTGCTCGCCCTGCCGCCGCACGCCATCGCCGGCGTCGGCATCGCCCGCACCTTCCAGAACCTCGCGCTCGTGCAGGGCCTCACCGTGCTCGAGAACGTCATGGTCGGCGCCCACGCACGCACCAGCGGCGGGTTCGTCGCCGGCTTGCTGGGCTTCCCGTCGGCCGCCGCCGAGCGCCGCCTGCGCGCCGAGGCGATGGAGGTCCTGGACCGCATCGGTCTGGCGAGGGTCGCGCAGATGCCCGCCGCGGGGCTGCCCTACGGCACGCTCAAGCGCATCGAGCTCGCCCGTGCGCTCGCGTCCAAGCCGCGGCTGCTCATGCTCGACGAGCCGGCGAGCGGACTGACGCACAGCGAGGTCGACGAGCTCGGCAGCACCATCCGTGCGCTGCGCGACGAGTTCGACCTGACGGTGCTGCTGGTCGAGCACCACATGGGCATGGTCATGGGCATCTCGGACAACGTCGTCGTCATGGAGTTCGGCCAGAAGATCGCGGACGGCACGCCCGAGGTCGTCCAGAACGACCCCCGCGTCATCGGCGCCTACCTGGGGAGCACCTCGTGACCTTGCTGTCGGCCAGGGACCTGAACGCCGGCTACGGCCCGGTGCACGTCCTCACCGGTCTGTCCCTCGACGTCGAGGCGGGCGAGATCGTCGTCGTGCTCGGTGCCAACGGCGCCGGCAAGACCACGACGCTGCGGGCGCTGTCGGGCATGATCCCGGTCAAGGGGTCCGTCATCCTGGACGGCACCGACGTCACGGGCCGCAAGCCCGAGGACCTGGTGCGACTGGGCGTCGCCCACGTGCCCCAGGGCCGCGGCACCTTCCCCGAGCTCACCGTCGACGAGAACCTGCGCGTCGGGGGCTTCACCCGACCCGGCGACGAGGTCGCCGCCGACGCGCAGCGCTGGTACGACCTGTTCCCCCGACTCCGCGAGCGCAGCACGCAGCTGGCAGGGAGCATGAGCGGTGGCGAGCAGCAGATGCTGGCGATCGCCCGGGCGCTCATGAGCCGGCCGCGGCTCCTGCTGCTCGACGAGCCGTCGCTGGGCCTGGCGCCGCTGGTGACCCGCGACGTTTTCGACCGCATCGCCGAGATCAACCGCGAGCTGGGCACCACGGTGCTGGTGGTGGAGCAGAACGCCAACCTGGCCCTCGAGATCGCCAGCCGGGGCTACGTGCTCGAGACCGGCTCGATCGTGGCGTCCGGCACCGCCGACGAGCTCCGTGACAACGACGTGGTCCGCCGCGCCTACCTGGGGGTCTGAGCAGCCGTGCAGCTCTTCGTCCAACGCCTCTTCGACGGCCTGCAGGCCGGTGCCATCTACGCCATCCTCGCCCTGGCGATCGTGATCATCTTCCGGGCGTCGGGCATGCTCAACTTCGCCCAGGGCGAGATCGCCATGTTCACCACGTTCGTGGCGTGGAACCTCTTCGACACGGCCCTCCCGTGGTGGGCGGCCTCGATCGCCTCGCTGATCATCGGCTTCGTGGTGGGTGCGGTGCTCTACCGCATCCTCATCGTCCGACTCGGCGGCACCCACGCGAACCCGCTCGCGGTCGTGATGGTCACCATCGGTCTGTTCCTGATGCTGAACGACGGCGCGGGCGTGATCTGGGGCACGAACGCCAAGCCGGTGCCACGCGTCTTCGGTGACGGGCGGGTCGAGCTGCTCGGGGCCGGCATCGCCGTGCAGGTGCTCGGCATCCTCGTCGTGCTCGGCGTGCTCGTCGTCGGCTTCGGCGTGCTGTTCCAGCGCACCAAGCTCGGCCTGGCGCTGCGAGCCGTCACCTCCAACCAGGAGTCCGCAGCGCTCGCGGGCATCAAGGTCACCACGACGCTCATGATCGGGTGGGGCCTGGCCTCGGCGATCGGCTCGCTGGCCGGCACCTTCACGGCCTCGGCCAACCTGGGCGTCGACAAGAACATGATGCAGATCGTGCTCATCTACGCGTTCGCCGCTGCGACGCTCGGCGGCTTCGACAGCCCGCTCGGTGCGGTGGTCGGAGGCCTCATCATCGGCGTCGTGTCCGAGCTGGTGGTGGGCTACGTCGCGATCATCGGTCCGGACATGAAGCTGCTGCCGGGCTTCCTGCTGGTGCTCATCGTCCTGATGGTGCGGCCCCAGGGTCTGTTCGGCACGGCGAAGGTGGGTCGGGCATGACCGGCATCGACGCGCCCGCACGCCAGGTGCCATGGGTCAAGGTCGCGGTCTGGGTCGTGCTCGCGGCCGTGGCCATCGGCCTGCCCCAGGCCCTCGGCGTGAGCGAGGTCAACCGGCTCAGCGTCGTCATCTGGTGGGCCACCGCGGCGCTCGGTCTGGCGCTGCTGACGGGCTACAACGGCCAGATCTCGCTCGGTCACGGCGCCTTCGTGGGCATCGGCGCCTACACGACCATGATCCTGACCGTCGACTACAACATGTCGTACGCGGTCGCCGGCATCATCGCCGTCATCGGTGCCTTCCTGGTCGGGCTGGTGATCGGGTTGCCCGCCCTGCGCATCACCGGCATCTACCTGGCGCTGGTCACCCTGGCGTTGGCGACGCTGTTCCCGCAGATCGTGATCCGCCTCGGCGACATCACCGGTGCGTCGGTCGGCCGCACGTTGGTGCCCCGCGAGGGCTACGGGGACTACGCCCGACTCGAGGAGGTCGGCCGGCGGCGCTTCCTGGCGACCGAGGGCTTCCGTGCTCCCGAGTGGACCGGCCTGGCCGACGACCAGTGGCGCTACTACGTCTTCCTGGTCATCGCCGTGGTGGTGTTCCTGCTGGTGCGCAACCTCGTGAACTCCCGTGTCGGTCGTGGGCTCGTCGCCATCCGCGACAACGAGACGGCCGCCGAGGTCGCCGGCGTGCCGACCTCCAAGTACAAGGTGCTGACCTTCGGCGTGTCCGCCGGGATCGCCGCGGTCGGCGGCTGGATGTTCGCCGTGCTCAACGACGGCGTGTCACCCACGTCGTTCACGATCGTGCTGTCGATCACCCTGTTGGTCGCCGCGGTGCTCGGCGGGGTGAACAGCATCATCGGTCCCGTCATCGGCGCCGGGTTCATCGTCATCCTGCGCGAGTCCATCCCCGCCGAGTCCCAGCGCTACACGAACGTGATCTTCGGCCTCGCGCTGATCGTGCTCATCCTCGTGGCACCCGGCGGCATCGTCGGGCTGTACCGCAAGTACTCGGCACGCTGGCGCGGCTCCCGCGCCGCCGGCGCCGCCGCGAGCCCGCTCGAGCAGGCCGCTGCCGACCCGACGGCGGTCGACCCCGGCACCCTCGATCCAGATCCCACCGATGAGAGCACATCTCCCTGAACCACGACCCAGGAGGTACGTGATGAGAGCAAGCAAGTGGACCGGACTGGCAGCGACGCTGCTGGCACTGACGTTGGTGGCCGCCGCATGTGGCGGTCGTGACGACGACTCCGGCTCCGGTGGCAGCGACACCACCGCAGCGGGCGGCGACGACACCGAGCTCCTGGCCGACCCGGAGCTGTGCGACAGCTACGACGGCGCCCAGGGCATCACCGACGACAAGATCCTGATCGGCAACACGCTGCCGCAGTCGGGCACCTTCTCGGTGTTCGACAAGGTGCGCGTCGGCATCGAGGCGTACTTCAGCTACACCAACACCAACGGTGGCGTGAAGGACCGCGAACTCGAGCTCAAGTCGCTCGACGACCAGTACCTGCCCGAGGAGAGCCGCGCGAACGTCGAGACCCTGGTGGGCACCGACGGCGTGTTCGCCCTGCTCGGCAACGTCGGCACCGAGAACAACGAGCAGATCCAGCAGTACCTCGAGGGCGCTGGCCTGTGCGTGCCGAACCTGGCGGTCGCCACCGGCTTCCCCGGCTTCGGCGACCCGGTCAACGATCCCTGGATCATCAACGGCCTGCCCAACTACGCGCTCGAGTCGATCGCCTTCGCGCAGTACCTGAAGGACAACGAGCCCGAGGCCAAGGTGGCGATCCTGTCCCAGAACGACTCGTTCGGTGAGTCCTACGTGACGGCGTTCGAGAAGGCCATCGAGGGCACCGACATCACCGTGGTCGGCGCGGAGACGTTCGATCCCAAGACCGAGACCAACCCGCAGGGCCAGGTCACGACGCTCGCGGCCTCGGGCGCCGACGCGCTGCTGCTCGGCGTCACCTCGATCCCGTGCCCGAACGCGCTGAACGCCGTGGCCAGCTCCACCTGGGAGCCCATCACGTACGTGACGCTCACGTGCTCGTCGAAGGTGCTGATGAGCCTCGCCGGTGACGCCGCCGAGAACACCATCAGCACCCGGGCCACCTACGATCCCGCCGACCCCGACAGCCAGTCGGAGCCGGGCGTGGAGGAGTTCAAGACCGAGGGCGCTGCCGCCGGTCTGAGCGCCGAGGACCTGGACGACCTGAACGTGGCGGCCGGGTGGAACTTCGGTGCCTACCTCGTGCAGCTGCTCGAGGCATCGCCCGAGCTCGACCGTGCCGACGTCATGAACACCGCCTGGTTCCAGGAGGGTGTCAGCTACGGGATGAACCTCGAGGGTCTCGAGTGGAACACCGACGGCGAGACCGATCCGTTCGGCATCAACCAGCTGCAGTTCATCCGCCGCACCGGCGGCAACTGGGTGCCCGAGGGCGAGCTGGTGGACTACACGGACCAGCTCGAGGCACAGCTCGGCGACTGATCGTCGACGACGAGCGAACGGCCGCTGCGGCGAGCCGGATGGTGGCCGACCCCTCCGGGTCGGCCACCGTCGCGTCCGGGGGAGGGGCCGCGGATCGGCGCGGGTACCCCCTAGACTGGCCGCTCACGCCGTTACCAGGAGGCAAGCGTGTCGCAGCACATGGTGATCTTCCAGAACCCCGACGGAGATCCGGGGTACAACCAGTTCGAGTCCGTCGAGGACGCCGTGGCGTTCGTGGAGAAGATCCGCAACGACCAGGGCATCGACAGCATCCGCATCTTCGAGCTGGACGAGGTCAAGTTCGACCTGAAGCCGTACTACAAGGTGGAGCTCCAGGCGCTGAACCCCGGTTCCTCCGCCTCGCCGTCGCCGTCGGCAGCGCCCTCGGCGCCGTTGATCCCGACGCCACCCGCGCCCGAGGCCGCTCCCGCCCCGGCGCCTGCTCCCGCTCCGGCGGCCGCACCTGCGCCCGCCCCGGCTCCTGCACCGGCGCCCGAGCCCTCGGCCGCCCGCGAGCCCGAGCCGGCCAGCCCGTTCGCGCCGCCCACGGAGCCCTCGACGTCGTTCCCGCCGCCGAGCGGCAACCCTGCGCCGCCCACGCCTCCTGCGGACCAGCCCGACGACTCGCCGCAGCCGACGCGTCGGGGCCTGTTCGGCCGCTGACGCCGCCGCGGCGCACCGCGCCGACGGCACCGATCACCTGGGGTCACACGCTGGGGCATCTCACGACGAGGTGTCCCAGCGTCGCGTCCGGCCCGCGGTCGAGGGCTAGGTGACCAGCAGGACGGCGCCGACCAGCACGATGCTGATCAGGGCGCCGATGGCGGCAGCGAGGCCCACCACGGTCAGCAGGAGCATGAGCGCCGAGCGCACACGGACGGCGGTCGACAGGGTGACGTCGCCGCCGGGCTGGTGGTCCGAGGTCGGTTCCCGTTGCAGCAGCCGCCGCGCCCAGCCGACGGGCAGGACCCCGCCGACGTCCTCGTCCGCCGGGGCGTCGTCCCAGCGGTCCTCGATGCTGGGCGGCGACTCAGCCTGGTCGTCGACGAGGTGTCCGCCGGCGAGGGCCATGGCAGGCTGAGGCACCGGGCGATGCCCGAAGAGCGCGTATCCGAAGCCCAGCGCACTCGCTGCCACGAGCAGGAGCCCGACCACCATCGTGAACATGACAGGACCGATCGTACCCCCCGACACCGACGGGACTGGTGGCTCCCCCTCGACCGACGACGTGGCGCTCCACGCCCGTCGCGTGCGCCGCTGGTGGATCGCGGGCTTCGCGATGTTCATCGTCGCCGGCCCCACCACGGCGCTGTTCCTGGTGGAGCTGCCCTACTACCTGCTCCAGCCCGGCTCCGTGCGGCCCGCCGAGCAGCGCGTCGAGATCGAGGGAGCGCCCTCCTACGAGACCGACGGCGAGGTCATGTTCACCACCGTGTACCTGACCCGAGCGACCCCTGCGCTGATGGTCCGGGCATGGCTCGACGACGCCGTCAAGATCCGCAGGGCGGACGAGGTGTATCCCGACGGCGACCGCGAGGGGAACCAGCGGCTCAACCGACAGCGCATGGATCTGTCCAAGCTGGTGGCCACGAACGTGGCGCTCGACGTGGTGGGCATCGATGCCGAGTACGACGCCGAGGGCGCCCGGGTGCTCGGGCTCTCCGACGGCAGCCCCGCCGAGGGGTTGCTCGAGCCGGGTGACGTCATCGTCCTGGTCGACGGCGGCGAGGTGGCGATGCCCGACGACATCGGCGTCGAGCTCGATGACCGCGCGCCCGGGGACACCGTCGACGTGGGGGTGCAACGCGGCGGTGAGGGCGACCCCGAGGAGGTCAGCGTGGTGCTCGGCGCCGCGCCCGACGAGCCCGGCCGCCCGGTGCTCGGCATCGTCGCCGAGCCGGCCGATCCCTCGATCCGCTCCGACGTCGAGGTCCGGGTCGACTCTGGGGAGGTGTCGGGCCCCTCGGCCGGCCTGGCGTGGACCCTCGCGATCATCGACCGGCTCACGCCCGGCTCGCTCACGGGCGGTCGCCAGGTCGCGGTCACCGGCGAGATCCGTGACGACGGCACCGTCGGACCGATCGGCGGGGTGGTGCAGAAGGTCGCTGCGGTCCGGCGCGCCGGCATCGAGCTGTTCCTGTACCCCGCGGAGACGCCCGAGGACGAGCAGCGCGAGATGCGACGCATCGCCGGCGACGACGTCGAGCTCCGCCCCGTCGCCACCATCGACGACGCCGTCCGCGTGCTCGCGCCGGACGGGCTGCAGCAGCCGTCCTGAGTCGCGATGCCACCTCGGCGTTGCGACGGACTGCATTCCGCCACCACCGCTCGACACCCCCGTAGCATCGGCCCATGACCGACGCGCTCCCGGAACCGCCCGACCTCGATCCTCAGGCGCTGGCGGCGAGCGAGTTCACCAAGGCCCGCCGGGGGCTCGAGCCCACCGAGGTGCGCGCCGCGATGGGTCGTGCGGCCGACGCGCTGCGTGCCTGGCAGGAGCGCGACGCACGCCTCCGTGCCCGGGTCGACGAGCTCGAGCAGCGCCTCGACGAGTCCCACGAGCTCGACGAGCAGCGCATCGCGACCGTGCTGGGCGAGGAGACCGCTCGCATCGTCACGGCGGCCCGCGACGCCGCGGCCGAGATCCGCTCCAAGGCCGAGGAGCAGGCTGCACAGCTGCTGCGTGAGACCGAGGAGCAGGCGAGCGCGGCCGCCGACGCCCTTCGATCCGAGGCCCAGACCCTTCGCGACGAGGCCGCACAGCTGCACAGCGACGCCGTCGCGGAGGCGTCGCAGCTGCGTGAGGCCGCGGCGACCGATGCCGCGCGGACCCGTGAGCTCGCCGACACCGAGACGGCTGCCATGCGCGAGGAGGCCGCCGCGCTCGCGACCGCGACGGTGAGCGACGCGCAGGCCCGCAGCGACGAGCTCCGGTCCGAGGCCGAGTCGGTGCTCGCGGAGCGCACCGCCGAGGCCGAAGCCGCCGCGGCGGAGATCGCCGAGGCGGCCCGGCTGCACCGCGCCGAGGTCGAGGAGGCCGCTGCAGCACTTCGGGCCGAGGCCGAGGCCGAGGTCGCCGAGCTGCGCGAGCTGGTCACCACGGAGGCGGCCGGGATCCTCGAGCAGGCCGACCAGGAGGCCACGACCCTGGTCGAGGAGGCACAGGAGCGCGGTCGGGCCATGGTGGCCGAGGCCCGGGAGGTGCGCGAGCGCATGCTGCGCGACCTGGCGGAGCGCCGTCGTGTGGCCCGTCGCCAGATCGAGGGCGCCCTCGCCGGCCGTGACCGCATCGTCGAGGTGCTGCGCGCTGCCGGGGAGGAGGTCGGCCACACGATCGCCGAGCTCGACCAGGTGGACGAGGCGGCGTCGCTGGCGGCGGACGAGGCGGCCGCGTCGATCGACGCGGTGCTCGACGACGAGGTCGAGGCGCTGCGCGCCGAGCTGCAGGTCGACCCCGAGGACCCGCCCGCACCGGCCGTGCTCACCGAGGTGGCCGCACTGGAGATCGTCGAGGTCGAGGTGACCGAGATGGTCGTCGCCGGCGCCGTCGCGGACCCCGATGACGAGCTCGACGACGACCTCGGGGACGACGAGGACGAGGACCTCGCCGACGCCTCCGAGGACGGCGCGGGCGCCACCGTGCACGACCTGTTCGCCCGCATCCGGGCGGAGGGTCTCGACGACCAGGACGACACCGCGCAGGGGGACACCGAGGCTGCAGCGCCGGACGATGCGGTGCAGGACGAGGCAGCTCCGGACGATGCGGTCCCGGTCGACGCCGGCGAGGCGGACGGGTCGGGGACCCGTGACGCCACGGCGATCGACCTGACCGACGCCGCGACGGCCGAGCCGGTCGCGGCCGATTCCGAGGAGCAGCTGTTCGACCGCAGGGACGAGGTGCTGGTCCCCGTCGAGAAGGCGCTCTCGCGGGGCCTGAAGCGACTGGCGTCCGACGAGCAGAACGAGATCCTGGACCGGCTGCGTCGGGTGAAGCGGGGCCGCCCCGACCCGGCCGAGATCCTGCCCGACCCCGCTGAGGACCGCTACGTGGCCGCGCTGTCCGCCGAGTTCGCCAACGCCGTGCGCGCCGGCGCCGGCTTCTGGGCCGACGTCGCCGAGGTCGACGTGCCGACCGAGGTCGACGCCGACGACGAGGAGCTGCGTGACGCGCTGTCGGCACGGGTGACGGGCTTCCTGGCGCTGCACCGGGCGCACCTGGAGCGCACCTTCGCCGAGGCCGAGGAGGCGGGGCTCGACGCGTCGGAGACGGGCGACCGCGTGCGCGCCGCGTACCGCGACTGGCGCTCGGGGTCGTTGTCGGACCTGGCGGGTGACCTGGCGACGGCGGGCTTCGCGCTCGGCGAGCGCCGCGCTGCAGGACCGGGCACGCCATGGCGATGGGTGGTCGACCACGGTGGGCTGCCGTGCGCCGACGGCGAGGACAACGCGCTGGCCGGTGCGGTGGCCTGCGACGAGCCGTTCCCGACCGGCGACGTCACCCCGCCGGCCCATCCGGGCTGCCGATGCATGCTTGCTCCGGCGCGTCAGTAGCCTGTCGCCGTGCGACTCCCGAGTGACATGCCCGGTCCGCCGCGCGGCGAACGCAGCGAGGGGACGGGCAGCCCGAACCGACGTCGCTGGGTCGTCGGGGTCATCGTCGTGGCGTTGGTGGTGCTGGCGCTGTCCCTGCGCGCCATCGCGACCTTCTGGACGGACTTCCTGTGGTTCGAGTCGCTGGACCTCACCGCGGTCTGGAGCCGGCTCATCTCCGCCAAGGTCACCCTCGGCGCCGCGACGGGGCTGGTGTTCTTTGCGATCCTCTGGACGAACCTCGTGCTCGCCGATCGGCTCGCACCCCGGTTCCGCTCCGCCGCCGCGGGGCCCGAGGACGAGCTGCTGGTCCGCTACCGGGAGCTCGTCGCCGGTCGGCAGCGCCTGGTCTGGCTCGTGGTGTCGCTGGTCGTGGCGGCCATCCCTGCGTTCAGCGCCTCGTCGCAGTGGAGGGAGTGGCTGCTGTTCCGCTACGGCGGCTCGTTCGGGGTGGACGACCCGCAGTTCGGCCGTGACCTCGGCTTCTACATGCTCGAGCTGCCGTTCCTGACCACGGTGGTGGACTGGCTGTTCGCGTTCCTCGTGGTGACCGCGATCGCCGTCACGATCGTGCACTACCTGAACGGGGCGATCCGTCTCCAGCCGCTCGGGGAGCGGGTCACGCCGAACGCCAAGGCGCACCTGTCGGTGCTGCTGGCGCTCGCGGCGTTCACCAAGGCCGTCGACTACTGGCTGCGCCGCTTCGAGCTCGTCACCTCGAGCGGCAGCTCGTTCGACGGTGCCGGCTACACCGACGTCAACGCCGCACTGCCCGCGATCCAGCTGATGATCCTGATCTCGGTGTTCGCCGGTGTCCTGCTGCTCGTCAACATCCGTCGCAAGGGCTGGGCGCTTCCGGTCATCATCCTGGCGCTGTGGGGACTGGTCGCGATCATCGCCGGTGGCATCTACCCGGCGTTCGTGCAGCGCTTCCAGGTCGAGCCGGCCGAGCTGGCCAAGGAACGGCCCTACATCGAGCGCAACATCGAGGCGACGCGTGTCGCGCTCGGCATGGACGAGGTGGAGGGCGTCGACTTCGACTACACGCCCGACGTCACCGAGGAGATGATCGAGGAGAACTCCTCGAACCTCGACAACGCGCGGCTGCTCGACCCGACGGTCGTCGAGCCGACGATCACCGACCTGCAGGTCGAGCGCGAGTACTACACGTTCCGCGACGTCGACGTGGACCGCTACGAGATCGACGACCGCCGCACGCCCGTGGTCGTCAGCTCACGTGAGCTCAACCTGTCCGGCGTGACCGGTCCGACGTGGGAGAAGCTGCACCTGGTCTTCACCCATGGCTACGCGGCCGCCCTCGCACCGTCGAACAGCACGAACGACCTGGGTGAGCCGGAGTTCCTGGTCGGCAACATCCCGGCGACCACCTCGGGTGGCATCCCGCCGTTGGTGCGGCCGGAGATCTACCACGGCGAGGACATGGCCGGGTACGCCATCGTCGGCACCGAGCAGGCCGAGCTGAGCACCGACGAGGTCGAGGCCGAGTACGACGGCGAGGCCGGCGTCCCGATCGACTCGACGGTGCGGCGTGCGGCGTTCGCCCTGCGCTTCGGCGAGATCGAGCCGCTCATCTCCGACAGCATCACCGACACCTCGCGGGTCATCTTCAACCGCGACATCGTCGATCGAGTCCGCCAGGTCGCGCCGTTCCTGGAGATCGACCCCGATCCGTATCCCGTGCTGCTCGACGGTCAGGTGCAGTACCTGGTCGACACCTACACGACGTCGAGCGACTACCCCTACGCCCAGCAGATCGACGCCTCGTTGGTCGACGAGGGCTCCAGTGGTTCCTTCAACTACCTGCGCAACTCCGCGAAGGCGCTCGTCGACGCCTACGACGGCACGGTCACCCTGTACCTGACCGACGAGCTCTACGGCGAGACCGACCCGATGATCCGCGCCTACGCCGAGGCGTTCCCCGCGCTCTTCACCGAGGAGATCCCCGACGAGGTCGCGGCCCACTTCCGCTACCCGGAGTTCCTGTTCAAGACGCAGACGGCCATGTGGGGCCGCTACCACCAGAGCAACCCGTCGACGTTCTTCAACAACAGCGACCGGTGGGTCGTCGCCCCTCGACCGTCCGACCTGGGCGTGCAGACCGAGGACGCGGCCAGCAGCAACGAGGGGCCGATCGACCCCTACTACCAGGAGCTGATCATCGGCGCCTCGGACGAGAGCGAGTTCGTGCTCACACGTCCGTTCGTGCTGTCGTCCGGCGACGGGACGAGCCGCAACCTGACCTCGGTCATGGTCGCCCGCAACGATCCGGAGAACTACGGCAAGCTCGAGGAGATCCTCATGGTCTCCGAGCAGGACGGCGAGGTGACGCCCAACAACACCGTCGACGGTCCCGTCCAGGCGAACCGCCGCATGGTGACCGACGCGGAGGTCGCGGAGTACCAGAACTTCGTGGGACGCAACGGCTCACGCGTGCGGTTCGGCAACATCCTCATCCTGCCCGTCGGCAACGCCTTGGTGTACCTCCGCCCCGTGTACGCCGCCGAGGAGGGCAGCTCGCGCTTCACCGTCCAGCGGGTCGCAGTGGCGTCCGGTGAGAACGTCGGCTTCGGCGAGTCGGTCGAGGAGGCCATGCGCGACCTGCTCGATGCCGGCCTCGTCGAGGATGGCCCGGGCGAGTCGGTCGAGCCCGGCGAGTCCGAGCTCGACCCCGAGACCACGACGACCACCACGACAGCGCTCGACCCGGAGGGTCGCACGCCGACCGAGCTGCTGGCGGCTGCCGACCAGCTGTTCGACGACGCCGAGGACCGCCTGGCCGAACGCGACCTCGCGGGCTACGACGAGCTCATGCAGCAGGCGGTGGCCCTCGTCCGCCAGGCCTCCGTGCTGCTCGAGGACGGCGAGGGATCCGCCGGGTCGACCACCACGACGGCACCCGGGGGCTGATCGCGCCCCACGCGTGGCGGATGTCACGCGTTCGGGTTGACCGGGGCGGCTCCGTGCACTGGACTCGTGCGAGTTTGTCGACGGGTCCCACCGTCGATCCAGGGTCCGAGCGCACCGCGCTCCGAGCATCACGAGGTCACGCATGTCCCAGGTCCTTGCCGCTGAGGGTGGCTACCAGATCTTCACGATCGGCGGATCGGAGTGGTTCTGGTTGATCTTCTGTGCGGTGGTCTCCGTGATCGCACTGATCGTCGGCTGGGTGATGATGAAGGGCGTGCTGGCCAAGGACGCCGGCACCGAGAAGATGGGCGAGATCGCCGAGGCCATCCAGGAAGGGGCCATGGCGTACATCAAGCGGCAGTTCCGCACGATCCTCGTGATCGTCGTGCCGCTCGCGGTCATCGTCTTCGTCACGTCGACCGAGATCCTCTCCGAGGACGGCAACGACGGGCTCAGCACGATCGAGTCGGGGCTGTACCGCACGCTCGCGTTCCTCGGCGGCTGCCTGGCCTCGGCCTTCATCGGCTACCTGGGCATGTGGCTCGCCACCCGGGCGAACGTGCGCACCGCTGCTGCGGCCAAGACGGGCTCGATGGATGCCGCCATGCAGGTCGCCTTCCGCGCCGGTGGGACGATCGGCCTGTTCACCGCCGGCCTGGGGCTGCTCGGCGCGACCGTCATCGTGATGGTCTTCCAGAACACCGCCTCGGCGATCCTCGTCGGCTTCGGCTTCGGCGGGTCGCTGCTCGCCCTGTTCCTGCGTGTCGGCGGCGGCATCTTCACCAAGGCGGCCGACGTCGGCGCCGATCTGGTCGGCAAGGTCGAGGCCGGCATCCCCGAGGACGACCCCCGCAACCCCGCCACCATCGCCGACAACGTCGGCGACAACGTCGGCGACTGCGCCGGCATGGCGTCGGACCTGTTCGAGTCCTTCGGCGTCGTGCTCGTCGCCAACATCATCCTGGGCGTCACCGCCTTCAACGCCATCGGCCTGGCCGGTGACGAGGCCGTCAAGGGCCTCATCTTCCCGCTCGCCATGATGGCGATCGGCCTGCTCGCCTCGATCGTGTCGATCTTCCTGGTGCGCGCCCGCGACGGCGAGACCGACGCGCTCAAGCCGATCAACCGGGGCCTCAACGTGGCGTCGATCATCATGCTCGTCGGCGCGGCGGTCGTGGCGTTCGTGTACGTCGGCAACCCCGAGGGCGCCGACATCAGCGGCGTCGGGGTCCGCATGTTCCTGGCGATCATCGTCGGCGTGGTGCTCGGCCAGGTCGCCAGCCGCATCACGCAGTACTTCACCTCCAGCCAGTTCAAGCCGGTCAAGGACATCGCGGACGCCGGCAAGACCGGCCCCGCGACCGTCGTGCTGTCGGGCATCGCGAGCGGCATGGAGTCCGCCGTCTGGGCCGTCGTCGCGATCGCCGTGGCGATCCTCGTGGGCCTCGGCCTCGGCGACGGCAACGTGCTGTTCGCGGTGTACCTGGTCGCCCTGACGGGCGTCGGCATGCTGTCGACCACCGGCATCGTCGTGGCCGAGGACACCTTCGGCCCCATCGCCGACAACGCCCAGGGCATCGCCGAGATGTCCGAGGAGCTGCACGGCGAGACCGAGACGATCCTCGACGGGCTCGACACGGTGGGCAACACCACCAAGGCAGTGACCAAGGGCTTCGCCATCGGCTCGGCGGTCATCGCTGCGGTCGCCCTCTTCGCGTCGTACCGCGAGACCATCGCGGCGCAGCTGCCCGAGCTGTTCCCCGGCAACGTCGAGGAGGCGTTCAGCGCGGTGCAGCTCAACATCGCCGATCCCAAGACCTTCGCCGGCGCCCTGGTCGGCGGCACGGTCGTGTTCCTGTTCGCCTCGCTGGCGATCATCGCGGTGAGCCGCACGGCTGGCATCGTCGTGCAGGAGGTGCGCCGGCAGTTCCGGGAGAAGCCCGGCATCATGGACTACACCGAGAAGCCCGACTACGGGCCGGTCATCGACATCTGCACCGGTGCAGCACTGCGTGAGCTGACCACCCCGGCGTTGCTCGCGGTGCTCATGCCCGTCGTGGTCGGCTTCGGCCTCGGCTACCTGGCCCTCGGCGGGTACCTGGCGGCGATCATCATCGTCGGTGCGCTCATGGCGAACTTCCTGTCGAACGCCGGTGGCGCGTGGGACAACGGCAAGAAGTACATCGAGGAGGGCAACCTGGGCGGCAAGGGCTCCGAGGTGCACAAGGCCGTGGTGATCGGCGACACCGTCGGTGACCCGTTCAAGGACACCGCCGGCCCGGCGATCAGCCCGCTGATCAAGGTGATGAACCTGGTGTCGCTGCTCATCCTGCCCGCGGTGATCTCGCTGGCGGACAACAACATCCGCTACGTCATCGCCGGCGTGGCGCTGCTGGTCGTGCTCGGCTCGGTCGTGTACTCCAAGCAGCAGGCGACGTCCTTCGGCGACGACGAGCACGCGACGGCGAGCTGACGACGCGCCGACGTCGAGCCGCTCGCGGGACGATGTCGAAGACCGGTGCACGTGCGGGCCGTTCGCGGCCCGCAACTGCGCGTCCGGACCGTGCCCGCGGCCGGCGTCGCCGGGCTGGAAGACTGTCCCGATGACCGACCCCGTCGTGGCTGCGAACACGACCGATGCAACCGATCCGGCCGACGCGACCGGCCCCGAGGAGCTGTCGGTGCACGACCGCGACCAGCCCGCGGGGCGTGTGGTCGCGATGCTGCTCGAGGCCCACCTGCAGGCGTTCCGCGCACGAGAGGCAGGGGTTCGGTCGGGAGAGGACCCCGAGGACCTCCATCAGTTCCGGGTGGCGTTGCGTCGGGCGCGGGCGCTGCTCGACGTCGCCCATCGGATCTTCCCGGAGGAGGAGGGCGCCCTGCTCTCCGCCCTCATGCAGCGCTTCGCGACGCTCACCTCCGACGTCCGGGACCTCGACGTGCTGCTCGAGGGCTTCGACGAGCGCGTCGCCGAGCTGACGCCCCGCCTCCAGCTCGGCGCACCGGAGCTCGAGCTGCGCTTGAGGGCCCGGCTCGCCCGATCCCGCTCGGAGCTGCTCGCCGCGATGGACGGCGACATGTATCCCGTCCTGCTGCGTCGGTGGCAGACGCTGTCGAGCGTGTACCGGGTCGGCGGGGGCGAGCCCGGCCCGGACGCCCGCCGACCGACCGGCGAGGTCGTCGACGAGCTGCTGGGGCACGAGGACCATCGGGTCCGCAAGCAGGCCCGCCGTGCTCGCCGCAGCGACGACGTCACCGAGTGGCATCGGCTGCGCAAGCGCGTGAAGCGCTACCGCTACACGGTTGCCGACGTGGCGCCGCTGTGCGTCCAGGGGCGTCCGAAGCACCTGGCCAAGGCCCTTGCTCGACTCCAGGACCACCTGGGCGAGCTGCAGGACGGCGTCGCCATCGCCGAGGTGCTCGAGGCCGAAGGGACCCGCGGCGGCGGGCCCGCGGCGCTCACAGCGGGGGCATTGATCGAGCGGACCGTCGTGGCCGCCGAGGACGACCGGGACCATGCGCTGGCGGCGTGGCGTCGCTACGACCGCCCGAAGATGCGCCGCCTCCGCGCCGAGCTGCGCGGCGACTGAGCCGATCACAGATGGGTCTGGAGGCCACTGGGCCGGGAGATGGTCGTCGTCGGGACGCCCGACTGCCGTGACCGAGCCGCTGGCTGCGGACGCTCAGTCGTCGTCCTTCTCGAGCGGCGGCAGGAACTCGAAGTTCAGGTCGCCGAGGCGCACCAGCGTCGAGGAGATCCAGCCGCCCATCGAGCTGAAGTGGTCGTCGAGGATGGAGCCGTCGGCCAGGGTGGCCTCGTCGAGCTCGTAGCTGCCCTCGTAGCTCACCTCGATGGCGTGCTCGGTCTCGCTGAGGTCGTCGTTCGACACCGCCTCCACGGTCGGTCCGGAGCGGATGAGCCGCTCGGACCCGATCGAGGGGCTCTCGGGCGGCAGCGCGTCGAGCACCTGACGCGGGTCGGGCGGTGCGACGAGGCGCTGGATGCGCACGACGACCTCGATGTCGATGCGCGGCGGTTCGGGCAGGTCCTCCTCGATGTACCAGGAGCGGTACGCGGTCTGGGACCAGGTCGGCCACTCGAGGGTCAGGTCGGCCCGCACCCTGGGTGGCAGGCCCTCGCCGGGCACGCCGTAGCTCGTCTCCCAGGTGAGATCCCCGAGCAGCACGTCGGTGTGGAAGCGCTCCTCGAACGCCTGTCGCTCGAGCAGGGCGTTCTCGAGCGCGTCGCGCAGCGCCCCGATGGCATCGGTGAAGACGTGGTCCAGCATGCGGCGCCGAGGCTACCGCTGCCCCGGCTCGGGGGAGGTCGCCCACTACGGTGATCGGCGTGCGCGTCGCCTCCACCCCCTCGGGCGTCGCCGAGCCGCCGGGCCGGGGCCGCTCCGGCGACGGCCCCACCCCCGTCGGTGCCCACCTGCCGGCACTCGACGGCTGGCGCGGCATCGCCGTGGCCGCCGTGGTCCTGTTCCACGCCGAGCTGTTCCCCGGCGGCTGGCTCGGGGTCGACCTGTTCTTCGTGCTGAGCGGCTTCCTGATCACGCGCCTCCTGCTCGCGGAGCACGAGCGGCGCGACCGGATCGCCCTCGGCGGCTTCTGGTCGCGTCGAGCGAGGCGTCTGCTGCCGGCCCTGGTGCTGTTCTTCGTCGGTGTCGCCGCCTACGCCGCCTGGTATCCCGATCCCGTCGGCCTGCCGGATCGGCTCACCGCCGAGATGGGTGCGACGGCGGCCTACGTGGCCAACTGGTTCCAGCTGGTCAGCACCAGCGGCTACTGGGACACGTTCACGGCGGTCAGCCCGCTCAAGCACATGTGGTCCCTCGCCATCGAGGAGCAGTTCTACATCCTGTTCCCGCTGGTCATGATCGGGCTGCTCTCCATGGCGCGGCTGTCCGCCCGACGTGTCGCGATGGTGCTCGGCCTGGGCGCGATCGTCTCCTGGTCGGCGGGGTTCGTGCTGCTCGCCCGGGGCGCCGCGTTCGAGCGCGTCTACCTGGGCACCGACACGCGCATCGGCGCCATCCTCATCGGTGCCGCCGCCGGCGCCGCCACCCAGGTCCCGGGCGTCGCCGCGCAGCTCGCCCGCTGGGCGCGGCGCGCCGCCCTGCCGATCGCGCTCGTCGTCCTCGTGGCGCTGGTCCTCGTTGACGGCGCCGTCGAGTGGCCGGCGTGGCGCTGGGCGGTCCTGCCGCTGTTCGAGCTCGGCGTCTGCGTGCTGCTGGTGCACGCGGCCGACGGCGGCGCCGCCCGATCGCCGGTGCACCGAGCGGTGGCCACGGTGCCCCTGATCTGGCTCGGCACCATCAGCTACGGCCTGTACCTGTGGCACTTCCCGGCGCTCGCCGCCGCAGAGCGGGCGATGGCCCAGCAGCCCCGATGGCTCGTACTCGTCGTCGCGATCGGCGCTGCGCTGGTGCTCGCCCAGCTGTCGCTGCTGCTGCTCGAGCGCCCGGTCCGCTCGGCGCAGCTCTCGCGTGGCGCCTGGGTGGCGCTCGGCGCCGTCGGCGTGCTCGTCGTGGCCGCGTCGATCTGGTCGGTGTGGCGCTCCACCGAGGCGGCGCGTGAGTACCAGGCGAGCCGCCCCGACGACCGGGAGATCTCCTCTTCGATCGTCGAGGCCGAGGGAGCGCCGCTACGGCCGCCCACCACGGTCGCGACCGCCGGGCTCGACCCGGCGGTGCCGCCCCCGCCGCAGCCCACGCTGCCGCTGCCACGTCCCGACGGGCGACCCGTCCGCATGATGTTGCTGGGCGACTCCATGGCGTTCGACCTGAGCCCGGGACTGCAGACGGTGGCCGACGGCTCGGACGTGGTGCTCAGCACCGCGTCGATGGTGGGCTGCTCGGCCGGCGGCATGGATGCCGAGCCCGGTGCCACCGGCGGACTCGGGTCACCCGACCTGGTGCAGCGTTGCGACGAGTGGCTGGCGACGTGGGGGGACCTGGCCGCCACCGCGGCGCCCGACGTGGCGCTGGTCGTGCGCACCTCGGCGCGACGCGCCGACGAGGCGACCGGTGGCGGCGAGGACCAGTGCAGCCCCCAGTACCAGGACTGGTACCGCGACGCCGTCACCGACGAGGTGGTCACCCTGGGCGAGCACGCCGGTGTGGTCGTGTTGACCTCGAACGTCTACAGCCGTTGGGGCGACCGGGCGTTCGGCGACATCGACGACTTCACCGAGTGTCGCAACCGGGTGCTCGCCGAGGTCGCCGACTCGTTCGACCACGTCGTCTACCTGCCGCTGGGGGAGTGGGCCTGCCCGACCCGCACGACCTGCGTCGACGAGGTGGACGGCGACGTGCTGCGTCCCGACGGCCTGCACTTCCAGGACGCCGGCGCCGAGCACGCATCGCGCTGGATCATGTCGCAGCTGTACGGGGGCTGAGCACGGCCCTCAGATGGACGCGAGCGTCTCCGCGTCGACCTCGTAGAGCACCGACGAGCCGGCCTGCACCATGGGCACCAGGCCGGCGGCCTGGGGCAGGTGCTGCTCGGCGTAGTACCGGGCGGTCGTGATCTTGGCCGAGAGGTAGCCCTTGTCCGCCGAGCCCGCGGTCAGCTCGCCGTGCGCCGCCAGCGCCTGGCGGGCGAGCAGCCAGCCGCCGGTGACGATGCCGAAGATGCGCAGGTAGGGCGTCGCGCCGGCGAGGGCCTCGACCGGGTCGGCGAGACCGTTGGTCATGACCCAGTTGGTCACCTCGGCGAGGACCTCGATTGACGCCGCGAGCTCGGTGCGCATCGACTCGAACTCCGCACCGGCCTCGGCCAGCTCGGCGGCGGTGGCACGCATGCGGTCCAGGTGGTCGTTGACCACGCCACCCATGCGCATGGCGAGCTTGCGGCCCACGAGGTCCATCGCCTGGATGCCGTTGGTGCCCTCGTAGATGGGTGCGATGCGCATGTCGCGGAAGTGCTGGGAGACCCCGGCCTCCTCGATGTAGCCCATGCCGCCGAACACCTGCACGGCCGTCGAGGTGACGTCCATGCCGACATCGGTGCACCACGCCTTGGACACCGGGGTGAGCAGCTCGGCGACCTCACGCCAGGTCTCCGCCTCGTCGCCCTCGAGCGCCCGGCTCATGTCGATCGCCGCGGCGTTGTAGACCAGCAGGGCCCGCATCGCCTCGATGTGGCTGCGCATGAACAGCAGCATCCGCCGCACGTCGGGGTGACGGATGATCGGGACCGCACCGGGGGTGTCGCCGCCGATCTCGCTGCCCTGGACACGCTCGGTCGAGTAGGTCAGCGCCTTCTGGTAGGCCGCATCGCCGATGGCGACGCCCTGTACACCGACCGCGATGCGTGCCGAGTTCATCATCGTGAACATGGCCCGCATGCCGCGGTGCTCCTCGCCGACGAGGTAGCCGATGGCGCCACCCTCGTCGCCGTAGCTCATGACGCAGGTCGGCGACGCGTGGATGCCCATCTTGTGCTCGATGGAGACGCAGCGCAGGTCGTTGCGCTCACCGAGCGAGCCGTCGTCGTTCACCATGAACTTCGGCACGATGAACAGCGAGATGCCCTTCGTGCCCGCCGGTGCCTCGGGCAGCCGGGCGAGGACGAGGTGGATGATGTTCTCCGCCATGTCGTGCTCGCCGAACGAGATGAAGATCTTGGTGCCCGTGATCTTGTAGGTGCCGTCGCCCACGGGCACGGCCTTGGTGGTGGAGAGCCCGACATCGGAACCGGCCTGCGGCTCGGTCAGGTTCATCGTGCCGGTCCACTCACCGGTCACCAGCTTGCGGAGGTAGACCTCCTTCTGCTCCTCGGTGCCCCACTCCTGCAGCAGCTCGATCGCGCCGGTCGTGAGACCCGGTGCCATGGTGAGCGCGCCGTTCGCCGCGGTGGAGAACTCGAGCGCACAGGCCTGGACCGCCTCGGGGAACCCGCCGCCGCCGTACTCGACGTGGGCGTTCAGCCCCTGCCAGCCGGCCTCGACGAACTTGGCGTACGCCGGCTTGAACTCGTCGGGGGTCGTGACACCCTCGGGCGACCAGGTGAGTCCCACCGTGTCGCCGATGGCGTTGGTCGGCGCGAACTCCTCCTGCATGAACCGGCCCTGCTCCTCGAGCACCGACTGCACGGTCTCGAGATCGGCATGGGCGTAGAGCTCGGTCCCCGACAACCGCTCGATCTCGCCGATGTGGCGGAGGGTGAAGAGGGCGTCCTTGACAGGTGCTCGGTAGTCCGACATGCCCGTAGGTTACCCACGGGTCACTTGGCGCCCGCCAGCGGGCGACAGGGCTGCTCGCGTCGGCGCCGTCCGCGGTGGCTCAGCCGACCGGGACGTGGGGGCTCATCACGGCGAGGGGCACGGAGATCCCGACCCTGCTGCCCCGCAGGCCGGCGATCCGCCGACCGGGCTGGACCGCTTCCTTGGGTGTGCTGAGCAGGTCGCCGAGCCGCGCGGCGGTCGCGTCGAGATCGGTCGCGACCAGGGCGAGACCGAAGAACGACGTCGGCTCGTCGGTCGTGGGCGCGCCCTCGCCGGGGCCGACGAGCTCGAGGATCACGTCGCCGGCCCACAGGAAGCTCTGGCGCATCGGGGAGCCGTAGCTGGAGGTGGCGCGGCCGCCGCGCACCTCGAGCCCGGCGCGTGCGAAGGCCGCGAGCGTGCGGTCCTGGTCGCCGGTGCGCACCACGACGTGGTCGATGCGCTCGATGCCGTTGGGGTGCGGCGGCGAGTCGCTCGCCCAGGCCGGTGCAGGAGCACAGCTCGCCAACGAGTCGACCGGTCCGTCCACACCGTCGATCGCCCAGCCGATGACGCCCGAGCCGCCCTGCTCCGCGATGCCCTGGCCGGTGAGGCGCAGCAGCGTCGAGCCCAGCAGCACCGTGTCGTGCACGACCGCGAACCCGGCCGCCGCCCAGGCGTCGGGGGTGTCCGCCAGGTCCATCGCGGTCAGCTGGTGGTTCGTTCCGCTCACGCTCGAACGGTACCGTGACCGGGTGACGCTGGCCGATCCGATCACCTCCGAGCCGGCAGCGCTCAGCCGCCGGGCGACGACGTGGCTGCTGGTTGCGACGACCGGCTACGTCGCCTGCTCGATCCTGGCCAACGTCATGTCGGTGCGCATCCTCCGGCTCGGCCCCGACTGGGCCAGCTTCGCCGTCGATGCCGGCACGCTCACGTACCCGCTGACCTTCACGCTGCGCGACCTGGTGCACAAGGTCGGGGGTCGCCACGTCGCCCGTGTCGTGATCCTGGCGACCGCGGCGCTCAACGTGGTCGCCGCACTGGCCTTCTGGACGACCTCGGCGCTGCCCGGCGATCCGTCGGTCCTCACCCCGGCACAGGAGTGGTTCGGTCCGGTGCTGAACCCGGTGCTGCGGATCACCGCCGCATCGGTGATCGCCCAGGTGGTCGCCGAGCTGCTCGACACCGAGGTGTACCACCGGTTCGTGGTGCGCTTCGGGCACCGGCACCAATGGGGCCGGGTGCTCGCGTCGAACGCCGTGTCGATCCCGGTCGACTCGGTGATCTTCGTGGCGATCGCCTTCGGCGGCGTCGTCCCCTTCGCCGTGGCGGTGTCGATCGTCTGGGCGAACATCGTGGTGAAGGGGCTCACGTCGGTCGTCACGGTCCCGCTGATCTACGCGGTGCCCGAGGACCTGCAACGACCACCTCAGGACTGAGCGCCGCCCGGACGCGACGACGCCCCCGCCCGGTGCGGCAGGGGCGTGTATCGGCCCGCCGGTCGGGCCGGCGAGCGTCAGGGCGTCAGGAGTTGCGGCCGGCGTTCGGCTTGCGGCCGTGGTTGGCCTTCTTCCGACGCACGTTGGCCTTCTTCTTGGAGGTGCGCTTCGACATAGGGAGACGATGGTACCGGACCGACCCCGACCGACTCCAGACGGGCTCCCGCCCCGGACGAGCCGGCCGGTCGTGTCGGTAGCATCGCCGGATGGAAGAGGAACTCACACCGTCGACACGCGACCTGGATGACGACCGTTGGGCGCAGGAGGTCGCGTCGTCCCTGGTCACCGCCAGGACCGTGTCGAAGCTGCTGTTCGTCGCCGCCGGGCTCGCAGTCGCCCTGGGGGTGCTGACCGCAGTGCTGTCGTACACGTCGTTCGATCGCAGCGGTTCGTTCGGCTCGGTCACCACGTTCGGCTCGACCGGCACCCGGATGGCGGTGATGCAGTCGGCCTCGATGCTGCTGTCCTCGTTCATGCCCGCAGGGCTGCTCGCCGCAGCGGCGGCCGCGTTGCGGGTGCAGGCAGTGCGCGTGGAGACCGTCGTCATCGGGGACTGAGCTGCTCGACCCGGTCCGCCGTTGACGGGTCGGCGTGGTCGGCCAACTACCGTGGCGACCGGCCACGGCCCCCGCCGTGACCGGACCTCACAGGGAACATCGTGGAACGCTTCGGTTTCGTCGGACTGCCCAACGCAGGCAAGTCCTCGCTCTACAACGCGCTCGCCGGCGGCGGTGCACTCGCGGCGCCGTACGCCTTCGCGACCGTCGATCCGAACGTCGGCGTCGCCAAGGTGCCCGACGACCGGCTCACGAAGCTGGCGGAGATGAGCGCGTCGAAGTCGGTCGTGCCGGCGAGCGTGCAGTTCGTCGACATCGCCGGCCTGGTCGAGGGCGCTGCGCACGGGGAGGGGCTCGGCAACCGGTTCCTGGCGCACATCCGGGAGGTCGACGCGATCGTCTTCGTGCTGCGGGCCTTCGTCGACACCGACGTGCCCGGCTCGTCGGACCCCGTCGAGCAGCTCTCCACCCTCGAGGTCGAGCTCGTCTACGCCGATCTCGAGACGCTCGAGAAGCAGGCCGAGAAGCGCCGCAAGGCGGCTCGGGTCGACAAGTCGCTCGCCGACGAGGTCGCTGCGCTCGACTCGGCCATCGAGGTCCTGCAGACCGGCACGCCGCTGTACCGCGCCGGGCTCGACGCCGAGGCGCGAGAGCAGCTGAAGGGGTACTTCCTCCTGACCGACAAGCCCGCCATGGCGCTGGTCAACCTCGACGAGGAGCAGCTGGCCGACCCCGAGCCCTTCCTGGCGCCGGTCCGTGAGGCCTTCGGCGAGGTGGGCAAGGAGCTGGTCATGGGGCTGTGCATCCAGCTCGAGGCCGAGGCGGCGATGCTCGACGAGGACTCCCGCGAGGAGATGCTCGACGCGCTCGGACTCGGCGAGGGCGCCCTGCCCAACTTCCTGCGCACCGCCTACCGCATGCTCGGGCTCCGCACCTTCCTGACCACCGGTGAGAAGGAGAGCCGGGCGTGGACCTTCCGCGCCGGGTCCCGCGCGCCGCAGGCCGCCGGGGTCATCCACACCGACTTCGAGCGGGGCTTCATCCGCGCCGAGGTCATCCAGTGGGACGAGCTGCTCGAGATCGGCTCCTGGTCCAAGGCCCGCGAGGCCGGCACGCTGCGCGTCGAGGGCAAGGACTACGAGGTCGCCGACGGCGACGTCGTCGAGTTCAGATTCAACGTCTGAGGTGACCATGGCCCCACCGGCAGATCGCGACGCCCTGCGCTGCGACGCCTGGTTGGTGCTCGACGCCCGGGTGCTGGCCAGCGCTCAGGTCGCGTCCGGACGCACGGAACGTCGCCGGGGGCTGCTCGGCCGCGACCGCGTCGACGGCGTGCTGGTGCTGCAGACCCGATGGGTGCACACGCTGGGCATGCGCATGCCCATCGACGTGGCGCACTGCGACGCCGACGGGCTCGTGCTGCGGGTGACCACGATGGCGCCGGGCCGGATCGGCCGCCCGTGCTGGCGCGCACGCCAGGTCATCGAGGCGCCGGCGGGGGCGCTCTCCGCCTGGGGCGTGCGGACGGGCGGACGACTGGAGCTCCGGCGATGACCGTCGACGACCCGCCGACCGGGGCGGGCACCCCCGACCCCGAGCACGGCCGTCTGGTCCTGGTCGGCACGCCGATCGGGAACCTCGGCGACCTGTCGCCCCGCGCGGCCGCGACCTTCGGTGCTGCCGACGTCGTCGCCTGCGAGGACACCCGACGAACGGGGCGGCTGCTCTCGCACCTCGGCGTCCGGGCGCCGAAGCTCGTGCGCCTCGACGACCACACCGAGCTCGAGGTCGCGCCGCGTCTGCTCGAGCTGGTCGGCGCGGGCCAACTCGTCGCCGTGGCGAGCGACGCCGGCATGCCGGCGCTGTCGGACCCCGGCGCACGGGTCGCCGCCATGGCCCTCGAACAGGGACTGCGCGTCGAGGTCGTGCCCGGCCCGTTCGCCGCCGCCGTCGCGCTGGTGGGCAGCGGGCTCGTGGACGTGAGCGGCCGGTTCTGCTTCGAGGGGTTCCTCCCGCGCAAGGGAGCCGCCCGACGGGATCGGCTGGAGGCGCTGCGGGCAGAGCGCCGCACGGTGGTCCTCTACGAGGCACCGCACCGCCTGGCCCGCACGCTCGCCGACCTGGCATCGACGCTCGGAGAGGGTCGCAGGGTGGCGCTGTGCCGCGAGCTGACCAAGCTGCACGAGGAGACCTGGCGCGGCACCCTGGGCGAGGCGGGCGAGCACGTCGCCGTACGGGCGCCCCGGGGCGAGTACGTCGTCGTGCTCGACGGCGCCGAGGACGCGGTGGCCGTCGACGACGACCACCTGGTCGACGAGCTGCGCCGACGGATCGGATCGGGCACGACCCGCCGGGATGCCTCGGCGGCGGTGGCGGAGCAGTTCGGGGTCGCGCCGAACAGGGTCAAGCGGCTGGCGCAGCACCTCGACGACTGACCGGACCCGCCGGATCAGTCGTCGAGCACGAGCAGCCCCACCGACGGTCGGACTCCGAACCGGAACTGCGGCGCCTGGCCTCGCTCCATCCCGACGCCGCTCGACACATAGATCGGGTTGCCGTGCACCTCGTGGAGGCCGCCGGAGCCGACCCGGCGGGGGACCGCGGACAGCGTGAGCGGGGCGCCGACCCGCGGCAGTGCGAACTGGCCCCCGTGGGTGTGGCCGGCGACGACGAGGTCGACGCCGGCGTCGACCGGGAGCCCCAGGACGGTGTCGGGGCGGTGCGACACCAGCACGGTGACCGCCCCGGTGCCTGCCTGCAGCTCCTGGCGGACGGCGTCGGCCGATGGCGAGGAGTGGTCCAGGTCGGTGCCGCCCAGTCGGATCGTGCGGTCGCCGACCCGGATCGTGACCACCTCGTCCTCGAGTCGGGTGATGTTCGGCGGGAGCAGCGAGGCCAGTCGTGGATGGCGATCGACGTCGCCCTGGACGAAGTACACCCCGCCGGGCGCCTCGAGGCGGGACAGCAGGTCGCGCAGCGCCGGCGCCGCTCGCCGCAGCGTCGCGTCGTCGGCCTGGAAGAGGTCGCCCGGCAGCACGATCACGTCGGGGCGTGCGTCGAGCAGCGCACGCACGGCACGACGCTCGTGGTCCCCGACACCGGCGGTCTGCAGGTCCGACATCACCCCGAGGCGGATCGGGTCGTCACCGTCGCGCTCGACGGCGACGGGGACCTGTTGCTCGTCGAGGTGCAGCAGATACGGCGCGATGTGGGTGGCGTACACGCCGACGGGCGCGGGCACGAGCATCAGCACGGCGAGTAGGACCGCCGGCGTCGTCGCGCCGCGGCGGACCGCCAGGAGCAGCAGGCCGGCGCCGGTCACCGGCACCGCGACGACGGCGAACAGGTACAGCAGGTGGATCACGCCGAACAGGTCGAGGCCGCGTCGCACGCCGACCCCGGTGCCGAGCACGGCGCCGATGCCGAGGACGCAGACGGCGACCGGCACGCACCACGCGGCGATCCCCGAGCGCCCGGCGAGGCGCTGGACGACCAGGACCGCAGCGAGCGCGGCGAGCACGGCGCACAGCGCCAGGAGACGTTCGATGGCCATCGTGGTCAGTCGCAGCGCTCGGCGAGCAGGCGAGCGGCGCGGCGCTCCGAGACGTTCCAGTGGGTCGGCCCGGCCTCGACCCGGGCGCACAGCTCACCCAGGACCACGTCCGCGTCGGCCGGGGACAGCTCGTCGAGGCCGTCGAGCAGCACGGGGACCGGGTCGGACGACAGGGCGAGCGCGTACGACACGTCGAACGACTCGCCGTCGCGGGCGCGATCGAGGTTGTGGGCCACGACCCGGTGCTCCGGGTCGACCACGTTCACCGCCAGCACCGTGGCCAGGGTCACGCAGCCCAGCGCGGCGGGCAGCCAGGCACGCGGGCGGGTCGACGGCACCACGAACGACGCGCCGATGACGACGAAGATCGCCGCCAACCACCAGGCGGTGGTGGACGCGCCCAGCCGGAGCAGCGTCGCGCCGAACGCGTCCTCGTAGAGCCCCAGGCGGACCAGCGCGGCGTGCACCACGACCAGGGTGAACGCCGCCGCGACGACGCCCGTGGCGCGCAACAGGCGGTCGACGCGAACCCCGGCGGGGCGTGTGGAGGTGCCGAGCACCAGCAGCACGATCGCGGTCGCACCGGCGACCCACAGCAGCTGGAAGAACCCGGATCGTGCGTACTCGGCGTAGGTGAACCCGGTCGCCTGCTGCACGTACTCGGGACCGCGTCGCGCCACCACCACCTGGGTGGCGGCGAACACGCCGTAGAGCGCGCAGAGGCCGGTCATCACGACCAGCGCCTCGACGGCACCGAGTCGTGGCGTCGAGGGCGTGGGCCGCACCGGCGGGCGAGTGGCGAGCACGAACCACCCGATCGACACCCACATGGCGCCGGCGAGCACGGCCAGGTGCCCCGCCACGCCGGCGACGTCGAGATCGACCTGGATCAGCGAGGCGAACACGGCGTCGGCCGTGGCGAGGCCCAGTCCGAGCACGGCCACGATCGGCGCCGCGAGCAGCAGGCCACGCGCGATCGAGCCGGTCACACCGCCCTCACGTCGCTCCGGCCGCAGCGCTCCGAGCGTGCTGGCGATCGCCCCCACGCCGAGCGCCAACGCGGCCACCGCTTCGGACAGACGTCGGGCGACCGCGGAGAAGTGCCCCCGGAAGGGGCCGGCACCCGACTCGGTGGTGCAGGCGAGAGCGAGCAGCACCGCGATCGTCGCCAGGTCCGCGGCGACCAGCCACGGGCTCGAGCGCAGGACCAGGAAGGTCGCGACCACGACGGCGCCGCCGAGCAGCACACGGCCGCCCCGCCGGCGCACCCAACCGGAGCGTGCGAGCCCGACGCACAGGACCACGACCGCGGCGAGGGCGGCGATCCCGCCGGCGCGGGACCGCAACGCCAGGTCCCACAGGACCGCGACCGCGACGACGGTCGCCACGATGCCGACAGCGGAGCGGCCCGGCACCGCGCCGGGGCCCGCGGGGGCGCTCGGCAGCGGCGCGGTGCCGGTGGGGGCGGGGGACGCCGTCGTGATCGGCGGGGCGGTCGGCGGGGTGGTCATCGGGCCTCCTGGGGTTCGGGCAGGTCGACGGTGACCCGGCATCCGTGCGGTCGGTTCGAAGCGATCTCGATGGTGCCGTCGTGCAGCTCGACGATCTCGGTCACGATGGCCAGGCCCAGACCGCTGCCCCCGTCGCCGCCCCGGGCGTCGTCGGTCCGGTAGAACCGCTCGAGCACCCGCTCGCGTTCGGCCGCCGGGATCCCCGGCCCCTCGTCGGCCACCTCGAGGCGGACCCGCCCGCGTGCACCCGTCACGCGCAACGTGCAGGCGGTGCCGCCGTGGCGCAGCGCGTTGTCGACGAGGTTCCGCACGACCTGCGTGAGCCGTGCGCGGTCGCCGAGGAACGTGGTGGTGCCCTCCAGCTCGACTCGGACCTCGTCGGCGCCACGACCAGCCGTGGCCTCGTCGGCGACCTGTGCGAGATCCACCCGCTCGACGTGCAGCGGCGACGCACCCGACTCGAGCCGGCTCAGGTCGAGGATGCGCTCGACGAGCACGGTCAACCGCTCGACCTCGTGCAGGGACTCCGCGATGGCGTCGCGGTCGAGCGGCTCGACCCCGTCGAGCAGGTTCTCGAAGCGGACCTGGAGCACGGCGAGGGGAGTGCGCAGCTCGTGGGACACGTTGGCGACGAGCCCGCGACGCTGGCGGTCGAGCGCCGCGACCTGACCGCGCATGCGTTCGAACGCTCGGGCGAGCTCGCCCACCTCGTCGTGCGACGACGCGGTGACGGGATGAGTGAAGTCGCCCTCGGCCATCGCGGTCGACGCGGCGGCCATCTGGCGCAGCGGGGACGTGATGCCGCGGGCGAAGGGGTAGACGACGAGGAGCGACAGCACGATCGCGATCGGCGGTCGGACGTAGATGGGGATGCCGGTGCGCCAGCCGATCGAGCTGACCACGGCGCTGATCGCCACGGCGGTGACGATGACGATGACGAGCTTCACCTTGATGGAGCCCACGCGGTCGAGCGGCCTCACGGCGCCTCCCCGAGCGCGTAGCCGACCGCGTGGACCGTGCGGATCACGTCGTCGCCGAGCTTCCGGCGCAGCGAGCGCACGTGGGAGTCGACCGTGCGCGTGCCGCCGCCGTCGCGGTAGCCCCACACGTCGCCCAGGAGCTGCTCCCGGCTGAGCACCGCGCCGTCGGCGGACATGAGGCGCCAGAGCAGGTCGAACTCGGTGGGGGTCAGGTGCACGGCGTCACCGTCGACCAGGACCCTGCGAGTGTCGCGTCGGACCTCGACCGCACCCCAGCGGCGTGGCCGCTGGTCCTCCTGGCGGCCGTCGACACGGCGCAGGATCGCGGCGATCCGGGCCACGAGCTCCCGCGGGCTGAAGGGCTTGGTCATGTAGTCGTCCGCCCCCAGGCGGAGCCCCACCAGCAGGTCGGTCTCCTGGTCGAGCGCGGTCAGGAACAGCACCGGGACCGTCCGGTCGCGTTGGATCTCCCGACACACCTCGAACCCGTCCGCCCCGGGCAGCATCACGTCCAGCACGACCAGGTCGGGCTGGAGCCGTGCACACATGTCGATGCCGGTCGGCCCGTCGTGGGCCAGGTCGACCTGGTACCCCTCGCTGCGCAGCCGTGCGGCCACCGCCTCGGCGATCGCGACCTCGTCCTCCACCACCAGCACCCGTTGTCCCACGCCCAGCAGGGTAGGGAACCGCTCGTGCAGAGGTCCCCCGCGAGGTGTGAAGTTGTTGTGCAGACCGGTTCAGCGGCGCTCGCGCCGCGGTTCGGACTCCCGGGCCTCGCGGATCGCGACGCGGGCTTCGACGTTCCACACGACCATCAGCGCGATGAGCCCACCTGCGACGATCGCGATGCCCCAGTAGAACGCCGCCCAGTCCACCAGCGACCCGTAGGGCGGTGAGCCCGGGAGCCCGGCGCGCAGCGTGGGCAGGGCGAAGAGGATGGCGGCGAACAGCGCGTAGACCCAGAACGGGGGGTCCTTCGCGAACACGACGATGAACCAGGCGATCGCGGCGGAGCTCAGTGCGATCATCCAGACCAGCGCGATGAAGAACATCACCCAGATGATCACCGCCGTCCGTCGGCCCATGTCCAGATCGACGGTGGCGGTGTTGGGGGTGCGCTCGGCCTGCGCCTCGACGGTGAACTGGTCGAGGGCCACCCCGACCGACATGTCGAGCGGCAACGGCTCCTGGGACCGGATGGTGCCGAGGAGCGCGCCCAGCGACAGCTGCGCCTCGTACGTGTCGAAGGGGTAGCGGAGCTGCGATCCGCTGAGTCCCACCACCACGGTCGTGGGCTCCATCACCGTGCCGGCGTCAAACGTGCGGGCGGTCGCGCCGGACAGGTCGTTGACGACGAGCGTGACGTCCTCCTGGAGCCGGGTCCCGTCGGTCAGCGACCCCGAGGGGCGGAACACGAGTCGGAACGACATCTCGTTGCGCTGCAGGTCCATGTTGAGCGCCGTCGCCTCCACGAACAGCATGTCCTCCTCCAGGCTGCCCGCCGGCTCCACGACCGTGCTCGTCATGTCGGACGCGACGCCCGACCAGGTGATGACGGTCGCCACCACCGGCGCGAGCACCAGGAGGGCCAGGCCGACCCACCGGGTGCGTCGGGCGCGCTGCTCGGGCCACGGGCGCACCACGAACTGCTCCAGCGCCTGCCCGCTCGAGGCGACCGCCCGCACCGGGCCCCTGCGGATCGTGCGTCGCCGCCGTGGTGCCCGCGACGGTGGCGCCGGTTCGTCGGCGGGGTTCGTCCGGTCCACGGGCGCAGCCTACGGGTGTGCGCCCCGTCGCAGCGGTCCCTAGGTTGAGCGCCGTGAACGACGAGACCTCCCGCCCTTCCGACCCGACGCCGACCGCCGCAGGGCATCCGCCGCCGACGATCGACGTGGTGGGCATCGGCAACGCACTGGTCGACGTGATCAGCCACGAGTCCGACGGCTTCATCGACGACCTCGGGGTGCCCAAGGGCGCCATGACCCTGATCGACGAGGACCGGGCCACCTCGATCTACGACTCGATGGGTGCGGCGATCGAGATCTCCGGTGGGTCGGCCGCCAACACGATCGTCGGCGTCGCGGCGCTCGGTGGGTCGGTCCGCTACATCGGAAAGGTCCGCAACGACCAGCTCGGTGCGGTGTTCGCGCACGACATCCGCGCGACCGGCGTCCACTACGACCTGCCCGCGGCCGAGCACGGTCCGTCGACCGGGTGCTGCCTGATCGTGGTGACCCCGGACGCGCAGCGGACCATGAACACCTACCTCGGCGCCTCGGTGCACCTGCAGGCATCCGACATCGACCGCGAGGCCGTGCAGTCCGCCGGGGTGCTGTACCTGGAGGGCTACCTGTTCGACCCGCCGGAGGCACAGGAGGCGTTCCGCATCGCCGCGGGCTACGCCAACGAGGCGGGCCGGACCGTGTCGCTGACGCTGTCGGACAGCTTCTGCGTGGAACGCCACCGAGCGGCCTTCCTCGACCTGGTGGAGCACCACGTCGACCTGCTCTTCGCGAACGAGGCCGAGATCCTGTCGCTGTACGAGGTGGACGACTTCGACGCCGCTGCGGCCCGCGTGCGCGGTCACGGCGCGATCGCCGTGCTCACCCGTTCCGAGCACGGGTCGGTCGTCGTGACGGCCGACGAGACCGTCACGGTGCCGGCGCATCCGGTCGAGCAGCTGGTCGACACGACCGGTGCCGGCGACCTGTACGCCGCGGGGTTCCTCTACGGGTACAGCCGCGGGATGTCCATGGCGGAGTGCGGTGCGCTCGGGTCGCTCGCGGCGGCCGAGGTGATCTCGCACGTCGGCGCTCGTCCCCAGGCGGACCTGGCCGAGCTGGCCGGCGCGCTGCTCGGCACGGCGTGAGCGAGGGCGCTCCCGGTCGGGCCGAGCTCGCCGCCCGGATCGACCACACGCTCCTGATGCCGCAGGCCACCCGTGGCGAGGTCGAGCAGGCGGCGCAGGTCGCGATCGAGCACGGGTGCGCGTCGTTGTGCATCCAGCCCGACCAGGTCGCCTTCGTGCGCGAGCTGGCCGGCGACCGCGTGCGGATCTGCTCGGTGGTGTCGTTCCCCCACGGGGCGTCGACCGCTCGGGTCAAGGCCGACGAAGCTGCTGCGGCGATCGCCCACGGCGCGCACGAGATCGACATGGTCGCCGCGCTCGGACCGATCGCCGAGGGTGACCTGGCGCACGTGGCCCACGAGGTGTCGATCGTGCGCGAGGCCGTGCCCGACGTGGTGCTGAAGGTGATCGTCGAGTCGGCGTTGTGGACGCCGGCGATCCTGCGCGGCGTGTGCGAGGCGGCGGTCGACGGTGGCGCCGACTTCGTGAAGACCTCCACCGGCTTCCACCCCGCCGGCGGGGCGACGGTCGACGCGATCACCACCATGCGTGAGGCGGTCGGACGCCGTGCCTCGGTGAAGGCCTCCGGCGGATTGCGGAGCCTGGCGCAGTGCCTGGCCGCGCTCGACGCCGGAGCGGATCGTCTCGGGCTCTCGTCGACGGTGGCGGTGCTCGGCGAGCTCTGACCCGTCGGGTCGACCCCGGGGCTCTCGTCGGTGGTCGCAGTGCTCGGCGAGCTCAGCGCCTGAGGAGTGCGACGAGCTCGTCGACGACGGGCTGCTGGCGTGCCGAGGCGAGCTGTCGGGCCGCCGCCGGGTCGTCGGTGACCGCCTCGATCGTCTCGACGTAGTACTTCACCTTGGGCTCGGTGCCCGACGGGCGCACGATGACCCGCGTGTCGTCCTCGAGCAGCAGCCGGACGACGTCGGGTGACGGTCGGTCGAGCTCGCGCACGGCGATGCCGCCCAGCACGGTGGTGCCGAGGAGCTCCGCCATCGGTCCTGGCCCGTCCTGGTCGTCGCGGGCGCGGCGGACCGAGCCGTTGCCGGTCATGTGGGCACCGTGGGCCCGGGCCAGGTCGTCGAGCACGTCCCAGGCGCTCCGCCCCGCCCGCCGCGCGGTGCCGATCGCCACGAGCGCGGCGAGGGCCGCGGTGATGCCGTCCTTGTCGCGGGCATCGGCGCCGACCGCGTAGCCGAGCGCCTCCTCGTAGAGCAGCAGCTGGTGCCACTCCGGATGCGCCAGTCCGGGCCGGCAGAGCCACTTGAACCCGGTCAGCGTCTCGACGTGGTGCACGCCGGCCGCAGCGCACATCGCCGGGACCAGGCGGGAGGAGACGATCGTCGTGGCGATCAACCGGTCGGCCCCGACCCCGGTCGAGTGCTCGAGCAGGTCGGCGGCGAGCAGCGCACCGACCTCGTCGCCGGTGAGTGGGCGCCAGGTGCCGTCCGCGTCGGGCAGGGCCACGGCGAGGCGGTCGGCGTCGGGGTCGAGCGCCAGCGCCACGTCGGCGTCGATCTCGACCGCATGGCGCAGGAGCGCGCCGAGCGTCTCGATCCGCTCCGGGTTGGGGTCGGCGACGGTGGGGAAGTCGGGGTCGGGATCGTGCTGCGTCGGCTCCCACGAGAGCTCGACGCCGGCCATGCCCGCGATCGCTCGCCCCGCGAGGGTGGCGCCGACGCCGTGCAAGGCGGTCGCGGCGACCCGCATCGGCGCCCAGCGGCGCGTCGCGGTGACCCGTCCGGCGGCGGCGAGGTAGTCGTCCACGGGCGAGCCGTCGCCGGACGGACCCACGAGGACGAGCGCAGGGTCGCTCCGGCTCACCGGCGTCGACTCGGCCGGCGGCGACCCGTCCCGTGCGTCGTTGCGCAGCAGCGCACCGTCGACCGCCACGGCGTCGATCCTGGCGGCGATCTCCCGATCGACCGGGGCGACGATCTGCGCACCGTCCGCGGCGTAGACCTTCATGCCGTTGTCGGCCGCCGGGTTGTGGCTGGCGGTGATCATGAGGGCCGCATCGGCGTCGAGGGCGCGGATCGCGACGGCCGTGAGCGGCGTCGGGACCGGTTCGTCGAAGGACGCGACGCGCACCCCGAGCGCACGGAGCCGGTCGGCGGCGACCCGGGCGAACTCGGGGGAGTGGTGGCGAGCGTCGTGGCCGATCACGACCAGCGGCGGTGCGGTGCGCGCGTCGCGCTCGGCGCTGCGTTCGAGGAGGTACCGGCCGAACCCGGTCGCGGCCCGGGCGACCGTCACGGCGTTCATGCGGTTGGGTCCCGGACCCATCGGCGCGCGCAGTCCCGCGGTCCCGAAGCCCAGCTGGCGTCCGAACATCTCCTCGAGCTCGGTCGGATCGGCGCGCCGGACCACGCGGTCGAGCTCCTCGACGTGTGCCGCGTCGGGCTCCGCCGCCCGCCAGCGGGCCGCGACCTCGAGCAGTTCGGCGACCTCCCGCGGCGGCGTCACACGGCGTCGAGCGCGGCCCGCAACGTGTCGGTCAACGTGTCGGTCGCGGCGTCGGCGGCCTCGAGCACGTCGAGGTGGTCGATGCGCTCCTGCAGCCCGGCCGCCAGGTTCGTGACGAGCGACAGCCCCAGCACCTCTGCGCCGGCGTGGTGCGCCGCGACGGCCTCGAGCACGGTGGACATGCCGACCAGGTCGGCGCCGAGCACGTCGAGCATGCAGATCTCGGCGGGGGTCTCGAAGCTGCCCCCGAGCAGTCCGGCGTAGACCCCTTCGGGGAGCCCCGGCCGCCGCTGCGCCAGCTCGGCGCGCCACCGGGGCGCGTACAGCTGGGTCAGGTCGACGAACCGCGGGCCCCACTCACCCGTCGGCCCCGCGCCGACCATCGGATTGGCGCCGGTCAGGTTGAGGTGGTCCGCGATCACGACGGGGCTGCCGACGACCCATTCGGGTCGCAGCGACCCTGCGGCATTGGTCAGCACGACGTGGCGACAGCCCGACCGGACGGCGGCGCGGATCGGATGCACGACCGTCGCGGCGTCGTGGCCCTCGTACAGGTGCGATCGGCCGGCGAGCACCAGCACGGACAACGGGTCCCGGTCGGTGCGGGGCACCTGCAACGACCGCAGCGTGCCCGAGTGGCCCTGCACGGTCGGGGCCGCGACGCCGGTCAGCTCGGACGCCGGCATCTCGTCGACGACGGTGCCCAGCTCGTCGCAGGCCTCCGCCCACCCCGAGCCGAGGACCAGCGCGACCTCGTGCCCACCGAGGCGTCCGCGCAGCTCCTCGCCGGCTCGGGTCGCACGCGTGTAGGGGTCGTCCGGGTCGTCCACGAGGTGGAGTCTCGCGCCGGTCGCCCGACGACGTCGGCGCGACAGCTCCCCGGCGCGGACGGGCGAGGGCGTCGGTGCGGCCGTGGTCGCACCGGCCGTCGTCGAGGGGGCTGCTGTCGTCGCCGGGTCGCCGCCGGTACCCTTGGACGTTCCGACGCCCCGCCGTGGGCAACGATCCCCGGGGACCCGGTGCAGACCATCGAACGACCGACATCCCGGCCCGAGCGGCGATCGCCGTGGTCGGGCATGGCATGGGTGCTGGCGGCCGCTCTGGCGGTGCCGCTGCTGCTCATCGCGGTCCTGACCCGATGGGGCGTGCTGATCGCCGTCGGCGTCGCGGTGGTCGTCGGACTCGGGATCTGGGTCTGGCAGAAGGGCTTCGTCTTCGTCGAGATCGTCGCCTTCCTCATCCACTTCGACGGGCTGGGGGCGGGGCCGCTGACGGTGGGGCGGGTCATGGCGGGGATCGCCGCGCTCATCCTCATCACGAAGTTCATCAAGGGGTGGAAGCCGCCGACGATCCCCGTGCGCCACTGGGGGCCCTTGTGGGCATTGTCCATCTGGGCGCTGATCACGGGGTTCTGGTCGCTCGACTCGGGCGCGTTGTTCTACGCGTTCGGGATGTACGGCCTCGGCATGGCCTACTTCTGCATCACCGGCCTGCTGATCGACAGCCACCGCATCGTCCAGCAGTTCCTCCGCGCGTACTGGGTCGGCGGCCTGTTCGGCTCCGCGGCCGGGATCCTCGCGCTGTTCCTCGGAACCCGATCGGTCGGGTTCGGTTCCGATCCGAACTTCTTCGGCCTCCTCCAGGCCTCGATGATCCCCCTGACCGTCTACTACCGACGTCATGCGGTCACGCGGGGGGAGGTGTGGTTCTACTCGATCACGCTGGTGGTCGTGCTGGCCGGGGCCGCCGGCGCGGGCAGCCGCTCGGGCCTGATCGGCGGCGCCGTCGCGATCGTCGGCACCATGGTGACCCGGCCCGGCCTGCGCGCCGGTCGACGGGTGGTCGTCGGCGCCGGTGCGGTCGTGCTGGCCGGCTTCGCGTTCCTGGTCGGGTTCGTCGCCAACCCCAACAACCTCGAGCGTGGGTTCGCCGACCGCGGCGCCGGCCGCCTCGACGTGTGGACCGTGGTGACGGCGCTGGTCAAGGAGAGCCCCGTCCTCGGCTACGGCTTCGGTCAGCTCAAGACGATCATCCCCTCCAACCTGCTGCTGACGCCGGGGAGCCAGAAGCTCAACGAGCTCCGCCCCGAGGTGTACGCCCACAACACCTGGCTCGACATCCTCGGGGACCTGGGCGCGATCGGCCTGCTGATCTTCGTCTCGGTGTTCGTCATCGCCATCCTCGGGTTCGCGCGTCCGCGCTGGACCCAGACGCGGGAGCTCTCCACGACCCTGTTCGTCATGATGCTGCCCGTCCTCTCGGGCTCGTTCTTCCTGCCGCTGCTCAACAACAAGCTGGCGTGGGCCCTCATCGGGCTGTCCGCCTCGCTGGCGGTGCCGTCGGTCCAGGCGCGGTGGAGCGGCCTCGCTCGAGCGGTGCGCTCGCACGGCCCGCCGGGTGCTGCGACGCTGCCGGCGGTGCGCTCCACCGATCTGGACGCGGCGCCGGTCGTGCGAGCGGTCGGCGAACGGCCCGAGGCGCCGGGCGAGGAGGTGTGGGAGCCGGTGCAGCTCGCGCGCTGGGACCTGCGCATCTCGCGACGTCAACAGGTGGCCGTGGTCCTCACCGGGGTGATCGTCGCGTTCGTGGCGTTCTCGGTCGGGTCGATCGTGCCCACCACCTACACGGCGAGCGCCGGCGTCATCGTGCCGAGGGTCGACGGTTCCACCGGCACCGAGAACATCCGGTTCGACCAGGAGCGACTGCAGAGCGCACTGACGCTGGGCGTGTCGGGCGCGTACGCCCAGGAGCTGATCGATCGTGCCGGGCTCGACCTGAGCGTCGACGAGGTGCGGGACCGGCTCGACGCCACGCGCCCCCGCATGGGCCTGTACGTCGAGATCGCCTACACCGACACCGATCGGGCCAACGTCGAGGCGGTCATGCCCCACCTGATCGACTCGCTCGACCAGGTCTTCGCCGGGGTGCAGGAGCTCGCCGGCGACGACACCGAACAGGGGCTGCGACCGTTGATCCCCGGCGAGTCCCGCGTGTACTCAGGGCCCGCCTACCTGCACGCCTTCTCCGAGCCCGGGTTCGCCATCACCCAGCCACGGGCCGCGTGGTACGGCCTGGTCGGGTTCCTGGTGGGCGCGATGACGGTGCTCGGGTGGCTGCTCGCCGGACAGCGCCGTCCCCGGATCGCCAACTCCGACGACCTCCTCCGACACGTGGCGCTACCCGTGTGGGCGCACGTCGGTGGCAGCCGTCGGCGCCGGGCGACCCGGGACCAGTACGCCCAGGTGGTCGCCACGGCCCAGTCCGTCCTGGCGTCGGACGATCCGGTGCACCGGATCGTCGTGGCGTCGCCGCGACGGCAGCACCTGGCGCGGCGCCTTGCGCTCGGGCTCGCGGCCGAGCTGGCGTCGCTGGGGGTCCGGACGGTCCTCGTGGACGCCGACCTCGAGCGGCCGCTGTTGAGCGCGCGGATGGGCGGGTTCGGTCGCGCCGGGCTGTCCGACGTCGCTCGGGGCGCCGCGCTGGTCGACGTCGTGCGTCGGGTCCGGCGCTGGCGTCTGCCCAAGGTCGAGCGTCGGGTGCTCGGAGCGGCAGGGGACAACCTCCGGGTGGTCCCCGCGGGTCGGCGACGGGGCGAGGACCGCGGGTTCGCGCTCGACCAGCTCGACCAGCTGGATCGCGACGTCGCCATCGTCGTCCTGGCCCCGCCGACGCTCGGCGACCGCCCGGTGTCGGCGCTGCTGTCGTGGGCCGACACGCTCGTGCTGGCCGCGACGGTCGGGCAGACCAGCACCCACGATCTCGAGGATGCGGCCGCGCAGGTCGACTCGTTCACCGTGGCACCGGCCGGCGTCGTGATGCTCGATGGCTGACGCCGTCGTGTCGGCCCCGGGCCCGTGGGTCGACAACCACTGCCACCTGGACCTGGAGGCCGGCGAGGCGCAGGTCGCGATCGACCCGGTGCTGGAGCGGGCCAGCGCCGCGGGTGTCGTCGCCATGATCACCGTCGGTACCGACGCCGCGAGCTCGGCTGCGTGCCTGGAGCGCGCCCGGCGCCACCCGCAGGTGTGGGCCACCGCCGGCGTGCACCCCCACGACGCCTCACAGGGCACCAGCGAGCTGCGTGACGTGCTGGCCGCCGCAGGCGACAGCCCCGAGCTGGTCGCGATCGGGGAGTGCGGGCTCGACTACCACTACGACCACTCGCCGAGAGAGCGTCAGCGTGAGGTCTTCCGGGAGCAGGTCGTGCTGGCCCACGAGATGGACCTGCCGCTGGTGATCCACACCAGGGCCGCATGGGACGACACGTTCGACGTGCTCGACGACGTGACGACGCCCCGGCGCACGGTCTTCCACTGCTTCACGGGCGGGCCGCGTGAGGCGCATCGATGCCTCGAGCGCGGTGCGGTGCTCTCGATCAGCGGCATCGTGACCTTCCCCAGCGCCCAGGACGTGCGCGACGCGGTGCGCATCACGCCGCTCGACTCGCTGATGGTCGAGACCGACTCACCGTTCCTGACGCCGGTCCCGCACCGGGGACGCCCGAACGAGCCCGCCCATGTCGGCCTCGTCGGCGCAGAGGTCGCTCGTCAGCTGGACCGCGACGTCGCCGAGGTGGCGGCGGCGACCACCGCCACGGCGGCGCGCTTCTACGGGTTCGAGGTGCCCGGCGGGTGAACGCCGTGGCGCTGCCCCCGACGCGCGTGCTCATCGGCGTGGGCGTGACCCTGCTCGCCGTCGTCGTGCTCGGCGTGCAGGCGCTGCGCGGCGACGACGATCAGCCCGAGGCCGGCTCGACCGCCCCCACGACGACGGCCGTGGCGCCGACGACGACGCCCGAGCAGGCGACGACGAGCAGCTCCATCGCGATCCTGCCGGACTGGTACCCGAAGCAGTCGAGTCGCTACTCGGACCGCCAACCGGTCGTCACGGTCACCACCCTCGCCCCCACCACCACGAGCGACGACGACACCGACGGCGACGACACCAGCAGCGGCGGCACGAGCGACGGCACGGACGGCGACACCTGACGTGCTCGGCCTGCACGAGATCAACGAGCGCCTCGAGCGACACGGGCTCGACGCCCGTCGGTCGTTGGGACAGAACTTCGTCGTCGACCCGAACACCGTCGTGCACATCGCCCGCCTGGCCGGGGTCGGCGCCGGCGACCACGTCCTCGAGATCGGTCCCGGGCTGGGCTCGTTGACGCTGGCGCTCGCCGACGCGGGGGCATCGGTCCTGGCCGTGGAGAAGGACGCGACGCTCCTGCCCGTGCTCGGCGAGGTGCTGGTCGACCACGGTGCCACCGGGGTCGACGTGGTCGAGGCGGACGCGCTCGAGGTCGACTGGGCGGCGCTGCTCGACGCACACGGCGGCGCCGGCACCCCGAGGGTGCTCGTCGCGAACCTGCCCTACAACGTCGCGGTGCCGATCGTGATGGAGGTGCTCGAGCACGTGCCGAGCGTCGAGCGGCTCGTCGTGATGGTGCAGAAGGAGGTCGCCGACCGGCTCTGCGCAGGACCCGGTGGGCGCACCGTGGGCATCCCGTCCATGCGGGTCGCCTGGTACGCGTCGGCGCACGTGCTGACGACCGTCCCGCCCGAGGTCTTCGTGCCGCGCCCGCGGGTGACCTCGGCGGTGATCGGGCTCACCCGTCGGCCGCCGCCGTCCACGACGGTCACGCCCGCCGCGGTCATGGACCTCGTGGAGCGGGCGTACCGCCAGCGACGCAAGATGCTGCGGTCGACCCTCGGGGCGATCCCCGCTGACGTCTTCGACCGAGCCGGGATCTCGCCGACCGACCGACCCGAGCAGCTCGGCATCGACGCCTGGGTCCGCCTGGCCGAGGAGCTGCAGCGCAGCGGTACGGTGCCGTCATGAGCAGACGCGCGTGGACCCGGGGCCCGGCGTGACCGAGGTCCTGACGGCGCCCGCCAAGCTGACGGTCTCGCTCGCGGTGACCGGGGTGCGAGAGGACGGGTTCCACCTGATCGACGCCGAGATGGTGTCGCTCGAGTTGCACGACGTGCTCGAGATCGGCGACGGCGACCGCGTGGAGGTGGTGCGCGACGGTGTCGTCAGCGCCGCGGACGACGACGACCTGGTCGTGCGCGCACTGGCGCTCGTGGGACGTCGCGCCGCGGTGCGGCTCCACAAGCACATCCCGGCGGGGGCCGGGTTGGGCGGCGGGAGCTCGGACGCGGCGGCGATCCTGCGGTGGGCCGGCTCCACGGACGTCGAGCAGGCGGTCGGACTGGGCGCCGACGTCGGGTTCTGCCTGGCGGGTGGGCGAGCGCGGGTGCGTGGGATCGGCGAGCTGCTCGAGCCGCTGCCCCACGTCGATCGGACCTTCACCCTGTGGACGCCGCCGCTGCACTGCTCGACGCCGACGGTGTACCGGCGTTGGGACGACCTGGGCGGACCCCGGGGCGACCACGGCAACGACCTCGAGCCCGCGGCGATCGCCGCCTATCCGCAGCTCGCCGGGTTCCGCGACGAGTTCGCGGAGCGCACCGGCGTGCGCCCACGGTTGGCGGGCAGCGGGTCGACCTGGTTCGTCGAGGGCGCGTTCGACGGCCCTGGCCACGTGGTCACCAGGACGATCCCCCGCAGTTGAGCGGGATGCACAGCGAGTCGGCGTGATCGAGCGGCCCGGACGGGCCCGGGATCACTTGCCGCGAGCGCGACGCTGATGGCGCGTACGCCGCAGCAACTTCTTGTGCTTCTTCTTCCGCATGCGCTTACGGCGCTTCTTGATGAGTGAGCCCATGGCGTCGCCGACTCTAGGGGTCGGCTGTGCTCCAGCTCAAAACGGCGGTGTTTCGTCGACCACCCGGCGCCAGTACACTTCGCCTCTCACCCGTCGCCGGAGCGACGTGCCGCGCACAGGGGGCGGTGACGCCGGAGCGGACGACACCCCGAGGAGACGGACGACCGAATGACTCCGATGCGAACAACGTCCTCGTCGGTCGCCGGCTATGCGCCGGAGCCGGCGCCGGCCGTGGAGATGCGGCGTTCGGCCCGCCTCACGCGCACCCAGGTCGTCATCGTCGTGCTGTCCGCGCTGGTGGTCGGCGCACTCGCCGGGGCGATCGCCGCGGTCAACCCGCCGCTGTACAACACCAAGCGGTCCATCATCGCCATCTCCGGGGCGAACCCCACCGACAACGAGGTGCTCAACCGTGCCCTCGAGGCGCTCGTGTCCTCCGACGGGCTCGCGGCCGAGGTCAAGCGCCGTGGCCAGCTCCCGCAGTCGATCGACGAGATCAGCGGGATGATCGGCACCAGCCGGTCGCCCGAGTCGCCGTACATGGACATCATCGTGTCCAATCCCGACAAGGAGATCTCCGAGCAGGTCAGCGCGCAGGTCATCCCCGCGCTGCGGGCGGTGTTCGAGGGCGGCCAGGACGAGGTCCCGGTCGAGCAGAAGATCCAGGGGCCGATCTTCCAGGAGGTCTTCGGGCGTCCGTTGCAGACGACCTCCACGTTCCCGGTCTGGTTCGCCGTCCTGTTCGGCGCCCTGCTCGGCGGGCTGGTGCCCTTCCTGATCTTCGTGATCAGGAACCTGCGCAAGCCGGTGATCGAGTCGGCACAGGACATCACCGACGCGATCGACCTGCCGATCCTCGCCAAGGTGCCCGCGCTCGGCGCCCGTGGCGCGAACCCCCAGGACTCGGTCGCCGGCGTCGTCACCGCGGTGGAGCGGCTGAGCCTGAACGAGCCGGTGCACCGGCTCGTGCTGACCGGGTCCGGGCCGGGCCACGAGCGTGCCGAGCTGGCGCTGGCCCTGGCCTGCACGATCGCCCGCAGCTTCGGGCAGCCCGTCGCGCTGATCGACGCCGACCTCGACGAGGCGGCGCTGACGTCGCTCATGCGCACGAACGATGTGGCAGGCCTCGCGGAGTGCCTGGCCGACCAGCTCGATCCCGAGGCGGGCCTCCTGCCGGTGACCTCGTCGCAGCTGCCGTCGGTGCTCGACGGGCTCGACGCGCCCGACGGCATGGTGCGGCTCCTGCCGGCCGGCGTCGACACCAGCCGCAACATGCTGCGCATGCGGTCCACGTTCCACCGGGTGCTCGAGGGCCTCGCCGGCCGCTACGTGATCATCGTGAACGGACCGCGGCTGCCCGGGCCCGTGCCGACGTCGCAGCTGCTCTCGCTGGCGGACGCCACGCTCATGATCGTCAGCGAGGGTCAGACCGGGTTGAACGACGCCCGCACTGCGGGGGACACGCTCCGGTCGTTCAGCTCCGGATCCTCCGGCGTCATCGTGCTGCGCCGCTGACCGATGACCCAACAGGACGACGCGGGCAGCGCGGCACCGGGCGCCGACGCGCCACAGCAGTCGGTCGGCACCGCAGCGTCACGCGGGTTCCTCTGGGCCAACGTCGGCGTGGTGACACGCTACGTGTCGGCGCTGGTCCTCGCCGCCGTGCTGGCGCGGGTGCTCACGCCGACCGAGTACGCGGTCATGGTCACGCTGATGGTGGTGACCTACTACTTCGACAACGCCCTCGACATGGGCATGGGTGCGGCGCTGGTCTACGAGCAGGAGACCGGCATCACCCGGCGGGTGCAGGTGGCGTTCACGGCGACCATCGGGGTCACCGCGGTGATGGCGACCGTCGCGTTCCTGATCGCGCCAGTCCTGACGCGCTACTTCAAGCTGGACGGCTACGACACCCTCTTCCGCTGCCTGGCGATCGTGGTCCTGTTCTCGGGCGCCACGGCCATCCCTTGGTCGCTGTTCGTGCGCAAGATGGACTTCCGCTCGCGGGCGATCGTCGAGGTCGTGCGTGACTTCACGCGGTTCGGCCTGACGATCGGGCTGGCGCTCGCCGGCTACGGCGCCTGGTCCGTCATGATCGGCCTCATGGGCGCCTACGGCGTCTGGATGGTGATGACCTGGGCGCTGATGCGCTTCCGTCCCACGCTGACGTGGGACCTGCCGATCGCCAAGGAGCTGTTCGCCTACGCCTGGCGGATGGCCGGGTCACGCCTGCTCGGCGTCCTGTCGCTCAACGGCGACTACGTGGTGGTCGGCAACCGCAGCCCGAGCCAGTACCCGCAGTACTACCAGGCGTTCCGGCTGCCGGAGTTCGTGCTGGGGGCGCAGCTCAACGCCATGTCGGCGGTCCTGTTCCCGATGTACTCGCGCATCCGCTCCGAGGGGACGATGCCGATGCGCGAGGCCATGTACAAGGCGTTGCGCCTGGTCGCCCTGTTCTCGCTGCCGATGGGGGTGGGCCTGGCGCTCGTCGCCCGGGACGCGATCTCGATCATGTACGGCCTCGACGGTGAGACCGCAGCCATCGCATCGCAGACCATGGCCGTGCTGTCCCTCGCCGGCTGCTTCGCCGGGCTCGGGTTCGCGACGGGCGACCTGCTCTTCGCCATCGGTCGTCCCGGCGTCATGGCCCGCATCAACGCCGTGATGGTGCCCGTCATGCTCACGGCGATGTGGATCGTCGCCCCCAACGGCATCGTGTGGGTGGCGGTCGTGCACCTGGTGGTCGCCGCGGTGTTCCTGGTGGTGCGCCAGGTGGTCGCGAACCACATCGTCGAGGCGGAGGTGCGACCGGTGCTGGCGGCGCTGGTGCCCGGCGTCGTCGTCACCGCCTGCGTGCTCGCCGCCGCGCTGCCGGTCCGCCTGGCGACGCCGGGTGGCTTCGGGTCGCTGGTCATGATCGTGGCCGCCGGCGCGGTCGGCGGGCTGATCGGGTTGGCCTTGAGCCCCGGTGCGCGGGCCGAGGCGAAGGACCTGGTGGCGAAGCTACGCGGCTGACGCCTGGGCCGCGAGGCGTGCCGCCCGGCGATCGAGCATCCGCGCCGACACGACGGCCAGCGCGCCGACGGTCAGGCGGACACGTACGAGCTCCCGTCGGTCGGTGGCCCAGTCGGCCTTGTAGCTCTCGTCGCCGCGCAGCAGGTCGTACTCGTCGACCCCGTCCGCAGCGACGGCCTCGATGATGCGGGCACGCAGGACCGAGCCACAGCCGCGCCACTCCCGTTCCGTGCGCCGACCTGCCTGGTAGAACGAGACCGTCGACCCGGCGCGCAGGTCGAGCTCGGAGGCGACGGCCACGCCGTCGGCATCACGCAGCTCGAACAGCACGACGTCGCCGCTGGCGATCCCGTCGAGTGCGGCGTCACGCACCCGCTCCCAGCGTCGGAGGAAGACCGACCCCTCGCCCCACCGACCGTCGTGGAGCTCCGACAGCCGCTCCAACGCGGCCGCCGCCCCGGTCGGGTCCACCCGCACGAACGTGGCCCCCTGCTTGGCGAAGCGGTTGCCGGCACGCTTGATCGTGGAGCGCAGCGCGCCGGGACGGGCGGCCAGGTACTCGACGGCACCGGGCGTCAACCGGGCGTACGGCGCCGGCGACCGCTCCACCTCGTGTCCGGCCAGCACCCGCGCCAGCGTGCCGTCGGCCGCGAGACCGTCGAGCTCGACGATCCTCGCCCCGGGCCGACGCAACCACGCCAGCACGGCGCGGGCGACGGCGAGGTGGTGCTCGGGGGTCGCGATCAGGTCCAGGTGGTCCGGCGCGAGCGGGCCCTGGCCGACGCACCGGATCCGCTCGAGGGTCCACGGCCCCACCTGGCGCTCGTCGCGCTCGAAGGCGGCCCCACCGACCAGCTCCCCGCCCGAGAAGCACAGGACGAACCGAGGCGTCCCGGTCGCCGTGTGGCCCAGCCACCAGCTGCGCAGGAACGGGCTGGGGTGCGGCTGGGCCGCCGCCAGCGCGTCCCAGGCGGCGCGGTGGGCGCCGAGTTCCTCGTGTACCTCGACGATCAGCTCTGGCGACGACACCGGGGGAGTGTGGCCGACCCCGCCGGGTGGGGCAACCGACGGCCTGCGGGCGAGGTGGTCGGGGGCGGTCGCGGCGGGCGGATCGGTTCGGTGCGGGGGCGTCCGAGGTGTCCGTCCGGCCCCCTCCGGGTGGCCGTGGGTCGAAATGCCTACGTACTCCGGGTCAAATACCGACCCATGCCCTTGACGGTGGCGGCTGTCACACGTTTACTGGTCTCTGCGCATGGCGGGCCGTCACGGGGAAGTCGGCAGGAGTGCGCAGACGGCGGACCGGACGGCAGGCCATCCGGTTGTGATGCGATTGGGGCGAGATGTTGCGCTATTCCGAGGCTGAGGACCTGTCCGCCGGCGGTCACGTGGTGCCGATGTCGCGTCCTCGCACCGCCACGGACGGCGCCCTCGGGAGCACGGCACCGGTCCTGATCGACCTCCGGGTCGGCGCCGGGGACGACGCCTCGGTCCTGGTCCGCGAGCCCCAGAGCTCGGTCCCCCAGCAGGAGCGCCGCGCCGTCGGGCGGGTGCTGCGGATCCTCGGCCACCTCTTCGACGCCCTCGCCTTCGCCCTGCCGCTGCTCGTCGCCGGCCTCGTCACCGGTGAGACCCTCCAGCTCAAGATCATCGTGCTGTTCGCCGTCGTCGGCACGGCCCTGCTCTGGCCGACCGCCCGCAAGGGCCGCCTGGTCGTCGTGCCCTCCGAGGGCATGCTCAGCGTCGTCGGCAGGGTCGGTCTGACCCCGGTCGTGACGCTCATCATCATCTCGCTGGTCCGCATGGACGAGGGTCGCACGATCAACGTGCTGGTGATCATGCAGATCGTGCTCGCCACGATCCCGCTCATCCTCCTCGGTCGCCTCATCACCTTCCGCCTCGTCGGCGCCGCCCGGGCCCGTGGGTACGACCTGGAGGACACGCTCATCATCGGGACCGGCCCCGTCGGGGTCGAGGTCGCCAGCGCCCTGGTCGACAACCCCGAGTTCGGCCTGGTGCCCTGCGGTTTCGTCGACCGCTACGACGACGAGAGCCCGCTGCCTGTCGTCGGTCGCCCGGAGCACCTGCCCGAGATCCTCGCCCTGACCGGCGTGCGACACGTGATCCTCGCCTTCGGCGCCGCGGACGATCCCGAGCTGGTCGGCATCGTCCGACGCTGTCACGACCTGGACGTCCAGTTCTACGCCGTGCCCCGCCTGTTCGAGCTCGGCGTCTCGGCCGAGAACGTCGGCCACGAGGTCGACGGGCTCCCGCTGGTGCCCGTGCGCCAGCCCGGTGCGACCGCCAACCTGTGGCCCGCCAAGCGGGCGCTCGACCTGGTCGCCGCCAGCCTGCTGGTCATCCTGCTGTCGCCCGTCATGATCGCCTGTGCGCTCGCGGTCAAGCTGACGAGCGCCGGGCCCGTGTTCTTCCGCCAGGTGCGGGTGGGCATCGGCGGCCGGCCGTTCGAGATCCTCAAGTTCCGCACCATGCGGGTGAACGACGACTGCGAGACGCAGTGGTCGGTGCACGAGGACGACCGCGTCACCCGTGTCGGCCGGTTCCTGCGCCCCACCCACCTCGACGAGCTGCCGCAGCTGCTGAACGTCCTGCGTGGCGACATGTCGCTCGTCGGACCCCGGCCGGAGCGGCCGCACTTCGTGGAGCAGTTCGGCGCGGAGATCGACGGCTACCACTTCCGGCACCGTGTCCCGGTGGGCATGACGGGCTGGGCGCAGGTCAACGGCTACTGGGGCGACACCAGCATCGAGACCCGGGTCCGCCTGGACAACCGCTACATCGAGAACTGGTCGCTGTGGCGTGACCTGGTGATCGGGCTGCGCACCATCCCGACGCTCCTGGGCAAGCGACGCTGACCCGAGCACCCTCGCAGCGTTCGGTCCGCATCGGCGACGTCACGTCGCACGCGCCGTCCGCGCCCTCCCGCTCCCCGGACCACGTGTGAAGATCCTCGCCATCACCCCCCGTTTCCCCTATCCGCTGGAGAAGGGGGACAAGCTCCGCGCCTACCACCAGCTGCACGCGCTCTCCGCGCACCACGAGGTGGTGCTGGTCGCGCTCACCGAGGCCCCCGTCCCGGCCCCTGACCTGGCGATGCTCGAGGCGTTCTGCTCGCGGGTCCACGTGGTGCAGCGCACACGGCTGACGACGGCGCTGTCGGTGGCACGGGCCGCCGTCGACGGCACGCCGCTGCAGGTCGGCTACTTCCGGTCCCGTGCGGGACTGCGGCGGGTCGCGGAGATCGTCGCCGAGGAGCGTCCCGACCGGCTGTACTGCCAGCTCGTGCGGGCCGCGCCCTACGGACGGGGGTCCTCGGTGCCGAGCACCCTCGACTACCAGGACGCGTTCAGTGCGGCCGCGCTCCGTCACGCCAACACGGCATCGCCGTGGCTCCGCCCGGTGCTGCGCGCCGAGGCCCGTCGCCTGCGCCGGTACGAGGAACGAGTCGCCGGGTGGTTCGACCACCGGGTGGTCATCTCCGAACAGGACCGCGAGCTGCTGGGCCTCCGCGATGCGACCAGCGTCGACGTGCTGCCCAACGGGGTCGACACCGAGTACTTCGCCCCGGTGCCCGCGCCGGCGGACCAGCGTGCGATCAGCTTCGTCGGCAACATGGGCTACGCCCCCAACGTCGACGCCGCCGGCATCCTGGTCGAGCAGGTCCTCCCGCTCGTGCAGGCCCGTCGGCCCGGGACCGACGTGCTGCTGGCCGGGGCGCGGCCGGCACGTTCGGTGCTCCGTCTGGCGGGACCCTCCGTCGAGGTGAGCGGCTGGCTCGACGACATCCGCGACGGCTACGCCCGGGGACGCGTCATGGTGGCACCACTGCAGATCGGCGCCGGTCAGCAGAACAAGATCCTCGAGGCCATGTCCATGGGGGTGCCGTGCGTGACCACCGAGCTGGTGAACCGCGCCATCGGCGCCACCCCCGGCGAGGAGATCATGGTGGCGACCGACCCGGCGGCGATGGCCGACGCGGTGATCGAGTTGCTGGGCTCCGAGGAGCGTCGCGCCGAGCTCGGCGCGCGGGCGCGCGAGTTCGTGACCCGGCGCTACAGCTGGCCCGCGGTCGGCATCCGGCTCGCCGAGATCCTCGGCGCCGACTGAGGTCGCGGGTCCCTCGCCCGCCGGGTGGGGGAGTACCGTGGCCGTGACGCTCGATCGCGGGTAGTTCAACTGGCAGAACGCCTGACTTTGGATCAGGAGAGTGCAGGTTCGAATCCTGCCCCGCGAGCCATGGGTCACGATCACGAGTCGCAGGTGCTGTCCGCCGTCGTCCTCGCCGCGGGCGAGGGCAGCCGCATGCGCTCCGAGCGCCCGAAGCCGCTGCACCGGCTCTGCGGCAAGCCGATGCTCACCTACGTGCTGGAGTCGCTCGCCGACGTGCAGGTCGACCGCGCGGTGATCGTCGTCGGCCACAAGGGCGACTGGGTCACCAAGAAGATGCAGGAGCACGCGCACCACGTGCAGGTCGACTTCGTCGAGCAGCGCGTGCAGCGCGGCACGGGCGACGCGACGCTGGTCGGCCTGGTCGGTCTGCCCGACGAGGACGACGACGGCGACGTGCTCGTCCTGATCGGCGACGCGCCGCTGCTGCGCGCCGCGACGATCGCCCGGCTGGTCGAGCACCACCGCGACAGCGGCGCCGCGGCGACCGTGCTCACCGCGATGATGGACGACCCCACCGGCTACGGGCGCGTGCTGCGTGGCAAGGAGGACCGGGTCGTGCGCATCGTCGAGCAGCGCGACGCGACCGACGAGGAGCTCGAGGTCCACGAGGTCAACACCTCGATCTACTGCTTCCGGCGCAGCCTGCTGGCGCCGGCGCTGCGGCGTGTCGAGCCGGACAACAGCCAGGGCGAGTACTACCTGACCGACGTGGTCGAGGTGCTCGCCTCCGCCGGGCACCCCGTCGAGGCCGTCGTCGCGCACGACGCGTCGGAGACCCAGGGCATCAACGACCGGCTGCAGCTGGCCGCCGCCGAGGCGGAGCTGCGGCGGCGCACGAACGAGGCGCTGCTGGGGTCCGGCGTGACCATGGTCGACCCGAGCGCGGTGTACATCGACACGACGGTCGTCGTCGGCACGGACGTCACGCTCTTCCCCGGGGTGATCCTGCAGGGCTCCACCGTGGTGGGCGACGGGACCGAGCTCGGGCCCAACACCCGACTCGTCGACACCGCCGTCGGCGCCGACTGCGTCGTGGAGCAGACCACCGCGCGCAGCGCCCGCATCGGGGACCGCAGCACCGTCGGCCCCTACGCCAGCTTCGCCGAGGGCTCGGAACTTCCGGCGGACTCGGTGACCGGGCCGTTCTACACTGCTGACTCCGAGCTCTGAGGCTGGGATTCGAGCGCAGGCGGCTGACCTGCAGGGGAGGCACATCGGTGGAGCTGGTGACCAAGAAGCGCCTGACGATCGTGTCGGGCCGTGTCAACCGTGAGCTCGCCGAGGAGGTCGCCGAGCGGCTCGGGCTCGGGCTCGGGCCGGTGCAGCTCGCCGAGTTCGCCAACGGCGAGCTCCACTGCAAGTACGGCGAGTCCATCCGCGGCGCCGACCTGTTCATCTTCGGCAGCCACTCGAGCACCGCCGACATGTCGGTCAACGACGCCATCATGGAGCACATGATCCTGGTCGATGCCGCCAAGCGCGCCTCGGCCAAGCGCATCACTGTCGTGGCGCCCTTCTACGGCTACGGCCGACAGGACCGCAAGGCCGAGGGTCGCGAGCCCATCACGGCCAAGCTGCTGGCGAACATGTTCGAGGTCGCCGGTGCCAAGCGCATCGTGTCGGTCGACCTGCACTCCGGGCAGATCCAGGGGTTCTTCGACGGCCCGGTCGACCACCTGACCGCCATGCCGGTGCTGGTCGACTGGATGGCCCAGAACCTGCCCGACGACCTGGTCGTCGTCTCGCCGGACGCCGGCCGCGTGAAGGTCGCCGAGCGCTACGCCAACCAGCTGCACGCCGATCTGGCGATCGTGCACAAGCGGCGCGTCAAGGGTGCCAAGAACAAGGTCGAGGCCAAGGAGGTCGTCGGCGAGGTCGAGGGTCGTACCTGCGTGCTCATCGACGACATGATCGACACCGCCGGCACCATCGTCGCTGCGGCCGACCAGCTGACCGAGCGCGGCGCCTCCGCCGTCTACTGCGCGGCGACGCACGGCGTGTTCTCCGGCCCGGCGATCGACCGGCTCAAGAACTCGACCATCGAGAAGGTCGTGATCACCAACACGCTGCCGCTGCCGGCGGAGAAGCGCATCGACAAGATCGAGGTCCTGTCGGCGGCCGGCATCATCGCCGACGCCATCGACGCCGTGTTCGAGGACTCCTCGGTGTCGGAGATCTTCGACGGGCAGAACCAGAGCTGACCCCGGCGGTCCCGGCGGCCGGGTGCCGGCGGCCCGACCCTGTCGGCGGCGTCTGGCGTGGCCTGCGACCCCGCCGGTACACTCGTCGGTCGGTCCCTCCGCCCCTGCGCGCACCCGGGCCGACGTTCGTTCGACCATCCCCGCCCGCCGAGCCCCCGAGCTGCGGCGGGAACCCCAGGAGTCATCCCATGTCCGAGGTCACCCTCGCCGCCGAGATCGGCCGCACCACCGGCACCCGCCCCTCCCGCCGTCTCCGTGCCGAGGGCCGTGTGCCCGGCGTCGTCTACGGCGGTGGCAAGGAGGCCGAGACGATCACGTTCCGGCGTGCCGACCTGCGTCATGCCCTCAACACCGAGGCCGGCCGCAACGCGCTGGTCCGCCTCGAGTTCGAGGGGCAGTCGTTCCTGACCCTGGTGCGCGAGATCCAGCGTCACCCGGTGCGTCGTGACGTCACCCACGTCGACTTCCTGAAGGTCGACGAGACCAAGCCGGTCGAGCTGGACATCCCCGTGGTGCTCGTGGGCGAGGCCAAGCAGGTCACCGTCATGGGCGGCATGACCGAGCAGCGCGTCAACTCGGTGCGGGTGCGGGTCCGTCCCGACAACATCCCCAACGCCATCGAGGTCGACATCTCCGACATGCGCCTCGACCGCTCCATCCTGGTGAAGGACCTGGAGATGCCCGAGGGTGCGATCTCGTTGTCCAAGCCGCAGCAGGCCGTCGTCACCGCCGAGCTCACCCGCGCCGCGGTCACCAGCAAGTCCGAGGACGATGAGACGACCACAGAGGCGGCAGAGCCCGCCGAGTGAGTCGTGACCTGCTCGTGATCGGTCTCGGCAACCCCGGGGACCGGTACACGAACACCCGTCACAACGTCGGCGTCGTCGCGCTGGACGACCTGGTCGCCCGGCACGACGGCCGGTTCAGCCGTGACAAGCGCGCCGACGCGCTCGTGGCCGAGCTCCGCGTCGGGGACCGGCGAGTGACCGCTGCGTTCCCGACGACCTGGATGAACGAGTCGGGTCGAGCGGTCTCGGCACTGGTGCGGCGTCACGGGCTCGACGACTGGTCCCGGCTCGTGGTGCTGCACGACGAGCTCGACCTGGAACCCGGTCGGGTGAAGGTCAAGCTGGGTGGAGGGCTCGCGGGCCACAACGGGCTGCGCTCGATCACCCAGCACCTGCACACCCAGGACTACGCACGGGTGCGCATCGGCGTGGGACGCCCGCCCGGCGGCCCCGGGCGCGGAGCCGACTGGGTGCTGTCCAAGGTCCCGTCGTCCCAGCGCCCCGAGCTCGAGGCCGCGTGCGCTCGCGCCGCGGATGCGGTGGACACCATCCTGGACCTGGGTGTCGACGCGGCGATGCGACAGTTCAACCAGGCCGACTGAGCGGCAACCAGGCGGACTGAACGGTCGGACCCGCGCCTGTGCTCAGGCGAGCGCGATCAACGTCACCGCGAGCGCTGCGGCGCCGAGCCCGACGAGCTGGTGGCGCGCCATGCGCTCGCGGAGCACGACCCTGGCGAGCACGACGGTGGCTGCCGGGTACATCGCGCCGATGACCCCCACCACGCTCAGCAGCCCCTGCCGCGCGGCGAAGAGGTAGAAGATGTTGGCCGTCGAGTCCGTCACGCCCGCGAGCGCGGCCAGACGGGCGCCCTCGAGGCTGGGGGCCTCGGCGCGTGCACCGACGACCAGGACCATCGCCAGCAGCACCGCAGCGGCCCTCGCTGCGGCGAGCGGCCAGACGCCGCTGTCCTCGCCGGTGTGGCTGATCAGGGTGAAGAAGGCGCCGAAGCCCACGCCGGAGACCAGCGCGGCCACGACCGGCAGGCTGCTGGGACGCTGCGCCGCTGCGCGGTCGTCGACGGGCTCACGGCTGATCACGGCGATCGCCGGCAGCGCCAGCACGATGCCCGCCATGGCGAGCGGCCCGGGGCGCTCGCCGTCGGCGAGTCCGGCGGCGATCGGGACCAGGGCGGACACCAGGGCGGACACGGGCGCGACGACGCTCATCGGGCCCTGTGCCATCGCCCAGTAGAAGAGGGTCAGGCCCAGGCCGCCGCACAACCCGGCGGCCGCCCCCAGCCCGAGGTCCGATCCGGACGGCGAGCCGCCGACCACCAGGGCGGTGCCGACGATGACCACCAGACCGGTCCCCTGGGCGATCCCCGTGGTCCACTGCGCGGCGATGCGACGCGCGGAGAGCCCGCCGAAGAAGTCGGCCACGCCGAACAGGGCGGCGGAGATGGAGGCGAGCAGTGCGGGCACGGCCGCACAGCCTCCCACGCCGGGATGCGGTGTCGGTGACCCGCGGTAGGTTCCCCCCGTGAGCGATCCCACCCCCGTGCTCGCGCCCGCTCCACTGGGTGAGCTGGCGCCGATGCTGCGTTCGGAGCCCGGCTTGGTCGCCGCGCTCGGACGCTCCTCGACCGTGCTCGTCGTGCCCGACGCGGCGCAGGCCGTCGCCGTCGCCGGGTTGGTGCATCTCTCGCGGCGCACCCCCGTGGTCGTCGCCATGCCCACCGCCGCCGACGCAGAGCGCCTCGCTGCGGACCTGGTGGCGTTCCTGCCCGCCGACGCGGTCGAGCTCTTCCCGGCATGGGAGACCCTGCCGTTCGAGCGTGTCAGCCCCTCGATCGAGACCATGGGCCGTCGCGTCCGCACCCTGTGGCGCCTGCGCACCCAGGACCCCGGCCTCTCGGTGGTGGTGGCGACCGCACGGGCGCTGGTGCAGCGCCTGGGACCCCACGTCGAGGACGCCGAACCGATCGAGGTGGTCTCGGGTGGTCGCCTCGACTCCGACGCGCTCATCGAGCAGCTGGTCGGCATCGGCTACCGCCGCGAGTACCAGGTGGAGCACCGCGGCGAGCTGGCCGTGCGCGGCTCGATCATCGACGTGTTCCCCGCCACGGCCGACGCCCCGGTGCGCATCGACCTGTGGGGCGACGAGGTCGAGCGCCTGTGTGAGTTCTCGGTGTCGGACCAGCGCGCCACGGTGGAGCTCGACTCGGTGCAGATCTTCGGCGCGCGTGAGCTGCTGCCCAGCGACGAGGTCCGCGCACGGGCCGAGCAGCTGGTGGCCACCCAACCGTGGGGCCGCGAGCAGTGGCAGCGCCTGGCCGACGGCGAGGTCTTCGAGGGCATGGAGGCGTGGCTGGCGTGGCTCGCCGACGGCGAGCACGTCCTGTTCGACCTGGTCGGGCCCGGCGCGCAGATCCTCCTGGTCGAGCCCCGTCGCCTGCGTGACCGTGCGGGCGACATCGCCGCCGAGGAGGCCGACCTGGGCGCCTCGCTGTCGCGCACCTGGGGTCTCGTCGCCGACGGCGACCAGGCCGTGCCGGACCTGCCGCGGCTCCACGTCGAGTTCGACCGCCTGCTGCGCCACACCGACGCCCCGGTGTGGTCGGTGGCGCGGGTGCCGGACGCACCCGACAGCCCGCTGGTCGCCGCGCTGGCGTGGCCGCCCGCCGTGGGCGACGCCGAGGCGCTGCTCCGCCAGCTCCGCCAGGTGGTGGCCGACGGGTACACCGTGCTCGTGTGCGCCGACACCGAGGGCTCCGCGCACCGCCTGGCCGCGCTGCTCAGCCAGGAGGGCCTGCACTTCGCGGTGCACGCCGAGGGACCGCCGCCGACGGCGTCCGAGCTGCGCACCCCGGGCGGACGGGTCGTGGTCGCGTCGCTCGAGCACGGCTGCATCCTCCCGGGCGCCAAGCTGGCGCTGCTGTCCGAGTCGGACCTGACCGGCCGACGCCGGACCCATCGCCCCGCACGAGCCCGCCGACGCGACGCGCAGACCTTCTTCGAGGACCTCAAGGTGGGCGACCACGTCGTGCACCAGGTGCACGGCGTCGCCCGCTTCGAGGGCATGGTCACCCGGGCGATGGGCGGCGTGGAGCGCGACTACCTGCTGCTCGAGTACCGCGGCGGGGACAAGCTCTACGTCCCGTCGGACCAGATCGACACCATCCGGCTGTACTCGGGTGGTGAGACGCCCAAGCTCAACAAGATGGGTGGTGCGGACTTCAGCCGCACCAAGGCAAAGGTCCGCTCCGCGGTCGCCGAGATCGCCCAGGAGCTGGTCGTGCTCTACCAGACCCGCCTGGCCACGCCGGGCCTGGCCTTCAGCCCCGACACCCCGTTCCAGCGCGAGATGGAGATGAGCTTCCCGTTCCAGGAGACGCCGGACCAGCTCCAGGCGATCGAGGCCGTCAAGTCCGACATGGAGTCCTCGGTGCCCATGGACCGCCTGGTGTGCGGCGACGTCGGGTTCGGCAAGACCGAGGTGGCGCTGCGCGCCACGTTCAAGGCCGTGCAGGACGGCTTCCAGGTCGCGGTCCTGGTGCCCACCACGTTGCTGGCCCAGCAGCACTTCCAGACCTTCTCGGAGCGCTTCGCCGGCTTCCCCGTCCGCGTCGAGGTGCTGTCGAGGTTCCTGACCAACGCGCAGGCCCGCAACGTGCTCGAACGCCTCGCCGCCGGCGAGGTCGACGTCCTCATCGGCACCCACCGCATGCTGTCGGGTGACACGACCTTCAAGAACCTGGGCCTGCTGGTCGTCGACGAGGAGCAGCGCTTCGGCGTCTCCCACAAAGAGGCCATCAAGCAGTTCCGGGCACAGGTCGACGTGCTGACGTTGACCGCCACGCCCATCCCGCGCACGCTCGAGATGAGCCTCACCGGCATCCGGGACCTCTCGCTGCTGAACACGCCTCCGGCGGCCCGCCAGCCGATCCTGACCTACGTCGGCGAGTTCGACGAGCGGGCGGTGACCGAGGCGATCCGTCGGGAGCTGCTGCGCGAGGGACAGGTGTTCTACGTGCACAACCGGGTGCGCGACATCGACCAGCAGGCGGCGCGCCTGGCCGAGCTGGTGCCCGAGGCGCGCATCGCGGTGGCGCACGGCCAGATGGACGAGGGCACGCTCGAGCAGGTCGTCTACGACTTCTGGGAGGGCCGCTACGACGTGCTGGTGTGCACCACCATCATCGAGTCCGGCATCGACATGCCGACGGTGAACACGCTGGTGGTCGAGCGCGCCGACCTGCTGGGCCTCGGCCAGCTGCACCAGCTGCGCGGCCGTGTGGGTCGCGCTGGCCAGCGCGCGTATGCCTACCTGTTCTTCCCGAAGGACCGTCAGCTCTCCGAAGAGGCCTACGAGCGGCTCAAGACCATCGGCGAGGCGACCGAGCTGGGGTCGGGCTTCCGGATCGCCATGCGCGACCTGGAGATCCGCGGCGCCGGCAACCTGCTGGGCACGGGGCAGACCGGCCACGTCGCCTCGGTCGGCTACGACCTGTACTGCCAGATGGTGAACGAGGCCATCTCCGAGCTGAACGGCGAGCCGGTCGCCGAGCCCGAGGAGATCGTGCTCGAACTGCCCATGCCGGCGTACCTCCCGCCGGACTACGTCGAGCGCGACGACCTCCGCCTGGATGCCTACCGGCGCCTGGCCTCGGTGCGCAGCCGGGCCGACGTGGACGACATCGCGTCCGAGTGGGTGGACCGCTTCGGCCCCGTGCCGGACCCCGCGGACGCGCTGCTCAAGGTCGCCTACCTGCGTGCGGAGTGCGTGCGCACCGGTGTGCGTGAGATCGCCGTCACCAAAAGCCCGGCGCTCTCCGGTGGCGGGCTGCTCGCCACGATCTCGCCGATCGTGCTGCCCCAGTCCCGCCAGATGCGCCTCGCCCGCTTGTACAAGGGCGCGATCTACCGCGAGGAGGACCAGCAGCTCCGACTGCCGGTCCGTTCCGGCTCGGCGCTGGCCGACGAGCTGGTCACGGCGCTGTCGGAGCTGGTCCCCGCTCCCGTCGAGCCCGCCGACGGCGACGCAGGGGCCGACGGAGCGGGTTCCGCTGCACGCAGCGCGTCGACCTAGCATCGTCGGATGCGTCGTACCCGCACCCTGCTCCTCGTCGCGCTGGCCGGCGCCGCCCTGTTCGCCAGCTCCTGCGGTGCCACCGCGGACACCACCGCGGCCTCGGTGATCGGTCGGGACATCAGCGTCGACGACATCAACGACATCGTCGAGGACGAGGAGCTCATGACCCTCCTCTTCGGGGCCGCTGCGGACGACGACAACGAGAGCACCCAGTCGGGCCAAGTCGCCCGGGGCGTCCTGCTGTTCGAGCTGGAGCGCACGGTGTGGGAGGCCGAGGCGGAGCGATGGGGCCTCGAGGTGCCCGACCAGCTCCGCGCCGAGGCCGACACGCTGATCGACGAGCAGCTGGCGACGCTCGACCAGAGCCAGCCGAGCCCCGACGGCCGACCGCGGCAGCTGTCCGACAGCGCCCGCGAGCTGCTGGTGGAGTTCGTGGCCACACGGGGCGCCGTCGCGCAGCGGCTGGCCTCGATCGACGCACAGGACGAGTCGGACCTGCGGCTGCTCTACAACGGCGCCGCCCCGGCGTGGGACCAGTACTGCGTGACGATCGCGACCATGGGTCCCGAGCAGGCGGACGCGGCAGATGCCGCGCTGGCGGACGGTGCGACCATCGACGACCTCGCCGAGCGTGTCGACGGCGTGGAGATCGCCGTCGATGCGGCGCAGGCCTGCCTCGCGCGCACCGACCTGCCGCCTCGACTGCTCGACGTCGTGCGGGACGCGACGCCGGGGCGGACGAGCTCGACGATCGTGCTCGACGACGGCGCAGGTGGCGTGCAGGTCGTCGTCGTGCGCGTGCAGGAGCGACGGACGGTGTCGTTCGAGGAGGCACTCGCCACTGGCCAGCTCGCTACGCTCGCCGCGCGGATCGCCGAGAGCGGGACGGCCGCGTGGGCGCAGTACCTGGTGTCCGAGGCGGAGATCAACCCCCGCTACGGGTCCCAGGTCGGCACCAACCTCGCCGGTCAGGTGATCATCGAGCCGCCGCCGGCCCCCGAGCTGCCGCGTCGCGAGCTGTTCGCCGGCCTCACCGCTGCCGCGGACCAGCAGCTCGTCGCCCCCGACGCCGCCGGCGACGCCAGCGGCGGCTGACCGTGTGAGCGATCCGCTCCCGGTCGTCCACGTGGTCGGGCTGGGTCCTGGCGGCCCCGACCTGCTCAGCGTGGGCACGCTCGACCTGCTGCACGTCGAGCGGCCGAGGTTCCTGCGCACCCGTCGTCACCCCGCTGCGTCCGCGGTCCCCGACGCCGAGAGCTTCGACGCCGTGTACGACCGCTCGGCGCGGATCGAGCACGTGTACGCCACGATCGTCGAGGAGCTGGTCGCCGCAGCGACCGCGTCGGGCGAGGTGCTCTACGCCGTGCCGGGCTCGCCCGTGGTGGCGGAGCACACCGTGGAGCTCCTGGTGGCCGACCCCCGTGTCGACGCGGTCCTGCACCCGGCGCTGTCCTTCCTCGACCTGACCTGGGTCCGACTGGGCGTCGACCCGGTGGAGCTGGGCGTGCGCCTGGTCGACGGCCACCGGTTCGCCGTCGAGGCGGCGGGGGAGCGGGGACCCATGCTGGTCGGGCAGTGCGACTCGACCTTCGTGCTGTCCGACATCAAGCTGGCCTTCGAGGATCCGCCCAGCGTGCCCGTGGTCCTGCTCCAACGTCTGGGTCTGCCCGACGAGGTGGTCCTCACGCTCGACTGGTCCGAGCTCGACCGCACCGTCGAGCCGGACCACCTGACCTCGCTGTGGATCCCCCGCCTGGACGAGCCCGCGTCGGTCGAGGTCCGGCGCCTCGACGAGCTGATGCGACGTCTGCGCGTCGAGGACCCCTGGAAGGCCGAGCAGACCCACACCTCGCTGCAGCGCTACCTGCTCGAGGAGTCCTACGAGGTGCTCGAGGCGATCGACGCGTACGACCCGGAGTCGGGGGAGGGCGCCGACGAGCTCTGCTCCGAGCTCGGGGACCTGCTCTACCAGGTGGTGTTCCACTCGGCCATCGCCGCCGAGGCCGGGTGGTTCGCGCTGTCCGACGTCGCGTCGGCGATCCACGACAAGCTCGTGCGCCGTCACCCCCACGTGTTCGACGACACTGCGTCGGCCGGTGCCCCGTCGGTCGAGTCCCTGGTGAGCGCATGGGAGCTCGACAAGCGCCGCGAGATGGGCCGGGGGTCGGTGTACGACGGCATCCCGGCGGCGCTGCCGGCGCTGGCGCGGGCCTCGAAGGTGGCCCGCAAGGCGGACCCGACGCCCGCGACGTCGGTCGGCTCGCCCGACGACCCGCGCGACGCACTCGACCCCCTCGACGACGCGGCGCTCGGCGCGGCGCTGTGGGAGCTGGTGCTGCGGGCGCACGCCGCCGGTCTGGATCCCGAGGACGCCCTGCGCCGGGAGGTCGACCTCCGGCTCCGGGAGCTCCGGGCGCACGAGGGCTGACCGCCGCCACCGATGTCGCCCCGGCGGTGTCGACCTAGAGTCGTCCGCATGCCTGAACCGCTGCAGATCGCACCCGCCACCGGTCGCCTGGGGATCCTCACCCCCGGCATGGGGGCGGTGGCGTCGACCGCCTACGCCGGGGTGCTCGCCACCCGCAAGGGGCTGGCCGAGCCGATCGGCTCGCTCACCCAGATGGCCCACATCCGACTCGGCCAGCGCGACGAGGGCCGCAACCCGCTGATCAAGGACTTCGTGCCGCTCGCCGGGCTCGACGACGTGGTGTTCGGCGGCTGGGATCCGATCTCGCCCAACGCCCTCGAGGCGGCCCGCACCTGTGGCGTGCTCGACGAGCGTGACCTGGGTCCGCTGTCGGGCGAGCTCGAGGGCATCAACGCCATGCCGGCGGTGTTCGACCAGCGCTGGGTCAAGAAGCTCGACGGCGTGCGGGTCAAGACCGGCGAGGACAAGTGGGACCTGGCCCAGCAGGTGATCGCGGACATCGAGACCTTCCGGGTCGAGAACGCCTGCGACCGCTTGGTGATGGTCTGGTGCGGCTCCACCGAGGCGTACCAGGAGCCGACCGCGGTGCACGACACCGTGGAGTCCTTCGAGGCCGGGCTGCGGGCCAACGACCCGAACATCTCGCCCAGCCAGATCTACGTGTTCGCCGCACTGTCGAGCGGCGTCCCGTTCGCCAACGGCGCGCCCAACCTGTCGATCGACCTGCCCTGCATGGAGCAGCTCGCGATCGAGCGTGGCGTGCCGGTGACCGGCAAGGACTTCAAGACCGGCCAGACCCTCATGAAGACCATCCTGGCGCCCGGCTTCAAGGCGCGCATGCTCGGCATGCGCGGCTGGTACTCGACGAACATCCTGGGCAACCGCGACGGCGAGGTGCTCGACGACCCGGAGAACTTCAAGACCAAGGAGGTCTCGAAGCTCGGCGTGCTGGACACGATCCTGCAGCCCGACGTCTACCCGGAGCTCTACGGCAACATCGACCACGTCGTGCGCATCAACTACTACCCCCCTCGTGGCGACAACAAGGAGGGCTGGGACGCCATCGACATCTTCGGGTGGATGGGCTACCCGATGCAGATCAAGGTCGACTTCATGTGCCGCGACTCGATCCTGGCCGCGCCGATCGTGCTGGACCTCGCGCTGTTCCTGGACCTGGCCCAGCGCGCCGGCCAGGCCGGGGTGCAGGAGTGGCTGAGCTTCTACTGGAAGGCCCCCCAGGGCACCGGGGGCGTGCCGCCCGAGCACGACATCTTCATCCAGCAGACCAAGCTCAAGAACACCTTGCGCGAGTGGATGGGCGAAGCGGCCGTCACCCACTCCGAAGCCGGCTGAGCGGCACCGACATGGAACGATTCGTGCAACGGATGCTGCAGCGTGTGCTGGGCTTCGAGACGTACCTGTTCTGGTTCGCCCGACTCCGGATCGCCACGATGTCCCGCCAGCGCCGCTTCCGGGACCTCTTCCACTTCCTCGACATGTTGGGCCCGACCGACTCGGTCCTCGACATCGGGGCGAACGTCGGCATCATGACGGTGCTGATCGCCCGCCGGGTGCCCGGCGGCCACGTGGAGGCGTTCGAGCCGATCGGGGAGAACTACCGGGCCCTCACCCGCGTGGTGGGGCACTTCGGGCTGTCGAACGTGACGCTGCACCACCTGGCCCTCGGCGACGCGGACGGCGAGCTCGAGATGATCATGCCGGAGGAGTCCCACGTGCGCATGCAGGGGCTGAGCCACGTCGCGACCTCCGACGACGAGCCCGGCATCCGCTACTCGGTGCCGGTCAAGCGCCTCGACGACCTCGACGTGCTCCCGGGCCGCCGGATCGCCGCCATCAAGATCGACGTCGAGAACTTCGAGCTGTTCGTGTTCCGCGGTGGTCGCGAGCTGATCGCCGCCAACCGGCCGCTCGTCTACACCGAGCTCTGGGACAACGAGCGCACGACGGAGTGCCTGGAGATGTTCCGCGCCATGGACTACTCGGTGCAGGTGTACGACACCGAATCGGGATCGTTGCGCGAGGTCCCCGAGGGCCGCCAGGACGCCGGCGACTACTTCATGGTGCCTCGGTGACGAATCGGTCGGCGTCCGCTCAGGGGAACGCCGCCCACATCAGGATGCGCTTGAAGGCGTAGAAGTACGGCGCTGCGCCGCCGAGCTCCTCGGCGAGCAGCGCCCGGTAGCGCTCGGTGAACTCGGCGAACCGCTCGTCGTCGAGCACGGCCCGCACGCGGTTGAGCGCCGTGCCGGAGGTCCAGTCGGCGACCGCGTCGCTGTTCGCCATCTCCATGCCGTACACCTCGACCAGCACCCGCTGGTCGGTCGCGCCCATCGCCCACAGCGCCTCGGCGTAGCGGTCCGGGGGCAGCACCGACAGCAGCGGGTCCGGCGGCGGTGCGCCGTCGAGCACCGAGAAGAACGGCTCGGCGTGCAGGACCTCGGTGATCGCGAGGTGCGACGGATGATCGGGGTTGGCCGGCACCTGCACCGCCATCTGGCCGCCGGGGCCGAGCAGCCCCCGCCACCGCTGCAGCACCTCGACGTGGTCGGGCACCCACTGCAGCGACGCGTTGGCGACGATCACGTCCCATGGCCGCTCGGCGACGGCGTCCAGGGCTGCCGGGTCCGCCAGGTCGCCGAGGGCGACGTCCAGGCCGGCGACGTCGAGCTGGCGGGCTCGGTCGAGCATCGTGGCGGAGGCGTCCACGCCGAGCGCCTCGACCGCGCCCAGGGTCGTCATCGCCTCGGCGGTGAGCTCGCCCGACCCGCAGCCCAGGTCCAGGAGCCGTCCGCCGTCACAGGGGCGGACCATGGCCACGAGGTCGCGGAAGGGACGCGCCCGCTGCTCGGAGAACCGGTGGTAGCGGTCGGGGTCCCAGACGTCGGTCACGATCGGCTCCCTCACCTGTCGGCGTGCCACGACCGGTCGGCCGGCAGGGGCCAGAATAGGAGCAGATGACCACCGTCGTTCGGCCGACCGCGCCCCGGAAGCTGGGTTACCAGCCCTCGCTGGATGGCCTCCGCGCGCTCTCGGTGACCGCCGTGATCCTCTACCACGCAGGTGTCTCGTGGATGCCCGGCGGCTTCCTCGGGGTCGAGATCTTCTTCGTGGTCTCGGGGTTCCTGATCACGGCGCTGTTGCTGGAGGAGCGCTCCACCAACGGGGTCGTCGACCTCCGCCAGTTCTGGATCCGGCGCGCCCGACGTCTCCTGCCCGCCCTCTACCTGCTGCTGGCCGTGGTCTCGGTGGCGTCGCTGCTGGTGTACGACGACGCCGCCGGCCGACTCGGCGGCGACGTGCTCGCCGCGCTGGCCTACGTCTTCAACTGGTGGCAGATCTTCCTCGACGAGTCCTACTTCGCCCAGTCGGGGCGGCCGCCGCTGCTGCAGCACCTCTGGTCGCTGGCGGTCGAGGAGCAGTTCTACCTGATCTTCCCGCCGATCTTCGCGCTCGGGCTGGTGAAGATCGGCCACCTGAGGACGCGCTGGGCGGTGCTGGTCACGGGCCTGGCCTCTGCGCTGCTGATGGCCGTGCTCTTCCAGGAGGGCAAGGACACCAGCTTCATCTACTACGCCACGTTCACCCGTTTGTCGGGCCTGCTGCTCGGCGTGTTCCTGGCCATGGCGTGGACGCCGTGGCGCTCGCAGCAGACCGCGGCACGCAGGGCGGGCCCCGTGCTCGACGGGATCGGCCTGGTCGGGCTGGTGATCATCGCCTGGTTCGTGACGCGGGTGAACGCGTTCGACCCGTTCGTCTACCGGGGTGGCCTGCTGCTGCTCGATGTCGTGTGCATCACGGTCATCGCCGTGCTCGTGCACCCCGCCGCGCGGCTGTCGAAGGTCCTGTCGTGGGCGCCGCTCGTGTGGATCGGGGTGCGCTCCTACTCCCTGTACCTCTGGCACTGGCCGATCTTCATGGTCACGCGTCCGGGGCTGGACGTGCCCCTGGACGGTTTCGCCCTGTTCGTGTTCCGCATCGCGCTGACCGTCGGCGCCGCGGAGCTGTCGTTCCGCTTCGTCGAGACCCCCCTGCGCAAGGGGGCCCTGGGGCGCTGGTACTCGGACCTGCAGACCAGCGACGGAGGACGGCGCCGTGCCCTGGCACGCCGTGGCCTGTCGGTCGGGGCGGTCTTCGCGGTGCTCGTCGTGCTCATCGGCACCGGGCTCTACCGGGCCAGCACCAGCGCGGACCGGGACGAGATCGAGCTGGCGGCCATGGGCGAGGCCGCTGCGGACCTCGCCGGCATGCCGGTCGACCCCGATGACGACCCCTCCGCCCCGGTCACGACCGACACCACCACCACGACGACCACGACGACGGCGGCCCCGGCCACCACGGCGGAGCCGGGTGCGACCACCACGACCGCGGCACCGACCACCACGGCGCCCGCGCCGCCGAACCAGACGAACGCCGTCGCCGTCGGCGACTCGGTCATGCTGGGCGCGCAGTCGGCGCTCGCGACCGCCATGCCGGGCATCCGTGTCGACGCGAAGGTGGGCCGGCAGTTCAACGCGGTCAGCGACGTCGTCGGCTGGTACGCGAGCGAGGGGCTGATCCCGGGTCCGCTCGTGGTGCACGCCGGCACCAACGGCACCTTCAGCGACGCGGACCTCGACCGGATGATGGAGCGGGCCGGTGACCGCAAGGTCCTGCTGGTCAACGCGAAGGTGGCCCGACCGTGGGAGGGGCTGGTGAACCAGCGGCTCGCCGCGGCCGCCGAGCGCCACCCGAACGCCGTGCTCGTCGACTGGCACAGCCTGGCCACCGCGCACCCCGAGTGGTTCGCCGCGGACGGCGCGCACCTGCGCCCCGACGGCGCCCGCGCCTTCGCGGAGCTGATCCGCGGCCAGCTCTGAACCCGGCGCCGTCCGACGGCCGCGGACGGCGGTGATTCGGCGGCGCATCCCGGGGCTGGCATGATGCCAGCGGTAGTTTTCACCTTCGTCGCCCCGGCGGCGTCAGCTCGAGGAGTCGGTTCGCGTGAGCATCATCGAGGGCATCATCGGTCGTGAGATCCTGGACTCCAGGGGCAATCCCACGGTCGAGGTCGAGGTCGAGCTGGACTCGGGCGCGACGGGTCGTGCCGCGGTCCCCTCGGGTGCCTCGACGGGTGCGTTCGAGGCGGTCGAGCTGCGTGACGGCGACGACTCGCGCTACCTCGGCAAGGGCGTCAGCATGGCGGTCTCGGCCGTGAACGGCGAGATCGCGGACGCCATCGTCGGCTTCGACGCCACCGACCAGCGCGACCTCGACCGGGTGCTCTGCCAGATCGACGGCACCGAGAACAAGGCCCGCCTGGGCGCCAACGCCATCCTGGGCGTGTCGCTGGCGGTCGCCAAGGCGGCGGCCGACGAGCTCGACCTGCCCCTGTACCGCTACGTCGGCGGGCCGAACGCCTGCGTGCTGCCGGTGCCGATGCTCAACGTCATCAACGGCGGCGAGCACGCCGACAACAACGTCGACGTGCAGGAGTTCATGCTCATGCCGGTCGGCGCAGCATCGTTCTCCGAGGCGCTGCGCTGGGGCGCCGAGACGTACCACACGCTCAAGAAGGTCGTGCACGAGCGCGGACTGTCCACGGCCATCGGCGACGAGGGCGGCTTCGCGCCGAACCTCGAGTCGAACGAGGCGGCCGTGCAGCTGCTGCTCGAGGCCATCGAGCGCAGCGGTCGGGTGCCCGGCGAGGAGATCGCCATCGCGCTCGACGCGGCGTCGACCGAGTTCTTCCGCGACGGCCAGTACGTGCTCGCCGGCGAGGGTCGCTCGCTCAGCCCGACCGAGTTCGCCGACTACCTGGTCGACCTGTGCGATCGCTACCCGATCGTGTCGATCGAGGACGGCATGGCCGAGGAGGACTGGGAGGGCTGGGCGGACCTGACCGCCAAGCTCGGGTCGCGGGTCCAGCTGGTCGGCGACGACCTGTTCGTCACCAACACCACGCGCCTGGCCCGGGGCATCGCCGACGGCGTGGCCAACTCCATCCTGGTCAAGGTGAACCAGATCGGCTCGCTCACCGAGACCCTCGAGTCGGTCGAGCTCGCGACCCGCAGCAGCTACACCTCGGTGATGTCGCATCGCTCCGGCGAGACCGAGGACGTCACCATCGCGGACCTGGCGGTCGCCACCAACTGCGGGCAGATCAAGACCGGCGCACCGGCACGCTCGGACCGCGTCGCCAAGTACAACCAGCTCCTGCGCATCGAGGAGCAGCTGGGTGAGTCGGCGGTGTACCGCGGTGCCGCCGCCCTGGCGCCCCTCGGAGGGGCCCGCTGAGCATGGAGCTGTCGGTCCGCCGTCGCCGGGTCCTGGGCGTCCTGCTGCTGTTGGCGGTCGCCGCGGCGCTGCTGGCCGTGCCCGCACAGGGCTACCTGGCGTCCCGCGGCGAGGTCACCGCCCGCGAGTCCGAGCTGGCGGAGCTCGATCGCCGCAACGACGAGCTCGACCAGCACCTGGACCGGCTCGGCGAGCCCGAGGAGATCCAGCGCCTGGCCCGACGCGACTACGGGCTGGTCGAGCCGGGCGAGGAGTCGTACTCGCTCCTGCCGCCGTCGACGGCCGGGTTGCACCTGCCCCGGGGGTGGCCGTTCGACCGTCTGGCCGGCCCCCTGGAGCGCGCGGCGACCGGCGGTGCCTGAGCGACGGCGCCCGCCCCGTTCTGTGGTTCGGAACGAACCCCACGGGGTTCGTTCCGAACCACAGAACGGCGAAGAGGAAGTCGCGACCGGACCGCCGGGATCGCCGGCTGATGACTCCCGTGCTGGCCTCGAGGACGACGTCGCGATCGTCGCGGAGCTGCTCGGACGTGCCCCTCGTGGCGCGTTCGCCGTGGTGGTGCGCGCCGAGGACGGGACGCCGATGGTGATCCGCAACCAGCCGCTGCTCGACGACGGCACGCCGATGCCCACCCGCTACTGGCTCGTCGACCGCGACCTGAACCGCCGCATCGGCCGGCTCGAGGCCGACGGCGGCGTCCGCACCGCAGAGGCGGCGGTCGACGCCGCCGAGCTCGCCGCCGCCCACGAGCGCTACCGGGCAGAGCGTGACGCGCAGCTCCCGGTCGACTGGGACGGACCCAGGCCGTTCGGTGGGGTGGGCGGTACTCGCCGTGGCGTGAAGTGCCTGCACACCCACTACGCCTGGTACCTCGCCGGGGGCGACGACCCCGTGGGACGCTGGGTCGACGACCAGCTCGCCGCCACCGACGCACCGACCGGCCGTCCCGCTGCCGATCCGCCGACCGACCCAGGAGCCTCCTCGTGAGCGACCGCCTCTACGCCGCCGTGGACTGCGGCACCAACTCCACCCGACTGCTGATCTCCGACGGACGCTCGCAGATCGAGCGCCACATGCGGGTGACCCGACTCGGCGCCGGCGTCGACCGCACGGGCCGACTCGACCCCGAGGCGATCGAGCGGACGCTGTCGGTCATGCGGGACTATCGCGAGATCATGGACCGCTACGAGGTCGCCGGCGTGCGCATCGCTGCGACCTCGGCGTCGCGCGATGCGGCCAACCGCGAGGACTTCTTCGGCCCCGCGACCGACATCCTCGGCGCGGTGCCAGAGCTGATCAGCGGCAGCGAGGAGGCCGAGCTGAGCTTCCGTGGTGCGACCGCCGACATGGGCGAGCTGCCGGGACGCTCGCTGGTGGTGGACATCGGCGGGGGGTCGACCGAGTTCGCGCTCGGCGGTGACGAGCTGGAGTCGTCGCTGTCGGTCGACATGGGCTGCGTGCGCATGACCGAGAAGCACCTGGAGCACGACCCGCCGCTGCCCGAGGAGCTGACCAACTGCCTGGCCGAGGTCGAGCAGCACCTCGACGACGTGGCGCGTGAGGTGCCCGGTGCCGGATCGGCCGATCGGTTCATCGGTCTGGCCGGCACGGTCACGACGGTCGCCGCGGTCGAGCTCGGCCTGCTCGAGTACGACCGTGACGCGATCCACCACTTCGTGCTCACCCGCGAGGCGGCCGAGGACGTGTTCCGCACGCTCGCCACCGAGGCCACCGAGGCGCGTCGCCACAACCCCGGCCTCGACCCCGGTCGGGTCGACGTGATCGTCGGTGGCTGCTGCGTGCTCGTGGGGATCTTCCGCTACTTCGGCTTCCAGGAGTGCATCGTCAGCGAGGCCGACATCCTCGACGGACTGATCCTCAGCCAGATCGACGGCGTGCACGGCTGAGTCCGTCGAGCCGTGTCTCTGTAGGCTGCGCCCGGTGCTGCGCCGCAAGACCTCCTACGACCCGACGGGCACCGTCGCACTGCTGCACGGCCGTCGCGTCCTGTTGCGGCCGCTGACGCTGCACGACTTCGACGAGTGGCGTGAGGTCCGTCGGCGCTGTCACGACTGGCTCACCAAGTGGGAGCCCCAGCGCATCCCCGGTCAGCCCGACACCGTCGAGGACCGCCAGGCCTTCTCGGCCCGGTGCTCGGTGCGCATGCGCGAGATCCAGCTGGGCACCGGGTACGGGTTCGGCATCTTCGTCGACGGCGCGTTCGCCGGCGAGATCAACGTCAACTCGATCCACCGTGGCGCCCACCAGAACGCGTACGTGGGGTACTGGATCGACCAGCGGATCGCGGGTCAGGGCTACATGCCCGAGGCGGTCGTCGCCGTGCTGCAGTTCTGCTTCGAGCAGCTCGTGCTGCACCGCGTGCAGATCTCGGTCATCCCGCGCAACGCCTCCAGCCGACGGGTCGCGGAGAAGCTCGGGCTGCGCGAGGAGGGGATCGCCGAGCGATACCTGGAGATCAACGGCGTGTGGGAGGACCACATCCGCTACGCCATCACCGTCGAAGAGTGGCAGGTCCGCCGCGACGAGCTGCTGACCGACTGGATCTGGTGATCCTGCGATGACCGCCGGCGCATGACCGTCCGCCGATGAGCGACCGACCTGCGGTCCCGCAGCGGCGGGAGCCCCCGGCGTTCCGGCGCTGCAGGGTGCTGCGTGCCCATGTCCGAAGCACCGCGATGGTGCGGGTCGTGCTGGGCGGTCCCGAGCTCGTCGGGTTGGACCGTGGCGCGCCGGGCTCGAGCGTGCGGCTGCTCCTGCCGCGTGACGACGGCGAGCTCGAGCTCCCCGAGTGGACCGGCAACGAGTTCCGCTGGGGCGACGGCACCCGGGCACGCATCCGGACCCTCACCCCGCTCGAGGTCCGCACCGGCGACGCCGCAGCGGAGCTCGACCTCGACATCGTGCTGCACGGGACGTCACCGCTGACGAAGTGGGCGCGCGCCGCGCTGGCGGGCGAGGCGCCCGAGGCGGCGGTCTCGGGGACGGCCAGCGGCTACGAGGTCGACGCAGCGGCCCGCTCCTTCGTGCTGCTCGGCGACGAGTCCGCGGTCCCGGCGATCACCACGCTGCTCACCGCGCTGGCACCGACGGCGTCCGTCGTGGTCGTCGTCGAGCGCCGCGTGGACGCCGAGCCGGTCGAGCTGCCGGCGCACCCCGGTGCGAGCGTCAGTTGGACGGTGCTGGCGCCGGACGCCGCGCCGGGATCGACCCTCGTCGATGCGGCAGGCGAGCTCGAGCTGGCGCCCGACACACGGGTCTGGGCGGCCGGGGAGGCCGCCGGGGTGCAGCGGCTGCGCAAGCTGCTGCTCGACGGTCGCAGCGTGCCGAGGTCGCACGCGTCGATCCGGGGCTACTGGAAGGCCGGACGCGACGGGACCTGATCGGTCCCGTCGAGCCCCTGCTCACTCAGCTCCGCTCATCCGGGTCCTGCTCCCGCGGATCGTGCTCATCCAGGGCGTGCTCGTTCAGGACGTGCGTCGACGGGCGCGCAGGACGACGTCGTCGACGTGGTGGCCGCCCGATGCGGCCCCCGGCGGTCGCGGCCGCGTCTCGTGCAGTTCGATCTCCCACTGCGGGTCGTCCGCGAGCGCTGCCGCCACGTCGTCGGAGCGCACGTAGGCATCGGGGTCGAACGCCCTGGCGTGCGTGGCCGGGTCGATGGGGGTCCGCAGGGGCGTCAGGTCGTGGCCGACCACGAGCAACGTGCCGCCCGGTGCGACCGCGCCGAGCAGATTCCGCACCCCGCGGCCGTCGGGGGTGCGGGGGAGGGAGGCGTACTGCGCCGAGACCAGGTCGAACGCGGCGTGCTCGAACGGGTCGAGCGAGTTCGCATCCGCACGGAGGCAACGGATCTCGAGCTGGCGACGGTCGGCCTCCGCCGCGATGTGGTCGAGCCCCCGTTGCGAGATGTCGTTCGCGGTGACGTCCCACCCCTGCTCGGCCAGCCAGACGGCGTCACCGCCCTCACCGGCACCGACGTCCAGGGCCCGCCCTGGCGCCAGCCCCTCGACCTCGGCCACCAACGTGCCGTTCGGGTTGCCGCTCCAGATCCGCTCGCCGCCGTAGCGGTGGTCCCAGTCGGCCTCGTTGCCCGGCACCACCACGACGGCGCCGAGGTCCTCGTGGGCCAGGTCGGCGCAGACCATGGCGCCGATCCAGCTGCCGTTGGCGGCCGCACCGAGCACCTGCTGGCTCGGGTCGGTGACGTTGCCGGCGGCGAACATGCCGGCGACCGACGTGGCGCCCGTCGCGTCGGTGTCGAGGACGGCGCCGAGTCCGCTCGGATGGTCGACCGTGGCCGGACCGAGCGAGGCGAAGGGGTCGACGCGCACGTCGAAGCGTGTGCCCACCACGACGGCGTCGGCGTCCAGGCGGGTGCCGCCCTCGAGCTCGACCGCCCCGACGCGCCCGTCGTCGCCGGTGACCACACGCCGGACCCGTGCGTCGAGGATCGTGACCCCTGCGTCGCGCAAGGGCCCGACGGCGGGCGCGTCGGCGTCGACGTCGGCGTGCAGCACGACCGTGAGGTGCTCGGTGAGGTGATGGAACAGCAGGGCGGTGTGCAGCCCCAGCGGGTGGGTGACGATCTGGACGAGTCGGCGATCCCGGACCTCGTAGCCGTGGCAGAAGGGGCAGTGGATGACGTCGCTCCCCCAGTGCTCGGCGACCCCGTCGATGTCGGGCAGGACGTCGACGAGCCCGGTGGCAGCGAGCAGGCGACGGGCGACGATGCGGGTGCCGCCGGCGAGCTCGAGCCCGAAGCGGTCGTCGTCGCGACGGGTCACGTCGAGCACACGTCCGGGGAGCACCTCGCCGCCGTAGCTGCGGACCTCCTCGCGTCCGGCGGCGACGAGCTCGGACGGCGCCACGCCGTCATGGCCGAGGTAGCCGTGCATGTGGGCGGCCGGGGCGTTGCGGGGACGGAGGTCGTCGATGACGATGACCGACCGGCGCTGCCGGGCGATCTGCAGCGCCGCCGCGAGCCCCGCCGCCGAGCCACCGACGACCGCGACGTCGCAGTGGCGCTCGAGGGTGGGGGGCGTGTGCTCGGTGGAGGAGGAGACGTGCTCGTGCATGTGGCCGAGGATAGAGTCCCTCTCAAGAAGCGCAAGGGCCCTTGCAGAATTCGCAAGACGGCCGGTGTGACCGACAGCGGAGCGACGGATGGCCGACACCGAGGGGATCGAGCAGGTGGTGCGGACCCGGTTGCGCGGGCTGCGCCAGACCATGGGCCTCTCCCTCGACGAGCTCGCGGCGCGCACCAACCTCAGCGCGTCGACCATCAGTCGGGTCGAGACCGGTCGGCGCACGATCAGCCTGGACGTGCTGCTGCCGCTGGCGGCGGGACTGCAGGTGGACCTCGACGCCCTGCTCGACGTCCACAGCGACGACGACGTGGTGATCCGGCCCACGCCGAGCTGCTCCGGGACGTCGACGACGTGGATGCTGAGCCGTCCGACCAGCGCGACGCTCGCCATCAAGATGCGCCTCGAGCCGACCGACCGGGTCCCCGAACGGCAGATCCACCCCGGACACGACTGGTTCGTCGTCATCGAAGGTCGCGTGCGACTGCTGCTGGGCGAGCGCGAGATCGTGGTCGAGACCGGCGAGGCTGCGGAGTTCGCCACCATGACCCCGCACGCGATGGTCGCCATCGACGGGCCCGCCGAGCTGGTCATGATCTTCGACCGCGACGGCCAGCGGGCCCATGTGCACCGCGACCCGAGTACCTGACGGAGCCCCTGACCCCGCTCGAACCCTCGCTCCCCGCTCGTTCTGTAGTGCGGATCCCGACCCACAGGTCGGAATCCGCACTACAGAACGGGAGAGGGCAAAGAGGGGCAGGCCGTCAGGGAGTGCGCGAGATCCGGGCCTGCAGCTCGGCGAGGCGCTCGGCGAACGCCGGCTGGTCCATGGACCAGAGCTGGTCGCCCAGCTCCCGCTCCACCGCGTCGGCGTGCTCGTCGATGGCCGCGACGTCGGCGATCGTCGCCCCGATGCGGCGGGTCAGCTCGGGCGGACCGGCGGCGGCACGCGACGCCATGGCGATCGCGGCGTCGAGCAGCTCGTCGTCGGGCACGCAGCGCCACACCAGCCCGATGCGCTCCGCCTCGGCGCCGTCGAGGCGCTCTCCGAACACGACCATCGCCGTCGCGGCCTGCGGTCCGACGATGCGGCGCAGCATCCACGTGTGCCCGCCGCCGGGGTGGATGCCGAGGTCCAGGAACCGCGTGTCGAACCGGGCGGCGTGGCCGGCGAGGCGCACGTCGGCGGCGAGCGCCAGGTTCATGCCGGCGCCGACCGCCGCACCGTTGACCGCGGCGATCGTCGGCAGGGGCGACGCGGCGACCCGCAGGAAGCCGTCGTAGATGGCCAGCAGGCCCTCGCGCCGCGACTCGCCGAGCTGGGTGAGGTCCGCGCCGGCGCAGAACGCGGGTGACGCGCCGGTCACGACCACCGCGCCCACGTCCGCGTCGGCCTCGAGCTCGTCCATGGTCGCAGCGAGCTCGGCGCACAGGTCGCGGCTCAGCGCGTTGCGGCGCTGCGGGTCGTCGAGGGTGATCACGGCGACGCGGTCGTGACGGTCGGTGCGGATGAAGGGCACGGTGGCTCCTGGGGTCCGGCGGTGTCCTGCGTGCAGCGGGCGACGAGCGGGTACGGTGCCACGCCGTGAGGATCCTCGTGGTGGCCGAACAGTATCCCTGGCCCGCGGTGGACGGGTACCGACAGCGGCTGCACCACCTGATCAGCGGACTGACCGCCGCGGGCGCGGTCGAGGTCGTCGCGCTCGATCGACGTCCCGCCGGCATGGACGGCGCGGACGAGCACCGACCCGAGGGGCTCGACGTGGTGGCGGTCCCGGTCGGCGCGGACGCAGCGTTGTCCGCGTGGCTGCCGACGTGGGCGCGGGGTGGGCCGCCACGCCGGGTGCTCGGACCCGACTGGTCGGGGGTCGAGGCCGAGCTCCGTCGGCGGATCGCCACGGGCGCTGCGGTCGACCTGGTCTGGTACGCGCACGTCGACTCGTGGTTCCCGTTGCACGACGTGGTCCGGCAAGCGTCGGCCGCCCGAGCCGACGCCTCGGGCGCGCCGGCAGCGATCGTCGACTTCGACAACCTCGAGCACCTGGCGCTCCGGCTCCGCCGGACGACCCCGCCGCGGATCGAGCCGGACGCGGGCGCCAAGGAGAAGGTGAGGACCGTCGGGCGTTGGGCGGTGTCACGCGGCTTCGACCTGGTCGACGAGCGCCGCTGGGACCGCCTCCAGCGGGCCTGCGCGGCACAGGTCGACCATGTGGTGGTCTGCAGCGAGCTGGACCTCGAGCGCTCGGGCTGCCCCAACGCGGTCGTGATCGGCAACGGCGCGAGCGCGCCCGAGCGTGTGCACCCGGATCGCACCGGGCTACGCGGCGACGTGCCGACGATGTTCTTCGTCGGGGCGCTCGACTACGAGCCGAACACCGAAGCGGTCGAGTGGTTCGTGCGCGAGGTCCTGCCCCTCGTCCGCGCCGCGGTGCCCGACGCTCGTCTGCGCATCGTCGGTCGCGGCGCCGAGAGGGTGGCGTGGACCGGCAGCGAGGCCGGCGTGGACCTCGTCGGACCGGTCGAGGTGCTCGGCGACGAGCTGGACCGGGCGGACGTGTCGGTCGTGCCCATCCGGGTCGGTGCGGGGACCCGGCTCAAGGTCGTCGAGGCCCTGGCCAACCACCTGCCGCTGGTGACCACGACCGTCGGCTGCGAGGGCATCGCGGTCCGTGACGGGGTCGACGCGCTGATCCGTGACGACGCGGCGGGGTTCGCGGAGGCCTGCATCGCGGCGCTCCGCGACGGCGAGCTGCGCCAACGGCTCGCGGACGCCGGCGCGCAGCTGTTCCGCGACCGCTACGACTGGCGCAGCATCGAGGAGGAGGTGGCCGCGCTGGCGCGACGCAGCGCTCAGGGACGGTCGCGCAGCACGGCGGGGGAGTGACGGAAGAACTGCTCGACGTCGCGCTCGTAGCGGTACGACGGCTCGCTGTCGCCGACGGTCCGACGGAGGCGCAGCGCCTGGATGAACGCCTCGATCGCCTCGGCCGAGCTGTACTCGTAGCGGAAGCCGAACTCCTTGAGCCGACGGTTGTCGACCCCTCGGCCGTACTTGAGCAGACCCAGGTACTCGTCGGGCACGTCCGCCAGGCCCACCGTGCGGAAGGGGCTGGTGAGCATCGAGGTGCCCACCGGCGGCAGGGCCACCGTGCGCTTGCCGCAGAGCTTGGCGACCTCGGACCACGGCAGCAGCCCGTCGCCGGCGACGTTGAACACGCCGGGCAGGTCGTGGTCGAACGCGAAGAGGATCGAGCGGATGACGTCGTGCTCCTGGACGAACTGGAAGCGCGGGTCGAAGCCGAAGATCGACGGCACCACCGGGAGCTGCAGCAATCGGGTCAGCGGGGTCTCGAGCTCGGAGCCGATGACGTTGGAGAACCGCATGAGCGCGACGTTCACGTGCGGGTTGTCCTCGGCGAAGTCGCGCACGTAGCCCTCGACCGCCTCCAGGCTGCGCTCGATCGGCGCACGCGACGGCCGGGAGCGCGGCGTCTCCTCGGTGAACCACACGGGGTCCTCCGGCGCGCACCCGTAGACCATCGTCGAGGACTTCACGATCACGTTGCGGACCGTCGACGACGTGGCCGACGCCGCCGCGAACAGGTTCATCGTGCCGATGACGTTGATCTCGTGCATGGCACGTTTGGACATCTGGGTGGGGTCGACCACCAGGAAGGTGTGGATGATCGTGTCGACCTGGGTGGCCCGCACGATGCGCGACAGGATCGAGTAGTTCGCGTCGACCCGGACGTACTCGGTCCGTTCGAGCTCGACGGTGGGCTCGGTCGTGTCCAGTCCCACGATCACGTCGACGTTGGGGTCCTGCTCGAGCGCCTGCGCGACCCGGCCACCCCAGAAGGTGCCGAGGCCGGTGACCAGCACCCGCCGTCCGACGCGCTCGCCGCTCACCCGAACCACACCGATCGGCGTGCCCGCAGCATCTCGTACAACGCGGCCTGGATGTGGTCGCGGATCGCCTCGGACTCGTCCATGATGCGCGATCGCGAGTAGCGCTCCTTGCCCGGCGGCACGTCGAAGTACACGGGGTCGAGCACCTTGAGCTTGAACTTGGCCGGAAAGTACGCCGCGACGCCGAGCGGTCCCGCCACCAGCATGTTCGCGGTGAGCGGCATGTAGGGCAGGCCGAGCGCACGGGCGATCGAGGGGATCCGGACGAGGGTCGGCATGGACTCCTCGGCCCCGATCACGGCGATCGGCACCACCGGGACCCCGGCCCGCATGGCGATCTCGACGAAGCCGCCGCGGCCGAAGCGCCGCAGCTGGTAGCGCTCGTCGTAGGTCTTGGCCGGGCCCTTGGAGCCCTCGGGGAACACCAGCACGAGCTGGCCCTGGTCGTGCAGCAGCCGGTAGGCGTTGTCGGGGTGCGCCGGCAGTCCGCCGAGGCGGTTCCACAGGGTGCCGACCACGGGCACCTTGCGGAAGAAGTTGTCGGCGAGGCCGTAGATCGGCCGGCCGAGCTCGGTCTCGATGCCGTGCATGATCACCGGGGCGTCCGAGGGGATCGCCGCCGCGTGGTTCGCGACGAGGAGCGCGCCGCCGTCGGTCGGGATCTTCTCGAGGCCCTCCCACTCGACGCGGAACCAGTTGCGGTACACCGGGTCGTACAGGCGCCGGGCCAGCTCGCGCATGTGCTCGGATCGACCCCACTCGTTGACGTCGGAGATCCGGTGGTCGTCGAGCTCGTCGGGATCGCTGTGCGCACGGCGCACCGGCAGGTTCGACGACCTGCGTGCCGTGGCGGGGGACAGCACCTCGAGCTGGTCCGCCGACACCACGTCGGTCGCGGTGGCGGCCGCGTCGGTCGTGCCCGCCGCGGTCTGGTCCGCCACGGCGGATTCGGCGACGTCCTCGGTGGCGCGGACCGTCGCCGCCTTGGCCTTCTTGGTGCGCGTCGCAGCCGGCTTCTTCGAGCGGGAACCCCCACCCGCTCGGTCCGAGGGCGGCGACATGGGCACATGCTAAACCGCCGTGGGTGCCCCGACTGCTCGAACGTCCCGCGCTGGTCGCGCTGTCGCACCGGGACTTCCGCTGGTTCTGGTTCGGGGCCCTGGTGTCGAACACCGGCGGGTGGATGCAGAACGCCGCCATCCCCTACGTGGCCTTCACCCTGACGGGCAGCGCTGCCGACGTCGGCATCACCGGGTTCTTCCAGTACCTGCCGCTGATGCTCATGGGCCTGGTGGGTGGCACACTGGCGGACCGCTACCCGAGACGGGCCCTGTTGATCGGCGCCCAGGTGGCCCAGGGCATCTGCGCCGCTGCGCTGTTCGTGCTGGTGGCGAGCGGCTCGGCGACGATCGCCTCGCTGTCGGCGTTGTCGTTCGTGTCCGGGCTCGCGAGCGGGGCGAACATCCCGATCTGGCAGTCGTTCGTCACCGAGCTCGTGCCCCGCGATGTCCTGTTGAACGCCGTCACGCTCAACTCGGCGCAGTTCAACGCCGCCCGGGCGCTCGGTCCGTTCTTGGCCGGCCTCGTCATCGCCGCGTGGGGCGCGGGGGTGGCGTTCGCCCTCAACGCCGCATCGTTCGGGGTGGTGATCCTGGTGCTGCTGGTCATCCGCGGCACGAGTGAGCACCGCTCCGGCGAGCGCACCATCGGCGTGCTCGCCGGCGTGCGACGCGGTGCCGCGCACGTGCGACACAGCCCCGCCACCCTGGCGTGCTGCGCGGCGATCATCGCCGTGTCGGGCCTGGGCAGTCCGCTGTTCAGCTACGTGGCGGTCTACGGCGACTCCGTGTACGGCGTGACCGGGCTGCGCCTGGGCATGCTCTTCGGTGCCGCTGGCCTGGGCGCCGTGCTGTTCACACCGCTGCTGCTGTCGGTGGCGCCCCGGGTGCGTCGATCGGTCCTGCTGGGCGCGGCGATGTTCGTCTATGGCCTGTCGGTCGTGGCGATGGGCCTGGCCCCGAGCCTCGTGTGGGCGATCGTGGCGCTGCTGTGCTTCGGTGGCGGCTACCTCTCCATCGCGTCGACGATCAACACCACGATCCAGCTGGTGGTGCTCGAAGAGCTGCGCGGCATCGTGATCGCCATCTACCTGATGTGCCTCACCGGTGCGCTGCCGATCGGGCTGTTCGTCTGGGGTGAGGCCGCTGAGCGGTGGGGGATCCGGGCCACCACCGTCGGCGCGGGCGTCGCGCTCGTGCTCGCCACGTCCGTGTTCGTCGTCACCGGCCGGTTCGTGGTCATGTCCGAGGCCGACGACGCACGCGACGCGGCGTCGGGGGCCACGCGAGACTGACCGTTCGACGGCTGCGGGCGCGGCGGGTCACGGAGGTGCAGCGGTGCGGATCGACGCAGGTGGCGTGGGGATCGAGTGCGACGTGCACGGCCCCGACGACGGTCGGCCGGTGGTGCTGCTGCACGGCTTCCCGGACGCGGCGGAGCTGTGGCGTCACCAGGTGCCGGCGTTGGTGGACGCCGGGTTCCGTGTCGTCACGCCCGACCTGCGTGGCGCAGGCCGCTCGGACGCCCCCGAGGCGGTCGAGGACTACTCGCTGCTGGTGCTGGCCAACGACGTGCTGGCGATCCTCGACCAGCTGGGCATCGAACGCGCCCATGTGGTCGGCCACGACTTCGGCGCCGCGCTCGCCTGGGTGGTCGCCACGTTCTGTTCGGACCGCGTCGACCACCTGGTCGCCATGTCGGTCGGTCACCCGGCGTCGTTCTCGTTGCGGGACTTCGAGCAGGGCAAGGCGTCCTGGTACATGCTGCTGTTCGGGGTCGCCGACGTCGCCGAGCGGTGGCTGCGCAACGACGACTGGGCCAACCTGCGGGTGTGGTCCGAGCATCCCGACATCGACCGGGTGATCGCCCGCTTCGAGGGCGGGGCGTCGCTGACCGCTGCGCTGAACCTGTACCGGGCCAACATCACACCCGAGGCATGGGTGGCCGAACCGATGGAGCTGCCGCCGGTGCCGGTGCCGACCATGGGCATCTGGAGCGACCAGGACTTCGCGTTGGGCGAGGCGCAGATGCTGCGATCCGGTGATCAGGTCGCCGGGTCGTGGCGCTACGAGCGCGTCGAGGGCGCAGGGCACTGGTTGCAGCTCGACGCGCCGGCGGCGGTCAGCGACCTGCTGGTCGACTTCCTGCCGGCCTGAGCTCCGGGATCGGCCGGCAGGCTCGCTGTCGGGTGCATGCCTCCCGGCTCACGCTCCCTGAATCACACCCCCAGGAACGTCGCCATCCAATCGACGACGTCGTCGTGGTCCAGGGGTCCCTCCAGGCTGATCAGACCGGAGTCGACGACCTGGTCGCCGATGACCTCGCGTCGTTTGGTCATGAGGATGGCCGACAGCCGTGGCACGAACTCGGGGTGGCCCTGCACGCAGAAGACGTGGTCGTCGATGCGATAGGCGCCGACAGGGCAGTACTCCGCGGTCGCCAGGAGCTCCGCGCCCTCGGGAAGGCGCGTCACCTGGTCGCGGTGGCTCATCAGGATGGTGAAGCCGTTGCGGTCGGGGTCCATCCAGTCGGCGTGCTCGACGATGTCGAAGCGCTTGGCGCCCACGCCCCAGCCGACCTCGGCCCGCTCGACGGCGCCGCCGAGGGACTGCGCGATGAGCTGATGGCCGAAGCAGATGCCGACCGTCGGGCGCCGAGCGGCGTCGAGGTCGACGATGAGCTCGCCGAGGCGCTGGATCCACCCCTCGTCCTCGTACGCGGAGCGGCGTGAGCCAGACACGATCCAGCCGTCGCACTCGTCGACGCTGTCGGGGAACTGCTGCGCGGTGACGTCGTAGATGCGCAGGTCGACGCCGGCCGGCCCGAACGCCGCGGGGTAGAGCTCGGTGTAGTCCCCGACCTCCTCGACGACGTCGGGGTCGAGGTGGTCGCAGAGCAGCAGGCCGATGGTCAACGCGGTCTCCTGGTCGATGGATCAGCGGGGTCAGCGGAACGAGAACGTCGGGTCGTCCGAGCCGTGGTCGAGCTCGGGGAGCAGTTTGCGGCGCCGCAGCTCCGGCAGGAGACCCTCGCCGCAGCGGTACGCCTCCTCGAGGTGCGGATAGCCCGACAGGATGAACTCGTCGATGCCCAGGTCCCGGTACTCCTCGATGCGGTCCGCCACCTGCTCATGGCTGCCGACGAGCGCAGTACCCGCACCGCCCCGGACCAGGCCGACGCCGGACCAGAGGTTCGGGTACACCTCGAGCGCACGCGGGTCGTCGGGCAGGTGCTCGCCGGCGGCGGCGGACATCTCGGCCATGCGGCGCTGGCCCTCGGACTGGGTGGCCGCGAAGTCGGCCCGAGCTGCTCGGACCGCCTCGGGATCGATGCCGGACATGAGGCGACCTGCCTCGGCCCAGGCCTCCTCCTCGGTGTCGCGGGTGATGACGTGGAAGCGGATGCCGAAGCGCAGCGGACGGTCGGCGGGGCGGCCGGCCTCGGCAGCGAGCTGGCGCATGCGGTCCAGCCGCTCGCCGATCATGTCAGGGGTCTCACCCCACGCCAGGTAGACGTCGACGTGACGAGCGGCGACCGCCTCCGCGGCCGGCGAGGCGCCGCCGAAGTAGATGAGCGGACGTGGGACGGGGGGCGTGCGGGTGGTCGCCTGCTCGATGCGGTAGTGCTCGCCGGTGAAGTCGTAGGGCTCATCGCCCCAGGCGCCGTACATGACGTCGAGGAACTCGCCCGATCGCTGGTAGCGCTCCTCCTTGGAGCGGTGATCGCCGAAGCGTGCGAGCTCGGTCGGCTCGGCGCCGATCACGATGTTGATGAGCAACCGGCCGCCGGACATGCGCTGGTAGGTCGAGGCCATCTGCGCAGCCAGCGTCGGGTTGAGCAGCCCGGGGCGGAACGCCACCAGGAACTTGAGCCGTCGGGTCATCGGGATGAGCGATGCGGTCGAGATCCACGCGTCCTCGCACCCGGTGCCGCACGGCGTGAGCACGGCGTCGAAGCCCAGGTCGTCGCACGTCCGTGCGATGTGGGCGAGGTAGGCCTGGGTCGGCGCCCGACGGTGCGCTCCCTCGGCGGTGGGCAGGATGTCGCGGCTGTCACCTCCGGTGGGGAGGAACCAGTGGATCTTGATCTCGGACACCTGCAGCTCCAGCGATGACGGGCCGGCCTGCTCCCTGCCGGCACGATTCGCCAAGTGTGGGGTGCGCGACGCATTTTCGCCAGTGACGGGTGGCGGCTCGCCGTGCTCCGTTGTCAGACCCCCTCGCGATGATGGGTCCATGTCCAGCGCCGACCCCCGACCCCGACTCAGAGCAGTTCCCGACACCCCCGACGGCGAGGCCGATGCTGTTCGATCCTCGGCCGTTTCGCCGCAGGGCGTCGCGACGCAGACGAGGGCAGTGCAGACGACCGCGGTGCAGTTCTCCGAGACGGTGCGCCAGGTCGTGACGCTCGCCCGCCGCCAAGGCCTGCGACCCCCCGTGTTCCGCTCGCCGCCCCGTCTCGACGGCGTGGACCGCTCCATCCGGCGCCGACCGAACGGCACCGTCGTGGTGGCGGTGCGCCGCGCCGGCCGGCCGCTCGCCGCGATCCAATCGGACGTGATCGACGGAGTGGTGGCCGCCAACGAGTTGCGCGCGACGCAGGCCGACCGGTTCCGCAGCGCGGCGTGGGCGCGACTCGAGGGCGTGCCGGAGGGGTCGACCGGCCGACGTGGGGCGAACGACCGAAGGCTCCGCGCCCGAGTGGCGTGAGCGCGTCGCTACATTGATCGCCCGAGGTGTCCGTCATCGACGGCGGATGCTCGAACTGGAGGACAGATGGCAGAGATCAGCCTCGGCGGCACACCGGTGCACACCTCGGGCGAGCTGCCCGCCGTGGGATCGACGGCACCGTCGTACGAGCTCGTCGGCGCCGACATGGCGACGATCGAGTCCTCCGGGCGCTCCGGACGCACGGTGCTCAACATCTTCCCGAGTGTCGACACGCCCACCTGTGCGACCAGCGTGCGCCGCTTCAACGAGCTCGTCGGTCAGCTGGAGAACACCGAGGTGATCTGCGTGTCGGCCGACCTGCCCTTCGCTGCCAGCCGTTTCTGCGGCGCCGAGGGCTTGGAGCGCGTCGCCACCGGTTCGACGTTCCGAGGCTCCAGCTTCGCGTCCGACTACGGCGTCGGACTGGTCGATGGCCCGTTCGCCGGCCTGCTGGCCCGAGCGGTCGTGGTGCTCGACACCGATGGCACGGTGCTGCACTCGCAGCTGGTGACGGAGATCGCGGACGAGCCCGACTACGACGCCGCCATCGCCGTGCTCAGCTGAGCATTCCCCCGTCGAACGACCCCTCCGGCGCACGCGATCGCTGGCCCTCGTAGCCTTCGGAGAGCCGGAGAACGCCGGACGAGCCTTGGAGAGAGCGATGCACGACCTCACCGTTGTTGCCCCGGCGTTCGTCGAGATGGCCCACCGCATCGTCTGGTGCGTCGTCGCCACCACCGATGCGCAGGGGAATCCATCGACCCGGGTCCTGCATCCGGTGTGGGAATGGGACGGCGAGCAGCTGACCGGCTGGATCGCGACGTCGCCGCTGTCGCCCAAGGCCGAGCACCTGGCCCGCACGCCGGAGGTCTCCCTCACCTACTGGGCCGCTGACCAGGACACCTGCACCGCGGACTGCGCTGCCGAGTGGGACGACACGCCCGAGCTCCGGCGGGACGGCTGGCGACGCTTCGTCGAGGCGCCAGCACCCGTCGGGTACGACCCGTCGATGATCCCCGCGTGGACGTCGCCAGAGGCGCCTGCGTTCGGTGTGCTGCGGCTCCATCCGCACCGACTCCGGCTGATGCCTGGCAGCGTGCTGCTGCGGGGCGAGGGCGAGCTGTTGACCTGGTCGATGCGAAGCTGACCGCCGCGGAACGGAGCAGGCAGCACAGCGCTCGCCCGTACACTTGCCGGACCGGGCGTGCCCGGAGGCCCGGGTGGCGTAACTGGTAGGCGCAGAGGGCTTAAACCCCTCGGCTCTTTGGAGCGTGCGGGTTCGAATCCCGCCCCGGGCACCCAGTGTTTACAAGGGTTCTCCGCTATCTCCCTTGTCGACCTTGTGGTCCAGAGGGTACAAATAGTCGCGAAATAGTCGCGAAGCCTCCTGGGAACCACCCAAGGCGACCTCGCGTGTCGCACGGGAGTGGTGATGGCGGGCACGGTCGAGCAGTACGGCAAGGGATGGCGGTACCGAGTCGCGATCGGCATGAACCCCGAGACCGGCGCGAGGCGCTGGGCCAGCAAGGGCGGCTTCCCAACGAAGCGGGCAGCGAGGGAAGCGATGACGGCGGTACTGGCGAACGCCGACAGGGGCGTCGTCGTCGAGCGGTCGCCTCTCACCGTGGGCCAGTACCTCGACCAGTGGCTCGAGGATGTGGGCGGCGGTCTGAAGCCAACCACGCTCGGGGGCTACCGGCAGGCGGTGAGCCGCCTGAAGCGCATGATCGGGGACGTGAAGCTCCAGGAGCTCAGACCCCTCACCGTCGAGCGTGGGTACCAGCAGCTGCTGAGCTCGGGCCTGGCTGCCAAGACGGTGCGCAACACGCACACGGTGCTGCGGCGCGCACTCGCAGATGCGGAGCGTCTCGACCTGGTGGTGCGCAACGCGGCGGCGGCCGCTCGACCGCCTTCGGTCCGGCGTATGGAGCAGGAGACCTGGACGCCCGAGGAACTGAGCCGATTCCTTGCATCCGTCGCAGACCACCGGCTCTTCGCAGCCTTCGTGCTCTCGGCCACCACCGGAATGCGTCGAGGTGAGTTGATGGGACTCCGCTGGCGTGACGTCGACCTCGATGCTGGCCGCTTGTCGATCGTCTCGACGATCACCACCGTCAACGGCCGTGCAGTCGAGTCGTCCACCAAGACCAACAAGAGCCGGCGCAGAATTTCCCTCGATGCCGGGACGATCGAGGTGCTTCGTGCCCACCAGGACCGACAGAGCGCCGAGCGCGAGCACGCCGGCAAGTCGTGGACTGCCTCGGGGCTGGTCTTCACCCGTGAGGACGGCACAGCGCTGCATCCTGACCGCTTCTCCCACCTCTTCGTCAGGTTGAGCCGAAAGGCGGGACTGCCAGCGATCCGACTGCATGATCTGCGCCACACCTACGCCACGCTGGCCCTCGAAGCGGGGGTCCACCCCAAGATCGTCTCCGAGCGGCTCGGTCACGCCACGACTGGCATCACCCTCGATCTGTACTCGCACGTCGCTCCCTCGATGGACCAGCAAGCAGCCGAGACGATCGCCGGACTGTTCTCGCTGCCGAATCAGTCGTCGGACGGAGACGCCGCCTCGGCGTAGAGCTGCGCTGGGCGAGCCAGGATCATCTCCAGCGCCGTTCTGGGGACCAGCAGTCGTCGGCCGATCTGTATGACCGGAAGTCCTTCAGCCCGTGTGGCTCGCCAGAGGCGCGCAGCGTCGTAGGCCGAGCCTCGGCTGATGCGGAGTACGGCGGCGGCCTCCTCGACGGTCAGGACATCTCCGAAGTCGGCCAGACATGAAGACCGGCTCGAGCCTCCAGGGTGGGCTGTCCGGGCCGTATCGGTAGGAGCGGAGTCGACGAGTCGGAGCGGCGGCTTCTCATCCATGCCCACCTAAGCGCGTCGCCGGAGCACGAGAGGACGACCAGATTCCACAGGCTGGCTCCCAAGGGAGCGATCCGGGCCGGAGTTGACGCTGACGAGTCAAGTCAGCTGGCGACGGTGTCACGGCAACGGATCAGGATAAACCTGATGAACTGTGGAGCGACTCGATGACGGCCAAGGACGACCGGCGACGGTCCACGCTCGACTGGCTCGTCGCCCATCCCGCAGCTGAGGTCCGCCCGTGGCATGACCCGGTGATCCAGCAGTGCGGCTTCGACGCCCGTCACAGCTACGTCGAGCAGTTCTGGCTGCCGATCCTGGGCCCGTCAGCCGTGCTCGCACTCCGGCGTCTCGCTGACTGGCTCGACCGTCACCCGGCCGGGGTCCAGATCGACCTGGTCGAGTTCGGCTCGTCGCTCGGGATCGGCACCGGCACCGGCCGTCACACCCAGATCAACCGGACCCTCGGCCGCCTCATCGACTTCGGCATGGCCCGCATCACCGGAGACCACGTGGAGGTCCACACGATGGTGCCGCCGGTGCCGCCACGGCTGCGTCGCCGGCTGCCCCTGTCGTTGCAGGACGCGCTCATCGATCACGAACGGAGCTGTCTCGACAGCGCCTGAACGTGCGGGTGGCGGCCGGTCGGGGAAGCCGCCGCCACCCGCACCAACCACTCCGCCTTCCCTGCCGTGGTCACCCCTGACCATCACTGAGATGGTCACCCCTGACCACCAACTTCCACCCGAACCAGGAGCACCCCATGCAATCCATCGAGTTCATCGGCATCCGGGGAGGACACGGCGCCACCACCGTCGCCCTCGCTGCGGCCGCCACCCTCGCCAACCGAGGCCCCACCCGGATCTCTGTCTCCACCCATGACCGCCGTGCCATGTGCGCCATCGTCGGGATCGCGCACGACGGCCTGCCCATCCCGATCGCCGAGCACCTCGACCTCGCACCCGACGAGTTCGACGGCGACGTCATCGACGCCGGCACCCTCGAGCGGTACTTCGACGAGGAACCCTTCGACGACGAGCTCGCACGACGTCGCCAGAACGCCGCTGCGACGCGGCGGATCGGCGTGCTGCGAGGACCCGACTACCTGGGGCTCCGAACGCTCTGTGAGCACGCAGAGGCGCCCCTGGACGCCCTGGTGATGCTCGCCGAACCCGGCCGGGCCCTGGACGCCCGAGACGTCGAGCACGTCTCGGGCCGGCGGGTCGTCGCTGTGGTCGACCACACCCCGGTCGTTGCCCGCACGATCGACGCCGGCCTGCTGGTGCACCGCCTCGGCCGCCTCCGTGAGTTCGCCCAGCTCCGCACCTGGATCACCCAGATCGCCACCGAGGAGGCACCATGCGTCGCCCCCTCGTGAGCCCCAGCCACGGCTTCACCCGGCCCTCGAACACGCTGGTCAGGGAGTGGCACAGACTGGCAAGTTGCGCAAAGCGCAACTTGCAAGGCTCCCGATATCCGTCGTCGACGCGCTTAGGCAGTCAGTCGGACGACAAGGACTTGGGATGCTCAACATCGGTCTCCTCGCACCTGGAGCGGGGGAGTACTACATCAGCGAGGTCGCCACCTCAGCCGAGGACTACTACACGGGCAATGGTGAGAGCGCCGGGCGCTGGGTCGGCTCACTCGCTCGGGAGATGCGACTCGAAGGCGATGTCGACCCGGAGCAGTTCCGTGCCGTGCTCGCCGGCTGCGATCCGGCTTCGGGCGAGCCGCTCGTGCAGCGCAAGGGTCCAGCGCGTGCCGAGGTCTTCGTCGGTGACTTGGACCGCGACTTCGACGTGGCGCAAGCCGCGTCGGTCCTTGGTGTGTCCGGCCAGTACGTACGCCGACTCCTCGAGGAAGGCGATCGCTACGCCAAGCAGCTGGACGCACAGCCCGAGTCCGACGCAGTCGCGCCCAAGGCGTATCTCGGCGGCTTCCGCGTTCGGGTTCCGAAACAGCAGGGCCCGGAGGAATGGCGTGTCTCAGGCGCGGAGCTGCAGCGGTACGTCGCATCCCGTTCCGAGCGGAAGTACCGGCCCGGGTACGACCTCACGCTGCGGCCGCCGAAGTCTGTGAGTGTCCTGTGGGCGCTGGGTGGCCCAGACGTTGCAGCGAAGGTTCGTGACGCCCACGCGGCAGCAGTAGACCAGGTCGTTGCCTACTACGAGCAACACGCCGTGAGGTCCCGCTCCACAGACGCGGGTCGACGAGTTGTCACCCACGGGATCGTGGCCGCGGCGTTCGACCATCGGACGTCGCGTGCGGGCGACCCGCTGCTGCATACCCACGTGGTCACGGCGAACATGACACGGTTCGGCAACACCGACGAACCTGAGAAGTGGGAGTGGCGTGCAATTGAATCTCCGGGGCTGTTCGAGCAGGCCAAGGCTGCGGGCCACTTGTATCAGGCGCACTTGCGTCACGAGCTGGTCGAACGGCTCGGCGTGCAGTTCCGTCCGACCGTCAACGGCTACGCCGAGATCGACGGTGTCCCCGATGCGGTGATCGAGGTGTTCTCCAAGCGCCGCAACGAGATCGAAGAGGAGCTCGCCGCCACCGGTCGCACCACCGCCCGCTCCGCGCAGGTCGTCACACTGGAGACCCGCAAAGCGAAGGACTACGGGGTGGATGCCGACACGCTGACCGCGCGGTGGGCAGACGAAGCAGCGGCGCACGGGTTCGATCGGCGAGCTGCTCGTGCGTGCACGAACGTCGCTAACCCGAGCAAGTGGACGGCGGGGGAGCAGGACCGGATCATCAAGCTGCTCGCCGGCCCCCACGGTCTGTGCGAGCACGCGTCGACGTTCCGGCGGTCGGAGGTGACCGAGATGGTCGCAGCGCTCGCGGGTGCGTCGGCGACCGCGACCGACATCGAGGCACTGGTCAGTCGTTTCCTCGACAGGGGCAAGGTGGTCAAGGTCACGGTGACCAACCCGGCGGCGAACACCCAGCGAGGCTCGACTCAAGAGAAGTGGACCACCGTCGACCTGGCTGAGATCGAGGCGCAGTTGCTCGAACAGGCCGGTCAGACAGTGGTCAGCCCTGACCAGCGCATCGGTCAGACCGTGATCGACGACGTGGTCGCGGCTCGTCCTGAGCTGTCAGACGAACAGGCGGCCATGGTCACCGAGGTGTGTGCTTCGTCGCGGCTCGTCCAGCCGGTCGAGGGCCGCCCGGGTGCGGGCAAGACGTATGCGACCGAAGCGGTCGTCGCCGCGCACGTCGCTGCAGGGGTTCGGGTGGTGGGGTGCGCGGTGTCGGCAGCTGCTGCGTCGGAGCTCGAGTCCCAGGCCGGGTTCGCTCGCTCGGTGATGCCTGCGACCACGGTCGCGAAGCTGCTCCATGACCTTGACCGCTACGACGGTCTCGCGGCTGGCACGACGGTGGTGGTGGACGAGGCGTCGATGATCGGCACGCGTGCCCTGGCCGGACTTGCCGGTCACGTCCAGCGCTGCGGGGGGCGGATGGTGCTCGTCGGAGACCCCGACCAGCACGGCTCGGTCGAAGCGGGCGGGGTGTTCGCTCGGCTCTGCGCCGACCATGGCGATGGGCTGGTGCGGCTCGTCGAGAATCGTCGCCAGGACGACCACGTCGACCGCCTCGCGATCGACGATTACCGAAACGGGCTCATCACCGAAGCAGTGCAGCGGCTCGACGACGCGGACCGGGTCGTGCGTTCCGCGACCGCGGGGGAGTCCTTCGACGCGATGGTCGCCGACTGGTACGCCGCACGACTCGCCGGGTCGGCCGACCCCATGATCGCTGGGCCGAACTCGACACGGCGCGCGCTCAACGAACGAGCTCGGGTGCTGTTGAAAGCCGCCGGTGAGCTGACCGGCGAACCCTTGCGCGTCGCGGGTCGCGAGTTGCTCGTCGGTGACGAAGTCGTCGCCCGCCGCAACGACCGCACCCTGTGCGAGCCGGGGTCGAAGGACTTCGTCAAGAACGGATCAGTCGGTGTCATCGAGGCGATCCACCACACCGACCGTGAGGTCACCGTCCGGTTTGAACCCGAAGGAACGATCCGGGTGCCAGCCCGCTACCTCGCCGCAGGCAAGCTCGAACACGCCTATGCGCGCACCACCTACGGGGTGCAGGGCCACACCCACGACGTCGCCCGCTACCACCCGACCGACGCCTCCGGGTTCGAAGAGGGCTACGTCGCGGTCACCCGCGGCCGCAACGGCGCCCGCCTCTACGTGGTCGACGGGACCGTCGCCGTCGACCAGGACGACCACCACAGCCGCCAGACCGAACGGCACTCCCTGGACGACATCACCGACGCGTTCGGGCGGCGCCGTGCGAACCAGATGGCTGCGGACCTCAGCGACTCACTCCACGACGTCGCAGCCCTGGCTGAGAAGGCCACCCTCGCCGAGCTCCACACACGTCGACGAACGCTCGACCGCCAGATCGCCACGGCGCCAGCCGACACCACCGCGCTCATCACCGAAGCGAGCCAGGCACGCGACGCGCTCGTCGTGCGCCAACGCACCCTCACCGATGCCGGCCAACCGATCCCCGACGGACTCCAGCGGCGCATCGCCACCCTCGACCACCGGATCGACGCAGCCGCCCGGCAACAAGCCGAGCGCGACGCATGGACCGTCGAGCACGCCGACCTGCTCCACGAACGCGACATCGTCGACCACGCCGAACGCGCCGTCGAAGCTCGCATCCGCCAACAGCCCCTCGCTCACCTGCCACCCCACGCCATCGACGCACTCGGACCCGAGCCGCAGCTCCAACGCCACCGCAACGCCTGGAACGCTGCTGCATCCGCAGTCGCGATCTACCGTGCCCGACACGACGTCGAACCCGACGCCGGTGACGGCCTCGAAGGCGCTGCCGAACTCCTGGGAGAACGGCCGAACGACCCCGACGCCGCGCTCAGCTGGGACTACGCAGCGTCCAAGATCACCCAACTCCATGCCGAGGTGCAGCCCGAAGCCGAATCAGGTGTCGAGCTGTGAGCGGGCGCGGCCGAACCGTTCCTGGGCGGACTGCGTCCTGATCCCGAACGCCTCGCCGACCCGGGCCCAGGTCACGGGCTCGTCGCCGGTCCGGGCCTCTGCGACCGCCTCGACCGACAACACGTCGAACGCTTCAGCCAAACGGGCAGCGAGGACGGCCCTGCGGAGGGGACCAGGCGGTGCTGCACGGGCGGCACGCCGAGTCGGTGTCAGCTCATCCAAGAGCACACGCGCTGCCGCCATCACCACCGGGTCGATCGAACTCTCCGCTGCTTTCGGGGGACGACCCGCACGTGCACTCACGGAGCCGAACCCTACCAAATGGGATCAGGAATATCCTGATGCTCCGATCCTGCCGACGATGCTGGCGCAGCTACAAGACCTCGACATCGAGCTCTGCGTCGGCCGCTGGTGAGGGCGACGGTGCGGGCGATGCTTCGGTTCGTTCGACGGGTCCGCGTGGCCGGGCTATGCCCGCGGTGAGCCCGGATCGGATCGTCATGGCGGCTTCTCGCCCGCTCAGCCCCGCCGATTCGGCGGCATGACGGAGGTGGGACTCGATGGCATCGGCGTCGAGCGCTCCGGCGCCCGCGATCTGCCCGAGCGCGAACGCTGCTCGGTTCAGGGTGTGGTTGCGGGTTCCTTCGGGAGCGAACCGGACCCGGTCGATCTCGCCACGCAGCGCTGCAGCGGCCCACCGATCGAGCGCGTCGGTGATCGGGATCGGCTCGTGGGTGACACGGCGCTCGATTCGAGGTGGATCGACGAGGCGTTCGAGCCAGTCCGGCAGCTGCGGCGGCTCGCCACCCCTGTTCCACTCGTAGCGGCCACCAGCGACGTGCAGGCTCGGCGGTGCCACCACGTACCCGCCGTCGCCGCGGATGTCGACACCGGGCCCAACACGACCTGCCGAGTTGGGAACCTGCTGCCCGGGCCAGGCGAACATGACGTGCCAGCCGCCCGAACCAGTCCGAACCCGCGGACCCGGCGGGAGGGGCCCGTGCTCAGCGACGAGTTGGCGCATCGAGTCGATGCCGCCGTGGTCCGGGTCGACATCCACGACCACCAGGCCCGATTGCCGTCCGGTCATCACACCGACGTTCGCGTCCGGCCATCGACGCCACCATGCCGCCACCACCTGTGGGTCGGTACTGGCGTCGCGAAGCCCGTTGGGTGTGCGCGGATGCTTGCCAGGCGACGAGCAAGCACTGCGATGACACGAGCAGCCGCCGTGGGTCGGGGTGTGACACGGGAAGACGGGCCGGCCTTGGCGTGCGTACTCCAACGCAGCCGCCCCGGGAGTACCGCTGCTCACCAGTCGGCTCCCACATCGGGCTCAGCGGAGGCGGCATCGGCCGCGACAGGCGCAGCGTCGAGGGCGACGGGTTCGACCTCGCAGTAGTCGTAGCCCAGAGCGGACGCCTCACGGCTTCCGACACCGACCTCGTACACACCAGCAGACGCGAAGTCGACCATCGCGACCCCATCAGCGCAGCGGACCGAGGTGACGATGCCGGTCGCACCAGGATCGGGGAGATCATCGGGCAACGAGGCGTCAACCGACGGTCGAACGATCAACCGGTCACCGGCGCGAACCTCCAGCCCGTCGCGAAGTTCCATCGCCGGGCCGGTCAGCCAGCCGTCAACGGTCAGCACCGCCCGGGCCAACTGCTCCCACCGATCGGCGTCGTGTTCGGATGCCACCGGGATCGGGCGCTCGGCTTCGGTGTCGAGCCTGCCGCGCCACGCGCCAAGCCGCATGACCACATCCAGCCCATCGACCCCTCGTCCCGCCTCGCCGAGAAGCCGCTCCGCTCGATCGGTCGCGTCTTCTGTGAGCACTGGCGGCCGACCAGCGGCAGCAGTCATCGCCGGGTCGGTGTCCAGGGGTCGGCTCCGGGTCACCCCGCGGTCAACGACGAACTCCGACCCGCACACCCCGCAGGTCACCGACCCTTTGGCCAGCACTGACGGCGCCATGCGCATCCTGCGCCCGCACCCGCACTCCGCCGGCTTCACCTTGACCCGGCCGGCCTCGCCGCCGTCCGCGGTGGTGCCCTGCTCGGCCCCGAGTTGCTGCTCGACGTTCCCCGTCGAAAGCGCCGACCGAGGGACCCGCCGAGCGATCCTCATCGCCGCCTCGAGCCGTTCGATGTCGGCGGAGTACCGCTCAGCGGTCTCGGGTGGAACCGACGTCTTCGCGAACCCGTAGGGGTTCATCTGCTCGACCGTGAGGCCGACCTCGATCGCCGTCGCCTTGAACCGGGCGTTGTGGTACCGACCACCCCGCGACGTGTCCTTGATGTGCCGGGCTGCGTTGATGCCGTGCGCCGCCTCGTGGAGCAACACCTCGAAGACGTCCTCAGGCTTGAGGTGCAACGCTTCACCGGCGAGCAGCACCTCGCCGCGGAGGTTGCCGTCGGCGAGCCAGCGGCCCTCCCACCAGTGGCCAAGCTTCACCAGCCGCCCGCGCTCGACGCCCGTGCCCAGCAACATCACCACAGGGGGCAGCTCTGGATGGTGCGCCTGAATGCTCCGCCACGCCGACTCACACGCGACCACCAGGTCGCTCGCAAGTGGGTCGGTTGTCGGGTCGGTCAGTTCAGCGACGTCGTCCACACCCTCCTAAGCGCGCCGAGAACTTGGATCGTCAGGCGACAAGTCCTACTCGCAGCGCAGGCTGATGTTCTGGGGTCCGCTGTCGCAGCAGGAGACAAGGGCGAGTTCGAACCACACAACACGCACGCTCGTTCGTGTTGTGGTTTCGCCACGAAGGAGCGGTCGCGCATGACCACATCGACTGGCGACATCTCCGCCGTCCTAGCTTCGCTGCGGGCGTCCCTTCTGTGCGGGCTCGAACGAGCCGTCGAGCTCTCGCATCGGGTCCGTCCTTCGCTGCGCACCCCGTAGCCCTGGGTGCGTAGCTCTACCGGGTAGGTGCCGGCTCAGGATCCATTCCGGTGACCTCGCGATAGCGGCCCTCGACCGCGAACTCTCGGACGAGCTTCTCCACCCACGCCTGCTTGTAGCCATAGGTGTCTGACAATTCGTCGAAGACGCAGTACCTGGAGTCAGTTCGATCGGGGTGTTCCGCTTGCTCCTCGTCGAACGGGCGGACTGCGAAGTGCCGACAAGCTCGTGCGTGGCGGTTGAGCGTGAACACGAGTCCCGAGCGGGCCTCGACCTCCTCCCAGACTGCCTTCGGTCGAAGCAGGCCCTTCGAGGCGACCTCAACCTGCCGGTCCTTCGTGATGAGGGCAGCAGCGGTCAGCGACGCGAGAAGATCGTCCGTGACTTCGTCGGGCTTCACAAAGCTCGCGGTCATGTCCGCTGAAGCCTCCCGGTTCGCAGCCACAGCGACCAGGAACACGCGTAGGGAATAGGCGGCGTCGCGACGGATCTCCTCGGGTTGCTCTTGGCGATGGCGCGACAGGTAGTCGTTCACATCAACGGGCAGCTTCGCTTGCAGGTCGGCCAGCGAGGATCGGTGGGCATCCGATCGGAAGCCGCTCAGGTGAAGCGGCACAGCCAGCCGATCGCCCAACGAGGCCTCGTCGCCGAACTCAACGCTGAGCACCGACTCGTAGTTCAGGAGTAGCGCTTGGGCCTCAGGAACCACGAGGACGTCGAGCTCTGGCAGATACCGGTGAGCCACAAGGTTCCGCAGACCAAGCCAGTAGTCCAGGTTGGCGCGAAGTGCCGCGAACTCGGCACCTCCCAGGACCAGCTCAGCCAAGGCCCACGTTCCAATTGTCTTGGGTCGACCGTTGACTTGGCAGACCGCCCCGTCGTCCTCCCGCTCGACGTAGTCGAGGTCGTCCCGTTCGCAGATCGCCTGAAGAAGCGTGTTCCAAGCGACGATCATCAGAATCGCGAAGGTCTCGGTCCTAAAGCCCGCCGAGGGATCGTTGTAGACGCGAAGGGCGGTCAGAGCTGCCTCGCGAGAGCGAGCGGCCAACCGGAACTGCTCGTCTAGGTCCTCCCCTGGGAAGCTGACGCCGTGCACCCGGAGCAGAGTCTCGGCCAGTTCAAGTCGTGCGGCCATCGGCGACTGGCGAACGGTCTCCAGACCCAGGTGCTCTCGAACGAAGGCGGAGAAGGCCTGACCGTGGCTGCTGCCGTTGTCCCAGTACTCGCGCTCGAGTGCTGACTTCTTCTCCCCCGCCTGCCATCGGTCGTACATCTCCTGTGCCAGCGCGGCGTCGTCCACTGCAGCTTCCTTCGGCAATGCGTTCCCCTCATCGATGCCGAGCCGTCCACGGACAGGCTACCGATGCTTCTTCCGCGATGATTCAGGCGACCGCCATCCGAGTGGCAGTGGAGTCGCTGACGGAACCGGCGCGACCAGTCTGGGGGCCCGTTCGATGCCGCGAGGAGCGGTGGGCACGTCGCCGACGAGGCGCTGCCCTTGCCCCACAACCGGCAGTTCTTGCGCGGGCCCCGGCTGCAGTCCGATCCATCAAGTCTCATCGCGACGCCGTAGCCGTAGCCACACCGGCGGGATCGACCCGTAGACGAGGATGCCCTGACCGGTGCGGAGTCGGCGGATGGCGTCGACGGGGGCGAGGCGCCGCCATGAGGTGTGCTCGCTGACGGAGCGGCGTGGACCGTGCAGGTCTCCTGATCGGTTGACCTCGGTTCGGCGCTCGTCGCCGATCAGTCGGCTGACGTACTCCAGGGTCGGGTCGTCGGCGATTCCGGCGCCGAACAGCTTCGCGCGGTGGTTGTTGAGCACGGTCTGTGCGCGTTCGCCGTAGATCGACTTGATCTGTGCGAGGTCCTGCCAGATCGACACGAACGTGATGCCGTGGCTCCGCGCGGTGGATGCGTAGCCGGGTAGGTCGCGCAGCGGTGCGATGTTCCCCGCCTCGTCGAGGAGCACGAGGCACGGGGCTTCGAGGGTGCCACCGCGCCGGTTGGCCTCGTCGTAGGCGGCTCGGATCGCCTGTTGGATCAGCACGGTGAGCACGGGGCGTAGACGGGCCTGCTCGTGAGCGGTGGCCACGACGAAGATCGTGTTGTCACCGGAGAGCCAGTCGGCGATGTCGAGCTCGTTCGTCGACGCCGCGTCTGCAACGCCGGGGTCTGCGTAGCCGGCGAGCACGTTCTCCATCGTGGCGAAGACGGACCCCTTGAGGCGCTTCTCCTTGCCCCACAGGGCTTGGGCGGAGATCAGTGCTCGGATGGGCGGGCCGTCTGCCTGTCGCCGGGCACGGGCTTCGGAGCGCACCTGGGCATCGACTCGTTGGGCGAGCGCGAGTTCGGTCTCTCTGTCGACCTGGGCCTGGACCTCGGGTGGCCAGTATTTGGGATCCTGTTCGACCCAGCGGCTGCCGCGGCTGTTGGTCGGGTCGCCATAGCGGTCGCGGGCGTCGGCGATGATCTCATTGCGGATTTCAGCGGCATGCTGGTCGCGCAGTTCGTCAGGCCGGCCTTCGCGTTCGAGTGCGGCGAGCTGGGTGTCGATGCCGGCGGCGTCGATGAGGGCGGCCGCCACTTCGGTTTCGTCCTGCTGGTCGACCCAGCGGACGACGTCGGCCATCGTTGCACCGGATGTGGCGGCGGCGTAGAGGTAGGGGGCGAGTCCCTTGCGGGCCTGGCTGTACCAGTAGTCGCCGTCGGTCACTGTGTCGGCCTTGGGTTGCGCGGCTTCGCTGAGCCATGTGGCGACGCGCATGGCGCCGGTCCAGTCGCTGCACGCCGACAGCGGTGACCATCTGGCCGCGGTGAGTCCGCTGCAGGAGGTCGGGTCGTACACCCAGACCTTCCCGACTCGTTGGCGGTGGGTGAGGGTCGCGTCGAGCAGGTCGGTTTTGACGCTGGTCGCGAGGATCGGGCCGTGCCACTCGAGCAACGCCGGGATCGCGAAGCCGACGGTCTTGCCGCAGCCGGTTGGACCAACGACCGCGAGGCTGGTCTGGGGCTCGGCAGCGAGCAGTCGTCGATCGTGCAGGCCGAGTGTGAGTCGTCCGGCGGTTGGCCGCCTGACGGCCAATGCGCGGGTGTCGCCGGCCTTCGCCAATCCACCTTCTCCGACGCCGAACGGACCTCGGTGCCGATGTCCGGTCCACCAGCGGAAGCACAGCGCGCCAACCGCCCCAGCTGCAGCGAGCACCGCACCGGTGCATGCCCAGTAGGCGACCGGTCCGGGCAGAAGCATCTGAACCGACTCGGGCCATGCGTCCGCCGGGGCGCTGGCGTGGGATGGGAGTGCGATCGTCGCATCGACCGCTTCGGAGAGGCCGGCATCGAACGAGCCGCCGCCGAAGACGACCGCTGCGAGCTGGGCTCCGGCCAGGACGGCGAGTCCGACCGCTGCGACCATACCGGCGATCGCAAACAGCGCGATGGCGAGCAGATCCTCGATCTCGTCGACCGCTTGAGGGGAACCGCTGCGCCCAGGCGGTCGCACGCCGCTCGGGCTCACGCTCGCACCTCGTCGGCGACCCCCGTCATCGCTGCGTCGGTGTCGCAGAACCAGCGCTCGTTCGGACCGATCCTGTGAGCGACGACTGCGGAGCGTCCAGCGACCTTCCACAGCGCCCGGCCCTTCACCAGCCGTGGGAGGAGCTGCGATTCGGTCGATGTGAGTCCAAGCATCGCACCGGCCTCTGCGACCTGGTCGGTGGACTGTCGGAACAGGACTCGGGTCTGGGTATCCGCGAGCAGGCCCATGGACACCTTCGCCGCGGTGGTGCCGTCGTCGGTCTGGGACCTCAGGTCGGACAGTCGGTGGACGATCGCCAGGTTCGCGACGCCGTAGGCACGCGAGAGCTTCCAGCACGCCTGGAGGTACTTCGAGGTGCGTTCCGAACCGAGCAGCGCCCATGCCTCGTCGAGCACTTGGAGCCGCCGGGGCCCACCAGGTGTTGCCATCAGCGTCTGGAGCCATGCCGTCGTGGCGATCAGCACGAGTGTCAGTGCATCGGCGTCGTGGTGCACAGCGGACAGGTCGATGACCACGCCGGGACCGTGCCAGTCGATCGAGACGGTGGATGGGCCGTCGAACATGCCCCGTAGCGACCGGTCCAACAACTTCCCGAGCGCGTAGGGAAGGGCTTCGACCGAACGCGCCAGCTCCTCGTCGGTCACCTCGGTGGGCACCATGTCCGCTGTCGGCCGCACGAGGAGCGCGGCGACGTCGCCGAGTGTCGGCTCGCTCACCCGCGAGTTGGCGAGGTGTGCCATCACGCCGCCCAACACGGCGTCCTCGACCGGGCTGAGGTCGCGTCGCAGCACCGAGCCGAGCAACGTGGCGAGCATCTCGGCCTGGCGCCGGACTCGGTCCTCGTCGCCTCCGGAAGCCGCCGGGCCGGGGTCGAGCGGGTTGATACGTGTCGAGCCACCCGGGTGCAGCTTCACGACGGTCAGCCCGAGCGCCTCGGCGAGCGGCAGATACTCGCCTTTGGGGTCGACGATCGTCGCCCGTCGGCCGAACACGCCGACGCAGCGGTGGATGAACGTCTTCGCGGTCGCCGACTTCCCGACACCGGGTTCGCCGGCGATCAGCATGTTCGGGTTGGTGACAATCCCGTCCGCGTACGCCTCGAACGGGTCGAAGGTGAACCCTCCGCCGCCGGTCAACAGGTTGGAGCCGAGATACACGCCGCGTCCGCCGAGTCCGATCTCCGCTGCGAACGGGTAGGCAGAGCACAGGTGTGCGGTGGTGGCGCGGTGCCGGGGGAGCGGCAGCGTCGGGCGTCCGAGCAGCTTCACTCCCAGCTCCTTCGTGTCGGCCCGATCCCGACCGGCAGCGAACACGCCAATGCGGTGTCGTGCTGTCCGTTCAGCCTGCGCAGCACGAGACCTGCCTGACCAGCGATCTGCTCCCACTCCGCGCACGACCGTTCCAGCGTCTCGGGGTCGGGTGCGCTGACGGTCACGAGTGCACAGAACTCGAGCTCGCAGTACCCGGCGACCAGTTCGGCCTCGCGAGCCGCGACGTCGGACTCATTGCGTCGATGCTGTGCTCCGATCCGGAAACCCGAGCGCGCCCGCTGCTCGGCGTCGACGGTCAGCCGGGTCGAGTCCTTCTCGACACGCCGCTGGCTCGACGACGGGGGCACCGGTTCCATGTGAACTGCCACCGTGCGCACCCCTCCCGCGTGCAACAGCAGCGGTTCCATCCAGTTCGCCGGAACATCGAGACGCGGCCACTCGACCACGGCGAAGCTCGCATGTACCGATCCGTCGACGACGACGCTGGACCACTCGCTACGAGTGGCCATCGGGCCCGCATTGGAGGCGCGCGAGAGTCCGGCCATCTCGGCCAACGTCCGCCTGCCTCCTCCACCGCCCCGCGACCCGAATGGGTCGAGTCGTGATCGCAGCGCCCCCGTCAGCTCCTCAACGGTGAGTGGTGGATCGACTGCCAGACCGGATGCATCGAGCCGGTTGGCCAGAAGTCGCAGCTCGTCTCGCAGGGTGTCGACCAGCCGAGTGGCTCGGTGACCACCACGGCGGATCATCCCTGCCCCACCCGACGCGGCGACGGTGACCGACACGAGCGTCTCATGGCGTGTCGACATCGCTCCCGCCGATCCCGCCAGGTCGAGGTAGGCCTTCACCGTCTCTTCAGCCGCATCCGCGCCGATGTGGTCCCGGCTCCACTGCAGATGTGCGCCGGGATCGGCGGGGGCCGACCACTCGAACCACCTGACAGCGATCACCGGTGAACGTTCCTTACAGAACGCGGCCAGCGCATCACCCCACCCGCCGAGGAGTCGCTCCTGTTCCGACTGGTCGATCAGCGCGAATTCGCGGCCGGCGACGCGCAGCATCGCCGTGACAGTGCCCGCCCGCCGGTCGGTCATGACCGCCATCGTGGTGCCCGGTCGCCATGCGTCGTGCTCGTGCAGCTCGATGCCATCCAGGAAGGCCGGCCACTCGGGCTGAACCCGTCGTGGTCCGGTGGCCGCGAAACGCGGCACGGTCGCTGTCCACGCACCGCGCCGGCGGCCCGCCACCCAGGATGCGACCACCGGAACCCACGCGTAGGCGGGCCGTCCGGCGAATGGAGCGAAGGCGGCGACGAACGACGTCGCGGCTGCTCCCACCACGATGGGGGCCGGCGCTCCGATGTTCAACAGGACTCCCGACGTGAGCACTCCCAATCCGAGCAGTACGCACTGGACCGGCTGCAACCCGATCAGCCACCCAGTGCGGTCTCGTGCCGGGAACCGGTAGGTGCGAGGGGCGCTGCTCACGGCTCGCTGCCCGACACTCGGTCCGTCGAGCTGGTCCCGTGGGTCCGCTGTGGTGGCTCGGCGACGCTGCGGTCGGAGTCTCCGCCGCCGTCATGGCCGCGGGCGCCGGCCGATCGCGGCGCCACTCGCTCGGCACCGCTGTCGGAGCCCTGCTCGCCGGCGTGCTCTGCAGTCGACTGCGCCGTCGAGTGGGCAGTGTCCTTCGCCGTCTTGGCAGCCGCGACTGCTGCGGTGGCGACCACGGCGGGCCCGGCGGCGGCACCGCTCGCTGCTGCACCTGCGGACCCAGCCGTGGAACCACTGGCGGCGGCCGTCTCGCCTCCCGACGCAGCCGAGCCGGTCGTCGCGAGGCTTCCTGACGGGCCGAACGGAGGGGCTTCGGCATCTGCAGGAGGTGCTGAGCCCTCGCCGCCCGCATCGCCCCCGCCCAGTCGTCCGATGGAGCGCCCGTAGTACGCAGTGTTCATGGCCGAGCGCGCAGTGTTGAGCGGAGCCCGTGAGATCCCGTTCGCAACGACTGCTGCCTCGGCGACCGGGATGAGCCGCAGTACGATGAACGGCGAGAACGCAGCCATGCACAGGATCGCCGTGCCGACCACCAGCTTGCCGAGACCTTGCGCCGCGAACTCACCGACGCCCTGTCCCTGCTGGTCGGCCTCGACCACGCCGCCGAGCGCAGCGACCCCGACGGCGAGCGCGATGGAGATGACGAGCTTCGACACGACGACCGCGAGCATCAGCTCAAGCAGGCGCCGCAGTGCTCCTTTCGCGGCGGGCCACACCGACGCGGCGAACACCAGCGGGGACATCGCAACAAGGAGGTAGAGGAGGCTCGCCCGGATCAGCAGCTCGATCCAGATCATGAGCGCGGCGACGAGCGCGACGATGCCCATGACCACGGTGTTGAACCCGCCAGTCGCTGCGTGCGCCTGCACGCCGAACGTTCCGAGGAACTTCAGCGCGTCGCCATCGGAACCGCCGAGCACGGCTGTCGACATCGCGTCGGTCAGATCCAACAGCAGATCGACGACCACGGTGATCCCGATCATGCCGAGCACTGCAGTCGGAGCGTCGAGCGCTACCCGGCGCAGCATTCCTGCGACATCGCCCGCGATGAGCCCCTGGATGATTCCCGCAAGAAGGAACCCGACGAGGAGAACTGCGCCCAGGTTGCGCACCGCGACGAACGGGGAATCCGACCCGGCGAACCACGAAGCGGTCATGTTCGGTCGGGCCGAGGTCTTCAGGAAGTTGAGGACACCGTCGATCGGCGCGGCCAACGCCTCGAGCACCCACCGGGCGATGCCGGCAGCGACCTGATCCCAACTCCAACCGGCGACCGCGCCCGCACCACCGGAGATGACGGACCACGGATCGGGGATCACCGACCACTCCAATCGACGAAGCCCGTCAGTCGCCGTTCCATCTCGGCGTGGGTGATCGGCTCGCTGTCGACGCTGTGATCGGGCAGCGGGCCTGTCTCGGTCGATTCCGCGTCGACCTTCCACTCGCCAGACTCCGACACCATCGTGACTGTCGACATCGACCACTGCGCCTGCGGTGTCACTGCGTCGGCGCGCGACAGCACCCCGACCCACCAGACCGACACCACGACGCGCGCGGCCGAAGCCGAGTCGACCCGGACCGCGAGCGCGGCCTGGCGGAACCGGGTCGGGCCGACGCCACCGCCGAGTCGGTCGCGGAGCTCCGAGAGGCGATCAAGTGTCGCGTCGAGCGCGCCGTCCGCCGACTCTGCGCTCCACATGGACCGCACCGCATCGCCCAATGCTGTCGGCGACGTGTCGAGAAGTCGCTGGCCCGAACACACGAATCGCACCGCCGCGACGACGGCGCTGTCGGTGTCGGTGTCGGCGGCGGCAGCGTCGTCGTGTTGCTCCTCGCTCGGCTCGACCGGCGTCGGCGTGCTCGGTTCTTGTTGTCGAGCTCCACACGCGGACAGCGTGATGCTGAGCGCCACGAGCAGGGCCGCCGCGGCCCGTCGCGCGGTCACTTGGCCGCCTTGAACAGGAGATTGATCGCCGTCGGAGCGATACCTGCAAGGCACGCCCCGATCGCCCCGGCCAACGCGAGCTTCTTGCCGAGGTACCCGCCGGAGTAGTTGCCCGTCTGCTGGGAGAGGCCGTAGATCGCAGCGCCGCACAGGATGCTCGCGAGCGACCCCCACAGCGCGATCTGCGTCAGCCAGTTGAGCAGCTTCTGCACCAGTTCTGCACCGGGCATGCCGCTGGTGGTCGGAGTGACGTTCACGTCACCGAGCAGTGAATGGATCGCGATCAACACGCGTCGGTCCTTTCCTCGGGGGCGGACCGCAGGAGGAGGGTCGGCCCGCCCCCGAAGGTCGGCGGATGGAGACGAGACCGGAGGGCCTCGACGCTCCTAAGCGCGCACCCGAAGCGCCTCGCCGAGATTTCTTCCTGAGCTGTTGCGACCGCGCTTAGGAGGTGGGACCAACCGGAGGTGAGACATGAAGGTGATCGCCGCGCTGGCAGCGCTGCTCCTGAGCTGCATCGTTGGGACCCTCGCACTCGCCGGAGGTGGCAGCACGTCCGTCGAAGGCCGATCGGCCGCCTCGGGTGCAGCGTTCGCCGACATCCCCGGCGAACTCGTCAGCGTCTACGTGGCTGCCGCGAGCTCCTGCCCCGGTCTCCCATGGTCCGTTCTCGCAGCGATCGGCTACTCCGAGAGCCGCCACGCCCAGGGACGCGCTGACCCAGCTACCGGCGACGTCGTGCCGCTGATCCTCGGACCTGCACTCGACGGCCGCGCCGGCTTCGCCCGTGTGCCCGACCCCTCATCGCCCGACGGCTGGGCGCACGCGCAGGGGCCGATGCAGTTCCTGCCGAGCACCTGGCGGACCTGGGGACGGCTCGCGCCGAACCGCCCCGCAGGTGCGGTTCCGTCAGCCCACAACGCGTGGGATGCCATCTGGAGCGCCGCCGCACTGCTCTGCGGAACCGACGGACGGATCGACGACCTCCGAGCATCGATCCTCACCTACAACCGCAGCAACCGCTACGTCGACCAGGTCCTCGCCAAGGCCGCCGAGTACGACGCTGCCGCAAGGGCTGCCACCGCGACGGTCGACGCCGGAGGGATGACCTGCCCGGTTGCTGCGCCGGTTCGCCACAGCAACGACTGGCACGCGCCGCGCTCTGGCGGACGCCTACACCAGGGCAACGACGTGTTCGCGTCCTACGGCTCGACCCTCGTCGCCATCGAGGCCGGCGTGATCGATCGCAGCAGTGACACCGAGTCCGGACTCGGCGGCATCACCATCTGGTTGCGTGGTGACTCGGGCACTCGCTGGTACTACGCGCACAACGCTCGGAACCTCGTCGCTCGAGGTGCCCGCGTGACCGCTGGGCAGCCGATCGCACTGCTCGGTAACACCGGCAACGCTCGCGCCACAGCTCCCCACGTGCACTTCGAGATGCACCCAGCTGGCGGTGCTGCGGCCAACCCCTACCCGCTGATCGCGCAGCTGTGCCGGCGAGCTACATGACCTGGATCGCCCACGGCGCGCTCGACCCCGCGTAGGAAACCCGGAGCCAACCCCGGGCCGGTGATTCGACCCCCGCAGCGCTGACGAGGTCGAACGATCTCTCGACCCCCGACTCCTCCCGAACGACGAGCCGAGCCCCTACGACGCAGCACATGCCTGACGAGACGTACATCCACCTCGGCCCAGCGTCCCGCAGCGCTGCCTGGCGGCGGCGGTGGTTTCCGATCGCAGAGACCGCAGCGGAGGCACCAGCCGCGACGAGCCCAAGCGGCGAGAGGCTGCCGACAACGAACGTCTGTCGCTCCCATTCCGCCTGCTGCCCCGAAGAGCTCCAGCGCCAGACGTGGCAACGGCGCAGCCCGTCCCGATGCCCAACACTTGCCTCAAGTACGTCCATGACGTCGCTCCTCTCGTTTGAGCTGAGATGGAGGACGCCGAAGCCCGGCGACGAGGCACTGAAGAGGATATCAGCGTCGCCCTCGGCGCTCTGGGCGAACGGAACGCGTCGAGATGCTCGTCAGCGACGAGCGTCCACGCTGGTCGGCCGGGCGGTATCGACTGCCCCACGCGGATGACCGAGGCGCCGCCACAGCTCGACGGTGTCAGGGTGGAGGTCATCGAGAGGTTCGAGCGTCTCGATGTAGCGGCACAGCTCGTCGACGATGCGGTCGACCGCAGCGGGATCACCAATGAGATGAGCAGCTTCCATCCGGTCGCGGAACAGAGGCTCGCTTCCCGGAACAGCCTTCAGTCCCTGTGTCGCCGCCCAGTTCGCTGCGTCGGCGTCGCCGCGGGCCAGCTCGAGCTGGGCGAGTCGGTGAGCGGCGTCGGAGATGGTGGCTTCCGCCTCGGTGACGATCGCTTCGGTGAACGCCCACTCGTAGCCGCGGACCCCCTCGAACACCTGGCCGCGCAACAAGCCGATCGCGTCTCGCAACAGGTCTGCTTCGACCGAGCTGTCGTCGGTTGAGCGGGCGCGGCGCACCAGTTCGTTGAATCGGTGGAGGTCAGTGACGACGTGCGGGCCGACCGAATAGTTGCCTCCGTTGGTGACTGCGTGCGGAAGGGAATGGTTGCCGTCGGCGTCGGTGCCGAGCGCCGATCGGGCGCGGTGGACGGTCACGTTGAACGTGTCCTGTGAAGGTTCAGCATCGGGCCAGATCGCGGTCTTCAGTCGCTCCGCCGATACGCCGCCGGGTTGGAGGGCGAGGTAGGTGATGAGCTCGGTGGTTCGGCGTCGGTTGATCGGTGGCACGCCCTGCACTTCGACCGGTCCGAGCACTCGGACCTCAATCTCGCTGAGGAGGTCGGGTGTCGACGATGCTGGCGGATCGGGAAGGTAGACGGCGTCGGTTGGAGTCTCGTCGCCGAGTAGCCGCTCTTCGCTGTCACCAGAGGCGGCGTCGGCAAGTAGCTCATCGATCTTGGCCAACTCGTCCGTCGAGAGCGTGGCAGGCGTGAGGTCGAATCCGTGGGGGTCGAGCCGCGCGGTCGGCCCGGTGCTGAGCGACCACGCTCCGCTGACCGGCTCGCTCACGACGACGGCGGCGACACCGCAGCGGGGACGAGCGACCTTCGCGAGCCGCGTCATCTGCGACTCGGAGAGCGGGTGCAAGCAGGTCAGGACGGTGACGTACCAGCCCTCCTCTGCAGAGTGGTCACGCCGAGCATCTGCCGTGCTGGGATCGCCGAGGCGGTCGAGAGCCGCCTGCGCCGAGGTGCAGGCGACGGCGAGCGCCTCGATCGCGTCGTCGGCGGTCGCGGCTGCCCGGAGTCGTTCGCTTCCCGCAATGTCGAACTCGTCGCCGACGACGAGCACCTCGATCAGCTCCGACGCTGGGGACGTCGCCAGCTCTGCAGCGATGCGGCGCACAGTGTCAGCTGCATCAGGGCCGTTGATCGTCAACAGTCCTGCGGTCTCCACGTCGATGAGCACCAGGTCCTCACCGACGACACCCGCAGCAACCATGGCGGGACATGGTGGCGCCGTCTCACCGGCGAGCGCCTCGATGGTCGCCGTGGTGACCTTGGGTTCGGTCGAGAACGCCCGACGGCTCGGGTCGCCGTCGAAACCCGGTGGAACCACCGCGGCAGGTGACGTGAGGAGCACCTCGACCTCGGTGTCGCCGACGCGCACGGCGGCGACCGGAGGTAGGGCAGAGTTGCCGAGTCCGGCGGCGAACGCTCGGATCGCGGAGAACGCACGGTCCATAGATGGCAAGTCGCTGGCGTTGCGCAGCGACGTCTCGGTCGGCGCAGTGGTCGCCGGAGGAAGGTGAGGCGCCCGGCCGACGGGTCTACGGCGGGCTTGTGAGCGCCGCAGGCGGGTCAGCAGGGCGATGAGCGCGCTGGCGAGGAGGATGCCTCCAGCGAACAGCGGAGCTCGCATGGGGATCGACTCCGGGGTGTGGCGGGTCGCCGGCTCGGGTGGCGCGGGAACTCCTCGCTGATCAGTTGCTGCCATTGTCTCGCGGGCCGATCTCGCCGTCGCTGAGGTAGTGGCCGAGCCAGTTGAGTTCGTTGCGGGAACGGACGGTCCGGGCGACGGGAGGTCCGACTCCCGAGCCGTGGGCCCCACGGTGGACACCGGTGGCGCCGGGGTTTGGCGCTGTTCGATGGGTGGCGGCGGGGCCGGAGGCGGTTCGGCCGGGACCGACGTGGGCAGATCGAGGACCCAGCCCGAGTAGATGAGGTTCGGATCGCTGAAGGTGACCCCGCCGAAGTCCCGCCCTCGATTCAGCTCCCACAGCTCGCGCCATCGGAGCGGATCGCCGAGCTGGCACTCGGCGATCTTCCAGAGAGAGTCGCGTCGCTGAACCGTGTACGTCGTGGCGGTCGGAGAGGTAGGAGCCTCAGCCGCGGGCGGCGCGCCCGCTCGTGCCGTGCCTGCTGACGGGCTGGCCGCCTGCGTCGGCGGCGCCGTCCGCTCGGGCGTTGACGCCCGGGAGCTGACGCCAGCGACGATCGGTTCGTGGAACTCGATGACGACTGCCTGTGGTGCGGCCGCGGCGATCGCACCCGGATTGAAAGATGAGACTCCGGTGGCCGCAATCAGCGACACCGAGGCGACGAGTCGCCGGGCGACTCCCTGGAACGGTCCTGCGAGCCGCAGTCGTGCCGCGGGTACGCCTCGCAGGGTCGCCCAGCTCTCCACGACGAGTGACCAGCACAGCAAGATCCAGCTGATCCAGCCGACGAGCGCGATGCTCTTGACGAGCGCAGCGTCCGAGACGGTGTCGCGAGTGAGTGCACGCCTGATTCCGCTGGTGCTCGGGAGTCCCCCGGGAAGCGGCCACCCTGCGAGCCGCCACAGTAGGAACGGAACGCCGACGACGAGCGCCCCGATCGCCACCAGCGAGGCGACTGCCGACGCGAGGCGTCGGGTGACAGCAATCGTTGTGGTGAGGTTCATGGCTGCTCCGTGACTGCTCGGACTGCTCGGGCGCTTCCTGTGCCGGTGATGTTGGAGGTGTGCAGACCTGCGACCGACAGGATGTGGAGTTCCTGGACGCGCTGGACGTTCACGGTGACCGTGTCGCCGACAACGACTGCGGTCCCGGTGTAGGCGGTGGCGTCCAAGTAGCGCTGTACTCGTGCGCTCGCATCGTTGGCGTTCAAGGGGGCGCCGTTGGTCAGGCGCAGGCCCGCTTCGTCGACCCCCTGCACTCCCGCTCGCGCCGCGGCGCTGGCGACGGCATCGGCGTCGCGACGCGCTGCGATCATTCGGCCTCCGTCGAAGACGAGTCCTGCGACGAGCAGCAGAGCGGTGGTCATCGTCACAACGAACACGGTGACGGTGCCTCGCTCGTGACCCTCGTTGGGCCAACCTCGAAGCTGCCAGCTCATCGGGTTCCCCGGAAGCGGTCGAGCGGTTCGGTGAACACGGCTGTGATCGTGTGGCGGCCGGGAATGCCCATGCCGCTTACGTCCCCGAGCACGACGCCACACGAGACCGTCGCTGTCACGGCTGCGTCGGCGGTGAACCTGGCCGTATCGATATCGAAGCTCACCGTGTCGCAGCGGAATCCGCTGCGGTCGAACTCCATGAACGCGGCGCGTTCTCCGGCAGCTCGGGCTGCTGTGGCGTCGCGGGCCGTTGACGCTGCGCGGGCCGCCGCTCTGGCGGCCGCCTCGACGTCGGCGCGAGCGTTCTGGATGCGGCCGAACGCCACGACCAGGAGCAGCAACCCGACGAGGACGGGTGTGAGCAGCACCAACTCGATGCTCACCGAACCACGCTCGCGGCCCGAGCGGATCATCCGTCCTCCCGAAAGCGCTCGGTCGGCGCTTCTGCAGCACCGGAGACGGTCAGTGCGAGCCCCGGAACGACCTGTTGAACTCGTCCGGTGATCTCCACCCTGGTCACCTCAGGTGTGCGTCGCACGAGCACCTGGGCAGACGACGCCACCGATGGAGACAGTCGGCCGAGGAAGTCGCGTGCGCGTGCCTCGGCCGCCGCTGCGCTGCCGTTAGCGGATCGTCCAGCCTGGACGCCCTCTTGGGCAGCAGCTTCGGCAAGTTGTGACCCGTGGAACCACAGGCCCGCCTGGATGACCAGCATGATCATGAAGAGCAGGACGGGCACGGCGAGCACGACTTCGACCGAAGCATCACCACGTTCGTCTCGGGCCCGTCGTCGAGTCACGGTCAGCCGTCGAGGTTGATGGACTCGGCCTTGCCGGTCACCTTGCTGACGACGATCGCTCCGACGGCGATCGCGAGCGCGGCGAACACGGCGATGATGATGACCTTCTCGGTGATCTCACCGCGTTCATCGTGCCTGGCGAGTTCGATCCTGGCCTTCGCGAAGGCCCACATGATGGGGATGATGGACATTGTTGGTTCCTTCCTTGTCAGAGACCGTTGAGGACCGCGGCGATCGCGGGGTAGCCGAGGAAGACGATGAAGCCCGTCATCAACAGAACGACCGGCAGCGACATGCGTTCGCTTGCGGACTGAGCAGCGCCCTCGGCATCGGCGAGGCCACGCATTCGGATCGCTCGCGCCTTCGCAGCGATCGACACTCGCACTCTCGCACCTTCGTCACCGGCGAGACCGGCCGATGCGGCCAGCTCCTGCAGCTCATCCACACCGATCGCCTCGCCGAGGTGGGCGAGCCCGTTCCACGAGGGCTCACTGCGCAGACGGGCGTCCGTGAGAGCTTGGCGCAGCTCGGTGAACGCCCACCCGTCTCCGGCAGCAGCACTGCCCGCGAGCGCCGAGTCGACACCGGCACCGCCGGCGAGCCGCACTGCGACGAGATCGAGGAAGCAGCCGAGAGCGTGACGGAACGAGCGACGTCGCTCGGCGGCCTCGGCTCGCACCTCGAGTGCCGGCACCACGAGTGCCACGGCGCCGAGGACGATCGACACCCACAACGGCAAGACCCACGTCACGTCAACACCACCGAGTGCGATGAGACCGAACGTCGCGGGCGCCCACAGCAACGCCACGGCAACCAGGGCAACGGTGCGGGCAAGGTGCTCGGCGGCGCTGCGGCCGATCACCCGCAGATCTCGACTGGCGGGCCGGAGCCAGGCCTGTCCGAACCTGGTGTCGACGAGCGGCACGCCGAGTAGGCGGACCCACCACTGGGCCGGAGAGTCGTCGGCGACCGTGGCCGGAGCGTCGAGTCGCTCGAGCGCGTCGCCGAGCGAAACCCGTGCCGGAACCAGTCCGGTCACGACGAGCGAGATGCCCCAAGCTGCGAGTGCGCCCGTCAGTACCGCAGCGGTCATCGGATCGTTCCTTCGGCTGCTGCAATGAGGAACCGTTCGGGTTGGCGGAACCGACTCATCGAGGCGAGCCACCACAGGGCCGTGCCCCAGGCCGCTGCAATCGCCACCAGCACCACCTGGCCGGTGACCGTTGCGTAGACCTGCACATAGGACCTGTTCAGCACCACCAGGCCCAGCGCTGTCGCGACCGTGACGCCAGAGATCACCCGGACTGCAGTTCGCATCCGGGCCCTCGACGCCTCCACGCGCATCTGCATCGCGGCTTCGTCGCGGGCAGAGTCTGCGAGCATCCCAAGCAGCTCTGCCAGGTCCCGAACGGCTCCGTTCGCTGCCACCGTCAACGAGGCGACCACAAGGTCCGAGATGGGATGAGCGAGCTCGACAGCAAGTCGCCGCAGCGCGTTGGGCAATGACGTGTGCTTCAACGAGCGGGCGAGCTGCTCGACCTCCGGGCGGATCGCGTCGGGCGCGACGGGTGCCGTCGTGGCGATCGCCGCCTCCAAGCCGTGGGCCGAAGCGATCGTGTCGCGCAGCATCTCGGTCCACGATGCGATCGCCTCGGTCCGAGCGAGCGCCACGTCGCGCGACGATCGCGAGGCGAACAGCTCCGGTGCGAACCAGCCGAGCAAGGCGCCAGCGAGCGCGGCGGCCGGCCAGCGCGACACGACGAAGAGGAGCACCGCCCCGGCTGTGGCGCGTGCCGCGCGCTCCTTCGTGATCGCAGAGCCCGTGACTCCAGCACGGCCAGCCGGTGCCCAGCCGGCGGCGACGTCTGGCCGGGGGGACCAGCCGCTCACGACCAGCCACAGACCGACGCCAACGCCGAGGACCGCCACGATGACGAGCGCGGTCATCGCCACCACCCCTCGGGCCGGTCCTGCAGCGATGGATCCCAACCGTGTGCGGTGAGCACGTCGGCCAGGTCGTGGGGAACCGGCACCCCCGGTACCGCCCGACCTTCAGGACCGGGCCGGAACAGCTCGTTGGTGACGACGTTCGAGCCGTCCACTCCGACGACCTGACGGACTGATGACACCCACCGTCCGTCGCTCGATTTCGCGATGTACACGACGAGGTCCACTGCGGCTGCAGCGAGCTGGCACGTCGCTTCCAGTGGCAGCCGCTCTGGAGACTGCATCGCGTAGAGCGCCATCTTGTTGAACACCGTCCCGCTCGAGTCGGCGTGCACGGTGCACATCGAGCCGTCGTTGCCCTGGCTCATCGCGTTGAGCATCGGGACGATCTCGTCACCGCGGACCTCGCCGACGATCACGCGGTCGGGGTTCATGCGCAGGCTCATGCGGACGAGGTCCGCTGCGGTCACTTCGCCCGCGCCCTCGACATTCGCTTCGCGTGCTTCGAGCGCCACGCAGTCGGGGTGCACATCAGCGAAACGGTCGAGGCCCAGCTCCAGCTCGGTCTCGATCGTCACGATCCGTTCCGACGCGGGGATCTCCGCTGCGAGCGCACGCAGCATCGTCGTCTTCCCCGCACCTGTCGCACCCGCCACGATGATCTGCTGACGCGAGCGCACCGCAGCGGCCAGGAACGATGCGAGGCCCTCGTCGATCGCCCCGAGACCGATCAGGTCCGCGAGGTCGAGCTTCATGAAGCGATGCCGGCGGATCGAGACCGACGGTCGTGCGCAGACCCACGCGACGGCGAACAGGCGTGAGCCGTCGGGAAGCTGCAGGTTGAGCTGTGGCCGACTCGGGTTGAACTCGCGTTCGGACAGGCCGTATCTCCGGCCGATCTCTCGAAGCTGCTCGACCAGCTCGTCGTTGGATTCCGCAACGGGAGGGCCCTCGACCTTGAGCCCGCCGGCGTACTCGATGAACACACGGTCGTGACCGTTGGCGACGACGTTCTGGATCGACTCGTCGTCGAGCAACGGCTGCAACCGGCCGAGGTGGAACAGCCGGTCGAAGACTGCTCTGGTGACCACCTCCTCCTCGGCTTGGGACAGCACCGGCCGACCCGACGCGATCGCGTCCGACGCGAGTCGCTCCAATCGCTGGGCGATGAGCTGACGGGCCAGCATCTCCTCGTCGTCGCTGTCGAGTCGTTGCCCGGCGTCGGCCATCCGCCGAACCGACAACGAGAGTTCGTCAGCGATCTCGGCGCGCATGGACTGGACCAAGGCATCGTCGAACGCGTCGAGCATGGTCATACCGCCGCATCCAAAGACTCGGCTGGCGTATCGAGTCCGAGGCTGCGCGCCAGGGCACGGACTGAGCGGCCCAGCGGCGCACGTCGCGCCCGCCGGCCTCCCGCCACAACTGACGCCGCGGCCCTGTCCACCGGAACCAGGACCGCGGACTCGGCACCGAGCGCGTCCGCGACCTCCTCGGGCCCGTAGGGCCGTTCACCGCGAGTCACTACCACGACGCGGTGACACCGGCTGGTCAGGTCAGCGAATGCCCACCGAGCGTGGGCAACCCCGGCAACGGTGGGGCGCACGACGAGCACGGTCGCCGCAGAAGCGCGAACGAGCTCCGCTGCTGGACTGTCCGGCCGCCACCGGCCCAGATCCGCGACAGCAGGCGTATGGGTGAGTGACTCGGCGAACCCTCGGCCCAGGTTCGTCAGTGTCGATGCGGCCTGGTCCGGACTGGGCGGGGCGGCCAGGAGCGAGATCGTCTCGCCGATCGGTTGGGCGTGCCGTTCGACGACGTCGGACGCGAACCGGTGCCGGGTCGCCGCTGCGAGCGTGACCATGCCCGGGTTCGTGCCAGCACCGAACACCGCTGCCAGATCTCCGCCGTCGGGGTCCGCGTCGATGAGCAGCACCCGTCCCGTGTCGGTCGGCACCGACGATGCGAGCGCAGCTGCCAGCGTGGTTGCGCCGGGGGAACCCTTGGCGCCGGTGACACACACCAGCCCGCTCATGGCGCGGTCACCACGAGACTCACGCGCCCGGCCGCGCCTGCCGCCGAGATCGCCGCGGCATTCTCACCTGGGACTGCGATCGAGACGGTGCGAAGGCTCTGACCATCGGTCGAGTTGGACAGGTCGGTCACTGTGCCGATGCCTCGCGACACCGGTTCGCCGGCACTGGCAGCGTCCGGAGCGGTCGTCTCGATGATCTCGACCGAGTCGCCGATCGTGAGCCCGACCGGGAACTGGCCGCCCTTGAGCACCGCACCGACCAGGACCATCCCCTCGGGCAGTGCGGGACCGTCAGTGAGTTGGTCAGGGTTGAGCAACGACCCGGCGGTCAGTCCGTCTGACGCGGTTCGCCCGACCACCTCAGCCGACCGACTCGCCGGAACGACACGAAGCCCACTTCCCGCTGAGATGGAGACCTCTCGAAGGTCGGCTTCGGTGACCATCGCGCCGGGGGGCACATCACGGGCGACGCCGATCACTGCGGTGCGGTCTGCTGCAGAGGAGAACAAGGTCACTGCACCCAGCACGCTCAGGACGAGCACGACCAGACCGAGCGCGATCCGACCGGTGTTGCGGCGGCCCGCCGGTCGCCGTTCCTTGGGCTTCGACGCGGGGGCGCTCGTCGAAGCCGAGCCATTGCGGGACACCGTTCGTGTGGCGATCGACATCGTCATCCTCCGATTCGGTCGTTGAGGGCTTGGATCTCTGCGACTCGCACCGGCTGGGTCGAGGTGCGAGTGATCGACGGCAGCGCTCCGCCGCCCGCACCGCCGGTCACCGAGTACGACGCCGACCACGTGACGCTGACGCGGAGGAGGTAGCGCTCAGCCGGCTGCGATGCCGAGGACCGTGTCCAGGTATGGATGCACGCTCGGGTTGCATCGGTATCGGGGGACCACGGCACGCCCGGACCGCACGACAGGGTGGTGCCGTCGCCGAAGGTCCATCGCGCCGACGCGGGGCGAGCGATCACTCGGATGGTCACGCCGCCGACAGATGCCGTTCCGCTCAGTGGCTCCCAGTTCTCAATCCACAGCCACGACGGCAGGTTGACCACCTGGTCGCCCCACGGGCTCAGCGTCACCTTCGGCACAGGGACGGTCATGCGTCGCAGGACGCCCGCTGCGACCTCTGCCGGGTCGACCACATTCTGCGCGCCCCGCAGGTACACCGCTCCCATGAACACGCCGTCGCAGGTCTTCTCGTACCAAGCGCCGCCCGGCTCGGTCTCGATGAGAGATCCGTCGGTGTCATAGACAGGGAAGCCCTCCGGTCCGCCCAACAGCCGGTAGGTGCACGACGGTCCAGTCCGTCCGCCGCGACCGCCAGAGTTCGAGTTGCCGCCACCTCGGTCGCCGACGACGACGCCGTAGTCGATGCCCGAGTCATCGGTGATCGCACCACCAGCGCCGTCCGCCGCTGCCGGGCCTGCGGACACCGCAACACTCGCAGCGCCGACGAGCAGGACGACCAGAGCGCGCGCTACACGGTGCACGGCTCTGATCCCATGCTCACCGTCTCGACCCGCCACCGGCCGCCCTCCTGTCGCAATGTCGCCGTGTAGAGGCGACGGCTTGGGTCATCGGTATCGATCCGGAAGTCGTCGGCGACCCGGTAGACGCCGAGCCGGTCGTCCAGGCAGTCCTCGACGACGGCGGTCGTCCCGTCGTTCGAGACGACGACAGGGGAGTGGTCCAGGTCGCCGCGCAGCACCAACCCGGTCGTCGCGTTGTTCCTGAGGAACTCGAGGAGCTGCAGGGTCTCTGCACCCGTCGTCACCTGCTCGAGACGCGCGCTCACGGCTTCGGGATCGAACGGTGGCGTCATCCCGCCGAGGGCGACGTACGCGTCCCAGAAGGCGAGGTACGCCACGAGCGCTGGGTCGTCCGCCTCCGTCGTCGTGGTGGATGAGCGGGTGCTCGGGTTGGTCGTGGTGGTGGTCGTCGACGTGCGCTTCACGCTCGTCGTTGTGTCACCCGCGTCTGAACGTCCGTCTGAACACGCCCCACCAACCATCGCCAGCACGACGATGGTCAGGGCTGACCATCCTTGGCTTCGTCCCCGACCCCTCCACGGCATCGAGCCATCGAACGTGGTCAGGGGCGTTCCATCAACGGGAAACCTCCACCGATGTCGGGTGCCGACACCTGCCGGGAGGTGCTCACACTGGGCGGCAGGTCAGGGCGCGGACGCCGGATGAATGCGGTCCCAACGTCGACGATGCTCGACCAGCTCGGCCAGGTGCTCGTGCTGCCACTTGGCCAGCGGCTCGAGCGACTTGAGCAGCGAGCGTCCGAGGGGAGTCAACGTGTACCCGGGTTCGTCGGCTCGTGGCCCTGCGATCCAGTCGCGCTCGACGAGGCCGGAGCGAAGGTGCCGGGTCAGGGTCGCATCCAAGCGGTCGTCGTTGATGCCCTGGAGCCGGCGTTTGAGCTGCTTCCGCCGAACCGGCTGTTCAGCGAGCGCGTTGAGGATCGGCAACGACCACTTCGTCGCGATCAGCTCCAGCGCCATCTCGTAGCCGGTCGTGGTGACCCTGGTCAGCCCAGCGCGTCGCGTCGATGGCATCGCCGATTCCCTCCTCTCGCAGATGTGAACAGTTCCGACTGCGCAGGATCCCAGGACTCCGTGACAGCACAAGAGAGTCATTCGGCCATGCCGTGGTCACTCTCAGGCATCGACAGACGAGTCTGACCACGCACTCAGGTTCGGCCGGGTTCAGGCTGCCGTTCAGAGTCCTCGTGGACGGTCTCGTCGTCATCCGACGAAGGAGATCAACCATGCAGACAGGACAGGGCGTGCTAGGTCAGCTGGACCAGGAATGGGAACGACTGGCGGAGAGTGTTCACGGTCGTCGAGCAGTCCGGGGATGGGGAGCTGGTGAACCATTTTTCGACGGCGTCCGCTCCCTCGGAGCACTCGTCGAGAGAATCAACGAGCGGGGCCGGGCCGAGGAGTCCGACGCCATCATCCTGGTGCTCCTCCGACATGCAGCCGAGGACGATCTCGCCGCACGGACCGTGCTGCAGGCGATGATGCCGGCCATCAAGAATCTGACGTCGAAGTTTTCGACGTGCGGCGCGTGGAGCGCGGAGGAGACGGCCGCGGTTGTCGTGGCCGCCATGTGGGAGCGGATCCGCACGTATCCCATCGAGCGGCGTCCCCGAAAGGTGGCAGCCAACCTCGCGCTCGACACTCGTCAGCGAGTCTGGCGTTCCGGTCACAAGCTCGTCCACGGCCGGCTCCCACCTCGCGCAAAGGCTGCGTAGCGTGGGTTCCGGCTCTGGTCGCCACCCCGCACCGTCCCGTAGCGGTGCGCTCGCGGAGTATTGGCGGAGAGCGATGGGTCCTGTACGTGCCCGGCTGGACTACGAGTGCCTGCCCATCAATCTCGGTGGATCAAGGCTTGAGGTGGGCCAGGTCGGCTGGGGTGTTCCACTCCCCGAGGAGCTTCACATCCAGGACAGCACCAGCGAGCTGTTCTGGGAAGATCACCAGGACGTGGTCGACGCCCGTGGCGGACGGAGAGCGGATCGCCTGGAAGCCATGTTCGTGGGCGGCCTCACCGATCTCCTGAGTGAACCGGTGGTCCTCTCGGACGAGGTCGGACGACGCGACCCCGAGCGCGTTCAGCGTCGCCGCGTCGGTGAGGTCGAGGACCGTGTCCAGGTCGGCGCTGAACTCGAACAGTTCACGGGGCAACAGCGCGTCGACGTTGAGTCCCTGCCGCTCGGCCTGCCGCGTCAGCTCGGCGATGACGCACGGTCGGGTCAGGCAGAGGTAGAGCACGGGGAAGCTGTGCGGCGGGTTGAATCGGCCTCCTAGGCGGCGCGCACCGTCACCGCTGCGGGGGTCGAAGCCCTTGGCTTGGTTCCTGTAGGCGATGAGGGAGAGCGAGGTTCTCGGCGCAAGTCCGATCGCCCGGGGTTCCAGCGATGGCATGTCAGACGGTCACGCCCTCCGCCAACGCAAGCAGTAGGTCGACGACACGCTGGTACTGGCCGGCAGCGATGAGGTCGAGGGGCTTCTCGTAGCCGAGGTCGGGGTTCGGCGAGCGCATCCAGAACCGGGCGGCATCGTCGCGCATGACGCGCCGGGCGAGGTCGACGACCGCACGGAGCTCGAGCAGGCGCTCCTCGGCATCCCGGCGTGGCGTGGCCGCCTCGGCCTTCCACCGGGCCACGCTCCGGGGGTTGGTGTCGCTCACCCGCGCTAGGTCGGATGTGTCGACGATGTCGCCCTCGTAGAGGTGGTCCAACAGAGAGGTGAATGTCGTCATGATCTCCTCGTCGCCCTAACGTGTAGCGATACGTCGCGTGTATGTCATACTATACGTCGAGCGCTCGCAAGGAGACTAATTCAGTGGACCTCGACTTCGGACATGGCTTCATCCCCCGCATCGGCGAGGAGAACTACAAGGCAGTAGACCGCTGCGTGGGACCGACGGACCTGTTCTCCTCAGCGCTTGATCTCCCATGGGCACTGGTAGATGGCGCTTGGGCCGAGCAGAAGCCTGAGTTGTTGGGCACGCTCCGGGACCATGGCACCAACCTGCTGATCGACACCCACGGTTGGCGCTTCCGATACGAGTCCGCCCTCGATGTTGCGAAGCTCAGGGCTGCGAGCTGGGCCCCGACCTCGCCGGTGCTGCCCGCAGATCGTTCGGCGGGCACGGCCTTGGTCCAGGCGAGCCTGCGAGCACAGGCCGAGCTTGGTGCCAGTGCGTACCTGGTGCCCGGCTGGCTTCCGGCGACCCCGGACGAGGATTTGCGTCCCGCGTACGAGCAGATCGTCGCGACGGCCAGCAACCTTGCCGACGTACCGCCCCGTCCCTTCGTGTTGTTCGTCGGTGGACACACTCGCGGCCTCGACCAAGTCGGATCGCTCCTGGACGAGCTGCCGCACTTCATCTCGGCGATCTACCTGCAGATGACACCTCTCACCCCGATGAAGGACAGTCCGTCGAAGCTCGAGGCAGTGACGTCGCTCTATCAGCACGCTGCATCGATCGGGTTCCAGGTCATCGCCGGTCACGCCGGAGCCGTGACCCCGACCCTCCGTTCGCTCGGCATCGAAGCTGCTGACGCAGGTCTCGCGATCGGAGAAGGGTTCGACCAGTCTGCGACGAAGCGTCGAGCCAGGCCTGGCCCGGATGCAGGCCAGCAGCGTGGTGGGCGTCGGTCGAGGATGTACTTCGGGCAGATCGGAATGTCGCTCGAAGCCGCCGATGTCGAACGATTGCTTGCGGTGCCCGGCGCTGCGGCCGAGCTCCGCAGCTGCCGTCTGCCCTGTCACCGGTTCAGCGGCCACCACGTGCTCGATCGTGCACGCGAGCACTCGCTCTGGGCTCGAGTCGAGGAGACCCAACTCGTCGCGGCACTCCCGTCCAGCATGCGAGCGACATCCGTCTATGAGCGTCTCAAGAGTCGGCGCTCCGTTCTCACCACGGTCAACGGAGCGCTCGAAGCAGCCGGCGAGGCGCCGTTGGATGGGAAGTACCTCGACAACCACCTGACGTGGATGTCCCGCGCTCTCGCCACGCGCTCTGCGGCCTGACATCTGGTCCGTGCGCTGGAGGATGAGCGGTCACGCGGGCGGCGACCTCGCCTTCAAGTCTCACGTAGGCCCTCAGCGCTCACTCCGTTGGCGGTCGCCCATGCCTCGGCTTCGCGATACCTCGACATGGTGAACTGGCGAGGCACGATGGATCCGTCGGCGAGGATCTGTGCCGGCTCGGGCAATCCGAACCAGTGGAGCAGCCCAGCAAGAGCCTGGTGTAGGACAGAGAGACGCTGCTGCACGGTGAGGGTGACGCCCAGGTCCGCGACTGTTTCGGAGTGCACCCGTCCCGTCACGGTCCGGCTGGGTCGAACCCGATGCACTGTTCCGGTGTCACTCTGCACAAGTTCGATCGGTCTACCGAGCACGCCGCCCGGGCCGTCGGCATCGATGAAGCCCATGACGACACGAGCGGTACCCCAAGCACCGGCCTCCGCAGCACACCAGCGCAGCGCCAAGTCCATGAGGAGTATGCCGTCGTCGACCAGAGTGATCTCGCCTACCTGGCGAGCATCCTCCTCGCCAGTAGTTCGCAAGCCGATCGGGACCGCGACGAAGGCCCCGCCGTCGATGTACAGCTCGACGAGGGCATCGCGGATGTCGGTTTCGTCCTCCTCCGAGGAGGACAGCGAGCCGGTGAAGACGACTCGTCCTGGAGCGGGGATGCCACGTCCGTGAGCGGGGAGCGTTCTTCCGAGCGGCGAGGCCTGCCCATTCGAGCGTTGCCAACGATCGATCCTCTCGACCGTGGTCTTGTCGAGCCGGCCGTGAATTGGAGTCTCGGGAACGATGGCCACGAAGAGCCACACGCCCGACGCTCGGCCGATGGCGTTGGCGCCGCTGGCGATCACGGCCTCGATTCGAGCGGACTCAGCCGCTTGAGTGTCCAACCGGCGCCGGTAGCGCTCAGCGACCTCCGGCTCACTCAGCCACACGGTGTCGGCGCCGTGGCGAATCGGATATCGGAGCGCCGTCCGACCTCGCCGCTGGGGCTGGTCACCGCATGGGGCGATCTCGGGCTGGGTGGAACGACCACTCCGAGGAAGTGATTGTTGGGGGACCGCTCGACCCACACGAAGTCGAAGGTCGCTGCGGGTGAGAGGTAGTTCGCGACGGCTTGGCGCAGCCGACGCTCTTCTTGCTCAGCCGTAGCAGATAACGTCCAGCCCGGCGCGCTTGTCGCCTCGCCAGGACCCAGGACTGTAGAGGGCGACAAGTTCACCGGTAGGTGAACGTGACTGGCAGGTGGCGCGGTCCTCTCACCTGGCCTGCGGACCAGGTGACGGCGTCGGGGTCGGTGAGTTCGAACTCGGGGATGCGTTCGAGCCAGGTCTCGATCGCTACCCGGAGTTCCATTCTGGCGAGGTTGGAGCCGAGGCATCGGTGGATCCCGACGCCGAAGGCGAAGTGGCGGTTCGCCTGCCGATCCAGGACGACATCGTCGGGTCGATCAAACGCGTTGGGGTCCCGGTTGCCGGAGGGGAACGGCAGCAGGACCCGGTCGCCTTTGCGCATCGGGCAGCCGCCGATCTCGGTGTCTTCGATCACCTCTCGGGCCATCGTGACGGGCGCGAACGCGCGTAGGAACTCCTCGGTGGCGGTGTGGATGAGGTCGGGCTCGGTGCGCAGCCGGTGCCGGTCGTCGGGGTGGGTGGCGAGGTGGAGTAGCGACGAGCCGATCGCAGACCAGGTGGTGTCGATCCCGGCGAGGAGCAACAGGATGCACACGCCGAGGATCTCGTCTCGGGTCAGTAGCCGGTCATCGGGAAGTCGGGCGTCGAGGAGGTGGGTGATGACGTCGTGGGCCGGGTGCGTCCGGTGCTGTTCGATGTGACTGCTGAGGTAGCCGCCGATCTCGATGATCGCGTCGTAGGTGCTGTCGCTCGCGAGCGGGCTCTGTTCAACCAGACGGTGGATCCAGTCGCGGAACTGCGCGTGGTCGCTGTCGGGGATGCCGAGCAGCCGGGTGATCACCTTGATGGGTACGTGTTGGGCGTACGCCGCAGCAGCGTCGCAGCCGGAATCGTCGACGAAGGCGTCGATCAGGTCCGACGCGATCGTCCTGGTGATCGGTTCGTACTCGGCGACAACGGCCGGGGAGAACAGGGGCAGGAGGATGCGCCGGATGTCGGTGTGATAGGGCGGCGCCTCGGTGATCGGGGGAGCGTGGAATCCGAGGTCGGTTGGTGACTCGGCACGGTCGGTGATGAGGATCGTGCGCGACGAGAATCGCTGATGGTCATGGGCGATCGCGGCGAGGTCGTCGTATCGGGTCGGGATCCAGACGCCGTGATAGCGGTCGGTGTGCGCGATCGGACACTGCTCGCGAAGGTGGTCATAGATCGGGTACGGGTCGGCGACGAAGGCGGGGTCGAGGTGATCGAAGTCGGTCTCCCAGTCCGTCACTGGCGGTCGGCTCATCGTTCGCTCCATCCGTGAGGCAGGTCGTTCATGCGAGAGCTTCTGCGGGGCTGTCGGCCAGTGCGTCGAACTCGGCGGTGAGGCGGGCGCCATCGGGGTGGTCCTCGAGCTCGATGCGCACCTGCGCGAGCCGGTACGCGAGGACGCGGTCGAACCGGTCGCCTGTCTGGTTCTCCAACGCGGCGCGAGATGCGGCGACCACGAGATCGGCACCACGGACGGTTCCGCCGTCGGTGCGACGTACGGTCATGGTGGCAAGTTCCGCTAGGGCGCATTGCAGGTAGCCGACGTGGAGGTCCTCGTCGGCGCGGATGTGGTCGATGGTCGTGCGTGCGAACGCGGCGTCATGGCTGCACGACGGGTCGCCGAGCACATCCGAGGCCCAGGCGAAGGTGTGATAGGCGAGCAGCTCGATCACGAGGATCTGCACCATGGCTCTCACCAGCAACTGCAGCTCGGGGGAGACGTCGTCGCGCATTCCGCCGATCATCGATCCGACGCTGATCGCTTCTGCGGCGGGGCTTGCGGGGCCGCTGTAGCCGGGAGGCGGGGCGATCGGGAGCTCCTGGAACATGTCGAGCGTGACGGGCGGGTCGGCGAGCGCTGCGTCGCGCACGGCGAACCACATCTGGTCGTGTCCTGCTTCTCCGTCGGTTCCTGCTTCGTCGTTGCCGTGTGCTTCGAGCAGGCCGTTGAACAGGTGACCGAGGCAGGTGTCGTCGGTTGGTTCGACGATGTGCTCGGCGAGGTCGACGACGGGGATGAGTTTGATGCCGTCGTTGCCGAACCCCTCGACGACGCCGACCAGGGTCAGGATCCGGGTCATGGCGCCGGTCGCGTCGTTACTCAGCAGCATTTTCGCCTGGGTGGCGTTGGGGACGAACGACCGTTTGACCGCGTCGGTGTCGACGACGCTGGTCGGGTGTCCTGCGGCCTCGAGCTGGCGTGTCCATGCGTCGATGGCTGCTGCTCGGTGCAGCGACCTGGGTGGCAGGTAGGTGCCGTCGGTGTCGTAGCCGCCGTGGAAGCGGACTCCGTTGCGCTCGATGCGTTCGGCGTAGGGAGGGTCGCTCATGAGCTCCTCGCGGGTGTATCGATGTCGTGTGGTCATCGGGATCCTCCGGTTGCTGGGGATGGGGCTGGTTGGGTGAGCACGTGCTCTCTGATGAGTGCTTCGGTACGGCGGGTGTCCTCGTGCAGCACGAAGTGCCCGCCGGGAACGGTGAGCAATGTGGCGTTGGCCCGTTCGGCCTGCTGGTCGAAGATGGCGGGCAGGAAGGTGTCCTCTCCGGCGACGATCACAGCGGGGCATGCGAGGTGCTCGAGGTGTTCCCAGGCGGCGGGGGCGCCGTACGAAGTGGCAGACATCTCGAAGATGAGCGCTTCGGTGTCGGGGTCACACGCGAGATGCACACCGTCGCCGCAATCGACGGTCCCCCATCGCAGGTACGCGTCGAGCGCATCGTCGCTGAGTTGGGACAGGGGCGCCTTGTCGCAGTACAGGTCGTGCATCTCGGCTCGGGTGGCGAATAGCCGGCGGCGGCGACGAGCAGCGACCGCCATCGGGTTGGGCGTCGTGGTTCTGAACAGCGTTGGGGGAAACGCGACTGGTTCGGCGAGCAGGAGCTGTGACCACCGCCCTTGGTCGAGCTGGTCGACGAGGACCGCAACTGCTCCCCCGAGTGATCCGCCGACGCCGGCGATGCCGCAGAGGTCGAGGTGGTCGAGCACGTCGAGCACGTCGTTGGCCATCGACGCGAACCGGTAGCGCGTCGGGTCTGTCGGCGTCGTGCTGCCCCCGTGGCCGACCAGGTCGATCGCGACCGCTCGGGCGGTCCCGAGCAGCGTTGCGGCGACCGGTTCGTAGAGTCCTCCGCAGAACCCGTTCGGGTGCAGTAGCACCACAGGTGGTCCGCTACCGCCCCAGTCGAGCACGCGCAGCTCGTCGCCGTTGCGTGTGGGGATCCGGTGCACGGTCGGCGCAGCGGGGTCCGTCGTCATCGTCTGGTCGTGCCCGTGCGCACTTCGGACAGGAACGTGAGGACCGCTGCGGTGAAGGTGTCGTTCTGGTCCCCGGCGACCATGTGACCGGCGTCGGCCACGTCGACGTACTGGGCGCCCGGTACCGCGTCGACGAACTCTCGGAGGCCTTCGGTGGAGACGAGGTCGCTCTCGGCGCCGCGCACGACGAGCGCGGGAACCTTGATGCGGCGAGCACCTTCGTGGAGCCGTTCGCGCACCTGGATCTCCCGCAACGCTTCGATGTCGCCGCCGATGATCATGTCGGCGCGTCCTTCGAGGAAGCGGACGTCCCAGCGCCACCGCCAGCGGCCGTCGGAGCCATGAGCGAGGACCTGGCGCAGACCGTCCGGTGTCGGCGGCCGAGGTCGCCCGGTGTACTCAGCGATGATCGCTGACGCGGCGTCGAGGGAGTCGAAGCCGTCAGGGTGCGCTGCCATGAAACCGACGATGCGTTGTACGCCCCCGAGTTCCATCCGCGGGGTGACATCGACCAGAACCACCGCTCGGAAGAGCTGTTCGTCAGTTCGAGCCTGCGCCAACAGCGCCGACATCCCGCCCAGTGACGCGCCGACGAGGACGGGTGGCGTGCCGAGGTGCTCGACGATGGCGATCACGTCGTCGGCGAAGCGGTCCCAGTCGTAGTCGGCCTCGATCGGCCATTCGCTGTCACCATGGCCCCTGTGGTCGACGGTGATGGCGTGCCAGCCGATCGCTGCAACCGCTTCTGCGGCGTCGTCCCATGCCCGGCGACTCTGGCCCGCACCGTGCAGGAACACCACAACATCGTCGGTGCGGGGACCCCAGCGGTCCGCGGCCAATCGCAGGTCGGCGCCCGGGAGGTCGAACCGCTCGGGGCGCGCAGCGACGGTCATGGAAGCTCCACCGCCTGGGCGTCCGCCGCGTTGACGCTGTCGCCTTCGGCGGACGCATTGGTGAAGCGCGACAGGTCGACGGTGAGGAACAGCGCTTCAGCTCGCACGAACACGCCATCGGCGGATTCGCCGACGGCTTCGATCCACAGCTTGCGGTCCGCCCGGTCGCGAAGCCGCGCGGTGAAGGACACTTCGACACCCAGCGGTGCTGGTGCGATGTAGTCGATGGACAAGTTGGCGGTGTAGGCCATCTCGCCGATGATCGGCAACAGGTACCCCATGGTCTCGTCGAGGATGGCGCCGACGGCGCCGCCGTGGGCTCGGCCGGGCGCCCCCTCGAACGCCGGTCCGAGGGTGGTGGTGGCCACGGCGGTGTCGCCGTCGCGAACGACCCGGACTCCGATGCCCATGGGGTTGGTCCGCCCGGAGACGAACGAGTCCCTGAACAGGTCGATCTCCGCACCGTCGTCGATGATGGCTCGCTTCCCGTTGAGCGCTGCGGTGACGCGAGGACTGGAGAGCATCTCGGTGGCCCGGTCCCGCGGTGCACCACGCTGCACGGTGGAGGTGTAGCGCTCGGCGACCTCTGCGAGCTCGACCGCCAGGTCGGTGTCGACCTGGTGGGCGACGAGCGAGTGGCCCAATCGCTGCATTGCGGACGCGAGCGCTGTGCGGGCGGCGAGTTGTGCTGGTGGTTCGTCGAGGTTCACGCTGATGCTGTCTCCGTAGGGTGAGGTGTCGGTGGCGGGGGGTCGAGCTCTTCGTCGGCTTCGGAGCCCTCGATGTCCAGGTTGGGGAGGAGCCGGTCGAGCCAGTTCGGGATCCACCAGTTCGCGTTACCGAGGACCTTCATCGACGCCGGCACGACGAGCATGCGAATGACGGTGGCATCGAGCAGGACCGCCACGGCGAGGCCGAGCCCGAACATCTTGATCTCGGCGCTGTCGCCGGCGACGAAGCTGGCGAACACCGCGAACATGATCGCTGCAGCCGCGGTGATGACGCGCGCGCTGGCTGACAGTCCGTGGACGATGGCCGACTCGTTGTCGTGGTCGACGATCCACGCCTCTCGGATGCGCGACAGGATGAACACCTCGTAGTCCATCGAGAGGCCGAACAGCACTGCGAAGAGTCCCATCGGAAGAAACGAGATGATGGGCACGGTCTGTTCCAGCCCTATGAGATCTTTGGCCCATCCCCATTGGAAGACAGCCACGACGACGCCGTAGGCGGCGCCGATGCCGAGCAGGTTCATGACCGCAGCCTTGGCCGCGACGACCGGCGCTCGGAACACTGCGGTGAGCAGCAGGAAGCTGAGCGACACCACGGCGGCGATGAAGATCGGCAGGCGATCGTTGAGCCGCTGGGAGATGTCGATGTAGAACGCGGTGGCACCCGTGACGTCGATGCGAGCGCCGGTGCTCTCCTCGAGGGCGCCTTGGTCCCGGATGGCCCGGACCAGGTCCTCTGTGGCTTCATCCTCAGGGCCGCTGTTGGGCGTCACCTGCACGATGGCCGCAGTGCCCCCCTCGTTGGGCAGCGGCGGCGTCGTCTGACTGACACCTGGGAGCTCCGCGAGCGCTCCCGAGATCGTGGCGGCCGCATCCGGCTCTGCGTCGTCGAGGTCGATGACGGCCAGCAGCGGGGCGTTGGCTCCGATCCCGAACCCTCGGGTGAGCAGGTCGAACGCGACGCGCGGTGGGGAGTCCTGTGGGCGGTTGCGTGCGTCGGGCCACCCGGTACGCAGGCTGGCCGCGGGAATGGCGAGCACGAGGAGTAGCGGGACCCCGATCGCGAGCGCTCGCCACGGGTGTCGGGTCACGCTCCGCGCCCAGCGGGCACTCCATGCCGTCGGGGAATCCGGGTCGATCTCAGCGCGGACCTTGATCCCGGGTGTGCGGAGGCGGTCGATGTTCGTTCCGATGAGGCCGAGCAGTGCGGGAAGGAACGTGATGGCGACGAGCACCGCCACCGACACGGTGATCGCCACCGCAACACCCATGCTGGCGATCAGCGGGATGCCCACCAGCGTGAGGCCGAGCATCGAGATCACCACCGTGACCCCGGCGAAGATCACCGACCGCCCCGCCGAATGGGTCGCGAGCGCGACCGACTCGACGACTGAATGACCGAACGCCAGGTGTTGGCGATGGCGGGTGACGACGAACAGGGCGTAGTCGATGCCGACGGCGATGCCGATCATCGTCGCCATCGTGGGCGCGACCGACATGACGTCCATGACCGACGCAAGTAGTCCTATCAACAGCATGCCGACGCCCACACCCAACAGCGCGCCGAGCAGCGGTGCGCCCATGGCGATGACCGACCCGAACGCGATCAGTAGCACGGCGACGGCGACGGCGAGACCCACGAGCTCGGCAGTTCGAGCTTGTTCGGGCTCTGTCCGCTCCACGACCTGCCCGCCGAAGCCGACCTCGAGGCCAGCCTCGCGGGCGGGATCACCGGTGGCGAACAGATCGTCGATCTGCTCCGGTGTGACCTCTCTGGCTCCCCGGTCATAGAGGATCTGTGCGTACGCCACGGTGCCGTCCGGTGACTGCAGCAGCGACGCCGCTGGTCCGAACGGCGCGATCACCTGCGCGACCCCGTCGAGTCGGCCGATTCGATCGAGTGTCGCCCTGACCGCCTCCGCGTTGGGCGGGTCCGACATTGTGCCGTCGCTCGTGGCGAACACCGCGACCGCCCGACCACCCGCCTGCTCCGGGAACCGCTCCTCGAGCAGATCGAGCGCCTGTTGCGACGGCATGCCGGGGATCGTGATGTCATCCGAGGTGCCCTCGCCGAACGCCGCCCACAGCCCCACGACCAGCGCGATCACGACCGCCCACCCCGCCAGGACACGCCACGGATTGCCGGCCGCGAATCCGCCGAGTCGGTACAGCGTCGACTTCTGCGACAGGCCCGGGGGTGACATGACGCAGAGTTTAGACACAGCGTCTAACCAAAAGCCGTGGGTGCGGCGACCTCAGGTGGCGAGTGCTCGGGTGATGTCGCGCCATGGGCGCATCGACACCGGTTCGTCGGCCCAGGCGATCGCGCCGAAGTAGTTGACGACGCGCGTCGCGATGCCGTCGTAGCGGTCCGCGATTGCGTCTGCGATGCCGGACCAGGAGCCCTCGATGACGAACTCGGCCAGCATGTCGTCGTCGATCAGTGCTGCCATCCCGGCGAGGTCGCCCTGCCGCTGTCGCTCACGCAACGCCGCGGTCGTTCCGGGCCGGTCGATCTGGTCGAAGATGAACGAGTAGTTCGGCGTCGACCCGTAGAAGGCGATCTGCATCCGGGCCAACTCGCGCCAACGTGACCGGTCGTCGTCTGAGTCACCCGCGACGATGAAGGCCGGCACGATGACCTCGAGGTCCGCGACGGAGCGCCCCGCTGTGGCTGCCCCGGTGGCGAGATTCGCCAGCACGGTCTGGCGTAGGTACGTCGACGTGTTGAGCGGGTGCACGTGGACGCCGTCAGCGTGGGCGCCTGCGACGCGCAGCATCCACGGGTTCACCGCTGCGAGGTCGATCGGCGGGTCAGGGGCGCTGATCGGGCCCGGCGACCACATCGGTGGCAACAGCGACAGGTCGTAGAACTCGCCGTGGTGGGACAACTCGCCGGTCCGGAACGCCGCGAAGCAGTCCCGGACTGCGAGTAGATAGTCGAGCATCCGCGGGCCCGGCGGATCGAAGTCCACCCCGTAGCGCCGTTCGATGTGGGCGCGCACCTGGGTCCCGAGCCCGAGCCGGAATCGACCGTCGCTGGCCTCGGCCAACTCCCACGCGACCTGGGCGGTGACCATCGGGCTCCTCGGGAACGCCACTGCGATCCCGGTCAGGATGTCGAGATCCGCCGCGAGGGCAGCGGCGGCCGCCGACAGATAGGGGGTTCGCCCGGCTTCGGTGATGACGAGCCCAGCGAACCCGGCCTCGGTGGCATGACGAGCGAGCTGCTGCACTGCGCGCAGCGGCATTCCTGCGGTCATCAGGTCCAGCTTCACTGTTCGCCCTCGACGTCGATTGCGAACGCCTCGATGAAACGATCGACGACACCTTCGACGAAGCTCGCGGTGAGGCCCTCGGGCTCGAACAGGTACCGGAACAGCACGGGCCCCACCAGCATGGACACCGCCGCGCCGGCACCCGCATCGGGGCGAAGCAACCCTCGTGTGATCCCGTGCTCGATGATCTCGTCGAGCACCCGGGAGCCTTCGACCCGCAACGCGCTGTTGAGCTCGGCCACCTCGGGATCCTCCCGTGCGTGCTGGCCGATCGCGATCATCGCCCGTCCCAGCCCGGCAGCGGTCATCGCTGAGCGGAACGCCTCTACCTCGGCGACGAGGTCCGCACGCAGCTCGCCTCCCGGCACAGAGTGTGCGACGGCGGCCTCTTCGCGGATCAGGTCGCGCAGCAGGTCGAGTCGCTGGGGCCAGTGCCGGTACAGCGTCGTCCGTGCGTAACCGCTGCGCTCAGCAACCCGAGCCACCGTCACCCCCTCCCAACCTTCGTCGACGAGCACCTCGCGGGCGGCGGTGAGTACCGCCACTCGGGTCCGGATCACCCGAGGGTCGATGTGGAGAACCTCAGTCGTCGTCACACCCGGGATCGTAGCGAAGCGTGCTCGAAGTGCAACAGAGTGTCGTATAGATGGCGTCGTGTCATATTGTTCGTCTGTCGATTGATCCAGCCGGGATCGAATGGCCCACCCCTGCAGGAGCGCACAATGCCCGCCGCCCATCCAGACCCCGCTCCCGCAGCGAACGTGGACCAGGACCCCAGCGACCTCCATGACGTCGTCATCGTCGACCCCGTTCGCCGGCGGCTGATCCTCGCGGCGATGTGCGTGGCGCTCGTCGCCGTCGTCGCATCCGTCTCCGGGCTCAACGTCGCCCAGCAGGCCTTGGCCGAGGACCTCGGCGCGTCGCAGAGCCAACTGCTCTGGATCATCAACGGGTACACGCTGGCACTCGCAGCGCTCCTCATGCCCGTCGGAGCCATCGGCGACCGGTGGGGCCGCAAGCCGGTGCTGCTCATCGGCCTGGTCGCATTTGCCGCGACGAACATCGCCGCTGCCTTCGCGACGGACCCGACCACACTGATCGCGCTTCGAGTCGCCGCCGGATTCGCTGCAGCCATGGTCATGCCCGTCACGTTGTCGGTCATCACCACCAGCTTCCCCGCCGCGCAGCAGGCCAAGGCGATCGGAACCTGGGCCGGTTTCGCTGGCGCAGGTGGGATCATCGGGTTGTTCGTCTCCGCAGCGATCATCGACAACGCCACCTGGCCGTGGGTCTTCGCGCTGCCCGTCGCGCTCGCGGCGGTGTCGTTCGTGCTCACCGTCGTCGTCGTGCCGCACTCGGTCGAGCACGTCGACACCGGCTTCGACATCGCAGGCTCGCTGCTGTCCATCGTCGCCGTCGGCGGCCTGGTGCTCGCCATCCACGAAGGACCGGAACAGGGCTGGACTGCGCCGATCACCATCGTCGCAGCCGCTGCCGGACTACTCGGTGCCGCTGCGTTCATCGTGGTCGAGCTGCGGAGAGAGCATCCGCTGCTGGACGTCCGGATCTTCGCGATCCGTGGCCTCGCCGCAGGGTCGGTGAACCTCTTCGTCGTGTTCGCCGTGATGTTCTCGATGTTCCTCGTGCTCGTGCAGTACCTCCAGGCGGTGCTGGGCTACTCGGCGCTGCGAGCCGCGACCGGTCTGCTCCCGATGGCAGCAGTCATGATGCCGCTGTCGACCATTGCGCCGACGATCGCCGAACGAATCGGATTCCGCAGGACGCTCGTCACCGGGATGCTGGCCATGGCGGCGGGCTTGGGTCTCTTCGCCGTCATGGCAGATCCCACCGGCGGGTACCTCAGCGTCTTGCCAGGTGTGCTCATCCTCGGCGCAGGCGTCGGCCTCGCGATGAGCCCGTCGACCGCGGCGATCACCTCATCGCTGCCCGAGGAGAAGCAAGGGGTGGCATCGGCGCTGAACGACACCGTCCGGGAGATGGGAGGGGCGGTGGGCATCGCGCTCATCGGGTCCGTGTTGAACGCCGCGTACCGCTCCAACATCGAGCCTGATCTCGCCGGGCTGCCCGGTGAGATCGTCGAACCGGTCAGCGAAGGCATCGGCGGCGCTCTCGCGGTCGCAGGGCAACTCGGCGAGAACGGCGCTGCCCTTGCAGCGGGCGCGAGGTCTGCGTTCGTCGACGGGATGCCCCCGGCGCTGCTGCTCGGCGCCGGCGTCTGCCTGGCCGCCGCTGGCTTCACCGCGCTGCGCGGGCCCAAGACCGCTGCGGAAGCGGAGCCACGGCTCCACCGGCACGCTCCCGAGGACGAGCCAGTCATCCGGTGAGCCGCCCGGTCCGGCACCCATCCGCGCTCAACCCCGTGATCGTCGGGATGCGCAGCGGCTCCGACGAGCTCCCCGCGCTCGAGCGAGCGTTGGAGCTCGCCACGCAGCGCCACACCCATCTCGTGGTCGTGCACGTCATCCCCGCGACATCCGGCTTCGCCATCGCCGTCCCGACCGCTGCGGGGGCGGTCGCGCTCACCCGCGAGGAGCTGGCAGATCGCTGTCACCTCGACTGCGAGCTCGCCCTCGCCGGTGCCGACCTGGACTGGAGCTTCGAGATCCGCGCCGGCGACGCAGCGACCGCGCTCGCCGACGCCGCGCACCGCCACCGGGCAGCCTGTGTCGTCGTCGGCCGACACGACCACAAGACGTCCATCGGCAGGTTCCGCTGCACGGCGATCCGCCTCGCGGAAACCAGCGATCGTCCGGTCCTGGTCGTGCCGCTTCGCGACACGAGGGCCGCGGCGTTCGACCAGCCCCACCACGACTCGTAGGCTTGGACGCGTCGTCCAACCGGGCGGCCCCCGAGGGTCCGGCCCGAGGCACAAGTGAAGGACCGCTACCGATGAGCCGATCAGTCCCCGCGCCGATGGCCGACAAGCTCCTGGCCACCGCCGGGGAGCTGGCGCTCTCCTGGGACGAGGTTCGCACCGAGGACATCGCCGAGGCCAGCGGCATCCCACGCGCAACGCTCTACTACTACTTCTCATCCAAGGACGAGATCCTCCAGTTCCTCCTGACTCGAATGCTCGAGCGGCTCACCGACGCCGTCGCCGCTGCGGAGGATCCAGACGCTGCCATCCCCGACCGGCTCGCCGCCGTCGTGCGAGCCCAACTCGCACACCTCGGCGAGTTCCCCGCCACCGCCCAGCTACTCACGGCCAACCTCGGCAAAGCGGGCAAGCTTCCCGATCTCGCCGCCGGGATCAACGCCGCCTTCCACGAACCGGTCCGCCGACTCCTAGCGCTCGGCGCGGCGAACGGCACGCTCCGTCCGGTCGACCCCGAGATCGCCGCGACGGCGCTCTACGGGGCCGTAACGGTCATCGGTCTCCGAAGCCTCGTCATCGACAACCACCTCGATGCCGACGAGGTCAGTGGGCAGATCCTGCCGCTCTTCTGGAGCGGGATCCGGCCCGACGTAAGGCCGTAGGTCCCGACGTTGCCGGTCAGCGGCACAGGCGACGCTCAGGTCCGAGCGCCGCAGTGACGGGTCGGGGGGGTGTCCCCATGTTGTTGTCAAGGGGTTCACGCAGCGATCGGGGTGGCCTCGACTGCTGGTGGCGTGACTGGCGTTCGGTAGGGCTCGAGGTTGCGGAGCATCGCGAGGATGACGTCGCAGCGGCGTCGAGCGAGGCAGATGACCGCGGCGTTGTGCTTCTTGCCCTCAGCGCGTTTGCGGTCGTAGAACGCCTTCGAGTCGGGCGAGCGAAGCGACGCGAACGCGGCGAGGAACATGGCGTTCTTGAGCCGGTGGTTGCCTCGCCGGGACTGGGACTCGCCGCGGATGCTGGTGCCGGACTGGCGGGTCACCGGGGCGAGCCCGGCGTAGCTGGCGAGCTTCGACCCGTTGGCGAATCGGGTGCCGTCACCGATCTCGGCGAGGATCCTGGCTCCGGTCCTCGGCCCGATCCCCGGAAGGGTCACGAGGACCTGGCCGAAAGGGTGCGCCAGGAACACCTCTTCGATCTCAGCGGCCAGCGCGTCGCGGCGGGTGTGGATGCGATCGAGCTCGACGGCGAGCTCGCCGATGACCCGACCGACAGCCTGCTCGGCGGGCATCGTCACGGTTTGCGCGTCCAATGCCGCCATCACCGCGTCAGCGACCTTCACGGCAACTCGGGGCGAACGCTTCTTCACGACCGAGGTGATCCGAGCCCGACCCGCGGCACGCAAGGCTGTCGGGGTCGGGTGCTTGGCGAGCAGGTCCCGGACGCCGGCTTGGTGCAGGCGGGAGCCGACCGCCCGCTCCAATGCAGGCGACACCGCCACGAGCGAGTCGCGCAGACGGTTCGTCAACCGGGTCAGGTCCGCGGCGAGGTCGACGTCGAACCCGTTCAACACCCGCAGCTGCTCGAGGAGTTCGTCGCTGCCGGCGTCGAGCCAGTGCACGCTGCGGCGCCGAGTCCGGGCTGTGTCTGCGATCACGAACGCGTCGCGGCGGTCCGTCTTTGCCTCACCCGGATAGAGATCCGCAGCTCGTCGCATCACCAACCCGGGCACGTACGCGACCGGCACCTGGTGCTGCGCAGCGACAGCGATCGCGAGCTGCGCGATCGAACCTGGCTGATCGATCACCAGCCCCGGCGTGCCGTGGCGTCGAGCCGCCTCGATCAGTGCGACCAGGTCGGCCTCGTCGTTCGCGACCGACCGAGCGAACAACGACTCGCCCTCGTCGTCGAGGACGTCGGCGAAGTGGTCTTCCTTGCCGACATCAAGGCCGATCCAGACATCGACGTCGTCTGGTGTGCTCACCCTGGCTCCCTTCACTCGGTGTGTGACCGGGAAGGCCGTCCTGGGTGCGCTCGCCGTCATCCACCTTACGAACCAGCGATCAGTCGCATGTCCCCATCAGAGGTTCACGCACCCGACCGTGCCGACGGCAACACCCCCCAGGCCATCGAAGTGACAGGGGGCCATGAGCCATACCGGCACCGCCGGACTTCCCGAGCCCTCAGCATCGCTCAAGGCTCACGAGCAAGGTAAGGGGGGGAGGGGTCGAATCGACCCCCCGCCGAGGGATGAGGGAGACGCTTCGGCGTCGGCGCGTAGTCGCGGAAATAGTCGCGAACTACCCGGAATCCCCCGAACTTGGCCGCACGAGGCGTCACGAATCCCGCCGTCGACGCCCGGAACGGCCAAGTGGACAGCACCAGCTCGGTCCCAGCGACACAAACCGTCACCGTGAGCCGAAGGCTTAAACCCCTCGGGAGCTCACGCTCCGTGAGAGTTCGAATCTCTCCCCGGGCACGATGACACCCGACGGGACTGGACGGCGCGAACGTGAGAGGGGCTTCTCACGGACGGTAGGGTGCGACCGGCGCAGACGGAGCGCCAGTCGGCTGTCGAGAAGAACTGCAACATGCTTCATGCCCGACCTAAGCGCTCGGGGATCAGGAACTCGGCGGAGATTCTTCTGGATCTGCCTTCCGCAGGCCGGCTAACGGAGCGAATCCCCCGCGCTTCCGCCCGCGTCATGCGGCGAACCGCCGGATTCTGTCACCGCGGGTGGCCCGGCATCCGTAGATGGTCGCGTTGATAGTCGCGATCCAGCTGGCTCAACAGATCCGATGTCACCGGATCTTGCAGCAGTCCCGCCTGAGTCGACGCACGGTTCAGTTCTCCGCAGGGTGCAATCCGCGATCGGATCAGATTCACCGGCCGCAGAGTAGCTAATGCTCTACGATCAACTAGAGAAACTCGCAGCTCTACGACTCGGCACTCGCCCGGAGGCAGGTATGGCACTGGTTCCCGACAACACCCTCATCACCGAGACGCCCGAAGAGGGTCGCGAGCTGGCGATCATGCTGGCCCGCAAGACCATTGGCGCCATCCAGGCCGACCCTGAGATCCGTGCGGGTTTGCGGCCGATGTATGCCAACGATCCGGCCTCACTCACCGCCGCGGGGCATGTCGTGGCCATCGAGTTCGCGACTATTGCAGCAGCGAACGACTACTGGAGGGACTGACTTCTGTCGACGTACCGAACCGCCATGTCCGCTGACGTCTTGGCCGTTGCGTTTGCCGTAGGGAAAGGCCGCTGGAGCAGTGTTCCTCGCGTCTTGGCCGCACCGCCAGGACTGGACTGATGGAGTCGAGCAGATGACGACGACGTTCCTGATTCCGACCGAACCGATCGTGTCGATCGCGGAGTACCTCGAGGGTGGCGTCGGCGGGTCTGGCATCCGGCGTGCCCACGAGCTGGGTCCGGATGCCACGATCGAGGTGCTGGTGGGGTCCGGGCTGCGGGGGCGGGGAGGCGGCGGCTTCCCGACCGGCAGGAAGTGGGCGGGCGTGGCCGCGCAGGGTGGCGGTCGGCGCTACGTGGTGTGCAACGGTGCGGAGGGGGAGCCGGGCACGTTCAAGGACCGGGCGCTGTTGCGTGCGAACCCGTTCCAACTGGTGGAGGGGGTGGCGATCGCGGCGTTCGCGATCGGTGCTGCGGAGGCGTACATCTGCCTCAAGGCGAGCTTTCAACGCGAGACCGAGCTCGTCACCCGCGCGGTGCAAGAGTTCCAGTCGGCGGAGCTGTGCGGCGATTGCAGGATCACCATCGTGGCCGGACCGGACGAGTACCTGTTCGGCGAGGAGAAGGCGATGCTGGAGGTGATCGAGGGCAATGAGCCGTTGCCTCGTTGGCTTCCCCCGTACCTCCACGGTCTGTTCGCGACCGCGCCGCAACTGGGATGGCAATCCCATGATCACCGGGCTGGCGTGACACCCGTCGGCGGTTCGAATCCGACCTTGGTGAACAACGTCGAGACCCTCTCGAACGTCCCGCACATCCTCGTCAACGGACCGGAGTGGTTCCGGTCGATGGGGACCAGTGAGTCGCCCGGCACGATCGTCACGACGGTCGTGGGCGATGTCATCGGCCCCGATGTCGGCGAGGTCGAGATGGGCACGTCGCTGCGGGACGTGATCGATGCCGTGGGAAGCGGGCTGGCCGAAGGGCGGTCGGTCAAGGCGGTGTTCCCCGGGGTGGCGAACGCGGTGGTCACCGGCGCTGATCTCGACGTACCGGTCAGCTACGAGGGCTTTGAGGGGATTGGGAGCGGCATGGGTTCGGCCGGGTTCATCGTGTACGACGACACCACGTGCATGGTCGATGCCGCATACCGGTTCTCGCGGTTCCTCTCCATCGAGTCGTGCGGCCAGTGCCCGCCGTGCAAGCTGGGATCGAGCGCGATCACCGAACACCTGGAGCGGATCGAGACCGGCGTCGGCGACGCCGGGGACCTCGGCGCCATCACCGGGTGGCTGGACCACGTCACCGACGGCAGCCGCTGCTACCTCGCGACCGAGGAGCAGATCATGGTCTTGAGCATTCTGCGCACGTTCCCCGAGGAGTTCACGGAGCATCTCGATCACGGCCGTTGCCTGCGACCGCGGCGCCTGCCCATCCCGAAGCTGCTAGATCTCACCGACGGGCATGCAGTCTACGACGACTCGTTCTGGCTCAAGCAGCCCGACTGGACCTACGCAACCGACACCGATCCGGAGCGTCAGCCGTGACGCGGTCCATCCTTACCAGCGGCCGGCGACGATGAGCGAGCTGAAGGTCCAGGTCTGGGCGCTCGGGGACCAGACTCGCCGCCGTCGCTGTCATGTCGAGCCATGACCGGGCCGATGGACACCCTCGGTGACCGGATGCGCGAGCTGCGGGCCAACGGCTGGGTCGAGGAGTTCTCTGTCGACGATACCGGCGTGCGCTGTGATGCCTGCCGGCGCTGGGCCGCGCCGGAGGATGTCGTCGTCGATGTGGTGCACCGCTTCGAGGGCCCCAGCGATCCCGGCGACCAGGCGATCCTGTTCGCCATCACCATGCCCGGCGTGCACCGTGGATTGCTTCCTACGGCGTACGGGATGGAGACCGAGCCCACCGTTGCCGAAGTGGTGCAGCGACTCCGCCTCCCCGGCTCCGACTCCGTGTTCGGTGGACCAACAGCCCGCCCCATTACCTCTGATTAAACCCGCTTTCGGCTAGATAAACACTAGCCATGGAGTAGTGTCAGATGAGTGTCCGAGCGCCCGCTTCGGGCGTTCTCCTCGAGAGATGGAAGGTTGGCGACAATGCAGACGTCGCTGCAGATCGACGGAGCGAACTGCCCCACGTGTTTCAACGAGACGCTCGAGGCCATCGCTGCTCTGGACGGGGTTCGTCGGGTCCACGGCTCGATCGCCGGGCCGTGCATCGAGATCGACCACGATGTCCCGATGGAGACGATCACCGCAGCCATTCGGACCCATCTCCACGGGGTGGAGATGTTCGCGAACGAGATCCGCATGGTGCCGCTCGAACCGGCCCCTCTGGGTGCGGCGTGCGTGCACCACCGAGCCGAGGCTCCGAACCCCGCGGCAGGCGACGCGGGGCCTGGTCGCTGACGAGGCCGACATCGGGCTGGGTTGGCGAACGCTGAGTCAGTGACGGGCAAACGAGAGCGCGATACCAATCGGGATGCTCGCGAGGACCACGAGCAGGAGCAGTCGGTACGCGAACGCTGCGACCGGGTGGGGGGTCGGCCGGCGACGGGCTGCGATCCTCGACATCACGAGGACGACCAGGAGTGGCGCGCTCCCTGCGGACACGATGAGAGGACTTCCCAGCAGTGTCCCGGTGATCACCGCGGCGCAGCCGAGATTCCACATCGCGCATTGTGCGGCGACGAACGCGGGCGAGGGCACGGCGCCGGACAGGTAGGCCTGGCCGGCAGCGATGCCGAGTTGAGCGACGCCTGCGACCAGCACGAGGAACGCTGCGACCCAGGACCCCTCGGTCCACTTCGTCGGTCCGGTCACCGCAGCCGCCAGACCTCCGGCGACGACCGATGCCCCTCCGGCGACGAGCAACGGAAGGTTCGACCTCCAGCGCTGTGCACCGGACGGATCGGTGGCCGTTGGGCTGGCAGCCGTGCATGGTGTCGACAGTGTTCGCGGGCTGGGGATGCGGGCGGTCATGTGGTCACATCAACCCGAGCTGGAGACGTGCTGCTTCGGACATGCGCCCGACGTGCCACGGCGGGTCGAAGACGATCTGGATCTCCACATCGTCGACGCCGGGGATCGCCCCAACTGCGCGAAGCGCGTCGTCGCGCAGCACGTCGCCCATGCCGCAGCCGGGTGCGGTCATCGTCATGTCGATCTCGATCCGCCGGCCGCCGTCAGCGCTGCGGGTCTCCTCGCAGCGGTACACGAGTCCGAGCTCGACGATGCTGACGGGGATCTCGGGGTCGTAGATCTGCTGCAGTGCGTCGGTGACCTGGCTCAGTTCGAACGGTCCCTCGGCGCTGCCCGACGCGATGTCGAGCGGATCGAGGCCGACTGCGTCGGCGTCATTGCCGTCGATGCGCAGGAGCGCCCCCATCTGGGTGCGAACGGTGATGCTCGCTCCGAGCCGTTGCACGACCTCGATGAGGCCGCCGGCGTCGAGAGTGACCCGTTCGCCGTAGGGCACGGTGGTGGCCGAGCACTCCCGGGCCAGCTGCACCGGGTCCCAGCCCGTCACGAGTCCAACCCCGATGGGACAGCGTCTGCTGCGTGGGCGGCCGCGTCCGCCGCCGTGGACGCGACCATCGCATCGACGTGCAGTCGCACCGACTCGTGCGGGATCGAGTCGGTGATGTCGTGCAGGAAGGCGTCGATCAGCATCGCTCGCGCTGTCGCGAACGGCACCCCGCGGCTGCGCAGGTAGTGCAGCGCATCGTCGTCGAGACGACCGACGGTGGCGCCGTGGGTGCAGCGCACGTCGTCGGCGAGAATGCGAAGCCACGGCCGGGCGTCGGCTTCGGCGTTCGGGTCGAGAACAAGGTTGCGGCTGGACTGGTGGGCGTCGGTGCCGACGGTTCCTGGCCGCACGATGATCTCGCCGCTGAACGACCCTCGGCCCCGGTCGTCGACGACGCCGGTGAATCGTTGGCTGCTTGCGCACCGGGAGGCCGCGTGCTGCACAGACACAACGGTGTCGTGGCGCTGGTCGTCGACTGCCACGTCAATGCCCATGAGTTCGGTTCGGGCGTCCGGGTCGCCGAGGTGGACCTCGATCGCGTTGCGGGTGATCTCACCGCCCACGGTCACCGAGGTCATCTTCAGCACCGACGCCGGGCCCTGGTGGATGTCGGTGTGCCCGATGTGGGTCGCGCCCGGGGCATCGGACTGGAGTCGGTAGTGGGCGAGCTCCGCGCGTCCGCCGAGTCGGATCGTCGTCGAGGCCGTCGTCAGCGTCGAGCTCGTCGGCCCGTCCACGCTGCCGTGGATCTCGACGACGGTCAGGTGGGCGTCATCGCCAAGCTCGATGGTCGTGCGAGCTCGCGACTGCAGGAGGTGTGTGCCGGCCCCATCGGGAGCAGTGAGGTGAACGAGCTGGATCGGCTCCGCGAACCGCACCCCGTCGTCGATCGTCACTGCTGCAGCGTGAGTGCGTTCGATCTGGTCCGCTCCGGCGATCCCGCAGCGCACGCCGTCCGGGAGGTTCTCGAGCGTCGAGAGCCCGACGACGGGGACGCCGTTCACGAACACGAGCCGCGGTCCGGGTCCACAGGTCATCGCGTCGATCATCGATGGTGACACCAAGGTCGGGACGCCGCCGGATGGGGCGACCGACCGTGCCACTCGCTCGGTGAGCTCGTCGAGGGGCGCGTAGTGCCAGAAGTCGTTCCGATGGGAGGGGATCGGTGGGCGTGCCTCGGCGATGGTCACGCCGGCACCTCGAACTGGTGGACCCCGTAGCCATCGGCCTCCAGCTGGTGGGCGAGCTCGATGCCTCCGGACTGCACGATCCGTCCGCTGAGCAGCACGTGCACGCGGTCGGGCCGAACGTCATCGAGCAGCGGTGTGTGGTGGGTGATGATCAGCATCGACCGGGAGGGGCTGCGGAGCCGTTCGATGCCCTGGGCGACCACGCGCAGAGCATCGATGTCGAGCCCGGAGTCCGTCTCATCGAGGATCGACAGGCGGGGTTCGAGTATGGACATCTGCAGGACTTCGTTGCGCTTCTTCTCGCCGCCGGAGAAGCCGGCGTTGACCGACCGGCTGAGGAACTCGGGGTCCATCGCGAGCCGCGCCATGTGCTCCTTGGCGAGGCCGAGGAACTCGACGGCGGCGAGCTCGGGTTCTCCCCGACGGGCGCGCACCGAGTTCACGGCGGTGCGCAGGAAGTACATGTTGCCCACGCCGGGGATCTCCACCGGGTGCTGGAAGGCCACGAACACGCCCAGGGCGGCCCGGTCCTCGGGGGTGAGCGGCAACAGGTCGGCCCCGTCGAAGGTGGCGGTGCCGGTGATGTCGTAGCCGTCGCGACCGGACAGGACGTTGGTGAGGGTGCTCTTCCCCGACCCGTTCGGCCCCATGATCGCGTGGACTTCGCCGGTCGGGACCTCCAGGTCGAGCCCGTCGAGGATGGTTCGGCCACCAGCGGATGCGGACAGGTTCGAGATGCGCAGCATCAGCCGACCGCCCCTTCGAGGGTGACCCGCATGAGCGCCTGCGCTTCGACGGCGTACTCCATCGGGAGCTCGTCGAAGACTTCGCGGCAGAAGCCGTTGACGATCATGGTCGAAGCGTCCTCTTCGGTGATCCCGCGCTGGCGGCAGTAGAACAACTGGTCCTCGCTGATCTTCGACGTCGACGCCTCGTGCTCCACCTGCGCCGTGTCGTTCTTGACCTCGATGTAAGGGAAGGTGTGGGCGCCGCAGTCAGGCCCGATCAACAGCGAGTCGCACCGGGTGTGGTTGCGGGCCCCTGTGGCGGATCGGAGGACCTTCACGAGGCCGCGGTACGTGTTGTGGGCCCGACCTGCGGAGATGCCCTTCGACACGATGGTGCTGCTCGTGTTGCGCCCGATGTGGATCATCTTCGTGCCGGTGTCGGCCTGCTGACGGTTGGTCGTGACCGCCACCGAGTAGAACTCGCCGACCGAGTCGTCGCCCTGCAGCACGACGCTCGGGTACTTCCAGGTGATCGCGGATCCGGTCTCGACCTGCGTCCAGGAGATCTTGGAACGAGCACCGGCGCATCGGCCGCGTTTGGTGACGAAGTTGTAGATGCCGCCGTTGCCATCGGCGTCGCCTGGATACCAGTTCTGCACTGTGGAGTACTTGATCGAGGCGTCGTCGAACGCGACCAGCTCGACCACTGCGGCGTGCAACTGGTGCTCGTCGCGCATCGGGGCCGTGCAGCCTTCGAGGTAGCTGACGCTGGATCCTTCCTCGGCGACGATGAGGGTGCGCTCGAACTGGCCGGTCTGAGCTGCGTTGATCCTGAAGTAGGTCGACAGCTCCATCGGGCATCGGACCCCTGCGGGGATGAAGCAGAACGATCCGTCGGAGAACACCGCCGAATTCAACGCGGCGAAAAAGTTGTCCCTGAAGCCGACCACCGAGCCGAGGTGCTCGCGGACCAGGTCGGGATGCTCGCGGACCGCCTCGGAGAACGAGCAGAAGATGACGCCGGCCTCTGCCAGGGTCTCCCTGAATGTCGTGGCGACCGACACCGAATCGAGGATCGCGTCGACGGCGACGCCCGAGATGCGCTCCTGCTCCGCCAGGGAGATGCCGAGCTTGTCGAAGGTGGCGCGGATCTCGGGATCGACCTCGTCGAGGCTGTCGAGCTGTGGTTTGGGTCTCGGTGCCGCCCAGTAGTGCATGTCCTGGTAGTCGATCGGTGGGTGCTGGAGGTTCGGCCACGTCGGCTCCTCGAGCGTCAGGAAGTGGCGGAAGGCGCTGAGGCGCCATTCGAGGAGCCATTCGGGCTCCTGCTTCTTCGCCGAGATCAGCCGCACGACGTCCTCGTTCAACCCCTTCGGGGCGAGCTCGGTGTCAAGATCGCTGTGGAACCCGAACGCGTACTGCCGCTCGACGAGCTCCTCGACCATGTCGGACATCGCGTGCTCCTCCGTCAGCTAATTAATGACAGTATACGCTAGAAAAACGTGGAAGCGACGTCGAGGACATCGATGGTCCAGCCGAACGGGGATCGCGAGAACCATGGCCGTGCCGAGGTGCGCGGCGGCCCTTGTCGAGTGGCAACGGTGCACGCCCGGAACCGTCACGGACCGAGGTGCTCCGCCGAAGGTCGTACCGCTATGTGACGAGCAACGGTGCTGTTGTCCGGGTGACGTCGCCAACGCCGGCGATCCTCAGGGTTGGCTCGATCCCAGCTGCTCGCCCGCCGTAGCATCGTCAGCGCCAGCCTGTTTCCGCTCGGCGGCGGTGAGGCTCCTGTGGAGGCGGACGAGGTCCTCCTCGGTGATGTCGATGAACGAGTCCACCTCGCGCAGTGCGTCGAGCACGGCTCGGTGGGTCAAGTCGTCGATGACGCCCGGGGTGGGGTCGACCGGACCACGTGCCAGGTCGGCGAATGCCGCGGGGTATCGCCGCCATGGGAACAGGCCGTTGAACGCGACCGCCAGCAGGACCATCAGTGCCGCGTTCAGCGCCACCGGGAGGAGCACGAACTCGAAGCCCATGTCCGCGATCGCGGGTCCGCCGAGGACTGCGGTGAGTGCGGTGGCGCCGCCGGGTGGGTGGATCGACTTGAGCAGGTGCATCGCCCCGATCGCCAGCGCGACCGCTGCCCCCGCGGCCAGGAAGGTGGGGCCGAGCACCGTGGCGCACGCGACGCCGATCGCTGCCGAGGCGATGTGTCCGACGAGCACCGGCCAGGGTTGGGAGAGCTGACCGTGGGGCACGGCGAACAGCAGCACCGCACTGGCGCCCATCGACGCGACCAGCAGGATCGACCCGCTCTCGATGACGCGTTCGCACACGAGCAGCGCCACCAGGATGGCGACACCGCCTCCGACAGCGGAGACGAGCTTCTCGACGGCGCTGACCTCATCGAGCTCGACACCCAGCCACCGGCGAGCGACGGACAGTGCGTTCGCGTGATCGGTGGTCATCCGAGCTCCTCCAGGAGGTCGTTCATCTCGGTGCGGAAGCGGAGCAGCTCGTCGCGATGCAGTGCGGACAGGGATGAAAGCAGCCGTTCGCCGCAATCGGTGACCTCGAGCAGCTGTCGGCGGTGGTCGTCGGCGTCGACGTGTGTCGTGACGAGACCTGCCTGTTCCGCGCGTCGCACCAGTTCGACGGTCGAGTGGGTACGGAGCTGCAGACGCTCCGCGATGTCCGACACCGACGGCCGGTCGGGTCGTGGCCAGCCCTTGATCGCCAGGACCAGCTGGTGCTGAGCGGGTGTGACGCCAGCCGAGCGCGCCGCGTCCTCGGAGAACCGCTGGAACACCCTGAGGGCGTATCGGAACTCCGCCAGGGTGATGTAGTCCTGTCGGCTGACAGGCCTGGAGCTCGTCACGTGTCCCCCTCGCCGACGATGGCCTCCATCCGTTGGCGGGACCGTTGGGTCTCGATCAGCTGCACTCTCGATGCGGCCAGGAGCGCGACGACCGCAGCGATCAGTGTGACGGGCAGGAGCGACAGCCCCGCCATCTCGGTCACGACCAGCGTGGCGCCGATCGGTGTCTTGGTGACCCCGACGCACAATGCGACCATCGCGCAGGCCATGAGCACCGTCTGATCGACCGTCGGTATCGCCAGGTGGGCGAGTTGGCCGGCGGTGGCGCCGATGAAGAACAGGGGGATGATGAACCCTCCCTTCCAACCGGTCGCGAGCACTACGGTCGTGCCGAGGAACTTGGCTGCGGCCGCGACGGCGAGCGCGCTCGCAGCGAGGCGTGCATCGAGCATCGTCTCGAGCTGCGCCTCTCCGAACGTGAGGGCGTAGGGCGACCAGATCCCGAGCAGGCCCAGGAGCAGTCCGCCAGCGACATACCGGGCAGAGGTCGGCAGGCGGCCCACGACGCTCCGCATGGCAGCGACGGTGGTCGTGAAGATCCACGCGCCGACCGCCCCGAGCAGACCGATCACCGCCGCGATCGTCAGGTCGCCGGTCGTGAGTGGGCCGAAGTCGTCGAAGGACCAGACGGGCCCGATGCCGAGACCGCTCAGCCCGAGGTAGACGCCGTAGCCGCAGAGTGAGCCGACGATCGCCGGGACGAGCGCCTCGTAGTACTGCAGGCCGCGTCGATGGAGGATCTCCAGCGCGAAAAACGCGGAGCCCAGCGGCGCTCCGAACAGCACTGTGAACCCGGCGGCCATGCCGGTGATGGTGAGGATGCGGGTGTCGAGCATCGGTCGCTGCAGTCGAGCGGCGACGACCGAGCCGACGGTGCCGGTGGTCTGCACGAGCGGCGCTTCGGGCCCCATGGCGGAACCGGCGGCCACGCACAGCAGCGATGAGGGGATCAGGGACCGCAGGCCCTTGACGCCTTGCGCTCCACCGACGACGTGGATGTTGTCGACGAGCAGTTCGACGTTGCCGGTCTCGCCGCCGAACCGGGTGATGAACGCAATTGCGATCCCGACGGCGACCAGGATGGCGAGCTGTGTGGACGACGAGTGGTGTTCCGGTCCGAGGACGGAGGTCAACAGGTGGAGAAGGCCGACGTACGCCGCGCCGATGAGTCCGCCGAGCACGCCCACGAGCACGGTGGGCGCGCCGAGCCCGCTCCGGAGCCGAACCGAGGTCGAGCCGAGCAGGTCACGAAGGGGGAGCGGACGCACAGAAAGATCGTGGCACGACATGATGTTGGTCCACAATCCGGGAACCACCCCGAGAAGGCCGGCTTCTTCTCCGAGGACCGCTTGGCGGTCCGTCTGGCTGTATGATCTAGTATACACTAGAGGAAAGCCCGTAGGCGAGCGACGCCGGGCGGGGTCGGAGGTCGAACGTGGCACGTGACCGTGCACTCATCGAACCGTCGAGCGATCTCGACTCGCCTGTCGAGGTGGCGGAGATGGTGCGTCGGTTCTACCAGGACGTCGCCCAGGATGACTTGCTCGGCCCGTTATTCAACGATGTGGCACAGGTTGACTGGAGCGATCATCTGCCGAAGTTGACAGCGTTCTGGAGTCGGGCGCTGCTGGGGATCGAGGGCTACCAGGGCAATCCGTTCCGTTCCCATTCCGAGATCCATGCCCGCTCGCCGTTCACGGTCGCCCACTTCGAACGCTGGTTGCAGCTGTTCCACGAGACCGTCGAGCTCGGTTGGGTGGGACCGAACGCGACGCGGGCGCTGGAGCTCGCCCACAACGTCGCTCGCGTGCACGGCCAGCAGCTGATCGGCTCGGCCGTCGGTGCCTGAGGTCCTCGGCTCACCGACCGTCGACGACACCCGTGACCTGGTCTCGCGTGCCGAGATCCACGACCTCGTTGTCGAGTTCTACCGGCAGGTCGTCTTCGATGATCTGCTCGCCCCGATCTTCGGTGAAGTCGCGGAGGTCGACTGGTCGCAGCACATCCCGAGGCTCATCGACTACTGGTGTCGGATCCTGCTGCGCGACGGCAGCTACGCGGGAGCCGTGACCGCAGCGCACCGGAACCTGCACGCCCTGGAGCCCGTTCGGACGGAGCACTGCGACCGCTGGTACGAGCTGTGGGTGAACAGTGTGGACGCCCGTTGGGCCGGCCCGGTGGCTGGCCGGGCGAAGGCCCATGCGGCCTCGCTGATGGCCGGGATGTCGAAGCACGTCTTCGGGTTCGAGTGGACACCGCCACCCCGCTGATCACTTAGTCGAGCGGCGGGGACGCCGACGTCGCAGCGCTGTCACGGGCCTGTTGCCGGGACGTCCGATCCTGGTGGAGCACGAAGCCCATCATGCCGCCGAAACCGGGCCCGCCGATCACGCCGCACATCAGGCCGACGGCAAGGGCGCCCGACAGGCTGCCGCCTGCAAAGACGATCGCTGCGACGCAGAACCCTCCGACGACGACGAAACCGATGGCGGTGCCGATGAGGAAGCTCCGGACGGCTGCGGGGTCGGCTTGGGTGGAGACGGGAGAGGGTCTGGTTGCCATGGCGGACAGCCTAGCGAAAACCTCTATGAACGACTAGAAGTAACCTGCCGGGCCTATCGCGCTGCCGGTTTCGGTTCTCGGTCGGCCCCTTCAGATCAACCCCAGGGCGGTCATCGCGGCCGCCACCTTCGCGAAGCCGGCGATGTTGGCGCCGGCGACGTAGTTCCCGGGGACGCCGTACGCGTCCGCGGTGTCGAAGCAGGTGCGGTGGATGTTCGACATGATCTCCTCGAGTCGTCGCTGCGTGTAGTCGAACGTCCAGCTGTCCCGACTGGCGTTCTGCTGCATCTCGAGCGCGGATGTCGCGACACCGCCAGCATTCGCGGCCTTGCCGGGACCGAACGGCACCTGTGCGTCGTGCAGGACGCGAACCGCCGAGCTCGTGCACGGCATGTTGGCCCCTTCCGCGACGGCGATGCAGCCGTTGGCGACGAGCATCGCGGCGTCGCTCCCGTTGAGCTCGTTCTGCGTCGCGCACGGCAGCGCCAGCTGGGCGGGGATGGACCAGATCGATGAGCCCACGAGGTGTCGGGCCGACCGACGTCGCTCGGCATAGGCCGACAGCCGCGCACGCTCGACCTGCTTGATCTGCTTGAGCAGCTCGACGTCGATGCCGTCGGGGTCGTGCACCACGCCGTCGGAGTCGGAGCAGGCCACGACCGTGGCGCCGCGCTCGTGGAGCTTCTCGATTGCGTGGATCGCTACGTTGCCCGACCCGGACACGACGCAGTCCTTGCCCTCCAACGTCTCGCCGCGCTCCGCCAGCATCTCGGCGAGGAAGAACACGAGGCCGTAGCCGGTCGCCTCGTTGCGAACGAGCGCGCCACCCCAGTCCATCCCCTTCCCGGTGAGGACGCCGGACTCGTAGCGGTTGGTGATCCGCTTGTACTGCCCGAAGAGGTAGCCGATCTCGCGCATGCCCACGCCGGTGTCGCCGGCCGGGACGTCGGTGTACTCGCCCACGTGGCGGTACAGCTCGGTCATGAAGCTCTGACAGAACCGCATCACCTCCGAGTCCGAGCGGCCCTTCGGGTCGAAGTCGGCACCGCCCTTCGCTCCGCCGATCGGCAGGCCGGTGAGCGCGTTCTTGAAGATCTGCTCGAACCCGAGGAACTTGACGATGCCGAGGTCGACCGACGGGTGGAACCGCAACCCACCCTTGAACGGGCCGAGCGCGCTGTTGAACTCGACGCGGAACCCGCGGTTGATGTGCACCTCCCCCGAGTCGTCCTGCCACGGGACCCGGAAGATGATCTGGCGTTCCGGCTCGCAGATCCGCTGGATGATCTTGTCGCGGGCGAACTCCGGGTGCTTCGCAACGACGAGACCCAGCGACTCGAGCACCTCGCGGACTGCCTGGTGGAACTCCAGCTCGCCCGCGTTCGTGCGAACCACCTCATCGAAGATCGACTCGAGGGTCTCGTCGCGCATCAACTCGTCCTCCTGTGACGGATCGGGGCCCCGGTCGATGGTCGCCCCTGTGTTTGCTGGCTCGAGGTGCAGCGAGTCCCTGTGCGTGGAGTGCGACGTCAGGGCCCAGCTGTCGGGATCAATGAAGCAGACGGTTCCAAGGAGCGGACGGTTCCGACTGGGCTCGCTTGGACGACCCGTCGGCCGACCCTAGTCCGAGCGGGCCTTCGCAATTATCTACAGGAAGCTAGAACTATGCTGAGCATCGAGCTGAGCCGACCGACCAGACATGGAGTTCGCGGATGCCTGTTCCCGTACCCGACGGCTACGACCTGACCAACCCGGACATCTACGAGTCCGGGGTACCACTCGACGAGTTCGCCTGGCTCCGCAGGTCGGCGCCGGTGTTCTGGAACGCTCAGACCGTCGAGAGCTCGAGCTTCGACGACGGAGGGCTGTGGGTGGTCTCGCGCCACGCAGACGTGAAGCACGTGTCGTGCGCCCGGTCGGGCTGGTCGAGCGAGGAGAACACCGCGATACCGAAGTTCGACGGACGTACGGTCGGCTATCAGGAGCGACAGATCCAGAAGCAGATGATGCTCAACATGGACGAGCCCCGTCACACGAGGGTTCGAGGTGTCGTCTCGCGCGGTGTCTTCACGCCGCGGTCGGTCGCGCGACTGGAGGACGTCCTGCGAGGCCGCGCCACCAGGATCGTCTTGGAGGCCAGAGAGCGGGGCTCGGGGGACTTCGTCACTGACATCGCGTGCGAGCTACCGCTCCAGGCGATCGCCGACCTGGTCGGATTCCCGCAGGCTGACAGGAGGCAGATCTTCGAGTGGTCCAACCAGATGATGGCCTATGACGATCCCGACTACGACGTCGATCCTGCAGTCGCGGCAGCCGAGATCCTCGGCTACGCCGCTGAACTGGGCGACGAGAGGAAGCAGCATCCGCGCAGCGACGTCGTCAGTCGACTCGTTGCCGCCACGGACGATGACGTCTTGAGCTCCGAGGAGTTCGCGTTCTTCGTCCTGATCCTCGCGGTGGCCGGGAACGAGACCACCCGCAACGCCATCACCCACGGCATGCAAGCGTTCTTCGACGACCCCGGGCAGTGGGACCGCTACAAGGCCGAGCGACCCACCACGACGGCGGACGAGGTGGTCCGCTTCGGCACGCCCGTGCAGATGTTCCAACGGACCGCGACCGAGGATGGCGAGGTCGGCGGTCATCGAATCAAGCGCGGCCAGCGCGTCGGTCTTCTGTACGGCTCCGCGAACTACGACGAGGCGGTGTTCGACGACCCCAACCGGTTCGACATCGGCCGCTCTCCGAATCCTCACGTGGGGTTCGGAGGAGGTGGCGCGCACTTCTGTCCTGGATCACATCTCGCGAAGCTCGAGATCGACGTGATGCTCAACGCGATCGCCGACCACCTACCGGACATCGCCCCAGCTGGCCCGGCTCGTCGTCTCCGCTCCGGCTGGCTGAACGGCATCAAGGAACTGCCGGTCACCTACACCTGACCGATGCCGACGCGCCGCCCATCGGTCGAATCACGTTGACACCGACAGAGAAGTCCCCTCTGCTCTCGCTCATGGACGTACCTGCAGCAGCCCCCGATCTGGACGTTGCCCTGTGGTTGAACTCCGACGGTGTTGCTCTCGCTGACCTGCAGGGGCGAGTGGTGGTGCTCGAAGCATTCCAGATGCTGTGTCCGGCATGTGTGAACCACTCGCTGCCCCAGGCGACCCGGCTGCAGCGTACGTACTCGAACGACGATCTGGTCGTCGTCGGGCTCCACACGGTGTTCGAGCATCACGACGTGATGGGCTCGGACGCACTGGCGACGTTCGTGGCCGAGTTCCGCTACACGTTCCCGATCGGCGTCGACCGTCACGACAACCCTTCGGATCGGATCCCGGCGACCATGCGGGCATACGCCCTGCAGGGCACGCCCTCGACTGTGCTCATCGACCGCAACGGGCGGATCCGCTCCAGCGCACTCGGAGCGATCGATGATCTGAGGCTCGGCACCGCGATCGGCCGCCTGCTCGCCGAACCCCGCCGCGACGCGATAGCGCCGTCCGCGACTGCGACGGACGCCCTCTCGTGACCGTCACCCCGACAGATCTCCACCGCAACATCGCTGCGGTGCGAAACCGGATCGGCCGTGCTGCCGACCGAACCGGGCGTTCGGCAGAAGAAGTGCGACTTCTGGCCGTCTCCAAGACCGTGCCCGCCGATCGAGTCCGGATGGCGGTAGCCGCAGGATGCCGAGCGCTCGGTGAGAACAAGGTGCAGGAGGCCAGGCAGAAGTCCGACGAACTGTCCGACCTCGACGTGACATGGTCGGTCATCGGCCACCTGCAGGCGAACAAGGCGAAGACCGTCGCCGGCTTCGCTCACGAGTTCCAAGCCCTCGACAGCATGCGTGTAGCCGACGCTCTCGAGCGCCACCTCGAGGCTGCGGGCCGGCTTCTCGACGTGTTCGTCCAGGTCAACACCTCCGGCGAGGACTCGAAGTACGGAATCGCGCCCGACGAGCTGCCAGCGCTGCTCCGCGAGCTTGCCCATCGCCCTTCGCTTCGAGTTCGTGGACTCATGACTCTCGCCGCGTTCACCAGCGACGTGGACACGGTGCGTTCCTGCTTCCGCCTCCTGCGGACGCTGCGCGATGAGGTCCGGGAACAGGACCCTGACCTGATCGGCCCGGGCGAGCTCTCCATGGGGATGTCCGGAGACTACGAGATCGCTATCGAGGAAGGTGCTACCTGCGTGCGCATCGGACAAGCCATCTTCGGCGAGCGACCATTGCCCGACAGCCACTACTGGCCCCACGCCGAGACGGCCGAACCGGCCTCGAACGAGACCGTTTGACCCGAGCCGCCAACCCGCCCGGGAGGTGGTCGAGGGCCGCGGTGTGCTCCGGCAGCTCCTTCGGTTTCGGCGCCGCCGGGCCGGACTCGCTCTGCACACGCTGTCATGCGGACGGTGGCTGGCTGCAGGGTCGAATCAAACGACCGTCGGTCGGTTGCCTTCGACGTGTCGGATCCGCGCGGCGAGCCGCCCGGACAGCGCGTGGCGGAGGGCGATGCTCGCCGGGTCGTTGATGAGGTTGTGGCGCTGGTGCGGGTCGCGGATGTTGTCGTAGAGGTGGGTGCCTACATAGTGGTCGGCGGAGGGGGACCGGTGACCGACGAGAGGTCGCTTGGTCGGAGCCTTGGCTGCGTAGGTGTGGGTGTGGGTGCGCAGCGCTCGTCCGACGTGGGACTCACTGATCTGGACGAGCACGCTGTCGGGCGCCCCGGTTTCGCTCTGCAACGGCCGACCGTCACCTCCGGGATCCGCTCCGCAGCGGCGGTGAGGATGGTGGGGAGGAGGTCGAGATTCGTGGCTCTTCGGATTTGCGGGTGGGGTAGTTCGCTGACCTGGGTGTTCGGGGGGGGTGTGGGGCAGGGGCTCCAGAATCGGAGGTTCCTACACCAGTCCAACCTCCGAAGCCGCTGTGGAGACCAACGCTACGCGCATGTGCGCGCTGCTCGTCGGGTTGCCCGACGTGAACGTGATCGGCGTCGAGGACGAGTAGGGCCAGCCTCTGCGCGCGCACGTCGAGACCATCGCGACGATCACGGGGTGCTCGGGCTGCGGCACGCGGGCGTGGTCGAAGGGCCGGCGGCGAGTCGATCTGGTTGATCTGCCGGCGTTCGGGCGCCCGGCGGTGCTGGTCTGGCACAAGCGTCGCTGGTGCTGTCCTGACCCGTCGTGTGATGTGGGCACGTTCACCGAAGCGCAGCCGGCCATCGCTGCTGCCCGTGCTGGGATGACCGATCGAGCGGGTCGGTGGATGTGCCGCCAGGTCGGCGAGGGCCGGCCGGTATCGGCCGTCGCGTCCGAGCTCGGCTGTGATTGGCACTCGGTGATGGACGCAGTAAGTTCCGACGTCCGTCGCCGCAGAACAATAGGTGACAGCACCAGACGCCGTGAGCGGACATCGCTGCGCCGTGCATGCGTCGAGTGATCAGCCAGGGACGCCGCATCGGCATCGACGCGCAGTGCCGGTTCCGGTTCCGAACGGAGTTCCATTACACCGGCTACGCGCGTGGCGCTGGGCTCACGATCGGCGTCGTTGTCCGCGCAGGAGGGAGCGGAGTGTCTCGGCGTTTGCGTAGCCGACCCGCATGGCGATCTCGGCGGAGTTGAGGTCGGTGGTTGCCGAGAGATGCCGAGCCCGTTCGATGCGAAGACGTTGGACGAAGCCGAGCGGAGTGAGGTTGAGTGCCGAGCGGACTCGTCGTTCGAGGGTGCGCCGGCTGGTGCCGAGCGACTGCGCGACGGACGCGATGTCGAGCGGTTCGTCGAGGCGGGCGCGCACGAGACGTTCGAACTCGACGACGATCGGGTCATCGTGGCGGAGGTGTTCGTAGGCGACGAAGACCGCCTGCGACGGGCGCTCGTCGATGAGAAGCAGCTTGGCGACGTGCTGGGCCAGGTCGGGGCTGATCGATCGCACGAGTGAGAGTGCGAGGTCGATGTGGGCGAAGGCGGCACCTGCGGTGACGAGGTTTTCGTCGGCCACGACCATGGTGTCGAGATCGAGGTCGACGGTCGGATAGCGCGCTCGGAACGCTGGCCCCAGGAACCAACTGGTCGTCGCTCGCCGGTGGTGCAGCCGTCCGGTCTCGGCGACGGTGAACACGCCGGTGCACGCCGCGGCGATCTGGGTGGTCGCGTCGTCGAGACGCGCGAGTGAGGCGATGACCGAACGAGCCTCTCGGCTCTGCAGGGCGTCGTTGGTAGCGGCCGCGGTGAGGGTTCCGAGCGCGGGGACGACGACCACGTCGAAGTCGTCGGCCTCCGACAGCGGGTGGTCCACCGACAGGGTCATCGATGTCGTCGTGGTCACCCGTCGCTTCGGTCCGACGATGACGAGCTCGATCGGGTCGATGTGCGGGTCGACATCGCCGCGGACTCCGTCGGCCACCCGCACGATGTCGATCACCGACGCGACCGCGGAACCGAAGCAACCGTCGAGGGCGATCAGTCCGAAACGCATGGCGTGAACGATAGTAATGCTGCCGCATGCGCCACTCCCCATCGCCCCTGGCTCGTCGTACGTTGGACTCCTCGCACGAACAACCCCCGTAAGCAAGGAGACCACCGTGTCCACACCCACATCACTCCCGTACGCCTTCGTCGCCAAGATCATCGCCGCCGATGGGCAGCACGACGCGCTCGGCGATCTGCTGGCCAGCGCTGTCGAACTCGCCAACGATGAAGAAGGAACGATCGTCTGGTTCGCGGTCCGAACCCACCCCGACACCTTCTGGATCTTCGACGCATTTCCCGACGAGTCCGCTCGCGACGCCCATGCCAACGGCGCCATCGTCGAAGCCCTGATGGCCAACCAGCAGCTCCTTGGCGCAGCGCCCGAGATCTTGCCGGCCGACGTCCTCGCGTCCAAGCTCCCGTAGTCCGCCACCGCACGAGACGATCGCGCCCCGTGGAGCGGTCGGGCCCAGTCGCCTCGACCCCCGCACCACGTTGACGATCCCCGACGGGCCGATCGCGAGGAGGCGAACCGCCCCTATCGCACGCGCATATCTGCATGGGACGCGTCACGAAGGTGCCGGTGATGGCGAGGAGGCCGCGGTGCCATTGAATCAGGCTCTTCGGAAATCCGAAGAGCCGGTCATCGCGACGACCCGCTCTATCGGTCCCGGAAGCTGCTCACGATCGGCCACGAGCGCCTCGACGACAAAGCCAACGCCAAGCTCGAGAACCTCCTCGAAGCCGGTGATCCTCACGGCGAGCTTCGCATGGCCTGGCATGCGAAGGAGACCCTGCGGGGCCTCTACGACCAGCCCGCCGAGGGCGCCCCCGGCTACCTCGACGAGCTCGTCGAGAGCCTGCTCGAGCCAGCGATGTCGCCGGAGCTGCGTCAGCTTGGACGGACGCTTCGCACCTGGCGGCACGAGATCTGCGCCTGGCACCAAGCCCAGGTGTCCAACGGGCCGACCGAGGCCACCAACAACCTGATCAAGGTCATCAAGCGCATCGGGTTCGGTTCCGCCGTTTCCGCAACTACCGGCTCCGAGTCCTGCTCTACGCCGGCCGACCCAACTGGGACCTACTCGCCACGCTCAACCCGATCTCCCCACCCTGAAATCCGAAGAGCCCCTTTGGTGATCTTCCCAACAGAACCGCGTGCCCGCCGGCGCCACGCTGTACCGACGGGCCGCGGCGATCAGGGCAGTCAGGCAGGTGACTGCATCCGTTCCCGGACTCGCTGGGCGCGCTGACGTTCGGCGCGCTTCTCCTGTTTCGCCCGACGCTTCTCCAGCACTGAACGGCCTGGCCTCTTGGCCGTCTTCTGCTGTGCCATGACACCTCCCTTCCGTCGCAACGTCGAGGCCGGAACGGCCTCGGCGAATCGCTCAGAACAGGGGGTGAGGGGGCGCGCCGATCAACAATGCACGCCAGAGGTCGGTCGAGCACGCCGTGCGGGCAGTGCGGCCCATCGGCGATGCGAGCTCATTGCCGGTCCGGACCGGCGACGCTGTGACGACCATGACCCCGGCGACCATAGTCATTCCTGCGAGGAACTCAAGCCGACCACCGATCATGTCCGACGACGGCTTCGGTCAGCTGCATGCGTCGGGACGGATCCGCAGGTTCCTTGGCTCGTCCTGACGAGTGGACGGCACACAGGAGTCCCGGGGTCCTACGAGAGGCTGATCGTCGACGCCGATCGACGAGCTGGGTCAGGTCGGCGAGACGTGACAGCGCAAACGGCAGTGGGCTCGCCGGGGGTCCTTGGGGATCAGTTCGTCGACGGTGAGCCCTTCGACTGTTTCGGCGACGCCCTGGGCCATGCCCAGGTGGAGCTGGCAGATCGTCTCTGGGTCGGTGAGCACTGCGGAGCTGAACGGGCAGTCCTGGAGGACGAGCTCGGTCGAGTCACCTCTTTGGCGGACAACCGGGGAGAAGCCTTGGCGGGCCATCTCGTCGACGAGCACGTCCAGTGGGTCGCTGTCGCTGGTCGTCCCCAGCCGTCGGCGGCGGGCGGCTCGCCGCCCCACCTCGACGGGAGCGTCACCGCTGCGCACGATCTCGGTGAGCAGCACCGACAGCTGCTCGTAGGGCCCGGTGACTCCCCATCGGCTCTCCGCCGACGGGTCGATGCTGTACTCGAGCCGCGGTCGACCGCGCCCGGACGGCGGGGCGGTGGCTTCGACCACGAGTCGTGCGTCGACGAGCTTGGCCAGGTGTTGGCGGATCGCGTTGTGGTTCAGGCCGAAGTGGTCGGTCAGCTCCGCCACTCCGGTGGGGACGCCGGCGTCGACGAGGTACTCGAAGATCTGGTGGCGGGTTGGATCCCCGAGGGCTCGGGCCTGCACTTGCAGCGTTGGCGACATCTCGACGACTTCCGTTCGAACGACGTCGCCATTCTACTCAGAAGTAGAGAAATCCCGGGTTCGCGTCCGCCGCCGGGGTCGATCAGCGAGGGTGTACCTCTTGGCGCCCCTGGCATCCGATGCACATCTCTGCTGCTGGCAGCGCCTCGAGGCGCGCCGAGGCGATCGGTCCGCCGCAGGACACGCAGATCCCGTAGACGCCTGCGCCGAGTCGCTCGAGTGCAGCGTCCACGCGGTGCAGCGCTTCGATGGTCATGGCCGCGACACGTTCGGACAGGTCGACCTGCTCGGCGTGTGCGACGTGTTCGGTCTCGCCGATGCCGTCCGCCGAGTCCGGGCGTCCGTTCGCGGCCGCGCTGGTGCACTCCTCCAGGGCGGCCAGCAGCATGCTGCGTTCCGCCTCGAGGGCGGGTCTCGCCAGTTCGACGTCGAAGCCGACGTCCGATCCAGATTCGTGGGTGATCGACATGGGTCCTCCATGGGCTCGTACACGACAGCGTACCGTGCTTATGATCGGAGATCAGATGATTAGCAACGCTTACTCCACTGACGCAATGCGGGAGGGATGGGTTCCGTCGGGCGTGCCGACGCTCGACTCGCTGCTGGGGGGCGGACTCGCGCTCGGCGACAACATCGTGTGGGTCGGAGAGGGCCCGTCGGAGACGGCGCCGTTCGTCGATGCCTTCCAGCACTCAGCGACAGGCGACGTCCGGGTGTTCGACGCCACAGGTGAGCGCGGCGAGCGGACCGCGGGGGAGTCGAGAGAGGTCACGCCGGAGGTCCTCGAGCGCCAGCTCCTGGAGGGTCTCCGCCAGGGGGACCGGGTCGTGGTGTCGTCTCTGGACGACCTGGTGACCCGCTGGGGCGCCGCCGCGGCCGTCGACTTCTACACGCGAACCTGCCCCCGCATGTTCGACCGCGGCGCGATCGCCTACTGGCTCGCCACCCGCGAGCGCTCGGGCGCGTCGGTGATCGATGGTGTGGCGCGCGTTGCGCAGTGCGTGTTCGAGGTGCGTGGAGGTCGCCTGCGCGTGAAGAAGGCCGAGGGGCGACCGTTGCGTGTGCAGGGTGCGGTGGCTGAGGTGGACCGTTCGGACGAGCGGCTGGTGCTCCATCGGGAGCACGTGGTGGGGCGTCTCGGCGAGGGCCTTCGCCGCCTACGCGCGACACGCGGGCTCAACCAACGTCAACTGGCGCAGCTCGCGGAGGTCACCCCGGCGGCCATCTCGCAGGCCGAATCGGGTCGTCGTGGACTCTCTCTGGACACGCTGGTGTCGCTGTGCGAGACGCTCGGTGTCGGTGTGGACGAGATCCTGGGGATCGGTCGACCTCCGAGTCCCTGGTTGGCGCGGCACGACCGTGGTCGGTCGCCGGGGACCTCGTCGGTGCCGTTGTTCGACGATCCATCGCAGGGCGCCCGCGTGCACTTGGTCGAGCTGGCGCCTGGCGGTGTCGGTCGTCCGCCGTACGAGCACAAGGGGCCCGAGCTCCTGCTCGCCGCAGAGGGGCTCGTGCTGGTGGACCTCGGCGCCTCGACGCCGGTCCTACGCGCTGGCGACGCGCTCATGGTCAGCGACGTGGCGGTGCAGGGCTGGTCCAACCTTGCGGAAGCCCCGTCACGCTTGTTCTGGGTCGCCCTCTGACGACCGTTCGGCCGGCCGCGACGGGTCGCGTCGCAGTGAGGCTGCGATCCCAACGGGGTGCTGCTGGTCGTCGTGCAGCACTGCCACGGTGAACTCGACGGAGATCCAGCCGCCATCAGCGTGGAGCGCTGGGACATGCAGCAACTCGTCGTCGTGCTGCGTGCGCCCGGTCGCAATCGCGTGCCGGTATCCCTCCCAGTGCCGCTCGCGGAATCGTTCCGGGATGATGACGTCCAGTGACTCACCGAGTGCTGGCGACTGTCCGAACAGCAGTGTCGCAGCGTCGTTCCACTGGATGATGCGCCCCTCGGCGTCGGCGACAACGACGGCATCGGCGAGCTCTTCGGGCGCGCCCAGGGTATCGGTGCCTGCCTGTTCACCGTGCGGGTCGAGGTGCGCCCAGCACGGTGGGTCGCCGCCCTCGTCGCCGAGGTCGCGTGTCGTCACAACGAACTCAGGGCAGCGATAGCGAAGATGAGCACGACGACGCCGACCATGAGCAGGGTCGCTGCCATCTTCGGGTGGCCGCCGCCGTCACGTGGCCGGCGGTCGTTCACGGCCGAGCCCCCGACTCGCCGAGGACCGCCGGGAAGAGCACGTTGTTCTCCTTGTGCACGTGCAGGTGCGTGTCGGCCTCCAGATCCGCCAGACCGAGATAGAGCTGCCGGTAGCTGGTGCAGGCGTCGGGGGGGACGGCGAACCCGTCGGTACGGGCACGGATCCGCTCGAGCAGGGCGCCGGTGACCTTGTGCTCGGCGATCATCACCGCAATGGGACGCGACGGCGCGAGCGCGGCGGCAGCGGGCCCGGCTTCGTCGAGTTGGCGGAGGATCGGGAACAGCACTGCCTCCTCCTTGGCCAAGTGGGGCTCCAGGTCGTCGCGTAGCTCCGCGATGTCGGCGAGCAGGTCCATCAGCTCCGGGTGCGAGCCGCCGTGCACACCGGCGACCGTCTGGGCCAGGGCACCCAGCCGTGGCAGCTCGCCGTGCAGGTACTCGTGGTGGGTCCGCTCGATGTGATCGACGAGCTCTGCCACGCCCATGGATGTCCACTCCGGCGGCGGCTCTGCATCGAGTCGGTCCAGCGCGACGAGCACCTCCGAAGGATCCGCGCCGACGACCGCGCACGCGTCGATCAGGGAACGGCTGCCTCCGCAGCAGTAGTCGAGGCCGAAGGACTCGAGGACGCGGGCCGAGCCCCGCGACCGGTTGACGATCTCCGCCAGCGGACGGCCGGTGTCGATGCTCATGGTGTGTGACCTCCTGAGTGAGTGGGCGCACCGAACGTCGGCTTCACGTCCACGATGCTGATGACGCCCGCCGGACAAGCCTGTGCTCCCATCCAGGCGGCCTCGGCCAGCTCCGGAGGAACCTCGAGCAGGTGGACGTCGATCATCCCGTCGTCGTCGAGCGGGTACACCTCGGGCGCCCAGCGGTGACAGTTGCCCCAACCCTCGCACAGCGCCGGGTGGACACGAACGAGGAGCGACTCGGTGCGGCCATCGGGCCGTCGCTCGGTCATGAGATGCCGCCGGTCGATGCAATGCCAACCGCGGTCGCAACGACCACCAACAAGCCGAGCGCGGTCTGGCGCAATCCGATCACCTTCGCGGTGGGCGCGGGGTGTGGGACGTTCAGCCGCTGGGCGCCGACGACGAGCACGAGCGCTGCTGCTCCACCGATGAGCTGCGGCTCGAGCGCAACGGCGATGACCCCACATCCGATCGCAGCCAGGTCCGAGACGATCAGCCAGCGGCCATCGGTGCCTCGGTGGTGCAGGCGCCGAACCTGCTCTCTGACCCAGGGGATCGAGGTGGTCGCTCGTCCAGCCAGCACCAGCCACAGTCCGGCGGCAACTGCGACGGGAACGTCCGAGGCGAGGACGATCATCGCAGCCACGCCGGCAATGCCCACGGATCCGGCCAGCTCGGGAACGAGACGGCGCCCACGAGAGCGGATGTCGTAGGCCAGCTCGACCACCAGGAGGGGGCCGACGACCACCAGCGGCACGAACGCCGGACCGGTCGCGTCGTTGATTGCCACCGCTGCGCACGCGAGAAGGAGCGTCAGCTCTACCCCGGCGACAGCGCCGGCCACCCGCGTCCGGGACAGCACCCGCCGGCGACGGAGATCACCGAGAGCGATCTTGGTCGGCGTGCGTGCGAGGAACGCCAGCACAGCCCCGAGGCCGATCGCGGCGCCGGCCCAGCTGGGAGCGACGAGCAGGCCCAACAACACCGGCTCAGCGGTCAGTCCCCAGCCGCCGTGCTCGGTCGGCAACGCCACTGAACGCAGCGAGGACCTGGATCGACGACCTTCCCCCGCGGCGAGCCTCACCGTCGGGCCGGGTGAACGTTCTCTAGATACTTTCTGCATCAGCTAGAAGTATTGCATGTCGGTTGGATCCCGGGTCGGGTCGTTCGTCACCCAACGGAGGGAGGGCGATCATGCGTCGACCAGTTCCCGAGCGGACCGATTGCAGAACGGCCGAGATTTCTCTAGCGGATGCTGCGTAGAGTTGATGTCGAGGTCATGCTGCACGGCTCGCCGTCGGGGTAAGGCCTGAGCCATCGAGTGATCGAGTGGGAGGCGCTCGAGTGCACCGTCAGAGGCCATCAGGATCGAGCACCCGGGTGGTGTCAGTGCTCGGTGCTCCGCTCGATCTTCGTGCCAGCCTCTGGGCGTCGCTGGCTGTGATGGTCGTGCTCGTGGGGGTGTTCCTCGGCAGTGGCGGCCTGCAGTGGTTCGACGCTGCACTCGCCGGCTACCTCATCGGGGTGCTGCTGGCCGTGTTCGCGACCGTCTATCGCTATCTCGTGTGGATCCAGCGCCCACCGACCGCCCGGTTGAACCAACGGGGCTGGGAATCGTTCCGCGCGTCGGGTCGACGGGGGCGCAACGCGGTCGGACTCGTCGGACTGGTCGGCACGAACCTGCTGACGCAGGGCTTCATCCGGCGACGCTCCACCGCTCGTTGGGCGGCGCACCAACTGGTCTTCTGGGGCTGCATCCTCGCCGCAGCGGTGACCTTTCCGCTGACCTTCGGCTGGCTGCACTTCGAGTCCGTCGGCCAGGACGGCGGCGAGTACCGCGCCTACCTCTTCGGCGTCGGCACCGCGTCGTTCGAGGCGACCAGCGCCGTCGGCTTCATCACCTTCCACCTGCTCAACATCGCGGCGTTCCTCGTCATCGCCGGCGTGCTCGTCTTCCTGCACCGCCGACTGCGGGACCCCGGTGCGTTGGCGGTCGAGCGAGAGGGTGACTTCCTCGCCCTGGCCGGGCTGTTCGCCGTGTCCGTCACCGGACTGTTCCTCACCGCCTCGAGCCTGTGGCTCGAGGGGCGCTACTACAGCTTCCTCAACAACCTCCACGCGCTGACGGTCATCCTCGGCCTGCTCTACATCCCCTTCGGGAAGCTGTTCCACATCTTCCAACGGCCCGCCAGCCTCGGCGTGCACTTCTACCGCGACGCCGGTGCCCGCGGCGTGCAGCAGGAGTGCCGCAGGTGCGGAGCCGACTTCGCCTCGAAGATGCAGATGGACGATCTCAAGGAGGTCCTGCCGATGGTCGGATTCGACTACTCCTCGTCGGACGGTCACTGGCAGGACACGTGTCCCGCGTGCCGTAGGGCGAGCGTGACGCTGGCACAGACGGCGCGCGTCGGCGGGTTCGGCTGATGGCCCGTCGACCCGTCACCGAGGAGGAGCTGATCGAGCGGTACGGCCCCCACATGAACCAGGCGCCGCCCGGCGGATGGGACGCAGGGCTGGCGGTCGATCGAGAGGTCGAGACCCACTGCTGCTTCTGCGGGCAGCAGTGCGGCATCAAGCTGAAGGTGGCCGACAACGAGGTCGTGGGGTTCGAGCCCTGGTACGACTTCCCCTTCAACGAGGGCAAGCTCTGCCCCAAGGGGGTCAAGCGGTACCTCCAAGGCGCCCATCCCGATCGGCTGCTCGAGCCGCTCGAGCGTGACCCCGACAGCACCGGCGGGTTCCGACCGACCACGTGGGACCGAGCACTCGACCGGACCGTCGCCGAGATCCGCCGCATCCAGGACACCTACGGCAAGGACTCCTTCGCGCTGCTGTCGGGGGTCTCGCTGACCAACGAGAAGTCGTACCTGATCGGCAAGTTCGCACGGCTCGCGCTGCAGACCGCCAACCTCGACTACAACGGCCGACTCTGCATGGTCAGCGCCGGCGCGGCGAACAAGAAGGCGCTGGGCATCGACCGGGCATCGAACCCGTGGAGCGACATCCCCCTGGCCGACGTCGTGTTCATCGCCGGGGCCAACGTCGCCGAGTGCGCGCCGATCACCACGAGCTACGTGTGGCGGGCCCGGGACCGCGGCGCCAAGGTGATCGTCGCGGACCCGCGCGTCACCCCGATGGCCCGCACCGCGGATGTGTTCCTCGGCCTGCGACCCGGGACGGACTCGGCGCTCATGGGAACGATCCTGCACGTGCTCATCCAGAACGACTGGCTCGACCACGAGTTCATCGACGCACACACCGTCGGCTTCGACGAGGCCGCTGCAGCGGTGAGGGACATGACCCCGTCGTGGGGCGCGGCGATCTGCGGGGTCCCCGAGGACCGCATCCTCGAGGCCGCCCGACTGTGGGGGACGTCCGCCACCGGGATGCTGTTGCACGCCCGGGGCATCGAGCACCAGTCGAAGGGTGTCGAGAACGTCTTCAGCTGCATCAACCTGGGGCTCGCGACGGGCAAGTACGGCAAGCCCGGCTGCGGCGTGACGACCATCACGGGACAGGGCAACGGCCAGGGTGGTCGCGAGCAGGGCCACAAGTGCGACCAGCTGCCCGGCAACCGCGACATCACCAACCCCGAGCACCGCGAGTACGTGGCATCGGTGTGGGGGTGCGACGTCGACGAGATCCCCGGCAAGGGGATCACCGCGCAGGAGATCATGGACGCCATCCACGACGGCGAGATCAAGGGCCTGCTGTCGATCTGCTTCAACCCCGCCGTGTCGCTGCCCGACACCCGTCACACCGCCGAGGCGCTCGACCGCCTGGAGTTCTACGGCGTGATCGACTTCTTCCTCTCCGAGTCGGCGCACCACGCCGACATCGTGCTGCCAGGGTCGCTGCACGAGGAGGACGAGGGCACCTCGACCTCGGTGGAGGGCCGCACGATCAAGATCAACGCAGCGGTCACACCTCCCGGCCAGGCACGCCTCGACTGGGAGATCTTCATCGACCTCGCCGAGCGGCTCGGACGGGGGAAGTACTTCCCGTACCGATCCACTCGGGAGATCTTCGACGAGCTGAAGGTGGCGTCCCACGGTGGCACCGCCGACTACTTCGGCATGACGTGGGAGCGCATCGAGGACGAGCACGGCATCTTCTGGCCGTGCCCCGAGGTGGGCCACCCCGGGACTCCGCGGCTGTACGAGGGCGGGCAGTTCGCGCACCCCGACGGCCGCGCCCGGTTCCATGCGGTGCCCTTCCGCGAAGCCGCAGAGGTCGTGGACGACGACTACCCCGTCTGGCTGACCACCGGTCGGGTCATCTCTCAGTACCTCTCGGGCACCCAGACCCGCCGCATCGGCCCGCTCGTCGAGCAGTATCCCGAGCCCCTGTGCGAGATGCACCCCCGGCTGGCGCAACGCCTGGGAGTCGAATCGGGCGACAACGTGCGCGTCACCTCGCGGCGCGGATCCATGACCCTGCCCGCCCGGGTCGTGGAGTCGATCCGACCCGACACCGTGTTCATCCCCTACCACTGGGGTGGCGACCGGTCCGCGAACCAGCTGACGAACCGGGCGCTCGACCCCGTGTCGAAGATCCCCGAGTACAAGGTGTCGGCGGTACGCGTCGAGCGAGCCGACGGCCACGTGGAGATCCGCGACCGCCGCGTCACGACGCTGCAGGAACGAGCCGACGGATCCGGAGGTGCGACATGAACCCCCTCGTGACCGACAAGATGTTCGTGATCGACCAGAGTCGCTGCATCGGGTGCGAAGCCTGCGTGCAGGCGTGCGAGGAGTGCGGCACCCACCGTGGGCAGTCGCTCATCCACCTGGAGTTCGTCGACCGGGGGGCCACCACGCAGACCGCGCCGATGGTCTGCATGCACTGCGACGACCCGACGTGCGCCGAGGTCTGCCCCGCGGACGCCATCAAGCAGAACGAGGACGGCGTCGTGCAGTCGGCGCTCAAGCCCCGCTGCATCGGTTGCTCCAACTGCGTGCTGGCGTGTCCGTTCGGGGTGCCGAAGTACTTCGCGCTGCCGGACCAGATGATGAAGTGCGACATGTGCTACGACCGCTCATCGGCAGGGCTCGCCCCGATGTGCGCGTCGGTCTGTCCGAGCCAGGCGCTCTGGTTCGGCACCCAGGAGGAGTTCTCGGCCACCCGCTCGGGCGAGTTGATCCACGAGTTCCGCTTCGGCGACCAGATCGTCCCCACGAAGGTCGCGACGGTGGTCGACGACCACCAGTTCGGACCCATCGACGTGATGGGGACCTCGGAGGCCCGGCGGTGGCAGGACGACCCATTCGGCCTCGGGGAGGAGAGCACGTGACCACCGACGAGCACGCTTCCCGGAACGACGAGCCGACGCCGCTGTGGCGCGACGAGTTCCCCCTCACGAGCGCCGGCGAGGAGGTCGTCGCTCGACGGGACTTCACCCGCTACCTGCTCGCGGCGTCGGGCGTGTTCGCCGCGGGCAGTGTGGGCGCTGCGATGTGGGCGACGCTGCAGCGGGCCAACACCGGCGAGCCCCGCCGCATCGTCGAGCTCTCGGCCGTTCCGGAGGGCACCGAGCACCTCTTCCGCTACCCCGACGACGACGCGCCGGCGATCCTGTTGCACCTTCCCGGCGGGGAACTGCGGGCGTTCTCCCAGAAGTGCACACACCTCGGTTGCGTCGTGTTCTGGCAGGCCGAGCAGGACCGGCTCTTCTGCCCGTGCCACGAAGGGGTCTTCGACCCTCGCAGCGGTGACCCGACTGCGGGGCCGCCCGAGCGGCCGCTCACCCGGATCGACGTCGAGGTGCGCGACGGCACCGTCTGGGCGCTCGGCGTCGAGGCGGCATGAGGGCGCCGGCTCGGGCCGAGCGCCGACGCAACGGCGGTCTGCTCGTCTACCTCATCCTGTTCGTCTCCCTGCAGGCGTTCCTGCTGGTCGTCGCGCTCGAAGGAGTCGCCGCCCACGAACCTGGGCTGGCGCGAGCTGCTGCGGCGCTGTCGGTCGCCGTGGCGCTCGCGGCGTTCGGCCTCCGGTGGTTCATCCGCCATGACTGACCCGGCGACCCGCACGTGACCACGGGGGAAGGCGAGGGCGAGGGCGACGCAGCCGGCCCGACCGGACCCCGACGACCGGGGCCCATCGGCGGCGAGATGAACACCGTGCTGCACGGACTGGGCACGAGGTTTCGAGTCCCTGCCCTCGTGGAGCGGCACTCATCGACGTCGATCATGGGCGCGTTCGCTCTGGTCAACGGCATCATCTCGATCGGGATCATGTCCGCTGCTGCCGTCGTGACCCGACAACCGCTCATCTTCCCGTCGCTGGGTCCCACCGCGTTCCTGCTCTTCTACACACCGACCGCGCCGGCGGCATCGCCTCGGAACACCATCTGCGGTCACGCGATCGGGGCCGCTGCCGGCTACCTGTCACTGGTGTTGTTCGGTCTGACCGACGCCGCCCCCGCACTCGCCACCGAGGTCACCTGGGCACGCGTCGGCGCCGCCGCGCTGTCACTGGGGCTGACGAGTGGTCTCATGGTCTGGTGCCAGGTGCCCCACCCGCCGGCTGGCGCCACCACACTCATCGTCTCGCTCGGCATCCTGCGCGAGCCCGAACAGCTCGCCGTGCTCATGCTCGCCGTCGTCCTGCTCGTCCTCCAAGGCTACGTCATCAATCATCTCGCCGGAATCGCCTACCCCAGGTGGTCGCCGCGTCCCGCCGCGCACCGAGAATGACCGGACACCGAGCAGCCCACCCCCGCACACACCCGAGGAGACCCCGATGATGCAGTCCGAACCCGAGCTTCCGGCTCATCTCGTCCCGGGCCGGCACACGCCGCTGTTCGACGCCGAGCACCTGCCGGGCCCGCTGGCGGCGGTGCACCGCACGACCGTGTGGGCGACGCTGCACGTGCAGAGCGGCTCGGTGCGCTACGTCGACCTCACCGGCAGCGACGAACGGGACGTGCGCATCGAGGCCGGCGACAGCGTCGTGATCGCGCCCGGCGTGGCGCACCAGGTCGAGCCGTCGACCGATGCCACGTTCTTCATCCAGTTCTACCGCGAACCCGACGCGACCCCGATCGGCGAGCCGACCACCTTGCCCGCCGGTACCGACCGGCACGACGGACCATGGACCCCTCGGGGCAGGGACCTGGATACCGTCGAGGAGATCCTGGAGTTGGTCACCCGTCAGTACGCGGACGTGGTGCAGGACGACCTGCTCGCGCCGTACTTCACCTTCGACCCCGAGCACCTCGACTGGAAGGCGCACATCGCGTCCGTGGCGGACTATTGGGACCACGTCGTGCTGCGTGCACCCGACTACGACATCGACGTGCTCGAGGGCCACCGCCACCTGCACGAGCATCGTGGGTTCACCCCGGAGCTGTTCGACCGGTGGCTGGCGATCTTCATCGACACGGTCAACGGGGGGTGGAGCGGCCCCAACGCAACGCTGGCCATGAAGCGTGCCACCGGGATGTCGCGAGCCATGGCGAACAGGTACCTGGGGGCAGGCGAGTGGACGCCGGCCGGGGCCGAGCGATGAACACGCCGACCCACTGCCTCGACAGCGAAGCCCTCGAACGAAGGTGTCCATGATGCGCAAGATCCGACCCACCGAACTGGCCGACTACGACCCGGAGGGCTTCGTCGCCTTCGAGGTCCTGAGCAGCGAACACTCGAACGTGCGGATGATCCGACTGAGTCCCGGGACCACGCTGCCACCGCACACCCACGGAGCATCGGATCTGTTCCTGCATGTCGTCGAGGGAACCGGTGAGCTCGACACGCCCGACGGCCCGGTGTCGCTCGGGGTCGGCGACTTGGCGCACTACCGAGGCGACGAAGAGCTGCGACTGTCGAACAACTCGGCCACCGGTCTCACCCTGCTCGCGTTCCTCGCCCCAGCCTTCCCGCCGACGGAGACCGGAGAGCCGTGCTGACCGAGCGCGGTGCAACGGCCGAGCCGAGCGATCCGCTCCGAGCCCAGCGGTCGGGTGCACGTTCACCCTGCTGACGTTTGCTCGCCGCAACGAGCGACGGCGTCACGGGCTGGGTCGGCCGCGCTCGTCCTCGAGTGCGACCACGGCGGGGAACAGGAGGTTGTTCTCCTTGTGGACGTGCAGGTGGGTGTCGGACTCGAGGTCGGCGAGTCCCTGGTAGAGCGCCCGGTAGCTGGCGCACGCGTCGACCGGGGCGATGTAGTCGTCGGTCCGGTCGCGGAGCTGTTCCAGCAGAGCGCCGGCGCGGTCGTGCTCGACGAGCATCATGGAGATCGGGTTCTGCAGTGACCCGCAGTGGAACGCGGTCGGGCCGTCAGCCGCGCCGAGCTCGCGGATCATCGGGAACAGCACGCGTTCTTCCTTCATGAGGTGCGGTTCGAGGTCGTCGCGTAGGTCCTTGACGTCGGCGAACACGTCGAGAACCTCAGGGTGGCGTTTCCCGTGCACCGACGCCACCTTCTCCGCCAGCGCGTCCAACCTCGGGAGCTCGGTGTGCAGGTACCGATGGTGGGTGGCTTCGAGATGGTCCACGAGCTCGGCGGGTCCCATGGCGACCCAGTCCGGGACCGCCTCGATGCTGACCTCGCCGAGGGCGGCCAGCACCTCGTCGACCAGCACCCCCTGGGCGCTGCACGCGTCGCGCAGCGACCGTCGGCCACCGCAGCAGAAGTCGAGGTCGTAGGACTCGAGGACCCGGGGGGACCCGGGGACCTGGTTGACGAGCTCCCCCAGCGTCACGGCGGGGTCGAGGTCTGGTCGGGTGGGGTTCATGGAGATGGCTCCTTGTCGCTGTTCGAGGTGATGGTCGCCGGGGTGGTCGAGACGACGCTGATCACCCGGGCCGGGCAGGCTTCGGCGCCCATCCAGGCGGCGACGGCGTGCTCTGGCGGCACCTCGATCACGTGCAGGTCGATCTTGCCCTCGGCGTCGAGCGGGTAGACGTGGGGCGCCCAGCGATGGCAGTTCCCCCATGCCTCGCACAGGCCTGGGGGCACGCGGATGCGGATCGACTCGTTGACTCCATCAGGCCGGCGGCTCACGGCAGGCCCCCTGACAGAACGACGCCGACCCAGGTGCGCAGTCCTAGCAGCACAGGCTCCGCAGTGAGCCCCCCAGCCGCCGTGTTCCGCTGGTAGCGCTACTGCTCTCACTGTGGAGCGCTGGTGTGCCGGGGCAGGATCTGTCGACGTGGTCGACGTCATCTCGTGTCCTCCTGGAGGGTGGACTGGATCGGGGCCTCCGTGTGGTCGACCCGGCGCATCTGCAGTCGGCAGCCGGCGTTGTATGGGTCGTGCTCGAGCATGCCGAGCACCTCCACGTCGCCCCGCACCGCAGCGATGCCCTCGGCGACGCCCAGGTGCAGTGCGCAGATGCTGTCGGGGTCGGTAGATGCCACCTCTGCGAACGGGCAGTGGCGCAGCATCAGCTCCGGGCGCCTGGCGCCACCCCGGCGCACCGGGTCGAACCCGAGACCGCGGGCTTCGTCCTCGATGAGCTCGACGGTGTCCGTCGTTGCCGAGGGATCGCGACCGAGCGCGGACTCGCGGCCGGCGGCAGCGCCGACCTCTCGGGGGGTGCTGCCGTCGCGCACGACTCGGGCCAGCATGGAGGAGAGCTCTCGGTAGGGATCTCGATCCGAGTCCACCTTGCCGGCGGGTGCGTACAGCAGCTTCGGGCGACCCCGACCCGTCGGTTCTGCTCGGGACTCGGTGATCAGGCCGGCGTCGCGCAGCTTCGCAAGGTGGGCGCGCACGGTGGTGTGGTGCACGCCCACGGCGTCGGTCACCTCCGCGACGGACAGCGGCTGTTGGGCTCGGCGGATGTGTTGGTACGCGGCGAAGCGGGTCGGGTCCGCCAGCGCCTCCGCCTGGAGTCGCTGACGGTCCCCCGCCCGATCCGCTTGCCGTCCCCTGCCCACGATCACGATGACCCTTCGTGCCGGTCGTCTCAGTGTCCTGCGGCCTCGGGCATCTCGACGTCGCCCGCTCGGAACATGCCAAGAGCGCCCTTGCCGACGTTGGAGAACTTGTGGGTGACCATCGGGTAGAAGCCGTCCTCGGCGAGGGTGAACTCGACGAACCCGCCCTGTGCCGGCTGCAGGTCCAGCACCTGAGAGCCGCCTTGGCGGCCATCCGGCTGCAGGAGGTACGAGCCCTCCTTCCAGACGGTGTCGAAGATGGTGCCGACGATGTGGAACGCCGAGTTCTCGCTCGGTCCGTCGTCGATGACCCAGACCCGGATCCGCTCGTTCGCCTCGACGTCGATCGGGGCGAAGGCGTACTGGTTCCAGTAGCCGTTGAACACCACGGCATCGAAGTCCTCGTCCTGCATCTTGGTGAGGTCGCCCTCCTTGCCCTGCGGGCCGAGGTAGAGCTCGGACTGGACCATCACGAACTCCTTGGCGACCGGCGCCAGCTCCGGTGGATCGATGATGATCGCGCCGTACATGCCGTTACCGATGTGGTGCAGCGCGGGCGATGTGCCGCAGTGGTACATGAAGGCGCCGGCGTGCTCGGCGCGGAACTGGTAGACGAGCTCCTCGCCCGAGGCGATGGTGCGCATCTCGTCGTCCCAGGCCACCTTGCTGGCGTGGAAGTCGATCGAGTGGCCGATCTCGCCCTCGTTGACCAGCGTGACGGTGAACAGGTCGCCGACCTTGCCGCGCAGGATCGGGCCGGGGACCTGGTCCTCGAAGGTCCACATCATCTGGGTCACACCGGGTGCGACCTCGAGCTCGGTCTCCGTCGCACGCAGCGTGACCTTGTGCTCCGTGCCGCCTGGGGCGGGTGCGAGGGTCGGGTCGAAGGGCACCCAGTCGGTGTCGGGCTCGGCCTTCGGGTCGATCGTGGCGAAGCCGCCGTCGGTGTCGACATCTCCCTCCGATGCCGACGCCGCGACCGCCGCCTCGACGTCGTCCGGTGCGCCGCCGGAGACCTCGATGGTCGCGGTCATGCCGGACTCCTTGTGCCCCGGCACCGTGCACCAGATCTCTCCGCCAGCCTCCATCACACCCAGGTCGATCGTCTCGGACTCGCCCGGGTCGAGCATCGCAGTGCCCTTCTCCCCGTCCAGCTTCAGGTCGTGGACCATCGCGCCGTCGTTGGTCACGTTCAGCACCAGCGTGTCGCCGGCCGGCACCTCGATCACCGCCGGCGTGACGGAGAACTCCATCAGCATCACGTCCACGGTGGTGGTGCCGCCGCTCCCGCCCGTCCCGGCCGCAGCGTCGGACTCGGTGCCGAGGACTGCGAAGCCGAACGAGACGGTCGAGACCACCAGTGCGATGACGGCGAGCGCTCCGACGCCGACCATCATCAAGAAGTCGGATCCGCTGAGTGCTCGATCGGGCGTTCCCCGTGTCGGCATCCTGACCACCTCCTCGAGCCTTTTGTCGGCTCTTCAACAGAAGTATTCGTGTCGCTCCGGCGACCGGACAGGGCACTTCGTCACACGCCGGTGGCACTGTGACCGACGTCTCGGTGCGCTCCTTCACCGGTAGGTCCAGAGTGGAACCAGAGAGTCCGGACCGAGAGGGTCCCATGCGCGACGACATCGACCATCGACCATGGGATCCGGATCGCTCGGGGGTGCGAGTGCTGATCGAGTGCGCTGCCAGCTCGTCGCCCTCGATCATCGCTCGGGTGGTGGAACGCCACGGGTTCGCTGTTCGTACCTGCGAGGGTCCGGGCGACAGGGGAGGTTGCGATCTGTTGGACTACGGCGCGTGTGCCCTCGTGAGCGGTGCGGACGTCGTGGTCAACATGCTCGCTGCCGGAGACCCGACGTCTTCGGAGGTGTTGTCGGCGGTGCTCGACGAGCGACGACCCCCGGCCACCGTCGTCGAGCTGACATGTCCGCAACGCGATCGCTTTGAGCTCGACGACGGCGACGCGATCATCGGGCCCAGACGGGCCACGGTGATCACGACACCGGTGACCGGCGCGAACCTCATCGAGGGAATCCACCTCGCCATCGAACGTCGAGAGCGGAGCGTGCCCTGGTGGGGTGACGGGTACTCCTGACACCCTCGGACTACTGGCGCAGGGCGTCGCCGCGTCCATCGGCGTCAGGGAGGGTCGGCGGCGCGCGTGTCGTCGGCCCGTCCGTGCTCAGCTGGCAACGGCCAGCACCGCGACGATGAAGTCGGACGACCCGCGGAAGGGGCGCAGATCCCAACTCGCCAATCGAACGTCGATGACCAGACCGGCCTGTTCGACATCGGAAGTGAACTCGTCGAACTCGTAGTCGCGGCCCGCACCGAACCCGACGACGATGCGGCCCCCGGCGCGGAGGTGTGTTCGGAACCGTTCGAGGACGGTCACGCGCGTGCTCGGGGCGAGGAACGTCATCACGTTGCCTGCGCAGACCACGAGATCGAACCCTTCGTCGATGCCGAGTGCTGGCAGGTCCATGACCGCCAGGTCGGCAACCACCCATCGCGGGCCCGGATGATCCTCCTCGGCAGCGGATATGAGCTCCGGGTCGACGTCGACGCCGACCACCGAATGGCCTCGCTCGGCCAATGCGCCGCCGACTCGGCCGGGGCCGCAGCCAGCGTCCAGGACCCGGGACTGCCGGGCTGCCATGGCGTCGATCATCCGGGCCTCCCCGTCGAGGTCGTCGCCGGCAGCGGCCATGGACCGGAAGCGCTCGATGTACCAGCTGGAGTGCGCCGGGTTCGCTCGGGTGAGCTCGACCCACTTGCTGGTGGCGACCTGTGCCCTCGGTTGCTCACTCATCTCGATGCCTCCTGGTCGGTCAACTCGACGGGTCGTAGGACCGGACTCGAGACGGGGGACCGAGTACACAAGCTGCGGACGGGGTCGCAGCCGGACCCGGTCGCAGGCTGCGAACACGATGGCTCCACCGGCGAACAGCACGCTACCGCCGATGATGCTGGGCGCTGGCTGGGCGAGTGACCGTCCGCGTTCGTCGGGCGTCAGGGGGACGCGGAGGGTCCGCCAAGAGGTCGGTGGTCGGCTATCTGGCGTCGGTGAATAGTCGCGGAAGTAGTCGCGAACTAGCCGGAACCGCTCGAACTCAGCCGAACGGGATATCACGAACGCCGAGGTCGAGGTGCGGAAAGGCCTACGTCGCAGCACCGACTCGGCCTTGCCGACACCAGGTGTCATCGTGAGCCGAAGGCTTAAACCCCTCGGGAGCTCACGCTCCGTGAGAGTTCGAATCTCTCCCCGGGCACGATGACACTCGGCGGGACTGTACGGCACGAGCGTCAGAGGGGTTTCTCACGGACCGTGGTGCGGCGCCGGCCGTGGCGAGCGCGGGTGGCGTCGCTGGGGTGGCAGCCCAGGAGGCGCTTGGGTGGCCGGGTCAGCTGTGGTGTACCCGGCCGGTTGTTGGAGGGGTGATGGTCGGTCGGATCGGATCTGGAAGAACGTTCCTGCCCACCTGAGCGCGCAGAGAGGCTGCTCCGGCGGAGCTTCCTTTTGGTCTTCGTGCGAGCACGCTCTGGCGAGCCCGTCCTTGTGACGACCGCGAGGATCTCGCCACCGTGGGTGGCTCGACCTCGGCGGGTAGTTGCCCTGGTAGTCGCGATCCTTTCAGCAACCGATCAAGGGCGGTCGGGCCGTGCAGCAGAAGCGTCAGTCGTCGTCGCAGCCGTCGCCTTCCCAGGCTTCTCGGCCTTCCTTGACGGCGAGGCCGGCGATGGCAAGCGCGGCGAGGGAGTCGGCCCACCACCATCCGAGGGCGGCGTTGAGGACGAGTCCCGCGAGGAGCGCGGCGGACAGCCAGGCGCACAGGAAGGTCTCCTGGGCGTCTGCTCGCAGCGTGGGGGATCCGAGGTCGACAGCGGTGCGGCGTTTGGCCCAGGCGAGGGTGGGCATGACCGCGAGGGACAGGGCGGCGAGGACGATCCCGATGGTCGACTCGCTGGCCTCACCGTCGGTGAAGAACAGGTCCCGCCCGGCTTCGAACACGACGTACGCGGCCAGCACGAAGAACGTGACAGCGATCGCCTTGAGTGCCTTTCGTTCTCGATCCTCGTCGTAGTCGCCGCGGAGCTCGCCGCGGAACTGCCAGACGACGACCCAGGCGGAGAGCACTTCGATGATCGAGTCGAACCCGAATGCGACGAGGGCGAGTGAGCCGGCGGCGATGCCGGCGCTGATCGCGATGACGGCCTCGATGACGTTCCAGGTGATCGTCAGCGCTGCGAGCCAGAGCCCGCGTCTGACCAGTTGGTCGCGATCGGTGGCGGTCATCGCGGGGTGGGTGCGAGCCCGACGCCGGGGACGAATCGGCCGGCGGATGTGAGGTAGGCCTCGTAGGCGGGTCCGTGGACGGTTCGAAGGTAGGGCTCCTCGACCAGCCGGACCTGGACCTCGAGCGCGGCGATGAGCGCGAGGAGTGCTGCGGCGCTGACCGGGTTGGGGACGAGGAGGACGAGCCCGACGGTCGCGACGATCATCGCGGTGAAGATCGGGTTGCGGACCGAACGGAACACGCCGGTGGTGACGAGGTCCGTTCGGGTGGCCGGGTCGACGCCGATGCGCCACGAGTCACCCATGGCGAATTGGGCGACCAAGGTCAGGGCCACTCCGCAGATTCCGAGCGCGACGCCTGCCGCGGCTGCCCAGGTGGTGTCGAGCAACTCGATGCGGGCCATGTCGGCGAGGTCGGCGACGGGGGCGGCGACCAGCAGGGCGAGGGCCACCACGAACCCGCTCGACCCGACGAGCTCAGCGGCGCCAGCGCCGCGCCGTGGGCGGATGAAGCCGGTCGAACCGGTGCGGCGCCACTGGACCCAGGACCGCCAACCGAACGCAAGTCCGAAGAACACCACCTCCAGCAGGAGAGCGACGAGCGCCCGGCTCACGATGGAGCCCCCTGGTCGTGGCGGAGGTGCTGGAGCGACAGATCCAACAGCATTCGGACGTGTGCGTCGTCGAGGGAGTAGTGCACCATGCGGCCATCGCGCCGGTTGCGCACGACCCCGGCGGTCCGCAGCAGCCGAAGCGCGTGCGACGCAGTCGACTCGGGGACCTCGACGGTCTCGCTGATGTCGCAGACACACATCTCACCGGCCTCCAACAGCGCGTAGAGAATCCGCGCCCGCGTCGGGTCGCCCAACAACTTGAACAGGTCGGCCAAGCGGGACGCCTCGCCGGCGTCGATCAGCCCACGGCCGGCGTCGACCTTGCCGATGTCCACCTGCTTGAGCTCACACTCATCCAGCGACGCCGTATCATTCGATATCTGCATAGGTATACAGATATGCGGGATCATTGGTCCCGTCAAGGGGCCGTCCCTAGTCGCAGGGGCCATTGGTCGCTCACGCTCGCTAGGGCCCGTCTCTTCGTCAGCCGGACGTGTCCAACGGCCCTTTCGGCATCCGCAAGGGAGGCGCACGATGGCGACGTGGACGACACGCCCGACACGGGGTCCGAACCGGACAAGCCGCAGAGTGCACGGTCGAGGTACCGATGGATGCTCATCGGTGCCGCTCTCGGGGCCGTGCTGGTTGCGGGGGTCATCGGAGCGGTCGCGGTCCTCAACAACGAGGACACTCCGGGCCACCCCGCGACTCAGATCGGCTGGATTCGCGAGGGCTGTCAGCAGTGGACTGCCGACTATCGGGGTAGCGACGGTCCCAACGACGAGTGGTGCAACTCGATGGTCGGCTGGATGCGCGACGAGTCGATGATGGGTCAGGGCCAGATGATGGGGCCGATGATGTGGCAGAACCCTGCCAACATGCGCGCGACGTGTGAGCAGTGGATGGCCGACACGCCCGATGGCGCGCCCGAAGGGGCCGACAGGTCGGGATGGTGCGAACAGATGACCGTTTGGATGGCCCAGAACATGGGCGACTGGGACAATTGGATGACGAACGGGCCACCTTGACCACATCCCCGTAATCTCCAAGGCCCAACGAGCTGGGTCGATGTCAGGTCAGTGTCGTCGGCTGTGTGAGTCTCCCAGGGGATTCGCTGGATCGTCGGGTTGGCTGCAGACTCAGGACATGCATTTCGCCGATGTGATCGGTGCCGGGTTGTTGGTCGTGATCGTCGTGCCGATGGTCGTCGGCATCAGTCGGGCGATCCGCCGCCACCTCGCAGGGCGTGCTGGCCGTTGACGTCGCCCACGGTGGTGTCGAACCGTTGGTCCCCGTGGTGGGTGATCGGCGGGTACGTGGTCGCCAGCGTGTCGGCTGCGGTCGCAGTCGGACTGTGGGTGGGCGCATTCGGCGATGTTGGCATCGCAGCGGTGTTGATCGGCTCGGTCGGGCTGTGGGTCGGATTCGTGGGTGCTCCGTGGTTGGCCAGCCGCGTCGAGGGAACGGGCGATGTCCGAGCGGACTTCACCGCTCGCGTGCGATGGGTGGATGTGCCGGTCGGTGTACTCACCGGTGTCGGCCTGCAGCTCGTGGTCCTGCCGGCGCTCTACTGGTTGGTCCAGTTGGCCACTGGACCTTTGGACGTGGACGGTCCTGCGGCCGACCTGGCTGATCGTGCAGGTGGTCCGGCGGGATGGGCGCTGTTCGCGGTGGTGGTCGGACTGGGGGCACCGGTCGCCGAGGAGTTGTTCTTCCGCGGCTTGCTGCGCGGCACCCTGGACGGTCGTTGGGGCTCCGCCGTTGGGGTGGTCGGCAGCAGCGCCTTGTTCGCTGCGACGCACTTCCAGGTGGTGCAGTTCGTCGGCCTGTTCGTGGCGGGGCTCGTCTGGGCGCTGTTGGCACAGCGGGCGGGCCGGCTGGGCCCGGCGGTGGTCAGCCACATGGCCTTCAACCTGTCGACCGTGGCGTTGCTGTACGTGGCCTGACCGATGCTCAGCCCGGCGGCGCCGGCTCGAGTTGGTCGAGTGCCTCGCGGAGTTGCGCCTCGTTGGTGACGTTGTCCCAGCGTTGGGAGATGACGCCGTCGCCATCGATGAGGAACACCCAGGGCTCGTTGCCGCCACCACCGTCGGGGCCGTTCGGGAAGATCCACTGGGCTGCGGCCTTGGTCACGACGGATTCCTCGTAGTCGTCCCAGACCTCCAGGTGCACGAAGTTGACCGATTCCGAGTAGCTCTCGCGGAGCTCGTCGATAGTGTCGGTGATCGGACCGCAGAACCGGCTGACGCAGTAGGTCGGGGTCGCCACGACGACCATGGTGGGACGTCCGCTGTCGATGGCGTCGGCGACCGTCATTGCATGCAACTGCGGGTCAGGGACTTCTCCCTCGGTGGCGCGGCTGTCGATCGCTGTGGGTTCCACGCCGGGTTCGCCAGGGAGCCGGTTCATCGACCGGGGGGCGGGGTCCCCTGATGCGGGCACGATGCGTTCGGGGAGGACGTCGAACGCATCCGTCGTGCGAACGGTGTCGCCGTCGAGCTCGAGCGTTGCGGTGACCTGCCAGTTGCCGGCCCGTGGGAACACCACGGAGTCGGCCTGGTAGGCGCCGGTGCCGTCGCCGGGTGCGGCGATGTGGGGGTCGTCGGCGGGTTGTCGTGTGTCGAACCCAGCGACGGGCACATAGGCCGCCTCGACATCGTCGATCGAGGTCGGTGGGCCGGCGTCGACTGTGGCGAAGTCGAGCGTGATGGTGCCGTCGACGATCGAGCCGCCCTCCGTTGCGAACAGCCCCAGCAGGTAGCGCTGATCGACTCCGGCGGCGAGATCGAAGCTGGCGGTCTCGGCCGCGATGTCGGAAGGAGCGGGGGGCGCCGCTCCGTCGGTCGGCTCGTCGCTGCCACAGCCGGACAGGATGACGACTGCTGCGATGAGGGGTGCGGCAAGTCGGACGGTGGGGGTGAGGCTCACGATGGCTCCAGTGTGCATTCCTCGGGGGCGGCGATGTTCAGCGTGGCGCTGGCGCCTCGGATCGCGTCAGGCAGTGCAGTGCCAACGTCGAGCTTCGCGTCGGGGTCGGTCAGCGAGGCTTCGATTCGCTGCTTGGCGCGCAGCAGCTCGCCCGCGACTGCTCGGTCGGCCGTCTCCGTGCGGGCGGCGAGGTCGTGGAGGTCATCGTGGGCAGGGCCGCCGAACGCGTCGCGCAGAGCGTCGCCGCCGTCGTTGGGAGCGGATGCGACGGCTCGACAGATGGTGGCGATGCCCGACTGGTCGTCGCTGTCGGGGCCGCCGATCGCGAGCTCGGCGGTGACGCCGACGCCGACCATGACGGAGGCGAAGCCGATCAGCAGGGTGCGCCGCATCCGAGACGCACCTACGACGACGGGAGCTGGATCCTGATCGGACGGGCCTGACCCGGCGTCGGCCTTGGCAGCGGTGATGGGATCGTCGACGTCCGGTTCCGGGATGGGGTCGGCGGGTGGGGGACCGCCGGTTCGGTGCATCAGGATCGGCCGTGCGATCAGCCAAGTTGCAGCGATGGCGAGCCCGGCACCGGCGCCGACGGTGACGGCGACGGAGAGTCGTGCGATCGCAGGCGCGAGCTGCGTCGGGAGTTGGGAGCGGGTGAGCCAGTCGCCGCTGGCGAGCGCCGTGATGAGCGCCGCGGTGGCTCCCGCACCGGCGGCGAGGATGAGGGCGTCGTTGGGGCGTGAGCGCGCCAACGACAGTCCGCCGAGCAGCAGCGAGAGGACGAGGACCGGCAGCGCGAGCATCGGCAGCTTGCCGATCGCCGCCTCCGCGGTTGCCTGCCAGGAACCGACAGCGATGGCCGCCGACGATGCACCGATGCCGATCGTCGCCACAGCGATGGCCGTGGCGATGCGGCGCCGTAGCGCCAATGCGACGATGCCGGCTGCGAGGAGCGCTGCGAGTGCTACCCACGGCAGCGGGAACGGGGCGGGCACCCACTCGGTGATGCCCTCGACCTCGACCCGTCGTTCACCGACCCCCAGCGGCACGGTCCACTCGGCAACGGTCTGGCGTTGGTCGGGGCGGGCGGTGACGAGGGGAGGGTCGCCGCCCATCCAGTGTGCTCTGTGGTCGTGCCAGCGGTAGGACGGTTCTCCCGACACGCGCAGCCAGTCCGGGGGCCCGTCACCGATGCCGTCGGGGACCAGGGCTGACGCATCGCTCGACTGGTTGAGGTACACCGCAGGTGAGTTCTGGTTCTCGAGCACCCCGTCGGGGCCGATGCGCAGGTAGGGCCGCCCGTCGTAGTCGAACACCACGATCTCGTCGTCGCCGGTGTTGGTCACTTCGAGCTGGGAGCCTGCCTCGACCGTTCGCACCGTGACGCCGTTGATCCTGGGCACGCCGGTGACGACGGACCGATAGTTGGACGCAGGCGCATCGTCGCTCGCAGCGCCGTGCGCAGATGCTGGCGGCGCGCCGAGCGCGACGACTGCGGCGACGATCGTTGCCGCGGCGCCGACTCGTCGGGCGAGAACGCGAGCGCTACTCAGCAGTGACGCCCTTCGTGTCGGTGCTGCTTGAGTCGTCAACTGGGTTCGTTTCCGTGTTGTCGGCGGCGTCTGGCTCGCTCTCAGTGGAGTCGGTCGTCTCGTCCGTGGGTTCAGCCACTTCTTCAGCGCCAAGCTCTTTCAGAGGCGTCGCTGTTGCGGTGGCGGTGGGGGTGCCGGTCGGTTGCGACTTCGGGGTGGGGCGCTGCGCTCGGCGTTGACCGCGGGAGCGGTAGGCGAGCAGGCATCCGCCGAGGATGATGGCGGCGACGATGAAGAAGAAGAGGGCAGCGCCGGCGGTCGACGTCGGCCGTTCCCGTTCCTCGGTCTGCGATACGGCTGCGCTCTCCGCTCCGTCGACCGCCGATGCAGCCGCGTCCGCCGTCACTGCAACCGAGGTGCTCGTGGATTCAGGGGTAGGTGTGGGGACCGCCTCGGGGGCGCCCCCGGCGTCTACCGCCGGGATGGTCTGGGTGATCTCGAGTGTGCCTGGTGGAGTGACGACGGTGAACCGGACGTTCCAGTCGCCGGGCGAGGGGAAGTCGACGGTTGCGGTGTAGCGGCCGTCGTCGTCGGTGGGTTCCATCGGCACCGGCCCGACCCGGTCGCCGGACGGTGACTCTGCGACGACGGTTGCGGTGGCATCTGCGGCGGCGTGGCCGTCGTTGTCCCAGACGGCGCGCACGACGTAGTCGACCGACATCCCGTCGATCGTCTGGGACTCCGCGGAGATGACGGCGGTTCCGTCGTGCGCAGCGGCCGGTGAGGCGGCCGCGATGGCGAAGAACGCGCTGGCTACAGCGACGACGAGGAGTCGGGCCGCGGTGCCGCTGTTCGCTGGGTGCATGGTTCGTCTCCGGATTCGATCGTTGGGAGTGGAGGGTCGGCTTGGTGCGTGAGTGGTCATCGGATGGGCACGGCGACGCTGCCGTCGGCCGGTTCGCCGTCGATGACGGCGACGAGGTTCAACGTCCAGGTGCCTGGACGTCCGAAGGATGCGTCGGCGGTGGTGAAGTGACTCGTCGTGATCGGGGTCAGACGCACGCGGGCTGGTTCGACGCCGGGGCCCGTCACGGTGAGCTCTGCCGCGTCGACCTCGGCGGGCCCTCCGCTCGGGGCGGTGAAGATGATGTGGATCTGGTTGGTGCCGACCCGTGCCGGGTCGACGGTGAAGGTCGCATCGACGGTACCGATGGTCGTCGAGCCGGAGAACGGCCGGGCGAGCGCGTCGGTGGCGGGCACGGTCGACACCAGGACACCGGTGATCGCGAGGACGGCCACGCCGGCCACGGTCTCGCCGCGCACCCGCCGCAACGCGACCCCGGCCCGCGCGGTCAGCTCCGCGAGGTGCCGGCGGTTGACCCATCCGAGACCGACCATCAGGGAGACCAGGGCGACCTTCGCGAGCAGCAGGCGGCCGTAGTCGGTCTCCCACAGGCCGCGGGGCGCGCCGAGCTGGAACAACGACGAGCCAACCCCGGTCACGGCGACGACCCCGACCGATACTGCTGCGACGGTCGACCACCGTCGGGTGGGCACGGAGCGCCCGGCCGGGCTGACCAGCACTGCGAGTCCACCCAGCCACACGCCGGCGGCCGCGAAGTGCAGCACGTCGAGGGGCACCGACACGAGCGGTGCAGCCGTGACCGCTGCGTGGCCCGACAGTGCGGAGACCGCCACCGATGCTGCCGCCCACGACAGCGCGACCGGGACCACCAGCCGCTGCCGCCACGCGACGACCAGCACGAACGTGACAAGCGTGGCGACCAGTTCGAGCGCGTCCAGGGCACCGGATCGTGACCCGGTGACGACGTCGGCGACGTCGCCGAACGCAGTGACGAGATCGGCGCCGGTCGCGTCGGCGACCTCTGACAGCAGGCCCAACGCGGCACCCACGAGGGCGGCAGCAGCAGCGACGATCCACAGGCGACGGGCCTGAGCCGTCGGCGCGGTGAACGAGCGTGGCCCCGTCAGCCCGGTGCCGACGACCACGCCGACACCGATGACGCCGATGGTCCCGGCGCTGAACAGCACACGGGCGAACCAGGCCATTACCTCGGTCGCTCGGTTCCCGGACTCGTCGTCGAGCGCCACCGCGCCGGTGCGTTGGCCGACGTGGAACACCCAGGACCCAGAGATCGTGTGACCGTCATCGGAGGTGACCCGCCACGACACCGTGTAGGTCCCCTCGCCGCCAGGGTCGAGTGCCACATCGACCGTCCTGGAGTCCGACGACGTGCGCGGTGTGCCGTCATCGACCCGTTCGCCGTCGGGCCCGTAGACCTCGACGGAGCCGGGGAGCGCGGTCACCGCTTCGGTGAAGGTCATGGCGACCTGCTCCGGGACGGCGTCGACGACCTGGTCGGCGCTCGGGTCGGTCGACACCAGCGATGCGTGGGCACTGGCCGGCGATGCCACGCCGACCAGGGTGACGAGTCCGATCGTGAACGCCACTGCGGCCCGAACGACGATCCGTCGAGCGTTCATCGGTCCTCGCCGAGAGAGCGGATGTAGGCGGTCAACGCCTCGAGCTCGCCGTCGGGCAGGTCGAACGCGGGCATGATCGGGCTGAACCCGTCGACCACCTGCGCCGGCGGGTCGGTGATCGATCGCCGGACGTAGGCGTCGTCGACCTCGACGCTGTTGCCGTCGGCGAGCAGCACCTGCTCACCCCAGATGCCCTTCCAGGTCGGGCCGGTGCTCCTCGTCCCGTCGACGGTGTGACACGACGTGCAGTTGTACGACGTCGCGAGGTCCGCCCCTGCAGCGGCGGGGCCGGTCAACTCGTTTGCGGCGTCCTCGCTGCAGCTGACGATCACGACCGCAGCGACGGTGACGGCGACGGCGGCCAAGAGTCGATGCGTTCGGCGGACAGGGGAACCGTTGCCGTTCACGGGCGCTCCTGCGGCACGGTGCGGTCGGCGAGCATCGCCTCCAGCAGTTCGATCTCGGCGTTCTGGCCGACGACGATCGATTCGGCCAGGTTCCCGACGGCCTCGGTCGGTCCGGTCGAGAGGACCATCTCCGCCATCTGCACGCCGCCGCGGTGGTGGTCGATCATCAGTTCGAGGAACCGAACCTCCGCGTCGGCCGGGTCGAGCGAGTCCAACGCCGCGAGATCGGCGGGGCCCGCCATTCCCGGCATGGCCCCCATTGCGCCAGAGTCGGTGTCGTGGTCCATCTCGGTGGTGGCGCCGTCGTACCAGCCCATCGGCGGGTCGGTCGACGTGAACGGTTCACCCCACAGCTCGAGCCAGCCCTGCATGCGACCGATCTGGGCTTGCTGGGTCAGGACGATGTCGGTGGCGAGGCTGCGCAGGCGGGGGTCTGCGGTCCGGGCACGAATCCGCTCGGCCATGTCGACCGCCTGTGCGTGATGCGCCGCCATGTCGCGTGAGAACCCGGCGTCTGAGTCGCTCGGCGTACCCGGGGACGCCGCGGCCGGCTCGTCGTCGGGCGTGGAGCACCCCGTCGCTGCGGACACGACCAGCAGCACCGACGCCGCCACCGCGATCAGGCGCAGGGTCTTGCTGCTCACGAAGGTGTGCCCACACCACTGGTGCAGGGGGCGCCGGGCTCCGGGGTCTGGGGACCCTGTCGGAAGAACTCGAGGAACTCGGAGAGGCGTGGGTCGTCGACTCCGTCGAGTTCCAGGCGGGCACCCCACGCGCTCGCCACGACGTCGCCCGACAGTGCGTCGACCGGGGTGACCAGCGTGAAGGGTTGGGCAGCCAGCGCCCGCAGCTCGGCGACCTGGCCCTCGGGCAAGTCCGGGCGGTAGGCGATCCACACGGCACCGTGCTCGAGGCTGTGCACCGCCTGCTCCTCGGACTGCCCATCAGGGTAGAAGCCGCAGTTGATCCACACGTCAGCGTGGTCCCCGCCGACGCCGGGCACGGTCTCGTACTCGACGTCGCCCTCGACGTGGCTGCGGGTCGTCACCTCCACCTGCTCGACTCCATCCGGTGGCCGCGGCGCGTCCTCGGGATCCACCGGCGTCAACTCCATCGGCACCGCGTCTTCGTTCGACGCGTCGTCGGAGCCGCTGATGAATGCCACCACTCCCGCGACGACGAGCAAGGTGACCGCCACAGCGACGATCCAGGGCGCCGAGGAGGCCGGCGGGCGAGCCGGGATCCGCTGCTTGTCGGGCCTAGAGCCTGCGACATCGGGTGGCAGTCCGTCATTGGTCACGTCGTTGTCTCCACTTGCGTCGTCCGGAGGTCACGCGGCCCCGCCGGTGCCGTCGTAGGCTCTTATTCAGCCTTGACTGAATTCAGCACAGGATGAATCATGGGGCGATGTCATCGCAACTCGCGGCCAATCGTTCCTCAGTCGGAGACGCACCCGGATTGGTTCCATCTCGTTCGGGGTCGATCGATCTGTCAGCGTTGGCGCGAGTGGGCACGGCGCTTGCGGACGACACCAGACGCCGGATGCTCGTTGCGATGCTCGACGGGGCGGCCTATCCGTCGGACCTTTCTGACAACCTGGGTCTGTCGCGATCGAACGTGTCGAACCATCTGGCCTGTCTGCGGGGCTGTGGGCTTGTCATGGCTGAGCCCGAAGGGCGTCGGCAGCGGTACCGCTTGAGTGATCCGAAGCTTGCACATGCCCTGTCGGACCTGTGTGGGCTCGTGCTGGCGCCGCGGGTCGGATGTGCGCGGGACGACGATCGATGACGATGGCAGAGCCGGCTCGATCGGAGCTGCGCAAGGCCCTCGCCGCTGCTGCTGCCGCGCGGCATGCGGGCGACCTCGACTCGGCGTGGCGGCACTTGGAGCGGGCGCACATCCTCAGCCAGCAATGGGCGCTCGCGCACCTCCGGGTGCACGGCGCCATGCTGGTCACCTCGGTGTCGAGTCGTGATGCGCGCGAAGCAGCCGGGCAGATGGTGCTCGTGGTCGCCGCACCGGGGTCGCTCACCGGGCGCTTCCCCGAGGGCAACAGCGGACGCGCACGCGTCTCGATGTTCGCCCCGATGCCGATCCCGACGGACCTCGAGCAGATCCTGAGCGACTCGCGATGAGCGACCCATGCTGCGGAGCCCCGACCGAGCAAGGGGTCGGCGTCATCGCGGGCGGAGTGCGAGCCGGCCGGTTCCCCACGCAGCCCGACCACCACGCCCCTGCCAGCTGGGCGCGGCCCACGCACGTCGCGGCGTCGGCATGACCGCCGATCACAGCGGCCACGCCCACGGTGCCGGGCACAGCCATGCCCACGGGTCGGCACTGTCAGGACAGCGTTTCGCGCTCTGGTTCTCGGTCGGTGCGAACTCGGTGCTGTTGGCGGTCCAGGTCGTTGTCGGCCTCCTCATCGGCTCATTGGCACTGCTCGCAGACTCGCTGCACAACGCGAGTGACGTCGTTGCGCTCGTGATCGCGCTGATCGGACAGGCGCTGGCAGCACGCCCTCCGACCTCGCGCCGAACCTACGGCCTTGCACGAGCCGAGATCCTCGCCGCGCTGCTCAACGGCACGGTCTTGATCGCACTCACCGGTTGGGTGGTGGTCGAAGCCGTCCGTCGCTTCTCCGAACCCGTGTCGCTCGACGCCGCGCCGCTCGCTGTCATCGGCGTGATCGGACTCGCCGTCAACGGGGGCAGCGCGTGGATGCTCAGCCGGGCCGGCGGAACGAACTTGAACATGCGTGCTGCGTTCTGGCATCTCGTCGCGGACGCGCTCGGTTCGTTCGGTGTGGTGATCGCGGCCGCTGGCGTCTACTTCTTCGACGCAAGCTGGGTCGATCCGGCGGTGTCGATCCTCATCTCGGTCCTGGTGCTGGCTGGCGTCTGGAGGCTGCTGCGCGACACGGTCGGGGTCCTGCTCGAATCGACGCCTGCGGGCCTCGACCTCGACGAGGTCGGCTCCGCGCTCGCCGAGGTCGACGGGATCAGCTCCGCACACCACGTGCACGTCTGGTCGGTCGACTCACAGACCGTTGCCCTGACCGCTCACCTCGACCTCGCTGACGGCGGATCGCTCCACGGCGCCCAGCAGGTGCTCGCGAACGCCAAGGCCATGCTGGCAGAACGGTTCGACATCGACCACGCCACGCTGGAGCCCGAGTGCCACACGTGCGACACCCCTGAGCACCGGACGTGAGCAGCGTGCGCGCTTCGGCGGTGTCAGCTGTGGCGCTCTGGGTGCTGGCGTTGCTCGCTGGGTGTTCGACATCGCCAACGACCGAGCTCGCCCGCCGACTCCGAGGAGCTCCTCCGCTCGACGGCTACCGGGTGAGCATCTCGATCTCGGACCCATCGACCATCTTCGGCTGCTTCCCCGACGGAGGGACGCTGACCATCGACGTCGGACCTGAGCAGGTCGTCGTGTACGACGAAGTCGACGACGACCCGGTGCTTCTCGTCGACGGCGCAGACATCGTGTTGCGTCCCTCCGCGTTCTCGTCGGGACCCGATCGATGGTGGAGCATCGACGCATCGACAGGCGCGGAGGCAGTGCAACGCGTCGTCGGGCCGGTCGTCTCGACGCTCGCCCTGGGCGACGACCTCGCGCAACCGAACGAACAGATCGCCGCCCTCGCGGCCACTGCTGATCGTGTCGAACGCGTCGACAGCGGGCACTTCCAGATCATCGATCGCAGCGCGGATCCCACGATCCTCGACGCAACCCTCGACTCGCACGACCACCTCCAACAGCTCGTGGTCACAGCAGAGGACCCTCGACACGACGGCCGAGCCGACGCCACGCAGACCAGCTACACCGCCCGCTACCGCGAGACGACCGGACCGGCACGCGTGCACCCCACCGCCGCCCGACGAGTCGCCACTGACCAGCTCGACGAACTCGACATCCGGCCGGGAGCCTGCGACCCGGTCGTTGCGCCCTGACCAGATCCGCTGGACCCACGAAAGGCCCACCCGACCACATGACCCGCATCTGCACGACGTCGACGATCTTCGTCACGACCATCATCGCCGCCCTCGCCCTGGCCGGATGCACCGGACAGGCTCGACAGCCCGACAACTACGGTTCCGCGAACACCGACGGCGAAGGGTTCTACGGCAACTTCATGTTCGGCTGCACCGGCGTCACCCCCGTCGACGGCGAGTACCGAGACACCACCCTGGAGTCCCAGCCGTTCTGTCGCTGCGTGTATGACGGCATGAAGGAGAGGGTGCCGTTCGCCGAGGCGAAGGCGTTCGACGAAGCCCAGGCAGCAGCGGAGCCGGGCACCGATATCACGGTGCCGCCCAACATCGAATCGATCCAGGAACGCTGCGGCGACGAATGAGCCGCCTAGCCACCACCTCGTTCGGCTGCGCTCGCGCTGGCGGCGGTGTTCGCGACCGGCCCGATCGGCGGGCGGACATCGGACACGAGCCCGATCGTCGGCCAGATCGCGTTGGCGCCGGCGGGCCGCACGCTGTCGGGCGAACGCTTCAACATCGACCAGATCAGATGCTCCTTGGAACCTTTCGGCGTGGTGTGCCGACCATGGACGAGTCAGCCGCCCGCTGGCATGGTCGGCAAACTTGGCCGCCGCTCGCTGCCGGGCGGCTGACTCCACCACACGAGGGGGCAACGATCATCAACAGCGGCGCTCGCCTATCACCCGTGTCATCCGGTGATCGTCGACCGGTCATGGCGCTTCGCCAGCTCTTGGCGCGCTCGAAAGAGCCGGGAGCGCACGGTGCCGACTGGGCACTCGAGGACTTCCGCTGCCGTTTCGTAGGTCATGTCCAGCAGCTGGGTCAGAACGAACGCCTCGAGCTGGGGGCGAGCCAGCCCTGCCAAAAGGTCGGAAGCGAAGCTCGGCTCCACCCACTCGGCGTCTCGGGTCCGGGGGGCGAGCCGCTCGACAAGGCCTCGGTCCCGCTGTCGCAGCCGCACGTGATCAGCACACACGTTGCGGCCGATCCGCAGCAACCACGCCAGCACACGTGCGTCACCTCGGAACGACCTCATCGAGCGCATCGCCCGGAGGTAGGTCTCCTGTACCAAGTCCTCGACATCGCCGTCGGAACCCAAGGCGTGGCACAGCTTCCAGATGTCGGATTCGGTCTGAGCGACGAACTCGACCAAGGCCGTATCGTCTCCCTCGACCGCACGCGACACCACCTCGCGAAGGATCCTGTCCGAGGGCATCACAAGATCGTTCCAGACGGTGGCGGCGAATGACAAAGCACCAGGCGGAGCGCCCAGTGACCTCGACATGTGACGCAGTTCAAGCGGCTCTCTCCGCTCGGGCAGACGGAGAACCAGAGGAGATCGAACCGGTGCTCGTCGATGCACACGTAGCGCACTGCGCCGAGTGCGCCGACTTCTCGCACGAGGTCGACAAGATTCGACGACGAATGCGCATCAGCGCTGCGCCGACCCTCCCAGGCCTCGGTCGATCCATCTCGAACGCCGCCGCTGCGGAAGATCGTCGGACCAGCCCGTTCATCGCGCGGTGGTTGCTCGCACTGGTCGCTGTGCAGATCATCGTGTTGTCCATCCCCGACCTGTTCGCCGCTGACGTCCATCGAGATGTGGCACACGCCGCCCGTCACCTCGGCGCGTTCACGCTCGCCTACGCCGTCGGTCTCCTCGTGGTCGTGGCCCGCCCTGCCCGGGCGCGCACGATGCTGCACGTAGCGGTCGTCCTCGTCGGCGCCCTCGCGATCACCGGGCTCGTCGACGTCGTACAAGACCGAGCCCCCCTCGTCGGCGAAGTAGCCCACATCCCGGAGCTGCTCAGCGTTCTGTTCCTGTGGATTCTGTGCCGGCCGGTGTCTCGTTCCCGTACGCCGAGCGATCGAGGGCGGCCGCAGTTGGTGTGACAGCGTTCCGGTGCACCTTCGGGGCTTTCCGGTGCGAGGATCCAGTCATGGGTCGAGTTGCCGTGATGCGATGTGTCGGGGCAGCGATGTTGTTCGGTGCGTCGGCCCCGGCTGCGTCGGAGCTGGCGGCTGATCCAAGTCCGTCCTGAGCAGGCGACGTTCGCGAAGGGCGCGGTGGCGGGCACGGCGAACCTGGTCATCGGGCTGGTGCTCGTCGGCCTCGGCGGGATCACGGCGGCACAGGTTCTGGCTGCGATGGTGATCGGCGCGCTCGGTTTCGGCGTGTCGATCACCTTGTGGGTGAGCGGTGCCCGCGACCTCGGCGCTGCGAGGGCACAAGTCATCTTCGCGTCCGCTCCGTTCGTCGGAGCCGGAGTGGCGTGGATCGTCCTCGGGGAGTCAATGGAGCTCGCGCAGACGGTCGCTGTGCCGATCGCGCTGGCGGGGATCGTGTTGTCGTTCCGTTCGTCGCACGAGCATCAGCACGCGCATGTGCACATGGCCCACGAGCACGAGCACACCCACGACGACGGTCATCACGACCACGAACACACCATTGGCTTCCGGGGCCGCCACACCCACCGGCACCAGCAAGTTGCGGCGCTCCACACCCACCCGCACGTGCCCGACCTGCACCCCCGCCACCAGCACGGCGACCCTGCGGCGTGACGGGTCGCAGGCGTCCAACGTGGTCTACGGAGTTCGGCCGAGGCCGAGTTCCGCGTCGGTGGCGGGGCGCAGGGCTCCGTCGTCGCCGATGACGACGGTGAGGCCCTGGTCAGTGAACCGCTCGAAGATCGCGGTGGCGCCGCCAGATACCGTGTCGGGGAGTTGGTAGTACTCGTCGAGGATCTGGTGGGCGAGTGGGTCGTCGGTGACGGTCGAGTCCCAGGTGATCGTGTCGCTGTTGTCGTCGATGGCGAACTCGAAGAACGCACAGCACGCCTTCTCTCGCGCAACCAGGTCTCGGATCGATTCGGCGAGCCCTGGCTCCGAGCGGAAGCAGAAGCGGATGCCGCTGCTGGCGCGGCGGCGCCCGAGGTAGGCAGGGGAGTCGAACAGCCGCTGGTACTCAGCGACGCGCTCCTCGCCGGTGTCCGGCGCGTGGGTCATGTCGCAGACGATCGGGACGGGTGGCGTGGTCATGGCGGATGCCTCTCGGTCGTACCGGCGAGTGCCGGCGAGTCGACCCTAGAGTCTTGACCTAGGTCCAGAGTCAAGAGATCATCGCCGGATGAAGATCGGCCAGGTGGCGGACGGCGCAGGCGTGAGTGTCGACACGGTGCGCTTCTACGAACGGCGCGGTGTGCTGCCCGCACCCGAGCGGGCCCCGTCCGGCTACCGCACCTACACGACCGCGACGATCGAGCGGATCCGCCTCGCTCGCCGGCTCCAGGCGCTCGGGCTCACCCTGGACGAGGTGATCGACGCGTTGCATGCCACCGACCGGGGTGACGCGAGCTGCGAGTCGGAACGCTGGCGCCTCGAAGCGGTGCTCGAACGCATCGACACGAAGATGGACGAGCTGCGGGCCGCTCGCAGCGAGGTGCGCAAGGTTCTGGCGGCGTGCGAGCAGGGCTGCTGCGTGTTCGCGGACGAATCCTGACATCGGGCCTTGACCTTCGACCCGGGTACCGACCGTACGGTCCCTCGGCCAGGCCGCCGCAGGGGCGGCCAGGAGCGTCGAGGAGAGATCATGTCCACGAATCCGTTGAAGGTCACCGACACCGAGGACGGCGAGTCGTGCAGGGCCGATCAGTCGTGCGGCACCACGACCGACTCCACATGTGGGTGCGGCCCCGACATCCCTGAGCGACGGACCGCGACGGCGCCGAGGGGCGCGATGGCGGCGCTGCTCGCCCTCGCGTGTGCTGCAGCCTGTCTGGCGGTGCCGCTCGCCGCCGGCGGAGCGGCGGCCGTGTCGGGCGCCGTGACCGGTCGGTGGTGGCTGATCGGCGCAGTAGTCGCTGTCGGTGTCGTCGCGCTCACCGCGACGGTGCGCCGCCGAGGCCGGGCCTGTTGACGCCGGTCGATCGGGGCACCCCGACGTCGACTTGACCTTCGACCCAGCTCGAACCTTTACGGTGGGGGTCCATGGACGGTCTGTCGATCTCGAAGGTCGCCGAGCGCACGGGGTTCCCGGCCTCGACGCTGCGGTTCTACGAGCAGTCCGGGCTCGTCCGCCCTGCGCGCACCGAGTCGGGCTACCGCTCCTACGACGAACGCGACATCGAGGTGCTGTCCTTCATCGGGAGGGCCAAGAGCTTCGGGCTGACACTCGACGAGATCACCGAGCTGCTCGCCCTGCTGGACGAGGACCGCTGCGCTCCCGTCCAGGGCCGACTCCGTGCGCTCATCGACCACAACATCGCGGACGCTCGCACGCGGATCGCTGAGCTCGAACGGTTCGCGACCGAGCTCGAAGCGGTCGCCTCCGGTCTCGACGCGCACACGCCTGACGGACCCTGCGATGACGCATGCGGCTGCACCACAGACCCCATGGTCCTGGTCGCCGACCCAGCTGGTCGGACGAAGCAGCGAATCGTGGTCACCCGATGACAATCCTGCGAACCATTGCGCTTTTCGTGGTCGCTGCGGTCGCCGAGATCGGGGGCGCCTGGCTCGTCTGGCAAGGCGTCCGCGAACACCGCGGCCTCGTCTGGATCGGCGCCGGCATCGCAGCCCTCGGCGCCTACGGCTTCATCGCCACGCTCCAAGACGACAGCAACTTCGGACGCATCCTCGCCGCGTACGGCGGCATCTTCGTCGCCGGATCTCTCGCGTGGGGCATCGTCGCCGACGGCTTCCGCCCGGACCGCTGGGATTACCTCGGCGCAGCGATCTGCCTGGTCGGCGTCGCCGTCATCATGTTCGCCCCTCGGGTGACCTGAACGGGACGTCCAATGCGCAGGATCCTCTACGGTCATCGCGTGGGCATCGACCTGCTCCATGTCGCGGACTGCCCCAATCTCTCGGTCGCCCGTGAACGCGTCGTCATCGCCCTCGAGCGGACCGGTGCAGCGGCGACGGTCCACGAGCGCGAGGTCGCCACCGCCGATGACGCAGAGCGTTCTGCGATGAGCGGATCCCCGACGATCCTGGTCGACGGCGTCGACCCGTTCGGTGGTGCAGGCCCGTCGCTGGCGTGTCGCCTCTACCGGAGCGGCGACAGGGTCGAGGGTGCACCATCGCTCGACGCTCTCATCGAGGTGTTCAGCCGATGACCGCTCGCCATGGCCCGGCCCTCGTTGGTGCGAACGGCCGTCGATGAGTGAGCCGCAGAGGACCTTCACCACGACCGTCGTCCAGGACGCGAAGCGACGCGTGCTCGTCCCGCTTCCGTTCGATCCGCACCAGGCATGGGGCCACAAGCCAACGCATCCCGTGGCGGGCACCGTCAAGGGAATGCCAGTGCGTGCGGTCGTCGAGCCGCTCGATGACGGATGGGCCATCCTTCTCGGACCGGCATGGCGACGTGACTGCGGCGTCGCGCCGGGCGACCAGGTGGACGTGGTGCTCTGGCCGGAAGGACCACAACGCGGCGACCTCGCCGCGGACGTGGCCGCAGCGCTCGAAGCCGAACCGGTCGCCGGTGCCTTCTTCGATGGTCTCGCACAGTTCTACCGTCGCGCGTATCTGCGCTGGATCGACGGGGCATCGCGTCGACCCGACGAGCGCATGGCCCGAATCGCCGAGGTCGTGTCGCTGCTCAAGGCCGGTGTCAAGGAACGGCCGCGCTGACGCCAGGATCCGGAATGGCCGAGCTAGCGACTCGACGAGGAGCTTCTAGTGCTCGAGTCGCTGCTGGTCCGAGTAGTCGCGGAAATAGTCGAGAACTACCCGGAATCTCTCGCACTCGCCCACACGAGCTGTCACGAACGCCGCTGTCGACGCCCGGAACGGCCGAGTGGGCGGCACCGGTTCGGCCGCGCTGGCACTGGCTGTCACGGTGGGCCGAAGGCTTAAACCCCTCGGCTCTTCGGAGCGTGCGGGTTCAAATCCCGCCCCGGGCACCCGTGATCGAAAGGATGCGGACCAGCTCGCAGTCCGTCGGCGAACCACTCATGCGTCTGACCTAGCTGACGCTGGTCGGTGCGTTCGGCATGACGGGCGTGAGGCCGTGGCGGGACATGACGCCGAACAACGCGTCGAGGTCCGGGGGACCATCGGGCGACGCGTCGAGGACGGCAGCGAGCTCCTGGAAGTACTGAGGTCCGAAGACGCCTGGAGTGGCCACGGTCAGGAAGGCCCCGTCGACCGTGCCGGTGTTGTCGAACCGGTGGACCTGCCCGCGCCCGATGAACCCCGTCTGACCAGCCCTGAACTCGTGCAGGACATCGTCGATGATGAAGGTGAACGTGCCCTCGGTGACGTAGAAGACCTCATCGAACCCGTCGTGGCTGTGAGCGGGCGGAGTGAAGGCGCCCATCGGGACCCGTACTTCGAAGACCGTCGCTGCTCCAGCGGTGTCGGCCGCGTCGTGGAAGAACGTCACCGTGAGTTCGCGAAGTTGGATCGGGTCGTGCGTCGCCGTGCTCATTGCGTACTCCATGATGGTAAAGGGACTTTGCCAATGTACGCGAAGCGTTCCGCTGTTGTAAAGTGCTTGTATCATGTCCACCGACTCGATCGATGACCCACCGCTGATGGGTGCGCTGCTACGCATGCCCCTCGATGCGTGGCGACAGCGAATGGTGGATGACCTCCACGCAGCCGGGTTCACCGACCTGGTGATGGCTCACCTCGCCGTGCTGCGCTACCCCGGACCTCAGGGCCGCCGCCCATCCGACGTCGCGGCCGAAGCTGGCATGAGCCGGCAGGCGATGAACTACCTCCTCGGTGAGCTCGAGGAGCTGGGCTATCTGCGCCGCCGCCTCGATCCGGAGGACAAGCGGGCGCGTCGGATCGAGCTCACCGAACGCGGCCACGCGGTCCGTCGCGTCATGCGGGGCATCGTCGCAGACGTCGAGGCGGATCTCGAGCGAGAGCTCGGAGCTGATGACATGGCGCAACTCCGTCGACTGCTCATCTCACTCAACGGTTCCGAGTTCGTCAGGGACTACAGGAAGCGGACTGGCCAACCGAGCGTCATCCCGCAGTCCACCAGCTCGGACGGCGGAGAGGGCGCCCACCCCTGACCCAGCGATCGGGCGCCGATCCATCCGGGCCGGAGTGGACGGGACCAACCGCAGGTGGACGCTCGGACCACGGACCACGGACCACGGGCCACGCCGGCCACGCTGTTCCGGACGTCGCACTACATCGATCCGGGACCCGCTCGTGAGCGTTCGGCAGGTGCTCAGCGCATCAGTGTGGCGGTGGCTGACCCGACGAACTCGCGGACCAGCGGTCGGTCGTCGTTGACCCGACGGGCGAGGAAGTGCTGCAGGGCAGGCACGTCATCCAACTGCCGCCAGACCACGCCGTCGCCTGCCGACTCGGCCAACCCTGCGGTTGCCAGATGCACGCCGAGCCCGGCCCGCAGGGAGGCGATGAGGCCCTCGAGCGTGCGAAACTGCGCGACGTACTTCGGCGGGGTGCCATCGCGGAACTCCGAGGCGTTCCAGAACGACCTCCATGCCGGATCCGACGTGGGGAAGTCGAAAGTGGGCTCTGCGACGACATCGGCGATGGTGACCGTCTCCGCTGCTGCGAGCCGGTGGCCGGCCGCCATCGCGACCCCCATCGGCTCGCGGTAGAGCGGCGTCAGGTCGAGTCCTCGACTGTCGAACGGGCCGTACACGAAGGCCACGTCGGCGTGTCCATCGAGCAGGCCTCCGGTGGGGTCGAGCTGGTCGCCGAAGTTGACCATCAGCTCGACATCAGGGTGGTCGTCGGAGAACCGGTCCAGCGCGCGGGCCATGTCGGGGTGGTTCACCGCAGCGACGAAGCCAACGGTGAGACGGGACGTGGTGGCGCTGGCCGCCCTGGTGATCGCGACCGCCGCGTCGGCATCGGCGAGCAGCAACCGGGCCTGACCGAGCAGTACCTCGCCAGCGTCGGTGAGCGACACCGAGCGAGTGTCCCGGTCGAGCAACTTGGTGCCGATGCGCTCCTCGAGCTGTCGGATCTGTGTGCTCAGTGCCTGCTGTGCGATGAACAGGCGCTTGGCCGCCCGCGTGAAGTTGAGCTCCTCGGCGACGGCGACGAACGACCGCAGATGACGCAGCTCGATGTCCACGGACGGGGAGGATAGCGACGGGCCACAGCGAGACGTTGTAGCTGTCACCACGGACCGCTGTTTCACACTCGGCGCCGAAACCCGGAAGCTCGCTCCGACCAACGAGCAACGCGCCGGCCTCGAGCCGGCCGCTACAAAGGAGCAACATCCATGGCTGCCTACTGCCTCTGGGACATCCGAGAGATCCACGACCAGGACGCGATGGACGACTACGTCGCCTGCGTCATCGAGACCGTCACCGAGTTCGACGGCGAGTACCTCGTCGTCGGTGGTCCGTGGCAGGTCGTCGAGGGCGACTGGCGGCCCTCGTACCCGGTGCTGATCACGTTTCCGTCCCTCGAACGGGCCCACGACTGGTACTCATCCGATCGATACGCTCCCCTCCGACGGCTCCGACTCGCCGCCAGCGCCTGCGACGCCGTCTTCCTCGACGGAGTCGACCCGTCCGGCTCGGGGTCCGTGGAGCAGCGGGTGCTCGACGCGCCGCTCGCGGATGTCGACTTCGACCTCTACCGCGAGGTGCACAAGGGCATCCGACTCGGCCTGTTCCGGATCACCGAGGCGGCCGGGCGCGTCGATCCGCTGGACGACGGCGCCGTTGAGCACACCGTGGCCGAGATCGAACGGTTGATGCACCTCCTCGAGACGCATTCGGTCCACGAGGACGAACACCTCGGCCCGCTGATCGGTCGCTACGCACCGGAGCTGGGCGATCGGCTCCGAGGTGAGCACGACGAGCTCGAAGCGCGAACGACGGACGTCATCGGCCAGGCCGACTCGGTCCGACGCGCGACGCCGGACGAGCGACGCATCGAGGTGCATCGCTTGTACCTGACGCTCTCGGAGTTCGTCGCTGCCTACCTCCAGCACCAGTTGACCGAGGAGGCCGAGGTCATGCCTGCCCTCGCGAACTCGGTCGAGATCGAGGAGCTCGCCGGTGCCAGCGGTGCGATCGTCGCAGCGATCACCCCCGAGGACATGGACGGCTACTTGCGTCTGATTGTTCCTGCGGCCAATCCGATCGACCTCGTCGAGCTGTACGAGGGCATGCGAGAGGGCGCACCCGCGGACGCGTTCGGATCGCTGCTCGGCATCGCCCACGACAGCCTCAGCGCACCAGCGTTCCGCCGTCTCACCGACGCGCTCGCCACGGCGTGACACCCGAGAGCGGGGAAGCTCCGGGCGCCACCCAGGGGCACGGGACCAGCAGTGCTGGTCCCGTGCCCAGCTCGTTCGGCACTCGAGGGCCGGACGATCGATGCAGCCCAGGACTCCGCTTGGGCGGCCCACGGGGCGCAGCGCGAGAACGGTGGGGCTACCTCGAGCGGTCGTCGGCGGTGCCGGCGCTCAGCTCCCAGCGGGCTTTGCCGTTCCTCTTCGCTCGGTACATCGCATCGTCTGCGTGTCGCATGAGGGTCGTCATCTCGATGCCGTCATCGGACCGGAGGGCGATTCCGATGCTGGCGCCGACGCGAACGTCGGCGGGGAGGCCGGGGATGGGCGCTGCGATGGCCTCCTGGATCCGCTCGGCCGCCCTGATCGCCGCCTCGTGGTCGTCGGCCGTCGCCAGCAGCACGGCGAACTCGTCGCCGCCCAGGCGGGCGAGCGTCTCGTCCTGGCGAACGGCGGCGGTGAGGCGACCGGCAGTCTCGATGAGCACCCGGTCGCCGGTCTCGTGTCCGAACGCGTCGTTGATCCCCTTGAAGCCGTCGAGGTCGATGAACAGCATGCCCACGGTCCATCCGTGGCGAGCGGCTCGCGCGGAGAGCCGTTCGGACGCCTCCGAGAACGCGTGTCGGTTGAGCAGGCCCGTCAGCGGATCGTGCCGTGCGTCGTGGCGGAGCTGTCCCTCGAGCTCCCGCTGGGTCGTCACGTCGTGGAGGTTGACGACGATCTGGTCGCCCCAGTCCTCGGACGGGCTGGTGAGGCTTGCGACGACGATGCGATCGCTGCCGTCGCGGTGCAGGAGTCGGATCTCGATCTGGACGCTGTGGCCACGTCGGGTGACGACGTCGTCGAGCAGGTCGTCGAGCGCATCGACCTGGTCCGGATGGAGGTATCTGGAGATGGGCTGCCCGACCACCTCGTCGGGTGAGTAGCCCAACATCTGTCGAGCGGCGGGGCTGACCGACACGACGCTGCCGTCCGTCGAGATCACCCCGATGATGTCGGCGGCACGCTCCACCAGCGCTTCGAAGCGGGCACCGCGTTCGCGGACCTGGGCCTGCGCGGCTTCGGTGGCCTGGGCTGCGCGGCCGAGCACGTCGGTGACGATCATGAGGCACAACCCGCCGACGAGTGCGATGGTGTGACCGAGGCCAGGGTCGATCATCGTGGGAGCGATGCCGACCGCCACCGCGATCTCGCCCGCCAGGATCGCCACCCAGTTCCAGGCCATGTTGGGACGCACCGTCCGGCCGCCCACGGTTCGAAGCAGCTCTGCTGATCCGAGGGCGTACGCGATCAGCAGCACGGAACCCCAGCCGGCGGCGTAGATGACCGTGGCGGTGCACAGGACCGAGAGGGCGATGCGGACCTGGAGGCGCAGGGTCGACTGCGGCTGACGGTCCAGCCAGATGCTCGTGGCGAGGTTGGCGACGCCGGTGCCCAGGATGATGGCAGCAAGGACCCACATCGGCGTCGACGCGATGAGTCCCTTCCCGTGGAGCCACCACACTGCGACGACCGCCACCGGGCCGGCGGCGTACACGGCGAACGACGCCAGTCGCCGAGACTCGTGCGCGTCGACCGATCGGAGTCGCATAGGTCCTCCATCGACCCGTGAACGTGCGGTGTAAAGCTTTCTCGGGCGTCTCGACATCGTCTCGGGTGCTGCCGTAGGGGCGGCGCTCACTGCGCGGATGGAGCGAGGACCGGGCGCCCGCCGCCCGCGAGTTTGGCGCTGTAGAGGGCCCTGTCGACCTGGTCGAGGGGCAGGGGTCGCTGCGTGCAGATCTGGATGCCTGCGGACGCGGTGACGTGGGCTCCGTCGATGTCGACCCCGGCGACGGCGTCGAGGAGACGTCGTGCGATCGCGTGGAGGTCATCATCGGCGGCGTGAGGGCAGAGGACGATGAACTCGTCGCCGCCCCAGCGGGCGACCAGGTCACCTGGCCGGGTGCTGGTCAGGAGGGCAGCCGCGATGTCGCGGAGCAGTTCGTCGCCCGCGAGATGGCCGAGGGTGTCGTTGATCTGCTTGAACCCGTCGAGGTCGATCAGGATGACACCCAGTGGCGGCATGGCGAGCCCGAGGGTGTCGACGCCGCCGAGCCACCGTTCGAGACCCTCCCGGTTGGGCAGCCCGGTGAGTGGATCGCGGGTGGCGATCGCGGTCTCGTCGGCGAGTCGCGCCGCAGTGGCGCTGAGCTCGCGCTGAGTCCGGTCGAGTCGAGCGGCGAGCACGGTGGCCGAGGCGCCGAGACTGCGTTCCGCCATGCTCTCCGGCGCAGATCGGGCCACGGTGATGGCGGTGCGCACCCGGTGGACGATCGTCGGGTCGAGGATGGGTTCGAGCTGTTCGATGACGTCCTCGGCGGGGTCTGCCGCGGTGTGGCGCTCGAAGCCCCACGTCGCAGCGAACCGGCGGCCGGACTCGAGGTCCGCAGCGGTGGGGTCGAGGTCGATGAGGTCCTCGCCGCGGACGTGCGCTGCGATACCGGAGGTGAGGAGGATCACGCACCACTCGCCGGCGAGGGGGTCGTCGTCGGAGAGCATGCCGTGGTGGACGCCGTCGGCGGCCGGACCGTCGCCGGCGAAGGCCACGACGACGGTGGCGCCGGCGTCCGCCAGCCGCTCGTAGCGAGCGGCCATGGGTGCGAAGTACGGGCCGCGCTGGAACAGCGAGAGCACGACGGCGTCCGGGCCGGCGGCCGCGGCGATCTCCTCGACGGCGTGGGACACCGTCGCGAGGGTCGCCTTGGTGGTCACAGCGGGTGTGTCGTGGTGATCATGGCTGCTGGACCGGCGTGTTCCGCTGTGGCGGACGCGCAGTGGGCGGCGGTCGCTCCTGGCCACGGGTCGGTCGGGATGTGGTCGACGACGGGGCTGGAGCGCTCGCTCGGTGCAGTGGTCGGTTCCGATCCGAGGACAACTCTCGGAACACGCGGGTGTGGCCAGCTCGACGCAGAGGTCGGTGGCGGGTGCGGGGCGGTGGAGCAGGAAGCCCTGGACGTGGCTGCACCCGAGCCGGTCGAGCGCGTCGAGCTGGTCGTCGTCTTCGACGCCCTCGGCGATCACCTCGAGTCCCAGGGCGCTGGCGAGTCCGACGATGGCGGCGACGATCGGTTCGCCGTCGCCGGGCAGGTCGTCGATGAACGACTTGTCGATCTTCAGGATGTCGACGGGCAGCCGACGCAGATAGGAGAACGACGAGTAGCCGGTCCCGAAGTCGTCGACGGAGATGCGCACGCCGAGTGCGCGGAGCCGTTCCAGCGGTTCGATCAACTCCCGGTCGTCGCTCACCAGGGTGCTCTCGGTCACCTCGAGGATCAACCGGCGCGGATCGAACCGATGTCGAGCCAGCAGATCCTCGATCATGTCGGCCATGTCGGCTTCGGCAACCTGGACGGGGGACAGGTTGACGGCGATCGACAGCCGCGGATCCCACTGGCTCGCCACGGTGAGCGCGGTCTCGAGCACCCATTCTCCGAGGGGCACGATCAGCCCGGTCTCCTCTGCCAACGGGATGAACTCGCCGGGTCCGACCCGACCTCGGCTGGGGTGGTTCCAGCGCACGAGTGCTTCGAACCCGTCGATCACCCGGCCCGACACGTCGATCACCGCCTGGTACTCCAACTCGAGCTGGCCGTCGCTGATGGCCGCCCGGAGCTCGAGCTCGTGATCGAGGCTGTTGCGGCTCCCGTTCTCGGCGACGTCGACGATCGCGACACGTCCGGCTCCCCGGTGCTTCGCCCGGTGCAGCGCGTCGTCGGCGACAGCGAGGACCGACTCGGCGTGGCAGCCGGCCGAGGCGAGCGCGACGCCGACGGTGATCATCGGGGTCAGCTCTCGCTCCCTGATCCGAAGCGGCCGTCCGACCGACGTGGCGAGGGCCGCCGCGAGGTCGGCGAACTGGGTGCGACCGGCGCGGCGAGCGACCACTGCGAACACGTCGCCACCGAACCGAGCGACCAGATCGTCGTCTCCCACGGCGCCGCCGATCCGCTCCGCGAGGAGCCGGAGGATCTCGTCCCCCGCGCCGTGTCCGAGGCTGTCGTTGATGATCCTGAACCGCTGCACGTCGATGAACGCCAGCCCGAGCAGGTCGTGCGGTTCGGAGTTGGTCGCCGCGAGTTCGTCGCCGAGGTGTCGGCTCAACGCCTGGCGGTTCGGCAGACCCGTCAGGTCGTCGACCCATGCAGCCCGAGCGATCGCTTCCTCCGCGCGCTTGCGCTGTGTGATGTCGTGGAGGTTGATCACGACACCGGCGACATCCGGGTCCTCCAACAGGCTGATGACGCGAGCGGACAACCAGAGCTGCTCCGCCGCAGCGTTCACGATCGGGAACTCGACCCGTACGACCTCACCTGGTCGGCTGACCGCCTCCTGGAAGCGCGCCACCAGCTGCGCCCCGACCGACGGCGCCAGATCGACCATGGCCAGGAGGTTCGTCCCCGCAGCGCTGCCCACGTCGGTGCCGACGAGCGAGGCGAGGCCCGGTGCATCGCGCATCAGGCGACCGTCGATGCCCACCAGGAGCGCTGCGTCGGACGAGTGTGCCGCCAACGCACGCGACAGGCGCTCGTTGGAGCGCAGCAGCACCTCGGCCTCGTGTCGCTGGCGGAGCAGATAGCTCGCCCTCGCGTACACCAGCACGCACAGGAGCACGGTGCTCACCACGAGTGGACCCAGCGCGATCGACCAGCCGTTGGCATGCGCCCACATCTCGATCAGCCATGGAATGAAGATGGGCGCGATGGTGAGGGCGAGTCGAGCTCGTCCCGCGGGTCGAGGATGCGGTTGTGCACCCACCGTCGCGTCGTCGGCGGATCGACTCGACAGCGCCCAGGTGCCGGCGGCGAGCAGAAGGCTGCCGAGCATCCACCCCACGTCCAACAGTGGCCCGGCCGCAGAGTCCTCTCCCCAGACCAGGAAGCCCATGTCCGCCAGCAGCCACATCGCGATCCCGGACGCCACCAGAACCAGCGAGCGATCGTGTCCGGACCGCGTCAACAGCACGCGGGCGAGCACGCCGAGGAGCACCGCGTCGAGCACGGGATAGGCGGACCAGACCAGACGTACGCCGAGTGGCTCGGACGCGTCGAACATCGTGGGACTGACCCAGAACACCCAGACGGCCGTCGCCGAGATGACCACGACGGTCGCCGCGTCCATCATGACCTCGGGCGAGTCGCGCCACCGGACACGGCTGCGTCGGACCAGCACCACCAGGGCGGCCCCGACGCACAGGTAGCTGGCGAGCCAGCCCACGTCGGCGAACGAGATGTCGGGACCCTCGCCGCGGGCGAGGACGTAGGCCTCCCAGGCGACGTCCCCCACTGCCGACGCGGCGATCCCGATCGCCAACCACACGCGCAACGGGTCGGCACCCCGGACCAGCACTGCGAGGCAGGCCAGCAGGGCGGCTCCACACGTGGCGATCAGGAAACTCACCCTGCCGTCTGCGCCGATCGGACTCGCAAGGTGCACGGCGACGATCAGGAACGCGAACACCACGAAGAGCGCCGACACTGGAACTCGGCCGAATGAGCCTCCGGTTCGTGCGACGAGCACCGGTTCCACCCCAATCAGTCGATCGTTGAACAGCGAAACCGGCCACGGCCGTGGCGGCCCTCGTTGCATCGGGCACGATGACCCCGGTCTTGAGAATTCGCTGCGGCTCTCGACGAACACCCGGCCGGGTGCCGGGCAGGTCGAACGCGCCCGGGCCCGCGGCTCTCGGCCACCCCCGCCCGTTCACGTCGGTCATCGACGGTTGCAAGAATACCCCTAGGGGGTATACTGAACTCACCGATCACCCACGTCGTCGCTGTCGACGGACCGTGGCCGGAACGGACCAAGGAGTGGCGATGTCGCCGATGCCGAAGGAAGCGCATTCGAGAGGCAGCGCAGACCTCACCCAAGGCGGCGGCCATGGCGGGTCCGATGCGCCGGGCGTGCTCGCCGGACACGAGGAGCACGGAGCACATCCGGAGCACGACAAGCACGCCGGGCACGACCCGGAGACGTTCCGGCGCCGCTTCTGGATCTCGCTCGCCCTGACCGTCCCACTGGTGGTGACGAGCCACATGGTCATGGACTGGTTCGGCTACACGCTCGAGTTCCCCGGCATCGAGTGGGTCGGACCGGTGCTCGGCTCGATCGTCTTCGTGTGGGGTGGCTGGCCGTTCCTGGAGGGCGGCGTCAGGGAGGTCCGTGATCGCCAGCCCGGGATGATGCTGCTCATCTCGATGGCGATCACCGTCGCCTACGTCGCGTCGATGGCGACCAGCCTCGGCTGGTTCGACCTGGACTTCTGGTGGGAGCTCGCCGCCTTGGTGACGATCATGCTGCTGGGTCACTGGCAGGAGATGAAGGCGATCGGTCAGGCCCGCGGCGCCCTTGCTGCGCTGGCCGACCTGATTCCCGACGATGCCGAGCGTCTCCGCACCGACGGCTCGGTCGAGACTGTCCGGCTCACAGCGCTCGCCGTGGGCGACGTGGTGCTGATCCGAGCCGGCGGCCGCGTCCCCGCCGACGGCGAGATCGCCGAGGGCGAGGCGGAGCTGGACGAGTCGATGATCACGGGCGAGTCGAGGCCGGTTGCGAAGACGGTGGGGGACCGGGTCGTCGCCGGCACGGTGTCGACCGACTCGTCGATCCGGGTGCGGGTCGCGGCAGTGGGGGACGACACCGCACTGGCAGGGATCCAGCGCATGGTGGCCGACGCCCAGGCGTCCAGCAGCCGGGCCCAGGTGTTGGCCGATCGGTTCGCTGCGCTGCTCTTCTATGTCGCGACCGGCGCCGCAGTCCTGACGTTCGTCGTGTGGAGCGCGTTGGGTGACGTCGACGCCGCGGTGACCAAGACCGTCACCGTGCTGGTCATCGCCTGCCCGCATGCGCTGGGCCTGGCGATCCCGCTGGTCATCGCCATCTCGACCGCTGTGTCGGCCCGGGCGGGGATCCTGGTGAAGGACCGGCTCGCGCTGGAGCGGATGCGGACCATCGACGCAGTGCTGTTCGACAAGACCGGCACCCTCACCAAGGGCGCCCATGTGGTGACCGGTGTGGTCGCGGCTGACGGGGTCGACGAGGACCGGATGGTCGCGATCGCCGGCGCGGTCGAGAGCGACAGCGAGCACCCGCTCGCCCGGGCGATCACCGCCGAAGCCGACCGTCGTGGCGCGCTCGTCTCGGCCACCGACTTCCGGGCCCGCACCGGCAGGGGGGTGGATGCACTCGTCGGCGATGAGCGGTACTCCGTCGGCGGGCCGGCGTTGCGACGCGAGCTGGGCTCAGCGGTCCCCGAGGTGATCGAGGCTCGTGCGGACGAGTGGGCGGCTCGCGGCGCTGCGGTGCTCTTCCTCTTCCGGGGCGAGCAGATCATCGGCGCGTTCGCGTTGGAGGACGAGGTCCGCCCCGAGGCTCGCCAGGCCGTCGACGAGCTGAGGGACATGGGCATCCAGGTCGTGATGATCACCGGCGACGCGCAACAGGTCGCCGATGCGGTCGGCGTCGAGCTCGGACTGGATCGGGTCATGGCCGAGGTCCTGCCCGAGGACAAGGACCGAGCCGTCACAGCTCCAGGGGCAGGGGTTGCGGATGGCGATGGTGGGCGACGGCGTCAACGACGCACCGGCGCTCGCTCGGGCAGACGTCGGCCTGGCCATCGGAGCGGGCACCGACGTCGCCATCGAGTCCGCAGGTGTCGTGCTCGCATCCAGCGATCCGCGTTCGGTGACGGGTGTGGTCCGACTGTCCAGGGCGAGCTACACCAAGATGCTCCAGAACCTCGGCTGGGCGGCCGGCTACAACATCGTCGCCATCCCCCTCGCGGCCGGCGCGTTCGCCTGGGCGGGGGTCGACCTCTCACCGGCGGTCGGGGCGATCCTGATGAGCCTGTCCACGATCGTGGTCGCGCTGAACGCCCAACTGCTCCGCCGTGTGCAGCTCCGACCCACTCGAGCGGCGAGCACCATCGGCGGCTGATCCGCTGCTGCGGCCGCCGGGGACCACCTTGCCGAACGTGCGCCCGCTGCTGCTCGTCCCCGTCGCGGTCATCAGCGTGCTGGTGATGCATGGGCTCGCGGACGCCGGAACCCCGTTCGTCCACGCGCAGGTCGAGCATTCGATGAGCTCGCACGACTCAGCACCCGAGCACTCAACCAGCCACCTCGCTGCGATGAGCATCTGCGCCTTCGCGTTGCTGGTCGCGGTCCACCAGATCCGTCGGAGCGGCTCGCCCGGCCGCATGCTGGGCCAGTCCCTGTCCACATGGGCCGGACGGATCGCGACCGGACCCGAACCGCCCGTGCCTCGCTCCGTCGTCTGACCCCACCGCCCACCGGGCACCCACAGACGACGACCACACGAGGAGCACACCATGCATCGACCAGCACTCCTGCTCGCCGCGGCCATCGCCGCGGCCACCCTCCCCGCTGCCTGCAGCAGCGATGACGCCGAACCCGCAGCTGCGGGCCAGACCATCACCGTGCAGATGACCGACAACCAGTACTCGCCCACCAGCTTCGACGTGGAGCAGGGCGAGACCGTCACGTTCGAGTTCGTCAACGACGGCCAGATGACCCACGAGGCATACATCGGTGACGAACAGGCCCAGGAGGACCACGCCGCCGAGATGATGGGCGACGGCGACCACTCCGGTGACGGCCACTCGATGGACATGGGTGGCGACGACATGGTCACCGTCGCGCCCGGTGACACCGAAACGATGACCCACACCTTCGACGAGACGGGCACCGTGCAGATCGGATGCCACCAACCCGGGCACTGGGAGTCCGGGATGAAGGCCACCGTCAACGTCGTCTGACCAGCGACCTGCGCCGGCGGGTCTGGCCCATCGAGGGGTCGGCCCGCCGGTCGGCCGCTGCCGGTCGATCTCGACGGCTCGCCCCCGTCAGCGGACCCAGGTCAGCCACATGGCAAGGCACGCTGCCGGCACGACGAAGTCGAGGAGCAGGATCGGGCCAGCGTTGTTGACGGCGAAGTTCCGCTGTTGCACGACCTCGCGCACATGGCCGACCCCGGCGACCCACAGGAAGGTCATGGCGACGATGATGACCGCCAGCCAGTAGCTCGACTCGAACGACCCCGCGAACACCCCGGCAACTCCGATGCCGAGGTTGGCGCCGCCGACCTCCCACTGGAACGGGCTGGGGTGCCACCCGATCGAGCGAGCGATCGGAGCTGCGAAGAACATGTGGCCGAGTCCCGCGCCGAACGCCTGGGCGCCGATCAGGTAGGTGACGGCGTTGATGACGGTCATCGTCTGCCAATCTCCGTCCCCACCCGTGGCGAACCAGACGGCTTGCGCCACGGCGAAGCAGATGAGACCGATGAACGGTGAGGCCGCGAGCAGCACTGCGACGCCTCGGCCGAGCTCGTCGGGTTGCGAGCTGCGCTGCTGTGGTGCGGATCGTCCGGTCGATGCCATCGTGCGCTCCTCGAGATCGTCTCGAACTTCCCTTTGCATCTGATCGGCGCCGACGTCGATCGGATGAGGAACTGCGATCCGCCGAGGTAGGGCCCGCTGCGCAGCCCTCGACTCAGGGGGCAGCGCCATCTGCAGCCCTCGTCCTCGGTGCAGGCGCGTCGACCGAGACGCTGGGGATCACCCGGTCGAGCCAACGTGGCATCCACCAGTTGCGATCGCCGAGCAGCGCCATCGTCGCGGGCACCAGCACCATGCGGACCAGCGTGGCGTCGAGCAGCACCGCCAAGGCGAGCCCCAGACCGAACACCTTGATCTCGCGGATGTCCTCGAACACGAACGACCCGAAGACGACGACCATGATCGCCGCTGCTGCGGTGATGACCCGGGCGGTCGAGGCCAGGCCGTCCGCCACCGAGGTCGAGGAGTCGCCGGTGCGGTCGTACTCCTCGCGGATGCGGGACAGCATGAAGACCTCGTAGTCCATCGACAGCCCGAACACGATGGCGAAGAGCATGAGCGGGATGAACGGGTTGATGGGTCCGGCCTCGATGCCCAACAGGGCGTCCCCCCACCCCCACTGGAAGATGGCGACGACCACGCCGTAGGTGGCGGCGATGGAGAGCAGGTTCATGAGCACGGCCTTCAGCGGCACCAGCACGGATCGGAACACGGCCATGAGGATCAGGAACGACACGCCGAGGACGGCCGCGAAGAACAGCGGCATGCGGCCACCCAGGTACTCCGTGACGTCGATGTTGGCGGCCGCACTGCCGGTGACGTTCACGTCGAGTCCGGCTGCCGCCGCGGCCGGGACCGCATCCTGTCGGAGCGTGCGGACGAGGTCGGTGGTGGCGGCGTCCTGGGGCGCGGATGTCGGGACGACGGTCATCACGAAGGCCGCGGGATCCGAGGGGTCGTCCGCGATCGGCGCGGTGACCGCGGCAACTCCCGGTGTCGACGTCAGACGGGTCTGCAGCTCCTCGATGCCCTCCGCGCCGGTGCCGGTCCCGATCGCCGCAGCATCGGTCGTGGCAGTGACGACGAGGGGTCCGTTGAAGCCGTCGCCGAAGCCGTCGGCCAGCAGGTCGTACGCCCGTCGGGTGTCGGACCCGTCAGGGAAGTTGCCCTCGTCGGTCCATCCGAGGCGGATGCCGGCGACCGGTGCGGCCAGGACGATGAGGACGACCGCCGCCGACATCGCCCAGAGAAGGGGCCGGCGTTGGATGGTCCGGCTCCAGCGGTGCGACAACGTCGACTCCACCGGCCGGGTCGCCCGGTGCGGGACCTCACGACGCAGCTGCGGGACGAATCTGCTGGCCACCAGCGTCGCGACGGCGAGCGCCGCGCCGGCGATGGCGAGCGGGGCGGCGCCGATGCCGAGACCGAGCAGGGCGAGCGCCGCGCCGCCGGCGGCGATCAGGCCACGCCACCGCGTCACCTCGAGCCGCTCATCCGTCATGGCGATCAGCGCCGGCAGCAGCGTCATCGACGTGACCATGGTCGCCAACACGGTGACCGACACGCCGATCCCCATGCCCGAGAGCATCCCGACGCCGACCAGCAGGAGACCGAGCATCGACACGACGACCGTCGCCCCCGCGAAGCCCACGGCGCGACCCGCCGTGCTCATCGCGACGACGATCGCGTCCCTCGGCGACACACCCGAGCGGACCGTGTCGCGGTAGCGGGTCACGATGAACAGCGCGTAGTCGATGCCGACGCCCAAGCCGACCATCAGGGCGAGCAGCATCGTGTCCTCCGGCACGGTCGCGACCCGCGTGAGCAGGATGATCGATCCGATGCCCATGCCGACGCCGCCGAGCGCCACGGCGATGGGCAGCCCCATGGCCAGCACCGAGCCGAACGCGACGATGAGCACGATGATCGCGAAGGCGATGCCGATCAGCTCGCTCTGGGGCGGCTCGAGCGCGGTGAGCGACTGTCCACCCGCAAGGACCTCGAGCCCGTCGATCGACGGGCGTTCCTCGGTGATCAGCTCGCCGATCTCGGCCGACTGCGTGGTGTCGACGTCGGCGGACAGGTTCACCTGGGCGAACGCCAACTGACCCGCCAGCGGCCCGGTCGCAGCGATCTGGCCCGCGCCCCGCTCGGAGTAGGGCGAGATGACGGTCGCCCCCGGGGCCCGGGGCACACCGTCCTCGTCGGGGAAGCCCGCGTCCACGACGCCGAAGAGCTCCTCCATCGCGTCGACGACGGCCGGATCGTCGACACCCTGCTCCGCCCGGAACACGATGGTTCCCGACTGCCCACCGGCGCCGAGCTCGGGGAAGTGCTCCTCGAGCACGGCGACGCCGGCCTCGCTGTCCGACCCGGGTGCCGCCGAGCTGTCGGCGAACGCCGGTCCGACGGCGCCGGCAGCGGCGATCACGATGGCGAGCACGGCGAACCAGAGTCCGACGGTCGCGCGCCGATGGTCGAAGCACCAGCCACCGAGTCGCCCGAGCGTGGAGCTGCTCGAAGCGGCCGAGTCGCTCGAGGGGATCGGACCGCGCGAGGGGACCGGACGGCTCCCCGGCGGCATGGCGTCCCGGTGGCGATCAGCGGAGGGGTCGGGTCGGTGGGCGGTCGGTGTCGTCGGCATGGAGCCATCGTCAGGCGCTCGGAGCGTTCGCACATCGGGAACCCGGCCACTTCCACGCCACCATTCCGGCCGGGTCGCGAATCGTCCTTTCGGCCGGTTCGCCCCCGCAGCGGTTCCCGTACGCTGGGTCCGTGGTCCTCGAGACGAGCCGCCCGAACTGGGCGGCACCACGGGTGGCGAACCCTCCCGGGCCGAGCTGGCGGGACTGGGTGCTCGTCGCTGTCGTCGTCGCGGTGGCGACCGTCGAGGCCCTCGTGCGCGACCCGCTGGTCTGGCCCGTCACCTCGTGGGTCGTGACGGTGGGGGTCGCCCTGCTGCTGCCGTGGCGACGGGTCCACCCGTTGCTCGTGGTCGTCCTCGCCTTCGGGACGATGAGTGCGGTCGACGTCGTGTCGCTCGTCGTCGATGCCGAGTGGGAAGGGCTGTACGCCGGGCTGTTCCTGCTCGTGTTCCCCTACTCACTGACCAGGTGGGCCGCTGCTCGGGAGATCGGCATCGGGCTCGTCGTCATGTCGTTCCCGCTGGCGCTGACCCCCGTCGGTGGCGCCCCTGCGGGCGACATCATCGGTGGCATCGTCGTCATCCTCCTGTCGTGCGCGATCGGGTTCGCCGTCCGCTACGCAGGCGAGCTCCGGGCGGAAGAGGTCGCAGGACTCAGGTCGCGTGAACGAGAGGAGCTGGCCCGGGAGCTGCACGACACCGTCGCGCACCACGTCTCGGCCATCGCGGTACGGGCACAGGCCGGTCGGATCGTCGGCGCCGACCGCCCCGACGCGGCGCTCGAGGCGCTGTCGGTGATCGAGGAGGAGGCGGCCCGAGCGCTCGACGAGATGCGGTCCATGGTCGGCACGCTGCGCAACGGCGACACGGCGGAGCTACGGCCGCAGCAGGGCGTGCGAGACCTGCACCGGCTCGGACAGCGCGGCGGTCCGTCCGGCCCGCAGGTGGTGGTGACCATCGCCGGCGAGGTCGACGACCTCCGGAGCCCGGTGGACGCCGCCTGCTACCGCCTCGCCCAGGAGGCGGTCACCAATGCGCTGCGCCACGCTCGAGGCGCGACCGAGGTGCGCGTGCAGGTCGAGGGACACGATGACCACATCTGCATCACGGTCGCCGACGACGGACGTGGTGCCGGCGCAGCACCGACCGCGGCGCCGGGCTTCGGGCTCGTCGGTATGGCCGAACGGGTCAAGCTCCTCGGCGGCACGTTCGCCGCGGGTCCGGTCGCCGGGGGCGGCTGGGCCGTCGACGCCACGCTGCCCCGTCGGGCGAGGCCCGAATGAGCATCCGGGTGCTGGTCGCGGACGACCAGGACATCGTGCGCACCGGTCTGCGGATGATCCTCGACGCCCAACCCGGCATCGAGGTCGTGGGTGAGGCCGCCGACGGTCGCGAGGCGCTCGACCTCGCCACGAGCCTGCGACCCGACGTGTGCCTGTTCGACATCCGAATGCCCGAGCTCGACGGCATCGAGCTCACACGCCGGCTCGCCGGTCCGGACATCGCCGACCCGCTCGCCATCGTCATCATCACGACCTTCGACCTGGACGAGTACGTGCACGGCGCGCTCAAGGCCGGTGCACGCGGCTTCCTCCTGAAGGACGCCGGCCCCGACCTGCTCGCGCAGGCGATGCGGTCCGCTGCCAGCGGCGACGCACTGATCGCCCCGAGCGTGACCGCCCGTCTGCTGTCCAGGTTCGCCGAGCTCGACACGTCGTCGGGCGAGCCGCCCGGTCAGCCCCTCGACCCGCTCACCGAGCGCGAGGAGCAGGTCCTGGTGACCGTCGCGCGTGGACGGACCAACGCCGAGATCGCGGACGAGCTCTCGATCAGCCTCAGCACGGTGAAGAGCCACCTGGCGGCCCTCATGCAGAAGCTGGGGGCCCGGAACCGGGTCGAGCTCGCCATGTGGGCCTACGAGACCGACCGGATGTCGTGAGCCCGCCGGCCGGCGCGTCGCCGACAAGGCCGAACGTGGCTCAACTCCGAAGGTGTTCGGTCGATGGAGGAGCGAACGCCATCACGACGGAGGATCCTTCGATGAACGACGACCGCTACCGCCTGCTGACCCGCAGCGACATGGACGGGCTGGTGTGCGCGTTGCTGTTGAAGGAGCTGGACCTCCTGGGCGACATCGAGTTCCACCATCCCAAGGACGTGCAGGACGGCAAGGTCGCCGTGACGAGCCGCGACATCCTGACCAACCTCCCCTACGTCGAGGGGTGCGGCATGTGCTTCGACCACCATGCGAGCGAGCTGATCCGCAACGGCGGTGGGGAACTGCCGGGCTACGTCCTCGAGCCGGACGCGAAGTCGGCCGCTCGGGTGGTCTACGACCACTTCGCTGGTGCCGCTCGGTTCCCCCGCATCAGCCCGGAGCTCATGTCCGCCGTCGACAAGGCCGACGCCGCCGACTTCACGATGGACGACGTGCTCGAGCCGACCGGCTGGGAGCTGTTGTCCTTCTTGATGGACGCTCGGACCGGCCTCGGTCGCTTCCGGGAGTTCCGGGTGTCGAACTACCAGCTGATGATGACCCTCATCGACTGCTGTCGCGACCTGCCGATCGACGAGATCCTGGCGCTGCCCGACGTCGCCGAGCGCGTCGAGCTGTTCCAGGCGCAGCACGACCTGTTCCGCGAGCAGATCGCGAGGGTCGCGCAGGTGCACGACAACCTCGTCGTCCTCGATCTCCGCGACGAAGAGGTCATCGACGCCGGCAACCGGTTCGTGGTCTACGCGATGTTCCCCGAGTGCGACCTCTCGATGCACGTCATGTGGGGCCGCGGTCAACAGAACACCGTGTACACCGTCGGCAAGTCCATCTTCGACCGGACGAACCCGGTCGAGATCGGCGAGCTCATGCTGGAGTACGGCGGCGGAGGGCACCACGCAGCGGGTACCTGCCAGCGTCCGAACGAGGTCGCCGAGGCCACCAAGGACGAGCTGATCGAGCGGCTGGTCGCACTGTCCGGTCGCCGACCCATCCCGGTCTGATCGCGCGTCGAACGGGGCCGCGCCTGAGGCTCAGGCGAACGCGCGCTGGAGCATCGATGCGTCGACGTTGCCGCCGCTGACCACTGCGGCGACCGTGCCGACGCCCTCGGTCGGCCACTTCGACGCGCCGGCAGCCGCAACGGCGCCGCTGGGTTCCGCGACGAGGTGGGCCTCGAACGCGATCCGTCGCATCGCGTCGTGGATCTCTGCTTCGGAGACCGTGATGATGTCGTCGAGATGGGCCCGGAGGTGGGGCCAGGTGAGCTCGCCGACGACACGGACCCGGAGTCCGTCCGCACAGGTCCGTGACATCTCGTCGACCGGGAGCTCGACCCGCTCGCCCGCACGCCACGAGGCGAGGGCATCCGCGGCGAGCTCGGGCTCGACGCCCACGACACGCGCGTCGGGTCGTGCCAGCTTGACGGCGGTGGCCACCCCGCCCGCGAGCCCGCCGCCCGAGATCGGCACGAACACCGTCAGATCGGTGTCCGGGGTGTCCTCGACGATCTCCCTGCCGATCGTGGCCGTGGCAGCGAGGACGTCGAAGCTGTCGTACGGCTCGACGATCGTCCGCCCCTCCGCTGATGCGATCGCGGTCGCCCTGGCGGCCCGCTCGGAGCTGTCCGGTCCGACCACGACGACCTGCGCACCGAGGGCGGCGGCGGTGTCGAGCTTCGTCCGGGGGGCGTCGTTCGGCATGACGACGGTGGCTCGGGTCCCGACCATGGTGCTGGCGAGCGCGACGGCGATGGCGTGGTTGCCGCTCGAGTGCGCCACCACGCCGCGCCGCAGCTGACCGGGATCGAGCTGGAGCAAGGTGTTCAGCGCGCCCCGGAGCTTGAAGGACCCGCCGGGCTGGAGGTTCTCCGCCTTCAGCAGCACCGGTGGCGTCCCCATGGCGACCAGCGGTGTTCGCAGGACCGTGCCGACGAGGCGCTGCGCGGCGCGTTCGATCCCGCCGAGATCCAGGAGCCGCTCAGCCATCCACGCCCCACGCGGCGACCGCGTCGAGCGACTGGTCCAGGAGCCGTGCGCCTCGGGTCCGGCAGCGCTGGGTCCACTCGGCGTCGTCGGGGGTGAAGCAGCTCCGATACCGCCAGATTGCCGCGGCGTGCTGCGGATCGCCGCGGTCGCCGTGGCGGTGGACCCAGCTCTCCTGGTAGGTCGCCGCCAGCTGCTCGAGGTCGTTCGCAGTCCCGAACTCGGCGGAGGTCGCACAGCTGTCGCCGCCGACCAGGTCACGGATCCCGTTCGCGATCTGCCCGGTCTTGGATCCGGTGGTCGCGTCCGGGTTGTCGACGGTGGCCTCGACGTGCACGTCGTCGAAGGCCGATCGGAGGAACCGGTCCTGGGGCGATCCGGGCGGCTGGTCCGACAGGAGGGTGACCTCGCCGCGGGGTCCGTGGCCCGTGTGCAGGTCCACGACGAGGACCCGCTGCGTACCTGCGACCTCCTGGACGATCCCGTCGAGGATCCGATTCGACTCCTCGGTCCTGGATCCGCCGTAGTGCAACCCATCTGGTCGGGTGTACTGGCCCCTCGTGATGCCGTCGCGGACCCATTCCATGCCGCGACGCTCGACCCACTCCATCGCCGTGGTCATGAGGTCGTCGACCGATGGGAGCTCCGGCGTGTCGGGGCAGGCGAGCGGATGGATCTCGTCGTACGCGTCGTTGGCCGGTGGCTCGACCAGATCGCGGCGCCAGTTGCGGTTCAGGTCGACGTTCGCCTCGTTCTGGCGACGCCACCAGGCCATGCCCCACGGGTTGACCGAATGCACGACCAGGACCCCGACCTCGTCGGGAGCTGACAGCGCCCGGCGCCGTTGGAGCAGGTCGGTCTGGACCGCCGACCCGATGAAGCCCTCGACCCCGTGCACCCCGCTGAGCACGACCAGGAGGTGACGAGGGCGTGCAGCGCCCCACTGCACCCAGTCGATGGTCAGTTCCTGATCGTCCGGCCCGCGTGCCGCGATTGGCTCGGAGCGGATCTGGAGCCCCGCAGCGGTCGCCGCGAGACGGAACCGGGCCCTGCACTCGCCGTAGGTGAGTGGAAGGGGCCAGCGGTGCGCCAGGTCGTCGTCGTGGATCATGCCGCCGGAGGGACGTAGATGCGGTTGAAGTACTCGATGAGCACACGTTCGGCGAGCTCGGGTGGGCAGACGTTGAGGATGGCGTTGATGCCGGCCGTCCGCTCGGGCACCTCGGGTGCGGCGCCGGCATCTCCGCCGATGCCGGCGCCCGCGAGCAGCAGGTCGAACTCGTCGGCGCCGAGGGTCGCCGGGTCGATCGACTGCAGCAGGGAGATCAGCTCGTCGTCGGGGGGAGCGGTCGGCGAGGAGCGTGCTCGGTCGCAGGCCGACGCCAGGTCGGCCAGCAGCTCGGGGACCAGGTCCAAGCTGGCGCCGCCGACCGACAGGTGGATGTTCTCGCGGCTGCCGGCGAAGCCGAGCTGGGGCTGGACGTACCACCGGTGGGTGCGCATCTCGTCGACGACGTCGAACACGTTGACCGTGTCGCTCGTCAGCGCGATCAGGTTCGACTCCGGGTCGCCCATCACGTCCAGGTCCGGGAGCGTGTCGATGCCCCGGCGGATGGCGTCGACCGCGTCGATCGTGCGGCGGGCGATGTCCAGGTACCCGTCGTCGCCGACGTAGTTCAGTGCGGCCCAGGTCGCCGCCAGGGCACCGCCCGACTTGGTGCTCTGGATGGTGGTGTTGATGACGGTGTAGCCCGTCCACGCGGCCTTGGCGTACAGCTGGTGGCGGCGCAGCGCGGCGTCGCGGTACAGCACGACGGACGCGCCCTTGGGGCAGTACGCGTACTTGTGGAAGTCCATCGAGATCGACGTCACTCCCGGGACGGCGAAGTCGAACTCGGTGACCGGCCGACCGAGGCGGCGAAGGTACGGCAGCACGAACCCACCGATGCATCCGTCGACGTGGAGCAGCACGTCGCGGTCCATCGCCAGCTGCCCGAGCTGGGGGATGGGGTCGATCACCCCGTGTGCGTACGACACCGCGGAGCCGACCAGCAGCACGGTGCGGTCGTCGCATGCAGCAGCCATCGCGTCGACGTCGGCCTTCCAGGTCGTCGTGTCGACCGGCACCGTCACCGCGTCGACGCCGAAGTAGTGCGCGGCCTTGTGGAACGCTGCATGTGCGGTGACGGGCAGGACCATCGTCGGTCGGTCGAGCTCGGGCCGTAGCTCACGCGCCCGGTCGCGGGCGACCTTGACCGCCATCATGATCGACTCGGTGCCCCCGGTGGTGAAGTTGCCCACCACCGAGTCGTCGCCCCGGAGGTGGTCACGGGCCAGGCCGACCACCTCGTTCTCGAGCCGGAGCAGCGACGGGAACACGGTCGGATCGAGCGCGTTCTCGTCGTAGAACTCCACCAGTGCTCGCTTCGCCACCCGGTCGATGTCGGCCCGCCCGGGGTCGTACACGTAGGCCCAGGTTCGCCCACCCTTGGTGTCCAGGTCGCTGGCTCGATACGACTCGAGTCGCTCGAAGAGCTCCGTCTCGCTCATGCCCACAGCTCGCCCCCCCGGTGGCTCGGAGCGAGAACGGTAGCGCTCCGTGCCGTTCACCGCCCCGCTGATGGCACGGAGCGCGTGCGTCGGCGATGTCGGCGCCGGCGGCGATCCCCTCCAGCGGAGGCTCACTCGATCGGGCTGGGTCAGGCCTGCACGTACGACACGACACAGGGGTCGGCCGCGCGCCCGACGCCACCGATCTGGCCGGGCACCGGACGGAGGTCGTGGAACTCCGGCGTCAGGGCGAGCTGGCCGAAGAGCCGGTGGACGGTGCGGGCGATCGCGGAGCGTGAGAACCGCTGGGCCGGACACCGGTGGGGACCCGCGCCGAAGGTCACCACCGACTCGGGTGAGGTGGCCGCCGCGGCGCCGACCAGCCGCCGGCCGGTCCAGCGGTCCGGGTCGAAACGCTCGCCGTCGGGCAGCTCGGTCGTGTTCGTGACCGCGAGCGTCGTGGCGAGGGTGACGCCACGCCCGACGTCGTAGGTCGTGGTGCCGTCGTGGAAGCGGATGGGATGCAGGACCGTGCGCATCATGATCGAGCGTTGACCGAGTCGGATCGATTCGGAGATGCACCGGTCGAGCAGGTCGGCGTCGAGCATCGCCGCCTCGGCGAGCCGCGGCCGCAGGGCGAGCTGGGCGATGGTGGCGCCGAGCGCCGCGAACAGGTTGGTCATCGTCGCGACGTGCAACAGCACGACGTCACGGGCGATGCCGCTGGACGCGCTGGCGTCGTCCTCGTCGACCCAGCGCGACGCGATCACGTCGAGGAACTCGCCGCCCGCGCCGGTGGCACGCAGCTCGGCCAGGGTCGCCTCGAACCGGGCGAGGGCTGCTCGTTCCTGGGAGCGGTCGAGCTCGCCGATCGCCGCCATGCGTTCGGGGTGGACGAAGGCCTCGGCGCCATCGAGCAGCTCGAGGTCGGCCACCAACCGGTCGAACCAGGGCGCCTCCGCGGCGCGGTCGCCGATCCAGCAGGCGAGGCCGAGTCGGTGACCGAGTCGCCGGGCGAACTCGAAGATCTCGAAGGATCCCTGCTGGGCGAGCATCCCGACCTCGATGTCGAGCGCATGGTCGAGGTGGTCGAGGTACGACTCGACCTCCGAGGCCCCGAACAGGTCGTGGGCGAAGGTCCGCGGCCCGGCGAACAGCTCGTCGGGCAGCTTGCGCACGAGCATCGTGTAGTCGGCGAAGCCCTTGCTGGCCTCGCGCTCGGGTAGCTCGTAGAAGGCCGCCAGCGCAGCCGGGGAGAACACGAACAGCGTGGTCTCGTCGCCGGACGATACGGCGAAGGTGTCGCCCATCGTGGCCCGTGCCGCAGCGAGCGCAGCTGCGGGAGGCGCCGCCTCAGGGTCGTGCCACGGAAGGGTGACCTCGGCGAACGGCGGCTCCGGTCGCACCTGGCCAGCCGATGGGACACGTTCGTCGTGGCTCATGCGATCCCCGCCTCGAAGCGGTCCGTGGTGTCGCCCGCCATGGTGCGAGCGTAGGTCCGGCCACCGCCCACTTCGTCGACGGTCCCTCTACCGGTCCCACTCCGTTCGTAGCATCCGGGCATGTCGGACGACCCCGCCGGAGCGGCCTCGACGCAGAACCCACTGCACGCGCCGATGCGATTCGCTCGCGACTCGGTGGAGTTCGCCCGAACCGCATCGTTCTTCGATGCGACGTTCTCCATCGCAGCGACGCTGCTGGTCGTGACCCTCTCCTCGGAGTCGGTCGACTGGAGCGACTGGGCCAAGTTCCTCGAGGCCGAGTGGGCGTCGCTGCTGGCGTTCGCGATCTCGTTCGTGGTGATCTGCGCGTTCTGGTGGTCGAACCACCGGCTCGTGGCGACGCTCGACGCGATGAGCGGTCGGTTCGTCGCCGCCGGGTTGATGCTGCTCGGCTTCGTGGTGCTGTTGCCGTTCACGACCGGAGGCCTGGGCGACGTGGACAGCCGCTCGAGCGGTGAGGTCGCCGCGGTGGGCTACGCCCTCAACGTCGCGCTGGTCTCGCTCGCCTCGATGCTGCTCCTGGTCGTGGCCGCTCGAGAAGGGCTCTATCGCAGCGCGCCGACGGCCGCCCAGCTGCGCGGGAAGTTGATCGGGATGATCGACACCCCGATCGTGTTCCTGCTGTCGATCCCGATCACGCTCGCGTTCGGTCCGGCGGCGGGCCGGTACTCCTGGATGCTGGTTGCGGTGACGGGCGGCATCGCCGGGCGGTACGGCCGCCGCATCGCCGGCGACGCCTGACCGAGCCGCCGACGGCCGCGGAGCGACGCCTTGCACCAGTCGTTGCAGTGGGTGGTTTCCCTGTGCCCGTCGATAGCGTCGATTCCATGGACACCATCGATGCCAACTCCGACATTCGTGACCAGGCCATCCGTTCCCTCCGTCGCAAGCGGGGGTTCAAGGGAGAAGTGGCCGCCTACGTCCTGATCAACGCGTTCCTGTGGGGCCTGTGGGCCGTCACCGGTGGCGCCGCCGACCAGGGCTACTGGCCCGCGTGGGTCTCCGCAGCCTGGGGTGTGGGCCTTGCGTTCAGCGCGTGGCACACCTTCGGCCAGAAGCCGATCAGCCAGGCGGACATCGACGCCGAGGTGCGTCGGATGGGCGGCAGCTGACGCAGTCGACGGGGCCCTGCTGTCCAGGGCCACCTGACCGGTAGGTTGCGGCGATGGCGACGCCACCGACCCCGGCCGACCGGACCCCACGTGCGTCGGCGGATCCGACCCGCGATCGCATCGTCGCCGCGGCAGCGGACCTGTTCGCCGAGCACTCCTTCGACGGTGCCACGACCCGGCAGATCGCGGCCCGTGCCGGGGTGACCCAGCCGCTGCTGAACTACCACTACCGGTCCAAGGACGCGCTGTGGCGTGAGGCGGTCGACTCGTTGTTCTCGGCGCTGAACGAGGCCATGGCGTCGCAACTGGACCGGCTGAGCGGCATGGACGTGCTCAGCCGGGCGAAGCTCACGGTGCGCCAGTTCGTGCTCTTCTCGGCCCGTCATCCGCAGCTGCACCGGATCATCACCCAGGAGAGCAAGTCCGACAGCGCCCGGATGGACTACCTCGTCGAGCGCCACGTCCGACCCCTCTACGAGGTGACCGTCGCGATGTTCGACGACCTGGTCGCCGAAGGCGTCATCGCGCCGATCGCGCCGGCGCACCTCTACTACATCCTCACCGGCGCCGGACCGACCATGTTCGTGCTCGCGCCCGAGGCGCGCCGGCTCACCGGACTCGATCCCGAGTCCGACGCTGTCATCGAGGCGCACGCGGACGCCGTGTGCACACTGCTCTTCGGGTCGCCCTGATCGTCCGCACCTGTCACGACCGGGCCCCCGCTCGACGGGCCGAGGTCTCGGCGCGACCCGGGTGTTGACAGAGCCTGATCAAGTGATCAGGATCGTGGGAGGGCGCCGCTGGACCGGGCCGCGCCGCCGTCCCGGGGGGAACCGATGACGCACAAGGACCACCAGATCGAGCTCGCCTACCTGGTGCTGGAGCTTCCCGAACCCGAGTCGATCACCTCGACCCTCGCGGATGTGGTGGGACTGGTCGCTGGCGAGCCCTCCGACGGCGCGCCGACCTGGCGCAACGACGACCGGGCACAGCGGATCGTCGTCCAGTCCGGGCCGGCGAACGACGCAGTCGCGATCGGACTCGAGGCGGTGGACGACGCAGCGTTCGACGTGGCCGTCGAACGACTGCGCAGCACCGGCGCGGACCTCGTCGAGGGCTCGGACGATGAGCTCCGCCACCGACGGGTGCGCCGCCTGGTGCGCACCACGTCGCCGTGGGGGGTCGCGGTGGAGGTCGTGGTGGACCTGGCCGCCGCGCCCACCCCCTTCGCGTCCGCACTGGTGCCCGGCGGGTTCGCCACCGATGGCGTCGGCTTCGGTCACGTGGTCTTCGCGACGACGGCCTTCGACGAGTCGGTCGCGTTCCTCCGCGACGGTCTGGGCTTCGAGCAGTCGGACTGGCTGGTGATGGAGCTCGCGCCGGGGATCGACCTCGAGGTGCGGTTCTTCCACTGCAACGCCCGACACCACACGATCGCGCTGGCGAGGGCGCCGTTCGATCTGCCGCAGTGCCTGCACCACATCATGTTCGAGACGAACTCCCGCGACGACGTGGGTGCTGCGTTCGACCGTGCCTGGGCCACGGACCTGCCGATCCCCAACGGCCTGGGACGTCACGACAACGACGGGATGTTCAGCTTCTACCTGCAGACGCCGGCGGGCTTCCAGATCGAGATCGGCCACGGGGCCCGGGTGGTGGACGACGACTGGGACGACGACCGCCGCTACGACCGGATCAGCGCGTGGGGTCACCAACCCCTGCGACAGCCATGAGCGCCACGACGGAGCCGGGTCGGGCCGCGGCGGCGGGCGACGCGGACGTGGATGTCGCGATCGTCGGTGCAGGGCCCGTCGGGCTCACGCTCGCGGTCCTGCTGGCGCAGCTCGGCCGATCGGTGGTCGTGCTGGAGCGGTTCCCCGAGCCCTACCGACTGCCCAGGGCGGTGCACTTCGACGACGAGGTCGGTCGGTTGCTGCAGTCGTGCGGCGTCGGTGACCAGGTGCGGGCGGTGTCCGAACCGGCGGAGGTCTACGAGTGGCGCAACGGCGCCGGGACCACGCTGCTCCGCTTCGGTCGGATCGGCACCGGGCCTGCCGGCTGGCCGTTCTCGTCGATGTTCTGCCAGCCGGAGCTGGAGGCGACGATCGAGGCCCGGGTCGACGAGCTCGCGTCGGTCGAGGTCCGGCGCGGCGTGACCGTGGACTCCCTTGAGCAGCACGATGGCGTGGTCACCCTCGGATGCGGCGACGGCACCGTCACCGCCCGCTACGTCGTCGGGTGCGACGGTGCGAACTCGACCGTCCGCGACCTGCTGGGCGTGGACGTCGACGACCGGGGCTTCTTCTACGACTGGCTCATCGTCGACGTGCACCTGGACGAGCCCCGGGTGTTCGATCCGATCAACCTGCAGGTCTGCGATCCGGCACGGCCCACCACCGTCGTGTCCGGTGGACCCGGACGGCGCCGTTGGGAGTTCATGCGACTGCCCGACGAGACGATCGAGTCGCTGAACGACGAGCAGCGTGCGTGGGAGCTGCTCCAGGCCTGGGACGTGCACCCCGACAACGCGCGCATCGAGCGTCACGCCGTGTACACCTTCCAGGCCAGGGTCGCGCAGCGGTGGCAGGTCGACCGGGTGCTGCTCGCCGGTGACGCTGCGCACCTCATGCCACCGTTCGCCGGCCAGGGCATGTGCGCCGGCATCCGCGACGCGGCGAACCTGGCGTGGAAGCTGGACCTGGTCCTCGACGGTCGGGCAGCGCCCCAGTTGCTGGCGACCTATGAGCAGGAGCGCCGGCCCAGCGCGCAGCGGGCGATCGACTTCTCGATCGAGCTCGGCCAGGTGATCTGCGTGGCCGATCCCGACGAGGCCGCGGCCCGCGACGAGGCGATGGCAGCTGCGGTGACCGGCGAGGTGTCCGAGGCGCCCGGTCAACCCGGCCTGGACGCCGGGCTGGTCCATCCGGGCTCGCCGATGGCGGGGGAGCAGTTCCCCCAGGCCGAAGTCGACGGCATCCTGTTCGACGACGTCCACGGCGCCGGCTGGCGACTCGTCACCGATCAGTCGGTCGACGCGGCGTTCAGCGTGGAGCTCGTCGACTGGTTCGACTCGATCGGCGGGATCGTGGTGGAGGTCGGATGCTCCGCGCCGGCGCTGTCGGCCTGGTTCGCCGAGCACGGCGTGCACTGGGCGCTGCAACGTCCCGACTTCCATCTGTACGGTACCGCCGAGGACGCCACCACGGCCTCCGACCTGGTCGACCTGCTCCGACGCCAGCTCGCCGACGCACCCATGGTCGACACGCTGAACGACTCGGAGCGCCACCCATGACCGCCACCACCGTGACGCTCACCGGCACGGGCGTGCTACACCCGTCGCCGGGTCGCGCAGGGCCCGGCGTGCTCGTCCGCCACGGTGACGTCGCGCTGCAGTTCGATGCGGGACGCGCCACGGTGCTGCGCCTGACCGAGGCCGGCACCGGCGTGCACGAGCTGGACGCCCTCTTCGTCACCCACGTGCACAGCGACCACGTGGTCGACCTCGCGGATGTCGTCATGACCCGGTGGGTGCAGGGCACGCTGCACCCGAGCGATCCGCTGCCGATCGTGGCCGTCGACGGCGTGGCGACCCGGTTCGTGTCGCGCATGTTGGATGCGTACGTCGACGACATCGACCTGCGCATCGAGCACGTGCAGGAGCACCCGCCGCGACTGGACCTGCAGCCCTTCTCGGCGTCGCGGACCCCTGCGGTCGTGTGGCGCAGCGACGACGACCGCGTCGTGGTCGAGGCCGTGGCCGTGCACCACGAACCGGTGCCCGAGGCCGTCGCCTACCGCGTGCGCACCCCGGCGGGAGTCGTGGTCGTCTCGGGCGACACCCGCGTCTGCGACGAGGTGCGGGACCTGGCCGCCGGGGCGGACGTGCTGGTGCACGAAACGTGCCGCACCACCACGATGCAGGGGCTCTTCGCCGGCACCGCGTTCGAACGGATCTTCGACTACCACGCCGACACGGTCGCCCTCGGCGCGCTGGCCGACGACGCAGGGGTCGGGCACCTGGTGCTCACCCACCTGATCCCGCCGCCGGCGAACGACACCGACGCAGCCGGCTTCGCCGACGACGTGCGCCGTGGCGGCTACACCGGACGCCTCACCGTCGGCGCCGACCTCGACACCGTCGAGATCGGCTGACCCGCATCCCGCCCGCATCACCACCATCCTCTCGAGCATCCAGGAGCACCCCGTGAAGATCGCCAGCATCGACGACCGAGCCGTGCTCGTCGTCGACGACACCGTCGTCGACGTCGCCACCGCGTCCGACGGCCGGTTCGGTCCCGACCCGATGGACCTGTACGAGCAGTGGGACGAGTTCGCCGACTGGGCGAGCGGCGTCGGCGCGGGCAGCGTGACGCTCGACGAGTCATCGCTGGGATCGCCGGTGCCCCGACCGCGCCAGGTGTTCGCCATCGGTCTCAACTACCGCAGCCATGCCGAGGAGTCGGGCATGGCCGTGCCCGACGTGCCGGCCACCTTCACCAAGTTCCCCGCGTCGCTCTCGGGCCCGTTCGACGAGATCGAGATCGTGGGCGAGACGGTCGACTGGGAGGTCGAGCTCGTCGCGGTGATCGGCCGCCGGGCGGACCGCGTCGACGAGGCCGACGGCTGGGCCCACGTCGCCGGCGTGACCGTCGGCCAGGACATCAGCGACCGCGTCCTGCAGTTCGCAGCGGGCTCGCAGTTCTCGCTGGGGAAGAGCCGCCGGGGCTTCGGTCCGATGGGTCCGTGGGTCGTCACGCCCGACGAGTTGGCCGACCGTGACGACCTGGCCCTCGGGTGCGCGATCGATGGCGAGACCGTGCAGGACGCCCGGACCAGCGACCTGATCTTCGGTGTGCCCCGACTGGTCGCCGAGCTGTCCGCAGTGCTGCCGCTGCTGCCCGGCGACGTGATCTTCACAGGGACCCCCGCCGGCGTCGGCGTCACCCGCACGCCCGCCCGGTTCCTCGCGCCCGGCCAGGAGCTGACCAGCTGGATCGAGGGCGTCGGCACCATCCGGAACCGGTGCCGATGATGGCGGGCGACGACCTGGATCTCGCCGGGCAGGCGATCATCGTGACGGGCTCGTCGAGCGGCATCGGCGAGGCCGTCGCCCGCCGCCTCGCTGCCCATGGCGCCGGTGTCGTGCTGAACTCGGCCACCTCGGTCGAGGCGGGTGAGCGGATCGCGGGGGAGCTGCCCGATGCGGTCTACGTGCGCGGCGACATCGGGGGGCTGTCCACCGCACACGCCTTGGTCGACGCCGCGCAGCAGCGGTGGGGTCGGCTCGACGGTCTGGTCAACAACGCCGGGGTCACCGTCGACGTGCCGATGGCCGACGTCGACTCGGTCACGGTCGAGCACTGGGAGAAGGTCCTGCGCACCAACGTGGTCGGGACCTTCCTGGTCAGCCAGGCCGCGCTGGCGCTGCTGCGTGACGCTCCCGACGGGTGGATCACCAACATCACCTCGATCGCCGGGATCCGCCAGACCGGCAGCTCGCTGCCGTACGCCGTGTCGAAGGCGGCGCTGGACCACCTCACGACGATCCTCGCCAAGCACGCCGGTGGCGAGGTCCGGGTCAACGCCGTGGCGCCCGGCCTGGTCGCGACCCCGTGGACCGAGGAGTGGGACGACCTCAAGCGGGTGGTCGAAGCGGCGGCGCCGCTGCACCGTGTCGCGACCCCCGAGGACGTCGCAGACGCGTGCATGAGCTTCGTGAGCACGCGCTACGCCACGGGCCAGACCCTGCTGGTCGACGGCGGGCTCGGGCTGATGCTCTGACGGCATCCGAGGCAGGACGCCCGCTGCGGCGGTGCTCAGAGCGTGACGAGGTGGAGCGCGGCACCGACCCCGGCACAGGTGCCGAGCGTGCGCAGGACGCTCCAACGGAACCGGAACAGGAGCATGAAGGCCAGCGCCGTGACGGCGGCGGCGAGGGGGTCGAACGAGCCGAGCTCGGGGACCTGCATGCTGATCGGTCCCACCTCCAGGCGGTCCACCTGGTCGAACAGCGTGTTGACGGCGAAGAACACGGCGAGGTTGGCGATGACGCCGACGACCGAGGCGGTGATGCCGGTCAACGCCGCGGAGAGCGCGGTGTTGTGGCGGAGCCCTTCGACGTGGGGTGCGCCCAGGAAGATGAACAGGAAGCAGGGCACGAACGTCACCCAGGTGACGAGGAGCGACGCGAGGACCCCTGCGACCCACGGGTTCAGGTCGCCGGGGTGGTTGTAGGCGCCGAGGAACCCGACGAACTGCACGACCATGATGAGGGGCCCCGGGGTGGTCTCGGCGAGCGCGAGGCCGGCGATCATGTTCTGCGCGCTGATCCAGCCGTAGAACTCGACGGCGCGTTGGGCGACGAAGGTGAGCACCGCGTAGGCGCCGCCGAAGGTGACCAGCGCCGTCCCGGAGAAGAAGATGCCCATCTCGGCGAACACGCTGTCGCGGCCGAAGGCCGCGATCACGACGGCCGTCGGTGTCACCCACAGGAACAGGCCGAGTGCGAGGATCCGTGCCGCCCGTCGCCACGACCCCGACGCGCCGTGCAGCGCGTCGTCCGCGATCAGCGGGTCGGCGACCTCGTCGGCGGTGGACTCCGGTGCCGGTGACGGTGGGCGTTCGATCAGCGCCGGGCGCAGTCGACCGACGAGGTAGCCGATGAGCCCGGCGCCGAGGACGACCAGGGGGAAGGGCACGGCGAACACCGCAAGCGCCAGGAAGGACGCCGTGGCCAGCGCCACGAGGGCCGGGGTGGGCAGTGCACGGGCACCCAGGCGCGCCACGGCCTGCGCGACGATCGCGATGACGGCGGGCGCGACGCCGGCGAACAGCGCCGTGACCAGCGTGGTGTCACCCCATCCGGCGTAGACGATCGACAACCCGAGGATCGCCAGGACGCCGGGCAGCACGAAGAGGATGCCGGCGATGAGCCCGCCGAGGGTGCCGTTGAGCAGCCAGCCGAGGTAGATCGCCAGCTGCTGCGCCTCGGGACCCGGCAGGAGCGTGCAGTAGCTGAGCGCGTGCATGAAGCGCTGCTCGCCGACCCACCGCCGGCGGTCGACGATCTCGGTGTGCATCACCGAGATCTGACCTGCGGGTCCGCCGAAGGTCTGCAGCGACACCAGGATCCAGGCCGTGGTGGCGACGCGCAGCGGCACCACGTCGTCGCGTCCGGGGGAGGGCATCGGGAGCAGTATCGGTCAGGACGAGCCCGGTGGCGACCGCTCAGCGGGCGGACGTCGCGATGGTGGCGGCGAGGTCGTCGAGCAGCTCGACCACGGTCGCGGTCGGCACCGGCAGCTCGAGCGCCGCCTCCCACTCGTGAAGCGCGGTGTTGACCGCCGTGGCGACGCGTCGCCCGGCGCGCGTCAGCTCGACGACCACCCGCCGGCCGTCGTCGGGGTGACGGGTGCGGGCCACCAGGCCGGAGGCCTCGAGCCGGTCGAGGGTCAGGGTCATGCCGCCGGTGGTGCGTCCGAGCGTGGTGGCGATCGCCGTCGGCGCGCTGCGCTGGTCGGGCGAGCGGCGCACGACCCCCAGCACCAGGTAGTCGGCGAAGGTGAGCCCGGACCGAGCGGCGCGCTCCTCGAGCACACCGGTCACGGCGAGGCCCACCCGGACGAGCGCGCCGAGCAGCCCGCGGTCGGGCAGGTCGAGCTCGGGAGGGCCCGGCTCGGTGGCGTCGACCGTCGTGGCGGCGAGATCCGCAGTCGCCATCTACTCGGTGATCCCGAAGCGATCGAGGCCGTAGCAGCGGATGGCGTTGCCGCGCAGGAACGCGTGGCACTCCTCGGCGTCCATGCGAGCGGTCGCGCACAGCCGGTGCGCGACCGCACGCGACTCGGGCCACGTGCCGTCGGTGTGGGGGTAGTCGGTCTCGAACAGGATGTGCTCGAGCCCCACGGCAGCGCGGCTGTCGAGGCCGTGCTGGTCGTCGAACACGCAGCCCCAGACCCGACCCCGGACGATGTCGCTCGGCGGTCGGTCCAGCACGACGCCCCCCGCAGCGGACTCCCGGGCGACGATGTCCATGCGCTCGAGCAGGTACGGCATCCAGCCGATCTGGCTCTCGGCGAAGGCGATCTTCAGCCGCTCGAAGCGTGACAACGTGCCGGAGAACACCCAGTCGCACAGCGACCCCTCGGCGTTCTGCGAGCTGAGCGCCATGGTGGTCGCGAGCGGCGCGTCTGGGCTGGTCGCCGGCATCGTCGAGGACGACCCGATGTGCATGGACACGGTCGTGTCGGTCTCGGCGCACGCGTCCCACAGCACATCCCAATCGCCGCTGTAGAGGGACGAGAACCCGAGCTTCGACGGGTTCTCCGAGAAGGCGATCGCGTAGCTGCCCTTGTCGGCGCAGCGGCGGACCTCCTCGGCCGCGAGGGATGGGTCCCACAGCGGCACCAGGGTGAGCGGGACCAGTCGCCCGCGTGCCTCGCCGCCGCACCAGTCGTCGATCATCCAGTCGTTGTAGATCTGGATGCAGCGCATCGCGAGGCCCTTGTCGGCCCGTTCGGCGAAGCCCTGGCCGGCGAACCGGGGGAAGGTGTTGGGGTAGTTGATCGAGACCTCGACGTGGTTCGCGTCCATGTCGGCCAACCGTGCGGACCGGTCATGGGTGCCGTCGCGGAAGTCCTCGTAGACCGCCGGTATGTTGCGCTGCTCGTCCTGGGGGACACCCGCCGCCGCGTGCAGCAGGCCGGTGGGCATGACCAGGTCGTCGTAGAGCCACAGGTCGCACCAGTGGCCGGCGGGGTCGTTGCGCGTGAACCCGTAGTGCCCGCCCGAGAAGTGCAGCGACAGCTTCTCGCGCACCACCCTGGGTCCACGTTCTCGATCGGCTGCGGGCAGCTGCTCCTGCCAGAGCGTGCGGGGCTCGAGGATGTGGTCGTCGACCGAGATGATCTTCGGCAGGTCCTCCTCGGCCGGCGTGGTACCGGTGGGCGCGTCGGTGGTGAGGGTCATGGGGTGGCTCCGTCGTGGTCGTCGACCGCCCCGACCCAGTGGTGACGCAGGTCGGAGATCCAGTCGGGGTAGTCCAGCTCGACGTCGGGCAGCGCGGTCGCGCCGCGTTCGGCGAGGGCTGCGTCGAACAGCTCGGGTCGGTCGCCCCACGATCGGGGATCGCCGAGCATCACCTCGAACAGCACGGCGCCGTCGTCGCCCGAGCGCAGCGGGCCGAACGCGGCGCCGAAGGGGAGCTCGATGTGCGAGCCCGCAGGACATCGCCGGTCGCCGACCCACAGCTCGCCCTCGATCACAAACACGAGGTGGGGGCTGTAGTGGCCGTGGCGGCGCACGATCATCCCCGGGTCGTACCTGGCGTACAGCGACAGGTACGGCGGGTCGGGGGAGAAGGCCAACCACTTCTCCCAGACCGACGACTCGGTCCCGTCCGCGTTGCGCTGCCGCCGGCATTGCTGCCAGGGGACGTCCTCGTCATCGAGGTGCCGGAACGTCGGCTCGAGGCCGTCGATCAGCGGGTTCGCAGGTGGGTCGTCCATGGCCCCTCCGAGGTAGCTATGTACAAAGCTACCATCGTCGAGTCCGATCGATCAGATCGGGCGATCGGGGTCGACCTTGCCCTCGCCGACGTCGCCGGTGACCGTCGTGACGCCGTCGTCGGGGCAGTGGAACCCGTCGCCGTCGTCGCCGTCGCCACCGATCTCGGGGTAGAGCCGCCGGAACTCGCCGTCCTCGACCACCAGCAGCATGCTGCACGGGTTCGCCCGGGTCTCACCGGCTGCAGCGGGGTCCTGCGGTGCGTGCATCCCGCCGCCGGTCCAGTCGTCGACCGCGGCGGCCTCCTCGAGGATGCACGTGCGGGTGAGCACGCCGTCGTCCTGCTCGCCGCACGCGTTCGCCGCGATCGTGAACAGCAGCCACGCGGACAGGCTCTGCATGCCGAGCTGGCCCGTCTCGCCGCCGTCGACGCGCTCGGTGACCATGTCGACGTACTGCTGGACCGCGGGCCACTGGTCGATCTCCTCGAACGGGTGGTAGGCGAGTCGCACGACCGCGCCGTCGGCCGCCTCGCCGGCGTCGGGCAGCACGGGGTTGTACATGTTGGCCTCGAGCAGTGGCGTGCCCTCCCAGCCCTGCTGTCGAAGGTTGACCAGGAAGCTGGCCAGGTTGGTGGCCTCGCCGACCCAGGTGAACGACGTCGCTCCCGTGCTGATGAGCTTCTGGGAGTGCGGCGACCAGTCGGTCGCACCCGTCGGCGGGTACGCCTGGGCCGGCACGATCTCGATGTCGCCGACGTCCTCGGCGACCGCCTCGTACTTGATCCTCAGCACCTCGAGCGACGGCAGCTCGCCCCACAGCACACCCCACTTCTCGAGGGTGTCGGGCTGCAGCTCCTGCAGGTCGCGGAACCAGGTGTTGGGTGCCGTGTCGGGGGAGTTGGGGATCGGCTGCACCTGCCCGTTCGAGCCCGCCTTCTCCGCCGAGACGGTGTAGCCGGGGATGTCGATCAGGCCGCACCGGTGGAAGTCGCTGCCCTCCTTGCCGGAGAACTGGAGCTGGTCCTGTGCGAGGCCGCCGCCGACCAGGGCGAAGACGCTGGTGCATGCCTCCGTCATCGCCGCCTCCACGTTGAACAGCGCCGCATCGAGATCGATCACCTCGATCTGGAGCCCGCCGATCCCGCCCTGCTCGTTGCACCAGTCGGCGTACGCGACGGACGCGTCGTACATCACCTTGTTGAGGCCGGGCCGGATCTCGGAGCTGCGGTCGTTCGGGACGCCGATGTAGAGCTTGTCGGTGCCGTTGCCGGCCTCGGCCGGGTCGACGCTGAAGTCGCCCTCACCGCAGAGCGTGGTGTCGAGGTCGCCGAAGCTCGCTGCGGTCGCGACCTCGTCGGTTCCGCCCCCGTCCTCCTCGGTGGGTGGGCCCTCCGCGGCCTCGTCGCTCCCACCCGACGCGCCGCACGCAGCGCCGGTGAGCGAGATGACCATGAGCAGGACCGTCAGCAGACGCTTCATCCGGTGTTCCCCCTGGTGATGTGGTGCTCCGTCCCCCGACGGTTCCCGGTCGCGCTGGGGCCGATGGGTCGGCCGTCAGCTCACCGAGGTAGCTATGCGCAAAGCTAACACCGTGCGGGAGGCGCCGGCCGGGATTCCGTGCGCGGCTGCATCCGGGCGCGTTGCGGGACCTCGGCTACCCGACGAGCTCGGCGTGCTCGCGTCCGAGGTCCTCGGGGTACCACCGCCGACGTAGCCAGAGCGACACGTAGACGAGGGCGACCAGCACCGGGACCTCGACCAGCGGACCGATGGTGCCGGCGAGGGCCTGGCCCGACGTGACGCCGAAGACCGAGATCGACACGGCGATCGCCAGTTCGAAGTTGTTGCCCGCTGCGGTGAAGGCGATGGAGGCGTTGCGGTCGTAGGGGAATCCCAGGCGATGACCGCCGACGAACGCGCCGAACCACATGAGCCCGAAGTAGACGAGCAGCGGTACGGCGACCCGGGCGACGTCCAAGGGGTTGGACGTGATGGTCTCGCCCTGGAGTGCGAACAGCACCACGATGGTGAACAGCAGCCCGTAGAGCGCGATGGGTCCGATGCGCGGCAGGAACCGCTGCTCGTACCACTCGGTGCCCTTGCGTCCCTCCCCGATCAGGCGGGTGAGGAACCCGGCGACCAGCGGGATGCCCAGGAAGATGAGCACGGACCTGGCGATCTCCCACATCGAGACGTCGAGCGACTGCGTCTCGAGGCCGAGCCACTCCGGCAGGACCGACAGGTAGAACCAGCCGAGCAGAGAGAACATGACGATCTGGAACACCGAGTTGACCGCGACCAGGCCGGCGCCCAGCTCGCGACTGCCGCACGCCAGGTCGTTCCAGATCAGCACCATCGCGATGCAACGCGCGAGGCCGACGATGATGAGCCCCGTGCGCAGCTCGGGCAGGTCGGCCAGGAACACCCAGGCGAGGGTGAACATGAGCAACGGGCCGGCGACCCAGTTCAGGAACAGCGAGAACACCAGGCTGCGGGGCTCCGCGAGCTCGTCGCCGATGCGGCGGTACCGGACCTTGGCCAGCACCGGGTACATCATCGCCAGCAGGCCGATGGCGATCGGCAACGACACCGTGTCGATCTTCATCCCGTCGAGCCAGCCGTCCAGGTCGGGCACGAGTCGGCCGAGGACCAGGCCGCCCACCATGGCGGCGCCGATCCACACGGGCAGGTAGCGGTCCAGCGTCGACAGCTTCGCCGCGACCGGTTGGGAGGTCGTCGCGCTCATCGCGACGACCTCGCCGTCGGGGTGTGCTCGATCAGCAACAGCCGCCCTCGCTGCTGGCGGTCCCGCCGACGGCGGCCGGCTCGGCAGCGACCTGGGCGGCGGTGGACGGAGCACAACAGGTCGCGCCCTGGCCGTCACCCATGACCTGGTTGGCCATCTGCTCGGCGTCACCCGTCTTGACGTACCACTCCCACCTGGCGCCGTCGGGGTCGGTGACCCACGTCTCGGTCTTGGTGGCATAGCAGCAGGTGGTGTCGTCGACGCCGGTCGTCTCGAGCCCGGTCTCGCTGAGTCGCTGCTCCGCTGCGAGCACGTCGGCGGCGATCGTCGTCTCGACCCCCAGGTGGTTCAACGTGCCGCCCTCGGGTGCCTCGATGAGGACCAGCTTGAGGGGCGGCTCCGCGATCTCGAAGTTGGCGTAGCCGGGCTTGCGCTTGGCGACGGGGGTGGCGAAGAGCTTGGAGTAGAAGTCGACCGCCGCATCGACGTCGCTGACGTTGAGGGCGAGCTGCACTCGGGACATCTGGGAACCTCCGGAGGGGATCTGGACACATCGACATCTGTCGATGCATTCAGTCAAACATAGATGGATGTCGATGTAAAGGGGCCGGTGACCGGGTCGGCAGTCGTGCTCAGGTGACCGGGACGCCGAGGGACGCCATGAGTGCCTCGACCCGCACACGGATGTCGTCGCGGATCGGGCGCACCGCCTCGACGTCCTGACCCGCGGGGTCCTCGAGCTCCCAGTCCTCGTACCGCTTGCCGGGGTAGAGCGGGCATGCGTCGCCGCACCCCATCGTGATCACGACGTCGGCCGCCTGGACGATCTCGTCGGTCCAGGGCTTGGGGAACTCGGTGGTGATGTCGATGCCGACCTCGTCCATCGCCGCGATGGCAGCGGCGTTGATCTCCGACGCCGGCTCCGATCCGCCCGAGTAGACGGTGACCCGGTCCCCGGCGAGGTGTCGCAGCCAGCCCGCGGCCATCTGCGAGCGGCCGGCGTTGTGCACGCACAGGAACAGCACGCCCGGTGTCGTCGACGGCAGCGAGCCCTGGACCTTGCCCAGTGCGGTGAGCCGCTGCACTGCGAACTTCTCGGCGAGCACGGGGAGGAAGGTGGTGATGGTCGCCGTCGGCATGAGCTGCTCGAGGGAGTCCGTCACGAACCGCTCGATGGTCTCGGGCCCGAACGTCCCGGCGAAACGCGGCTCGAGGCGGGTCACGACTCGGCGCACAAGGTGCTGCTGGTCGAGCGGGAGATCGGAGATCTGGGATTCGGTCATCGGTGGTCCTTCGGGTGATCGGATGGGTCGTGGGGTCGGTCCGGGGTCGCGCGGCTCAGCGAGGCGAGGCGTCGGTGAGCACCGAGGTGATGCGCTCGCGCAGCTCGTCGACCGTGCGGTCGAAGGCGTCAGCAGTCCCGACGGCGACCGGGTCGTCGACGGACCAGTGCAGCCAGGTGTCGGGTGCATCGAGCTCCTCGTGCGCCCGGTCGCACACGGTCACCACGAGCGCGGGCCGGTGCTGTGCCTCGGGCAGACGGCGGGGGACGCACCCCGCCACGTCGAGGCCGGCCCGCTCTGCGGCGGCGACCGCCTCGGGGTGGACCTCGGGGGCAGGGTGGGTCCCCGCCGATGACGCAGTCGTGTCGGCGAGGCTGCACCAGAGAGCTGCTGCGAGCTGGCTGCGCGCCGAGTTGGCCGAGCAGACGAACATCGCCGGACCCGGCCGCAGGCCGCCGCCGAGCGTCAGGTCGTCCAAGCGGTCGTGGCGGAGCCGCACATAGCGGCGGCGGCCGTCGCCGCTCGAACGGGAGCGCTCGACGATGCCGACGCCCTCGAGCACGCCGACGTGATGGGCCAGCAGGTTGGAGCTGACGTCGATCCGACGACACAGATCACCAGGTGTGCGGTCCGACACGGTGAGCTCGTCGACGATGGCCAGGCGTACGGGGTCGCCGAGGGCCGCGTGCACCGCTGCGCGCTGTTCGATCCCTCTCGGTCGTGCCACGTACGGCAGGATATATCTCAGCGTCGGTTGAGGAATACCGTCCAGGTGAACGTTGGGTGGACATCCGCAGAACGCTCCCCGACGGCGCGGCGGCCGCCGTCGCATGGACCTCGATGACGGTCGCGGGTGCGGACGTGTCCGGTCCGGTGGTGCGTGTGCGCCACGCTCGAACGACGACGGCGTATCAGGTGCGACCTGATCAGGCGAGCTCGACGAGCTCGAGCATCTGCTCGTCGAAGTGGTCCACCTGGCCCTCGGGCATGGTGAGGCAACGGTCGGGTGCCAGCGCCCGGACGAACTCGGGGTCGTGGCTCACCAGGATGATCGTGCCGGGCCAACCCGACAGGGCGTCACCGATCGCAGTGCGCGAGCTCGGGTCCAGGTTGTTGGTCGGCTCGTCCAGCAGCAGCAGGTTGTGGCCGCCGACGACGAGCTGCGCGAGCGCCAACTTGGTCTTCTCGCCGCCGGACAGCGTGCCGGCGTCCTGGAACGCCTTGTCGCCGGTCAGGCCGAACATGCCCATGACCGATCGCGCTTCCTTGTCGCCGATCGAGCCGGTCGAGCGCATGTGGTCGAGCAGCGAGGTGCCGTCGTCGATGCCCTCGTGCTCCTGCGCGTAGTAGCCGACGCTGGTGCGCGAGCCGGTGCGGACCGTTCCGGCGTCGGCGCGGGAGGTGCCGGCGAGCAGCTTGAGCAGCGTCGTCTTGCCCGCGCCGTTGAGGCCCATGATCAGCATGCGCTCACCGCGACCGATGTCGAACGACACGTCGTCGAAGACCTTCAGCGCGCCGTAGGACTTGGCCAGACCCGTCGCCTCGAGCGGGGTGCGGTCGGACTCCGGCGGGGTCGGCAGTCGCACGTTGATCGCACGTCGTCGGGTCGGCCCGGTGACGGCATCGGCCGCGAGCTTGGCGGCGCGCGCATCCAGGTTCTTGGCCACGCGGGCGCGCTTGGCCGACTGGCCCCGCATGCCGTCGGCCTGGCGTGACAGGCGGGCGACCTCCTTGGACTGGCGCTCGGCCAGTCGGGCGGTGCGCTCCTCGGCGATGTCGCGCTCCACCAGGTAGCTCGAGTAGTTGCCGCGGTACTCGATGATCTCGCCGACGGCCTCCTCGGTCTCACGGTCGAGGTGCAGCACACGGGTGATGGCGTCGTCGAGCAGGCCCAGGTCGTGGCTGATCACCAGGAGGGCGCCGCGATAGGAGCGCAGGAAGTCGAGCAACCAGTCTCGTGCATCCGCGTCCAGGTGGTTGGTCGGCTCGTCGAGCAGCAGCAGTTCGCTGCCGGCGAAGAGGATGCGGGCGAGCTCGAGCCGGCGCCGCTCGCCGCCGGACAGCGCCCCGATGGTCAGGTCCAGTCGGTCCGCTGCCAGCCCGAGCCCGGCGACCAGACGTCGGGCGTCGGACTCGGCGCCGTAGCCCCCGAGCAGCTCGAAGTGCTCGTGGGCGTCGGAGAACGCCTGGATGTTGGAGTCCGAGGGGTCCTCCTCGAGCGCGATCGTCGTCTTGTCGATGCGCGCCATCGCCTCGTCCAGGCCCCGTCCCGACAGCACGTGCATCAGGCAGTTGGTGTCGAGCGCCACGTTGTCGCTGCGCGGATCCTGGGACAGGTAGCCGGTGGCGTTCGGGAGGGAGACGGTGCCTGCCTTTGGCTCGGTGGCACGCCCCAACGCGCGGAACAGCGTCGTCTTGCCGGCGCCGTTGCGGCCGACGAGCCCGACCTTGTCGCCGGCGCGGACGTCGATGGCGGCGCCGTCGACGATGACCTTGTTCTCGATCTGGACCGTCAGGTCGCGCACCATCAATGCCATGTGACTCTGTTCCTGACACGCGCCGACGGCGGGGGTCTCTCGGAGGGGCGGGGGGACACCGCTCGGGTTCGCCGGCCTGCGGGCCGACGATGACACCGGGCTCGGGACGCCCCTGTGCCCGAGCCGAACCACCATGGTGACACGTCGGCCGCTGGTTCCATGCCTCGGTTCGCGCAGGTGTGACGGATGTCGGCCGGTCACCGCGCCGCGGGTTCAGCTCTCCAGGTCGACGTCGTCGGGGACGGGCACCCGGTCATGGCGGGGATGGGTCTCGTACATGCGCAGGATCACCACGGCGCCGGAGACGGCGGTGAGCGCCGCGACGGCCCAGATGGCGATCTCGATGTCGAAGGCGTCGGCGAGCACACCGGCGAGCAGCGCGCCGACGGCGAACCCGCTGTCGCGCCACAGCCGGTAGATGCCGACCGAGCGCGCTCGCCACGTCGGGTGCGCCACGTCGCCGATCGCGGCCAACAGCGTCGGGTAGACCATGGCCGTGCCGGCGCCGAGCAGGATCGCGCCGGCCGCCCAGATGCCGAAGCCCTCGGTCGCGGCGATGAGCGCGATCGCGGCGGCCTGGACGAGCATGCCGCCGGCGATGAACGGCTTGCGGCCGACCCGGTCGGACAGGCCGCCGGTGACGAGCTGACCGAGTCCCCACGCCGCCGGGTACAGGGCGGCGAGCACGCCGATGCGCCCGACCGACAGCCCGGCCGCCGCGAAGTAGAGCGGGAACAGACCCCACGCCAGGCCGTCGTTCAGGTTGTTGACCAGTCCTGCCTGCGAGCACGACGACAACGCCCGCTCCTTGAACGAGGTGAGCACGAACACCTCGCCGGTGGTCATCTCGCCGTGCAGAGCGCCATCGGCCTGCACGTGGGTGGCGGCTTCGGCCAACGCGTGGCCATGGGTCTCGCGCACGAGGATCGTCGACAGGCCCAGACCGAGGGCTGCGAAGGCGATGCCCAGGTAGAAGGGCTCCGGTCGCAGCCCGTACTCGGAGGCGATGAACCCGGTGGCCAGGGCGGTCAGCGCCACCGCGCCATAACCCGCCGCTTCGTTGAACCCCATCGCCAACCCACGTTTTGCAGGCCCGACCAGGTCGATCTTCATGATGACGGTGGTCGACCAGGTGAGCCCCTGGTTCACGCCCAACAACACGTTCGCGACGATCACCCAGCCCCAGGTCGGCGCCCAGATCAGGAGGAACGGCACCGGCAGGCCGATCAGCCAGCCGGCGATCAGCACCGGCTTCCTGCCGTACCGGTCCGACAGCGTGCCGGCGAAGAAGTTCGTGCCCGCCTTCACGATGCCGAACGCAGCGATGAACGTGAGGGTGGCCGAGAACGCCGTCAGCCCGAACTCGTCGGTCGCCAACAGCGGCAGCACCGTGCGCTCCTGGCCGATCATGCCGCCGACCAGGGCGTTCACCGCCACCAGCAGGAGGAACTGGGGCAGGTTCTCCCGGAGGCCCAGTCGGACCGCTCGTTCCGATGCGTCGGGGCGGTCAGGCGGCGTGCTCATGGTCGCGCTCCCGTCGACGGCGTGCTCGGGCGCCCGGCTCGCACGGGGATCCGTGAGGACCCTATTGGCCAACTGCGCCGGAGCGTGCCGACCGCCGGGTCTCTCCGCCCGTCCCGACGGGTAGGTGTCGGTCGTTGCCGAACTGAAGGAGCGAGACGATGGCCCAGACCCACACGAGCACGCACCGGACGATCGCCTGGTTCCCCACGCTGGAGGCCGTGCGCGCCGCCGAGGTCGAGTTGGAGCGCAGTGGCGTCGATGCCGTCAACATCTCGGTCCAGGGCATCGACTCCGTCGCCGGTCGACGGGACCTCGACCGTCGCACCTTCGGCTGGCTGAGTCGTCGCGCCGTGCTCGGCGCGGTGATCGGGTTCGTCCTGGGAGCCCTCATCGGCGTCGGCCTGGCCACCCTGCTGGGTTACGACGGCTCCGACGTGCTCGGGTTCGTCCTCGCGGGCGCCATCTTCGGTGTTGCGCCGGGGTTCTTCTACGCCGTCGGGACACGCCTGCCGGCGGAGGCCGAGACGTTCGACACCTTCGCCGACGACTCGCCCGGCGACATCTGGATCGCGGTGTCCGGCTCGGCGGAGGAACGTCGCGCGGCGTCGGACGTGCTGCGCGAGCTCGGCCCCACCCGGATCGACACCGACGTATGACCCGCGTGTCGCCGGTTGGTCCGACCGTTGCCGGGCCTCCTCCGCCGAGCACCGTGGTCGCGCGACCCGGGCGGCCATGATGCGGCTGGTGCTCGTGCGTCATGGCGACGCGCATGCCGGGCTCACCGGCGTCATCGCCGGTCGTACGGGATGTCGCGGGCTGACCGATCTCGGACGGGCGCAGGCAGAGCTGCTGCGCGCCCGCCTCGCCGACGGCGGTCTCCCGGCCGACGTGCTCCTGGCCAGCGAGCTGCCCCGCGCCATCGAAACGGCGAACATCATCGCCCCTGCGCTCGGGTTCGCGGAGGTGGTGCAGGACTGCGACCTGTGCGAGGTGCACACCGGCGACGCCGACGGCATGGAGTGGACCGAGTACTCCCGGCGTTTCGGGCACCTGGACATGGCGGCCGAGCCGGACCGGCACTTCGCCGAGGGCGGCGACAGCTGGAACAGCTTCCACGATCGGGTACGTGCCACGCTCGACCGCCTGGCGACCGAGCACGAGGGTCGCACCGTCGTCGCGGTGTGCCACGCCGGCGTCATCATCGCGACCCTGACGGTCCTGTTCGGTCTGCCCACCGACCACTCCACGCCGCGTCTGCTCCCGGCCAGCACAGGTCTCACCGAATGGGAGTTCGACGCGTCGACGAAGCGCTGGACCCTGCGCACCTACAACGACGCCTCGCATCTGGACGCCGTTCCCACACCAGAGTCCTGAGCACGCCTGGCCCTGGGTAGGCGGCGTGCATGAGCGATCCCGACTTCTCCCTGAGCACCGCACGTGACGCAGCAGCCGCGGGCACTCTGGACACCTGGGTGTCCGAGTTCCTGCGCAGCCCGGGCAGCGACAACGCCGAGCTCGCCGATCTGCTCGGCTCGGCTCGACGGTGGTGGGTCGGACCGGTGCTGCTGCCGTTCGATCAACTGCACCGGCTCGCCGGGCCGCCCGACGAGCCGACCCTCGCCCGCTTCGACGACGAGGATCTGGAGACCGTCGAGGACATGAACGACAGCATCGAGGACGGGTGGGAGCCGCCGCCCGTGGTGGTGACCGCCCGTGGGTCCCAACTGGTGGTCGAGGACGGCAACCACCGCATCGAGGGCATGCGGCGTGCCGGTCGGACCGAGGGCTGGGCCGTCGTGGCGTTCGACGATGCAGACGGCGCCGAGCAGTTCTCCCGGGAGCACGGCAGCAGCGTCGGCTGACCGGCGCATGGGGTCGTCCCGGGACGGCGGGTCACGAGTCGGCTGCGGTCTCCTCGGCCGGCAGCTGCCCGGTGAGCGTGAGCTCCCCGGCCACGTCGACGAGCTTGCGGTTCAGGTGCTGCGAGGACCGCAGCAGCCGGCCGAACGCCGCATCGGCCGACAGCCCCTCGGTCGCCATCAGCATGCCCTTCGCCTGGCCGATCAGGTCACGGCTCTCGAGCGCCGAGCGCAGGTGTCGTTCATCGCTCGCCGAGACGATCGCCACGCTCGCGTGGGCCGAGAGCACCGCCCCGGTGGAGCGGGACTCGTCGTCGAAGGCCCGGCGCTCAGGTGCGTAGAGGTTCAGTGCGCCGAGGGTCTTCTGCCCGTCGAACAGTCGGAACGACAACATCGAGCGGATCCCGAACTCCGCCGCCTTGGGGCCGAAGACCGGCCAGCGCTCCTCGATCGTCAGATCGTCGGTCGACACCACCTCGTGCTCCCGGATGGCATCCAGGCACGGGCCCTCGTCCGTCTCGTACTGCACGGCGTCGATGTCGCGGGGGAGGTCGTCCGATGCAGCTCGCGTCGTGACGGTGCCTCGTTCCACGAACGAGATGCCGGCGTGTGCACAACCCGGTACGACGTCGACAGCGATCGCCGACACTCGTTCCAGCGTCGCGTCGAGGGAGTCCTCGGCGAGCAGGACCCGGGCGATCCCGGCGAACGTGGCGGCGAGGTCGCCATTCGGTGGGTCAGAGACCACGGAGCACCTTTCCCGCCGTCGAGCGCTTCTCGGCGGCGTTCGAGACGCTCCGATTTTAGGCGGGTCGACCGCGCGCGACCACGCGACTCGACGCGGCTCGCAGGTCCTGGTCGGCACCGATCGGCGGTAGCGGGGTAGGGGACCGACATGCACGAACCCCTGGCTTCCGCCGACGATCACCTCGACCCCGACCCGCCGGCCCAGCAACAAGCGGCGCCGGGATCCACCGGGGAGATGGAGCCCCGCCCCCACGACCGGATGGAGGCGTACCGAGGCTCGGGCCTGCTCGAGGGGCGGCGGGCGTTGATCACCGGTGGCGACTCCGGGATCGGGCGAGCGGTCGCTGTCGCCTTCGCCAAGGAGGGTGCGGACGTGGTGATCGGCTACCTGGACGAGCACGACGACGCCGAGCGCACCGTCGAGCTGGTCCGCGCCGCAGGTCGCACCGCCCTCGCCGTGCCCGGTGATCTGAGCCGCGAGGCTGCCTGCGTCGATCTGGTCACGACGGGCGTCGAGGCGCTGGGTGGCCTCGATCTGCTCGTCAACAACCTGGCCACCCAGGCGCCGCAGGACTCGCTGCTCGACATCTCGAGCGAGCAGTGGGACCTCACGATCGCCACGAACCTGTCGAGCTACTTCTGGGTGACCAAGGCGGCGTTGTGGCACATGGGGCGCGGCTCGTCGATCATCAACACCGCGTCGATCAACGGGCTGCGCGGCAACAAGTCGCTGATCGACTACTCGGTGACCAAGGGCGGGATCATCGCGTTGACCTACTCGCTCGCACAGTCGCTGATGGACGACGGCATCCGAGTCAACTGCGTGGCGCCAGGTCCGGTGTGGACGCCGTTGATCCCCGCCACCATGCCCGAGGAGAAGGTCGAGGGCTTCGGTTCCCAGGCACCGATGGGGCGAGCGGCACAACCCGACGAGATCGCACCGTCGTACGTCTTCTTCGCCTCGGCGCAGCAGTCGAGCTACTACACCGGCGAAGTGCTGGCGCCGATCGGCGGCGAGACGCTGCCCGGGTGAGGGTCGCGGCCGCGGCGCCTGCCTGCAGATGACGACGTCGTTCAGCCCGGGCGCAGCTCGAACCAGACGCGCTTGGCTCTCTCCCGGGTCTCTACTCCCCAGCTGTCGGCCGTCGCCGCCACGATCCGCAGCCCCAGGCCACCCACGACCGAGGTGTCGAACGGCTGCCACTCCGGCGGATTCTGTGGGTCGCCATCGATCACGGCGCAGCGGACCCGCCCCTCACCGGCGCACAACTCCACCTCGACCACGGGGCACTCCGTGTGGACGACTGCGTTGGTCACGAGCTCCGAGACCAACAGGGTGGCGTCGGGGACGAGCTCCTCGACACCGGCGGCGGCGAGGTGCTCGCTGACGAAGTCGCGTGCGGCAGCCGGCGCGTCGAGCGCTCGGCGAAGGGTCACGGTGGCGAGGAGGTCGGTCATGGGGAGTTCCAGGAGGTTGGTGCGGCGTCGCACCGTCCCCTACCCGCTCACGACCGATCATGCACGTCTCCGCCACAGGGTGTCGGGCGGCATAGCTCAGTGGCTCACTTCGGACTGCGGCTCGAGCAGCACGAAGCGGTCGATGCCGGTGATGCGCAGCACGGAGCGCACCGGCCGACGAGCACCGTGCACCTCGACACGCAGGCCGGTCGCCGTGGCCCGTTCGATCGCGTGCACACCGGTCGAGTCCATGAACGTGCACTCCGAGAGATCGAGGAGCACGCGGCCTTCGTCCGCTGCCACATCGATCGCGCTCCGCAGCTGGCCGGCCAGCGCGAGGTCGATCGCTCCCCGAACGGCCAGGACACCGGGCCGTAGCCCGAACTCGAGTTCTGCTTCCATGGGGACGTACCCCTCCTGCTACTTGGCTTCCGGTCACCGGGAGCACCGCCTGCAGGTTGAAGCGAACTCAGTCGATCGGAGCCCGTCGTCACTCGACGGGACCACCGGGGTCCACCCTACGCGCTCACCGCAAGAACGCAACCGCAAGGGCATCGCCGGCGGATGGCGGGGTAGAGGCGCTCCGATGGATCACGACGACGACACCGATCGCGACGCAGGCGCCACGGCGGTGCCGTCGGACGCAGCGCCGGGCAGCACCGAGCTGATCGAGGCGGCGCCGGACGCCGTGTTCGCGGTGCTGACCGACCCCACGACCTATCCGCGGTGGCTGGTCGGCGCGCAGCACATCCGTTCGGTCGACGAGGACTGGCCCGCCGTCGGGGCCAAGTTCCATCACGCCATCGGCGTCGGCCCCGCAGCCGTTCCCGGCTCCACGTCGGTGCGACGCTGTTCGCCGGACGACGAGCTGGTCCTGGCGGCCGGCATGGGCCCCTTCGGCGAGGCGGCGGTGCGATTCCTTCTGACGGCGACCGCCGACGGGACCCTGGTGGAGTTCCGGGAGCTCCCGGTGAAGGGCCCTGCACGGATCGCGTGGCGGGTGGCCCGCCCGTTCGTCTCGGCCGCCCTGTGGGGTCGCAACGCGGTGTCGCTCGCCGGCCTATCACGGGTGGTGCGCGAGCGGACGGCGTCGTGAGCGACACGGTCGTCGCTGCGGGTGTCTCGGCGACCACACCCGCGGTCGCCGCGCGCCGCCCGACCCGGTCGGGGTGAGCCGTGGCCACGTCATCGATCCTCTGGTACGTCCACGACGTCGGCATCGGCCACCTCCAGCGCTTCCGGGCAGTGGCCGCGCACCTGGACAGCCCGGTGGTGGTGGCCTCGTCGCTCCCGCAGCTCGACGACAGGTTGTCCGGGTTCGACGTGGCGGCGGAGCAGCTGCCGTCCGACCGCAGCTGCGCGCAGCAAGGACCCGGCCCGTTCCACCACGTCCCGCTCGACACGACCGCTGCGCAGCGGGCACGCGCCGTGCTCGACGTCGCCGAGCGCCACCACTGCACCACCGCAGTCGTCGACGTCTCGGTCGAGACAGCGGTGCTCTGCCGGCTCGCAGGTCTGCGGACGGTCGTGCTGCGCCAGAGCGGACGACGCGACGACGCGCCGCACGCGCTCGCCCACGACTGTGCCGACGTGGTCTGGGTGCCGCAGCACCGCGAGCTCGAGCCGCACCTGGACCGGAACCACACGCTGCAGTGCACGGGGGCGTTCAGCCGCTTCGACGATCGACTGCCGGGCCACGCAGCGGCCCGCTCCCGCCTCGGCGTCGACGCCTCACGCACCCTCGTCGTCGTGCTGTTGGGTGAGGGCGGCGGCACCTTCGATGAGACGCGGTGGCGTCAGCACTGCGTCCCAGAGGACGTGGACGTCGTGCTGCTGGGCACCACGTCGAGGTGGTCCTGGGGCAACGTGCGGGCGCTCGGCAGGATCGAGGATCCGTTCGATCACCTGTGCGCCGCCGATGTCGTGCTCAGCGCTGCCGGCTGGGCCTCCGTGCACGACATCGCGAGCGCGGGAGCGCCTGCGGCCCTGGTCGCCGAGCAGCGGCCGTTCGCCGAGCAGCAGGTGCGCATCGAGGCGCTCAGCGCCGCGGGACTCGTCGTGGCCCTGGACGCCTGGCCCGGCCCGGAGGAGCTGTTGCACGTCCTCGCTCGGTGTGCAGCGCTCGAGCCCGGCCGCTGGGACCGGTACTACGACCGCAAGGGCGCCCGACGCGCCGCCGAGATGATCGAGGAGGTGCATCGTGGCGCACCCTGACCTGACCGTCGTCGTGCCGGCGGGTGGTCGTCAGGAGCATCTGGCGCGTTGCCTGACCTCGCTGCGACGCAGCACCATCCAGCTCGAGGTGATCGTCGTGGATCTGCTGGCGGACGCCGGCGTGGTGGCGGACGGCGCCGACCGGGTGCTGCCATGTCGCCCGCATCGCTCGGGTGCCCTGCGCATCGGCGAGGCCCGCAACATCGGAGCCGCGGCGGCGACCTCGGAGCGACTGTGCTTCCTCGATGTGGACTGCGTCGTCGAGCCGGGGGCGCCGGAGCGGTGGCTCGACGCGCTGCATGCGTTCGACAACGCCCTGCTCGCACCGCCAGTGCGCTACCTGCGAGAAGGATGGTCCGAGCGGCTCGACACGAGCGACCGGGTCGGCACGCCGGCGTGGGTCGCGGAGAGCGACGCGTCCAACCGGCCCCGGCCCGCCGTCGACACCGTCGCCACGTACGCGGAGTACGACCTGTTCTGGTCGCTCGCGTTCTGCTGCACGTCATCGACGTTCGTCGACCTGGGCGGCTTCGACTCGTCGTTCGTGGGCTACGGCGCCGAGGACACCGACTTCGCACGGCGAGCGCGTCGTCGTGGGACAGCCTTCGTCTGGTTGGCCGCCGGCGTCGCCTACCACCAGTACCACCCTCCGACGAGGCTCGATCCGTCGCATGTGGGGGCGTTGGTCGCCAACGCGTCACGGTTCCGGCGGCGGTGGGGCACATGGCCGATGCGGGGCTGGCTCGACGAGCTCGCTGCGCAGGGACTGGTCGAGTGGGACGCGGCGGGCGACCGCCTGCGGCCCGTCGCCGGGAGGAGCTGAGGTGGCTCGTCCTGCGATCGTGCTGGTGGGGCCTGCTCGGTTCACGGCGGCGCCCCCGTTCGCCGGCGGTCTCGAGTCCTTCGTCGCGACACTCGCGACCGGCCTGCGGCGCCGCGGCCACCGAGTGGTCGTGGTGGCCGGAGCGCGCAGTTCGAGCTCCGGGGCCGGTCGCCGTCGCGACGTGGCAGATGACGCCGAGGACGCCCGGCGGGACGGCGTCGCCTTGCGTGACGCGGTGGCCGACGTCGTGCGGTCGCTCGACGTGGGCGTCATCCACAACAGCTCCTTCTCGCCGGAGGTCCTGGAGCTGATCGGATCGGTGCCGCGCCTCGAGACGACGCTGCACACGCCGCCGGAACCCGACATGGTCGCCGCACTGCGGGCACGCCCCGCAGCCGTGCTGAGCACCCCGTCGCGTGTCAATGCGACGGCATGGAGCGATGCGCTCGAGCGCCGTGTCGACGTCGTGGTGAACGGGGTCGATCGCACGGTCTTCCGTCCCACCGCTCGGCGCCCGCACGGGCTCGCCTGGGTGGGGCGGATCGTGCCGGAGAAGGGCCTGCACCTGGCGCTGGACACGGCGGCCCTGCTTGAGACCCCGCTGCGGTTCGCCGGCCCGATCCACGACCGTCGCTACTTCGACGAGTGGATCCGTCCGCGCATGAGCTCGAGCGCCACCTACGCCGGCCACCTCGAGCCCGCACGACTGGCGGCGCTGCTGGGCAGTGCCACTGCGACGCTCGTGACCCCGTTGTGGGCCGAACCCTTCGGCCTCACGGTGATCGAGTCGCTCGCGTGCGGGACGCCCGTGGCTGCCGTCGCGAACGGAGCCTTGTGCCGGGGCGCCGATGCATCCTTCTGCGCCTCGACGGTGGTGAGCGCCGACGACGTCACGCCCGCAGGACTGGCTGCTGCCGTCCTGACCGCATCGTCGGTGCCGCGGTCGCGCTGTCGGGCGTCGTCGGCGCCGTTCGACCTGGACCACGTGGTGGCGGAGTGGGAAGCCCGCTACGGGTTGGCCGGCTGACCTCGGGTGCGTCGCGTCGGCGACACGCGCCGAGGTGCGGGCTCAGGTGGCGTCGGCCCGCACCTGCTCGGCCGTGGGACCCACCGTGTCGGCGGCGTGGGCATCGCGATGGCCACGAGCCCGAGGAGTCCCGACGGTCGAATCGCGAGCAGTCTGGCGCTCGAGCTCGCAGTTGAGCTCGGCGCCCAGCAGGATCACCACGGCGGTGATCTGCAGCCACAGCATCAGCACGATCACCCCGGCCAGCGACCCGTAGGTGTCGAACGAGGCGAAGCGGTCGGCGTAGATCGAGAACGCTCCCGACGCGATCAGCCACAGGAGCGTCGCCACGATTGCGCCCCAGCTCACCCAACGTGCCCGAGGCGCGTCGCGGTCCGGTCCGACGCGGTACAGCACCCCGAGCGCGAGCGCGAAGATCGCAGCCAGGATCGGCCAGCGCAGGAGCGACAACGCAGTGGTGGCCGCGGCGCTGAGCGACGTCTCGTCCAGCAGCGCCGGCACCACCGAGATCACCGCCACCACGGCGACACCGCCGAGGATGCCGGCCGTGGCCAGCACCAACGCCTGCGCGTAGCGTGCGACGGGGCCCCGTGACTCCTCCTCGTCGTAGGCCGCGTTGAGCGCTTCGATGAGGTGTCGCACTCCGGCACTGGCCGACCACAGGGCCAGCACGATCGCGACCAGCGCGCTGATCGACAGCCCGGCGGTCGAGCGGTCCGCGACCGACGAGACCTGATCCACGAGCAGCTCCCGTGCCGAGGACGGCAGGCCCTGTGCGGCGTCGGTGATCTGTCGCTGCACCTCGGCCGGATCCGAGACCAGGCCGTAGACGGAGATCGCAGCGATCAGGGTGGGCACGAGCGACAGCAGGAAGAAGAACGCGACCCCCGCTCCCAGGAGACTCACTTGGTCGGCGGTCGCCTCGACCTTGACGCGCATGAGCACGTCGCGCCAGCCACGGGCTGGGATCTCGCCGGGTCGGGCTGCCGCTCGCCCGCGATCGCCGGCCGACTCGGCCGCCGATGCGTCGTTCGACTCAGGCTCCACGACCGTGGCTCTTCCGCTGGTCTGGACGCGACGAGTGCGTGAGGCACGAAGGTGAGGAGACGATCATGTCGGATCCTCTACCCGCGTCGCCGATCGGCGATGACGCGCACGGACGATGGTTCGGCATCACGTCTAGTCCTGTCGCCATCGGGTACGCGGTGATGATGAACCCGCCCCAGGACCGAATCGACCCGCCCGCCACCGACGACGCAGGCGGGACCGGCAGCGTCGGTGACCGCTCGCAGGTGGAGGTCGAGCAGCAGCTCGACGACCAGGGCTTCGGGGGCCAGTTCGGCGCACGAGAGGGCGCCCGGGTGCTCTGCTTCAGCTGTCACCAGGAGTTCCCCGCCGATGAGCTCGACGCCGACCGCGCCCGACGCGTGGAAGGCGAGTCCGACCCGTCCGACATGGCGATCCTGGTGCCCGCCACCTGCCCGCACTGCGGCACCGGGGGGACGCTCTCGCTGCAGTTCGGGCCGATGTCGAGCGCGGAGGAGTCCGACGTGATCGCCGCGCTGCCGCGGATCCCCTCGGGGTTCGACCCCGTCGATCGCTCCGAGGGCCCCTGATCGGCCGGGCGCCAGCGGTGAGGCGTTCTGGCGCGCTCAGTCGGCGCCCTCGCCGACGTCGCCGCCGGAGCTCCGGTGGATCGGCTCGCCGTCGGAGGTCGGCTCCGTCACATCCAGGTCCTCGTCGGGGTCGAGGAGCTTCGGCGCGTCGTCGGGCAGTCGTTCGGGTGAGCTCTCGAGGGGATCGTCGCTCTCGTCACGGTGGGTCATGAGGTCCTTCCGTCCTGCACCCATTACCCGGTCCACTCCGGGGCAGTCCTCGGGGCCGTGGGCTCACGAAGCAAACGCCTCCCGGGGCGGCCGCCGCAGCCGTCACGGCTCGGAGTACTCCGCGTCCCGGATCCGGGTAGAGCCCGTACGACGAGACCCGACCTGCGGGCACCCCGAGTACTGGAGGACCCATGAGCGACACAGGATCGGTCGGCGAACGTTCGGAGCTGATCGAGGTCGAACGTGAGCTGGGCGCCGCCGGACACGACGTCGAGGCGTCGCTCGACGACCGAGGTCGCGCCACCTGTCCGGCCTGTGGCGCGCCCAACGACCTGTCCGGGCTGCTCGGGTCGGGACGGGCGGCCCGCGACACCGCCACCGACCGCGACGAGCTGGAGGTGCTCGCGTACCGCTGCGGGAGCTGCGAGGCCGCGTTGCGGACCACGGTGGACCGCAACGAGTCGGACGCACGGATCTCGACAGGGGCGGGGGAGCCCACGAGCGCAGGACGCGGCGGCCCTGCCGCGCCCATCTCGGACACGAGCGGTGAGCCCACACCGAGCGGCCGGCCCGACGTTCCGACCGTCGATCGGCCGGTGTCGCATGCGTCGTTCCGCAACGAGGTGGATCGCTTCGAGGCGACGGGGCCGGGGTCGTTGCGGGACCAGGGCAGCCTGATCGACGAGGACGGCGGCGACATCCGCATGTACACGGGTGAGCCGGTGGAGACCGACGAGGGCTGGGTCCTGCCCGTCCAGCAGAACTTCGCCGGGCGCGACAACATCGCCGGTGGAGGCGAGTGGCCCGACCCTCACGCCCCGCCGGCGCAGCAGCGACCCGTCGACGAGGACGACCGGCCTGACGCCGAGGCCTGACGCACCCTGATCGGGGGTAGAAGGGCGTGGTGCTCCCCCCGACCCCGCCCCACCATCGACCGATCGTCACCACCTACCGGGTGCAGCTCCGCAACGGGTTGACGCTGGACGGCGTCGTCGATGATGGCTGGCTGGACCACGCGGCGCAGCTCGGCGCCTCTCACCTGTACCTGTCGCCGGTGTTGACTGCGACGCCCGGATCGACGCACGGCTACGACGTCGTCGATCCGTGCCACGTCGACCCCGCGCTCGGTGGGGATGCAGCGTTCGAGCGGTTGGTCGCGGCCGCCGACGAACAGGGCATCGGACTGGTCGTCGACATCGTGCCCAACCACATGGCGGCGGACCCGGCAGCCAACCGCTGGTGGTGGGACGTCCTGCGCAACGGTCCGGCGAGTCGCTACGCAGGGCTCTTCGACGTTGACCCTCGCCACCCCGAGGCGCGCCTACGAGGGCGGGTCGTCCTGCCGGTGCTCGACGACCGCTACGGGCGTGTGCTGGACGCGGGGCGGCTGTCGATCGCTCGTCACCCCGACCAGCTGGTCGTGCTCATCGACGGGCAACGGCCGCTGCCGCTGCTCCCGGCGTCCGCCGGCCAGCTGCTGTCCGAGGTGGCCGACGACATCGATGACGACTCGCTGCGGGTGCTGGCCGACGGGCTCTCGCACGTGGCGCACGTCGCCGACGACCATCGTGGGAACCATCTCCGTGCACTGGACTCTGCCCTGGAGCAGGCGCTGGGCGACACCTCCCTCGCCGACGCGATCGACCGGCTCCTGTCGGAGCTGTCGGCCGACGCCGATCGGGTCCACGACCTGCTCGAACAACAGCACTACCGGCTGGCCTACTGGCGATCGGCCCGTGACCTCGGCTACCGGAGGTTCTTCGACGTGAACGAGCTGATCGGCGTTCGGGTCGAGGACCCGGACGTGTTCGACGTCACGCACTCCGCGGTCCGGGCGTGGGTCGAGCGGGGTGCTGTCGACGGACTCCGCGTCGACCACCCCGACGGACTGTCCGATCCCGCCGAGTACTTCACACGGCTGCGAGAGCTGCTGCCGGACGGCTGGATCGTCGCCGAGAAGATCCTGGAGCACGGAGAGCGACTCCCACCGGAGTGGGCCGTCGACGGGACGACCGGGTACGACGTCGCCGCCACGATCGGTTCGTGGTTCGTGCACCCGGACGGGCTGGCGCGGCTCGGCACGCTGCGCGACGAGCTCGTCGGGCCGGCGCCCGGCGGCGCGCAACTCGTCGCGGAGGGCAAGCGGTTGGTGCTCTCCGACATGCTGTCGGCCGATCTGAACCGAGCGACCGACGCCTTCGTGCAGATGTGCGAGTCCCTCCGTCGTTTCCGCGACGTCACCCGACACGAGCTGCACGAGATCCTCCGTGAGGTCGTGGTCGCCTACCCCGTGTATCGCACCTACGTGCCCCGCGGCACGGTCGCCGGCGATCGTGACCAGGGGCTCATCACCTCGGTGATCGGCGCCGTGGGCGCGGCGCGCCCCGACCTCGACGCCGAGGTGCTCGACCTGCTCGCCTCCGTGCTGCTCGGGCGCCTCGACCACGACGTGCAGGACGCCGACGTCCTCCGGGCACGAGTGGAGCAGCTGACGGGCCCGGCCATGGCGAAGGGCAAGGAGGACACCGCGTTCTACCGCGAGGTCCGATTGGTCTCGCGCTGCGAGGTCGGCGACGACCCGTTCGCCGGCGGTCTGGACGTCGCCGGCCTGCACGAGGCGCTGTCCCTGGTGCACGAGCTGCATCCGAGCACGATGACCGCGCTGTCGACGCACGACACCAAGCGCAGCGAGGACGTCCGCGCGCGGCTCTCGGTCGTGGCCGAGGTGCCCGAGCAGTGGGCGGAGCTCGCCCGACGATGGATGCAGCGGACCGGGGAGCTCGACGACGACGGCCTGGTCGACGCCAGGACGCGCTACCTGGTGCTGCAGAACCTGGTCGGCGCCCACCCGATCGACGCAGGACGACTCGGCGCCTACGCGCTCAAGGCCGTGCGCGAGGCCAAGGACCGCACGTCGTGGACCCGGCCGGATCCGACCTACGAAGCGGCGTTGGAGACGCTCGTGCAGCAGGCGTGCGCCGACGAGGCGCTGGCGACGGCGGTCGAGCAGTTCGTGGAGCACATCGACGCCGCCGGTCGTCGCACCGAGATCGCGCAGAAGGTGCTGCAGCTCATGGCGCCCGGTGTGGCCGACCTCTACTGGGGCAGCGAGGACCGCACGCTACGACTCGTCGACCCGGACAACCGGGTGCCGCCCGACCTCGCTCAGCTGCGCGAGGGGCTCGCGGCTGTCCGGTCCCGCTCGGTCGAGGGCGATCACGACCTGGCCAAGCTCGCGGCGGTGTCGGTGGTGACGGACCTGCGACGTCGCCACCAGGACTGCTGCACGACTGCTGCGTACCGGCCGATGGAGGTGCACGGGGCCGACGGAGACCGGATCGCTGCGTTCGCCAGGGGCGACGATCTGGTCGTCGTCGTGACCCGATGGCCGACCCTCGGAGGGATCGATGCCGACACCTCGGTCGTACTGCCCGACGGTCCATGGGACGTGCGCCTCGGGATGGACGTGGGCCGCGTGTCGGGCGGCCCGTCATCGATCGCCGACCTGCTCGGCGACTGGAGCGTGTCGGTGCTGGAGCGAGGCGCGTGACCGACCACGAGCTGGGGCCCGTCGCCTCGTTCAGGGTGCCGGAGGATCGTCCGTGGTTGTGGGCACCCGACGCACGGACGGTCCGCGTCGAGATCGACGGCGCGCTGCAGCAGTGCCGTCGAGACGGCGAGCACTGGGTCGCCTCGGACCCGATGGATCCGGGCGCCCGCTATCGCTTCGAGGTCGACGGGACGCTCGTGCCGGACCCGCGGTCGAGGTCCCAGCCCGACGGCGTGCATGCTGCGTCGGAATGGGTGCCACCCGGGCCGGTCGCCTCCCACGTCGCCGCGCCGGCGACGACGCTCGAGCGCAGCGTCACCTACGAGCTGCACGTCGGCACCTTCAGCGCGGAGGGCACCTTCCTCGGTGCCATCGATCACCTCGATCACCTGGTGGCGCTCGGCGTCACCCACGTCGAGCTCATGCCGGTCGCGGCGTTCGACGGGCGCTTCGGGTGGGGTTACGACGGCGTGGACCTGTTCGCCCCCCACCCCGCCTACGGGACCGAGACCGACCTGCACGCTTTCGTCGCGGCGTGTCACGAGCGTGGGTTGGCGGTGCTCATCGACGTCGTGCTCAACCACCTCGGGCCTGCGGGGAACTACCTGGCGAGCAGCGGGCCCTACTTCACCGACCACTACCGCACGCCCTGGGGCGACGCGCTCAACCTGGACGGCCGGGGCGCCGACGGGGTCCGCCGGTACCTGCTCGATGCGGCACAGCACTGGCTCGTCGACCTCGATGCCGACGGTCTGCGGCTGGACGCAGTGCACGCGCTCTTCGACACTTCGGCGGTCACGCTGCTCGAGCAACTCGGTGCAGAGGTGGCCGAGATCGGACGCAGCACCGGTCGGCGTCGGGTGCTCGTGGCCGAGTCGGACCGCAACGACCCCCGGATCGTGGCGCCCGCTCCTGGCGGGACGGGGCTGGACGCGGTGTGGTCGGACGACCTCCACCACTGCCTGCACGTCGAGCTGACCGGCGAGCGCCTCGGGTACTACGAGGACGTCCGTGACGGCGACCTGTCGGTCGCGCTCACCGAGGGACCGACGCACCAGGGGCGCTGGTCGCCGCACCGACGCCGCACCGTCGGCCGCTCGGTTCGAGGCACCTCCTCGGAACGGCTCGTCGTGTCGCTGCAGAACCACGACCAGGTGGGCAACCGGGCATCCGGCGAGCGGCTGCACCACCTCGTCGGCGTCGACCGCACGGCTGCCGCCGCTGCGCTCGTCCTGCTCTCGCCCTTCTCCGCCATGGTGTTCCAGGGCGAGGAGTGGGCGGCCAGCAGCCCGTTCCCGTACATGAGCGACCACGCAGGAGCGCTGGGTGACGCCATCCGCCGCGGTCGTCGCTCGGAGTTCGCCGCATTCGGATGGGCGGCCGAGGACGTCGCCGACCCGCAGGACCCCGACACGTTCGCCCGGGCGAAGCTGCGATGGGACGAGATCACATCGTCCCCGCACCGCGAGGTGCTCGAGTGGTACCGCTCGCTCATCCGGCTCCGAGCGAGCCACGACGACCTGGGACCCACGGAGCTGCCGGCGCCTCATGACGTCACACAGGAAGGTCCGATCGTGCAGGCCGACCGTGGCGCCCTGACCGTCCTGGCCAACCTCGGCGCGGACGTGGCCAGGACGTCGCGCTCGCCGCGCGGCGACCTGGTCCTGCGTCGTGGCGAGGTCGACGGCGACGGTCGCGGGCTCCGTCTGGGACCCGGCGCCACTGCGGTCCTGCGTCGCAGCTGACATCGACCCGGCGAGGTGGGACAGCTCGGCGCCAGGCGACTCGCCAGGACGAGCGACGACAGGGTCCCCGCGAGATCGCCGGTCCTCCCTGCGCGGCGATGTGGGTAGGCACCACGTCGTGAGTGAACGAGACGGATCCGGCCAACCCGACTGGTACCGCGACGCGGTCATCTACGAGCTGCACGTCCGCGCCTTCGCCGACGGCAACGGCGACGGCATCGGCGACTTCACCGGTCTGCTGCGACATCTGGACCATCTGAGCGATCTGGGCGTCACGGCGATCTGGCTGCTGCCGTTCTACCCGTCGCCGCTGCGCGACGACGGGTACGACATCTCGGACTTCACCGGCGTGCACCCGTCGTACGGCGACCTGCGCACGTTCAAGCGGGTGCTGGCCGAGGCCCATCGCCGCGACCTGCGGGTGATCACCGAGTTGGTGCTCAACCACACGTCGGACCAGCACGCGTGGTTCCAGCGTGCGCGTCGGGCCCCCGCCGGCTCGGTCGAACGGGACTTCTACGTCTGGAGTGACGACCCCGAGCGCTACCCGGACGCCCGGATCATCTTCGGTGACTTCGAGACGTCCAACTGGAGCTGGGACCCGGTCGCGGGCGCCTACTACTGGCACCGCTTCTACTCGCATCAGCCCGACCTGAACTTCGACAACCCCGCAGTCGTCGAGGCCGTGTACGGCGTGCTGGAGCACTGGCTCGACCTGGGTGTCGACGGCGTTCGCCTGGACGCCGTGCCGTACCTGTTCGAGCGGGACGGCACGAACTGCGAGAACCTGCCCGAGACGCATGCGTTCCTGCAGCAGCTGCGCAGCCACATCGACGAGCGCTACGACGATCGGATGCTGCTCGCCGAGGCCAACCAGTGGCCCGAGGACGCGGCCGCCTATTTCGGGAACGGCGACGAGTGCCACATGAACTTCCACTTCCCGGTGATGCCGAGGCTGTTCATGGCGCTGCAGCGGGAGGACCGGATGCCAGTGGTGGACATCCTGGAGCAGACGCCGCCCACGCCGCCCGGATGCCAGTGGGCGATGTTCCTGCGCAACCACGACGAGCTGACCCTCGAGATGGTGACCGACGAGGAGCGCGACTACATGTACCGCGCCTACGCGAGCGACCCGCAGATGCGCATCAACCTGGGCATCCGACGCCGGTTGGCGCCCTTGATGGGCAACGACCGTCGCAAGATCGAGCTGCTCAACGCGCTGCTGTTCTCGCTGCCCGGCACGCCGGTGCTCTACTACGGCGACGAGATCGGCATGGGCGACAACGTCTACCTCGGCGACCGCGATTCGGTCCGCACCCCGATGCAGTGGTCGCCCGACCGCAACGCCGGGTTCAGCACCGCCAACCCGCACCAGCTGTTCCTCCCTGCGGTGATCGATCCCGAGTACCACTTCGAGACGGTCAACGTGGAGACCCAGCGCGCTCGTCCGAACTCGCTGCTGTCGTGGATGCGACAGCTGGTCGCACTCCGACGCCGTCATCCGGTGCTCGGTCGCGGGTCGCTCGAGATGCTCGAGCCGGACAACCCTCACGTGCTCGCCTTCCTCCGACACGGCGACGACGGCGATCCGCCGATGTTGATCGTCGCCAACCTGTCCCGCTTGGCGCAGCAGGTCGAGCTCGACCTGCGCGACCACCTGGGAGCGACGCCGGTCGAGGCGTTCGGCCACACGTCGTTCGCTGCGGTGGGGGAGCTGCCGTACTACCTGACCCTGTCGCCCTACGGGTTCTTCTGGTTCGAGCTACGGCCGCCGCCGACCGGTGCTGCCGGAGCGGCCGAGGGGCCGCGTGAGCTCTCCACCCCTCCTGCGCAGCTGCTCTCCCGCCACGGCCGGGAGCTGACCGAGGTCGTCGCCGGCCACGTGTGCCAGCGGCGGTGGTTCGGCGGCCGCGACCGCGCGGTCGTGCGACGCAAGGTGCTCGACGTGGTCGGCCTGGGACGCGGTGCCGCCGTGGTGGTGCTGCAGCTGGACTATGCGGATGGCGAACCCGACGTGTACTCGGTGCCGCTCGTCGCAGTCGAGGGGGCGCACGCCGAGGATCTGATCGTGCACCAGCCCGACGCGGTGCTCGGTCGTTGGGTGGACGGCGACGGCGTGACCCAGGTGCTCGTCGACGCGTTGTCCGACGCGGCGGCATCGACGGCCCTGGTCGACGCGCTCGCAGGTCGTCGGCGGGTGCGGGGCACCCACGGATCGCTCGTCGTCGAGCTGACATCAGGCGTCCGTCGACGGCTGCGTGCAGCGGTCGACGAGGGCGAGATCCGGGTGATGGGCGCCGAGCAGTCGAACAGCTCCATCGTGATCGGCAACGACCTCGTGTTGAAGGCCATCCGCCGGGTGCACGACGGCATCAATCCCGACCTGGAGCTGGGCCGGCACCTGACCGACGCCGGCTTCGAGCACGCAGCGGCGGTCGAGGGAGCGATCAGCTGGGCGCACGGCCGAGAAACGGCCACCCTCGCCGTCCTGAGTACGTTCGTCCCCAACGAGGGCGACACCTGGCAGCACCTCGTCGACGACCTCGCCCGGACGCTCGAGGACCAGGTGCGCCAGGAGACCGCCGTGCCGGTGGTCCCGCGCACGACCGACCCGGCGACCTTCGAGCGTCCCGCTGCGGTCGCCGCTCGGGTCCTGGACGAGCAGCTGGGGCCCTACGCCGAGACGCTCGACCTGCTCGGTCGGCGCACTGCGCAGCTGCATGCCGCCCTGGCACGCAGCGACGATCCGGACATGGCACCCGAGCGATTCACCGCGCTCAGCCAGCGGTCGCTCTACCAGGGCGTCCGAACCCAGGTGCGCGCGGCCCTGTCGCAGCTGCGGCGGTCCCGTGCGGGGTTGGACGAACCGGCGCTCGAGCTCGTCGAGGCACTGCTCGGTCGCAGCGACGACCTGGTCGGCCTGCTCGAACCGCTGCGCGGCGATCGCCTCGGTGGGCGCAGGATCCGCGTGCACGGCGACTTCCACCTGGGGCAGACGCTGTGGACGGGCCGTGACGTGGTGATCGTCGACTTCGAAGGGGAACCGGCGCGCCCCATCAGCGAGCGCCGCATCCGACGTTCGCCGCTCGCGGACGTCGCCGGCATGCTGCGCTCGTTCGGCTACGCCTCGCGCACTGCGGTGCGCACCCAGGTCGACCGCGGCCTGCTGCCGCACGTCGACGCCGGAGTCGGCGACGGCGTGGAGCCGATGGTCGACTGGGCGCAGTGGTGGGAGGACGCTGCGGGCATCACCTACCTCGCCGCCTACCTCGACGAGATGGGCGACTCCGAGCTCCTTCCCGACGAGCCCGGACAGGTTCGTGACCTCCTGGTGGCCCACCTCCTGGAGAAGACCGCCTACGAGGCCCTCTACGAGCTGCGCTACCGCCCCGAGCTCCTGACGATCCCGCTGTCCGCACTCCTGTCGCAGGTCGACCGATGACCGGCGCCGTGTCGGATCCCGCCCGCTACTGGCTCTGGAACGAGGGCACCGAGCGACGCGCCCAGCTGCACCTGGGCGCCCATCAGGACGGCGACGGCAGCGACGTCGCCGTGTGGGCACCCAACGCGCGTGAGGTGCATCTGGTCGGGGACCTGGACGGCTGGGGCGGACACGCCCACCCGCTGTCGCCCGTGGGCTCGAGCGGCGTCTGGGCCGCACACGTGCCCGGACTGGTCGCCGGCGAGCGCTACAAGTTCCGCCTGCGGTCGCCCCACGGCGAGCAGCTCGACAAGGCCGACCCGTTCGCACGGCGCGCCGAGCTCGCTCCGGGCACCGCGTCGATCGTGGACACGGGTCACCACGAGTTCCGCGACGACGACTGGATGGCCACACGGGCCGATCGAAGCGGGCCGGGCCGTCCGTGCTCGGTCTACGAGGTCCACCTGGGCTCGTGGGGCAGGACGCTGGCGGCCGAGGGTCGCTTCCCGACCTACCGGGAGCTCGGACCTGCACTCGCGCAGCACGCCGTGGCGCACGGCTTCACCCACGTCGAGCTCATGCCGGTCATGGAGCACCCGTTCTACGGTTCCTGGGGCTACCAGGTGACCGGCTTCTTCGCCCCGACCTCGCGCTACGGCACGCCGGCGGACCTGATGACCATGATCGACGACCTGCACGCCGAGGGCGTGGGGGTGATCCTCGATTGGGTCCCGTCGCACTTCCCGACCGACGCACACGGTCTGGCCCGCTTCGACGGCACCCACCTGTTCGAGCACGCAGATCCTCGCCAGGGACACCACCCGGACTGGGACAGCGCGATCTTCAACTACGGCCGCAGCGAGGTCCGCAGCTTCCTCATCTCGAGCGCCCTGCACTGGATCGAGCAGTTCCACGCCGACGGCCTGCGCGTCGACGCCGTCGCGTCGATGCTCTACCTCGACTACTCGCGCCGCGACGGGGAGTGGATCCCGAACCGCCACGGAGGTCGGGAGAACCTGGAGGCGATCGACTTCCTGCGCCAGCTCAACGACGCCGTCGCCGCCGAGGCGCCCGGCGCGATGGTGGTCGCCGAGGAGTCCACGGCCTTCCCCGGCGTCACCGCACCGACCCAGCACGGTGGCCTCGGGTTCGACGCCAAGTGGGACATGGGCTGGATGCACGACACGTTGTCGTACCTGCGCCGCAGCCCCGAGCACCGCCGCTGGCACCACGACGAGCTCACGTTCCGCGCCGTGTACGCGTTCAGCGAGCGCTACACGCTGCCGCTGTCCCACGACGAGGTGGTGCACGGCAAGGGATCCCTGCTCGACCAGATGCCCGGGGACCGGTGGCAGCAGTTCGCCAACCTCCGGCTGCTCTACGGGGACCAGTGGACCCAGCCCGGGGCCAAGCTGTTGTTCATGGGTGGCGAGCTCGCACCCGAGCGCGACTGGTCCCACGAAGCGACCCTGGACTGGAGCCTGCACGACGCGCCGGGCCACGTCGGCGTCCGACGCTGGGTCGCAGCGCTGAACGAGCTCTATCGCACACGCCCGGCGCTGCATGCTGCGGACGACGATCCGTCCAGCTTCGTCTGGGTCGTCGGCGACGACGTGGAGAACAGCGTGGTGGCGTACCTGCGCCGCAGTGGTGCCGACCAAGGCGCTGACCAGGTGCTGGTCGTCCTCAACGCCACGCCGACGCCTCGGACGGAGTACTGCGTGGGCGTACCGGTACCGGGCGGGTGGGAGGTCCTGCTGGACGGCGACGACGAAGCGTTCGGCGGCAGCGGGTTCCGGGCGGCTGACGGCGCATCGAGCGTGCTGACCAGCGAGCCCGAGCCGCTGCACGGCCAGCCCCACTCGCTGACCCTCACGCTCCCGCCGCTCAGCGCCCTCGTCCTCGGTCGTCCCGTGCCTCGCTGAGCAGGCGCCGCATGTCGATGCGAGCAGAGCGTGCATCGACTCGGGTGCACCGGGGAAGGGATCGTTCCCGGCCCGACGGCGGCCGTTGGTCCGGACGGAGACGACATGCGAGCTGAGGTGGGCCTCACGGAGGTCGAGGTCGAGGCAGCACCGGAGGTGCTGGAGGCGGCAGCAGAAGCCGGTCTGCGCTACGTCACCGATGCCGAACCCGGCATCCGACGGGTGAAGCGGGGCAAGGGCTTCTCCTACGTACGGGCCGGCGGTGCAGCCACCGTCGGCGAACGCACCCGACGTCGCATCGACGCGTTGGTCATCCCTCCGGCGTGGACCGACGTCTGGATCTGCTCCGACGAGACCGGGCATCTGCAGGCGACCGGACGCGACGCCCGTGGGCGCAAGCAGTACCGCTACCACGAGCGGTGGCGCGCCGTCCGAGACGGCGCGAAGTTCGACCAGCTCGCCGAGTTCGGCACCGCCCTGCCGCAGCTGCGCAGCGTGGTCGACGAGGACCTCTCGCGGTCGGGGCTGCCGCACCGCAAGGTCGTCGCGCTGGTCGTGTCGCTCCTGGACCGCACCATGATCCGGGTGGGCAACGAGTCCTACCGCCGCGACAACGGCACCTTCGGATTGACCACGCTCGAGAGCGACCACGTCGACGTCGAAGGGCCGCGAATGGAGTTCTGCTTCGTCGGCAAGGGCGGCCAGGAGCACGCGGTGACGCTCGAGGACCGCCGCTTGGCCCGAGCGGTGCGGGCCTGCCACGAGCTCGGGGGTCGGGAGCTGTTCACCTACCGGGGGACCGACGGCTCGCCCGTGCGGGTCGACTCGGCGGACTGCAACGAGTACCTGGCGGACGTCGTCGGGACGGGCACGACCGTGAAGAGCTTCCGCACCTGGGGAGCGACCACGACGGCCCTCGAGGCCATGGTCGAGGAGCCGGGACCCCTCGGCCCGAAGGAGGTCGTCGCTGCCGTCGACCGGGCCGCGGAGCGGCTCGGCAACACCCGAGCGGTGTGTCGCCGGGCGTACGTGCACCCCGCGCTCACCGACGACCTGGACGAGGCGAGGGTCCGGGATGCGTGGGCCTCGGCGCGCAGCACGGCCACGATGGAGCGGTCGGAGCGAGCAACGCTCCGACTCCTCGGCGCCACCTGAGCGAACCCGGACGTCTTGGCGGCGCAGGTACGGGTAGGAGTTGTCCATGCCGACGATCGACGAGGAGCCGGTGCTGGCGGGTTCGCGGCTGCGCGTCGGACTGGTCCTCGGCGGCGGGGGACTGACGGGCCTCGCCTTCCACGCCGGCGTGCTGACCGCGCTCGAGATCGACTTCGACTGGGACGTCCGCACGGCGGACGCCGTCGCCGGCACCTCGGCGGGTGCCATCGTGGCGGCGTTGCTGCGAGCGGGTGTGCCTGCCAGTGATCTGGCGGCACGAGCGGTGGGTCTGGACCCGGCCGGTTCTGCCCCGAGCTGACCGCGGGGCTGGTGGACGTACCGGTGTTGCCGCCGTTCGGCCTCGGGCGGTTGCTCCGGCCCCTGCGAGTCCCGACACCTTCGCTGCTCGCTTCCATCGTGCGGCGGCCGTGGCGGCTCGATCCGGTCGCCACGACGCTCGGCCTCCTCCACGACGGTGAACTGGACGTCGTCGAGCACCAGGACGCACTGGCGGCCGTGCTCGGCGAGCGCTGGCCGGACCGCACGACCTACCTGTGCGCCGTGCGCCAGCGCGACCTGCGGAGGGTGGTCTTCGGAAGGGATCTGTGGCCCGCACCCGCGGCGGCGGTCGCCGCATCCTGTGCCGTGCCGGGGTACTTCGGTGCGGTGGTCGTCGACGGCGAGCCCTACGTCGACGGCGGAGTGCATTCGCCCACCAACGCGACGGTCCTCGCCGACCTGGATCTCGACCTGGTCATCGTCTCGTCGCCGATGTCGGCGACCCACCCCGCTCGGTCGGCATCGCCGGCTGGGCGCGACGGTACGCGGGCTCGAAGCTGCGGCGAGAGGTGCGGGTGCTGCGAGACCGAGGCATCCCGACCGTCGTGGTCGAGCCGGGCCCGGAGCTCGCCCAGCTCATGGGCATGGACATGATGTCGGCCGAGCTGGTGGCGGGGGTGTCGGGTGCGGCGATCCTGGACGCTGGAGCGCAGCTCCGTGATCCGATGTCGCGTGCGCTGCTCGAGGGCCTCGGCTCCGCGCACCGCCGTCGGGGCCGCAGGACCTGACGGCTGGCGACCCCGACGACGATCCGGTCAGCCGGCGTCGCGGCCGTCGGTCTCGCTGCTCCAGTCGTCAGTGCTTCCGGCGCCCGTGTTCCCGCCGTCGCCGGTACCGCCGGGGTCGTCCTGAGGTGTCTGGTCCTGCGGCTGGTCACGGTCGTTGCGACCGCCGCCGCCCTCACCGCCTCCGGTTGCGCCCTGGACAGTGCTCGGCACGGTCGTCGGCGCCTGCTCCTGCGTATCGGTCGGACCCTGGGGGTCGTTGCCGCGGTCGCCGGTGCCGCCGTCGTCGTTGCAGCCGACGAGCAGGAGAGCCCCGGCCGCAGCGGCCGTGAGTGCGAGTCGGAGATGGGGGGTGGTGTGTGCCATGGAAGGTACCTACCCGTTGTCGGCTGACCCACCCTTTCGATCCAGGCGGATGATGGCCCGCTCAGGTCCGTGCTCGCGCACCTCGACGCACTCGACGCCGAACGCGGCCCACGGTCCTCCGAGCGCCCGTCGGATCGACGACGCCTGGTCGGCACCGCGGACCTGCAAGAGGCAACTTCCACCGGGCGCCATGATGCGGGCGGCGGTGCCCAGGACCGGCCGGACCTGTGCAAGGCCGTCCGGGCCGCCGTCGATGGCGTGGGACGCGTCGGACGGGTGCCGGACGGCCTCGTCGCTGCGCACGTGCGCAGGGTCGGCCAGCACCAACGAGGCCGTCCCCTGCCATCCCTTGAGCGGGGCGCCGTCGATCCGTTCGCAGAGGATCTCGGCTCGGCCGTCGAGACCTGCGGTCCGCGCGTTGCGCTCCGCGAACTCGCAGGCCTTCCCATCCGAGTCGACCAGGATCCCGCAGCGACCCGTCCGCTCGAGGACGGTCAACCCGACGTAGCCGGAGCCGGTGCAGAGCTCGACGACCGGCCCCTCAGGGAGATCCGGGTCCAGCTCCACGGCCCAGTCGGCCTGGGCCAGTGTCCACGGACGCGGCTCGAGGACGTCACGGCCCCACTCGATGCGCAACCCGGCCAGCACGGTCGAGCGAACGTCGTGGGCCGCGGCGAACGGCTCGTCGTCCTGCGCTGCATCCATCACGCCTCGCAGCTGCGACATCGCATTGCGCAGCAGGCGTGACACGTAGGACTGCGAGATGCCCATCTCGGCGGCGATCTCGGGCTGGCTGCGCTCCTCGATGAACCGCAGCTGCACGACCTGTCGTTGTCGGGGGTCCAGCCCGGTGAGCGCTGCACGGAGGTCCATGTGCGACTCGGCGGCCTCGAAGGATGCGTCCACACGCCCCAGCGTCGACGCATGCCCCCCGCCGGAGCCGTGGTGATCATCGTTCTCGACCGGCTCGGCGACGCGAGCGAGCGCCGTCTCCATGGCCTCGAGCACCTGCTCACGGTCCATGCCGGCTCGTTGGGCGATCTCGTCCACCGTCGGCGCACGGCCGAGCTGCTGCGTCAGCTCCTCGGTGGCGCGGCTCGCCGCAAGGTGGGCCTCCTGGCGCGCCCGGGGCGGCCGAACCGCCCAGCTGCGGTCGCGCAGGTAGCGCTTGAGCTCGCCTTCGACCGTGCGGGACGCGAAGGTCTTGAACGAGGCGCCATTGGTCGGGTCGAAGCGTTCCGCTGCGTTGACCACGGCCATCAACGCGGTCTGGCGCAGGTCCTCGGCCGGCGCCGAGCTGCCCCTGGTGAAGCGACGCACCTGGAAGCTGACCATGCCCATGTGCTCCTCGATCACGCGGTTGCGCAGCGATCGGTCACCGGTGCGGCGGTACTCGGTGAGCAACTGTTCGGCGTCGCTGCGCGGCGCGGGGCGGGAGTGGTCCATCGCCAATCCAGGTACCCCGATGCGCGGGTTCCAGACGCGAGCACGATGCACGGGCGCTTCTCAGGCGGGCTCGTTGGGCTCCGGCGCCGCGCCCGACGTGCCCATCGCGGCACCCGGTGACAGCGGGTCCTGGGGCGGCGGTGCCAGGTCGACCTCGGGGGGGGGCCGGCAGTGGGGTCCTGGCTCCTCGGCGCGAGCGCACACGTCGGCGCACACGGTGCAGTGGCGGAGGTGGGCTCCGTGGCGCCGACACTCCTGCTCGCACGCCCGAAGGGCGGTCCGCACAGCGTCCAGACCGAGGATGTTCGATGCGTTGGCCATGAGGTCCTCCGTGGTCGGTCGAGACCTACCCGGTGGGTGGTCGTCGACCACCTCGGCGACTCAGACCGGCGGGTCGTCGGTCAGATGGACCGCAGCCTCCTCGGCGCTCAGGTCCTGCTCATCGAAGGCGCGAGCCACCGAGGTTCCCTCGTCGTCGAGCCCGAGCACGTCCTCGTCCACTCCGGGTTCGACCAGGCGGCCCGCATCCGTCGACCCGTCCCCGGTGAAGACGCTGCCCGGGACGAGCGGCTCGACGGCGTCGATCGCCGCCAGCGTGTCGTCGTCGAGCTCGAGCTCGAGCTCGGCGAGCTCCGTCTCGAGCGCGCCGCCGTCGTCCGTGTCCTGGCGCTCCTGCTCCAACGGGTCGGCGGTCTCCCTGGCGACACGCTCCTCGAGTGGTTCGCCGACACGCTCCTCGGCTGCGGTGAGCCCGTACTCGTCGGCACCGAGCAGCTCGTCGGGCGGGAAGTCAGGATCCACGTCCGGATCGTCGGGCGTGCCGATCTTGTCGCTGTCGAGTGCCTCTGCCAGGTCCTGTGGGTCGTCGCTCATGCTGCTCACGTACCCAGCCGCAGCTCGGCCAGCCCCACCGCGACCGATGGTTCTGACCGACTGCGACGCGGGTAGGCCCGCGTCGACGCCGAGGTCGACGGAACGGCCGGCGTGCCGTCGACGGTGGAGATCGATCTGGGTCCCCGGGTGCGGACCGGCGTCTGACCGAACGAGGCCGGGGTAGGGGGCCCGCATGACGTCAGCTGTGATGTTCCCGTTCCGGTTCCATCCGATCTTCCGGGCCGCAGCCCTGCCCTTCGGCATCCGCGACGACACGGCCCGGCTCCAGGTGATCGATGATCGCCTGGACGTCGTGTTCGGGCCCTGGAGGGTGCGGACGCCGCTCGACAACGTCGTCGGCGCCGAGGTGAGCGGACCCTTCGCGTGGCCGAAGGTGATCGGGCCACCGCACCTGTCGCTGACGGACCGCGGTCTGACCTTCGCGACCAACCCGGACATCGGGGTGTGCATCCGGTTCGCCCGACCCGTGGCCGGCATGGACCCGCTGGGGGTCCTTCGCCACCCGGGGCTCACCGTCACCGTGCGGGACCCGGCGACCCTGGTGGAGCTGCTCGAGCGAGCACATGATCGCGCTCGACACGCAGATGTCGGCCAGACGGCGAAGGTCGACGAGCTGCTCGAGCAGGCGCATGACGAGCTGGGTGCGTTGTCGGCGGGGGAGCTGCGCCAGCGGGGACGTGAGCGCGGCCTCACCGGGGTCAGCCGGCTGTCGAAGGCGGAGCTCATCGCGCTGCTCGAGCCCGGTCAACCCCGTCCCGGTGATGGGTGAGGTTCCTCGGTGGTATCGGAGCCGTTGCCCTGCTGACCCGTCCATGCTGAACCTCGCCGTGCCGACCGCGTGCGCGACGCGTGCCGTAGCAGCGTCATGAGGTGATGCACGAGTGGGGGTACTCCGACCGGAGTGCCCCCACTCGCACGCTTCGCGACCGGTCAGCCCGCGGACGTCGTGGTGACGCCGTCACCCTCGGTTTCGGTCTCTGCCGGGGCGTCGTCCGCGTCGGCGTCGGCGTCCGGCGCCTCCTCCGTGTCGACGTCCACGTCCGGCAGCGTCACGTCGACGCCGCCGGGGTCCTCGATGTCGACGTCGGCCTCGCCGCCGAGGGCGAAGAACGCCACGACCGCCACGACGATCAGCACCACCACCACGAGCAGGACGGTGAGTCCCGTCCGTCCTCGTCGTGGGGGTCGATCGTCGGTGCGGACCCGTCGTTCGGTGTCATGGCTCATGTCGGTGCTCCTTGTGTGTTCGATCGTCGGCGGGCTCAGCCGCGCTCGGGCTGGAACAGCACCTTGACGGTGCCGTCCTCCTTCTTCTGGAAGGACTCGTAGGCGACCGGGCCCTCGGACAGCGGCACGCGATGCGTGGCGAAGTGGTCGACGCCGAGTGGGTCGCCCTCGTCGAGCAGCAGCGGGAGGAGGTCATCGACCCAACGGCGGACGTTCGCCTGGCCCATCCGGAGCTGGACCTGCTTGTCGAACATGGTGAGCAGCGGCAACGGGTCCGCCATGCCCCCGTACACGCCGCTGAGCGAGATGGTCCCGCCGCGGCGCACCAGGTCGATCGCCAGGTGCAGCGCGGCCATGCGATCCATGCCCGCGTGCTGCATCAGCGGTTCCGCCAGCGCGTCCGGCAGGAGCGCAGCAGCCCGGTGGGCCATGCTGCCCACCGCGTCGCCGTGCGCCTCCATGCCGACCGCGTCGATGACGGCATCGGGTCCGCGTCCACCGGTGAGCTCGCGGACCAGCTCGGTGGGATCCCCGTGCTCGTTCAGGTCGATCGTCGTCACGCCGTTCCCGCTTGCCCGCAGCAGCCGCTCGGCGACCAGGTCGATGCCGATCACCGTGCTCGCGCCACGGTGCTGCGCGATGCGGGTGCACATGTCGCCGATCGGGCCGAGACCGAGCACCACCAGGCTGCTGTCCGGAGCGACACCGGCGTACTCGACGGCCTGCCACGCAGTGGGCAGGACGTCGGACAGGTAGACGAAGCGATCGTCCGGTGGGCCGTCGGGCACCTTGATGGGTCCGAAGTGCGCCTGGGGGACCCGCAGGTACTCGGCCTGCCCGCCAGGGAGCTGTCCGTACAGCTTCGTGTAGCCCAGCAGCGAGGCGCCCATGCCGTGTTCGTGGACCTGGGTCGTCTCGCACTGCGACATCAGTCCGGCGTCGCACATGAAGCAGTGCCCGCACGACACGTTGAACGGCACGACGACGCGGTCGCCGACCGCCAGGTTCGTCACGCCCGAGCCCACGGCTTCGACGACGCCCATCGGCTCGTGCCCGAGGATGTCGCCCTCGGTCATGAACGGCGCGAGCACCTCGTACAGGTGCAGGTCGGACCCGCACAGGCCCGACGACGTGACCCGGATCACGGCATCGGTCGGCTCCTCGATCGTCGGGTCCGGGACCTCGTCCACTCGCACGTCGCGTCGGCCGTGCCACACCAGTGCCTTCATGTCGTCTCCTTCATCGGCATGGCGCGGACCTACCCGGGCCCGGCGCTCCCACCACTTCGGTCCGTGCGGGTCGAGCGTTCCTCGCCCGGGTAGGGATCGGACATGACCACGACCCCACCGATCGACCCGACCGTCGGCGACGACGACACGCCCCGTCCGGACCCGGCTCCCGAGGACACCGCCGAGGAGCACCAGCCCGCCTCGGCCGCCGAGGTGCAGGATGCCGCCGACGAGGTGGAGCAGCTCGGTCAGCACCGCCGGAGCTTCGACGATGCCGCCGGGATCAACCCGGACCGGTCCCAGGACAGCGGCGGCGATCCGGCCGACCGTCCCGACGAGCGGCGCGAACGCGGCGGGGGTGCCCCGGACTGATCGCGTCCCCACGACCACACGACGTACCGACCCCGCCGCCGAGCAACGGCAGTCGGCGGCGGACACCGGTCACGCTTGGGCGGGGGCGGGTGGGGGTAGGGAGGCCCCCGTGACCGAACGACCTTCTCCCTGGCCCGGCCGTCCTCGCCCTCTGGGCGCGACGCACGACGGACGTGGCACCAACTTCTCGGTGTTCAGCTCGAGCGCCGAGGCGATGACCCTCTGCCTGTTCGACGAAGCGGGGAAGGAGGAGCGCATCGAGCTGACCGAGCTGGATGCCCACTGCTGGCACACCTACCTGCCCGATGTCGGGCCGGGGACCAGCTACGGCTTCCGCGCCCATGGTCGCTGGGCGCCCGACGAGGGCCTGTGGCACAACGACGCCAAGCTCCTGCTCGATCCCTACGCCCGCCGCATCGACGGTCAGGTTGAGTGGGACCCGTCCTGCTTCGCCTACCAGTTCGACGCACCCGACGAGGCGGAGCGGACCGACTCGGCGCCGCACGTGCCCCGTTCGGTCGTCACCAGCCCCTGGTTCGACTGGGGCCACGATCGCCCACCGGACATCGCGATGCACGAGTCGCTGATCTACGAGCTGCACGTCAAGGGCTTCACCGCGCTGCACCCCGACCTGGACCCGCGGGTGCGCGGCACCTACGCAGGGCTGGCCGACCCGATCATCGTCGACCACCTGCAGCGCCTGGGCGTCACTGCGGTGGAGCTGCAGCCCGTGCACGCGTTCGTGCACGACGACCACCTGGTCTCGAAGGGGCTGCGCAACTACTGGGGCTACAACAGCATCGGGTTCTTCGCGCCGCATGGCGAGTACGCGGCGGGCCCCGATCCCGTGGCCGAGTTCAAGCACATGGTGCGGTCGCTGCACGAGGCCGGCATCGAGGTGATCCTCGACGTCGTCTACAACCACACCGCCGAAGGCAACCACCTGGGTCCGACGCTCAGCATGCGCGGGCTGGACAACGGCGAGTACTACCGCCTCGAGGACGAGCGCCGGTACTACCGGGACTACACGGGCACGGGCAACACGCTCGACATGCGCCATCCGCACACGTTGCAGCTGGTCATGGACAGCCTTCGCTACTGGGTCGAGGAGATGCACGTCGACGGGTTCCGCTTCGACCTGGCCTCGGCGTTGGCACGTGGTCTGCACGAGGTGGATCGACTCGGCCCGTTCTTCGACCTGATCCAACAGGACCCGGTCGTCAGCGGCATCAAGTTGATCGCGGAGCCGTGGGACATCGGCGAGGGCGGCTACCAGGTCGGCAACTTCCCCCCGATGTGGTCCGAGTGGAACGGCCGCTACCGCGACACCGTGCGGGACTACTGGCGTGGCGAGCCCGCGACGATCGCCGAGTTCGCGTCTCGCTTCACCGGGAGCTCGGACCTGTACGCGGGCGACTCGAGCCCGGGCTCGTCGGTGAACTTCGTGACGGCGCACGACGGCTTCACGATGGCGGACCTGGTGAGCTTCAACGAGAAGCACAACGAGGCGAACCTGGAGGACAGCCGGGACGGCGAGAGCCACAACCGCTCGTGGAACTGCGGTGCCGAGGGCCCGACCGACGATCCCGAGATCCTCACGTTGCGACGCCGCCAGGTGCGCAACATGCTCACGACGCTGCTGCTGTCCCAGGGTGTCCCGATGCTGCTCGCCGGCGACGAGATGGGCCGCAGCCAGCAGGGCAACAACAACGCCTACTGCCAGGACAACGAGCTCAGCTGGCTCGACTGGTCCCTGTGCGACACGAACGGCGACCTCGTCGACTTCGTCGCCGGGCTGAGCCGCCTGCGTGCCGAGCATCCCGTGTTCCGCCGGCGCCGCTGGTTCAGCGGCAGCGAACCGGGCGAGCTGGGCGACATCGAGTGGTACCGCCCCGACGGCTCACCGATGGAGGACTCCGACTGGGACGCCGGCTTCGCCAAGGCGCTCGGGGTGATGCTCAACGGGCAGTCGATGCGCGACCCGGATCCCCGGGGCAACCCGGTGCACGACGGCACGTACCTGGTGCTGTTCAACGCGCACCACGGCTCGACGCGCTGGACGCTCCCGGAACTGCCCGGAGCCACCGGCTTCGAGCGGATCCTGGATACGCGGTCCAGCAGCGTCGGGGACGGCCGTCCCCTGCGCTCGTCCCGCCTGGTGCTCGCTCCGCGCTCGGTCGTGGTGCTCGAGGTCACGTGGTGAGATCTCGGCAGTGAGATCTCGGCGGTGGGCGGCCGGCAGTTCGCCGGGCCGGCCACCGCCGTCCTCGTCGGGTGCGCCGGTCGGCGGGAAGGCCTCAGTCGGCAGGTGCCGACGAGATCGCCCCCACCAGGTCACCGACGGTGACGTCCGGAAGTGCGCGGGCGATGTCGGCCTGGCTGACCATGCCGACCAGGTCCGTGCCATCGATCACCGGGAGCCGTCGCACGGCGTGGCGCCGCCTGACCGCGCCCTACCCGACCTTCCCCCGGTCAGACCCGTGATCCCCGAACGCGACACCGTGCGCTGCGCGGTCGGCGGCCAGGGCGACGTCAGGCGGCGCTCGGGCGCACGTCCGCGGGGAGCGCCCAGCGGTCGGGCCCGGTGCGGGCCAAGCCGTAGTGGCGTGCGACTGCGGCTGCTGCGTGGCGGACCGTGGCCTCGGGCGCGCGCAGCTCCCGCGTCGTGGTGCCCCTGCGTCCCGTGCTACGCACCACCATGTTGAGGTCGTCCCCGGAACGGGCGATCGTCACCTCGACGACCTGGTGCGCGCGCCCTGTCGATCGTGTCGCTGCTGTGGTCATGTCGCACCTCCGCTCCGTCGGGACGTTGGCCTCGACGAATTCCCTTCCCCGGCGGTGGACGATGCAGTACCGCTGTCAGCGGGTCGGAGCTCAGCCGCCGGTCAGGCGGGCTGCCTCGACGTCGGTGGGGTGGAACCAGAGGTCGCCGCTCCCGTCGTCGCGGGCGACGACGAGCAGGCCCTGGTCGACGAGCACCGGGATCTGCTGCTCGGCGACGCCGAGGGTCGCCGCAGCATCGTGGAGGTCGAGGAGCTCGACAGGGCCGTCCGCTCGGTCCGCGACGTCGACGCGCCCCGGACCCTCGCCAGGCTGTGCCGTCGAGGTGCCCGGGGCGACGCCGCGGGCACCGATGCCCTCACCCAGGGCCGACAGCAGATGCCCTCCCAGGTAGCCGGTGACCAGACTGGCGGCGCCCCCGGCCAGCGACCACCCGGTGCCGCGGAGGTGGTGATCGGCGCGGCGGGCCCGCCATGACAGCAGCTGCAGCAGCATGACCACCGCGTTGCCCCCGGCGTGCACGGTCGCGACACGGCGTGCCCGTTCGTCGCGGATCGTGTGGAACTCGGCGAGTCCGGTCATCGCCGTCGGCAGCGACCCGAGCAGACCCAGCGCGACCAGGCGACGTGCGGCGGGACGCGCCGCGCGCCCTCCGACCAGGTCGAGCACGCTCGCCGAGGTCCAACACCCCAGGGGCAGGTCGGTCATCGCCGGGTGCAGGGCATGGCCGATCGTGTCGCCGCGCAGCATCGCGCCGAGACCGCCCGTCGCCAGCGGCCGGGTCGACCGTTCGAGCGTGTCGGCATGACGATCGAGGGCATCGTCGGCTTCGACGGTCCTGACGAGCTCCCGCAGCGGGCGTGCCATGGCGGGACCTGCGTCGTCGGTGCGGTTGGCGCCGATGGTGGTCGTGTCGTGTTCGGTGGACATGGTCCCTCGCTGTCGTTCGGGGGTGCCTCGGGTTGCGCAGTCGGCCTCCTACCCGTCGTGCGGTGGAGGAGACCTGGCTGCACACGTTCGCCGCCGTCGCAGGCGCAGATCTCCTGCAGTTCGTCTAGGTCGGCCTCGAGCACCGGGCGGCGTCGTGATCAGCCGGAGAACCGGTGATCACGGCGGAGGGTTGTCCGCGTCGGGCGCGAGGCGACCGTCGGCCGGCGCGTCGTCGTAGGGAGCAGCCTCCCGATCGCTGCCCCTCAGGCGCGAGTCCGGATCTCCCTTCGTGTCAGATCCCGGGGGAAGGCTCTTCTTCTTGCGGCGGTCCTGGGGGTCCTCGGTGGGACGGTCGTCCGGCATGAGCTCGCTCCTACCCGATGACACAGCGACCAGCACCGGTGGCGCCGCCGTGAGTCGGCCCGCTGAGCGGGCGTCGGCGAGCGCGACCAGATCGGTTGCCCCATATACATTCGACGTCCTATATTTCTGCGGTGGCCACTCAGGGGGAGCGCCGAGCCGAGACGCGTGGACGGCTGCTGAGCGCTGCCGCCGAGCTGTTCGTGGAGCGTGGGGTGGACGGCACCTCCATCGACGCGATCGCCGAGCGTGCCGACCGGACCTCGGGCGCGGTGTACGACCACTTCGGCGGCAAGGACGGCCTGCTGCTCGCACTGCTCGACAGCTGGGTGGCCGACGTCGGCACGGTCATCGGTGCGGAGCTCGCCACGGCCACCACGCTCGAGGAACGACTGGCCGTGCTGTGGCGCAACGTGTCCGCGCCGGCAGCGGGGGACGGGCGGTGGATGACGCTCGAGTTCGAGCTGTGGACCCATGCGTCGCGCAACCCCGAGCTGCGTGAGCACCTGACCCGGCGTTACCGCGGCGCCTGGCGGGGCATCGTGCAGACCGCCGGCGGCGATGCGCAGGACTCGGCGCAGGTGGGGCCCGCGATCATCGGACTGCTGTTCGGCCTGGAGATGATGCGACGCATCGACCCCGACCGCGTCACCGACGATCTGGCGGTCAACGCACTGTGCGGCGTGGTCCACAGCTGCACCCCGGTCACGTCCCGACAGCCATGAACGACCCGCATCCCTCGACGAACCAGCACCCATGAACGACCCTGCGCCCATGACCACAGCACGCACGAAGGTGAGATCACGATGAGCGACACCCGCACCCCCGAGCAGGTCGACCTGCTCGCCGAGACGTGGGCGACGACCGAGCCGCACGATCAGTTCGACCTGCTGCGACGCGAGGACCCGGTCCACTGGCACCCCGAACCGGATGGCCCCGGCTTCTGGGCGATCACCAAGCACGCGGACGTGCGCACGATCAGCCACGACTGGGAGACGTACTCGAGCGAGCTCGGCGCGACGTTCATCCCGACCCAGGACGAGGAGGTGCTCGCCCAGCTGCGGCTGACGATCCTCAACCAGGACCCGCCGCGTCACAACCGTGCCCGCCGCCTGGTCTCCAAGGCGTTCACGCCGCGGATGATCGCCCAGCTGGTCGAGGAGATCGAGCGTCGCGCGGCGGCGGTCGTCGACGCCGTGATCGACCGTGGCGAGTGCGACTTCGTCGAGGACATCGCCGCACAGGTGCCGGTGCAGATGATCTGCGAGATGATCGGCCTGGAGTCGGAGCAGTGGCCGCGGATGTTCGAGATCTCGAACGACGTGATCGGCGCCCGCGACGATCCGGAGTACGCGCACGTCGACACCGAGGCGGCGTCGGGCGAGATCTTCGCCCTGTGCGACGCGGTGGCCGAGGACCGTCGGGCCAACCCGCGCGACGACCTCATGACGGCGCTCGTGCAGGCGGAGATCGACGGCGAGCGGCTTGACAACCTCGAGCTCAACCTCTTCTTCATCACGTTGGTCGTCGCCGGCAACGAGACGACGCGCAACCTGATCAACCACTCGCTGCTGGCCCTCGTCGAGCACCCCGAGGCCGCCGAGCGGCTGCGCCAGGAGCCCGAGCTCTGGGACAGCGCGGTGGAGGAGATGCTGCGCTGGGGCAGCTCGATCCACAACTTCCGACGCACCGTCACCACCGACACCGTGCTGCGCGGCGTGGAGCTGTCGGCCGGCGACAAGGTGGTCATGTACTACGCGTCGGCCAACCGCGACGAGGACGTGTTCGACTCGCCGCACACCTTCGACATCACCCGCACCCCGAACGACCACGTGACCTTCGGCGGCGGCGGCGTGCACTACTGCCTGGGCGCCAGCCTGGCCCGTGCGGAGATCAAGGCGACGATGCGTCAGGTCGTCGAGCGTCTGCCCGGGATCCAGCTGGCGGGCCCGCCCGAGCGGCTGGCCAGCGATTTCGTCAACGGCATCAAGCGGATGCCCGTCACCTGGTGACATGAAAGGAAGCACACATGCGTACCCCGATCTGTGACGAGCTGGGGATCGAGTTCCCCATCTTCGCCTTCACGCACTGCCGCGACGTCGTCGTCGCGGTCTCCAAGGCGGGCGGCTTCGGCGTGCTCGGCGCGGTGGGCTACTCGCCCGAGCAGCTCGAGGTCGAGCTGAACTGGATCGACGAGCACATCGGCGACCACCCCTATGGCGTCGACATCGTCATCCCCAACAAGTACGAGGGCATGGACGCCGACATGTCGACCGAGGATCTGACCAAGATGCTCCAGGACATGGTCCCCACCGAGCACCTGGAGTTCGCCCGCAACCTCATGATCGACCACGGCGTCCCGCTCAAGGACGACGAGGACGACAACTCCATGCAGCTCATCGGCTGGACCGAGGCCACCGCGACCCCGCAGGTCGAGATCGCGCTGCGGCACCCCAAGATGACGCTGATCGCGAACGCGCTCGGCACTCCGCCCGCCGACATGATCGAGCGCATCCACGCCGAGGGGCGCAAGGTCGCGGCGCTGTGCGGCTCGCCGTACCAGGCGCTGAAGCACGCTGCGGCCGACGTCGACATCATCATCGCCCAGGGCGGCGAGGGCGGCGGGCACTGCGGCGAGGTCGGCTCGATCGTGCTGTGGCCCCAGGTCGCCAAGGCCGTGGCGCCCCGCCCGGTGCTGGCCGCCGGCGGCATCGGCTCGGGTGAGCAGATCGCCGCGGCGCTCGCGCTCGGCTGCCAGGGGGCCTGGACCGGCTCGCAGTGGCTGATGGTCGAGGAGTCCGAGAACACCCCCGTGCAGCAGCAGGCCTACATCGAGGCCGGCTCGCGCGACACGGTGCGCTCCCGCTCCTTCACCGGCAAGCCGTGCCGCATGCTCCGCAACGACTGGACCGAGGCGTGGGAGGACCCCGCCAACCCCGATCCGCTCGGCATGCCGCTGCAGTACATGGTGTCGGGCATCGCGGTCGCCGCGACCCACAAGTGGCCGGATCAGACCGTCGACGTGGCGTTCAACCCGGTCGGCCAGGTCGTGGGGCAGTTCGAGAAGGTCGAGAAGACCGCCAGCGTGATCGAGCGTTGGGTGAACGAGTACCTCGAGGCGACCTCGCACCTGGACGCATTGAACGAGGCGGCCGCCGGGGTCTGACCCCGCCGTGCCGGCGACGTCCGGAACGACTGCACGACGGGCCCGAGGTCGCAGGACCACGGGCCCGTCCGCGTCCGGCCGCCCGCCATGGGCCCGCAGGATTAGGGTCCGGCGATGGCGCGTGAGGTGGTGACGGGGTACTGCTGGCCGCAGTCGGTGGCCCCCGGTGAGCAGGTCGGACTGCACCTGTCGTCCGCTGGCGGGCGACCGGTCCGGGTCGAGGTGGCGCGGGTCGGCGCACGGCGTGAGGTCGTGTTCTCGAACGCCGCCGTGGCGGCCGAGGAGCACGAGACACCCTCCGACGCCTCGTCGCAGGGCTGCGGCTGGCCCGTGGCGCTGACGGTCGACGTCGGGCCGTCGTGGCGGTCGGGCTATTACGAGGTGGTGCTCGAGATCGACGTCGGCGAGAAGGTCCGACGCGACCACGCGTTCTTCGTGGTCCGACCCGCGGCGGGCGCGCGCATCGTGCTGGCGCTGTCCACCAACACCTGGCACGCCTACAACGACTTCGGCGGGCCGAACCTGTACACGGGCGGCACGCAGGTCGCGATGCAACGGCCGATGTCGGCGGGCTACCTGCACAAGCCGGCGGGCAAGGGTCGACGTGTCACCGGCACCGGTTCGCCGGATCCCCAGAACGCGGCGCACGTCGGCTACCTCTTGCTCAACCACCTGTCGCCGTACGCGGGCTCGGCGGGTTGGCCCGACTGGGAGCTGCCGTTCCTGGAGTGGGCCGAACGCGAGGGCTTCGACGTCGGCGTCTGCACGAATGCAGACCTGGAGCAGCACCCCGAGGTGCTCGACGACGCCAGCCTCTACCTGTCGGTCGGCCACGACGAGTACTGGTCCGCCGGCATGCGCGACACGGTCGAGGACTTCATCGCCCGAGGCGGCAACGCGGCGTTCCTGTCGGGCAACACCTCGTTGTGGCAGGTGCGCCTGGAGGGCGACGACCACGACGTGATGGTCGGCTACAAGGGGTTCTTCCGCAAGGACCCGCTGCACGGCACCGACCGCGAGCCCGAGGTGACGACCTTCTGGTCCGACGTGATCGTCGAGCGCCCGGAGAACCACATGACGGGGGTGTCGTTCACCCGTGGGGGCTATCACCGGATCGGACGCAACGTGACCGCGGGACTGGGCGGCTACACCGTGCACCGTGCCGGGCACTGGATCTTCGACGGCACCGCCCTGGGCTACGGCGACGTGCTCGGCGCCGGGGCGACCGTCGTCGGCTACGAGTGCGACGGCTGCGTGTTCACCTACCGCGACGGGCTTCCGTATCCGACCGGGGAGGACGGCACGCCGTCGACCTTCGAGATCCTGGGGACGTGTCCGACGCAGCACTTCACCCGTGAGACTGCACCTCGCCCGCCGAAGCCGGGCGAGCCGAGCGAGCTCGAGTACATCGCCTCGCGTGTCTTCGGCACGCGGGAGCCCGAGGCGATGGAGCGCATCCGTCACGGCCACGCCGTGCTCGGCGCCTACACGAACGACGCGGGGGCCACGGTGATGACCTCGGGATCGACCGACTGGGCCCACGGCCTCGCTGGGCGCGACCCGCAGATCGAGCAGATCACCCGCAACGTGCTGACCCGCCTGGGGTGAGCTCGGCTGCGGCTCAGCCGTTGCGGCCGATGGACAGCGCGTCACGCCAGCCAATGCGCGCGCCACGGCGCAGCAGCACCCGGTCGTAGATCCGTCCGGCCAGCTTCCACGCACCGAAGGTCGCAGCCACGAGCAGCACCAGCGACAAGGCCACCTCGATCACCGACGCGGCGCCGGCCGCCATGCGGATGGGCATGAGCAGCGGCGCGATCGGCGGGACGAGCGACATGATCGTGCTGGCGGTCGACTCGGGTTCCAGGCCGAAGATGAACACCAGGAGGTAGGCGCCGATCAGTGCCGTCATGATCGGTGCCGAGGCCGCCTGGGCGTCCTCCTGGCGGCTGACGAGCGACCCGGCGAGCGCGAACAGGGTGGAGTAGAGCGCGTACCCGCCCAGGAACCACACGAGCGTGACCGGCAGCGCCGTCCAGACGGCACCGGGCACCTCGATTCCGGAGATCCTGAGCGAGACCAGTCCCGCGAGGATGGCGGCGGCGAACTGGAGCAGTGCTGCGGCGCCGAGGCCGATGACCTTGCCGGCGAGGAGCCGATCTGCGCTCACGCGCACCAGGAGCACCTCGACCACCGCAGTGGACTTCTCCTCCACGACACCGGTGAGCACGTACCCGCCGAAGGTCTGCAGCGAGATGAACAACAGGACCGCGGCCATGCTGCCGACGAGGATCGCGAGGCCGTCGCTCTCGTCGTCGCCGTCGAGCTGGCGCACCTCGAGCGGCTCCGAGCGCAGCGCCTCGCCGACCTGCTCGGTCGACAGGCCCGCATCGGACAGCGACCGCTCGACCTGGACCGACGCCCATGCCTGCTGGACGAGCGACAGCTGGTCCTCGGCGGGTTCCTCGGCGACCAGCAGCGTCGCCTCGTCCGCCACGACGACCAGGGTGACGTCACCATCCTCGATCGCAGCCCGCCCGGCAGCATCGTCGTCGTACTCGGTGACCTCGACCTCACGATCGATGGACTCGCCGAGCTGCGACAGCATCGTGGCGAGCTCCGCCGAGGCGTCTCCGGTGACGCCCAGCTCGATCGTGTCGGGTCCCCGGTCGACGAACCGGCCGACCAGGCCCAGGGCGATGATGATCGCGATCAGCAGGCCGGTGAGCACGTAGAAGGAGCGGGCGCGGAGCCGTTCGGTGAGCTCACGTCCTGCGACGAGTCGGATGCTCTCCACGGCGCTCAGCGAGCGTCGATCGGTGAGGTCCGTCCCGTCGGTGCGGTCCGTGGCGCCGCTCATGGAGCACCTTCGGTGTCGTCGGAGCGTGGGCCGCCACCCATGGCGGCAGCGGTGCTGGGATCCCCTCGGTGCGCAGGGTCGGCGACGATGTCGCGCCCGACCGATCGCCGGAAGATCTCCGAGAGGTCGGGTGGTGCGTACGAGTACCCGATCAGCGCGCCCAGCGATCGGGCCCGGTCGATGACCTCCTGCGCAGCGGTCTCGTCCTCGACCTCGACGCGGATCCGCCGGCGCTCGACATCGACCTCGATGCTGGGTCCGTCCCACTCGGTGGCGTCCGTGAACTCGAGCTCCACGATGCGCACCTCGCTGCCGGCGCGCAGCTCCGCGACGTCGCCGCGCAGCACGACCCTGCCGCGGTCGACGATGACCACGTCGCTGCAGATGTCGGCCACCAGGTCGAGCTGATGGCTGCTGAGCAGCAGGGCTGCACCACGTGCGACCTCGTCGCGCAGCACCTCGCGGAGCATGTCCGCGGCGATGGGGTCGAGACCCGAGAACGGCTCGTCGAGCACCAACAGGTCCGGCTCCTGCAGCAGCGCGAGGGCGAGCTGCACCCGCTGCTGGTTGCCGCTCGAGAGGTTCTCGATCGACTCCGACGAGCGCTCGCCGAGGCCCAGTCGTTCGATCCACCCGTCGCTGCGTCGTGCGGACTCGGCGGCGCTCAGCCCGCACAGGCGGCCGTAGTAGAGCAGGTGGTCGCGGACCTTCATGCGGGGGTAGACGCCGCGCTCGGCCGGCATGTACCCGAACCGCTGCCGGGCGTCCGCGTCGACCGGTCGGCCGTCCCAGCGGACGTCGCCCTCGTCGAGCTCGACGAGGTGCATGATCGCCCGCATGGTGGTGGTCTTGCCGGCGCCGTTGGGACCGAGGAACCCGACGATCTGGCCCCGCTGCACCTCGAACGTGACGTCGTCCAGAGCGAGTAGGTCGTCGTACCGCTTCGTCAGTCGCTGCACGGCCAGCATGTCGGCGGACCGTACCAGGAGGCCGCGACGGGTCCGCCGCAGCGAAACTTCGTCGTCGCGACGTCGCGTCGACTGTCAGGCCGTGTCGAGCGTCAGGCCGTGTCGTATGCGCGGTACCGAGCGTCGCCGACGTCCTTCAGCACGTCCGAGTCCGCATAGCACCACGCCCAGCGCTCGCCCGGCTCGAACGACTGGACGACCGGGTGCCCGGCGTCGTGCCAGTGCGCCGTGGCATGTCGGTTGGGCGAGCTGTCGCAGCACCCGACGTGTCCGCATGCCGTGCACATGCGCAGGTGCACCCACCGTCCGCCGGTGCGCAGGCAGTCCTCGCACCCGGCGACGTTCGTGGGCTCGGTGATCGGCAGGTCGTCGAGGTGTGCGCACGCCATGGCGACCCAACGTACTCGGCGGGACATCGGCTCGTTGGAGCGGTCGAGTGGGGGTCTGTTACGGTCGCCCGGTCGACACCCTGTCGACATGACACGTCCCCGAGCGGGGGAAGCCGGTCGAATCCCGGCGCTGTCCCGCAGCCGTAGGTGAGCTTCTCCGGAACCTCACGAGTCGGAATGCCCGTCCGGGGGCGAACAGCTCAACAACATCCGTCGAGGACTGCGGAACGTGAGCTCGGATCGTGTGTGAGCCCGGGCACGGCCCGGTCCGCCCTCGTTGCGAGAACTCGTCGGGTCCTCGCACACGAAAGGCGATGCGATGTCTCCCACGAGGCTGTTCCAGCCAGGCCTGCTCCGGTCGAGAGCACTCCTGGCACTTCCCCTGTCGGTCGCGGCACTGGTGGTCGGCGCGTGCGTGCCCGATCCCGCGCCCGGCACGACCACGACCACGTCGTCGACCACGACGACCGAGAGCACCACGACCACGTCGACGGTGCCGCTTCCCGAGTGCGAGGTGCCGGATGCGCCGGTGCTCAGCATCATCGACGACGACGAGGTCCTTCCCCTGACCATCCCGGGCGGGGGACCGATCGAGGCTGCGATCATCGACGGCGATGCCGACGTGTCGAGCGCCGAGTACGCCGAGGCCACCTCGGTGTCGCTGGCGGGCCGGTCCGGTCCGACCCGCGTCCTCGCCCGCGCCGCATCGGAGGACTGCGTCGTCGGCGAGACCTTCGACGCCGTCTACGACGTGCGCGCGACCTACACGGGTCGTCCGGGGATCGCCGGATCCACGTCGACCGCTCGTGCGGCCGCCGACGCCGGCCTCCTCGGCTGGGCGACCGGCTACACCGACTACGTGCCGGGTGCCGACGTGAGCGCGAGCTTCCAGACGCCGGCCAACGCGGTGGGCCCCTACTCGACGTCCATCGTGGTGCTCGGCAACAACGGCCGCATCACGCTGACGTTCGACACTCCGATCGTGGACGGTGCCGGCGACGACTTCGCCGTCTTCGAGAACGGCTTCAACCAGAACGCCACGAGCGAGCTGCTCTTCACGGAGCTGGCCTACGTCGAGGTGTCGAGCAACGGCACGGACTTCGTCCGCTTCGACTCCGCCAGCCGCCAGAGCACCGCGCCCGGCGGCTTCGGCTTCCAGGATCCCAAGCTGCTCGGTGGGCTCGCCGGCAAGGATCCCGGCGGGTGGGGCACCGTGTTCGACCTGTCGGCGCTCACGAACGACCCAGCCGTTCGCAGCGGCGCCGTCGATCTCTCGGACATCCGCTACGTCCGGCTGCGCGACGTCGTCGGTGCTGCCGACTACCCGGCAGCCGGCGACCTCTACAACGACTCGTTCGGACGCCAGATCCTGGACGCCCACCCCACCACCGGCAGCGGTGGCTTCGACCTGCGGGCGGTCGGCGTGCTCAACCAGGCGACGGTGTCCGGCTGATGCGCGGCCGTCGCGCACTGCGCCCGGTCGTCGTGCTGGTGACCGGGCTGGTGCTCGTGGCCACGGCGTGCACGCCCCCACCCACGGGTGGGGGCGGCACGTCGACCACGACACCGTCGACGTACAAGGCCGGCCGCTGCGTCGGCGCCGAGGGCGTCACCGTGATCGTCGACCTCGGCTTCTTCTCCGCGCCGGACGTCGTCCGCTGCGCGCTGGGGTCGCAGTCGAGCGGGCTCGACGCGTTGGCCAACGCCGGTGTCACGACCGACCCCGGTGGCAACCCGGGCACGGTCTGCCAGCTGGCCGGGCTGCCCACCCAGGGCTTCCCGTACTGCTGGATCACCGGCTACTGGTCGTACTGGACCGCGTCGGCCGCGGGTCAGCCGTGGACCTACAGCGAGTTCGGCGCAGGGTCGGGACCCGCACCCCAACCCGGATCGGTCCAGGGGTGGCGCTTCGGGCTGTTCGCCGACGGGTCGGCCGACCTCCCGCCGGACGTGGCGACCGGCTGAGCGCGCCGCGCTACCTGCCGGACCCGGCCCCGACCGATCAGGTCGGCGCCGGGTCCGGGTCGCGCTCGGAGCTCCCCGGTGCGGGGCCGCTCGCAGCGCCGGGTGCGGCCGGTTCGAAGGTCACCGGCGCCTCGAAGGCGGCGCGCCGCGTCGCTCGGCGCAACGTCGCCAGGACGACCGGGCCGAGCAGCAGCACGAGCAGGGCGTTCGTGATCGCACGGCCCAGGTCCCAGCCGATGGTCGAGGTGGCCAGGGTGAACAGCACGAAGCGGTGCAGGTTGGACAGCACGGCATCGCCCGCCACGTAGGACAGCTGCGTGTCGCCACCGATCGCGTAGGGCCAGAACCACATGTTCATGAGCAGGCCGAACGCGAAGGCGCTCACCGCGGCATAGCCGGCGAGCAGCGCGATCTCCGCACGCCCCCTCGCCCGCGGCAGGAGCCCGGCGCCCAGGCCGACCCACGCGGCCGCCAGCATCTGGAACGGTAGCCAGGGGCCGACACCGCCGGTCAGCAGCGCGGATGCGAACAGGGTGGTGTTGCCGAGCACGAACCCGAACCCCGGGCCGTACACCCGCCCCGCCAGCACCAGCAGGAAGAACATGGGCTCGATGCCGGCCACACCCGCGCCCATCGGTCGCAGTGCCGCGCCGAGCGCGGACAGGACGCCGAGCATCGCGAGCGCCTTGGTGTCCATGCCGCCCGAGTGCAGCTCGGCGAGCACCACCGCGAGCACGGCCGGCATGATCACCACGAAGATGAACGACGCGTCGGTGTTGTGGGAGAACTCGGCGGGCGGGGTGAACAGCAGCGGCCACAGGAACATGGCGAGCCCGGCCGTGGAGGCGATGGCCAGCGCGAGCGCCGGGCGCCAGCCGACGCGGAGTGCCGGTCGGTCGGTCGCCGCGGAGGACAGGGCGCTCATCGTTCGGCCTCCGGGCCGAGCGAGGCGAGAGCGGCGCCGACGTCGGCGACGGTCAACCAGGGGGCCGGGGCCAGGATCTTGGCGGTCTGCGGCGCGAACGCCGGGGAGGCGACGACGACGTCGGCCGTCGGGCCGTTCGCGACGACCTCACCCTGGGCCATGACGACCACCCGGTCGGCGACGGTGGCGACGAACTCGACGTCGTGGGTCGACACCATGACGGCCCGTCCCTCGTCCGCAAGCTCGCGCAGCAGCTCGGCGAGCGCCGCCTTGGCGCCGTAGTCGAGCCCTCGGGTCGGTTCATCCAGCAGCATGACCGCTGGCGTGGCGGTGAGCTGGACCGCCAGGACCAGAGACAACCGTTGTCCTTCGGACAGGTCGCGGGGGTGCGCAGCGGCATCCACGCCGGGCACGAGCCGTTCGAGCAGGCCGGCGCAGGTGCCCACCGCGCCGCCGCCGTCGCGGTCGGCCTGCGCGCACTCCTCGCCGACGGTCGACAGGTACAGCAGGTCGGCGGGGGTCTGGGGGACCAGGCCGACGAGGCGGCGGGCCTCGGCGGCGTCGAGCCGAGCCGGGTCGGTGGTCGCCCCGTCGGCCTCGCGGACGGTGACCGTGCCGCCGGACCGAGCGCCGGAGCCCTGGACCGCCCACATGAGCGACGACTTGCCCGAGCCGTTGCGGCCCATGAGCGCGACGACCTGGCCGCGGTGCAGGTCCAGATCGACGGTACGCACGGCGACGACGGGGCCGTAGGTGACGCTGAGGCGCCGCGCGCTGAGCAGGGCCTCGCCCTCGGTGTGCTCGGCGCGCTGTGGCGGCGCCAGCGGGATGAGCCGCTCGCGCAGCTCGGCGGCGCTGCGTCGTGCGTCGCGCACCGACAACGGCACGGGCGACCATCCGGCGAGGCGGGCCAGCTCCACCACCGGCGGGGCGACCGACGTGGTGGCCAGCACCTCCCGGGGCGGTCCGTGCACGACGCTGCCGTCACCGTGCAGGTAGACGACCCGGTCCGCGTACTGGACCACCCGCTCCAGACGGTGCTCCGCGACGACGACGGTGACCCCCAGGTCGTGCACCAGGCGGGTGACCGCGGCCAGGACGTCCTCGGCGGCGGTCGGGTCGAGCGCCGAGGTGGGCTCGTCGAGCACCAGCACCTTCGGATGCGCGGTCAGCACCGAGCCGATCGCCACCCGCTGCTGCTGTCCGCCGGACAACGTGCGCAGCGCACGGTTGCGCAGCTCGGCGATCCCGAGCAGGTCGAGCGTCTCCTCGACCCGCTTGCGCATGACGTCGGCGGGGAGGGCGAGCTGCTCCATCGTGTAGGCGAGCTCCTCCTCGACGGTGTCGGTCACGAAGCCTGCGAGCGGGTCCTGGCCGACCACGCCGACGACGTCGGCGAGCTCGCGGGGCGGGTGCGTCGAGGTGTCGCGGCCGTCGACGACGACCCGACCGCGCAGGTGGCCGCCGGTGAAGTGCGGTACCAGTCCGTTGATCGCGCCGAGCAGCGTGGACTTGCCGACACCGGTGCGCCCGACGACCAGGCACAGCTCGCCCTCGTCGACGGTCAGCTCCACGTCGCGCAGCGCGGGTGCCGCGGCGCCCGGATAGGTGATCGTCACACCGTCGAAGCGGATCACCGCAACGCCCCTTCGCGTCGGTCCGGGACGATCTCGTCGGCGTCGTGGGGTGGTGCCACGGCATCTCGACCGCGCAACGGCGGTGGGGCGACCCAGGCGGGCAGCAGCCCGATCAGCACACCGATGGTGGGCAGCGGGGCGAGCTGGGGCCACTCGAGCGGCTGCAGCGACGGGTTGAGGTTCGCGGGATCCACGTTCGAGCTGATGAAGAGCACGGTGGCGACCGCCACACCGCAGCAGCTGACGCCCCACTCGGCCAGACGCCACGGGTCGGGCCGGTAGCGCGTGCGCCGCACCCGAGCTCCGCTCGCGAACAGCCCGACCATCGCGACGCTCAGCCCGACGAGCAGCATCGGCAGTCCGAGCGCCCGCGGCGTCGTGGCGTCGAGCAGTCCGTAGGTGCCGATGCAGATGCCCATGAGGCCGCCGAGCACGAGCGCGCCGGTGACCCAGCGCGCCGACCGCGCCACCCCGGCGGTGCGTCCGTACCCACGTGAGTCCATGCCGGCGGCGAGCAGCAGCGAGCGGTCGAGCGCGTCGGTCAGGACGGGCACGGCGACCTGGTGGATCCAGCGGAACCGCCGCCCGACCTCGCCGCGCAGGCGCCGTGCACGGGTGATGCGCTGCGCGCTCTCGACCAGCTGCGGCGCGACGGTCAACGCAACGGTGACCGCCACGCCCACCTCGTGCAGGGCGCTGGGCACGGCCTTGAGCAGACGCTTCGGGTTGGCGAGCGAGTTCGCGGCGCCCAGGCAGATGAGGAGCGTCGCCAGGCGCAAGCCGTCGTAGATGGCGGCGAGGATCCCTTCGAGCGACACCGGGCCACCGATGCGGATGCCCGCTGCGGCCTCGGGCAGCGGGATCTCCGGCAGGGTGAACAGCACCGTCTCGCCGTACTGGCCGTCGAACAGCATGCGGAACACCACCCGGAACGCGATGACGACGACCGCGAGCATCAGGTAGGCGCGGAAGCCCTTCGCCCAGGGCGCATCTCCCCGTCGAGCCGAGACCACGAACGCCACCACGGCGATGATGAGTGCGAGCAGCAACGGGTTGGTGGTGCGGCTCGCGGCGGTGGCCATGCCGAGCGACCAGATCCACCACGCGCCCGGGTGCAGGTCGCGCGCCAGGCGGACCCGGCGCGTCGCGTCAGGCCGACGTGTCGGCACGGCTGCGACGGCGGGCGAGGACGGCTCCACCGCTCAAGGCTGCCACCAGGACGACCGCCAGCACGACGCCGAGGGGCGAGCCCGACCCGTCGCCATCGCCGCCGAGGTCGACCGATGCGGTCTGCTCGTCGCGCCGCGCCACCTCGTCGCCGCCGGCCGTCGAGCGTGCGGCGTCGTTGCGAGCACCCCGGTCGTCGGAGCGCTCGTCACCTCCCGCGTCCTCGTCGCCCGCCCCATCGGCGGTCGTCGGGTCGTCGGCCCCCGCTTCGGTCCCGTCCGTCGGAGCCTCGGCACCGCTCGTGACGGTGTCGTCACCCGTGCCGGCGGGGGCTCCCCCCGGTGAGCCCGCTGGTCGGGCCGATCCGGTGCCGGGATCGCCGGTTCCCTGGCCGGGAGCGGGAGCGCCCGACGGTCCGATCGCCGGCGGGGTCGTTGCGGGGGGCTGCGGCGACGGTCCGGTGGTGGGCGTCGGCGCGTCGGAGCGTCGGTCGCAGTCGTGGGGTGCCAGGGGGGTCGGGGCGGTGCCCGGCAGTGGCGCCGGCACAGCGGCTCGGGGAGCGGGCGAGGTGGACGACGTGCGACCCAGTGAGAAGGACCAGCCCTCGACCGAGCCGGGAGGTGGTGTGCGGGCACCCGCCCCCAGGTTGCTGTAGCACCACGCCGCGCCACGCTGTGCGATCCAGTACGACCAGTAGGCGGACGCCGGGGACGTGGTCTGACACGGGTCGTTCGCCGGCTTCCCGGCGATCCGGCACAGGAAGCCCGGGAACCTCACGGTCGTGGCGAAGTCGATGCCGGCCTGGCGCAGCGCCTCGAACCCGTTCGTCACGGGCTGCGGAGCGCAGCGGACGTGCACGCCGCCACCGAGCTCCTGGAAATCGACCACCACGGTGACCCCGCTCGGTGTGGTGCAGGCTCCCTCGGTCCAGGCGCCGGCGTCGATGGTGGCGACGGTCAGGGTCGTGACGACCACGGCCATCACTGCCGCCGTCGCCACGCCGCGACGGATCATCGTCGACCCGCCTTGGCGTCGGGCCGACGGCGGCGGGTCAGGAGCAGCATGGCGCCGGCGCCGACAGCGGCCACGCCCGCAGCGACCAGCGCCTCGGTCTCGGTGCCGGTCCGCGGGAGCGCCGCTGCGGCCGCCCCGGCCGAGGAGCTCCCGGCCGCCCCGGCGACGGACGTGCCCTGGACGGCACCTCCTGCGAACGGACTCCCGCTCGCACTGCTCGGCACGGTGGGCGGTGTCGTCGCCGGCGTCGGCGGGGTCGTGGCGGGGGTGACGGTGGTGGGTGTCGTGCTCGGGACGACCGCGGTTGTCGTGCTGGGGGAGGTGGTGGTCGGGATGATGGTGGTCGTCGTCGACACCGGAGCGAGGGGTTCGACGTCCTGCGGTCCGTACGGCGCGAGGCCGAGGGCGAGCACCGCCTGTGACGTGGAGCGGCGCCACTGGTCGGCCGAGGCATCGGTGATGCCCTCCGCCAGCGCCGTCGCGCGAGCGGCCGGTGCATAGGCGATCGCGCCGATGTCCGCCGCCGCCGGCCTGCCTGCCACGGCGGTCGCGTCCAGCTGAACCTGGGACGTGATCCATCCGGCGGCTCGGTCAGCAGCGTCGGTCGCACCGGCGGCGCGCAGGGTCTGGGCGATCAGACCGGTGCTGTTGGCGTTGGCAGCGGCCGTCGGACCGGCTCCGCCGAACGAGCCGTCGAGACCCTGTCGAGACGACAGCCAGGTGGCCACGCGGTCGAGTGCTGCTCGTACCAGCGTCGTTCGCTCGACCGCGAGCAGCGCCTGCAACGCCAGTGCCGATGCGTCCGGGTCGGCGCTGGCATCATCCGCGCAACCCCCCGTGGGGCGGTACGTCAGCGGGAAGCCGCCCGCAGGGCACTGCTGCGCGATCAGGAACCCGACGGCGTCCTGCGGCACGCCGCCGGGGGTCATCGCCAGCGCCAGCACCGCCAGCGCCTGACCGAAGCCGTTGGAGGCGTCCCAGGCGGGATCGGGAACTCGGTCGACGAATCGGCCGCGCTGGGGGCCCGAGCCGGCGACCAGCGACCGGAGCTCGGCCTCCAGGTCGACGCCGTCGACGGTGCTCGGGCGTCCCATGGTCAGCAGGGTCAACAGCACCTTGGCGGTGGGGCCGGCCGCGCGCACGCCGGCGACCCCCGGGTCCCACGTGGTGTAGGCGGTCACGGCCTCGGCGGTGGCGATGCGCTCGGTCGCGGCGACCGCTGCGGGATCGTCCTGGGCGCCGGCGGCGCCGAAGGCGAGCACGGCGTCCAGGGTGAGTCCCCACTCGGTGGTCCCGGGGGAGAAGCCCGGCAAGGTGCCGCCGTGGTCGCCGAGCTCCCTCGCCAGCCAGGCGAGTGCCGGCGCCGCCTGGGGTGTCGGAGCGGGCGGCGCGCTGGCCGCAGGGCGCGGCGTTGCGACCCAGCTGCACGCGACCATCGCGATCGCCAGGGTCAGGAGCCATGTGGACCGCGTCGAGCGCTGCCACGGTGTCGGACGGGTGTGCATGTGAGTTCCTCCAGGCCGATGGCCCTGGAGGTCCGTCGCGACGGAGCGCCCGGGCTCCGGCATCCGCAATCCACGACGGACGAGTTCGAAGCATCCACGCTGCGGGGAGCATTCCGACTCGTCGTGCGCACCCTTCGGTGCGTTCGACCCACGGTTGCGGGACAGTGCCGGGATTCGACCGGCTTTCCTCCACGCTGCGTGTTCAGTTGTGAGGGCTCATCCCAGCATGGGGTCGGGACCCCGGCAAGTCGTCCGGGTCACTCCGGATCGACCGTGCCGGGTCGGAGGGGGCGCACCGTCGCCCCGGACGGCTCGGACGTTCTGACCCCGAGGTCGTCGGGAGCGACGTGGCCGTCGGACGGCGCGGGTTCGCGCGGCGGCCGGGCGAGCAGCCAGAGGAAGAGCAGGCTGAAGAGCTCGGGGATGTGGATGGTCTCGCTCACCAGCGGCACACGACCCTGGGCGATGTCGACCACTGCGGTGACGATCATCGCCGCAGCGAGGACGACGGCGACCTGCAGCATGGTGCGGGCGCGTGCAGGACGGACCACCACCACCGCCAGACCGGCCGCGTACGCCAGGCCGAACGCGCCGAGGTGGCGTGATGCGTGCGCGGTGTCGCCGCTGGCGAGCAGCTCGGGGATCGCCAGCACGACGATCTGGACCGCCACGAGCGCGAGCAGCCAGCGGGCCATCCATGCCGCGGACGATCGGTCGGCGGCGGCGGTGCGCTGCACGACCTGTCGGGACAGATCGGGGAGGTCCGGGGCGGCGCCGACCCGGTGACGACGCCGCATCGAGGCGGCGTCGTCGGCGAACCGACGGCACGATGCGCAGCCCGCCAGGTGCTCCTCGAGCTTGGCCGGGTCGATCTGGGGATCCTCGCCGTCGATCTCTGCGGAGATCGCCACCATGTAGGGCTCGCATCCCATCGTCATGTGGTCGTCCTGGGGTCGGGAGCAGGTTCCGGGCCGTCTTGGCGAGCGCCGCCGGGTTCTGGGAGCATCGCAGCGTGTCGACGAGCGACGGACTCAAGGAGCTGCTGGCGAGGGCAGCCGAGGGCGATGATAGGGCGCTCGCCCTCCTCGTCCGCCGCACGCAGCCCGACGTCTGGCGGCTCTGCACGGCGCTGGGTTCGACCGACGAGGTCGATGACCTGGTCCAGGAGACGTACCTGCGGGCCATCCCGTCGATCGCGTCCTACCGAGGTGAGGCATCGGTGCGGACCTGGTTGCTCGCGATCGCCCGCAACGTCTGTGCGGATCACGTCCGCCGCCGCCAGCGCGAACGTCGACTGGTCGAGCGCATCACGCAGCGCTTCGTCGAGCCCGCCCAGGTCGAGCCCGACTTCTCCGCCGTGTCGCTGCAAGGCCTGTCGCCCGAGCGTCGTGATGCCTTCGTGCTGACCCAGATCATGGATCTGTCCTACGAGGACGCCGCAGCGATCGTCGGTTGCCCCGTCGGCACGATCCGCTCACGGGTCTTCCGGGCTCGCGAGGACCTGACGGCGACGATCGCGCGCCGCGAGGCGAACTGAGCGGCGTCGGCGCTCAGTCGGTGCTGGGCACGTCCTGTTCGACCTCGGCGAGCCAGTCGCGCTTGACCTCGCGCCACGCCTCGTCGGACTGCCCGCGACGCCAGTAGGGCGAGACCGACAACAGGGATCGGTCCATCGCGCGTTCGCCGAGCAGGTGACGACGCACGGCACGGGTCTCGGCGGCCTCGCCGTGCACGAAGGCGCTGACGGTGCCGGCGGGGAACTCGAGTGCGGCGACCGCGGCGACGAGCGACTCGGAGGCGTCGCCCTGGCCGCCACGATGCACCCAGCGCACCGAGAGCGCACCCGGGGTGGCCAGCGCCAGGTGGTGGTCCGCGTCGTCCACGACCAGGACCGCGAGTACCGGACGACCTTCGGGCACCTGCTCGAGCGATGCCCCGATCGCCGGCAGCGCGCTCTCGTCGCCGACCATCAGGTACCAGTCGGCGTCGGGGTCCGGTGTGTACCCGCCGGAGGGACCGATGAACTGCAGCAGGTCGCCCGGGCGGGCGTGGTTCGCCCAGCGACCTGCAACGCCGACGTCGCCGTGCACGACGAAGTCGATGGTGACCTGTCGGGCGACCGGGTCCCAGGCACGGATGGTGTAGCGACGGCCGACCGGTCGGTGGTCGCCGGCGCGTGCGGCGTCCACGTCGAAAGGGACCTGGTACGGCGCACCGGGCGGCGGGAACACGACGTTGACGTACTGGTCGGTGGCGGTCGCCGGCTCGTACGACGCCAGGCCCTCGCCGCCGAGCACCACCCGCACGATCCTGGGGGTGAGTCGCTCGACCCGCTCGACACGGCCGTGCAGCGGGGGAGCAGGGGCGCTCACGTCGTCGGTGCTCATCGTGTCGGCTCGGTCATGGTGGGGGTCTCCTGCGGTCGTCGGCCGCCAGCTTCGCTCATGTCAGCCCCTCGATCAGGTCGTCGCGCGTCGCGTCGTGGCGCCTCGACGAGCGTGGTCGGGGCACCACCAGCGGCGTCGCGGTGAGCGGGTCGGCGATGACCTCGCAGTCCAGGCCGAAGACGGCCTGCACGATGTCGGCGGTGATCACGTCGCCGGGTGGGCCCTGAGCGACGATCCGCCCCTCGCGCATGGCGATCAGGTGGTCCGCGTAGCGACAGGCCAGGTTGAGGTCGTGCAGCACCAGCACGATGGTCCGTCCCTCGCGCTCGTTCAGCTCCGCGAGCAGGTCCAGCACCTCGATCTGGTGCGCCAGGTCGAGGTACGTCGTCGGCTCGTCCAGCAGCATCAGCGGCGTGCCCTGCGCGAGCGCCAGTGCGATCCAGACCCGCTGGCGCTGACCACCCGACAGCTCGTCGACCGACCGCTCGGCCAGGTCGGTGGTGTCGGTGGCCTCCATCGCTGCGGCGACGACGGCCTCGTCCTCCCTGGACCACTGCCGGAACCACCGCTGGTGCGGGTAGCGGCCACGTGCGACCAGGTCGGCCACGGTGATGCCCTCGGGCGCGGTGGGGGACTGGGGAAGGATGCCGAGCTTGGTGGCGACCTGGCGGGTGGAGAGCCGGTGCAGGTCCTCGCCGTCGAGCAGGACTCGACCGTCGCGTGGCGACAGCAGGCGTGCCATGCCGCGCAGGAGCGTCGACTTGCCGCACGCGTTCGCGCCGACGATCACGGTGACCCGGCCGCCCGGGATCTGCACGGAGAGGTCCTCCACGATCACGCGCTGGTGGTCGTAGGCGAGCGTCAGGTGCTCGGCCTCGAACGGGCTGTCGGTGCCTGGTTCGGGTCCGACATCTCGGTGATCGGTCTGGTCGTGGTCGCGCATCAGCCTCTTCCGATCCGGTTGCCGCGGGCGAGCAGGTACAGCAGGAACGGTGCACCGAGCACGCCGGTGACGACGCCGACGGGGAGCTCGGTGGGCGCCACGATCCGGCGTGCGATCAGGTCCGACGCGAGCAGGAGCAGCGCACCCACGACGGCTGCGGGGAGCAGCCCGACGGTGCGCACGCCGGTCAGGCGCTTGGCGATCTGTGGTGCGACGAGCGCGACGAAGACGATCGGCCCGGCCGCGGCGGTCGAGAGCGCGGCGAGCGCCACGCCGATGAGGAGCATCACGGCCTGGATGCGCCCGACCGGGACCCCCAGGCCGATCGCCGTGTCCTGGCCGAGCTCGAGCATGCGCAGCTGCCGGGCGATGGTCAGCGCGAGCGGCACCAGGACCAGGGTGGCGATCAACACGGGCCAGAGATCCGACCACCCGCGTCCGTTCAGGCTGCCCACCAGCCAGACCGACGCGCGGACGGCATCGCTGATCTCGGCCTTGGTGAGCAGGTAGTTCGTGACCGCTCGCAGCATCGCGCCGATGCCGATGCCGATCAGCACCAGGCGGTAGCCGCTGATGCCCGACCGGTAGGACAGCACGTAGATGACCGCCGCGGTCCCGACGGCGCCGATCAACGCAGCGGTGGTGACCTGTGAGGCGGTCCCGCTGAACCAGACGATCACGACACTGCCGATGCCGCTGCGCCCGAGGTGATGCCGATGACGTCGGGGCTGGCCAGCGGGTTGTCGGCGACACGCTGGAAGAGCGCGCCGGACACACCGAACGCGGCTCCGACGGTGACGGCCAGCAGCGCACGTGGCAGACGGAGCTCGCGCACGATGAACGCGCTGCCGCCGATGTCGTCGCCGAGCAGCGTCGCCACGACGTCGCCCAGCGGCACCGAGAAGTCGCCGACCGAGATCGACCAGGCGAACACCACCAGGGTGAGCGCGCCGAGCAACGCGGTGACGGTGATCGCGCGCAGGTCGAGCCGCGCGGAGATGCCGGCACGTTCGGAACGCAGGGTGACGACGTCGTCGAGGCGTCGGCGCGGGGGAGCGGCCGGCGGCCGCGACGCGGTGGCGGTCACAACGCGGTCAGCTTCCGGCGACGGATCAGCACGATGAAGAACGGCGCGCCGATCAGCGCGGTCATGACGCCGACCTGGACCTCGCCGGGCCGTGCGATCAGTCGGCCGACCACATCGGCGCAGAGGAAGAGGATCGGTCCGATCGCGGCCGACCACGCCAGGATCCAGCGGTAGTCCGGACCGCAGATCGACCGGGCGATGTGGGGCACCACCAGGCCGACGAAGACGATGGGGCCCGCACCGGCGGTGGCGGCGCCGCACAGGACCACGACGCTGAGCGCGCTGACCGCCCGCTGCAGGTGCACCCGTTGACCCAGCGATCGGGCGACGTCCTCGCCGAGCGCCAACGTGTTGAGCGGTCGTCCGAGCAGCAGCGCCACCACGGACCCGACGACGATGAACGGCACCACCGCCGCCACGACCTCGGGCTCGCGGCCGGCGACGGAGCCGACGGCCCAGAACCGGAACACGTCGAGCGTCGCCGCGTCGGCCAGGAGGACCGCCGAGGTGAGCGAGGCGAGCAGCGTGGTCATCGCCGCACCCGCCAACGCCAGCTTCACCGGCGTCGCTCCACCCCGTCCGATGGCGCCCAGGCCGTACACGGCGGCACTGGCCGCCCCGGCGCCGACGAACGCGAACCACACGAAGCCGTTCGGGCTCGTCACCCCGAAGGTGCTGATGCCGATCACGACGGCCAGCGCGGCACCGGCCGAGATGCCCAGGATCCCCGGATCGGCGAGCGGGTTGCGGGTGAGGCCCTGCATCACCGCGCCAGCCAGACCGAGCGCCAGGCCGACGCCCAGGCCCAGGATGGTGCGCGGCACCCGCAGGCTGCGCACGATCACGTGGTCGTTGGACTCGTCCGCGTCGACGAGCGCCTGCCAGACCACCCCGAGCGAGATCGAGCGGGTCCCGAGCGCCACCGACGCGGCGATCACCAGAACCAGCAGCACGAACGCGGCGGCCAGGCCGGCGCCCTTGGACCAGTTGTGGGTGAGCAGGCCGCGACGTCGAGCCGAGGGTGTGGAGGTGGAGAGGGTGGGCGCAGCGGCGCCGGGCGCGACGGGCGCGACGCCGCCGGGGCGCGTTGCCGGTTCGACCAGGTCGGCCATCGAGGTCGGGGTTCGGTCCGTCAGGACGTCGCGACGGCGTCGCGCACGTTGCCCGCCAGCTCCTCGATGGCACGGGCGACCGCGCCGTAGCCCATGGCGAGCGTGAGCTGCCACGAGACGAGCTGGTCCTCCCGGATGGCGGCGAGCTCGCGTGCGTTCGGCGGCATCTGCTCGAGGAGCTGCTCGGGCGTCCCGCCCCGGGAGTCGCCCATGATCATGTCGGCGGGATACATGTCGACCTCCTCCCAGCTGAGCGTCTGCCAGAACTCCTCGTCGGTGTCTGGCTCGACCACGTTCAGCCCCAATGACTGGTAGTAGCTGAGGTCGGGGTAGTTCTCGGGCACCGCGACGTAGAACTGGTCCGGCGTGCCCGACGCGGCCAGCACGGTGAGGTCGGGGTTCGCCGCGGTCGCTGCTGCGAGCTCGTCGGAGGCGTCCGCGAACGACTGGCGGGCGGCGACCACCTCGTCCGAGTCCGTGTCGGCGCCGAGCGCCTGTGCGAGCTCGTCGACCTCGGCGAGGACCTCGTCGATCGGCCGGCCCGTGACGGCGACCCCGACGATCGGCGCGATGGCTTTGACCTGCTCGAGCATGTCGTCCTCGATGCCCCAGTAGCTGCCGTCCTCCCACGACGGGGTGATGATCAGGTCGGGCTGCAGCGACGCCAGCTGCTCCAGGTTGATCTGGCCGTACTCCTCGCCGAGCGACGTGAAGATCTCGGGGTCGGCAAGGCCGATCGAGGGCGAGGGGCTGCCGTCCGGCGCGTGGATGAGCCCGAAGGTCCCCTTCGCGGTGATGCCGAGCTCCCACAGCCCACCAGCGATGGTGGTCTCGGCGACGATCGTCTCGGGGACGGCGTCCAATTCGACCGTGGTGCCGGTGCTGTCCGTGTAGCTCCACCCCTCGGTCGAGGTCCCGGGAGCGTCCTGCGCACCCGAGGAACCGGACTCGGACGAGCCGCCGCATCCTGCGACGAGCACGGCGGCGACCAGCACCGCCAGTGCAGCGCCACGTCGGCGGGCGCGGGTGGGTCGGTCAAGGATGGCGGGGGGAGTGAACACCGGACCTCCGGGAAGGGCGTAGAGCGCGTTAGGAATGCCTAACGACTGTGCACCCTAACGATGGCCTCCGGAGGCTGCAACGGCGCCCTCTGCCGGGTCCGGCGCGTCGGTGACGGGCAGAGCGCCGAAGCGATAGCTCGCCGAGGTGACCGAACCCATGAAGTCGGGCTGGAAGTAGGTGCGGACCCCGGCGTCGTCCTCGGCGGCCCCGACCGCGACCATCAGCGGGACGAGGTGGTCCGCGGCCGGATGGCTCGTCCTCGCGCTCGGCGCCCACTCCCAGTCGATGAGGGCTGCGCTGCGCTCGTCGACCGGTCCGTCCACCAGCGTGTCGGTGAGCCAGGCCTCGAACTCCCGCGACGGCCGCTCGGCCGCCGGGCCGAACATCGCCAGGTTGTGGAACGAGAAGCCGCTGCCCACGATGAGCACGCCCTCGTCGCGCAGCGGGGCGAGCGCGCGACCGACGGCGAGGTGGCGGGCGGGGTCGTAGCCACGTTGGATCGACAGCTGCAGGATCGGCACGTCGGCCTCGGGGTAGGCAACGACGAACGGTGCGAACACCCCGTGGTCGAAGCCTCGGTCGCCGTCACGGTGGACGGGGATGTCGGCGTCGCCGAGCAGCGTCACCACCTGCTCGGCGACCTCGGGCGAGCCGGGCGCCGGGTACTGGACGTGGTAGGTGAACTCGGGGAAGCCGCCGTAGTCGTAGAGCATCGGCGGTCGGGGGTTCGTCTGCACGGTGAACTCGGATGTCTCCCAGTGGCCCGAGACCGCCAGGATCGCCCGCGGCCGCGTGCCGAGCTCCTCGGGGATCGCCTCGAGGGAGCGCTGCAGCGGGCCGAAGTCGCCGGGCATCTGGTCGACGAGCCACGGCCACGGACCGCCGCCGTGCGAGATGAAGTACGTCGGGAGGCGGCCGGAGATCATCCGGCACCCGTCATGTCGACCGCGACGACGTGGGTCGGCTCCAGCGTCACGACCACCCTCGTCTCGCCGGGTCCGTCCATCTGGCGCAGGTCGGCCCCGCCGTACTTGGCGCCGACGCGGTCGGCGAACTCGTACTCGTCGTCGGCGTCGATGGTCACGTCGCCGCGCACCTCGAGGTAGCGGAAGCCTCCCGGGTCGAGCACGAACAGCGTCGCCGCAGGGTTGACCAGGAGGTTCTTGGTCTTCTGCCGCGCCGTGTTGAGCGACATGCGGAACCGCGATCCGTCGAACAGGAACCACAAGGCGGACAGCTGCGGTCGACCGTCGGGTCCGATCGTCGCGAGCGTGGCGACCGGTGCGCTGGTGAGGTCCAGGTGGGACTCGGGGATGGTGGTGGTCATGGGGCGCTCCTCGCCGTGACTTCAAGAGTGAACTGAATGGTAGAAGAGATCAGTTCAAGGTGCAAGTCAGTGCAGGGTTCCGGTAGGCTGCGACCGTGGCAGACGATGAGCCCAGGTGGTTGGACGCCGAGGAACGTCAGGTCTGGTTGGCGCTGGTTGGCGTCCTGATCCGCGTGCCCGCCGAGCTGGACCGCCAGCTGCAGCGTGACTCGAACATGTCGCACTTCGAGTACCAGGTGCTCGCCGGCCTGTCCGACGCTGCGGAGCGCACCATGCGGATGAGCGACCTCGCCGGGTTCACCGAGGGCTCGCTGCCACGCCTGTCGCAGGTGGTCGGTCGGCTCGAGCGTCGCGGTTGGGTCGCTCGACGAGCCGACCCGACCGACGGGCGCTACACGCTGGCCACGTTGACCGACGAGGGGTACGCCGAGCTGGAGAGGGCAGCGCCCGGGCACGTCGAGGCCGTGCGTCGCCTGGTGTTCGATCCCCTGACGCCCGCCCAGCACGCGCAGCTCGCCGCGATCGGCCGGGCCATCCTCGGCGGCCTCGAGGCCGGGGTGGGCGGGGACGATCCCGGACCCTGACGCCCGCGCGCATGGAGCGCCTCGGCCACGGGTAGGTCCCTGCCATGAGCACCGACGACCGGACCGAGAACGACGACAGCCCCTCTTTGCGTCAACGTCTCCACGCCGCGACCGGCGATCGGGATCGCGAGGCCGAGGCCTTGGCGGACCGAGCGCCCGACGACGTCACCGAGCACGACGCGAAGGTTGCGGTCAACCGTGCACACGGGCACGCCCCCGAGGACGTGCAGACCGAGAGCGAGCTCGCCAGCCCCGAGGATGCCGAGCGGGTGGCCGAAGAGCGCTCCGACTGACGGCGTCGGTCAATCCCTGTCGATCACCCACATGCACAGCAGGTCGTGCACCAGCGTCGCCGCGGCCAGCGCGGTGATGCCGGACACGTCGAACGGTGGCGCCACCTCGACCACGTCGGCGCCGACCGGACGGAGCTGGGGGCAGAGCTGGCGCCAGATGGCCAGCGCCTGGGCGGTCGACAGACCGCCTGCCACGGGGGTGCCCGTCCCCGGAGCGCTCGACGGGTCCAGGCAGTCGATGTCGAAGGTCAGGTAGCAGGGCCGGGCGCCGACACGGTCGATCACCCGCTGCACGGTCGCCGCGGTGCCCTGCTCGTGCACCCATGGGGCGTCGAGCACGTCGAAGCCCATCGTGTCGTCGTTCCAGGTCCGGATGCCGATCTGCGACGACGTCGCCGGGTCGACCAGCCCCTCGTCGACCGCCCGGCGGAACATCGACCCGTGGTCCAGTCGCTCGCCGTCGTCGGGCCAGGTGTCGGTGTGCGCGTCGAAGTGCACGAGCGACAACGGCGCGCCGTGGTGCTCAGCTGCCGCCCGGAGCAGGGGGTAGGTGACGAAGTGGTCGCCGCCCAGGCCGAGCACCCTTGCGCCGCTGCGGTGGATCGCGCCGGCTGCGTCGAGCACGGCCGGCACGACGGTCTCGGACCGGTTGGTGTCGAACGCGACGTCGCCGCAGTCCACGATCCGCCGCCGCTCGATGGGATCGAAGCCGTGGGGGAAGTTGGCCAACTCGGACAGCTTGGCGGACTCTGTGCGGATCGCGTTGGGGCCCTCCCGCGCGCCGGAGCGCCCGGTGGTGGCCAGGTCGAGCGGAACGCCGAGGATGGCGATCTCGACGCCGTCGAGCGCCCGGGAGTAGGGCGCACGTCCGAAGGACATGACGCCGGCATAGGTGAGGGTGGGCCACTCGTGGGGGCCGTCGGTGGTCAGGAACCCGTCCACGTGTCGTCCCTCCCGAGCCGGTGCCGTCAGTCCGCCGGGTCGAGCACGAACAGCGGGATCACGCGGTCCGTGGACTCCTGGTAGGTGTCGTAGTCCGGCCAGACCTCGGTGGCCAGGCGCCACCAGGTCGCCTTCTCGTCGCCCTCGGCCTCGCGCACCGTGTAGTCGCGGCGGGTGGGCCCGTCCTGGAGCTCGGCCCAGGGGTGGGCACGCAGGTTGTGCACCCACTGCGGGTTGGTGGGCGCGCCGCCCATGGAGCCGACGACCACATAGCTGGTCCCGTCGGTGACCCGGATGAGCGGCGTCTTGCGCAGCTTGTCGGACTTGGCGCCCTTGGTCGTCAGGATGATGCAGGGGCCACCCATGAACTCGGCACCCTCCGCGCCGTCGGTGCGCTCGAAGAGCTCGACCTGCTCGGCGATCGGCTCCCACGGGCTCGGTTCGTACTCGCCCTCGACTGGCACGGCATCTCCTCTGGTCGGTCGGTCCGTCGTCGCCGACGGCCCGTCGGGGTCGCGTGATCGTACCGGCCCCGCGCCGCGGCAGCGCCGGACCGCGACGTCGCTACGCTGCAGCCACTCGGACCGGGGGGCCTCGATGACCTACGAGCTGGTGATCCGCAACGGACTGGTGATCGACGGCACGGGCGCCGCCGGTGAGTGGGCCGACGTGGCGATCGACGGCGGACGGATCGCGGCGATCGGGCCGGACCTGCACGGCGAGCGTGAGCTCGACGCCGCCGGGCATGTCGTGGCGCCGGGGTTCATCGACGTGCACACCCACTACGACGCACAGGTCTTCTGGGACCCCGACCTCACCCCGTCGGCGTTCCACGGGGTCACCTCGGTCGTCGCCGGCAACTGCGGCTTCTCGATCGCGCCGGTGCGGCCCGACGGCGTCGGCATCCTGGGCCGCACGCTGCAACACGTCGAGGACATGAGCCTGGACACCCTCACCGCCGGCGTGCCGTGGACCGAGTTCGAGGACTTCGGCAGCTACCTCGACGCGGTGCAGCGCGGCGGCGTCGGGCTCAACTTCGGCTGCTACGTGGGCCACACGGCGTTGCGGCTCTACGTGATGGGCGACGACGCGTACGAACGCGCCGCGACCGATGAGGAGCTGGCCCAGATGCAGCGCCTGGTCGCCGAGGCGATGGACGCCGGTGCGATCGGGTTCGCCACCTCGGCGTCGCCCACGCACAACGGCGACCGCGGCCGGCCGGTGCCGTCGCGGCTCGCGGACCTGGACGAGGTCCGGTTCCTCTGCGAGCCGCTGCGCGAACGCGACCGCGGGGTGGTGGCGTTGCTGCCCGGGGGCGTGTTCCGCAACGAGCAGGTCTTCGAGCTCCAGCGGCACCTGGGTCGACCGATCACCTGGACCGCGCTGCTGACCGTCAAGGGGCTGCCCTACCACGAGAAGGTCGTGGCGGAGCACGACGCGGCGCGTGCCGACGGTGTGGAGGTGTGGCCGCAGGTGTCGTGTCGACCGCTCGTGTTCCAGATGAACATGGAGGAGCCGTTCACGCTGAACATGCGGCCGAGCTTCAAGGCGCTGATGGACGTCGACCGCGAGGCACGTGTGGCGGCGTACCGAGATCCTGCGTGGCGTGCGGCGGCGTGGGAGGACGTGTCGGGCGGGGGCGGCATGCTGCCGTTCAACTGGCCCTCGCTGACGGTCGCGGAGTCCGGGACCGCTCCGGAGCTGATCGGGCGTGCGGTCGTCGACGTCGCCGAGGAGCGTGGGGTGACGCCGCTCGACGTGGTGCTGGACCTGTCGCTCGACGACGACCTGCGGACCCGGTTCAACTCGACGCTCGCCAACGACGACACCGACGCCATCGCCTGGCTGCTGCCCCGCGACGGCATGCTGATCGGCCTGGCCGACTCCGGTGCGCACGTCAGCCAGCTGTGCGACGCGTGCTTCGCCACCGACCTGTTGGGCAACTGGGTCCGAGGTCGTGACGTGATGTCGCTCGAACGTGCGGTCCACAAGCTCACCGGTGAGCCCGCATCGGTGTTCGGGCTGGTCGACCGTGGCGTGCTCGAGACGGGTCGCGCCGCGGACGTGGTGGTGTTCGACCCCGCCACGGTGGCACCGGGACCGCTGCGCCGTGTCGTGGACTTCCCGGCCGACGGCGAGCGGTTGACCGCGGACGCGCCCGTGGGCGTCCGCCACGTCCTGGTCAACGGCGTGGCCATCCGTGTCGACGGCGAGATGGTGCCCGAAGCACAGGCCGCTCGGCCCGGTGTCGTGCTGCGCTGAGGGAGACTCCGCCACGGTCGCGAGATAGGGGTCGTCATCGACACGATGTCGATTTCGCGCCCAGGAATGCCGCCCTGACGATTCCGCGGAACCTCGGCACCCCGGGCCCGGCGGAGCGAACGTCCTACCTGCGCTCGATCAGGAGCCGCTGGACTTCGCGGATGGTCTCGCCGACGTGCCCCGAGCACAGGCGCCCGGGGCCGAGTGGGCCGCGGGAATCCTCGCCGAGCAGCGGGAGCGACGAGAGGGCACCGGCGACGGCATCGGACATCTCGTCGACCTGGCGGCGAGCCTCCGACAACGCCACGGCATCGTTGGCGTCGCCGGCCTGGAGAATCGTTGCCTTGCCCGCGTACCCGGCCGCGCCGAGCGCGTGGGCGCCCATGTGCGCGACGGCCGCGGCCTGCTCCGCGGCGTACGCCGCAGCCCTGGCAGCCGGACTCGGAGCCTCCCGGGCCGCGGCACCGGCGTCGCCGCCGCGACGCTGCAGTGCCTCCGCGACGTCCAGATCGCCCGACGCGAACGAGCGAGCCTGGGCGATCGCGTCCCGCACCCTGGTGTCTCCAGGGACAGCCGTCTCGTAGATGTCGAGGACGTGCTCGGCACAGTCCGCTGCCCACGCGGCCGCGGCGCGGCGGTCGTCGGCGCTGAGCGTCTGCGGAGAAGGAGCCACCGCGGGAGCGTACGTCCGCGCACACCGGCGTGGACCGACGCACCAGGTCGCCGAGGTCAGGGGAGGTCGAGCAGCGCCGCGGTCTGGGCGCAGCTGGCGACGGGCCGGCCCACTGACTCGCAGAGCGCAACCGCCTCGGTGACCAGCTCGACGTTCGTCGGCGTGCGGCCACCGCCGAAGAACTCGAGGCCCAGGTGCAGGTGGCCGCCCCGCTCGAGCGCGACCCGGGCGACGTCGCTCGCGATCACGTCACCGCCGACCACCGAGATCGCCCACGGCAGGTCGCAGCCCTCGAGCAGCTCCAGGTAGGCCTCGAGCGCCGCGACCGTCGGCGGGAGCCCGAACGGTGCACCGAAGTAGCCCTGCTCCGTGGCCAGGTACAGCTTGAGCATCGCGCCACGGGGCATGCGACCCGCCCTCCACCACGCCAGCGCGGCGCGCAGGAAGCCGGGTTCGTAGATCGCCAGGCTCGGTCCGAGCCCACCCGACTCGCAGAGCTCGAGCGCCCGGGCGAGCGTGTCGAAGGAGTTGGCGTACACGAACGAGCCGAGGGGCACTCCGGCGTCGTCGGTGGGGCCCAGGTTGACCGAGCCGGGATCGGCCAGGCCGATACGCATCCCGGCCGCGGCGAGCGGCGCCAGGTGCTCGTAGGAGATCGCGCCGTCCTGCACGTGCACCGTCGGGTAGACGAGCGCGTCCGGCCGCTCGGCCCACACCGGCCGCCACGCCGCCAGGTAGCGCTCCGCCGCCTCGCCCGCCGACACGCCGAACGCGTCGGCGTGGTGGTGCACGATCGACGCGCCTGCCTCGAAGCAGGCGAGCGCATCGGCGCTCACCTGCTCAGGGGTGACCGGCACGTGTGGGTTCGCCGACGGCGAGGTCAGCCCGTTGATCGCCGCCTCGATGACGACGGGTGTCGGCTCGACCACCTCGGACTCCTCCCGCTGGTCGCCTGCGGCGACTCCTCGGGCGGAGCGTAGCGACTGGCCGTCCGGCCGTTCGTCGTGGTCCGCTCAGCGATGGGCCCGCAGGTACTCGAGCGCCGAGTCGGGCGGCAACGGGGGGCTCCAGAGGTAGCCCTGTCCGAGCTCGCAGCCCAGCTCGGCGACGATGGAGCGCTGCTCGGCGGTCTCGACACCCTCCACCACGACCTGCAGCTCGAGGGTGCGGGCGAGCGCGACGATCGAGCGCACCACCGCGGTGTCCCGGGCGGTCGGACCGAGGCGGTCGACGAAGGAACGATCGACCTTGAGCACGTCGACGGGGAGCTGGTCGAGGTAGCTGAGCGACGAGTAGCCGGTGCCGAAGTCGTCGATGCTGATCTGCACCCCCAGGTCCCGCAGCGCGGCGATCGTGTCGACCGCCTGCTCGATGTGCTCGATCAGCACCCGCTCGGTGATCTCGAGGTGCACGCGATGGGCCGGGACACCGCTGTGGCGGAGCTCACGGTCGAACCAGTCGACGAACCCCTCCTCGCCGAGCTGGGCGGAGCTGAGGTTGATCGCCACCCACAGCTCGCCGGTGGTGTGGCCCTCACGCGCCCACCCGGCGATCTGCTGCAGCACGGTCTGCACCGCCCAGCGACCGAGCGGCACGATCGCACCGCTCGCCTCGGCGATCGGGACGAACTCGTCGGGTCCGACGGCGCCCAGCCGCGGGTGCTGCCACCGCGCCAGCGCTTCGAAGCCGAGCACGCGTCCGTCGGCGACGCCGACGATCGGCTGGTAGTGCATGGACATCTCACCGCGTCCGACCGCCCCTCGCAGCTCGGACTCGACCTCGGTGTGGCGGTTCGATCGCTCCCTCGCCGCCTCGTCGAACACCGAGACGTTGCGCCCGCCCCGCTGCTTGGCCAGGTACATCGCGGCATCAGCGTCGCTGAGCAGCGACTCGGCGGAGTCGACCGGCGCGGACAACGTCACGCCGATGCTCCCCGACAGGTCGAAGCGCCGGCCGCCGACGACGATGGGCGCCTCCAGCGCGGCGAGCGCGTCGGTCGCCAGACGCCGGGCGACGTCGAGGTCGTCGGGCATGTCGCCACGGACGAGCACGAACTCGTCGCCGCCGAGTCGGGCGATGACGTCGTCCGGTCCGAGCTCGTCGCGCAGCCGGTCGGCCACCGCCCGCAACGTCTCGTCGCCGACCCGGTGCCCGAGGGTGTCGTTGATGATCTTGAAGCGGTCGAGGTCGAGGATGGCGACCGCGACGCGCTGGGAGGAGTCGGACGCGAGCAGGCGGGTCAGGTGGGCGTGCAACCCCGTCCGGTTGGGCAAGCCGGTCAGGGAGTCGTGCGTCGCCTGCTGGGCGAGGGCGAGCTCGGCGAGGTGCTGCTCGGTCACGTCGAGCATGGTGCCGGCCAGGAGGGTCCGGCCGCCGCGCTCGACGAGTGCGGAGCGGCACCGGATCCAACGGGTCGCACCGTCCGAGCGAAGGATGCGGATGGTCCGCTCGACCGATTCCCCGCCCTCCAGCGCCAGCGCCGTGGCGCTCACGGTCTCCTCGACGTCGTCGGGATGGACGAAGTCGAGAAGGTTGACGCCCTGGGCTCCGGGCTCGATCCCGTAGATCCGGTCGCACTCCTCGGAGCGGCTGACCTCTCCGGTCGCGGGGTCGTACTCGTAGCTGCCGAGGTGGGTGATCTGTTGCGCCTCGACGAGGCGCGCGTGGTCCTCGGCCATCTGGTGCTGGAGCCGGATCCGCTCTCCCAGGTCGCGCGCGCTGATCGACGCGCCGATGGGGGTGCCGGCGTCGTCGAGGATCGGCGCGACCGACAGCGACAGCTGCAGCCGGTCGCCGTCGGGTCGGAGCAGCTCCATCTCGGCGTCGTGCAGCGCATGACCCGCCGAGAGCAGCTCCGTGAGCATGTCGATCTGGTCGTGCACCTCGACCGGCGCCAGCTCGCGGGAGTTCCTGCCGATCATCTCCTCCGCCTCGAGGCCGAACAACTCGGTCGCCGCCCGGTTCCAGGTCGTGATCGTGCCCTCGAGCGTGGTGGAGATGATGGCGTCGCGTGAGGACTCGACCACCGTCGACAGCCGCGCCGACAGCTCGTTGCTGCGGAGCTGCTCGCTGATGTCCGATGCCACGGCGACCGACGCGATCTGTCGGCGGCGGGCGTCGAACACCGGCGTCATGGTCACGATGGCGGGCACCGTGTGATCGTCCGCGTGCCGCAGGCGCAGCTCGCCCGACCACGAGGCGCCGTGGTCGACGTGGCGCACGAGGTCGGCATAGCGGTCCTGCCAGCCGTCGGCGGGGCGGACGACCTCGTCGACGTTGCGGCCGAGGGCGTGCTCGGGGGCGAACCCGTACATCCGCGCTGCGGCGTCGTTCCAGTACCTGACCCGACGGTCGTCGTCGATCGCGACCAGCGCCTGTCCGACGGAGTCGAGCAGGCGTGCCTGGAACTCGATCGAGCTCTCCGCCCGCTTGCGTTCGCTGACGTCGCGGAGGTTCGCGAACACAGCGCCGACGTCGGGGTCGTCGAGCAGGTTCGTCACGACCTCCTCGACCCACATGACCGAGCCGTCACCGGCGAGGATCCGGAACTCCGCACGGACCTGGTCGCCGAGCGCAGGGATGGACATGAAGGACTCGGCCGCCCGGTCGCGGTCGTCGGGGTGGACGAGGTCCATGCCGTTGCGGCCGAGGAGTTGCACGGGATCGATCCGGAACACCCGCTGCGCGGCGGGGCTCACCCACGTGACCGTGCCGTCGCCGTCGAAGAGCATCACGACATCGCTCGCGTGCTCGAGCACCCGCTGGAGCGTCCGGCTGCCGCCGGCGGCCAGGTTCGACACCGCCGGCACGCTCGATGCCACCGGTGCGGGGGAGGCGGCCGGCCTCGCGCTCGGCGTGCCGCCACGGGGCGCCCGCGTCGAGCGATCGACACGCACCTCGATGCGGGGATCGAGCGTCCGCGCGCCGACGAGGATCGGCCGCGCCATCGTTCGGCCGACCCGACGCACGACGGCGTCCATCTGCTCGTCGTCCGCGCTCGGGCAGAGCACGACCAGGGTGCCGTCGTCGTAGGCGCCCACCACGTCGTCGACCCGGACGGTTCGGCGCAGCCGCGCCGCGGCCAGCACGGCCACCTCGTCGGCCACGAGCTGCCCGTGCTGCTCGGCGATGTCCGCCAGCGCCCGCAGGTGCACCTCGATGAGCACCGGGCGGGCCTCGGGGGGCGTCAGCTCGAGCGCCGCGGCGAGCTGGTGGCCGATCGACGCGCGGCTGGGCAGCCCCGTGGCGGCGTGGACGGTCGGCAGGTCCGACAGGTGCTCGTCGCGGGCGCGTCGCGCGCTCAGGTCGAGGTGGCGGACGAGGACGTGGGGTGGCGACGAGTCGCCGCGGCCGAGGATCTGGAGCAGGAGGCGTCGCTCGTCGAGCGAGCAGGTGCAGGCGTACTCGATCTCGACGCGCCGTCGCGAGCCGTCGAGCACGTCGGCGAGCGCGCCGGTCACCGCCTCGGCGACGGCCGATCCTTCGGGACACGCGGTGGCGCAGCTCGGCAGCAGTGCCACCGCGGCGGCGGGCGCGTCCGCGCACGGTTCCGCCCCGATCGCCTCGACCCATGCGGCGTTCACGTCGACGATGCGGCCACCGGGATCCAGGACGGCGGTGGGGTCCTCGCCCGATGCGTGGTTCCAACCGCCGGCCTCGGCGCGCGGCCGGAGGGCGCTGGCGTCGTGGATCGCGCTGTCGGTTCGTGACATGGGTGCCTGCAGACCGGTGGGGACGGGAGTGTTCGCCTCTGTGTCAGATCGACCGTTGCAGCTGCAGGATTGAGCATTCGGTACCCTCCCGACACCAGGAGGCGGCGCCATCACCGACCACGACACCCCCGAGGACGACTCCACCCCCGAACCCGCCGGCGCCCCCGTCGGCGGGTTGCGAGCGCGCGTCGAGCAACCGCTGCGGCGCACCGGGGAGCAGCTGCGCGCCCGTCACGAGGACCTGCGTCGCCGCGCCGGGTGGGCGGACGTCGCGACCCGGGTGCTCGAGCGCCACGTCGACGCCTCCGGATCGATGATGGCGGGGTACCTGGCGTACCGCCTGTTCCTGCTCATGTTGCCGCTCGCGGTGATCGTGGTGGCGCTGGCGGGCTTCGACCAGAGCGCGTCCGAGTCGACCAGCGAGCACCTCCGCCTCGGCGAGGCCCTCACGAGCGTCATCGCCCAGGCGGGGGCGGACGCGCAGCGCAGCCGGGCGCCACTGCTCGCGACGGGACTGCTCGCGTTCACGATCGCCGCATGGGGGTTGCTCGGCGCGCTCCAGTACACCGCAGCGACGGCCTGGCAGATCCCGACCCGGCGGTTCCCCGGCAAGGGCCGGGTGTTCGTCCGGCTGGCAGCCAGCCTGCTGGTGTTCGGCGTCGTGCTCTACGTGTCGTTGGTCGTGCGACGTGCCGGGTTGTGGGCCGGCATGGCCGGGTCGCTGGCCAACACCATCGGTGCATTCGTCGGGTTCCTGGGCCTGGGGTGGATCCTGCCGAGGCGCTGCAAGGAGTGGTTCTGGCTGCTGCCCGGCGCCGCCGTGAGCGCCGTCGGCTATCTCCTGATCCAAGCCGTGGCCGCCTTCTACCTGCCCGGGAAGCTCTCCAACGCCTCGGCCACGTACGGCGCGCTGGGCATCACGTTGACCCTGCTCACGTACCTGTTCCTGATCGGTGCCCTGCTGTGGTTCGTGCAGGTGGTCAACGCGGTGGTGTGGGAGCAGCACCGCCACGACCCACCCGGGCTGCTCCGGCGGATCGCGGACCGCATCCCCATCCCGACCACGACCTTCGGCTCCGGCTACGTCGGCGAGGGCGAGGACGCGGACACCGTCGGCAGTGCGCTCTCCACCGTCCGGAACGCGTCGATCGGCGACAGGGACTGATCGGCGACAGGGACTGATCGGCGACGGGGCTGATCGGTCGCGTCAGGCGGCGGCAGCGGCGTCCGCGACGACCACCGAGTGGGCCGCCGCCACACGTCCCGCAGGGATCGACCGGTCGCCGTCCAACAGGCGTGCGAGGGCGTCGCGCTTGGTCTCGCCGATCACGAGCCAGACGAGCAGTCGAGCCCGATCGAGCGCGGGGTACGTCAGTGTGACCCGGCGGTGGCCCTGGTAGGTGTCGGTGGCCGCTGCGTCGTGGTCGTCGACCCGCGTGGCGGGGTCGCCGGGCACCAGCGACGCCGTGTGGCCGTCGTCGCCGAGGCCGAGGTGCACCACGTCGAGGGTCACCGGGCTGCCCAGCGTCGAGGCGAGGGTGCGCTCGTAGGCCGCTGCGGCCGCCTCGGCGCCCAGACCCACGGGGATGGCGTGCAGGCGGTGGTCGGGCAGCACGTCGGGTCCCAGCCGGCGCCGCAGCTCGACCAGGTTGCGGGCGGGGTCGCCGGTGGGCGCGACCCGCTCGTCCACCTGCAACAGGTCGACCCGAGTCCAGTCCAGCGCCGCCTCGGACAGGTGGCCGAACATCGCAGCGGGCGACGACCCACCGCTGACGGCGAGCGACGCCGAGGGCACCACGACCAGGCGGTCCGAGAGTGCGGTGGAGATGAGCTCCGCAGCGGTGCGGGCGGCCCCGTCCGCGTCGTCGCACACGACGAGCTGGTGCGTGCCGGTCACCGGCGGATCACCCTGCGCTCGGGGGTGCTTCGACGTGGCCGCCGAACTGGCTGCGCATGGCCGACAGCACCTTGTTGGCGACCGCCTCCTCGCCGCGTGAGGAGAACCGTGAGAACAGCGCGGCGGCGAGCACCGGTGCCGGTACGCCCAGGTCGGTCGCGGCCTCGAGCGACCACCGGCCCTCGCCGCTGTCGCTGACGACGCCGGCGAAGCCGTGGAGCGTCGGGTCGCTGACGAGCGCCGCGGCGGTCAGGTCCAACAGCCACGAGCCGACCACGCTGCCGCGACGCCACAGCTCGGTCACCGCCGGCAGGTCGATGTCGAACCCGTACGGCTCGGTGTGCGCGAGCAGGTTCAGGCCCTCGGCGTACGCGGCCATGAGCCCGTACTCGATCCCGTTGTGCACCATCTTCACGAAGTGCCCTGCGCCGCTCGGGCCGCAGTGCAGCCACCCCTGCTCCGCCGCGACCAGCTCGCCCTCGCGTCCTGGGGTCCGCTCGACCGAGTCGCTCGGCGGCGAGAGCCGGTCGAACACCGGCGCCATGGTCGCCACGGCCTCGTCCGTGCCGCCGACCATGAGGCAGTACCCCCGCTCCAGGCCCCACACCCCGCCGCTCGTCCCGGCGTCGACCAGCGCGATCCCGCTCGATGCCAGCGCGGCGGCGCGGGGACCGTCCTCGCGCCAGTCCGTGTTGCCGCCGTCGACGATGACGTCACCGGGTTCGAGCAGCTCGGCGACCGCCGAGACGACCTGTCCCGCGACCGACGCAGGCACCATGACCCACACGGCGCGTGGCGCCTCGAGCGAGGCCACCAGGTCGACGAGCTCGGCCGCCGAGGTCACGTCCGGGCCGAGCTCGTCCGCGAGGGCCACCGCCACCGCGGGGTCGGTGTCGTACACGGCGGCGCTGCCGCCGGCCGCCACCAGGCGCCGCACGAGGTTCGCCCCCATCCGTCCGAGCCCAATCATGCCGAGTCGGGGGCCGGGGGTCGTCACGTCGGACTCATCCATGTGCATCTGCTCCGTGGTCGCGTGTCGGTGGCCGTGCACCCACGATCATCCCTCGCTGCCGCGCCAGCGTCGCTCGAAGGGCAGCCGCCAGGTGTACGGGGCGACCAGCGCGTGCATCGAGTCCGGGCCCCAGCTGCCGGGGAAGTACGGGTGCACGAGCGGCGGATCCTCGATCAGCTCGGCGGCGACCTCCCAGAGGCGCTCGATGCCCTCCGAGCTCGTGAACAGCGTCTGGTCGCCGGACATCGCGTCGTGGATGAGTCGCTCGTAGGCCTCCAGCACGTTGGCCTCGTCGGGCGTCTCGTGGGTGGCGAACTGCATGCTCAGCTTGTCGAGCACGAAACCCGGACCGGGGCGCTTGCCGTAGAACGACAGCGACAGCCGCGACGAGTCCGCCAGGTCGAAGGTCAGGTGGTCGGGACCCAGGCTGCCGACCCCCGAGCCGGCCGGGAACATGCTCTTCGGTGGCTCCTTGAACGCGATCGACACGATGCGTGCGCCCTCGGCCAGCCGCTTGCCGGTCCGCAGGAAGAACGGCACGCCCGCCCACCGCCAGTTGTCGATGTGGCACCGGAGCGCGACGAACGTGTCGGTCTGGGACTCGGGGGCCACGCCGTCGAGGTCGCGGTAGCCGGCGAACTGGCCGCGCACGACGTCGGTCGCGGCGATCGGCATCATCGAGCGGAAGACCTTGTTCTTCTCCTCGTTGATCGCCCGCGGCTCGAGCGCGGTCGGGGGCTCCATGGCGACGAACGCGAGGATCTGGAACAGGTGGGTGACCACCATGTCGCGGAACGCCCCGGCCGACTCGTAGAAGGCGGCGCGGGTCTCGATCGACAGCGTCTCGGGCACGTCGATCTGGACGTGGTCGATGTTCTGGCGGTTCCAGATCGGTTCGAACAGGCCGTTCGCGAACCGGAACGCCAGGATGTTGAGCGCCGCCTCCTTGCCCAGGAAGTGGTCGATGCGGAAGATCGCCGCTTCCGGGAACACCGACTGCACGTGGGCGTTGAGCTCGCGGGCGCTCGCCAGGTCGGTGCCGAACGGCTTCTCCATCACGATGCGCGCACGTTCGGCCAGTCCGGCCTCGCCGAGCGTGGTCACCACCGCACGGGCGGCCGCCGGCGGGATGCTCAGGTAGTGGAGCCGGCGCACCTCACGCGGGTCGTCGTCGAGCTCCTTCTCGGCCTCGACCACGACGTCGTGCAGTCCGGCCGGGCCTGCCGAGGACGGCACGTAGCGCAGCAGCGCGGCGAATCCGACCCAGGTCTCGTCGTCGACGGGCTCCTTGACGTGCTCCAGGCACGCGAGGCGAGCGACGTCACGGAAGCTGTGGTCGTCGAGGTCCTCGAGCGACGTGCCCACGATGCGGCACTCCGGCAGCAGTCCGACCCTGTAGAGCCGCAGCAGGCCCGGCAGCAGCTTGCGCTGGGCCAGGTCGCCGACGGCGCCGAAGAGGACGATGACGTGCGGGCTGAGCTGCCGATCGACCTGGTGATCCACGCACCGAACCTACGCCGAAGAGGTTTCGTCTCCATTGCGGCCCTGCGATGGGGGAGTGAACGGTGGTCATGCCCGAGCTCCGGCGTCGTCGCCCACGCGGCTCGCCGCGCTGCTCGCTGCTGCGCGCCCATCGCCCTTCGATGGAGAGAAGCTCTCGCCCACCCGGACCGCAGCCTTGGTGAGTTTCCACAATATGGAGGCACAGAGGTCAAGAGTGGAAATCCCGACTTGCACGATCGGGATTCGAGCGATAGAAACATGACCATGTTGGTCGGGATTTCGGAACAGCACGACGACGGTCTGCCCGGGTCGGCTCCGCCGTGTTCCGGCGCCGCCGCTCGGGCGCTGCACCCCGCCGGCGCCGCACGGCGCTCGCCCCTGTCGACCGAGGTGCTGGCCGACATCGCGACCGGTCTGGCCAGCGTGGTCGACCCGGGGGAGTCGATCCGGCCCGCTGCCGGGCGCCGACGGGCCGGGATCCAGGCTCCGCCGGACGAGGTGGTGCGCGAGCGTCTCCTGGCCACCGCGGGCTACGACGCGTGGCTGGTCACCTGGCCCCCCGGCGCGGTCCTCGAGGAACACGACCACGACGGGTCGGTCGGCGTGGTCCACGTGGTCAGCGGCACGCTGGTGGAGGAAGCCCGAGGCCTGGAGCCCGATGCTGCGATCGAGCGACGTCAGCTGCCGACGGGGTCCTGCACGGCGTTCGGCGTCGACGCTCGGCACCGCCTGGAGAACGTCGCCGGCGTCGCGCTCACCGTCCAGGTGTTCTCCCCACCACTCGGGGGTGGATGATGGCGCTGCTCGCTCCTGCGGAGCTCTCGGAGCTCGTCGTCGGCGTCGCCGCGACCGCGGAGCTCTGGCGCCCGGTCGTGGGCCAGGCGACCGAACAGCGGTGGTACGCACCGCTGTTCGAGACCAGCTCGGTGCAGGTCTGGCTCATCAGCTGGGGCTCGGGGCACGAGCTCGAGCTGCACGACCACGGTCCCTCGGCCGGCGCCTTCGCCGTCGTGGCGGGGGAGCTGGTCGAGTACGTGTCGTCAGAGGGTCCGCCCGCGCGGCTGCGCCGTCGGGAGATCCGCGCCGGGCAGCGTCGCTCGTTCCCCGTCGGGTACGTGCACGGGCTCTCCAACCGGTCCTCGGAGCCGGCGCTCAGCGTGCACGCCTACTCGCCGCCGCTGACCCAGATGCACTCCTACCACCCGGCGACGCTGCAGCCCGTGGCGGAGCTCCCGGTCGGCGGCCTCGAGCGGGTCTCGTGAGCGGGCCGGGCATCGACACGGTGCTGGCCGCCGCCCGCCGTCGCCTCGAGCGGCTGGACCCAGTGGCGCTGCGGTCCGCCATCGACGACGGAGCACTCGTCGTCGACATCCGGCCCGACGCGGACCGAGCGGCCGAGGGGACCATCCCCGGTGCCGTGGCCATCCACCGCAACGTCCTCGAGTGGCGCCTGGACCCTGCGGGGGACGCCCGGGCATCGGGCATCGAGCATCGCTGGGACCGTCTGATCGTCGTGGTCTGCAACGAGGGGTACACCTCGTCGCTGGCGGCGGCGGCGCTGCAGGACATCGGGCTGGGTCGGGCGACCGATCTGATCGGCGGCCACCGCGCCTGGATCGCTGCAGGCCTGCCCGTCGAGCCGTGAACCGGCGACGCTCGGTGGCTCGGAGCAGACTGTGCCCATGTCCGAACCTGGCGCCCCGACGGGTCGCACCGGCTCCCAGGCCGTGGAGCGTGCGCTCGCCGTCCTGTCGTTGTTCAGCGAGGTCGACCCGGCGGGCATGAGCCTGACGGAGGTGAGCGCTGCGGCGGATCTCCGGCCGAGCACGGCGCACCGGCTGCTGCGAGCGCTCGTGCGTTCGGGCTACCTCCGCCAGGACGTCGACTCGGAGCGGTACCGGCTCGGGGCGATGGCGGCCGTCCTGGGACGGGCCGCCGACGCCGCATTGGGACTGGACCTCGGTCAACCCCTGGTCGAGTCGCTCGCCCGCTCCAGCGGCGAGAGCTCGAGCCTCGGCGTGAGGGACGGTGGCGACGTCCTGATCGTGCTGGCGTCCGAATCGCCCCAGCCGCTCCGGTTCGAGCGTGAGGCCGGCGCACGCGTGCCCCTGCATGCATCGGCGATCGGCAAGGCCCTCCTCGCGTTCGATGGTCGCGACGCCGCCGGGGCGGTGCGGGCCCTGGGCGGGCTGGAGCGCTTCACCGAGCGGACGATCAGTGATGCCGGAGCCCTGATGTCCGAGCTCACGGCGATCCGCTCGTCCGGGGTGTCGGTGAACCTCGAGGAGCGCTACGTGGGGGTCGCGGCGATCGCCGCTCCGGTGCTCGACCCGCGCGGTGTCGCTCGTGCAGCGGTCGGGGTGCAGCTGCCGTCGGCCCGCCTCGACGCCGAGCGCGAAGCCGAGCTCGCGGGGCTGGTGCTGGCCGCCGCGACGGAGCTGGGCGAGCTCCTCGCCAGCGCCGGCTGAGGCCGTCCGCTCAGGCTGGGCTCGGGGTGCCCTCTGGGGTCACGAGGCCGGCGAGGTCGGCGAGCGAGGTCGCGGACAGCGAGGCCTCGATCGAGACGGCCGTGTGGTGCCACCACGGTCCCGTCAGGCTGTCGTCGACCGCACGCAGGTCGACGACGGCGCCGTCGACGGCGCGGATCAGATCCGCGACGGAGATCTGCTCCGGAGGCCGCGACAACCAGAACCCGCCGGTGCCACCCCTGCGGCTCTCGAGGATGCCGCCTCTGCGCATCGAGGCCAACGTGGTCGCGAGGAACCTGAGGGGGAGTCCCTCCGAGTCGGCGAGCTCGGTCGCCCTGCGTGGCCGACCGGGTTCGCGGGCCATGACGATGGCGGCCCGCAGCGCGTAGTCGACGGTGGCGCTCACCCTCAGCACGGCGGACCGGACATCACGAGAAGAGCTCGCCGTCGAGCGGTTCGGAGACGAACCCGTCGGGTCCGACGGTGAGCTCACCGGCGATGGTCACCCGCTCGACGCGGCGATCGAAGTCCGTGCCGGCGGCGTCCACGGGACCCAGGTGCGCCGTCGAGCGGTTGTCCCAGAACGCCAGACTGCCGGGCTCCCAGCGGAAGCGAACGGTGAACTCGGGCCGTGCGAGCTGGTCGAAGAGCATCGACAGGATCGCCGTGCTCTCGCGATCCGTGAGCCCGACGAGGTACTGAGTGAACACCGGGTTGACGAACAGCGAGCGACGACCGGTCTCGGGATGGACCCGCACCACGGGGTGGACGGCAGAGGGTCGACCGCCCTTGCCTTCCTTGGTGCGGTGGTCGTAGCCGTGCCACCGGTGCACCGCCTGGAGCCCGTCGAGCAGCGTCCTGACCGGCAGGGACAGCGCCTCGTACGCGGCCTCGAGGTTGGTCCACAGCGTGTCGCCGCCGTAGGGCGGGATGACGACGCCGCGCAGGATCGATGCGGCCGCCGGATTCGCGACGAAGGTGATGTCGGTGTGCCAACCGCTCGCCGTCAGGCGCGGAGGGGCGAACCGAGGTCGCTCGCCGACGTGGCCGTACACCTTCCGGCTCTCCCGGGTGTCGACGACCATGATCTCGGGGTACTGCTCGGGGGACTCCTGCAGGGGGTGGCCTTCGGTGAGCGTGCCGAACTGCCGTCCCAGCGCGATGTGCTGCTCGGGCGAGAGCTCCTGGTCGCGGAAGAACAGCACCTTGCGCTCGGCCAGCGCCGCGCGCAGCTCGGTCACGACCGCGGCGTCCAGGGGCGTGCGCAGGTCGACGCCGTGGACCTCTGCGCCGATCGTCGGAGTGGTCGGGTGGAGGTCGAGCGCAGTGGTGAGCGTGGTGGTCACGGACATGGATCCTCGAATCATGCAATGTCGGTGGACATAGTGGGGTTAGATCGAACGCAGGTCAAGCGCACGGTCGGAGAACGTGGTCGCTCGCTGGCCGGTCGGGTCATGGCCAGCGGGTCGACGGCGGACCGCCGGGTGCGCAGGGGGGCGCCGTCCGGCGGTCCGCCGGAGCACGTCACGTGCTGCTCAGCGACGTGCTGGCAGGTGCGTGAGCGGCTGGTGTGGGGAGAGGCGCTGTGCAGCTCATCCGGCCAGGTCCCGCTCGACCACCGTCCCGGACGGTCGTCGTGAGCGGGGCTCCCGCCGGATGCTCATGACGCAGCGCCCGCCGTCGTGGCCTCGGGTACCTCGATCAGTCGTCCGGTGCGCACGTCGTAGACGTGGCCGTGGATCGGGATGTTCGCCGGAACGAGCGGGTGGGCGCGGATCCGCTCGACGTCGTCGATCACCGCCCGGGACTGGTCCGAGATCGTGAGCCAGTCGATGTAGGCGGCTTCGGCAGAGCCCGGGCCCTCGCGGACGTCGGTGAACCCGTCCGGGTCCAGCTGGGCGGTCTGGAGGCTCTGGGCGAGCAGCTCTCGGATGACCTCGTCGGTGAAGAACTCCATGCCGCAGTCGGTGTGGTGGATCACGAACCACTCGGCGGTGCCGAGCAACTTGTAGGAGATGACGAGCGAGCGGATCGCATCGTCGCTCGCGCGCCCGCCAGCGTTTCGGATGACGTGTGCGTCGCCCTCGCTCAGCCCGGCGTACTTGGCCGGGTCGAGCCGGGCGTCCATGCAGGTGAGGATGGCGAAGCGGCGGGCCGGCGGCAGCGCCAGGCTGCCGCGGTCGCCGAAGGATTCGGCGTACGTCGCGTTGGCGGCGAGCACCTCGGGGAGGACGGACATTCGGCTGCCTTTCGAGAGGGGACGAGGACAGTGTATTCATGTATTCCCGATCGGACTAGTCAGATTTAGGACCGGCGCCTGCGAGGCGGTGCGCGCCGCGTACCCTGGTGGGCATGTCGATGCTGGCCGATCCCTTTCCCGCCCTACCGTTGCCGGGTCGGAACCCGGCGAACGTCGTGGTGGAAGCTCCGGCGCCGGGCCCCGGTTCCTGGGCCGGCGGTCCGAGCGCAGCGGTCGATGTCGATGGGACGTTCTGGCTCGCGTACCGCCTGCGTCGACCGGTGGGGGAGGGACGGGGCTTCGCCGTGGGCATCGCCAGGTCGGACGACGGGGTCACGTTCGAGGAGGTGGAGCGACTCGATCGCGACGCGTTGGGCTGCGACTCGCTGGAGCGCCCGGCGCTGCTGCGCCGGCCCGACGGCGGCTGGCGCATCTACCTGAGTCCGGCAACGCCGGGCACCTTGCACTGGCGGGTCGTCGCGCTCGATGCCGACCGACCCGATGCGTTCGACGCGACGTCGGTCGTCGAGGTGCTCGACGGTGGCCCGGACGTTGCGTACAAGGACCCTGTCGTCCACGCGGACGCCAGCGGTTGGCGGATGTGGGTGTGCGTCCATCACGTTGCTGATCCCGCCACTGCCGACGCCATGTCGACGAGCTTCGCGACCTCCGACGACGGCCTCAGCTGGGAGCTGCACGGCACCGTGCTGGCACCTGGCCCTGCGGGGTGGGATCGGCGCGGACGCCGCATCAGCTCCGTGCTGTCGACGCCGAGCGGCCTGGCTGCGTACTACGACGGTCGTGGTTCGTTCGAGGAGAACTGGGAAGAGCGCACGGGCATCGCCGTGGCGGAGGCCGGGGGCCGCTTCCAGGCGCTCGACGGCGGGCCGTTGGGGGTGTCGGCCGAGGGAAGCGGGTCGCTGCGCTACGTGGACGCCGTCGTCGACGGCGATGGACTGCGACTCTTCTACGAGTCGGCCCGGTCCGACGGGGCCCACGACCTCCTCACCGAGTACGCGCCCCGTCCGTCCTGATCCAGCCAGTCGCGGAAGTCCTGCCCGGTCAGGTCGCTCAGTCGCTCGATGTCGGTCACGAAGTGGCGTTGCACCGTCCGTCGCTGCTGGACCGTCAGTCGCGGCCGTTGTGCTCCGCCCCTGCGCAGGAGGGTCCGCAACGGGCGCTCTGCGCGACGCCAGACCGATGGCGGCGGGAACTGTCCGAGCCACGCTCCGGCTCGGATCGTCCGGGCCAGCGCGCGGTTCGCAGCACTCGGCTCGACCCATCCGGAGACGTTCTCCGGGGGAACCGTCCGGAACCCTGCAGGGTCGATGTCGAGGAACTCGGCAATTCCGGTGAGGGTGACCTCGGGCTGGTCGACGAGCTGGCGGTACCGGATCAGGTGCAGCTGCTCCTTCGGGAACAGCTGTTCCAGGTGCTCGAGTTGCTCGCCGTACCGGCCGACCTCGAGATAGCGCCAGAACGGGGCCCAGCCCTCCTCGATCCGCTCCGCCTCGAGCTCGGTCGCGCGGACGAAGTCGCCCACCGGTTCGTACCCGTCGCACCAGGCGTGGGTCCAGTTCGAGTACGCCCGGTCGACCGGATCGCGCACGATCGCGATCAGCCGGGCCCCCGGGACCAGCCTGGCGATCCGGCCGTGCGCAGCGCGGTCCCACAAGTAGAACGGAGTGCTCTCTCCACGTAGGGCGCCCGAGGGTGCGTCGGCGAACAACGCCTCGTACTCCTCTCGCCGCCAGATCCACTCGTGTCGACTGTGGGCATCCCCGGGGCCGCGCTGACGCGGCGGTGCCTCGTCGTCGCAGAGGAAGTACTTCGGCTCCTTCGGATCGGACATGTGGAGCCGCGGGTGCGTCGCCAGCGCTGCGTGGATCGCCGTGGAGCCCGCTTTCGGGGCACCGATCACGAGGACGTCGGGAAGCGCCACCGAGGACCGTCGCGTCTCAGACCGGCTCGTCGCCACGCAGCGTCACCCGCTGGATGACGCGGTGCTCGGTACCGAAGTCACCCACGACCGAGTGCTGGGTCGCGCGGTTGTCCCAGAACCCGATGTCGCCGGCGCCCCAGTGGTAGCGCACCGTGTACTCGGCCTGGACCGAGTGCGCGTACAGGAAGGACAGCAGCGTGTCGCTCTCGGCGCGAGTCAGTCCCACGAGGTGCGAGGTGAAGCCCGGGTTGACGAACAGCGACTCGCGCCCGGTCTCGGGGTGGGTGCGGACCACGGGGTGCTCGACGGGGTCGAGCGCCGCGAAGGGAGCGCCTTCCCAGGTGCCCTCGCCGACAGCGTCGAGGATGGGTCGGAACTGCCGCTCGCCGTCGTGCACGGCCCGCAGGCCTCGCAGGTAGTCGCGCAGCGACTCGCTCAGTCCGGCGAACGCCGCCTCCTGGTCCGAGAACAGCGTGTCGCCGCCGGCGTCGGGCACCACCACGGCACGCAGGATCGAGCCGAGGGGCGGCCGGGCCACGAACGTCACGTCGGTGTGCCAGTGCACGCCGCGCTCGCGCTCGGCCACGTCGCCGTAGCTGGCGTACAACGCATTGGCGGCCGTGTAGTCGATCTCGAAGACCTGGGGGTTTCCCTCGATCCCAGGGATGACCGGATGTCCCTCGGTGGGCTGCCCGAACCGGGCAGCGAAGGTGAGGTGCTCGTCGGGATCGAGGTGCTGGCCGGGGAAGAACACGACCTTGCGCTCGAGCCACACCCGTCGGATGGCGTCGGTCGTCGCGTCGTCCAGCGAGCGCAGATCGAGGCCGTCGATGACGGCACCGATCGTGCCCGACAGGGGGCGAACGTCCAGGTGCACGTCGTCGGTGGCGGCGCCGGGGAAGTGGTCGGTCAGGGTCATGTCGTGGCTCCCGGTTCGGGTGGCGGGTGGTGGTTGGTGCGGTGGGCGGTCGGGTGGATCAGGCGTCGGCGAACGGGTCGGCGACATGGCGTGTGCCGTCGACGGTCTCGTCGACGCCGAGCTCCGCGAGCAGCTGCGAACGGAGCTCGATGAAGGTCCGTTCGCCGCGGCTGCGGGGCCGCTCGACGTCGACCGTGACGTCCAGGGAGATCTCGCCATCGGTCAGGACCAGGACGCGGTCGGCCAGGAGCACGGCCTCGTCCACGTCGTGGGTCACCAGCAGCACTGCGGGGTGGTGCCGCTCGCACAGCAGTTGGACCAGCGCGTGCATGCGGATGCGGGTGAGCGCGTCGAGCGCTCCGAAGGGCTCGTCCAGCAGCAGCAGGTCGGGGGAGCGGACCAGGGCCCTCGCGAGCGCAGCCCGCTGTGCCTCCCCTCCGGAAAGGGTCTTGGGCCAGTCGTCCTCGTGGCCGGCCAGGCCGACCTCGTCGAGCGCATCGCGCCCGGCCTGCTCGGCCATCTCGCCGTCCAGGCCCAGCACGACGTTGTCGAGCACCGATGCCCAGGGGAGCAGCCGCGGGTCCTGGAACACCACGGACCGGCGATGCGGCACCCAGATCCGCCCCTCCGCGCCGCGATCCAGTCCGGCGAGGGCCCGAAGGAACGTGCTCTTGCCCGAGCCGCTGCGCCCGAGGAGCGCTGCGAACTCCCCGGGTCTCAGATCGATGTCGAGACCCTTGAGGACCTCGCGGTCGCCGAAGCGGCGACGGACGTCGCGAGCGGACACCGCGAGCTCCGGGGCAGGTCGATCGTCCGTCGTCGACGGTGTGAGGGTCGTGTCGGTCACGCCGCTCACCGACCCGGCTGCCAGCGCAGGAGGCGCCGTTCGAGGGAGCGCACCAGCCCGTCGGACAGCAGCCCGAGCGCCGCGTAGGTCACCAGGCCGACGACGATCACGTCGGTCTGGAAGAACACCTGCGCGCGGGTCATGAGGTAGCCGATCCCGCTGGTGGCGTTGATCTGCTCGGCGAAGACGAGCAGCAGCCAGGCGATCGCGGTGGCCAGCCGGAGCCCGACCAGGAAGCCCGGGAGCGACCCCGGCAGCACGACGCGGCGGATGAGCTGGCGCCGGTTCAGGCCGACCACGTCGGCGAGCTCCCGATACCGGGGATCCAGGCTCTTCATGGCCGAGCTGGTGTTCACGTAGATGGGGAACGCGACGCCCAGCACGATCAGGGAGATCTTCACCGTCTCACCCACTCCCAGCCACACGACGAGCAGTGGCTGGAGCGCGATGATCGGCACGAATCGCAGCATCTGGACGTTCGCGTCGACCAGGTTGTCGCCGAGTCGTGACAGGCCCGACGCCAGGGCGAGCGCGGTGCCGAGCGGGATGCCGATCGCCATGCCCCACAGGACGCGCTGCAGCGACGCCCACATCGACTCCGGCAGCGTGCCGTCGGCGATCATGTCGGCACCGGCGGTCAGGACGGTGGACGGACCGGCCAGCACGCTGGTGGAGATCCACCCCACCCGTGAGGCCAGCTCCCACAGGAGGAACAGCGCCACGACGCCCAGGAGGCGCTCCACCCCTCGGGGGATCCGCCAGCGGCGGGCGGTGATCTCGGTCTCGCCGGTGCGCAGCTCGACCAGCTCGGACGGTGCGGCGACCGAGTGCTCCGCGGCGCTGTAGCCCCGGCCTGCGCCCGGGACCGGGGCGGGCGCGGTCGCGAGTTGCTCGAGGTCGGTCATGTTCCCTGGACCTCTTGCACGAGCTCGTTGAAGCGCGTGTCGAACTCGGCGCTCACGTCGAGCTCCTCGGGGATCTGACCGGCGGCGAAGAACAGGTCGGCCAGCGTCTGCTGTTGGTCGAGCACGTCGTCCGGCAGCGAGATGAACGAGGTCCCGCCCGTGCGTTCCACCAGCTCTGCCGCGCGCTCCGGCGCCAGGCCGTACTGCTCGACGAACACGGCGTCCGCGAGCGCCTGGCGGTTCTCCGCGAGGTACTTGAACGCCTCGACCAGGCGGGTCAGGTAGTCCGCGATCGCGGCCGACCTGCCGTCGTCGCCGAGGGCTTCCTGGCTGGCGATGAGGAACGACGTCCGGTCGGTGACCTCGTTGGCGGCGGCCACGAACCGTCCGTCGGGGTTCTCGTCGATGTAGAGGCTGATCAGGGGCTCCGTCGAGATGCCGGCATCGGCGGACCCGCTGGCGAGCGCGGCCGAGACCTGGGTGATCGGCACGTCGACGGTGGTGACCTCGTCCGGGGCGACGCCCGCGGCGTCCAGCGCCTGCAGCAGCGAGGCCTCGGACGCGGTCCCCCGTTGGTAGGCGACGCGCTTGCCGGCCAGGTCGCCCCAGTCCTCGATGGCCGGATCGGCACTGATCAGGCCAGCGAGACCCTCCTCCGAGCCCCACCCGGCCACGGCGACCAGATCCTGGCCGGCGGCCTGGGCGAAGATCAGCGGGGTGCTCCCCACGAATCCGGCGTCGAGCGATCCGCCCTGGAACGCCTGGAGCATCGGCGGCCCGCCGACGAACGCGGCGTACTCGACGTCGTAGTCGAAGCCCTCGTCCTGACCGGAGATCGCCAGCACCGTCTGGAGGTACTCGAGCTGATCGCCGATCCGCAGCGTCACGCCGTCGGGGATGGAACCCGCCGTCGTCACCGGCGCCGCGGTCGTGGTGGACCCCGTCGAGTCGCCCGAGCGGGTCGACGCCTCCGACGAGCAGCCCACCATCGCGACGAGGGCGAGGAACGTGAGCAGCGCGGGTGCCGCCAGGCGTGCGAGCGGACGGAGGGGGGGTCGGGGAGGGGCCACGGAGTTCCTTCTATTCAAAACCGATTGGAATAGTCGGGTTTTAACGTGGAGCGCTGCCCCGGTCAAGGAAGATGACGATCGTCACACCAAGGGGGACAGGGTGCGCCCGAGCAGCTCCACCCGTTCGGGCAGGTGCGTGTTGGCGGGCAGCGACACCGTGAAGCCGTCGACGCCGAGTGCCTTCCACTCGGCGAACCGCTCACCGACGGTGTCGGGGTCACCGACGACGATCATCCCGTCGATCATGGCGCGCAGCTCATCGGGCAGCGTCGCCCAGTCCATGCCCCGGGTCGCCAGGTAGGCGTCTCGGTCGGCCTCGGCCTGCTCCATGGTCGGCGCGACGCACGCGACGCGGTTCCACGACAGGGTGATCTCCGAGCGGGGTCGGCCCAGACGTTCGCAGTGCCCCTCGAGGGCTTCGAGCTTGCGGCCGACCTCGGCGGGCTCGCACGTCAGGTTCGCCAGGTCCGCGTACTGGGCGACCATGCGCAGGGTCTTGCGCTCGCCGCTGCCGCCGACCGTGACCGGGATGCGCGACAGCGGCGCCGGCTGGTTGATCGCCTCGGTGATCCGGTAGTGCTCCCCGTGCACCGTGGGACGCTCGTCGCGCAGCATCGGCAGGATGATGCGCAACGCCTCCTCGAGCTTCTCGAAGCGATCGGTGAACGTGCCGAACTCGATGCCGAACGCCTCGTGCTCGAGCTCGAACCAGCCCGATCCGATGCCGAGCTGTGCGCGGCCTCCCGAGATGACGTCCAGCGTCGTGACGCTCTTGGCCAGGATCGCGGGGTTGCGGTACGTGTTGCCGGTGACCAGCGCGCCGAGGCGCACGTTCGAGGTGACCGTCGCGAGCGCCCCCAGCAGCGTGTAGGCCTCGAGCATGTAGTCGGTCGGTTCGCCGAGGCCGGGCAGTTGGTAGAAGTGGTCCATCACCAGCACGGTGTCGAAACCGGAGCGGTCCGCTGCCTGTGCGGCGGCGGTCACCGTGGGGAAGATGTCCTCGGGGGCGCCCCCGGGGAAGGTGAAGCTGGGGATCTGCAGTCCGAGTCGGGTCATGCACGCAGTCAACCACCGTGGCGTGCGCCCGCGTCGTGCAACACTGCGTCGATGCGCAACGGGTTGCTCACCGACACCGTGGCCGTCGTGACCGGTGGTGCGGGAGGGATCGGCGAGGGCATCAGCGTCTCGCTCGCGGAGCAGGGCGCGGACCTGGTGGTGGTCGACGTCGATGCGGACCGCTGCGCCGCGGTGGTCGGCCACCTGGTGGCCTCCGGCGGCGAGGCGCTGGGCATCGTCGAGGACGTCACCGTCGAGGGCGCCGCGGACGAGGTGGTCGCTGCGACGCTCGAGCACTTCGGACATCTGGACGTGCTGGTCAACAACGTGGGCCACTACCTGCGTGGGGGGCGGACGTTCGCGGCGACCGACCCCGAGCTGTGGTCCCGCCTGCACGACGTGAACCTCGGCCACGTGATGGCGATGAGCCATGCGGCCATCCCCGCGATGATCGACACGGCGCGCAACGCGAGCATCATCAACCTGACGACCGTCGAGGCGACCCGCGGCATCCCGTTGCAGTCGGTCTACGGCGCCTACAAGGCAGCGGTCGCGCACTTCACGCGCTGTCTGGCGCTGGACCTGTCCGAGTACGGCATCCGGGTCAACTCGATCGCGCCGGACGTCACGCGCTCGCTGCAGCTGCCCTACGACGAGTGGCTCGCCCCCGAGGAGCTGGCCCACGTGGCCGACTGGGTGCCGTTGGGTCGGTTCGGCGAGCCGGCCGACGTGGGCGGCGTCGCGGTCTTCCTGGCCTCGCAGCTGTCGTCGTTCGTGACGGGCGCCAGCATCCCCGTCGACGGGGGCACGGGCATCGCGGGTGGCTGGTACCGCAGCCACCATGTGCCACAGGGGTGGACGAACCGCCCGCACGACGCGTGAGTTGCGACCCGGTGGACCCGGTCGACCGAGCCGCTGCGCTCGAGGCACTCCGGGTGCTCAAGGCCCGCTACTTCCGTCTGCTCGACACCCAGCGGTGGGACGAGCTCGCCGAGCTGTTCACCGATCCCGCCCACATCGACGTGTCGGGCGAGCGCAGCGGTCCGGGCGACGGCGGCGCCACGTCGACCAGCCCCGCGGAGTTCGTCGAGGGTGTCGCGCGAGCGCTGCGGGGGGCGCGCAGCGTGCACCACGGCCACATGCCGGAGCTGCGGCTCACGTCGTCGTCGACGGCGACCGGGATCTGGGCGATGGAGGACCGGATCTGGTGGCCCGAGGGGTCGCCGGTGCGGCGCCTGCACGGCTGGGGTCACTACCACGAGCGCTACCGCCGCGATCCGGATCCGGGCATCGGCGTCGACGGCTGGCGCATCGAGTCCATGCGCCTCGAGCGTCTCGTGCGCCGGATCGACGACGACTGAGCCGACCATCCGCGCGGATCACCCGTTCAGGGTGAACGGTTTTCGTCGGAGTGCCAATAGGTTCGGCACGGACCGAGGAGAGCAGCATGAGCGCGGACGACGACACGAGCCCGCAGGACACGGGCGCCGACGACGCCGGGGCTCCCGACGAGGAGCTGGATCGCCTGCGGGAGGAGAACGCCCGGCTGCGCGCCGAGGTCGACCACGACCTCGAGGCCCAGGACGACCGGCGACGCCGGCGTCGCCGCGGGTTCACGGCGATCGCGCTCCTCGTCGTCGGTTCGATCCTGCTGCCGATCTCGGTGCTGACGATCTGGACCCGCAACCAGCTGCTCGACACCGACCGCTACGTGGAGACGGTCGCCCCGCTGGCCAAGGACCCGACGATCCAGTCGGCGATGACGGCACGGATCAGCGCCAAGGTCGCGGAGCTGCTCGACGTGAAGTCCCTGGCCGAGGAGGCGCTGCCCGAGCGCGCCGCGTTCCTGGCCGTGCCGATCGCCGCCGGGGCGAACAACCTGATCGACACCGCGACCAAGCGGGTCATCGAGAGCGAGCGGTTCGAGTCGGCCTGGGTGAAGTCGAACGAGATCGGCCACGACGCGCTGGTCGCGGTGCTCACCGGGCGCGACGGCAAGATCGTGTCCCTCCAGGACGGCAAGGTCGTGGTCAAGCTGGGCGCCGTCGTGAAGGAGGTGCTCGACCGCGTCGACGACCAGTTCGGCATCGACGTGGCCAGCAAGGTCCCGGCGGACAAGCTGAACGTCGACTTCGTGATCGTCGACTCGGACCAGCTGGCGGACGTGCAGGTCGCGGTCCGCTGGTTGGATCGACTGGCCTGGCTGTCGGTGATCCTCGCCGTCTGCTTCCTGGTGGGGTCCGTCGCGGTCGCCGTCGATCGACGCAAGGGGCTGCTGCGCGTCGGGGTCGGGATCGCCCTCGGCATGCTCGTGCTGTACCTGGGGTTCACCCTGGGCCGGGACCTCTACCTGACCAACCTGCCGAGCGGGGTCGAGCGACCCGACGCGGCGGCGGCGGTGTTCGACACGCTGACCAGGTTCGTGCTCCAGGCCGTGCGGACCATCTTCGTGCTCGGCGTGGTCCTGATGGTGGGCGCATGGGTCGCCGGGCCGTCGTCAGCGGCGCGGACGATGCGCGGCTTCTGGGACCGGGTGCTGGGACGCGGTGGCAACCTCGCGGGCTCCGCGGTCGACCTGGGACCCGTGCCGGCGTGGGTCTCGAGCCACCTCGTCGCCGTCCGAGCCGCGATCGTCGCCCTGGCGGTGGTCGTGCTGATCGCCTGGGACCGACCGACGGGCAGGGTGGTGCTCTGGATCGCCCTCGCGACGCTGATCCCGTTGGCGCTGGTCCAGCTGATCGCCAACGCCGGGCGGGACGCGTCGTCCGACGACGTCGACGGCCCGGGTCCCGCTGGTGCGCTCGGTCCCGGTGTCGACGGAGCGCCCACGTCGAGCTGACCGAGTGGTCGTGACCGGTACCGTGTCACGACATGTCCGACGCCCGGCGCAACGACCAGCACGGCGCCACGTCGCCCGACGGGCGCACCGCGCGCCGGGACCGCAACCGCAACGCGGTGCTCGACGCCGCACTCGAGCTCTTCGCCGAGGACGCACTCGAGCCGTCCGCTGCGCAGATCGCCGAGCGCGCCGGGGTCTCGCTGCGGTCGGTGCACCGCTACTTCGACGACATGTCGTCGTTGGCCCGCGCCGCCATCGAGCGGAACCTCGAGCGCTCCGCGCCACTGTTCGCCGCCGCCGAGGAGTCGGTGCACGGCGAGCTCCGGGACCGGGTGGAGCACCTGGTCGGCGCCCGGCTCGCCCTCTACGAGGAGATGGCGCCGCTCATGCGCGCGACCCGCCGGCGGGCCGGATCGAACCCGGTGCTCGCCGAACGCCTCGCGCTCACCCGCGACCAGCTGCGCGCACAGGTCGAGCAGGTCCTCGCGCCGGAGCTCTCGGCGATGGCGACGTCGCAGCGACGCGACATCGGTGCGGCGCTGGACGTGTTGCTGGGGTTCGACAGCTTCGAACACCTCCGCCGGGTGCGGGGGCTGGGTCGTGCCGCCACGACGAGGGCGCTGGTGCGGGCCACCACGACGTTGGTCGCTGATGCGCCGTCCGACTGAGCGTCGGTCAGTCGTCGACCCACTCGGCCAGCTCGATCGTGACGCCCTCGGGTCCCTCGAAGAACCTGAGCCTGCGGCTGACGAAGTCGAGCTCGTCGTTCATCGGACGCACACCGACCGACTCGAGGTGCGCCGTCGCCGCGGCCAGGTCGTCGACCCGGAGTGCCAGGTGGTTCATGCCCAAGCGGGTCAGGTTGGACGGCACCGCGCCCGACGGGTCGAGGCCGTCGTCGTCGCTGAAGTGCAGCAGCTGGATCTCGAAGCGTGGGTCGGCGCCCTCGAGCGCCAGGGTGATGTGGTCCGCCCGCATGTGCGGCATGCCCATGTAGACGGCGGGGTCACCGCCGTCGATGACGGCGTCGTGCTCCCATCGGAAGCCGAAGTGGCCGAGCAGTGTGACCGCGGCGTCGACGTCACGCACCGCGATCGTGAGGTGGTCCGGGTTGCGCCCCCACGACGGGGCTCGTGTCGCGCTCACGGGACGACGCTAGCTGGCGGCGCCGCCGGCCGGCCGCGGATCCTCGACCCGCGCCGTCGATCATGTGGCAGGCTGAGTGTCACTATCGCTCGACGTCGCGGTCGTCGCCCGGCGTCGGCGGCGGATCGCGCGAGGACGGAGCCGAGATGCACGACGACGTGGTGAACCCGCAGCTCAGCATGCGCTACGGGGCCGTGGACCGGGAGCTCGCGGCGCGCATGGCCGCCACGGCGCCCGAGGACGACGGTCCGATCTGGATGGTCAACCTGATGCGCTACCGGGAGCGTGCCGAGTACGCCGACGGCCGCTCGAGCGAGCTGACCGGCGTGCAGGCCGACGACCTGTACGCACCGCTGGACTCGCTCGCCGCGGTGGGGGCGCAGATCGTGTTCCTCGGCGAGGTCGAGACCCAGCTGTTGGGGGACCCGCCGCCGTGGGACCGCATCGCGGTCGTGAAGTACCCGACCCGGCGTTCCTTCGTCGAGATGCAGCAGCGACCGGACTTCGTCGAGCACCACGTGCACAAGGACGCCGGCATGGAGGCGACGATCGTCACCATGGGGCTGCCCATCGCAGCGCCGGAAGCACCGGCGGACGCCCCGGAGCTCGACCAGGTGCCCTTCCCCTCGACCGCGGAGGATCCCCGCATCGTGGTCGTGCACGCCGTCGCGTTCGACCGCGACGGGGTCGAGCTGGCCGACAGCGTCGAGGCGCTGCGCAGCTACACCGAGCACGCGGCCCGGATCGCGGTGCCCCACGGCGTGCGCATCGCGGGGTGGTTCCGCTGCGAGGGCACGATCATCGGCGACGGCCGCCAGTGGGACCAGGTGCGCTTCAACGCGTTCCCCAGCCGCGAGGCCTTCATGGCGGTGGTCCAGGACCCCACACGGCTCGAGGCCCAGCACCAGTTCCGCGAGCCCGCCATGTCGGACACCTACACGATGATCGTGCGCCCGCTGATCGACGAGCTCGCCGCCTCCTGGGCCGACGAGGACCTGGAGGCACCGTGACGAGCACCTCGGACCAGCAGCACGGCGGCGGCATCGCGAGCGACGTCCCCGCCGACGGTGAGGGCCGCATCGGACGCACCCACGCCGAGTCCACCCCGTGGTGGCCGGCACCGGCACACCCGGATGACGACGCCCCGGACGTCGTCGTGATCCTCCTCGACGACACCGGCTTCGCCCACCTCGGGTGCTACGGCTCCGAGCTGCACACGCCCAACATCGACCGCCTCGCCGAGGGCGGCCTGCGCTACACGAACTTCCACGTGACGCCGCTGTGCTCACCGTCGCGGGCGGCGCTGCTCACCGGTCGCAACCACCACACGGTCGGCATGCGGTCCGTGTCGAACTTCGACAGCGGGTACCCCCACATGCGTGGGCACATCGCCGACTCGGCGGCGACCGTCGCAGAGGTCCTGCACGACGAGGGCTACGCCACGTTCGCGGTCGGCAAGTGGCACCTGTGCCCGATGGAGCAGGCCTCCGCCGCCGGTCCCTTCGACCAGTGGCCGTGCCAGCGTGGCTTCGACCGCTTCTACGGGTTCCTCGAGGGCGAGACGGACCAGTTCCACCCCGAGCTCGTCTATGACAACCACGCGGTCGACCCGCCCGGCGGCCCCGAGGACGGCTACCACCTGTCCGAGGACCTGGTGGACCGGGCGATCGGTTTCCTGCACGACTCCGTGTCGGTGCGTCCCGATCGACCCTGCTTCACCTACCTCTCGTTCGGTGCCATGCACGCCCCGCACCAGGCGCCGCCCGAGTACCTGGAGAAGTACCGGGGCCGCTTCGACGACGGATGGGACGTCGCACGCGAACGATGGTTCGCCCGCCAGCTCGACATGGGGCTGGTGCCCGAGGGGACCGAGCTGGCCCCGCGGAACCCGGGCGTCGAGGAGTGGGCGACGATGCCCGAGAACGACCGCGCCCTCGCCGCGCGGCTCCAGGAGGCGTTCGCCGCGTTCCTGGACCACACCGACGTGCAGATCGGCCGCTACCTGGACGCGCTCGACCGCCTCGGCCGGCGCGACAACACGATCGTCATGGTGATGTCGGACAACGGTGCGAGCCAGGAGGGCGGCCCGTTCGGCGTGCTGCACGAGATGAAGTTCTTCAACTTCCTCATCGAGTCGCCCGACGAGGCCGTCGAGCGGATCGACGACATCGGCGGCCCCCACAGCCACGCCAACTATCCGTGGGGATGGGCCCAGGCCGGCAACACGCCGTTCAAGTGGTACAAGCAGAACACCCACGAGGGCGGCGTGCACGTGCCGTTGATCGTGCACTGGCCCCGGCGGATCGCCGGGGGAGGTGAGCTGCGCGACCAGTTCCACCACGTCAACGACATCGTGCCGACGCTGTACGAACTGCTCGGCGTCACCGCGCCAGAGGTCCGGCGCGGGCTGGAGCAGCTGCCGATCTCCGGCACGTCGATGGCGTACACGCTCGACGCCGCCGACGCGCCCACCCGCAAGGACGTGCAGTACTTCGAGATGATGGGTCACCGCGGGATCTACGCGGACGGCTGGAAGGCCGTGACGCGCCACGACTTCGGCTCGTCGTTCGACGACGACCGCTGGGAGCTGTACCACCTGGCGACCGACCGGTCCGAGTGCCACGACCTGGCGGCGGAGCAGCCCGACCGGCTGGCGGCGATGATCGAGCTGTGGTGGACCGAGGCCGAGGCACAGGGCGTGCTGCCGCTCGACGACCGCACCATCGAGCTGTTCGGCGCCCGGTTCCGTGAGCACTCGCCGCACCGCCCCGACCGGCACTACACGTACTACCCGCCGATGACCCAGCTGCCGGCGCAGACGGCTCCGGCGCTCGGAGGCCGCAGCTGGGACATGGTCGCGACGATCGATCGCCAGGACGGACAGGGCGGCGTGCTCTACGCGACGGGGACCGAGAACTCGGGCTTCAGCTTGTTCGTCGACCGGGACCACCTGGTCTTCGACTACAACTGCTTCGGTGAGCACCACGTCGTGCGCTCCAGCGCCGCGGTCCCCACGGGTCCGTCCCGTGTGGGCGTCCGGATGCGACGTTCCGGTCGGGGCGGCACCGCGACGCTCGTCATCGACGGCGCCCCGGTCGGCGACGTCGAGCTGCCCTTCCTCATGCAGGTCATCTCGAGCATCGGCCCCAGCGTCGGCATCGACCACGGTTCGCAGGTCAGCTCGCTCTACTCGGGTCCCTCGCCGTTCCAGGGCGTGCTGCACCGGGTGGACGTGCAACTCGTGCAGCGCGCCGACCTGTCCGCCGCTGACGCCGAGGACGCCGAGGCCGCAGAGGCCGAGGAACGACGCACCAACGCCCAGCAGTGACCGTCTCGTGGACCGCTCCCCGGTGATCTGCGCCCCAACCTCCCGAGGTCGACCGTGAACGAGCCCTTCTCCGAGCCGACCTCGGTCGCGTTCCACTTCGACGTGATGTGCCCGTACGCGTTCCAGACGTCGTTGTGGATGCGCTCGGTTCGCGACCAGCTCGGCCTGGACGTCCAGTGGCGCTTCTTCAGCCTGGAGGAGGTCAACCACCAGGAGGGCAAACGCCACCCGTGGGAGCGCGAGTGGTCCTACGGCTGGTCGATGATGCGCATCGGCGCGCTCCTGCGACGCACCGACATGTCGTTGCTGGACCAGTGGTACCTGGTCGCCGGCACCGCCCTGCACGTCGAGGGCCGCAAGCCGCACCGTCCCGAGGTCGCGCAGGAGCTGCTCGCCGGCATGGGTCTGGACCCGGCGCTCGTCGCCGAGGCGATCGACGACCCGACCACCGGCGACGAGGTGATGGCAGAGCACCAGCGGGTGCTCGAGCTGTCCGGGTACGGCGTGCCGACGCTCGTGTTCGACGCGACGCCGCACGGCGACCAGGCGCTGTTCGGCCCCGTGCTCATCGACCCGCCGAGCGGCGACGAGGCCGTCGCCCTGTGGCACGCCGTCACGGCCTGGCTCCGGTTCCCGCACCTGTACGAGCTGCAGCGCCCCAAGGCCCCCGCCGACGTGGCGGCGATCGGCGAGGCGTTCACCCCGTACCTGACCGCCCGAGACTGGATCACCATCCAGAAGGAGACCCCCTGATGCCGACGAGCGTGGAGATCGGACCCGTCCGAGAGCTGTTGCACCAGGACTGGGCGGCGCTGCGGTCGCTGTGTGCCGACCTGGACGACGACGCCTGGGCGACGTCGACCTGCCTGCCCGGCTGGACCGTGCAGGACCAGCTCGCCCACGTGATCGGCACCGAGCTGATGCTCGAGGGCGTGCCCGCACCCGACGTCGACGTGTCGCACCTCACCCATCTGCGCAACGACATCGCACGGATGGGTGAGGTCTGGGTCGAGGACATGCGCTCGCTCTCGGGACCCGAGGTGCTCGCCCGCTTCGACGAGGTCGTCGCCCGCCGCGGAGCGGCGCTCGACGCCATGACGCAGGCCGGCTTCGACGCCCCGTCATGGACGCCCGTGGGCAAGGACGAGACGTACGGCCGGTTCATGCGGATCCGCCACTACGACACGTTCCTGCACGAGCACGACATCCGCGACGCCCTCGGTCTCGAGGACCGCGCGGATGAGCGGTCGATCGAGTACGCGCTGCCCGAGGTCGTTCCGGCGTTGGGCTACATCGTCGGTCGCAAGGCCGCCATGGCCGATGGCACGAGCGTGCGCATCGAGCTCACCGGCCCGGTCCACGCGACCTACCTGGTGCAGGTGGACGGGCGTGCGCAGGTCGTGTCGCACCTCGACGGTGAGCCGACCGTGGCCCTGCGCATGCCGACGATGCTCTTCCTGCGCCTCACCGGTGGTCGCACCGAGGCCGCCTCGCAGCTCGGGTACGGGCTGGAGATCGAGGGCGACCAGCAGCTCGGCCTGCACCTGGCGTCCAACATGGCCATGACGATCTGAGCGGCGGTCGATCTGAGGGCGGACCGACGCTGACCTTGCTCAGCTGAGCTCGCCGCGCAGATGCGCGGGACACGGGTGCTCGGTGAGCAGGAGGTCTGCCAGCTGCACGGCGCGGGGATCGTGCAGCCGCCCCCGGAGCTCGACCAGCGGGGCCAGGAAGCGGCTCCCGCTCTGCGTGCGGCGTCGGGTGGACACCCGGATCGCCGGCGCCCAGAGGTCCGCGGCGCCCTCGGGGACCACCTGTTCGGTCACGACGGCGCGCAGGGGCACGCGGGCGATCTGCCGGCCGACGACCCGGTGGGGGAGCACGTGGCGGATCTCGAGGTCGTCCGCCCCCACCGCGACCAGGACGCGCTCACCCACGAAGCAGCCCTGTGACTTGAGCAGCTTGCGTCGCACGAAGGCCCGATGGAGGCTGCCGAGCCGGTACTCGACGGCGTTGGGCGCCAGCACGGCCCACGCCCGGAGGCCCTCCGGGAGCCGACGTGCGACCCTCGGATCGAGGTCCCCCGGACCGACGGCAACGGGTCGGGGGGCGCCGGGCCCGTGCTCGTCGGCTCGTTCGTCGTTGCCCACCAGATCCTCCGTCGACATCGGGGCCCTGCCCCACAGCTTGCCTGCTGCGTCGACGTCGTGCTGCCGCCCCGACGAACCGGGTCTCAGATGCCGTTGCGGTGGATCTTGTCGACCTCGATCTGCAGCACCACGCGCTCGGTGCTGATCGGGTTGGCGTAGGGGCCGCCCGTGTACTTCTGGGACAGCTCGTCGATGTTCGCCCGCGCCTCGTCGCCACCCACGGTCTCGACGACCCGGCCACGCGCCTCGATGTAGCGGTACGGGTTCTCCCCGTCGAAGACCGTCACGGTGACCCTCGGGTCGCGTGCGACGTTGCGGTACTTCTGTCGGCCGACCTCGGTGTTGATGATGAGGCGGTCGTCGCTCGCGTGCACCCACATGAGCTGGGTCTGCGGCTGGCCGTCGGGCATGAGGGTGGACATCGCCGCGAAGTTCTTGGAGGTGGCGAGCTGGTGGAGGTCGGGATCCAGGGTCATGACGGTCGAACCCCGGTGGCCGAGCGCGCATTCCGACCCCTAACGTGGCGGTCGGCGAGTTGCGGGGCGACGGTGCGGGGAGGGCGGATGGACCGGCGAACGCTGCTGCGGGGCGGTGTCATGGGTGTGGGGTCGGTGGCGGCCGTGCACCTGCTGGGCTGCACCCCCGCGCCCGACGGGCCCCCGGTGGACCTGGGACCGTACGACTGCGGCGTCGCCTCGGGCCTGCACGCGCCGGGCGCCGCCGTGCTGTGGACCCGTTTCGCCCCCGCCGCGACGTCGTCGGTCGAGGTGGCTTGGGAGGTGGCCGAGGATCCGGCGTGTACGCGCATCGTGGAGCGCGGCGCCGTCTCGGGCTCGCCGCGCACCGACGGGTGCGTGAAGGTGCTCGTCGAAGGGCTCCGCCCGGGTGTGACCTACTGGTACCGCTTCTCGGTGGGATCGCTGGTCAGCCCGGTGGGCCGGACCCGCACGCCGGCCGCCGCACAGGACGCCCCGTCCTCGGTCCGACTCGCGGTCGCGAGCTGCCAGAGCTACACCGCGGGCTTCTACCCGGCGTGGCGCGCCATCGCCGCGGCGGATCTCGACGGCGTGGTCTTCCTCGGGGACTACATCTACGAGAGCGGCGGCGGCTCGGGCCCGCTCGTCGTCCGGCGCGACGGCCAGGTGGCCGACGACCTGGCTTCCTACCGGGCCAAGTACCGCCTGTACCGCTCCGACCCGGACCTCCGCGCAGCGCACGCGGCCCATGGGTTCGCGCCCGTGTGGGACGACCACGAGCTGGTCAACAACTGCAGCCGTGCCACCCTGCTCGAGGACCCCGACCGCGCCCGGGCCGCCTACCGGGCGTGGTGGGAGTACCAGCCGGTCTGGCCGATCGACGGCGATCGCATCCACCGCCGTCTGCGGTGGGGCGACCTGGTCGACCTGACGCTGCTGGACACGCGCCAGTACCGGGACCCCGAGATCACCGACCCCGCCGGCAACGGCTTCCTCGCCGGGGCGACCCTGGATCCGCCGCTGCGCGGCGTGCACGCTCCGGAGCGGACCCTGCTCGGCGCACCGCAGCGCGACTGGCTGCTCGAGGGCCTCGGTCAGGCCGAACAGGACGGCGTGACGTGCAAGCTCATCGGCAACCAGGTCATGATCAGCCCGATCCGGCTGCTCGACCTGGACGAGCCGGCGATGCGGGCGCTGCGGCCCGACCTGCCGGAGCACGCGGGCGTCTACGTGAACTTCGACGACTGGTCGGGCTACATGGCGGAGCGGGACCGTGTCACCGAGCACCTGCGCGACGAGCGCATCTCGCACGTCGGGTTCCTCACCGGTGACATCCACTCCTTCTGGCAGTCGGACGTGCGCGGTGATTTCGACGAGCCGGGCAGCCCCGTGGTCGCCCAGGAGTTCGTCTGCGGGTCGATCAGCTCCCGCGGCCTCGACTACCTGGGGTCGCTGGCCGACCCGGTCGAGGACACGCTGCGCGGGCTGCGTCCGGCGTTCCGCTACGCCGACCTCCTGCGGCGCGGCTACGGGCTGGTCGAGTGCACGCCGTCGGGCACCTCGGTCGAGTTCCGCACGGTCGACGCCCTGCGCCCGCGTGCCGACGAGCGTCGACAGATCCGCTTCGACTGGCCGCTGGGCAGCGACCGCGTCGTCGTCGGTCGGCCCTGACGGTCGCACGCACAGGGCGCCCTCGGGGCTTAGATTCCTTCGGTGAGCACCGCTCGACGACCGCTGTGGCCCTCGGTGAGCCACGCCGTGCCGTTCTTCCGCGCCGCGCGGGGCGAGCCGCGCGAGCGATCCGGATCGGACCTGTTGGTCCTGTTGTCCTCGGTGCTCGTGGGGTTGGCCCTGGCCCGGATCGCGGTGCCGCCCTCCGGCTTCGAGCACGCGCTGATCGCCCTGGTCGACGAGGTGCCCGCTGCACTCGGGGTGATCTGGCGCCTCGGCTCCGCCGCGCTGCTGCTCTGGGTCGTCGTCCTCGGGGTCACCGCCCTGGTCCGCCGGCGTGGCGAGGTGCTCGTCGACGTCACCTCCAGCGCCGTGCTCGCCGTGGCCGCCGGGACGCTCTCGGTGCGCGCGATCGATGGCGACTGGCCCTCCTTCGCCGAGATGGCCACCGGCGGCTCGGTCGGCGCGGTGCCCCTGGTCGGCCTCGTGGTGGGCGCGGCCGTGTCGTTCGCCGCATCCCCGCACCTCTCGCTGCCCTTCCGTCGCCTCGGTCGCTGGGTCGTGTGGGGGGCCGCCGGCGCGACCGTCATGCTCGGGTCGACGACGCCGACGGGCGCCCTGCTGTCGCTGTTGGTCGCCTCGGCATCGGCCGCAGCGGTGCACCTGGTGCTGGGCTCGTCGGTCGGGCGCCCCACCCTGGTCGACGTGGCGGACGCGCTGGAGCAGGTCGGGCTGCACATCGATCAGCTCTCGGTGTCGGCGCGCCAGTCCACCGGCGTGCTCACCGTGGACGGCGTCGACGAGTCGGGCCGACCGGTGCTGGTGAAGGTGCACGGCCGCGACGCCCGCGACACCCAGGTCCTCACGAGGGTCTGGCGCGGGCTCTGGTACCGCGGCGCCGGTCTCGTCGCGCTGTCGCGTCTGCAGCAGGTCGAGCACGAGGGGTTCGTGACGCTGCTCGCAGGGGCTCGCGGCGTCCCTGCGCCCGAGGTGCTCGTGGCGGGCCGGACCGAGACCAACGACGCGTTGGTGGTGCTGCGCGGCGTCGGCGGCCCGCTGGTCGACGGGGACGACGGCCCGACCGCGAGGACGGTCACGGATGGGGTGGTCGCCGAGGTGTGGAGCTGTGTCGCACAGCTCCACGCGACGGGCATGGCCCACGGTGAGCTCTCACCCGACAGCTTCGGGATCCTCGATGGGCAGATCGTGCTGCGCGACCTCTCGACCGTCACGATCGCAGCCTCCGAGGACCAGCGCCTGACCGACCGGGCGCAGGTCCTGGTGAGCACTGCGGTGCTGGTGGGCATCGAGCGCGCCACGGTGATCGCGGCCGAGGAGCTCGGTCAGGAGCGTGTCGAGGCGATGCTGCCCTACCTTCAGCTCCCGGCGCTCGGGCGGCCGCTGCGGCGGCAGCTGAAGGCGGCGCCGTTCGACGTCGACGCGCTGCGGTCCGCCATGGCGGCGGTGGTGGACGTCGAGGTGCCCGACATCGCCGAGCTGCGGCGCGTCTCGCCCCAGACGCTCGTGGCCGTGGGGCTCTTCGCCCTGGTCGCCTTCGCCCTGATCGCGTCCCTCGGCAACGTGGACGTCGCCGAGCTCGCGGACGAGCTGCGGGGTGCCTCCATCACCTGGGTGGTCATCGGCCTGATCGTGGCGCAGCTGCCGTTCCTGTCCCAGGCGGTCGCGACCCGGGGTGCGTGCCCCCGACCGCTGGCCTTCGGACCGGTCGCCATGCTCCAGTGCTCGATCGCCTTCCTCGCCCTCGCCGTGCCGTCCACCGCGGGGCGTCTGGCGCTCGACATCCGCTTCTTCCAGCGCCAGGGCGTGCCGGCGACGACGGCGCTGTCGATCTCGGCGATCGACGGCTTCAGCGGGTTCCTCGTCCAGATCGCCCTGCTCGTCATGACGTTGGTGTTCGGCCTCGGCCAGGTCGACCTGAGCTTCGACATGCCGACGGTGGGCGGCTCGGGGAACCTGTTCGTCCTCCTCGCCGTCCTCGCCGGGGTCCTCGTGCTGCTGGTCGTGCTGGCCGCGGCCCTGCCCAGGGTCCGGGGTCGGATCCTCGATCGTGTCCGTCCGTTGCTCGGCGAGGTGCTCGACACGCTCCGGTCCCTACGGTCGCTGTCCAAGATGCTGCAGATCTTCGGCGGCAACCTGGCCAACCAACTCCTCTACGCGCTGGCACTCGGGGCGTGTCTGGCGGCGTTCGGCGGGTCGCTGAACCTCGCCACGCTCGTGGTGGTCTACGTGGGCGCAGCGCTCTTCGGCGGGATGATGCCGGTCCCCGGCGGGATCGGCGTGATGGAGGCGGCGCTCATGGCGGGCCTGACCGCGGCGGGCATCGATGCCACCACTGCGTCGGCCACCGCGCTGCTGTTCCGTCTCAGCACCTTCTACCTGCCGCCGCTGTGGGGATGGCTGGCGTTGCGGTGGCTGCAGCGCCACAGCTACCTGTGACTCGCCGACCGCACCGACCGCGTCACCTGCTCGTCGCAGTGCTGGCCTCGACGGTCGCGCTGGTCGGCTGCACGGAGCCCGAACGACCCGACGCCGGCCCCTCGGCAGCGGCCCCCTCGACCGCGGTCCCCTCGACCGCGGTCCCCTCGACCGCGGTGCCCGACGGTGCGGACTGCACGACGACGTCGGTGGAGAGCACCCGGGACCAGGTGTACCTGGCGGGGACCGGAGCGTCGCCGGAGCTCACGAGCCTGGACGTGTACTCGCCGGTGCGCGACGCCGGCTGCCCGCCGACCCCGCTGCTGGTGTGGGTGCACGGTGGGGGATGGCAGATCGGTGACCGCCGCCAGCAGCTCGACGACAAGGTGGCGTGGCTCACCTCGCTCGGATGGACCGTGGTGAGCACGAACTACCGGCTGTCACCCGAGGTCACCTACCCCCGCCACCACGACGACGTCGCCGCCGCGGTCGACTGGGTGCTCGATCGTGCCGACGAGCTCGACATCGATCCCGACCGCGTCGTGCTGGCGGGTCACTCGGCCGGGGCCGCGACCGTCGCAGGGGTCGCGACCAACCCACGGCACCTGGCGACGGTCGGGCGGGACCGGTCCGAGCTGGCCTGCGTCGTCGCCCTGGACACGGAGGGCTACGACGTCGAGGCGGCCGCCGGCCGTGGCAGCCAAGTCTACCTGCAGGCGTTCGGCGACGACCCTGCGGTCTGGGCCGACGCCAGTCCGATGCGCCACGTCGAGGCGGGCGCCGGCATCGCGGACATGCTCGTCGTGACGCGGGGCACGCCCGCCCGGCGAGCGACGGCGCAGCGCTTCGTCGACGAGCTCGTCGACGCCGACGTCCCCGCCCACCTGGTCGAGGCCGGTGGGCTCGATCATGCAGCGGTGAACCGTGTCGTCGGAACCGACGGCGACGAGGTGGTGACGCCGGCGATCGCCGAGTTCCTCGAGGAGTGCTGACCCGAACGGTCCGACGGTCCACCTCGGCGTCGGCGCCAGCGGCGACGATGTGAGGATGTCAGCACGTCGCTCCCGGGAGGAGAACACCTCCGAGCGCCTCGAGGCCTACGTCGCGAGGACCCAGGGCGGGCTCGACCTGTTCGCGCTGTTCACCCTGTGGATCATCGCCGTGCCGATCAGCAGCATCGGCGAGGGGCCGGACGCCACGTGGGGTGGCATCGCCCTGCGGTTGGGCATCTCGGCGGTGTTCGGTGTGGACATGGCGATCCGGGCGCACCTCGCGCCCCGGACCCTGGCGTACCTGCGCACCCACCCCCTGGGCATCCTGGCGGTGGTCTTCCCTCCGGTGCGGGTGGTGTTCAGCCTCCGGCTGATCACCTCGCTGTTCCGGCGGGGGCACATCCAGCGGTTCCTGGCGGCTGCACTGATCCTGCTGCTCGACGGCGTCCTGATCGTCTACTTCTACGAACGGGGCGCGACGGGTGCGAACATCACGACGCTCGGCGATGCGCTCTGGTGGGCGGTCGTCACCGTGACCACCGTCGGCTACGGCGACACCTACCCCATCACCTTCGGCGGTCGGGTGGCGGCCGCCGGGATCATGGCACTCGGCGTGCTGACCCTGGCGGTGATCACCGCCGAGGTGTCGTCGAGCTACGTCGAGCAGGCCCGACGGCGAAAGGCCGTCAAGGCGCCGGCGGACGAGCCGCTGCAGCTGCGCCATCTGACGGCCCTGCACGAGCGACTCGACCGCATCGAGGCGGGCCTCGCACGAGAAGCCGACAGCGAGCAGCTCGGTCGGGGGCTGGCGCCGGACGAGGCACGCCCCACGGAGCCCCCGGAGGCGTCGGGAACGAGCTGACCGCGGTCGGTCGCTCGGCCGCCTCAGTCGGCGGCGTAGCTCGCGATCAGCGCGGTCTCCTCCTCGTGGCGGGGGAAGCAGGTCGCCACGAGGACCGCGCCGAGCGCGATGGCGAGGCAACCCGCCAGGTACGCCCAGTTCTGGCCGTCGGTGAAGGCCTCGCGTGCGGCGGTGGTGATCTGCTCGGCGTACTGGGGGTACTGCTTCGCAGTGGCCTCTGCACTGGAGAAGGACCGCAGGAGCGCCGACTGGGACTCGTCGGAGACCTGCGACGCCTGCGGGGACGCCGCGATCTCCTGTGCGAACACGTTCGCGTAGCCGGCCGTGAGCAGCGCTCCGAGGAGCGACTGCATGATCGCCCCACCCAGGTCGCGCTGCAGGTCCGCCGTGCCCGAGGCCATGCCGGCGCGCCGCACCGGGACCGAGCTCGTGAGCGAGTGCGATGCGGGCGTGCCGGCGAAGCCCACGCCGATGCCGACCAGCGAGTACGCCAACGCGACGCTGACGTACGGGGCGTGGTCGTTCCACAGGATCAGCATCGCGAGGAACCCGAGGAAGCAGAACACGTAGCCGATGAGCAGGGTGAGGCGTGCCCCCTTGGCCTCGACGAGCTTCGCGGAGCGTGGCGCGACGATGACCATGAACACGGCGGCGGGCAGGATCGACGCGCCGGCCTCCAGCGTCGAGTAGCCGAGCACGTTCTGCAGGTACTGCTGGCCGACGAACATGGCCCCCATCAGTGAGCCGAACACGATGATGCCGCCGACCGCGGCGACCCAGAAGGTGCGACGGGCCGCGATCTCGAGGTCGTAGAGCGGGTTGGGGGCCCGCCGCTGGCGCACGACGAAGCCGACGGTGGTCACCACCGCGACCCCCAGCAGGGCGAGTGCCAACGTCCCGGCGCCGGGCTGCGGCAGGAAGCTGATGCCGACCACGAGGGTGGCGACGGCGATGATCGACAGCACGCCGCCCAGGTTGTCGACCGCCTCGGTCGTCTCGTTGACGTGCGCCGGGACGAGGCGCACCGCGAGCACGATCGTGACGGCGGCCAGGGGCAGCGTCACCAGGAAGACCGAGCCCCACCAGAAGCTGTCCAACAGGAAGCCGGCGATGAGCGGGCCCATGGCGGCCATGGCGCCACCGATCGCCGACCACAACGCGATCGACCGCGTGCGGGCGGCGCCGCCCCACAGGGCCGTGATGAGCGCCAGCGTGGTCGGGTAGGCCATGCCGGCGGACAGGCCGCCGAGCAGGCGGGCTGCGATCAGCACCTCGACCGACGGTGCCCACGCGGCGATCAGGCAGGCGGGGACCGAGAGCACGACACCGAGCAGCAGCATCATCTTGCGGCCGTGGCGGTCGCCGAGCGCGCCCAGGTACAGCACCGAGGCGGCGAGGCCCAGCGAGTAGGCCACCGCGACCAGGTTGAGCTGCGTCTGGGAGGCGTCGAAGGCCGCGCCGATGTCGGGCAGCGCCACGTTGGCGACCGCCAGGTTCAGGTTCGCGACCGTCGCCGCCAGGATGAGCGTGATGAGGACCAGCGGCGCTCGGCCCGGCGCGGAGGACGTGTCGGAGGTGGGGTCGGTCATGGTCGCTCCAGTCTCGGACCGCAGTGCGCGCGGGTACTCACCCGATCCGGGTGATCTTCGCCCACGGCCGCCCCCGGAGTGGTCGATGGTGCGAAGATCCTCCGACCGGACCCGAAAGGTGCCTCCCCCCATGACGTTGCACAAGCGCAGCACCATCCGCCAGCAGCTCGAGGACTCGGTCTTCGCCGGCCAGGACCTGTCCACCCAGATGCCGCGGTTCCGCTTCCCAGAGGGCGAGATCCGACCGACCGACGCCTACCAGGTGGTGCACGACGAGCTCATGCTGGACGGCAACTCGCGTCAGAACCTGGCGACCTTCTGCCAGACGTGGGAGGAGCCCGAGGTCCACGCCCTCATGGACCTCTGCATCGACAAGAACATGATCGACAAGGACGAATACCCCCAGACCGCCGAGCTGGAGCGCCGCTGCGTGCACATGCTCGCGGATCTCTGGAACGCCCCCGACGCGCACGACACGGTGGGCGCCTCGGCGATCGGGTCGTCGGAGGCGTGCATGCTCGCCGGCATGGCCGCCAAGTGGCGCTGGCGCGCCAAGCGCGAGGCCGAGGGCAAGCCCACCGACCGTCCCAACATGGTGTGCGGGCCCGTCCAGGTGGTGTGGCACAAGTTCGCCAAGTACTGGGACATCGAGATGCGTGAGGTCCCGATGTCGCCCGGGCACTACTGCATGACGCCGGAGGACATGCTCGAGCTCGTCGACGAGAACACGATCTGCGTCGTGCCGACCTTCGGGGTGACCTACACGGGTGCCTACGAGCCGGTGAAGCCGCTCGCCGACGCGCTCGACCGGCTCCAGGCCGACACCGGCCTCGACGTCGACATCCACGTCGACGGGGCGAGCGGCGCGTTCCTCGCACCCTTCTGCGCGCCGAACGTCGAATGGGACTTCCGCCTGCCGCGGGTGAAGTCGATCAGCACCTCGGGGCACAAGTTCGGCCTGGCGCCGCTCGGCGTGGGGTGGGTCATCTGGAGCGATGCCAGCGAGCTGCCCGACGACCTGATCTTCCACGTCAGCTACCTGGGCGGCGACATGCCCGTGTTCCAGATCAACTTCAGTCGGCCGGCCGGACAGATCGTGGCGCAGTACTACAACTTCATCCGCCTCGGCCGCGAGGGCTACCAGCGGGCGCACGACGCCTCGTACGCGGTCGGACAGCACATCGCCGAGGTCATCCCGACGCTCGGACCGTTCGAGCTGCTCTGCGACAGCAACCCGGAGACCGGCATCCCGACGGTGACGTGGCGGATCATCGAGGGCGAGGACCCCGGGTTCACGCTCTACGACCTCGCCGACCGCCTGCGGACCCGAGGGTGGCAGGTGCCCGCGTACCCGTTGACCGGGACCGCCTCGGACATCTCGGTGCAGCGCATCCTGGTGCGCCAGGACGTGAGCCGCGACATGGCGCACCTGCTGCTCGACGACTTCCGCGACGCGGTCGCGCACTTCGCCAAGCACCCGGTCACGGTGTCGATGACCAAGGAAGAGGCGGGCGGCTACAGCCACCTGTGAGCGGGCGGCTCCAGCCGCCTGTGGACACTGCGCGTCGGGTGGGTCCGCCCAGTGACAACCGCGCGCACGTCTGGCACGCTGTCACCCGATGGCAGAGCAGGCGGAGCAGGCGGACGCGACGGTGCAGATCGGCCCCACCCTCGACGAGGTCGAGCCCGTCGAGGGTGTCGGACTGATCGACGACGATCCCTACGGGCTGCGTCCGACGTGGCGCGGCTGGCTCCACTTCGCCGCGTTCCTCGCGGTGCTGCCGGCGGGGCTCTACCTGCTGAGCGTCGCCGACTCGGTCGCCGCTCGCGTCGCCGTCGCGGTGTACTGGGCCAGCCTCGCGGGACTGTTCGCGACGAGCGCCTCGTACCACCGCCTCGCCCGGACGCACCGGGCGGTGCTCTGGTTCCGCCGGGCGGACCACTCGATGATCTACGTGCTGATCGCGGGCACCTACACGCCGCTGTGCCTCATCGCCCTGCCGGCCATGTGGGGCATCCCGATGCTCGTCGTGATCTGGGTCGCCGCGCTGGCCGGTGTGATCATGAAGATGGTGCGCCTGACGGGATCGGGCAGCAGCGGGTCCTGGCTCTACATCGTCATGGGGTGGGGCGCCGTGCTGACGCTGCCCGTGCTCGTGACCAGCCTGAACGCCGTGCAGCTGGTGCTGCTCGGCGTCGGTGGCCTGCTCTACACGGTGGGCGCCGTGGTGCTCGGCCGCCGCCGGCCCGACCCGGTGCCGTCGCACTTCGGCTACCACGAGGTGTGGCACTCGATGACGATCGGCGCCGCCGGTTGTCACTTCGCACTGATCGCCACGCTGGTCTGACCGACACGCTGGTCGGCCGGTCTGCTCGCCGGACCGTCGTCAGATCGGATCGGCTCGCGGGCCGAAGTCGTCCCAGCCCGGCTCGTCCGTGCCGTGGTCGTGGTCGTCGGCGGGGCTGTGGTCGTGGTCGAGCGACGACCCCTCGTGTCGCCGGAGGGCGGGGTCCTCGGGGTCGTGGTGGTCATGACCGGCGTGCACCGACTCCCGCCCGGTGAGGACCGCTGCGGCGAGCGCGGTCGTGATCGGCACCGCCAGGATCAGCCCGATCGAGCCGACGAGCATGCGCACGACCTCGACCGCGACGAGCTCGCTGGTGATGATCCGTCCGCTGGACTTGGCCCCCTGGCTGAACAGCAGCACCAGCGGGAGCGTCGCGCCGGCGTAGGCGAGCACCAGCGTGTTGACCGTCGACGCCACGTGGTCACGCCCGATGCGGATCGCCTCGCGGTACAGCGCGACCCGGTCGAGGTCCGGGTTCGCCCGCTTGAGCGCAGCCACGGCGGACACCTGGGTGACCGTCACGTCGTCGAGCACGCCGAGCGCGCCCACCACGATGCCGGCGACCAACAGGCCCCGCAGGTCGACCGCCGAGGCCGTCACCCGCAGCGCCTGGGCGTCCTCGCTCGCCAGGCCGGACAGCTGGGCGACCTCGGCCACGAGCAGCGCGAGCCCGGTGATGAGCGCCAGGCTCGCCAGCGTGCCGGCCAACGCGACGGTGGTGGCGTGGTTGATGCCGTGCGCCAGGTACAACGCCAGGAAGGCGATCACCACGCTGCCGGTGAGCGCGACGAGCACCGCCGACTCGTCGCGGATGAGCGCCGGCACCACGAAGGCGATCAGGATCACGCCGCTGCCCACCAGCCCGGCGAGCGCGCGCAGGCCCTGCCAGCGTCCGACCGCGATCACCGCGGCGACGAACAGGCCGAGCAACCACCACATGGGCGTCGAGCGCTGCACGTCGGAGTACGTGTAGCGGAACGGCGGGGGGCTGGTCGGCACGTCGAGCAGCACGACGCGGTCGCCGACCACCAGGTCCGGCACCCCGAAGTCGGTGTCGCGGACCAGGAACACGCCCTCGGTGCCCGCCTCGTCGCCCGACGTGATGTCGACCTCGACGCGGCTGCACCCCGACAGGGCTGCGGCCTCGACCGCGTCGCAGGTGGTGCGCTCGGTCGAGGTGACCGTCGCATCCACGTAGGTCCCGGGCTGCGCTCCCATGTCGGGCGCCTCGCCCCGTGGCCACAGGACCGCCAGCCCGATCAGTGCGAGGACGGCGATCAGCAGGACGATGCGGGTCATCCATCTTCGAGTCGCCGCCGCCGGGTCCTGTCCCGCGTCGAGCAGATCCGTCCCGTCGCCGCCCATCGGCCCATTGTCGTGGACCACGTGGCCGTCGCCGCGGACCCACTGCCCCGGCCACTCCGCCCGTCGTCGCCCCGTCGCCGCCGGATAGCGTCGTCGCATGTCGCAGAACCTGAAGACCCTGGGGGAGTACTCGGACGCCATGTTCCGAGGTGACACGGACGCCGTGTACGACTTCTGGTCGCCGGACTTCGTGAGCCACGTGACCGAACGGGTGTCGCCCGACCGGGTCGACGACGACGTCCGCGGCGAGGAGCAGGAGTGGTGGCGCCAGGTCCAGGCCGCGCTGCCGGACATGGAGTTCACCGTCGAGCTGCTGATCGAGTCCGACGATCTGGTCGTGTCGAACTGGTCGGTGCGTGGGACCCACACCGGCACCGCGTTCTACGAGGTGGCGCCGTCCGGACAGCCGGTGCACATCAACGGCACGGCCATCCTCCGGGTGCGCGACGGGAAGATCGTCGAGCACTGGGGCGGCCCGCACTGCCAGAAGGGCCTGGGTCTCATCAACGAGGCCTGACCCCATCGACCGAGCCAGGTCAGCGGGCGGGCATCTCCATCAGCTCGACCCGTGTGCCGTCGGGATCGGCGAGGAAGACCAGCTCCACGCCGAGCGACCCGCGGGTCGACTCGAGCAGGGTGCCCCCGTGCTCGATCGCGCGCGCGAGCGAGGCGTCGAGGTCGTCCACGTGGAACGCGAGGTGGGTGAGCCCGAGGTGACCCCGTGAGGTCGACGGCGTGCCCGACGCGGTGGGTGACGTGTAGTGCAGCAGCTCGATCGCCATGTCGCCCAGGCGGATGAACTGCGACGCGACCGCCACCGGTCCGGGCACCTCGAGCGACGCGCCGAGTCCGGGCAGCATCTCGTCGTCGAGGTCGAAGCGCTCCGCGGCGGAGAAGCCGAGGCCCTCGCAGTAGAAGCGCATCGCGGCATCGAGGTCGGCGACGCAGAGGCCGAGGTGCGACGGGCGGGGCGACGTGGTCGAGCTCATCGGAACGGTCTAGTGGACGTGGCGGCTCCCGAGCGCGGGACGGGACGCGGCCTCACGTCGCGCCGAAGCCCTCGATGGTCCATGACAGCCCGCTGGACGAGTCGATGATCGACATGAACTCGTCCTGGTGCGCCGCCACGTAGGCCGTGTTGGCCGCGGCGAGCGCTGCGTCCGGGACCGGGTCCGCCGCGAGCGCCAGCATCTCGTCGGTGACGGGCAGGCCAGCGAGTCGCAGGCTGTTCGCGAGCGTGTCGGCGTAGTTCACCGCCTCGGCGAAGCCGCGGCCGATGTCGTTGCCCTCGGCGTCCGCGACGACGACGGCGCCTTCGCAGATCTGGACCCCGTGGGAGAAGAACGCGGACTGCCCGCCCTCCACGATCGGCGTCATGGTGAACGTGGAGATGTCGTCGGGCAGGTCGTCGAACGCGAAGCGGTAGTGGTTCGGGTGCCACGTGTGGGTGGCCGGGTAGCGGTCGGGATCCGGCGTGTGCTCGACCTTCACCCAGTCGTCGATGACCATCGTTCCCCACACCAGGCTGGTCGCCCCGGTCTCGTCCATGTAGGTGCCACCGACGCGACGGGTCATCGTCGCCGGCGCATCGGCACCGTCGTCGAAGTAGTGCTCGCGATCCTCGTTGCGGTGCTGGGCGAACATCGTCACCTGGCGGTCGCCGGTGAGCTGCGCCATGAACCAGTCCCAGCCGGCCGGGTTCGGGGCGTCGATCGCCTGCGAGGCCCGCAGGACCTCGTGCTCGGACACGCCGCTCAGGAAGCCCCACTGGTGGTCGAACCAGAGCTGGCCCCGGACGACGCGGATCTCGCGCGCACCGAGACGGATCGTGCTGCACGAGGGATCGATCGTGATGTTCGGGATCGAGTAGTAGTAGGTGCCGATGCCGCCCACGGACGGCATGGCGCCGTCCTCGCCCTGTGCCAGCACGCCCTTGCCCGATGCGAGGGTGATGTCGCAGGCGAGCTCGAGCGGCTCGTCGCCGCCCCGGTCGAGCCCCCAGCTCTGCACGCGCAGCGGGAACAGGTCGTCCTTGGAGCCCGACGACATCGAGTTGGCGCCGACCGAGAACTCGAAGGGCGCGTCGTTCGTGCGGACCAGGCCGCTCGTCCCGAGCGCCACGAGTGGTTCGCCCTGGTGGTGGCGGACGCCGCGTTCGCTGATCGCGAACTGCACCTCGACCGCCAGGTTGTCGAGCGGCGACAGGCCGAGCTCCTTGGCGAACGGCTCGGGGTACATGGCGATGCCGAACAGCATCATCTCGAGGCCGAACTCGTTGCCGTCCTCGTCCCAGAGGGAGCCGACGAGGAAGTGCCAACCCGTCTGGTCGTGGAGCTGCACGCGGTGGTCCCTCGGGAACTGCAGCTCGACGCGGTCGGGCATGGCCGGGTAGCCGGCGTTGGAGGCGCTGCCCATGAGCTGGCGCATCGTGTAGGCCTGCAACGGCGAGAGCTCGTCGCAGTGCTCGAGCATCGAGCGCCACAGCTCGCTGCGGTCCGGCACACGACTCACGGGATGCTCGAGCAGGTGCTGCAGGTAGCGGCGCAGGCGCTGCGCGGTCTCGGCGGGGCTGTTGCGCCGGCTCGTCAGGGTGGTCAGCACCCCCGGGTCGATCGTGGTGGGGTCGAACGTGCGCTGGTGGAGCAGGTGGGCGACGTCCTGGGCAGCGTCACCGACGCTGGCCGGTTCGGCGGCGGTCGGCGCTGGGCTGCTCGGTGCTGGGCTGCTCGACGACATGGGTGCTCCCGGAGTGCTCGGATCCGCCGCACGCGGCGAGGTCGCGATGGCTGCGTCGATCTCCTGTCGGCAGGTCGGGCCGAGAGCTGAACGACGCCGGGGCGTTCGGCCTATGCCGTGGTCACCGCAGCCGGCTGCACGAGCTGCGCCGCGAGCAGCTCGTAGGACCGGCGTCGCGAGTCCAGGTCGTGCGCCATGGTCAGCACCATGACCTCGTCGGCGGCCGACTCGTCGGCCATCACGCGCAGCTGCGTGGCCACCCGTTCCGCCGAGCCCACGGCGTGTCGGGTCCGGTTCGCTCGCCGCTGGGCTTCCTCGGCGGGGGAGTACTCGTAGGCCAGGGCCTCGGCGAAGGTCGGGGACGGGCCGTTGCGGCCCTGTCCGATGCGCAGCCACGCGAGGTCGAGCGTGGCGGCCAGGTGCTCGGCCTCGTCGTCGGTGTCGGCGGCCAGGGCCGACAGCGCCAGGATCGAGTACGGCTCGGCGAAGAACTGCGACGGCCGGAACTCGGCGCGGTAGTGGCGCATCACCGCTGCGGCCGGACCGGGGTTGATGTGGTGGGCGAACGCGAACCCCAGTCCGAGCTCCGCCGCCAGCTGTGCGCTGTAGCCGCTGGATCCCAGGAGGAACACCGGCGGCGCGTCACCACCACGGGGCGAGGCGGTCACGCCGGCCAGCGGGTGCTCGGGGTGCAGCCCGTCGGTGAGGAACGCCAGCAGGTCGTCGAGCTCGGAGGGGAAGTCGTCCGCCCGCAGCGCGGCCACCGATCGACGCAACGCGAGCGCGGTGCGTCCGTCGGTCCCGGGGGCGCGCCCGATGCCCAGGTCGATCCGACCGGGATGCATCGCCTCGAGCAACCGGAACGACTCCGCCACGTGCAGCGGAGCGTGGTTGGGCAGCATCACGCCGCCGGAGCCGACGCGCAGGTGCTCAGTGGCCGCCGCCAGGTGGGCGATGAGGATGGACGGCACCGAGGACGCGATCGTGGCGGTGTTGTGGTGCTCGGCGAGCCAGTGCCGGGTGAGCCCGAGGCGCTCGGCGGAACGGGCGAGCTCGACCGCGTCGGCGATCGCGTCGGTGGTGGTGGACCCGGCGGGGACCGGGCAGACGTCGAGGATGGAGAGGCGCATCAGGGACGCAACCGGCTCGGGCCGCGAGCTATTCCTGCGCGTCCAGGGCTGGTCCGGGTTCAGTCGCCGCGGGGGACCAGGGCCAGCTGGCGGGACTGCGCCACCAGGGTGCCGGTCGAGTCCCAGTACTCGCCGTCCACCTCCAGGAAGCCGGCCGACACGAACCGGGTGCGCACGTCGCAGGACAGCGGACCCGGGGCCGGCCGGGCCCGTACGTGCGCAGTGAGCTCGAGGGTCGGCACCCAGGCGACCGGCAGGTCGACGTTGAACACCGTCGGTGGCATGGCGTCGACCATCGTCAGCAGCGCGAGCGTGTCGAGGGTCCTGGTGTCGCGCAGTCCCAGCCAGCCACGGATCCTCGCCGTGCCGCTGCGCTCGCCCACCAGGAAGCCGCTGTCAGCGGGGTGCAGGCGCAGGTCGAGGTTGCCCATGAAGGTCGGTGGGAACGGGTCGCCCGGGACGACCTGGGACAGCGTCGCGGGGTCGGGCAGCTCGGGTGGGCCGCCGTCGAGCAGCTCCGGTCGGTCGCCGTCGTCGTGCGACAGGTCGCCGAAGGTGCCCAGGACGCTGACGATCGGACGCCCGTCGGCAGAGACCGTGGCTGACGCGGTCGCGAACCGGCGGCCGCTGCGCAGCACCGTCGTGTCGACCGTGACGGGGCCGGGGCGCCCCGAGCGCAGGTAGTGCGCCGTGACCGTGACGGGGTCGGGGCGACCGGTCGCCAGCGTCAGGGCACGAGCCGCGATCGACAGCAGGTAGCCGCCGTGGGCGTTGCCGACCACGTCCCATCCCTCGAGCACCTCGCCGCGGTACCGGTGGTCGTCGAGCGGCTCGACGGCGGTCGCCGCCTCGAACGTGCTGCGGATCATGTCCGGACGGGCTCCTCGTCATCGGTCGTGTCGGCGGCGTTCAGGTCGACGCCGCGTGCCGGCAGGAAGAGCATCGCCGCCACCGCGCCGATTCCCGTGGCGATCGCGGCGACCCGGACGCCCCCGCTCAGACCCTGGAGGAAGGCATCTCGGGTCGCGGACAGCACCAGCTCGCGTCCTTCGCCCGGTGCCTGCTCCGCGACGGCCGCCGCGGCCTGCACCGAGCTCTGCGCGGCGTCGAGCGCTGCATCGGGGATGGGCAGGCCGGACAGCCGCTCGACCAGGCGCGGGCCGTAGAGCGAGCTGAACACCGAGCCGACCACGGCGACGCCGAGCGTGCCACCGAGCTCGCGGGTCGTGTCGTTCACCGCGGAGCCGACCCCGGCCTTCTCCTTGGGCAGCGACCCGAGGATCGCTTCGGTCGACGGCGCGGTGGTCATGGTGAGCCCGCCGGCGATCAGCACCATCTGCGGCACGATCACCGCCCAGTAGGGGGTGTCGGTCTGCAACGTCGTCGCCCAGGCGAACCCGAGGGTCATGGACACCAGGCCGGCGCTCACGACCCGCGTCGTGCCGAAGCGCAGCGCGAGTCGAGCGGCGAGGGGTGCCATGACGCCGGCGGCGACCGCGAACGGCAGCGTGTGCAGCCCGGCCGACAGCGTGGAGTAGCCCAGCACGAACTGGAAGTACTGCGTGATCAGGAAGATGAAGCCGAACAGCCCGAAGAAGGCGACGGCGACCGAGAAGCTGGCGGCGGAGAAGCGGGGGTTGCGGAACACCGTGACGTCGAGCATCGGGTCGCGACGGCGCCGCTCCCACCAGATGAACGTGGTGAAGAGGACGACGAACGCCGCGAAGCCGCCGATCGTCTCCGGTGAGGTCCAACCGCGGTGCGGCGCCTCGATGACGGTGAACACGAGCAGGGCGATGGCGGCGATGGACGTGACGAGCCCGATCGGGTCGAGTCGGCCGGCATCGGGGTCACGCGTCGTGGGCACGAGGATCGCGCCGAGCACCAGCGCGACCACCACGATCGGGACGTTGACCAGGAACACCGAGCCCCACCAGAAGTGCTCGAGCAGCCAGCCGCCCGTCACGGGTCCCAGGGCGACCGCCAGGCCGGTCACCGCCGACCAGATGCCGATGGCCTTGGCCCGCTCGGTGGGGTCCGTGAACACGTTCGACAGGATGGCGAGGGTGGCGGGGAAGACCAGGGCCGCGCCGATGCCCATCGCGGCACGGGCTGCGATCAGTCCCTCGGCAGATCCGGAGAAGGACGCCCAGACCGACGTGATGCCGAACAGCACGAGGCCGATCTGCAGGGCCCCCTTCCGGCCGTAGCGATCCCCGAGGCTGCCGAACGCGAGCAGCAACCCCGCGAAGACCAGCGCATAGGCGTCGACGATCCACTGGAGCTGGCTGGTCGAGGCGTCGAGCTCTCGGCTGAGCGTCGGCAGCGCCACGTTGACGATCGTGTTGTCGACGACCACCAGGAAGACGCTGGTGACGAGCACGGCGAGGATCCCCCAACGCCGCCGGTGCAGGTCCTCGGGCGACATCGACGCCACGCGCAGCGACCGGAACCTCGGTGGGTGGACGGGCTGGTCGGTCATGGGGGCCTCCGACGGGGAGAGGGGGTGGTCGACGTCTGTAGAACGTTGTTCTGCAGTTGTAGAACAACGTGCTATTCGACGTCAAGGGGTCTACGATGGCTCCGTGGCCAGGTCGGGCAAGTTCGCTCCCATCTCCAAGCGGATGTCCGCGCGGACCCCGAGCGCCGAGGTCGAGCTCTCCATCGTCGACGCCGCGGAGCACCTGCTGGTGACCGACGGGCCGGACGCGCTGACGGTGCGAGCCATCGCGGGTGCCGCCGGCGTCGCGCCCATGAGCGTCTACAACCACCTGGGCGGCAAGGACGGCGTGCTCGACGCCCTGCTCGTCCGCGGCTTCGACGGGCTGACCGAGGCGTTGCGCGACATCGACACCGGCGACCCCTTCGAGGACCTCGCCGAGTCCGGTCGTCGCTACCGTCGCTTCGCCCGGGAGCACCCGTCGCACTACGCCCTGATGTTCGAGCGCTCGGTCCCCGACTACGTGCCCTCGGCGCTCACGATCGGCCATGCCCGCACGACGTTCCGCGAGCTCGAGCTGCTCATCGGTCGAGCGATGACGGCGGGGGTGATCGCGCCGGGGGATCCTGCCGAGGTCGCCCAACGGCTGTGGAACACCTGCCACGGGTCCGTGTCGCTCGAGCTGCGAGGCATCGGGTTCTGCGACGACCCGCAGGCCAACGGCGACGCGACCGCCGCCACGATGCTGCGTGGGCTGCGCGAGCCCGACTGACCGAGCGGTCGAGCGGGCGTCGCGCCGGTAGTCTCGCGGGCGAACGCATCTCAGGGGGACCCGCATGACCGTGACCGATTCCGCCGCCGACCCGAGCCAGGACGTCGACACGACCGTCTGCCACACGGACGAGCTGCCGTGGGCCGAGCTGGCGCCCGGCATCGAGATGAAGGTGCTGCGCACCGGTGCGGGCACCGACCGCTACACGCTGATGAACCGCTTCGCCCCCGGCACCGTCCTGCCCAAGCACTACCACCACGGCGAGGTGCACGCCTGGACGATCGAGGGCACCTGGGGCTACCTGGAGTACGACTGGAGCGCCTCGGCGGGCGACTACATCTACGAGCCCGCCGGCTCGGTGCACACCCTGGCGGTGCCCGCCGACGCCGACGGTCCCGCCACGATCCAGTTCGTCATCGAGAAGGGCCTGGACTTCCTCGACGACGACGGCAACGCGTTCCACGTCGAGGACGCCGAGACGATCACCGGGCTGTACGTGGACACGCTCGCGGCCGCCGGCATCGAGCGACCCGCGATCCTGCCCTGACCCACTCCGAACGCTGACTCATTCGGAACGCATCGCCTCGAGCATGTCGAGGCGGGTCGCGCGGCGTGCGGGCAGGAGCGACGCGATCACGCCGACCGCGATGCCGACGGCGAAGATCAGACCGACACGCGCCCAGTTGAACGACAGGCCGATCTCGACCTCCTCGATGCTCGACACCACCACCCAGCTCAGCAGCACGCCCGCGCCGATGCCGATCAGCGTCCCGAGCAGACCGATCAGCACCGCTTCCATGCGGATCATGCGGCCGACCTGCTGGCCGGTCATGCCCAGCGCGCGCACCATGCCGAGCTCCCGGCGACGCTCGAAGATCGCCAGCGTCATCGTGTTGACGATGCCGACGAGCGCCACGACGACGCTCATGCCCAACAGGGCGTTGACGGCACCGATGAGGAAGTCGAACACCGTGACGATCGCGTCGCTGATGAAGTTGCCGGCGAGGATCTCGACGCCCGCGTAGCCGTCGAGCACCTGTTCGATCCGCCGGCCGACGTCGTCGGCCTGGCCCGGCTCGGCGCGGACGAACGCCATGCCGATCGGCTGGTCACCGGCGAGCTCGGTGAAGGTCTGCTCGCCCACCAGGTACCCGACCAACAGCGAGTTCACACCGCCGTCGTCGAGGATCGCGGTGACGGTCAGGGTGCGCTCAGCGCCGCTGAGGTCGGTGACCTGGAGCTGTTCGCCGAGTCCCAGGAACGGCTGGCCGCCACCACCGAACTCGCTCAGGTCGGGCACCGCGATGCCGTCACCGTCGATCACCTCGTCGAGCGAGCCCTCCTTGACCGCCATGCCGGCGACGTCGCCGAGGGCGGCGGGGTCGTCGGTCGAGGTGATGATGTAGGGGCTGGAGCCGAGCGTCCCGGACACCTGTCCGAACCGCAGCGGGACCGCCCCGGCCACGCCCTCGGTCGCACGGATCTCCTCCACCGCGGCGGGATCGAGGGATCGCTCGGCGGCCACCACGAAGTCCGACGACGACAGCTTGTTGATCTCGCCGACGATGTAGGTCTTCATCGCCTCGCCCGAGACGGTCACCAGGGTCACGAGGAACAGTCCGATGACCAGCGCGTTCGCGGTGGTGGCGGTCCGACGGGGGTTGCGGATCGAGTTGTCGCCGGCGAGCCGGCCGGTCATGCCGACCCGTGCGAGCAGCGGCGTGACCACCAGCGCGAACCCGCGGGCCAGCAGCGGCCCGGCGACGAAGAGGCTGAGGAACAGCAGCAGCCCGCCCGGGGCCAGGTAGAACCACTTGGGGCTCGTGAACTGGTTCAGGCCCAGCAGGAGCAGCGACAGGCCGAGCAGGACCGCGCCGGCGACCGCCCGCACGGTCGACGTGCCCGACGAGTCGACGGCGCTGTCGCGCATCGCCTCGACCGGCTTGGTCCGACCCGCGCGGAACGCCGGCACGATCACCGACAGCGTCGTCACGATCGTGCCGACGAGCATGCAGACCAGCACCGTGCCGAAGGTGACCTTGAGCGACCCCTGGGGCAGCCCCAGGTCGAAGCGGTCGAGCACACGCTGCACCCCGACGGTGAGGGCCAGTCCACCGACGATGCCGAGCGCGCTCGACACCAGCCCGATGACGAGGCCCTCGAGGATGAGCGAGCGGCGGACCTGGGACGGGGTGCCCCCGACGGCCCGGATAAGCGCCAGCTCCCGGAAGCGCTGGGTGACCACGACCGAGAACGTGTTGAAGATCACGAAGGCGCACACGAACATCGAGAGGTAGGCGAACCCCTGCAGCACCGGTCGCAGGACCGAGACGATCGCGGCGGCGAACGCGGTGCGGTCCTCGATGAACTCGTCGCGGGTGAGCAGCTGGACCGACGACGGCAGCTCCTCGCGCAGCGTGTCGGCGACCGCAGCGGGATCGCCGTCGGTGCGCACCACCACGGTCGAGTAGCCCGGCACCCCGGCGTTGAGCACCTCGGTGGCGGTGGCCTCGTCCATCCAGATCGTGCCACCGCCGTCGAGCGAGCCGCTGTCCCCGAAGGCCGAGATGCCGACGACGGTGACCTCGCGAGGACCGACGGGGGTCTCGAGCTCGACCCGGTCGCCGAGCTCGGCCTGTGCGTCGTCGGCGAGCTCCTGGTCGAGCACCACCTCGTCGGCGCCCTCGGGTGCCCGGCCGTCGAGCAGCTGCACCGGGTTGAGGGCGTCGTCCTCGATCCAGGATCGGCCCTGGCTGCGGAGGTTGGCCGTGGCGCCGTCGGGTCGGCGGACCGTGGCGGCAGCCTGGATCTCGCCCGTCGCCGCGGCCACGCCGTCGGTCGCACGGACCGACTCGAGCACCTCCGGGGGGACGCTCGCGAGCGCGCCGCCACCGCCGAAGTCCGACGTCTCCGTCGGGAGGATCGCCAGGTCCGTCTCGGCGTACTGGGCCTCGACGTCCGCGGTCAGTCCCGAGCGCATCGCGTCGGTGAGCATCAGGCCGGAGGCCAGGAACGTGATGCCGATCACGACGGCGAGCGCGGTGGCGACGAGTCGGGTGAGGTTGGCCCGCAGGCTCTTCAGTGCGTATCGGAACATCTGCCGCTCAGCTGCCGAGCCGACGCATGGCGTCGAGCACGGTGTCGCGGGTGGGAGCCATGAGCTCGTCGACGATGCGGCCGTCGGCGAGGAACAGCACGCGGCTCGAGTAGGCGGCGGCCACCGGGTCGTGGGTCACCATCACCACCGTCTGGCCGAAGTCGCGCACCGCGCTCGCCATGAACGACAGGATCTCCGCGCCGGAGCGGCTGTCGAGGTTGCCGGTGGGCTCGTCCGCGAAGATGATCTCGGGCCGCTCCACCAGGGCGCGGGCGACAGCGACACGTTGCTGCTGACCACCCGACAGCTCGGACGGCTTGTGGTGCAGCCGGTCCGTGAGGCCCACGGTGGACACCACGTGGTCCATCCACTGCTGGTCGGGCGAGCGGCCCGCCAGGTCGAGCGGGAACGTGATGTTCTCCTCGGCGGTGAGCGTGGGCAGCAGGTTGAACTGCTGGAAGATGAACCCGACCTTCTCGCGACGCAGCAGCGTGAGCTGCTTCTCGTTGAGGGTGGTGATGTCGGTGGGGCCGATCCAGGCGCTTCCCGAGCTGAGGCGGTCGAGGCCGGCAGCGCACTGCATCAGCGTCGACTTGCCGGACCCCGACGGGCCCATGATGGCGGTGAACTGCCCCGCCTGGAACCCGACCGTGACGCCGTCGAGCGCTCGGACCTCTGCGTCGCCCTCGCCGTAGATCTTGTACGCACCGTGCACCTGCGCGGCCCACTGCACTGCTTCGGTCGGCACTGCTTCGCTCGACATGGATTCCTTCCGTCGGGTGGTCTCCCGCTCCGGCGGCCTCAGGTGGGCGAGGACTGCCAGTCGATCTCCACCGTGGTGAAGCCCGCGGCACCCAGGAACGTGGTCAACCACTCCTCGGTGTTCTCACGGGCCTCGTCGATCAGGTCCGAGTCTCGCGCAGCGGACTGCACCTTCTGCTCCGCCGCCTCGTAGAGCTGGCGGTCGTCGGTCGGGTTCGCCGCGAAGAAGTCGTCGACCCGGTCGATGAGGCCCCGGTCGCGGGAGATGATCCTGGCGGAGGACTCGTCGATCTCCGCGTCGCTCAGCACGGGGTCGGGCAGCGAGATGCGGATGGTGGTGCCGTCGTCGGACACCTGGACGGCGTCGTCGTCGAGTCCGCTCATGTCGACGGTCGCCCGGACCGTGCCGGTGACGAGGGCGACGATCCGCTGCCCGGCGAGGAAGCTCGGCAGCAGGTTCGAGTCCTCCTCGAGGTCGACGTCCTGGGTGAACGTGCCCTCGGCGGCGGTGAACTCCTCGAGCTCGCGGATCCGCTCGAGCATGGTGGGCCCGGAGCGGTCCACGGTCTCGCTGCCGAACGGGTCGAGCACCGACAGGGCGCCCACCACGACCAGCAGCACGAGCGCGACGGCGATCACGGCCAGTGAGACGGCCACGCCGATGCCCAGCCCGGCGCGTCGAGGTCGTTGCAGCGTTCCCACGGCGATCACGGTACCGGTGGACGCAGCGGGCCTCGACGGATGCCCCGCGTCGTTTGTGGAGGCGCTCAGCGTGCGGGGGCTCGTCCTCCGATCCCCGCGCGCGCGCCGTAGCCTGCACGACGTGGACATGACCGCGGAGCAGAGCGATCCCGGCGCGGCCGAGCAGAGCGAACCCGGCGCGGCCGAGCAGAGCGGGTGGAGCACCCCGAAGGTCGTCGGCCTGCTCGCGGCCGTGGTGTTCGTCGCGGTGCTGCTGGCGCTGGCGCTGCAGTCACGCTTCGACGGCCGGCCGGCCGACTCGGTCGACGTCGGGTTCCTCCAGGACATGATCGCCCACCACGAGCAGGCCATACAGCTGGGGCTGATCGGCGTCTACAACGCTTCCGACGATGACGTCGCGAACTTCGCGCAGGAGTCGATCGTCGCCCAGCAGTGGGAGGTCGGCTACATGACGGCACTGCTCGAGGACTGGGGTTACGGCACCGGCGACACGGACCGCGACACCATGGCCTGGATGGACATGTCCAGTGGCGACGAGACCATGCCCGGCATGGCGACGGTTGAGGAGATGGCCGCGTTCCGCACGGCGAGCGGCGCCGAGGCCGACGAGTCGTTCCTGGAACTCATGGCACGGCATCACGCCGGTGGCATCCACATGGCCGAGGAGGCCGCCGAGCGCGCCGGCGACGAACGGGTGCGCGCGCTCGCTGAGCGCATGGCTGTGAACCAGCAGCGCGAGATCGATGAGTACCGCGCGAAGGCCGCGACGCTCGGGATCGAGCTCAACGTCTGAGTCGCTGCAGCACCGCTGCGCCCCTCGCCGACAGCAGGTAGCCGACCTCCAGGCTCTCGGTCAGGCCCAACGCCTTCAGCTTGCGGACATCGGTCTTGAATGGCTGCATCTCGCGTCCGACCAGCGTCGCCAGGTCCCCGGCGCGCACGCCTGGGTGCTCCGCGATGAGCTGCAGCGTCGCGGCGGTCCACTCGCCGTGTCGTGACGATCGGTCCAGACGGGCCAGACGTCCGACGACCTCGGCCATCTCGTCGTCGGACATGTCGTCCCGCTCGCGCAGCGCGAGGCGCGGATCGTCGCCATCGAGGTGGAAGCGGATCCGGAAGAGATCGCCGTCGCGCCGGAGCTGGTCCGCTGTGAGCAGCTCGTCGAGCGACGACGCGCCGGCGGCGCGGGCGTCGCGCTCGGTCAGCTCGGCGGTCTCGATGCGATCGACCGAGTCGATGGCGAGCACGCCGACCCGGGTCACCAGCGTGCCGCCGGTGCGGACCGTCGGGCGCCGCCATCGGCGGACGGCGACGGTCACACGACCTGCCGCGATCCCCTCCAGCGTGTCGGCGCGGAACAGCACGGTCGAACTGTAGGGCGCCCGGGGTGGGTACGGTCCCGTGATGCCCGGTGACCGGGCTCCCGACGAGGAGCCGCACGACGACGTCCACGAGGATGATCCACCGGGCGACGGGGCCGAGCCGCCGCGCCCGAACCTGATCGACCGGACGGCGGACCGCATCGATGCGATCCAGCGGCGGATCCCGCCCGTGGCCGTCGTGTTCGCGGTGACCAAGAAGTACGGCGATGACCGCGGCGGGCAGCTCGCGATGCTGCTCGCCTACAAGGGCTTCTTCTCCCTGTTCCCCCTGCTGCTCGCGTTCGTGACGATGCTCGGCCTCCTGCTGTCCGGCAACCCGGAGCTGCGCGACGACCTCATCGACTCGACGCTGTCGAGCATCCCGGTGGTCGGGACCGAGGTGATCGACGGCGCGGGCCAGCTCGACGGCAGCATCCTGGTCCTGGTCGGCGCGGTCCTGGTGTCGTTGTGGGCCGGGCTCGGCCTGCTCGACATGCTCCAGGAGGCGTTGAACACCGCCTGGGACGTGGTGCAGCACGAGCGGCCGCCGTGGATCATCCGACGACTGCGCGACGTGCCGGGGGCGATCCTCATCGCGCTCTGTGCCGTCATGTCCGGCGCCGGTCGGTTCATCCTGGCCGACGGCGCCTCGGACGCCCTGCGTGGGATCGTCGCCGCGGTGTTGGCGGTGCTCGCCGGCGCCGTCGCCTACCTGGGGCTGCACCTGCTCCTCTGCACGCGCTCGGTGCCCCTGCGCAGCCACGTCCCGGGCGCGCTCGCCGCCGGTCTCGGCTGGTGGGGGTTGCAGGCGCTCGGCGGCTGGTACGTCACGCGGTTCGTCCGCGACTCCTCGGACACCTACGGCGTGTTCGTCGTCGTCCTGGGCCTGCTCTCGTGGACCTACCTGCTCGGCATGATGTACCTGTACTCGGTCGAGCTCGCCGCGGTGCTGCACGAGCGTCGTTGGCCCAGGAGCCTCTCGGGCAGGAACCTGACCGACGCAGACCTGGTGGCGTTCGGGGCGCTCTCCGAGCGCGAGGCGCGGGTGCCGGGCACGGCGGTCGACGTCGTCGTGCCACGCGAGCCCCGGTAGACGCGCGGGTCAGCAGACGCGGACGAGGGGTGGGCCGCGGCCCACCCCTCGTCGCACTCCCGTCGAGGGAGACCGGTCAGGACCGGCTCAGAGGATCTGCTCGTTCGGACCCACGTACTGCGAGTCGCCGAAGGCGAGGATCAGGTGACCGATGCCGGGCAGGAGGAACAACAGGATCGTCCAGCCCAGCTCCTTGGCGAACAGCTTGGCCGTGTCGGCGGCCAGGAACCAGAGGGCGATGATGTTGATGCAGGGGATGAACAGCAGGATGACCCACCACCACTCGCGACCGGCGAGCTTGTAGATGCCGTAGGCGTTCAGGATGGGGATGATGCCGACCCAACCGGGCTGGCCCATCTTGGTGAACAGCTTCCACATCGCCACCAGGTAGATGACGAGGAAGGCGATGTAGAGGATCGCGAGGAATCCTGCTCCGGCGAGGCCGGAGGAGTCGGACTGAGCGAAGAGGTGAGCGAGCATGCACGTGCCTTTCGTCCCGGGACCGGATGGGCCCGTCGAACGAACGTCACGGTATCGGCGGGCCGTCCGGAATCGACGGACCCGACTTGCATTTCGCCTGCGGTGTGCTACGTGGGCGGGCGGGTCCCCGGGTAGGCGGCACGTGCGGCGGCGATGGCCGTGACGGCGTCCTGGCGGCCGCTCCAGTCGCCGACGTCGCTCTTCTTGTTGGGTTCCAGGTCCTTGTAGACCTCGAAGAAGTGCTTGATCTCGGCGAGCAGGTGCTCGGGCACGTCGTCGACGTCCTGGAGGTGGTCCCAGCGCATGTCGCCGGAGGCGACGCAGAGCACCTTGAGGTCCCGGCCGGCCTCGTCGCTCATCTCGAGCACCGCCACGGGGCGCACCCGGATGTGACAGCCAGCGAAGGTGGGCTCCTCGAGCAGGATCAACGCGTCGAGCGGGTCGCCGTCCTCGGCGAGGGTGTCGGGGAAGAACCCGTACTCGGTGGGGTAGACGGTGGTGGAGAACAGGTGGCGGTCGAACCACGTGGCTCCGGTGTGGTGGTCCACCTCGTACTTGTTGCGTGAGCCCTGGGGGATCTCGACGATCACCTCGAACCAGGACGGGGTCTGCTCATCGGTCATGACCCCACCGTAGTGGCGCGCAGGGGGCGCTCAGTCCGCGCTGCGCACCCCGCGCAGGCCGGACCAGGCGAGCTGTGAGAGCTGGCTGGCCAGCGTGTCGACGTCGGGCTCGCGATCGTGTGCGAGCCAGTACCGCGAGGCCGATTCGGTCATGCCGACGATGCTGTGCGCGAGCACGAGCCGCTGCGACACGGGCTCGCCCTCGACGACGATGAGCTCGGCGATGGCGTCGGCGATCGACGACTCGACGTTGCGGGCGAAGGACGAGAACTCCGGGTCGCGTCGGGCTCCCGACCCGAACAGCACCTTGAACGAGTCGGTGTGGTCGCGCACGTAGCGGAAGTAGGCGCGGAAGCCGTCCTCGATCTGCTGGCGGGGCCCTGCAGCATCCGCCGTCGCCTTGTCGATGGTCTCGCGCAGCTCTGCGCCGATGTCGGCGAGCAGCTCGATGAACAGCTCCCGCTTGGAGCTGAAGTGCTGGTAGAGCACCGGCTTGGTCACGCCGGCGGTCACGGCCACGTCGTTCATCGAGGTCGCGTGGTAGCCGTGCTCGGCGAACACGGACACGGCGGTGTGGAGCAGCTGCTCACGTCGCTCTGCAGCAGGAAGGCGCATGGGGCCGAGCATATGTTACCGACGGGTAACAACCGAACCCGGGCCCCTCGGGCCGCGAATTCCTCTCAGGACCCGAGGTCTCCGTGCCCGAACATCTCTCAGTACCCGAACTTCTCTCCGCGGTCCTCGGCGTCCGCGGCCTTCACGCCGTAGCCGAACACGATGGCCGGGGCGAGCACCAGGGAGCCGATGACCATCGCCGCGATGATCACCGTGACCAGCCACGACGGGAACTGGGCGATGAAGGCCACCACGAACAGCACCACGGCGAGGGCGAAGCAGCTGTACCCGACGCGCTGGCCGAGGTCGCAGAGTCGGCGGATGCGCTCGCGGCGTGCCAGGACGGGATCGTTCACGGCGACCAGCCTGCCGCATCCAGCACGCCGGCGAGACGTCCGGCCATGCGTTCCAACGAGAAGCTCTCGCGGGCGACCTGCTCGTTGCGGTCCAGGCGGGCGACCGAACGGGCAGCGTCGGGCCGAGCGAGCTCCTCGGCGATGTCGTCGACCTGGTCGGGCGAGCACCAGTCGAACCCGAACCCCCGGAGCTCGCCCGCGACCGGATAGTCGCCGACGCTGACCGAGCGGCGGTGCAGCGAGGCCTCGATCGGCGGGTTGCCGAACCCCTCCCACGTCGACGGGAAGGTCACGTGGTCCGCCGCGAGGTAGATCCCCTCGGGCTCGGGCCACGGGTGGTGCACCACCCGACAGCGCGCCGCCGCGAGCAGGCGCCCCAGCTCGGGGCCGTAGCCCTCCTCGGCGGGGCCGAGCAGCCAGTAGGTCGCGCCCAGCGCCTCGCACAGCTCGATCGCCGCGGGGACGTTCTTGCGCTCGATCGCCCGGACAGGGTGGGCGACCACGAGCTCGTCGTCGCCCAGGCCGACCGCGCTGCGCACCTGTCGGCGGATCGTGGAGCGCTCGGCTGCGGTCCGAGCCGGTGGCGGCGCGAAGGCGTTGTGGATCACCGTCGCGTCGATGCCGCGCTCGGTCAGCTCGCCGGCGAGCAGCCGCGTGATGGCGACGTGGTGCCACGAGGGGTCGGTCGCCGGCAGCTCGGTGATGTGGGCGAACCTCGCGCGGTGCCACGGCGGGTCGTGGTGGTGCACCAGTGCCGGTCGACCGGCCAGGACCCGCGCTGCGGCGGCCGAGGCGACGAGGTTGATCGGGATGGTCAGCAGGTTCTCGACGACGACCAGGTCGACGTCGTCGAGGGCGGCGCGCAACGGGTCGTCCGGCGCCCGGCCCTCCCTCGTCGCCTCGAGCCCGAGCCCAGGGACGACGCGGGACGGGAACGGCGTGGCGTCGGTCGGGGTGCCCGTGACGGTCACGACGTCGAAGCCCATGTCGTCCATCGCGTGCATCCAGGTCCGGGCGACGACCGACACCCCGTCCGTGGCGCCGAAGCGGAACGACAGGAACGCTGCTCGGGGTGCCATCGGGGGCACACGTTATGGTGCGCCCATGTCATCGACCGATCCGTCGGACGCGGGATCGATGCGCCGATCGGCCCGGGAGGTGCTCGACGAGCACTGGCGTGCGCCCGGCTTCACCTGCCCCAACGCCACGACGTACCCGTGGCTGTGGCTCTGGGACTCGTGCTTCCACTCGATCGTCTGGGCCGAGCTCGGCGAGGCGGACCGCGCGCTGCAGGAGCTGCGCACGGCGCTCGGCGGTCAGGACGGCGAGGGCTTCGTGCCCCACCTGCGGTACCTCGACGGCTTCGACGGCCACCAGGCGCTGTGGGGCGACCCACCGGTGCGCGACGGGGTCCCGGCCTCGTCCATCACCCAGCCGCCGATCTACGGCCTGACCGTCGCCGAGCTGGTCCGTCGCGGCATCGAGGTCCCCACCGACCTGCTGGACTCGGCCGCGGCGGGGCTGTGGTTCCTGCTCGAGCGACGACGTCGGAGCCCCGGTGGCCTGGTGGAGCTGGTGCACCCGTGGGAGTCGGGGTGCGACCACAGCCCACGGTGGGACGACCTGATGTCGCCGGGTCACGCCCCCTCGGTCGACCCGTACGACGAGCGGCGGTGGTTCGAGCGCAAGGGTGAGCTGCTGTCGAGCATCCGCCGGAGCCCCGGCGGCGCACCGCTCGACAACGACGAGTTCGCGGTGGGATCGGTCGCCTTCAGCGCGATCGTCGCCCACTGCGCCCGCGCACTTGCGGGCGTGAGCGGCGACCGGGCGATGCTCGCCTCGGCGGACGAGCTCGCGGCGGCCGTGGCCGCACGCTGGGATCCGGGTCGTCGCACCTGGGTCGACGACGGGCCGACCGCACAGGGGTCGGGCAGGATCCGCACGAGCGAGGCGTTGCTCGGGCTGCTCGTGCACCACGATCCGTCGGTGGTCGACGACGTCGTCGCGGAGCTCACCGACCTCGATGCCTTCGGGGGCGGGTTCGGTCCGGCGCAGGTGCACCGCGACGAGCCGACGTACCGGCGCGGCAGCTACTGGCGCGGCCCCAGCTGGCCCCAGCTCGACCACCTGCTGATCGCCGCGCTGGCGCGTGCCGGCACGCCGGCGGGAGCCGACGGGGCGCGGCGGTTGGCGACGGCGAGTGCGATCGGGGCGGTGCGCTCGGGATGGGCCGAGTACTGGGATCCGGACACGGTCGCGCCGGGCGGGGCTGCCCCGCAATCATGGAGCACCCTCGCCATCTGTTGGAACGAGAGTGCATGAGATGTGCTGAAAAGGACCGCGTGGCGGACTAGTCTGGTCGGATGACGACTCGACTGTTCGTGGACTTCTGTGGCGAGGAGCGAGCGCTGGCGGCCGGCGACTCGCTCACGTTCGGGCGCAGCGCGGAGCTCTGCATCGACGACAACCCCTACCTGCACCGGGTGTTGGGACGTGTGGTGGAGCGCGGCGGGGTCTGGTGGCTCGAGCACCTCGGGCGTCGCGGCACGCTGCTCCTGCGCGACGTGCACCGCCCCAGCTCGTCGGTGCTGGCGCCCGGCGCCGCCGTGGCCCTGGTGCACGCGGAGTTCGCCATCGACTTCAGCGCGGGTCCCACCCGCTACGAGCTGCGCGGCGCGTTGGAGGAGGGGGAGTGGGCGGTGGACCTGCTCGGCGCCGACGCGCTGGCGGGCACACGGACGCTCGACTGGGGACGGGTGGAGCTCAACGACGACCAGCTGCTCCTGCTCCTGGCCATGTGCGAGGCGCGACTGCGTGACCCGGTCGACGTCGACGCCCCGATCCTGACCAGCCGCCAGGGTGCCGCCCGACTGGGCTGGAGCCTGCCCAAGTTCACGCGGAAGCTCGATCACCTGTGCGAGAAGCTGGCGCGCGCCGGCGTGGCCGGCGTGCACGGCGACCTGGGTGCCGAGGCCGTTGACCGGCGACGTCTGCTGGTCGAGCACGCCCTCGCCGTGCCGCTGGTGCAGGTCGAGCAGCTGGTCCTGCTGGAGCACGACGACCCGGCCGCCTGATCCCGCTCGCCGGCGTGTCCGCTCAGGCGGTCCCTGTGTCGAGGTGGTGCTCGAGGCCGTCGAGGACCAGCTCCAGTCCGAAGTCGAACTCGTCGCCGTATGCGTAGTCGCGGCCGGTCACCTGGCTGGCGATCATCTCCAGGAGGTGTGGGTAGGCGTCCGGCGTGAGCGTGTCGCGCAGCTCGCCGACGAACTGCTCGGCGCTCTCGTCGGCCTCGAAGGGCAGGGTGACCTCGGTGAGCACGAACCCGTAGACGTAGGCGTCGATCGCGGAGAAGGCGTGCGCCGCCAGCTCGACGGTGAAGCCCTGGGTGCGCAGGCAGCCCAGCACGGCGTCGTGGTGCGCGAGCAGGTGGGGGCCCGGCGCTCGGCGGGACTCGATCAGCCCGAGCGCCCACGGGTGCGCCGCGAGCGTCCGGCGCGCCGAGGCGGCGCGGTCGTGCATCGCCGGACGCCACGCCCGTCCGATCTCCGGCAGGTCGATCCGGGTGAAGATCCAGTCGGCGAGCAGGTCGAGCAGCGCGGACTTGCCGTCGAGGTGGTGGTACAGCGACATGGCCTCGACGCCGAGTGCCTTGGCCACGTTGCGCATCGTCACCTGCGTCAGGCCGCCGTCGTCCGCGACGCGCACGGCGGCCTCGACGATGCCGTCCCGGGTGAGTGGTGCTCGCCTGGCCATCTGCTTCCTCGGACGCGGTCGGGGGCACACGCTTGCACCCTTACGGTCGTAAGGTTACCGTGCGCCGAGAAGGCTTACGCGCGTAAGGAGCACGGATGCGAGCAGCAGTGGTGTCGCGGTATGGCCCGCCGGAGGTCGTCGAGGTGCAGGAGCTGGCCCGCCCCGAGCTGCGTGGCGGCGACGCCCTGGTCCGGATCGAGGCCGCAGCGGTGACGTCGGGCGACGCACGGATCCGCGGCGCACGGTTCCCCGACGGGTTCGGACCGTTCGCCCGCCTGGCGTTCGGCATCCGGCGACCGCGTCGTCCGGTGCTGGGCGGCACCTTCTCCGGCGTCGTCGAGGCGGTCGCCGACGGCGTCCGGGGGGTCGAGGTCGGGGACCGGGTCTGCGGGATGACCGGCACCCGGATGGGGACGCACGCCCAGTACGCCGGCGTGGCGGCGGCGAAGCTCTGCGCCGTCCCGCACGGTGTCACCCACGACGAGGCCGCCGGCGTGCTCTTCGGTGGCACCACGGCGTGGTACTTCCTGTACGCGCGCGCCGGCGTCGAACCCGGCAGCTCCGTGCTGGTGAACGGCGCGTCGGGTGCGATCGGCACGAACGCCGTGCAACTCGCGGCCCGTCGTGGCGCCACCGTGACCGCCGTGTCGAGCGCGCCCCGGCGCGCACTGCTCGAGGAGCTCGGCGCGGCCCGCATGGTCGACCACACCGAACAGGACGTGGGCTCGCTCGAGGAGCGCTTCGACGTGGTGCTCGACACCGTCGGCAACCTGTCCATCGCGTCGGGGCGCCGGCTCCTCCGCGGCGACGGCACCCTGGTCCTGGCGGTGGCAGGACTCTCCGAGACGTTGCGCGCCCGGGGCCGGGTCGTGGCCGGTGCTGCGCCGGAGCGGACCGAGGACATGGCGGCCCTGCTCGAGCTGGTCGCCGCGGGTGAGCTCCGTGTGGTCATCGATCGGGTGGTCGCCCTGGACGGCATCGTCGAGGCCCACCGGTGCGTGGACGCCGGTCACAAGCTCGGCAACGTCATCGTGCACCCGTGGTCGACGCCGGGCTGAGGTCCGCGCCGGCGGTCGTCGGCACCGCCACCTGCACCGGTCGGAGCGCGCCCGGGCCGAGCAGCCACCCTCGCCCGGGCGCGGACGGCAGGTCGCTACGGGGAGGGGGATCCGCGTGGAGGAGGTGGGCGTGTGTCGCAGCGCCATCGCCGAGCACCAGCCCGGTTCGCCCCGAGCGCAGGGACGTGATCACGTCGGAGTAGCAACGCAGCAGCGCGTCGGGATCGCCGGCGACGACGAGTCGCACCGGCAGCTCCCGACCGGCGCGGAGGATCTCCCCCAGGAGCGACGAGGCGCGGTCGGCGTCCGGCCCGTCCAACAGGTCCGCCACGTCGTCCACGGCGAGGACCGCGGCGGCGCCCGCACGTGCCCGCTCCAGCGTCGAGCGCACGGCCAGCTCGAGCGCGGCGAGCCCGGATCGGGCCGAGCAGACCGTCGACCCGGGCAGCGCCGCGGCCAGGCCGGCGAGCGCCGTGCTGCGCCCGCTGCGGGGTGGACCGGCGATCACGGCGTGGTGATCGCGCAGATCGAGCCCGACCGGTGCCATCGTGTCCGCGTCCACGGCGATCGTGGCCACCAGCGGAGCGATCGGCGGGACCGCCGACGGGTGTGCCAGGACGTCGGCGAGCGCGATCGTGGCGGGCAGGCGAGGGACGGGAGGCGCTGCGTCGCAGGCGTCGAGCGGCGCGGGGGGAACCGTGGACGGATCCACCACCTGCGCCATGTGGCCGTCGACCCAGCAGCGACCTGGTGGCTGCTCCGGGTCCGCTGCACCGGGCGGCAGGCCGGCGAGCGCGGCGTCGTCGCCGTCCGCGACCCGGAGCCACCAGCGCGCACCGAGGGCGGCGCCGACGGCCGAGGGGACCTCGGCTGGCCGGGAGGCCGTGACCATCAGGTGGATGCCGACCGCTCGACCGTCGCGTGCGATGCGGCCCACCAGGTCGATGGCCAACCCACGGTCGATGCGCTCGTAGAGCTCCTCGAACGCCCCCATGCCGTCGATCACGACGAGGCGCGACGGTCGCGAGCACCCGCGATCGTCGGCCCGACGATCGTCCAGCTCGTCGCACGTCGCGCGCAGCAGCCGTGTGACCCGCTCGACGTCGTGGGTCGCCACCACGTCGCCGACCGACCTGAGGTCGTGCAGTCCGTGCAGGGGCCCGCCGCTCGACGCGGTCGGGGCGACGACGTACACCTGCCAGTCGCGCTCGCAGTGCTCGAGGGCACCGGCGACGGCGGCGACCGTGGTCGACCGGCCCGATCCGGAGGTGCCGATGACCATGAGGCCACCGTCGTGTGCCAGATCGACCCGGAGCAGGTCGCGGTCCTGGGCCTCGGGGCGATCGACGATGCCGACGGCCACCGTGCTCGACGCCGTCCCGGTCGCCGCCCGGAGGTGCATGAGCTCCGAGAAGGTCACGTGTGCGCCGAGCGGGTCGAGCCACGGGCGTCGCGGCGGCGCGAGGTCGATCGCAGCGAGACCGATCGTCTCGACGGCGTGGTCGAGCTCCGTCGGCGCCGCGGCGTTCGTCGGCGGCGAATCGGTCGCGTCCGTCCGGCCCAGGTCGTGCACGACCGCGCCGTCCGCCCGTTGCAGCGGTCCGCCGCTCCAGGCGACCTGTGCGACGACCGATCGTCGGGGTCCGACGCGCACCACCACCCGCCCGGGCGCATCCCTGGGGAACGAGGCGGCGACGGGCGAGTCGACCACGTCCCGGCTGTCGTCCTCGTCCGCCACACGGAGCGCCATGCGCAGCGTGGTGTTGGCACGGATCGCCTCGGTCACGACCCCGGCAGGGCGCTGGGTCGCGAGCACCAGGTGCACCCCCAGGCTCCGACCACGCTGGGCGACGTCCACGAGCCCGTCGACGAACTCGGGCAGCTCGCTCGCCAGGGTCGCGAACTCGTCCACCACGACCAGCAGCGCTGCGCCGTCCCACTGCATGCGGGACTCGGCGGCGAGCACCTCCTCGCGCCGTCGGACCTCGGCCCGCAGCGACACGAGGGCCCGGCGCGCGAGCGAGGGCGTCAGGTCGGTGATGATGCCGACGGTGTGGGGCAGTGCCGTGAGCGCGCCGAACGCCGCGCCGCCCTTGTAGTCGACCAGCAGGACGTGGAGCCGATCGGGCGGGTGGTGCAGCGCCGCGGCCACCAGGAGCGTGCGCAGCAGCTCGCTCTTGCCCGCACCGGTGGTGCCCGCGACCAGGGCGTGTGGTCCGTCCGCGACCAGGTCGATGCTCACCACGTGCTGCGCCGCCCCGTCGCCACCGGCGGCGGCGAGCGGGACCGCCAGGCCCTCGCTGCGTCGCGACCAGCGGTCGCGCACCGCGGCGGGGTCGACCAACAGCGCCGGGTCGGCGACGACGTCGGCCAGGTGCACCGACCCGACGGGGACCTCCGGACGTCCTTCGCCCGTGCCGCGAGCGGTCACGATCGACGCGAGCGATCGGGCGATCGGCTCGACCTCGTCGAGGGTGGCGGACTCCAGGGAGAGGACCTCGGCGAGCGGGGCCGCGACGCCGGGACCGTGGAGCTCGCCCGACGTGCCGTGCACGTGCAGCACCCGGGTGAGCGACGTCGGCACGTCCGTCGGGTCGGACCCGACCCACAGCACGATCGGGTGGTCCCCCCGTGCAGCGGCCGCCGCGACGGCCTGCGTGCCCGACAGCCCGTCGACCAGCAGGAGGGAGTCGGTGGCCAGGTCGGGGGCCACGTCACGGTGCGGGAGCCACTCGGTCCAGGCCCACGTCGCCCGGCGAGCGACGCTCGTCGCCGTGCCGATCGAGAGCGCACCGGGGTCGAGCGCGCCGGCGAGCTGCGCCACGATCGCCCGGGCGCACGCGGCGGGCGCCTCGCCTGCGCCGACGATGGCCAACCCGCCCGACGCGGCCAGGTCCACCGAGACGACGTCGTCGAGGTGCCGTACCGCCGCCGCGACCGACTCGAGCTCCTTGCGCAGCTCGCGCCGACCGCTGTCGGGCACGACCACGGCGCTCGACAGCTCCACCGGACCCCGGCCCAGTCGCACCCGCAGCAGGTCCTCGGCCGGGGTGGACCCGAGGTGCGCCGATCGTTGCCACAGGCCGACGGTCGCGGCCGGATCCTCGGCCATGGACCGCAGGACGGCGAGCGGAGGGACGAGTCGAGCGAGCCGTTCGGACTGCGCCGCGCGGCGCCCGTCGATGGCGGCGACGGCGTCGGCCAGCTCGGCTCGGAACTCTGCGACACGGAACCGGTCCTCGGCCCGGGCCTCTCGCCGGGCCTCGATGCCCGATGCGACGACGAACACGAAGCTGAACAGGACGAACACCGCCGCCGCCGACGATCTGGTGGCGACCCACAGCCCCACGCCCATCAGGAGCGGCACCATGGCGGACAGGACGGGGAACCCGGGGATCCGCACGGCCGCCGGGGGTGTCGGCAGCGTGATCGGTGCGCGCTCCTCGGCCGCCGGGCAGGTCGGGCGCGGCTTGTGCGGTCGCCAGGCGCCGACGTCCGGCGGTGGTCGCAGCGCGCCGTCGATGCGCACGGTCCACCACCGGTCCTGCAGTCGGAGCAGGTCGCCGTCGAGGACCCTGGTGCTGCCGAGCAGCGCGGCGCCGTTCACCCGCGCCGTGCTCGCACCCAGGTCCTGGACCTCGACCAGCGAGTCGACCCGGATGGCGGTGTCACCCACGACGTTGGACCCGTAGCGCATCGTCAGCGCGCCACCGTCGCCCTCGAGCCGAACCGGCGCGGGCGGACACGGTTCGGCGACGTCCGGGACCGCGGGGACGAGCAGGACGGTCGAACCCGCGCGGGGCCCGACGTCGGCGACCCGACGGTCGCGTGCCGGCGGCGTCGAGCGTCGGTCGCTCGGCCACCGGCTCGTGACCGACGAACCGGTCGGCGCGCCGACGTGGAGGGCGAGCTGGTCAGCCAGCTCGCCGACGGTGCAGGTCCGCTCGATCTGCACCGAGACGTCGACGGTGGCGCCTCCGTCGACGACGAGCCGGAGCGGGAGCCGCACGACGGAGCGCACCGGCGATCAGCCCTGTGAGGCCTGCGTCTGCTGCGTGACGTTCGTGGCGACGACCTTGGCCGCCGACTCGAGCGCCACGGCCACCTTCTCGAGCTGCGCCCGGTGGTTGCCGTCCCAGTCCGCCCGGAAGCGGTCCGCGTCGGTGCCCTTCCACCAGGCGGACCGCAGCTTGCCGTCGAGCTGCTTGGTGAGCGTGCGGATCTGGCCCGCGTCACGCTGCATCGCCTTCTGCAGCGCACCCATCTGCTCCGGATCGAGTCCGAGCTGTGCCATCGGTGTCCTCCTGTGTCCTTCGGCGTCGTCGATCGACGCACGAGACAGGAGAGCGGACCTCGTGGGAGTTGTCAGCGGGTCGTGCGACCCGGTCCTCGACGGACGCCGCGTTGCTTGGGCAGCCGCGAGGGATGCAGCCCCGGACCGCGCCGGGGCGCCGGGCCCCGCCCGAGCGCGTCGAGCGCGCTGCGGTAGTCGCGGGGTCCGCCTCGCCCGTTGAAGCGCCCGTTGCCCCCGAAGCTCGAGGTGCCGCCGCCCACCTGGTAGCGACGGGCGACGCTCGCGGTCACGAGCGTGATGCCCACCAGCAGGATCAGGTCGCCGATCGACACGACGTGGCCCCAGGGCAGGGGGATGAGGTCGCCCAGGAAGCCGAGCGTGGCGCCCTCGGCGAGCTCCCGCCCGCCGTTCAGCTGCACCTCGGCCAGGTTCTCCTCGGTGACGATGCCCGCGCTGACCAGCGCCGAGCCGCTCACGGGCATGCCCCAGTTCACGACGGTGACCAGCAGGTCCAGGCCCAGGCCGGCCACGACGAGCACCATGCCGCCGATGCGGAGGTTGACCACGGCGAAGAACAGCGCCCCGCCCATCGCTGCGACGACGATGAAGGTCACGAGCGCCCCGCTGACCGGGAGCAGGTCCATGACGATCAGCACGGTGACCGATACAGCGAGCGCCTGCCACGCGGGCGGGCGCCAGGCGAGCAGGTTGTCCAGCCGGCCACCCCAGTGCAGTCCGAGACCGACACCGATGCCGATCGCGAGGAGTGTGGGGAGCAGCGCCACCGGGACGAACCTAGTCGGGCGCGAACCAGGTCGGGCAGAACCGGGTCGGGGGTGTCCCGCTAGCGTGCGGAGCCATGACCGACGCCGAGTTGCTCCACGAGGTCGATGCCGGTATCGCACGGCTCACGATCAACCGTCCCGAGCGACGCAACGCCCTCAGCTGGTCCGTGGTCGAGCAGCTCCGCGGGCGTGTGGCCGAGGCGAAGGCCGACGACGACGTGCACGTGGTCGTGCTCACCGGTGCCGGCGACCGGGCGTTCTGCGTCGGCGCGGACCTGACCGGCATGCGCGCGGACGCCGGCTACGCCGACGTGCACCACGCCCGTGGCGAGCTCGCCGGATTGTTCGACGACCTGTGGAACCTGGGCAAGCCGACCATCGCCAGGGTGCGCGGGTACTGCCTTGCGGGCGGGTTCGGTCTGGCGTTGTCGTGCGACCTGGTGGTCGCCGCGGACGACGCGACGTTCGGTACGCCAGAGATCGACGTCGGTCTGTGGCCGTACATGATCACCGTCCCGCTGTGTCGGTCGATGCCGCCGAAGCGTGCGCTCGAGCTGATGATGACGGGTCGGCGCGTGCAGGCGGAGGAGGCGGACCGACTCGGCTTCGTGACCCGCGTCGTGCCCGTCGACGAGCTCGACACGGCGGTCGACGAACTGGCGGCCACGCTCGCCGGCAAGTCGCCGTCGGTCATGCGCCTCGGTCGCGACAGCTTCTACGCGGTGTGGGACCAGTCGGCGGCCGACGCCCTCCGCCTGCTGCACCCGATGCTGACGGTGACCACCGAGCTCGAGGACGCGGCCGAGGGCATCTCGGCGTTCGCCGAGAAGCGGCCGCCGCAGTGGCGGGGTCGGTGATCCCGGCAGGGCAGCACTAGAAAGGGCCCATGCAAGATCTCTGGCTCTTCCTGCACGTCCTGTCGGCGATCGTGGCGTTCGGCGCCTTCTTCGCCGGCCCGATGGTGACCCGCTCGGCCGAGGGCGCCGGCGTCGGGTTCTCCAAGGTGACCACGTACGTCCAGGCACCGGCGCTCGCCGTCGTGCTGCTCAGCGGCATCATGCAGGCGTACGGCATGGAGCCCCGTGAGGTCTTCAAGGAGACGTGGATCTCCATCGCCTTCACGGTGTGGATCGCCATGGCCGTCGTCATGTTCTTCCTGATCAGGGCCCAGCGAGGTGGCACCAAGGCGGTGCAGCCGCTCACCGGCGTGATGCACCTACTGCTGGTGATCGCGCTGTGGTCGATGGTGTGGCAGCCCGGCGCACCCGGATGATCGCCAGCTACTCGCGCGAGGGTCGCCTCGGGCGCATCACGATCAGCCGTCCCGAGCGACGCAACGCGCTCAACCACGAGGCGCTCGACGAGCTCCACGAGGGCGTGCGCGCCGCACGGGACGACGGCGTGCGGGTCCTCGTGGTGACCGGCGACGCCGATCACTTCTGCTCCGGCGCCGACCTCAAGGAGCTCGAGGACCTCGAGTTCACCCGTGCGCTGCGGGTCATGCTCGACGACCTCGCCGCCCTGGAGGCCCCGACCGTCGCTGGCATCTCCGGGGCCTGCATGGGGCTCGGCATGCAGCTGGCGCTGGCGTGCGACCTGCGGATCGCCACCGACGACGCCCGCTTCGCCGTCCCCGTCGCCAAGTTGGGCCTGATGGTCGACCACTGGACCCTGCAGCGACTGGCGCTGCTCGCAGGGCACTCCACCGCCCGCTGGATGGTCGTCACCGCGCGGCCGCTGACCGCGGCGCGCGCCCACCAGGTCGGACTGGTCCAGGAGCTCGTCGCGGTCGGTGACGACGGCCCGGGCGCCTCGGTGCTGGCGGCCGCCGAGGAGCTGGCCGGCGAGATCGCCGCGCTCGCCCCGATGACCCTGGCGGGCACCAAGGCCGGGCTCGACCTGTTGGAGCGCGCAGCAGCCGAGCTCGATCCCGAGGGCCGCTACGTCGACGCCTTCCACGCCGCCTGGGCCTCCGACGACCTCGTCGAGGGTCGTCGGGCCTTCGCCGAGCGCCGCGCCGCGGACTTCCAGGGCCGGTAGCTCCCCCTTCGCCGACGTGGGCTGCGTCAGGTGCCCGAGCCGCGTGCGGTGCCGGTCAGCTGGTCGCCCGTGTCCGACATGACCGCGCAGATGACGGTCCGGTCCGCCCGGGCCCACGATTCCTCGCTCGGCCACCACACGTTGATGTCGAGCTCCGACGTCGTCCAGCGGATGCCGACGAACGCCTCGAAGCGGTCGAAGCACGCCTGCTCGGCCCAGTCCTGCACCGTCGCCACACCCGGGTAGTCGGTGCCCGGCCCGGCTCCCTCGCCCTCGTAGGTGATGACGTCGTACACCTCGAAGGTGTGCGCGGACTCGCAGCTCAGCACCCACACCGCCAGGTCGTCGACGAGCGGATCCTCGATCGCGTCGAAGCACTGACCGGTCTCGATGTCGCGCAGACCGACCTCGGTGGCGCCCGGCGGTTGGCCCGCGGGTGCCGTCGTCTCGGGCGGGGACGTGGTCGTGGTGATCGTGTCGTCCGGCGCTGCGCCGTCATCACCGGAGCAGCCGACGAGGACGAGCCCGACCACGACGCTCAGGGCGGCGAGTCGCCGCCTCGCAGCGGTCACAGCACCGGGAGGTAGCGGTCCATGTACACGTAGCCGAACCACACGAGCACGAGGATGCCCGGCGCCGCCACCAGGTACACGGCCCACCTGCGGGTGTGGCGTCCGAGGAACCAGGCGAGTGCTGCGACGGCGGCGGCGGCGACACCGAAGAGCAGCACCATGCGCAGCGCATCGGGGTCGCCCTCGAGGCCCTCGTCGAAATCCGCGGCGACCTCCGGTGGGGGCGGCGGTTCGGCTCCGGTGTCGACGTCGACGACCTCGGCCTTGGCGGGCTCGGTGTCGAGCACGGCGTGCACGATCAAGCGCTCACGGGCGGAGTACTCCGGGTGGCATGTCGTGAGGGTCAAGCGGTTGTCGCCGAAGTCCTCGAGCACCTCCACCTGGCTGGGCTTCACGATGTACGGCGCCTCGCCGTCGGCGGGCTGACCGGGGGCGGGGACGACCTTGTAGACGAAGCTCCCCTGCGGGGTCGCCACGGTGATCTCGTCGCCCGGCACGAGCTCGTCGAGGCGGTTGAACGGCGCGCCGTAGGTGGTCCGGTGCCCGGCGATCCCGGCGTTGCCGGCCTGCCCGGGCAGGGGCGTGCCCGGGTAGTGGCCGGGACCCTTCTTCAGGTCCGCCTTGGCTACCCCCTCCACCATGACGTGGTCGACGCCGATGCTGGGGATCGTGATGATGCCGACGGGGTCGCCCTCGGGCGGGGGTGCCATCGGGGGCGCCGTGGACGTCTCGACCTCCGCGAGCTCCTCCGACAGCTCCGTGAGATCGAGCGGCGCCGCATCGCCGTCGCCGCTGCGGTCGGTCGCGGCGACGTCCTGGGCGAGCTCGTTGGTCAGCTGCGACTGGCCCCGTGACGTCTCGAGCCCGGTGCCCCACAGCTGGTACGCCACGAAGCCCAGGACGAGCAGTCCCGAGACGATGAGGACCTTGCCGATTCCGCCGAGCACCTTTCCGAGCACCGTGCCACCGTATCCGGCATGGTGGTCGCTCGGGCACCTCCGGTACGGTGTCCGTGCTTGGCGTCCATCGTCCACCTCCGCAGCGCCGTCGCCCTGATCGGCCGCTTCCCGGCGCTCGCCGGCGTGGACCTCGACGTCGATCAGGGCGAGATCCTGCTGCTGCGCGGACCGAACGGTGCCGGCAAGACGACTCTGCTGCGGCTCTGCGCCGGGCTGGTCCGCGCCGCCGAGGGCGAGGTGCAGGTCCTCGGCCAGGACCTGATGCGCGACCGTGCTGCGGTGCGGCGCCGCGTCGGCCTGCTCGGACACGCGACCTTCCTCTACGACGACCTGACCGTCGTCGAGAACGTCGAGTTCTGGTCGCGAGCGGCGGGTGCCACGGCCGAGGACGGCCGGGCGGCCCTCGACCGGCTCGGCGTCGCACCCCGCCTGCACGGGTTGGCGGTGCAGGCATTGTCGGCCGGCCAGCGGCGCCGGGTGTCCTTCGCTGCGATGGTGTGCCGTCGCCCGGAGCTGTGGCTGCTCGACGAACCGCACGCCGGACTCGACGCTCCGGGTCGCGACGTCATCGACGACCTGATGCGTGAGGCGTCATCGGTCGGCGCCACGATCATGTTCGCCTCGCACGAGCTCGATCGCGCCCACGAGGTGGCGACCCGCACGGTCACGGTGAGCGGCGGGGTGGTGACGCCGGCGTGATGCGTGACGCATGGCTCGTGATGCTCAAGGACCTCCGACTTGAACGACGGTCGAAGATCGGCATCGTCCAGGTCCTGCCCTTCGCGGTCCTCGTGCTGTTGATCTTCGCCTTCGCGCTCGACCCGGACCGCGGGGTGCTCGAGCGTGCGACACCCGGCCTGTTCTGGGTGGCGGTGCTCTTCTCGTCGATCCTGACCCTGCAGCGCAGCTTCGGCGTGGAGGCCGAGGACGGGGTGCTCGATGCGCTGCGGCTCTCGGGCATGGCGCCGGCGGGGATCTTCGCCGGCAAGGTCGCTGCGTTGGTGCTCCAGCTGCTCGTGCTCGAGGCGGTGCTGGCCGTCGGCGTGATCGTGTTCTACAGCACCGAGCTCCACTCGATCGGCCTGCTGGCGGCGATCACGGCGGCGGCCACCGTGGGTATCGCGGCGTCCGGGTCGATCTACGGGGCGCTCTCCGCGCGGCTCCGTAGCCGCGACACGCTACTGCCGCTGCTGATGCTGCCGCTACTCGCTCCTGTGTTGATCTCAGCAACGAGGGGGTTCGAGGTTGGCCTCGAACGTCAGGCTGGGGGAGGGTGGTCCTGGGCTGCGCTCCTGGGCGTGTTCGCCCTGGTGTACCTGACGCTCGGAGCACTGCTGTTCCGGCCGCTCCTGGAGGATGCATGAGCTCTGCGACCACAGCTCCCGGCCCGGCCGCCGAGCGCGGGCACCCCAGCACGTCGTCGCGCGGCACCCGTGTGCTCGGTGCCGCGGCGCTCGTCGCCATCGCCGTGTCGATCGCGTACGGACTGTTCATCAGCCCGCCGGACGCGCAGCTCGGCGAGACCATCCGCATCATCTACACACACGTGCCGACGGTCATTGCCGCCTACGTGGCGTTCATCATCACCGCGGTGTCCTCGGCGATGTACCTGTGGAAGCGCAGCGAGTTCTGGGACCTGCTCGGGGCGTCCTCGGCGGAGATCGGCGTGCTGTTCTTCGCCGTGACGATCATCGACGGGGCCCTCTGGGGCAAGGTCACCTGGGGTGTCTTCTGGCGGTGGGAGCCGCGGCTCACCACGTCGGCGGTGCTGCTCCTCATGTACATCGGCTACCTCGCCGTGCGGGCCATCCCCGCCGACGCGCGCACGCGGGCCACGCGCTGCGCCGTCATCGGGCTGGTCGCCGTGGTGAACATCCCGATCGTGCACAAGGCGGTCGACTGGTGGCGTGGACTGCACCAGGGCCGAACGGTGCTGGCGACGATCGATCCGGAGATGCAAGGTACGCAGCTCTTCGCCATGTACAGCGCGCTCGCCGCTGGGCTGTTGGTTCTCGTCTGGTTGCTGATCCACCGGTTCCGAGTGGCCTACCTGACCGAGCGTGCAGCGGACGTCGGCATGGAGGATGCGATCACCGAGCGGCGGGCCGAAGGAGTGAGCCAGTGAGCACCGACGTCTACATCGTCCTTGCCTGGGCCGTGACGTTCGTGGCCGTCGGGAGCTACGCGGCCGCGGTCATCCGCCGCGGTCGCAAGTTGTCGAAGGTCGTCGATCCCGAGCAGCGGAGGTGGATGTGAGTCGCCTCGACGACGAGGAGTCCGCGGACGCGACCTCGACGCTCGACGTCACGCCCCGCACCGACGAGCGCACCCGGTCCCGCAGCGGCTCACGGACGCGGACCTACCTGGTGGTGGGCGGCATCGTGGTGCTCGTGGGTGCGCTGGGACTGGTCGTCTTCAACGGCCTCACCGACGCGGCGACCTTCTACTACAACGTCGACGAGGCGGCCGCGATGCGCGACGAGCTGGGCGACCAGCGGTTCCGCATGCAGGGCAATGTGATCGAGGGCTCGATCGACGAGACCGACACCGGCGTGGAGTTCGTGATCGCGTTCGCCGACGCCGAGCTGCCGGTCAGCCATGTGGGCACCCCACCCGAACTGTTCAACGAGGAGATCCCGGTCATCATCGAGGGCAACTTCGTCGGCGACGAGTTCCAGAGCGACGAGATCCTCATCAAGCACGACAGCACCTACGAAGAGGAGAACGACGCCCGCATGCGCACCGCGCAGGAAGACGCCGAGCTGCGCTCCAGCGAGGCAGGGTGAACCGCGCACTCGGCCTGGCCGGCGTGATCGTCGCGCTGGGCGGCTCACTGCTCGGCATCGCCGTCCTGCTCAGTGGGCTGAAGACTCGGTCCGCACAGCAGCTGCGCATGGGTCGCGCATATGCCTTCATCGTGCTGATCGGCGCCGGTGCGGCCGTCCTGGCCATGCAGCTCGCCCTGGCCCAGCGCGACTATTCCCTCCTGTACGTGGCCGAGAACGGCTCGTCGACCACGCCGATGCTGTTCAACATCGCGACCATGTGGTCCGCGCTCGAGGGCTCCATCCTGCTCTGGGGACTGGTGCTCGCCGGCTACGTGGCGGCGGTGGCGAACAAGTTCCGCAAGCGCCTCGACGACCCGCTCGTCGCGTGGGCCCTGATCACGCTGTTCGCGATCTGTGTGTTCTTCTTCGCGCTCATGCTGACCGCGGCGAACCCCTTCCAGGGCAACGTGGCGCCGACGGGCTACGACGGCCCGGGTCCGAACCCGCTGCTGCAGAACCACATCCTCATGGCCTTCCACCCGCCGATGCTCTACCTGGGCTACGTCGGGTTCTCGGTCCCCTTCGCGTTCGCGATCGCCGCGCTGGTCACGGGGAGGGTCGGTGAGGGGTGGCTGGTCGAGACCCGCCGCTGGACGCTGTTCGCCTGGGGTTTCCTGACGGCGGGCATCATCCTGGGTGCCTGGTGGAGCTACGAGGTCCTCGGGTGGGGCGGCTACTGGGGGTGGGACCCCGTCGAGAACGCGTCGCTGCTGCCGTGGCTGACCGGCACGGCGTTCCTGCACTCGGTGATGATCCAGGAGCGCCGCGGCATGTTGCGCGTCTGGAACCTGTCACTGCTCTGCGCCACCTTCTCGCTGACCATCCTCGGCACGTTCCTGACCCGTTCCGGGGTCGTCGAATCGGTGCATGCGTTCTCGTCGGGCACCGTGGGGCCGCTGTTGCTCGGATTCTTCGCGCTGATCGTGGCGGTGTCGGTCGGACTCATCGGCTGGCGAGGGGACCGGCTGCGCTCGACGGGGCGCATCGACTCACCGCTGTCGCGTGAAGGCGCGTTCCTGGCCAACAACGTCGCGTTCGCGGCGTTCGCGTTCGTCCTGCTGCTCGGGACGGTGTTCCCCCTGGTGGTGGAGGCCACGCGAGGCGACACGCTGGCGGTCGGCCCGCCGTACTTCAACCGGATGACCATGCCGATCGGGCTCACACTGCTCCTGCTGATGGCCGTCGCCCCGGTGCTGCCCTGGCGCAAGGCCAGCGGCGAGCTGCTGCGGGACCGGCTGTGGTGGCCTGCGTGGACGGGCGTGGCGTCGATCGTGGTGGCCGTGCTCATCGGTGCCACGGGCGTAGCGACCCTGCTGGCGTTCGGCCTCGGCGGGTTCGCCGCAGGTTCCGCGGTGCGACAGATCGCCCTGGCCTCGCGTCGCCAAGGGTGGCGTGGGTTCGTCGGCCGAGCCAACGGCGGCATGGTCGTGCACCTGGGCGTGATCATGATCGGCGTCGCACTGGCGGCGTCGATGAGCTACGTGCGACAGGCGGAATTCGACCTGTCCGAGGGCGACACCGCCCGGGTCGCAGGCCACACCGTCGAGTACCTGGGCTCACGCACCGTCGACCTGCCGAACCGGATCGAGCTCGTCGCCGAGATCCAGATCGACGGGGGTCAGGTCTACGAGCCGAGGCTCAACCGCTACAAGCTGTCGGGCCAGACCGTCGTGACGCCGTCGGTGCGCACCGGGATCACCAACGACGTGATGTTGTCGATCGTGCGGGCACCGAGCGAGTCGAACCCCACCCTGGGGTTGCGCGTCACCGTCCAGCCGATCGTGGTATGGCTGTGGATCGGCGGGTTCCTGATGGCCCTGGGCACCGTGCTGGCGATCTTCCCGGGGCGACGGCGCAATCCGCTCGACCCGGTGTCGGCGCCGGCCCCGATCGAGCAGGATGCGAGCGGTGTGGCCGAGCAGGATGCGAGCGGTGTGGCCGAGCAGGATGCGAGCGGTGTGGCCGAGCAGGATGCGAGCAGTGCGCCGGAGCAGGCCGCGAGCGCGCCCGAGGAGACGAGCGCGTGAGGACACGACGCACGCCGATCATCGCCGGGATCGTCGGTGTGGCCGCGTTCGCTCTCGTCGTATTGTTCGTGGTCAGCCCCAGGGTCGATCAGAAGGGGGACTCGAGCCCTCTGGTCGGCAACGTCGCCCCCGCGCTGGTCGGCACCACGGCGAACGGCGACGAGTTCGACATCGACGACCACCGGGGCCGGTGGGTGCTCGTGAACTTCTTCGCCACCTGGTGCCCACCGTGCGTGCAGGAGCACCCCGAGTTGGTCGAGCTGTCGGAGCGCACCGACGGGCAGCTCCAGGTGGTCAGCGTTGCCTACAACGACGAGGACGAGAAGGTCATCGAGTTCTTCGAGACCAGGGGCGGTACCTGGCCCGTGCTGCTCGGCGGTGCGAACGGCGCGTCGCTCGACTACGGCGTCAAGAAGCTGCCCGAGTCGTTCCTGGTCGACCCATCGGGCACCGTGGTGGCCAAGCTCAACGGCGCGGTGACGGTCGAGCAGATCGACCAGCTCATCGCGGATCGGACGGGTTCGTGACGGCGACAACACGCCCCCGGCGACAGAAGTGGTGGTGGTGGGGGCTGATGGGCGCGATCTGCGTCGTGGCGATCGTGCCTGCCGCGACCGCGGCCCCGACTGACGGGCAGAGCCAGGAGCGGCTGTTCGCCATCGCATCGCAGCTGAGGTGCCAGCAGTGCGTGGGTGAGTCGGTCGCCGACTCGCAGTCCCCCTCGGCGGTGCAGTTCCGCGAGGAGGTCGCGGCTCAGATGGCCCGAGGTCGCACCGACGACGAGATCATCAGCTTCTTCGTCGAGCGCTATGAGCAGCAGATCCTGCTGACGCCGCCATCGAGCGGCGTCGGGTCGCTCGTCTGGGTCCTGCCGGTGGTCGGGGTCGCCGGTGCACTGATCCTGCTCGTCGGAGCGTTTCGGCGCCGCTCGGTCGAGTCCGCCGGGCGCGAGGTGACCGACGAGGACGCCGCCCGCGTCGCCGCGGCGCTGCGCGAGCGGTCCGAGTGAACGGGCGGTCCTGGTGAACGGCAGACGGCTCGACCCGGACGAGCTGGCGGTGCTCGAGGAGGAGCGCGACCACCTGCTGGTGTCGCTGCAGGACCTCGAGCGAGAGCACGACGCGGGCGACCTCGACGACCTCGACTACACGACGCTGCGCGACGACTACACCGTGCGGGCGTCCGAGGTGCTCGCAGCGATCGAGGAGCATCGCAGCCTGCTCGAGCAGCAGCGTCCCCCGCGCCGGGTCGGTCGCACCGTGGCGACCGTGGCGGGCGTCGTGGTGCTGGCGGCGGTGGCGGGCCTGCTCGTCGCGCAGGCGTCCGGGCAGCGTGGCGGCGGCGCCATCACGGGTGCGGTGGACACCAACCGGGCCCGACTGCAGACCTGTCAGCAGGCTTCGTTCCAGGACCCCGAGGGCGGCGTCGAGTGCTACGACACGATCCTGGAGGACGCGCCCGACAACGTCGAGGCGCTGACCTACCAGGGGTGGGCCCTCATCCGACTCGATCGCGTCGAGGAGGGTGCGGCGCAACTCGCCCGCGCCGTCGAGCTCGACCCTGACTACCCCGACGCCCGGGTGTTCCGAGCCGTGGTCGCGGCACGCGGCGGCGACCACGAGCTCGCCGCGGCGGAGATCGACCGGTTCTACCGCAACGACCCGTCGCCGGCCGCGATCCAGGTGCTGCAGACCCAGGGCATCGAACGCGAGATCTTCGTGTTCACCATCGACGCGTCGACCCGGGCGTGCTGGCAGGAGTCCGCTCGCAACCAGGACCCCGACGCGACGGATGCGGACGCCTTCCTCGCCGAGCTGGCCGTCTGCCTCGAGGCGCTGCTCGTGCGGGAACCGGCCAACGTCGACGCGATGGTGTCGCTGGCCTACGCCAGCGTCGACCAGGCCGACCCCGACCTGACCCGCGCGCGGCGGCTCGCCGCCGACGCGGTCGCCGCGGCGCCCGATGATCCGAACGCCCGGTTGCTCGCCGCCTCGTTGGCCTTCGCCGAGGGCCGGGTGGACGACACCGCGGCCGAGCTGGCGGTGCTCGAGCAGCTGCCCCGCCCGACGGCCTCGTTCCTGTTCAGCGGTCCCGAGTCGTTGCGCGCCGCGCTCGATGCGGCGACGGCGAGCTCGACCATCGTCGCGCCGACCACTGCACCCACGACCAGCGTCCCGGGGACCGGGACGGCGCCCGATGACACCCCGTCGAGGGTGCCGAACCCCGACGGCGGCTGAGCGCCACCGTCGGGTCGACGAGCGTCAGGCGCCGACCATGCTCCGGTAGGAGTAGTCGGCGACCGGCGACGTGAAGCGGAAGTCCGCGGCGGACGGGCTGAGCGTGCCCACCCGGATCTGCAGGCTGCTCGGCAGTCCCTCGATCGGGATGAAGCCGTTCTCCAGGCCGGGGGAGAAGATCCCGCCGATGGCCAGCCCGGTCTTGACCAGGTCCGTCAGGCCGCCGCGGGTCGGCAGGTGGATCTGCGCCGCCACGCCGATGACGTCGTCGGGGTTGCCGAGCCCTTCGAGCGCCGCCGCGATCAGCGAGCCCGCGGCGTAGACGAAGTCCTCGAGGTTGGCGAGCAGCAGGTTGATCAGGTCCTCGGGCTCGGGAGGCGTCGGCGAGTTCGCGATCAGCAGGTTCAGCGCATCCTTGAGCACGCCGCGCAGCGCGTTGTCGAACAGGTCGGTCATGGCGCAGCCCTCGAAGATGCCGTCGCGCTCCATCACGAAGCTCAACGTGCCGAGGACCTCGAACGGCGCGGTGTTGGCGGCCAGGTCGAGGATGTCCAACGTCTGGGCGCCGCTGAAGCTGATGTCGGCCGAGCCCACCGGGACGGGCACCGTGGCGCCGTCGGTGCCGGCGTTGGCGGCGGGCAGCTTGCGGCTGCGGCACTGCGACGCGATCGACGTGCTGGACGATCCGGGGACCCCGACCTTGGAGCGGAAGCCCACCTGGATGACGTAGGGCTCGTCGCCGCCGTCGTTGTCCTCGCCGTCGTGCACGGTGATGGACACCGGCTTGACCTTCCACTCCGTCGGCGGCGGCGTGGACGGCACGCACGCCGCCCCGACCAGTGCCAACGACACCACCAACGTCACAACACCGACGTACGAACGCTTCATCTCGGCTCCCCCCGGAACGGCTCTTCGGAGACCGTAGCGGCAGTCGGGTCGCTCGGGCAGACTTCTGTCGTGACAGCTGCACGGGGGACCGATCCGACGACGGTGCGCATCGGGGGTGGTCAGGGCTTCTACGGCGACGGCCACGCCGGCGTGGGCCCGTTGCTGGACGCCGGCGTCGACTACCTGGTGTGCGAGGCGCTCGCCGAGCTGACCCTGGCGATCCTGGCGAAGGACCGACAGCGCGACGAGTCGCTCGGCTACACCCGTGACCTGCCCGCCTACGTCGCCATGGCGTTGCCGTGGATCGTCGATGGGCGCACCCGGTTCATCACCAACGCCGGTGGCATCAACCCGGTCGCCGCGTCGCGTGCCGTGGTCGACGGCCTGCGCGCCGCAGGCGCGGACGGCGTGAAGGTCGCGACCGTCGTCGGCGACGATCTCCGCCCGAGCGCCGAGGCGCTCGGGCTGGCGGACGAGACGATCTTCGCGTCGGCCTACCTCGGCGCCCGCCCGATCGTCGAGGCGCTCGACGCCGGCGCCGACATCGTCATCACGGGACGTGTCGCCGACGCCTCGCTGTTCCTGGCGCCGCTGGTCCACGAGTTCGGCTGGTCGTGGGACGACTGGGACCGCTTGGCCGCCGGCGTGACCATCGGGCACCTGCTCGAGTGCTCCGCCCAGGTCACCGGTGGCAACTACTCGGGTGCGTGGTGGGAGCACGGCGACTTCTCCGAGCCGGGCTTCCCGATCGCCGAGTGCACCTCGTCGGGCAACGCGGTGATCACCAAGCCCGCCGGCACCGGTGGCGTGGTGAGCTTCGACACGGTGCGCGAGCAGCTGCTCTACGAGGTGCACGATCCGGCGGCGTACCTGAACCCGGACGTCACTGCGGACTTCACGTCGGTGCAGCTCGAGGATCTGGGCGACGACCGGGTCCGCGTGCACGACGTCCGTGGCGCTGCGGCCCCTGCGACCTACAAGGGGCTTGTCTGCACCCCCGCCGGCTACAGCGGCGAGGCACGTCTGGCCTACCCGTGGCCCGACGCCGAGGCCAAGGCCCGCGCCGGCGCGCGCTTCATGGTCGCCCGAGCTCGACAGCTCGGCATCGACGTGCAGGAGTGGCACGAGGAGTACTTCGGCCTGGACGCGTTCGGTGGCCCGACGGTGCCAGTCGACGAGCTCTACGAGGACGACCGCGAGCCGTCGGAGGTCATGGCCAGGATCGTGTGGCGTTGCGACCAGAAGCGCGACGCGGCGACGTTGACCCGTGAGATGGGCCAGCTCGGCCTGGGCGGCCCGCCGATGATCTCGCCCTTCGGTCGGACCCGCGACACCGGTCCGACCCAACTGCTGTCGCTCGAGGCCCTGGCGGTCGAACGCGCGCTGGTCGACCCGAACGTGCGGGTGTCGCTCGAAGCGGTCTGAGCGAGTCGGGTGGGTGGGCGCTCAGCCGCCGGGGATCGGCGTGTAGATCCCGGTCGCGAACCGCTCGCCGTCCCAGTGCTGCAGCGTCCAGACCGAGCCCTTGGCGCAGCCGCTCTTGCCGGGCACGACCATGCCGCGTCCCTGCGCCCGACGCACCAGGTCGGGGATGACGTCGCCGTGGCTGCACAGCACAGCGGTGCCCGCGGCGACGGCGGCGAGCAGTTCCCAGCTCCGCTCCACCGGGGTGGCCTCGGCCAGCAGGTCGCTCACCTCCACCGACACGCCGGTCAGTGCGGACAGCCGCTCCATCGACTGCACGCACCGCAGGTACGGGCTCGACACGATGCGCTCGATCGACTCGTGTCGCAGCCAGCTGGCCAGCTTGTCGGCCTGCACGCGCCCGATGTCGTCGAGCGGCCGGGCGTCGTCGTGGGGGTCGCTGTCGTCGCGGGAGCCCGCCGAGGCATGGCGGACCAGGAACGTGGCCATCGATCGCACAAGCTAGCAACCACCTCGCGGTGCCCCGTTACTGTGGAGCTGTGACTCAGATCATGTTGCGGGACCTGTGCGGGGTGCGTTCGGGCGACAAGGGCGACCGGTCCGACCTGACCCTGTTCGTCGACGACCCGGCGACCTACGAGGCGTTGCTCGCCGAGGTGACCGCCGAGCGCGTCGCGGCACACTTCGGCGACCTGGTGGCCGGTCCGGTCGAGCGCTTCGAGGTGCCCAACGTGTGGGCGCTCAAGTTCGTGATGCACCAGGCACTCGGCGGCGGTGGCCCCAGATCGCTGCGCTCGGACAACCTGGGCAAGACCCTCGGCGCGGCGCTCCTACGACTCCGCATCGAGGTGCCCGACGACGTGGCCCGGGCCTCAGCCCGCCGCGGGCGACGAGCCCCGATCGACCGCACGCCGATCGGCTGAGCCCGCGCGATCCGACGGCATGGGTGGGAGACTCACGTGGTGGACGTGACGACCCGGTACGACACCATCGGCGCCGGGTACGCCGGCGCCCGGGCGGCCGACCCGCGCCTGGCGGCGGCGATCCACGAGGCCCTTGCCGACGCGCGCTGCGTCGTGAATGTCGGTGCCGGCACGGGCAACTACGAGCCGGCCGACCGGGAGGTCACCGCGGTCGAGCCGTCCGCGGTGATGATCGGACAGCGGCCCGTCGGCGCGGCGCCGGTGGTGCGCGCCGGTGCCGAGCGCCTGCCGTTCGCGCAGGACACCTTCGACGCGGCGATGGCCGTCAGCACGGTCCACCACTGGACCGATCGGGGCCGCGGGTTGGCCGAGCTGTCGCGCGTGGCGCCCCTGCGGGTGGTCGTGCACTGGGAACCGGCCGACGCGACGCTCCACTGGATGGTCGACGACTACTTCCCGGAGCTCGTCGAGCTCGAGAGCATCCGTGGCGGCGGCACCTCGGCGGACGTGGCGGCCGAGCTCGGCGGGCGGGTCGAGGTGATCCCCTTCCCGGTGCCGATCGACTTCGCCGAGGGGTCGGGGGGCTCGTTCTGGGGACGACCCGAGGCGCTGCTCGACCCCGCGGTGCGCGCCGGGATCTCGATGTTCGCCATGATGGACCCCGCCGTCGTCGATCGAGGTGTGGCCGAGCTGTCGGCAGACCTCGCCAGCGGTGCGTGGGACGACCGCCACGGTCATCTGCGGTCGCTCGACGCGCTCGACGTCGGGTACCGCCTCGTGGTGTCCCACGCGCGCTGACCGACGCCGCCGGTCGCCCGATGCGCATCCCCGGTCGCGGCTCAGGCCACGGGGGAGGAGGGTCCGCTGCGGCCCTCGAGGTGGGCGAGCACGGCGAGCACCCGTCGGTTGCTGTTCGCTCCGGGCGGCAGGTCGAGCTTGGCGAAGATCGAGCCGATCGCCGGTTCCACCGTCTTGATGCTCAGGTGGAGCTCCTCGCAGATCGCTGCGTTCGTGTAGCCCCTGGCCATGAGCGCCAGGACGTCGTTCTCCCGTTCGGTGAGGGCGTCGAGTCGGGAGGCCGGTCCACCCTCGGACAGGCGCTCGGCGAGGGCGACGTGCTCGAGCACCAGTCCGGCCTGCGACCGGAACCCGTCGAGCAGTCGCAGGTCGTGGCGCGAGAGTGCCTCGTGACGCTCGATCACCAGGTCGCCGACCTCGCGCCCGTCCCGATCGAGCACGCTCAGCGTCGTGGCGCGCACCCCGGGCTGCGCTCCCGGCAGCCCGACCCCGTCGTCGCGGACCCAGGTGGCGAGCGCCCGGGTCGTGCCACCTCGGTGTCGACGGACGCTCACACGGCTGGCGCCCAGCGTGCGACCGATCGCCTCGGCGAGGTCCTCGGGCAGTGCCCGGTCGTCCGAGCGTCGAGCGAGCCAGTCGAACGCGGCGTGGGTCGCCAGGTACTGACCGTGCACGATGGCCCAGCCAGCGGCCACCGGCACCAGACACGCCGCCAGCAGGCCCGGCGTCGGGGTGGACCAACCGATCAGGCCGATCGCCAGCGCGAGCAGCGACAGCACCACCGAGGCGCCGACCACGGCGAGCTGACGCCGCACGGTCGGTCCGGACGTCCGCCACCGGGCGACGACGGCGACGAGCCAGATGGCCTGGAAGCCTGCGAAGGTCGTGTGGGCGACGGCGGACCAGAGCTCGACGGACGGCCCGGCACCGGGTCCTGAGAAGGGAGGGGGCGTGCGCACCCCCGCCGACTCGTACCCGACGGGCCACATCGCCGACGAGCACGCGATCAGCGCCGTCATCGCCGCGACGACCCAGAGGACCGGGGTCCACGCACGGGTCGGCACCCGGCCGTCGGGGAAGACGACGATCGACAGCGTCACCAGTGCCAGCCCGACGACGAGCGGCCACACGCCGAGCCAGCCCCACCAGGGGCTGGCTCCCGGCGCGGCGTCGTGTCCGATCTGGCGTCCGAGGAACATCACCGCCTCGACGACGCCGGTCGCCAGGAACACCCAGCCGCAACGGTTCCGCGGTCGCTGGTGCAGGACGTAGGCGCCGACCATCGCGAACGACGGCGCGAGGAGCCCGTTGTGGAGGTTGTCGATCCACACGCCCTCGGTGAACCCGATCGCCACCGCCACCACGACGGCGCTGACGAGCAGGAGCGGCACGGCGGCGTGGCCTGCGCTCCCCACCTGTCGGTCTGCGGTCACCACCCCGGCATCTTCACATCCTGTCGGCGGAGCGCACCAGGGATAACCCTGGAACCCGTCGATCAGAGGGATGTCCCCGTGGTCGGGCCGCACGCTGCAGCGGATCGTCGACGGACCGCGCCACCCGGACCCGGGTCGCGGCCGCCGACGAACCGGAGGACGACATGACCACCACCACCCTCGACCCCGTGCCCATGACCGGGACGGGCACCCCGACCGATCGGATGCTCACCGCATCGCTCGTCGTCGCGCCGCTGCTCTCCCTGGCCGCCGACACCCTCTACGCGGCCCAGGGCTGGGACGACCCGACCGGCGGCGTGCTGCACGTCCTCGGCGCCCTCGTCTACGGGCTGGCGGTCCTGCGGATCGCCACGTGGCTCCCGGTCGACTCGTGGCTGACCGCAGCCCTCGTGGTCACGGCCGTGGCCGGCTCGATCGGGAACGCCGCCTACGGGTTCGAGGCGATCCACCAGTCCTTCGGGGACGTGGCGCTGGTCGACCGGGGTGGTGCTGCGGTGCTGATCAAGGCGTTGGGGCTGCTGTTCCCGCTGTCGCTCGCGCTCGTCGCCGTCGCGCTGCAGCGGCTGGGCCGCCGTCTGGCGGCGACGCTGGTGCTCGTCGGCGCGATCGGGTGGCCGATCGCCCACATCGCCAACGTCGGTGTGGCGGCGATCGTCGTGAACGTCGTGCTCGTCGTGGCGTTCGGCTCGGTCGTCTGGGAGGTCCGCAGGGACTGACGGATCAGCCCGGCTCCAGGGGCACGCCGCAGCGCAGCAGGAACTCGACGGTGCCGTCGCGGTCCAGGTGCTGATGTGCGCGCAGCCCGATCGACCGTGCGCCTTCCACGTTGTCGAGCAGGTCGTCGATGAACAGCGCATCGGTGGTCGTCACGTCGAGTGCGTCGACGACGTGACGGAACACGGCAGGGTCGGGTTTGGCGATCCCGACCTCGGCGGTGTTGTAGATCACGTCGAACTCGTCGATCAGGTCGAGCGCGTGCAGGTCCCGCCGCAGCCGGGTGGTGCCGTTGGACAGCACCGCGACGGTGCAGTGCCGGCGCACGGCCCGCAGCACCGCCAGCATCTCGGTGTCGACCACGCCGATGTTCGCCTCCCACTCGTCGAGCGCGCCGTGGGTCGCGGGACCGAACTCGGCGACGACCCGCCGGCGGATCTCGTCCATCCACTCCCGGTAGGTGATGCGCCCGGTCGTGGCCGCTGGGCCGAGCTCCGGGCCGAAGCCGACGGCGAGGATCGTTCCTGCCGGGATGTCGAACGACGTCTCGAGGTCGGCCATGGCGTCGTCGTTCCAGTCGCGGATGACCCCGTCCAGGTCGAAGATCACCGCGGTGGGCACGTCGGGCATCGGAGCAGTCTGGTCCACCGCCCCGACATCGAGGGCGTCGACCTCCCCGAGCGGAGCAGCTGAGCAGCGCTGACCTCAGGCGGGGCGCAGGGCCCGCAGTCGCTCCAGCACCTCGGGCAGCCGACGCAGCAGCAGGTCCACGTCCTCGTCGGTGCTGTTCCAGCCGACCGAGACCCGCAACGAGCGGTCCGCGTCGACCCCCATCGCCTCGAGCACCGGCGACGGCTCGAGGGACTCGGTGCTGCACGAGCTCCCGGAGTGCACCGAGATGCCGGCGGCGTCCAGGCCGAGCAGCACCGGCTGGGGCTCGATGCCCTCGAGACCCAGGCACACCAGGTGGGGGAGTCGTCCGACGGGGTCGCCGAGCACCGTCACGCCGTCGGCGCCCTCGGCCCAGTCCACGATGCGCCCGGTGAGGCGCCGTTGGTGCGCTGCCTCGTCGTCGAGCGACGCCGCGACCTCGAGCGCCGCGGCGCCGAGTCCCACGAGGGCCGGCACGTTCTCCATGCCGGCGCGGCGAGCGCGCTCCTGGTCGCCGCCCACCAGCAGCGGCGACAGGCGCAACCCGCGCCGCACCAGCAGCACGCCGGTGCCCGGAGGGCCCCCGAACTTGTGCCCCGAGATCGACATCAGGTCGGCCCCACACGTTCCGAAGTCCACGTGCACACGACCGACGGCCTGCGCAGCGTCGACGTGCACCAGCACGCCACGTTCGCGGCAGCGCTCGATCACGTCCTGCACGGGCTGGAGGGTGCCGACCTCGTGGTTGCCCCACTGCAGGTGCACCAGCGCCGTGTCGGGGCGCACGGCGGCGAGCAGCTCGTCCGGGTCGACCCGGCCCAGGCCGTCGACGCCGACCACGGTGGTCGGTCCGCGCTCGGCACACTGGCGCACGGCCGAGTGCTCGACCGCGGCGAGGACCGAGTGGGTGCGCCCCGGCTCGCGCTGGTGCGCACCGTGGCACGCCGTCGCGATCGACTCGGTGGCACCCGAGGTGAACACGACCTCCCGCGGGCGTGCGCCGAGCAGCTCGGCGACCTGCTCGCGGGCGAGCTCCAGCGCGACGCGGGCCACCATGCCCTCGTGGTGGATCCGCCCCGGATCCGAACCGACGCCGTCGAGCGCCTGGCACATCGCCGCGAGCGCGCCCGGTCGCAGCGGCGAGGTGGACGCGTGGTCCAGGTAGGCGCGGCGCGCCCCGTCGGGCTCCACGTCAGGCCCTCACGTCAGGCGTCGCGGTCGACCGAGGTGACGCAGTGGCCGTCGCCACCGGAGATGCCGGTGACCAGATCGACGCTCGTCTCGCCGTAGAGCGAGCCCAGCATCCCCTTGACCATGCCGCGGTCGACCGCACAGATGACCGGGTGCTCGACCGCAGCATCGCCGAAGGGGCAGTGGTCGGTGACGATGCGCAGCGACGTGCCCTCCTTCTCGGCGTGGGCGGCGAAGCCGTGGGCGCTGAGCGCGTCGGCCACGGCGTGCAGGGCGGAGCGGAACGACCGGGTGCTCTGCTCGCCCATGGCACCGGCCATCGTCCGCCCGTACTCGATGCCGACCTCCTCCGCGAGGGCGGCGGCACGCTCCTCGCCGAGCTCGGCCAACGCCCTGCCCAACAGCTGCACCAACACGTCGTCCTGGCCCACGGCCAGGTCCAGCGTGACCTCCTCGGACAGGGTCCGGTACCGCTTGGAGGGGCGGCCAGCGCCGCCGGCGGCCCGCTCGGTGCTGATCTCCAGGTACCCACCCGCAGCGAGCTTGTCCAAGTGGTGGCGGGCCACGTTCGCGTGCAGGTCGAACTGCTCGCCGACCTCGGACGCGGTGACACCATCGGGGTTGCCGTGGGCGAAGAGGTAGATCTCCCGCCGTGTCGGGTCGCCGAACGCCGAGGTGATCGCGGTGACCGCCGAGGCGAACTCGGTGCGACTGAGAGGTGGCACGGACCCGAGCCTATGCTCGACGCATGACCATCACCCGCCAGGACGTCATCGACGCCCTGCAACCCGTCCAGGACCCCGAACTGCACCGCTCGATCGTCGAGCTGGACATGGTCCGCGACGTCCAGATCGCGCTGCCGGTGGTCGACGTGCAGATCGCCCTCACGATCCCGGGATGCCCGCTCAAGGCGGAGATCCAGCAGCGGGTCGGCACCGCCGTGCGCGCCCTCCCCGGGGTCGAGGAGGTCCGTCTGGACTTCACCTCGATGACCGACCAGGAACGTGAGCAGCTGCGCATGAAGCTGCACGGCGACCCTGCGTCGACCGCCGGTTCCCAGCAGTCCCACGGGCACGCCGAGGGGCGTACCATCCCCTTCGCCGAAGCGGGCTCGCGCACCAGGGTGCTGCTGATCGCCTCGGGCAAGGGCGGCGTCGGCAAGTCGTCGGTGACGACCAACCTGGCGATCGCGCTGGCCCAGCGCGGCAAGTCGGTCGCCGTCGTGGACGCCGACGTGTGGGGCTTCTCCATCCCGCGGATGCTGGGGGTCGACCGCCCGCCGGTGCTGATCGACAAGATGATCGTGCCGCCCGAGGCCTACGGCGTGCGCTGCATGTCCATGGGGTTCTTCGTCGACGAGGACCAGCCCGTCATCTGGCGTGGCCCGATGCTGCACAAGGCGCTGGAGCAGTTCCTCACCGACGTGTTCTGGGACGACCCCGACTACCTGGTGGTCGACCTGCCGCCGGGCACCGGCGACATCTCGCTGTCGCTGGCGCAGTTCCTGCCCCGCGCCGAGCTGTACGTGGTCACCACGCCCCAGCCGGCGGCGCAGAAGGTCGCCCAGCGCGCCGCCTTCATGGCGGAGAAGGTGCGCCTCGACACCAAGGGCGTCATCGAGAACATGTCGTGGTTCACCGGCGACGACGGCACGCGTTACGAGATCTTCGGGTCCGGCGGCGGCCAGGAGCTCGCCGAGACGATCGACGTGCCGCTGCTCGGGCGCATCCCGCTGGTGCCCCAGCTGCGTGAGGGCGGCGACGACGGGCATCCGATCATGGCCGTCGCTCCCGACAGCGAGGCCGCGCAGGCCTTCGCCGCCATCGCCGAGCAGGTCGACGTCGAGCTGGCACCGACCCGCCGCTACAACCCTGAGCTCACCATCATCTGAGCGGCTCCGGCCTGCCGGACGGCGTCAGCACGGCTCAGCTCATCCCAGCTCGGTGACCTTGGTCGCCGTGCCGCTGCGGTCGTAGGTCGTCCAGGTCCCGTGCTGCTCGCCGGCGCGGAAGGTCCCGGTCCGCAGGAGCGAGCCGTCCTTGCGGAACCACTGCCAGTCGCCGTGCAGCTCGCCCGCGCGCATCCTGCCCGTCGCCTTGATCGTCCCGTCGTCGAAGTACTCGCGACGGGTCCCCGAGGTCACCGCACCGAGCTCGTCCAGGCGCAGCCGCACCAGGCGACGCACGACGCGCACCGGCGGGGGGCGGTCGACGGGGAAGTGCAGCCCGCCCTTGGACGTCTCGTAGCCCGCGACCACGTCGCCGGCCTGCTCCAGGACGGCGCCCGAGAACGGGAAGTAGCCGCAGTGGTCCCGGAACGAGCCGTACCCGGCGACGCCGGCGTCGTCGAGCACCACCGCCGGCAGGCCGTAGCGCATCGCCTCGGTCGCCCGTGGGAGCAGCCGCAGCAGCGTCGAGCGCAGCTGCTCGAGCGTCTCGCGCTGGGGCGACGGCGCGGCCAGCAGGTACCGATCGATGTCGTCGGGGCCGGAGGCGTCCTCGGGGCTCACGGCCCCCATGGTGGCAGGTGCTGTGCCGTCGGGCGTGGCGCCGGGCGGTCAGGCGCGGGTGAGCAGGAGCTGGAGCTCCATGGTGCCCACGTCCTCGACCGAGAGCACGATGGGCGCGGACGGCACCTCGACGCCGAAGTCCGAGAACGTGATCTCGAGAGAGCCCACGATCACGATCGTGCCGTCGACCAGCTGCGCCTGCAGCGGCAGCTCCACCTGCTGGGTGACGCCGTGGATCGTCAGGTCGCCGACGGCGGTCACCGACACCTCGTCGCCCGTGGTGGCGCCATCGCCAAGGTCGATCGGTTCCGTCAGCGAGAACGTGGCGGTCGGGAACTCGCCGGTCTCGAGCGCCTCCTGCACCTTGTCGTCACGGCGGGAGTCGTTGGTGGTGATGGTCGTCATGTCCACCTCGATGTCGGCGGCGGTGACGGTGGTGCCGTCGATCTCGACGGTGCCGGCGACGTCGCCGGTGCGGCCGACCGCCGTCGTCGAACCGATCGAGGCGAGCTCCTCGGCGATGCGCACGCCGGCGAAGGTGCCCGTGGCGGTGTCGAAGTCGAACTCGCCGGTCTCGGCGTCGACGCTCCAGGTGCCGCTCACGTCGCCGTCCTCCGTCGCCGTCGCCCCGGTCGTGTCCGACCCGGCGGTCGTCTCGGTCACCGCCTCGCGTGCCGCGTCCAGGCTGACCTCGTCGGGTGAGTCGTCACGCAGGAACCAGAAGATCCCGAGTCCGCCGAGCACGACGATGACGGCGGCGGCGATGAGTCCGTACTTGGCAGCTGGTTTCATGGGCCTCACCCTAGGGACCTCGCCCGTGCGTCGACCGAGCACCCCCTGAGAGCTCCCCGAGAGCCGCCTCGCCGGGCGTTCGACGGCCTGCCTCGCCGTTCGGGGGCGAGGTCAATACGATGAGGTTCCCTCATCAACAGGAGACACCAGTGGACGTGCGCATCGGCGTGACCTACTCACCCCGCGAGATCGAGCTGCAGCTGGCCGAGACCGTGGACCGCAGCGAGATCAAGCAGCGGGTCGAGGCCGTGCTGGGTGCGGACGACGGAGTGCTGTGGCTCGAGGACCGCAAGGGTCGCGAGGTCGGCGTGCCCGCGGCCAAGATCGCCTACGTGGAGATCGGCAGCGCGACCGAGTCGCGTCCCATGGGCTTCTCGAGCTGAGCGAAGTGCCCCCGCAGCGGTCCGACCTCGGGTTGCTCGACCGCAAGCTCCTGTTCGTCACCGGCAAGGGCGGCGTCGGCAAGACCTCCGTCGCCTCGGCGCTCGGTCACCTGGCCGCGAGCCGGGGCCAGCGGACCCTGGTGTGCGAGGTCGACTCCAAGGGCGACCTGGCCGAGTTCTTCGGTGTGCCGACGTTGGGCTTCGAGCCCACGGAGGTGCGCAGCAACCTCTTCGCCATGGCCATGGACACCGAGGAGTCGCTCAAGGAGTACCTGCGCCTCCAGCTGAAGATCCCGATGCTGGCCAAGGTCGGCCCGCTCGCGCGGACCTTCGACTTCATCGCCAACGCAGCGCCCGGCGTCAAGGAGATCCTGACCGTCGGCAAGCTCACCTGGGAGGTGCGCGAGCGCCACTACGACCTCGTGGTCGTCGACGCGTCGGCCACCGGTCACGTCGTGGGACAGCTCGCCTCGCCCGTCGCGATCAACGACCTGGTGAAGGTCGGGCTGGTCCGCAACCAGACCGACTGGATGATCGAGATCCTCACCGATCCCGGCCAGACCGCCGTCGTGGTCGTCACCTCGCCCGAGGAGATGCCGGTGTCGGAGACCCTCGAGCTCGTCGGTCGCCTCGGCGAGGAGACCGACATCGAGGTCGCGTCGGTCGTGGTCAACCGGGTCCTGCCCGAGCTCTTCGCCCGAAGCGACGAGGCGATCTTCGACCGCCTCCGTGAACCCGACGCGATGGAGGAGCTCGCGCAGCAGGTCGGCCCGGGCATCGGATCGGTCATGGCGGGTGCGGAGCTCGCGGTGAGCCTGCGACGCAGCCGGGTGCAGCACCTGACGAGGCTCCGCGAGGGCCTGCCGACGGGGATGGACGTGGTGAACCTCCCGTACCTGTTCACCCGGTCGCACGGGGTGCGCGCGACGGCCAAGATCGCCGACGCGCTCGGCGAGGAGCTGGGGTTCTGATGGCCGGCCGTGCGGCGGCCGCCGCCGAGGTCGAGACGCTCGAGCAGCTGTGCGCGTCCAAGGAGATCGTCGTCTCCACCGGTTCCGGTGGCGTCGGCAAGACCACGACCGCCGCCGCGCTCGGCGCGACCGCGGCGTCGCGGCTGGGGATCAAGGTCCTCGTGCTCACCGTCGATCCCGCTCGGCGGCTGGCGAACGCGCTGGGCATGGAGCGCTTCGGCAACGTCGAGACGCGGGTGCCGGACGAGGCCTTCGCCGATGCGGGGGTCGAGGTCCAGGGCGAGCTGTGGGCCGCCATGCTCGACACGAAGCAGTCCTGGGACGACCTCATCCGGCTGCACGCGCCCGATGCGGCGACACGTGACGCGATCCTCGCCAACCCGCTGTACCAGAACATCACCGGCAAGTTCGTCCAGAGCCACGACTACGTCGCCATGGAACGCCTCTACGAGATCCACAACTCGGGTCGCTACGACCTGATCGTCGTGGACACCCCGCCGACCCGCAACGCCGTCGACTTCCTCGATGCCCCCGAGCGCATGGCGGACTTCTTCTCGTCGCGGCTGCTGCGCTGGCTCATCGCCCCGTACCGCTCCCGCGTCGTCGGCTTCGCCTCCAAGCCCTTCTACTCGGTCGCGGACCGGATCCTGGGCACGCAGTTCCTCGAGGACATCGCGGAGTTCTTCATCCTCTTCCAGTCGATGTACGACGGGTTCGTCGAGCGGGCCCAGGCGGTCACCGAGCTGCTCGGCAGCCAGCAGACGACCTTCCTGGTCGTGTCGACGCTCGAGGTCGCCCCCGCTCGCGAGGCGGCCTTCTTCCTGTCGTTGCTCGAGCAGCGCCGCTACCACGTCGGTGCGCTGGTGCTGAACAAGGTGCTGCCGCAGCTGCTGCTCGAGAAGCCGGCGACCGAGACCGCCCGCCACCTCGCCAAGCACGGCATGGAGGTCGGCGAGCAGCTCGACGCGGCGCTCTCGCTCGACATGGCGCACACCGGGCACGTGCTCAGCGCCATTGGGTCGTCGTTCCTCGACTACCAGGTCGTGGCACGGCGCGAGGCCGAGCAGCGCAAGGAGCTCGCCGCCATCCCGGAGCTCACGCTGAGCGTCCCGTACTTCGACGACGACATCCACTCGCTCGAGGGCCTGCTGCGCCTCGGGGAGGGCATCTGGACGTGACCGACCCCGACCCGTTCGAGCAGCGCTACGGACTGTCGAGCTACACCGCTCCGGACTACGACGCGCCCGACGTCGAGGACCTGGACGACGACCAGGACTTCACCGCCGAACACGTCGGCTTGGTCGTGCCGCCCGTCGAGGCGGAGGCGTCGCGCCACCTGAAGCGCCTGGTGGCCGGCTGGGGGATGTTGTCCGACCTCTCCTTCTCCGACCTGCTGCTCTACGTGCCGCTGCCCGCGTCGGTCGGCGACGCCCCTCGGTTCCTGGTCGTGAACCAGGTCCGTCCCAACACCGGCCAGACCCTGTTCCTGGACGACGTCGTCGGGCGTGCGATGGACGCCTCCCAGCGCCCGGTCGTCGCCGAGGCGCACGAGAGCGGCGAGATCGTCGAGACGGTGGTCGAGTCGGTCTGGCTGGGGGAGCGGATCCGGGTGACCGCCATCCCCGTGCGCTTCCGTGACCAGGTGGTGGCGGTGCTCGCACGCGAGTCGGCCATGTCCATGACCCGCCAGCGCGGCGTGCTCGAGCGGGTCTACCTCGAGGTCTTCGACCGGGTCGCCCGCATGGTCGCCGACGGCACCTTCCCCTACGACGAGGAGGAGGTGCTCGCCACCGGCGGGCCCCGCGTGGGCGACGGCGTGATCCTGCTCGACGACCAGGGACGTGTCGCGTTCACCTCACCCAACGCGATCTCGGCGCTGCGCCGCCTGGGCGTGTCCGGTCGGATCCAGGGCGAGAGCCTGAGCGACCTGGGTGCCGAGTCGGCGGCGACCTACCGGGCGTTCTTCTCCGCCCATCCCGCGGCGGAGGAGGTCGAGCGCGACGACGTGTGCATCGTGCTGCGCTGCATCCCGCTGCTCGACCGTGGACGCGTCGACGGCGCCGTCGTGCTGCTGCGCGACATCTCCGAGCTGCGCAGCCGTGACCGGATGCTCGTGTCGAAGGACGCGACCATCAAGGAGATCCACCACCGGGTCAAGAACAACCTGCAGACGATCAGCTCGCTGCTGCGGCTGCAGGGTCGGCGCCTCACCGAACCGTCGGCCAAGGTCGCCATCGAGGAGTCGGTCCGGCGCATCCGCTCCATCGCGCTCGTGCACGAGACCCTCTCGCGGGAGGCCGGTGACGACGTGCACTTCGGCGAGGTCGTGGGCCCGCTCGTGCGCATGGTGGAGGAGGGCCTCACCTCGCCCGACCGACCCGTCCGCTTCACCGTGACCGGCGACGCCGGCAAGCTGCCCTCGCCCGCGGCGACGTCGCTCGCCGTGGTGTTGACCGAGCTGCTGCAGAACGTCGTCGACCACGCGTACCCGCCGGGCACCCTGGCGCCGGGGGAGTCGGCGCTCGTCGGCATCGAGCTGCGTCAGGGCGCCGGACAGCTGCACATCGCCGTGGTCGACGACGGGGTCGGCATCCCCGAGGGCTTCGACCCGTCGAGCACGTCGAGCCTGGGGCTCTCGATCGTGGGCGGCCTCGTCGCCGAGCTCGACGGCACGATCAGCTTCCGCCCGGCGGACGCCCGGGACCGCGCGGTCCCCGCGGATCCGTCACGACCGGGGACCAGGGTCGAGCTGTCGGTGCCGGTCGTGCGCGCCCCGGAGCCGGACGCGACACGACCTCCCGGTGCGGGAGGTCGTGTGGTGGGGCTGTGAGCCCCGAGTGCTGGTCCCGTCCCGGGGGGTGCTCAGGAGGCGGCGGCGGCCCGACGCTGCTGGGCGACCCACGCCCGACGCAGCTTGCGGCGCTCCTCCTCGGAGGTGCCGCCCCAGACGCCGGAGTCCTGGTTGGTCGTGAGGGCGAACTCCAGGCACGGGGCCTTCGCCTCGCAGCTGTCGCACACGGCCTTGGCCGAGGCGATCTGCTCGAGTGCCGGGCCGGTGGTGCCGACGGGGAAGAACAGGTCGGGATCGGTGTCTCGGCAGGACGACGCGGCACGCCAGGTGTCGGTCGCGGTGTTGAGGCTACGGCTCGAGGTCAGCGCCACGGTTCCTCCAGGGGGTGGGACGCGCGAACATGTCCGCGTCCGATGTGAGTGAAGACTTGGGATGTCTCGGAGACCAGGTTTCCCGCCGCTGACCCGAAGAGCAGGTGCTCGCTGGCTGGGAACTTGTGAATCCGTGAACAAAGTCCACGGTACCGTCGTGATTCCACTGTGTAAAGGAAAAGTTTCCAGAACATGACGCGACAGCACCGACCCCTCGTCTACGCACACCGCGGCGCCTCGGCCGACCACGCCGAGAACACCCTCGCGGCCTTCAACGGCGCCCGTGAACAGGGTTCGGACTGGGTGGAGCTCGACGTCCACCTGACCTCCGACGGCGCACTGGTCATCTGTCACGACGGCCACTACGCCGACGGTCGCGACGTCTGGTCGACGCCGAGCGGCGACCGGCCCGACGCCGTGCCCCTGCTCGACGACGCCCTGGACGCGTGCGCCGGCATGGGGGTGAACATCGAGATCAAGGTGTCCCGGCCCGACACCGAGGTCGCCGCCGCCGTCGTCGATGCGGTCGTGGCCCGGCGGGCTGCGGGATCCGACCAGCCGATCTGCATCTCCAGCTTCGACGAGGCGACCCTCGCCCGGGTCCGGGCCGCCGACGCGTCGGTCGACACCGCCCAGCTGCTGTTCGACCTGTCGCTCGACCCCACGGCGGTCGAGCGGGCGGCCGACGCCGGCGCGGTCGGGATCAACCCGTGGGACCCGTTCGTGGACCGGGCGCTCGTCGAGCGGTGCGCCGAGCTGGGCCTGGCGCTGACGCCCTGGACGGTCGACGACCGCGACCGCATCGTGCAGCTCGCGGCGTTCGGCGTGGACGGCATCATCACCAACACCCCGGCCCTGGCTCGCAGCTACCTGGACTGACGCGGGGTCCGGACGCGCAGATCGAAGGAACATCAGCAACCGGTCGATACGCTGCGGCGATGCCCACCGCCCCCGTGAACGTCCTGGTCACCACGTCGCGCATGCCGTTCGCCGTCGACGAGATCCACAAGCTCGGCGAGACCGGCAACGTGGTCACCGCGGCCGACACCTTCGCCGCCGCACCCGGCAGCCACTCCCGATTCGCGACCCGCCACGTCGAGGTCCCTGCGCCGACCCAGCAGACCGAGGCCTTCGTGGACGCGGTCGCCGCCCTGATCGGCGAGTACGACATCGACTGGGTGCTGCCGGCCTTCGAGGAGGTCTTCTACCTCGCAGCGCACCGCGACCGGTTGGAGGCTGCCGCGCCGTCGGGCGCCACGGAGCTGTTCTTCCCCGACCTGGCGACGCTGCGACGCGTGCACGACAAGGTCGCCTTCGCCGAGCTGTGCCGGGATCTCGGGTTGCCGGTCGCCGAGACCGTCACGGTCACCTCACCCGACGAGCTCGCCGCTGCGCTCGACCGGTGGGAGCACTGGTTCGCCCGGGCCGCGTTCGGTCGCGGGGGACTCGACATCGCCACCAACACCGGCCCCCTCGCCGCCGAGACGAGCGCAGCCGACATCCAGCCCACGCCGGACGACCCCTGGCTGGTGCAGGAGTTCCTCCAGGGCGAGGACCGCTGCAGCTGGAGCGTGGCGCACCACGGGGAGATCGCGCTGCACTCCACGTACCGCCACCCGCTGATGATCGACGATCGGGGCGGCATCGTGTTCGAGTCGGTGACCCCGCCCGAGACCCTCGAGGCGGCGTCGAGGATCGTCGCCGAGCTGGGATGGCACGGCCAGATCAGCTTCGACTACCTGGTCACCGAGGACGGCACGCACCACATGGTCGAGTGCAACCCCCGCCCCACCGCCGGGTGCACCATCGCGACCGCCGAGGAGCTCGACACCGCCCTGTTCGCACCCACGCCGGGTGCGACGGTCGTGGTCCCCGAGGGTCGCAAGAAGATGATCGCCGCCGCCGTCCTGCGCGACGTGCTGAAGCACCCGAGTCGCGCCAAGGCGGGCCTGGCGGCCGCCAAGGACGCGGGCGGCGTGTACTCCCAGGAGCACGACCACCTGCCGCTGCTCTACTCGGCGCTGTCGCTGCAGCACGTGCTGCACTACCGCAAGGAGATCGGCATCGACCGCAAGGCCCACGAGGACCTGGTCGCCGCGCAGTTCTTCGACGTGCAGTACGACGGTTCCGAGATCTCCTGAGCCGGGCCGGTGCTGCTCGCCATCGTCCTGTCGCTCGTCGCTGCCGCGCTGTTCGCCGCCGCGTCGGTCCTGCAACAGCGGGGTACCTCGACCATCTCCGACGACTCGGCGCTGGGCGCAGGGATGCTCGGCTCGCTCGTGCGGCGGCCGGTGTGGGTCGCCGGGATCCTGGCCGACATCGCCGGCTTCGGCGTGCAGGCCTGGGCGCTGGCGGTCGGCTCGCTGCTGCTCGTCCAACCGATCCTGGTCACCACGCTGATCTTCGCCCTGCCGCTCGCCGCCCGTGTCGACCGGCGGCGGCTGACCGCGAAGGAGTGGGCCTGGTCGCTCGTGCTGATCGCGGCGCTCGTGGTGTTCGTCCGTCTGGGTGAGCCGACCGCCGGGCTCGACCGGCCGCCGTTCCCGTCGTGGCTGCCGGCGCTCGTCATCTCCATCCCGCTCGTCGCCGCCTGCGTCTGGTCGGCGGCATCGCTGCCGCACGGCACCAAGCGCTCGCTCGTGCTCGCCGTCGCCGCCGGCACGCTGCTGGGCCTGTCGGCGCCGTTGACCAAGTCGGGCATCGACGGCTTCTCCGACGGGATCCTGGCGGGACTCGGGACGTGGGAGCTCTGGGCCATGGCGATCACGGCGTCGCTCGGCACGTTCTGGCAGCAGTCGAGCTACCAGGCCGGCGACGTGCAGACGAGCCTGCCCACGGTGACGGTCCTGAAGCCGATCATCGCGATGGCGCTCGGGCTCACCGCCTACCGCGAGACGCTGCAGGTCGGACGGGCGACCGACGTGCTGCTGCTGGCCTCGCTCGCTGCGATGGTCGCGGCGACGATCGCACTCGGTCGCCTGGCGGCGCCGCGGGTGGACGCAGCACCGGCGAGCTGAGCCGAGCCACGCCGATCACCAGGAGATCAGCTCGCGTCGGGCATCCGCCAGCACCTCGTTCCGGTCCTCCGCCAGCACGAACCCTGCCTCGATCGCTGCGTCGGTCGAGGCGGCGTAGGCCGCCAGGTACTCGTCGAGGCCGGGGTAGCGGCGTCGCAGGTCCTCGACCGGCACGGGCCGGGTCTGGCCGAACAGCAGGCACACCCGGTTGGCTCCGGGCGCAGCCAGTCCCGACAGGACCTCGACCGGCACGTCGACGCACGGGGTGCGCACGCCTCCCACGACGTTGCCGAACTCGTCGAGCTCGTACCTGGCACGGCCGTCGGTCCCGTCGGATCCCTCGATGACCGAGAGCCGAGTGGCGCTCGGGACCCGGTCGCTCCACGTCTCGAGCGCCCGCAGCGCGGCTCGCACGACGAATCGCTGCTGGCCGCGGTTGACCGGGGTGGGGCAGCCCAGCACCGACTCGAAGTCGCCGACGAGCGAGCGGTCCGCGTGCGCGCTGCCGGCCACCTCCCAGAGCCGGAAACGATCGGCGTCGTCCTGGCGAGCCGGCAGGTAGTCCAGGTGGCCGAGCACGTCGGTCTCGGTCTGGAGCACTACCACCGGCAAGTCCAGGTCGTCGCGGATGCGGACGGGTGGGTCGTGGCGGCCGGCATCCAGATCGACGCGGCCGTCGGGACCGTCGAGCGGCGCGGCCGGCCCGCCCCGGCTGTGGATGAGGACGGCGTCGAGGCAGCCCTCGACGGGCAGCACGCCGTTGACGTAGGTCGTCAGCATGTAGGCCGACTGCGACTCGCCGGTGGCGATCACCCGCTGCACCCCGCCGCCCGCCGGACCGGCCGGGTCGCGCAGCGCTCGGGCCACGGCGGTGAAGATGTCGAACGACCAGGCGTCGCCGGGGTGGTGCAGGTCGCCGTACCGATCGGGGTCCTGCTGGCGCAGGCCGCGCAGGTCGATCCCACCCACGTCGACGAGCGCCGGCGCCGTCTCGAGGCCGGCCTTCTGCGCGGACAGCCCGACCCACACGTGCCCACGTCGCACGATCTCGGGCCCGAGGAAGCCGTAGCCGGGCGCGGCGTCCGCGCCGCTGCTGACGTTGAGCCACTCGAGCACGACGGTGCCGCTGCGGTCCGTCAGATCCGTCGGGCGGCGCACCACCGCGCGAGTGCGGTACCCGGCCGACGGCCCGCGCTCCAGGTGGAACCGGCCGTCGAAGGGGAAGGTCGACCTCGGGGACCGCCATGCGGTCGCCATGCCCGACACGACGAGCTCCAGCTCCTCGTAGCCGGCCGCGGCCAGATCGGGTGCGTCGAGCGAGCCCATGAGGGAGATGCCCGAACCGCCGTGCAGCGGGGCGAGCTCGGCGGTCGTGGACCCGTCGCGGCGATCCTTCACGGTGTGGACTCTGGCACGACGATGCTCAGCGCGTCCGGCCGGTAGGTCAGTCGGAGCTCGGCTGCGTCACCCAGGTGATCGCCGTCGACCTGGTAGGGCAGCGAGGTGGTGCGCCGCACGGTCACGCCCGACACGTCGCGGGCCACCACCACCCACGGGCGCGCCCGCAGTCCGCGGCCGCGCAGCGCCTCGAACATCAGCACCACGAAGTGGCGCATGCGCATGGAGCGCAGGGCGACGACGGTGAACGGCGCCGTGGCGCTGTTGGCGGGATCGACCACGAACGGGCGATGGCCGACATAGGTGTAGGGATCGCTGTTCAGCACCACGGCGAAGAACACGTCGTGCACCCGGGTCCCGTCGTCGAGCTCCAACCGGACGTGCGGGCGACGGCGGTCGTAGCCGAGAAGAAGGTGCGAAGCCCGGCGTAGGCGAAGAGGGCGTGCCCGAGCCGTCGCTTCAGGTGGGCGTGGCGCTCCACGACCTCGACCACCGCCGCATCCCATCCGATGCCCGTGTGGAACAGGAAGTGGCGGCGGTCCCGCAGGCCGGTCGCCGTCCCCTCGATGGCGCCCACGCCGATGCGGCGGACCCGTCCCCGTTCGAGCGGGTCGAGCAGTGCACGGGCCGCGGCCTCGGGGTCGTCGGGCAGCCCGATCGTCCGGCAGAACACGTTCGTCCCGCCACCGGGCAGGGCCAGCAGAGCGGTCCGGGTGCCGACCAGTGCGTTCGCGGCCTCGTTCAGCGTGCCGTCGCCCCCCAGGACCGCCACGGCGTCCGCGCCGTTCGCCACGGCGTCGCGTGCCAGCTCGGTCGCGTGCCCCCGGCGCTCGGTCTCGAGGACCTGCAGGTCGTGGTCCCGCGCCAGCACCGCTTCGACCGCCCGCCGGCGTCGCGGGGTGGTCGACGAGGCGTGCGGGTTGACCACCAGGCAGATCTGCACGGCTGCAGTGTGCCCCGCGCCTGCGGGGTGGGGGCGGTTTGTGACGGCCACGGGGCGCGGGGCAGAATCCCCCGCATGAACGTCGTCGTGTGTGTGAAGCAGATCCCGGACCCGGCCGACCCGGGTGCGCTGGATCCCAGTACCAAGACCCTGAAGCGTGACGGGAAGCTCATCCTGGACGAGTCCGACAGCTACGGCGTGGAGATGGCGCTGCAGCTCGTCGACACGGCCGGCGGTGGCGAGGTCACCCTGGTGTCGATGGCCCCCAACGGCGAGGTGGGCGGACTGCGCACCGCGCTGGCCATGGGCGCCGCCAAGGCCGTGCTGGTTAGCGACGACGCCCTTGCGGGCACCGACGCGCTGGGCACCGCCAAGGTGCTGGCCAAGGCGATCGAGCGTGCCGGTGAGGCCGACCTGATCCTGGCCGCGACCGAGTCGTCCGACGGCTACACGGGTGTCGTGCCCGAGCAGATCGCCGAGCTGCTGTCGCTGCCGTCGGTCACCTTCGCCAAGGAGATCACTGTCGACGGCTCCACCGTCAAGGTGCAGCGCCAGACCGAGGCCGGCTACGACGAGGTCGAGAGCCCGCTGCCGGCGGTCGTCTCGGTGACCGCAGGTGTGGTCGAGCCCCGCTACCCGTCCTTCAAGGGCATCATGGCGGCCAAGTCCAAGCCGGTCGACCAGGTCGGCATCGCGGACCTGGGCATCGACGCCGCCAGCGTCGGCTGGGCCGGCGGTGGCCAGGAGATCGTCGAGGTCGCAGAGGCCGAGGCCCGCGAGGCGGGCACCATCATCGAGGACGACGGCGAAGGCTTCCAGAAGGTGGTCGACATGCTCGCCACCCTCAAGGTCATCTGAGCCGGACACCGGGAACGAAGGAGAAATCGCATGAGTATTTCCAAGATCTGGGTGTTCGCCGAAGCCTCTGAGGGCAAGGTCACGAACCCCACACTCGAGATCCTGACCAAGGCCCGTGAGCTGGCCGACACGGTCGAGGTCGTCACGGCGTTCGGCGCCGATGTGGCCACCGAGGCCGGCGAGTACGGCGCCGCGAAGGTGTTCAACGTGCCCGGCACCGAGGGCAAGCTCCTCGGCGCGCCGATCGCCGCCGCCATCGCCGCAGCCGTCGAGGCCGGCAACGGTCCCGACGCGGTCCTGCTGGCCACCAGCTACACCGGCCGCGACGTCGCCGGGCGCCTGTCGGTCAAGCTCGACGCCCCGGTCATCACCAACGTGGTCGACTTGGTCGAGCGCGACGGTCACCTGGCCGGTGTCGAGCCGATCTTCGGTGGCACCACCGACGTGGTCACCAAGTTCACGACCGACAAGGTCGGCATCTTCCTGGTGCGCCCGAAGTCGTTCGCCTCGGAGCCGTCGGGTGGCGCTGCCGCCCCGGTCGAGGACCTGTCGTTCGGCGACCTCGGTGCCACCGGTGCCGCGACGGTCACCAACGTGTTCGTCGAGGAGAAGACGGGCCCGAGCCTGGACGAGGCCGCCGTGGTCGTCGCCGGTGGTCGTGGTCTGGGTGAGAAGGACAACTTCCAGATGGTCGAGGACCTGGCCAAGCTGCTGTCCGCCGCTCCCGGCGCCTCCCGCGCCATCGTGGACGCCGGCTGGGTGCCCTACTCCTACCAGGTCGGCCAGACCGGCAAGGTCGTCAAGCCGACGGTGTACATCGCGGCCGGCATCTCCGGGGCGACCCAGCACCTGGTGGGCATGAAGGGCTCCAAGAACATCATCGCGATCAACAAGGACCCCGAGGCACCGATCTTCTCGGTGGCGGACCTGGGCATCGTCGGTGACGTGCACAAGGTCATGCCCAAGCTGATCGAGGCGCTCCAGGCCCGATGAGCCGGCCGGCCCACCGAGGCCGCTGACTCGACCGCAGTACTGATTCGGACGACCCCCGGCTCCGGCCGGGGGTCGTCCGCGTGTGGGGCCCCTCGGGGCGGTGCAGTACCGTGATCGCCGCACGGGACCCGAGCGCGGCACGGCGGAGTGCTGCGGGTCGTGGTGCGTCGGGGGAGTTGCGCTGTGTCGGTCCAAGGTCATCTCAGTCGTCGCCGGATGCTCGGCGGCTCGCTCGCCGCCGTGGGCCTCGGGCTGGCCGCTGGCTGTGCGCCGTCCTCGCCGCCGCCACGCCGCTCGGAGCGGCGCCGCGTGGTCGTCATCGGCACTGGGTTCGGCGGCGCGGTCACCGCGCTGCGCCTCGCTCGGCGCGGCGTCGACGTCACGCTGGTCGAGCGCGGTCGACGGTGGGCGAGCGGTGAACGAGGCACCTTCCCGACGATGTTCGCCCCCGACCGTCGGGTGTCGTGGCTGAGCTCGGAGAACACCGCGGCGGGCAACCTCATCCCGTCGCTCCCGTGGCAGCCCTACACCGGCCTGCTGGAGCGCATCCCGGGCGACGGGATGGACATCGTCTGCGCGGCGGCGGTCGGCGGCGGCTCGTTGCCGTACCACGGCATGTCGGTGCAGCCCCGGGGCGACCTGTTCGACCGGGTGATGCCCGACGAGCTCGACTACGAGGAGTTCGACGACCGCTGGTACCCGATGGTGCGGACCAACCTCGGCGCCACCCCGATCCCCGACGACGTCCTGGCATCGAGCCGCTACGTGTCGAGCCGCCGCTTCATCGAGCACGTCCGCGCCGCCGGTCTGCCCGAGGCCCGCGGCGTGCCCATGCCGATCGACTGGGACGTCGTGCGCGCCGAGCTGCGCGGCGAGCTCCCGCCGAGCATCTCGACCGGAGACGTCATCTACGGCGTGAACGGCCCCGGCAAGCGCTCGCTCGACACGAACTACCTGCCCGCGGCCGAGGCCACCGGTTGCGTCGAACTGCTCGCGCTGCACAGCGTCGAGCGCATCCGACGGGACGCGAACGGCCGCTGGGCGGTGTCGACGGAGCGGCTGAACACCGACGGAGTCGTGCTGGAGCACGTCGAGCTGGTGGCGGACGCGCTGTTCCTCTGCGCCGGGTCACCGAACACCACCAAGCTGCTGGTGCGCGCAGCGGGCACGGGCGACATCACGGACCTGCCCGACGACGTCGGGGCATGGTGGTCGACGAACGGCGACCTGCTCACCACCCAGATCCTGTCGACCCCCATGGGTGCCCGCCAGGGCGGACCGGCGAGCATCGGGTCGCTCGACTGGGACAACCCCCGCGGACCGGTCACCGTGCTGTTCGCGCCCATCCCGCTGACCGGTGAGGCGAACGTCATGGAGACCGTCGGGATCTTCATCCCCGACGGCCACGGTCGGTTCCGCTACGACCCGACACGTGACCGGGCACGCCTGTCGTTCCCGGCGAGCGCACACGGGCCATCGATGGAGGAGGCGCGACGCCGTGTCGCCCTCGTGGGCGCGGCAGCCGGCGCGGTCGGTGCGATCGACATGACGGAGATCGACCCGTGCACCTTCCACCCGCTCGGCGGTGCCGTGATCGGGAAGGTGTGCGACGCGCACGGCCGGGTGCTCGGCCAGCGCGGGCTCTACGTCAACGACGGCGCGCTCATCCCCGGTTCGACGGCGTGCGCGAACCCGTCGCTCACGATCGCGGCGCTCGCCGAGCGCAACATCGACCACATCGTGCGTCACGACGTCGACGACGTCTTCTGAAGGGCGGCCGGCGCGCCGGCTGCGCAGCTCGCTCCGTGAACTGCGGCGTCAGGTGGTTCATCGCCGTGCCACCCGTTCGTTGGTGACCCCGTTCGTTGTCACACCCTGTTCGTAGTGTGGTGTGCACGAGGTCATCGTGCTTCCCCAGGTGGCTTCGTGATCGATCCGGTGTCGCCCGTTGCGGTGCTGGTCCTGTCACCACCGGTCCTCGCTACCCGGCGACTGTTCCATCGGACGGCCCGCAGCGGCTCGTCCCGTGGTCGGTCCGTTCGGTTGCGGCGGGTGCGGTAGATGAAGGGGGAAGTGATGTCGGTTCTGGATCCACCGCCGCTCGATCCGCTCGATCTGCTCGATCTGTTCGGGGTCGCCCGGGTGGTCGATGTCGGTTCGGCCGATGATCAGGAACTGGTCGACGCAGTGCGCGCCATGGAAGCCGCCCAACGCCGGCTCGATGCTGTGCGTTTGGCCGTGTTGGGTGAGCTCGACGCCCGGGGTGAGCCGATCACCCGGACCGGACTGCCGACCCCGGCGTGGTTGGGGTCGGAGTTCGGGCTGCCACGCCCCGCAACCACACGAGCGGTCACCACGGCCCGGTCGTTGCGTCGGACGTTGCACGTCGTGGCTGCGGCGCTCAGCGAGGGGGTGATCACCGTCGACCATGCGGCACTGTTGGCCCGGTTGTGCACCCCGCGGGTCGAACCGATCGTGGTGGACCTGCAGGAACGGTTCATCGAGCTCGCTGAGGGGGTCCGGTTCGAGCAGTGGGCCCGTGAGGTGCGGGCGTTGATCGACCTGGCCGACACCGACGGCGCCGAACCCGACGGCTCCGACGCCCGCCTGGCCATGTCCGACGGGCTGTGCGGCGAGCTCCACCTCGACGTCGACCTGATCGGTGACGGCGCCGCAGCGGTGCGTGCCGCGTTGTTGGAGGAAGTCGACCGACGCTTCCGCGCCCACCAACGCGACCGCGCAGCCGCCGACGGCGAGGATCCCGACGTGCAGGTCGATCTTCCGGGGCGTCGACAGCTGCTCGCCGAAGCATTCGTCGAGATCGTCCGCCGCGGCACGGCGGTGCGTCCCGGTGTGCCGGCGCCGGTCACCGACGTCACCCTCGTCGTGCACGCCTCCGATCCGCTCGTCGCGTTCACCCCCGACGGCGTCCGACTCGCGGATGGCACCTACCGGCGTCTGGCGTGCGACGCGACGTTCCACGCGTTGATCGTCGACTCGGACGGGGTGCCGCTCGACCTGCGTCGCGGCGCCCGGTTCGCCAGCAAAGACCAACGACGAACCGCGATGGTCCGCGACGGCGGTTGCGTGCACCCCGGCTGTGACGCCCCACCCGCCTGGGTGCAGCTGCACCACGTCCTCGAATGGGGCGACGACGGCTTCACCGACATCGAGAACCTCGCGTCGGGCTGTCCGACCCATCACTCGTTGTGGCACAGCACCGGATGGAACATCCGCACCGACGACGACAGCCCCGGCCAAGGCTTCCTCATCACCACACCCGACGGCACCGAACTCAGATCCCAACAACACGGACGACCCCGACCCGCGTAGCTCCTTGCCCGGTCAGACCAGCGGCCACGGGTAACGGCGACCCGTCGCATCGTGGGGGAACTCCCCGCTCGACAGCAGCGCACGGGCGCGCTGCAACACCGCCGCGCACTCGTTCGGATCCAGCAGCGGCTCGAGCGCGTCCGACAGCCCCTCGTCGAGCAGCGCCGTCAACGCCTCGGCAACCTCCGCAGGGATCGGTTCGCCCGAGAAGTCCCACAGCACGGTGCGGACCTTGAACTCCTCGTGGAAGGTCAGTCCGTTGTCGATCGCCCACACCCGCCCGGACAGGTCGATCAGGCAGTGGCCGCCCTTGCGGTCCGCGGAGTTCGCCACGAGGTCGAACGCACAGAGGCGCCGCAACGGGCCCGCGAGCTCCTCGCGCTCGCGGATCGTGAAGTAGTGCTCGGCGAACTGCGCAGGGACGAACGCCTGCACCGACCCGGGACCCATCGGCGCCGCCTGGCGAGCCACCGTCGTGGGCACCAGGGCGAACCTCAGCTGCTCGGACAGCACGAACGACGCCACCTCGCGGGTCCAGAGCGCGCCCGGGAAGTCCCACAGGGGCCGTTCCCCACGTGCCGGCTTGTAGATCGCGGGGGCGTGGTCGTCGCCCCTGCGCACCTGCACCAGGTAGGTGCCGTTCGACGACCACGGCATGAGCCCGAGGATCTCCATCTCGCCCCGCTCGAGCAGCTCCGCCATCGCCGGGTCGTCGGGCGCCAGCGTCGCGTCGTAGACGAACTCGATGCTGCCCGTCTCCTCGTCGTCCTCGTCCTCGTCGTCGTACGAGTCGTCGTCCTCGTACCGGCCCTCGTCGGGTTCCTCGTGCAGCTCGACCTTCTCGGTCTCGTCCACTGCGTCGTCAGTTCCAGCGTGGGCAGGCGTGGCCCTCGGCTCCGATCGGCCGGCCGCACAGCCGGCACGGCGGCCGGCCGGCGGACACCAGCTCCTCGGCGGCCTCGGCGAACGCCGCAGCCTGTGCGATGCGCAGCGTGAAGCGTGCCTGCGCGCCCGCTGCCTCGTCCTCGGCCTCGAGCAGCTCGTCGATGTCGGCCTCGGTGAGGTCCTCGTCCACGACGACCTCGATCTCCTCGGGCGCCAGCTCCTCGGTGGTGACCTGGATGACGCCGCTGGCCTCGTCGACGCCGACCGAGATGGTGCCGACGATCCACTCGGGCACGACCGGCTCGATCAGACCGGCGATGTCGCGCTCGGGGTCCGGCGCACCCATGGCCCCCGCCAGCTGGCCCAGGTACCGCCCGAGCATGCCCACCTGCTCCTTCTCGCAGCGGAACGACACCACCTGCTGACCCCGACGGGCCTGCAGGTAGAAGACGCGGTCGCCGGGCTCGCCGATGGCGCCCGGGATGAAGGAATCCAGTTGGTCGAAGTCGAAGTGCACGCTCACGTCGCCCCCAGATTAGGAGGGCGCCAGGGCGCGCAGGTCGTCGCCCGTCGAGTTCACGGCCAGCACGATCGGACCCGACGCCGTGAAGAGCAGCGGCGTGATGGAGCACGGCGAGATCGAGATGCGCTGGAACAGGTCCAGGTGCACCCCGGTGGCCATGGCGACCGCCGCCTTGATGGGGTCCGCGTGCGACACCGCGACGACCGTCTGGCCGGGGTGGTCCGTGACCAGGGTCTCCATCTGGTTCCAGATGCGCAGCTGCATCTCCGCGAAGGACTCGCCCCCGGGGAACCGGAAGATCGACGGCCGGTGCTGCACGGTCGACCACTCCGGCTTCTTGCGCAGGTTGGACAGGCGCTTGCCGGTCCACTCGCCGAAGTCGCACTCGAGCAGCCCCTTGGCGGTGCGCACCGGTTGGTCCACCGCGCGGCCGATCGGCGCGGCGGTCTCACGGGTGCGCTCGAGGGGCGAGGCGTAGACGGCGTGCACCCGTTCGAGCTGGGCGATCCGATCGGCGGCGGCCTGCGCCTGCGCGGTGCCGTCGTCGGACAGGTGGAGCCCCTTGGCCCGTCCCGGCAGCACGGTGCCCGTCGTGGCGGTGCGTCCGTGGCGGACGAGGAGCACCAACGTCGGTGCGGCGGGGGAGCGGCGAGCCATGGGGCGGATCCTATGCTCGCCGCTCGTGGGCACCTCGTCGCCGGGACGGCCGGCTGCATCGGGACAGGACCGCGCCGCGCAGCTGGAGCTGCTCGAGGAGCGCATCGTCGACTGTCGACGCTGCCCGCGACTGGTCGCATGGCGCGAGCAGGTCGCGACCGAGAAGCGGGCGGCGTTCCGCGACCAGAGCTACTGGGGTCGACCCGTGCCTGGCTGGGGCGATCCCCGCGCGGGGCTCATGGTGGTGGGGCTGGCGCCGGCGGCCCACGGCGCGAACCGCACCGGGCGGATGTTCACCGGCGACCGCTCGGGCGACTGGCTCTACGCCGCGCTGCACCGCGGCGGCTACGCCAACCAGCCCACCTCGGTCGACCGTGACGACGGCCTGGTGCTGCACGACGTCTGGATCACCTCGCCGGTCAAGTGTGCGCCGCCCGCCAACAGGCCGACGACCACCGAGCGCGACGCCTGTCGACCCTTCATCGACGAAGAGCTGGAGCTGCTCGCCGACGTGCGGGTCGTGCTCGCCCTGGGAGCGTTCGGCTGGGCCGAGGCGGCGCGGGTCCTGGGCTTCGAGCGGCGCCCGACGTTCGGCCATGGGGCCGAGGCGGTCGCACCCGACGGCAGGGTGCTGATCGGCTCGTACCACGTGAGCCAGCAGAACACGTTCACCGGGCGCCTGACCGAGTCCATGCTCGACGCAGTCATCGAGCGGTCGAGGGAGCTGGTCGATACGCTCCGGCCCGATGATCGACATCTACGACCCTGAGCAGTACGCGGACGGTCCTCCCCACGAGGTGTTCGAGCAGCTGCGGCGCACCGATCCGGTTCACCGCCAGGAGATGCCCGACGGGACCGCCTACTGGGCGGTGCTGCGCCACGCGGACGTGGTCGAGGTGTCGCGGCACCCGAACCTGTACTCGGCGTCGAGGGGCGGCGTCGTGCTCGAGGACCTGGAGCCCGACTCGCTGGCGATGATGCAGGACATGCTCCTGGCGATGGACCCGCCGCGACACGCCGAGCACCGGGACTCGTTGTCGGCGCACTTCCGGGCCCGGGTCATCGCCGGCCTGGAGCCCAGCATCCGTGCCGTGTGCGGTCGGATCCTCGACGACGCCGGCGAGGGCCGGATCGAGGTCGTGCACGAGGTCTGCTCCTACGTGCCGTCGCAGGTCATCGGCGAGCTGGTCGGCATCCCCGACGAGGACCGGATGAAGATCCACACCTGGGCCGAGCGCATCGTCAGCGGCGAGGCCGACTCGTTCGACGGTTCGGTCGCCATGGCCATGTGGGCGATGGAGCTGGCGGCGGCGCGGCGCGACGACCCCCGCGAGGACCTCGTGACCCTGCTGCTGGCCGCGGAGTTCGACGGTCAGCCCATGACCGACCTGGCGTTCGGCAGCTTCTTCGTGCAGCTCGTCGTGGCGGGCAACGACACCAGTCGCACGTCGCTCTCCTCCGCGATCCTGGCGTTGCTGCAGCACCCCGATCAGTTGGAGGAGCTGCGGGCCGACCGCTCGCTGCTGCCCGGCGCGGTCGAGGAGGTCCTGCGCTGGGCCAACCCGCTGCACTACTTCCGGCGCACCGCGACCGAGGACACCGTGCTGGCCGGGACCCCCATCGCCGAGGGCGACAAGCTCGCCATGGTGTACACCTCCGCGAACCGTGACGAGGACGTCTTCGACGACCCGCACCGCTTCGACATCCACCGCAACCCCAACCCGCACCTGTCGTTCGGGATCGGCGAGCACTTCTGCCTGGGCGTGCACCTGGCCCGGCTCGAGGCCCGTGTCTTCCTGGACGAGATGCTCGACCGGTGGAGCTCGATCGAGCTCGCCGGCGTGCCCGAGCGACAGCATTCGAACCTGAACAACTCGCTGGTGAGCCTGCCCATCGTGGTGGCGAGATGAGCATCATCGACCTGGAGCGGCGCGGCGACGTCGTCGTCGCACGGTGGGCCGACGGGGAGAACCGCTACCGACTCGACTCGCTCGCCCGCTGGGACGAGATCCTCACCGAGCTCGAAGCGGCCGACGGGCCCCTGGCGCTCGTCGTCACCGGCGACGGCAAGTTCTTCTCGAACGGCCTGGACCTGGACTGGATGGGGGAGCACCCGGACGACGCGGGCGCCGTCGTGGACCAGGTCCACCGGTTGTTCGGGCGGATGCTGCTGCTGCCGGCGTACACCGTCGCGGCGATCAATGGCCATGCGTTCGCCGGTGGGGCGATGCTCTCCTGCGCGTTCGACGCACGGGTGATGCGTTCGGATCGCGGGTACTGGTGCCTGCCCGAGGTCGACCTGGGCATCCCCCTCACGGAGCCGATGATGGAGATCGTCACGGTGCGGCTGCCCCGGACCGCAGCGCACGACGCGATCATGACCGGTCGCCGCTACACGGCGGCCGAGGCGCACGAGATCGGCATCGTCGAGCACGTCGCGGACGAGGCCGACGTGCTCGACCGCGCCGTCGAGCTCGCTGCGGTGATGGCCCCCAAGGACCGAAACGTCGTCGCGACCCACAAGCAGATGCTGTTCGGTCGCTCCGCGGCGATCTGCGGCTGGCCGGCCACCTGATCGACCGGGCCGACCGACGTGGGTCGTCCGACCTGATCGCAGGAGTGGATCCACCCGTTTCGTTCAGTTCGAACAGCGTTCGGCCGATCAGCTCTTCGTGAATCGCAGAACCGGCGACCGGACCTCCCTGCTCACACGCTTCGCGTGGTTGAGCCTGCTGTTGGTGATCGTGCTGGGACTGGTGCTCGGCGCCGTGCTCCAGCGGACGGTCAAGGAACGTGCGTTGACCGATGCGATCCGCACCGCCGAGGTGGCGGCCGGCATCGGCATCCTCCCGGTGCTGACCCCCGAGGACCTGACGTCGGACTTCGTCCCGCTGTCCCCCGAGCGCACGGCCGAGCTCGACGCCACCCTGTCGACGGCGCTGCCGAACAACGGCGTGGTGCGACTCAAGATCTGGAACCGCCAGCACTGGCTCGTCTATTCCGACAACGATGCGCTGCGGAAGCGCTGGTTCCCCGGCAACGACCTGCTCGAGCGCAGCTTCGACGGCGAGGTGACGTCGGAGATCACCGACCTGTCCGCGCCCGAGGAGTTCGAGGAGCGCGACTTCGGCGAGCTGTTGGCGGTGTACGTGCCGCTGCGCGTCGACGACGACGGCCGCCTGAACGCCAACGAGGGGGAGATCGTCGGCTCGTTCGAGATCTACCTGCCGTACGCGCCGATCGCCGCGGCGATCGCCGCCGACACCCGGGAGCTGTACGTGGCCCTGGCGTTGGGCCTGGGCGTGCTCTACCTCGGCCTCTTCGGCCTGGTCTCCAGGGCCTCGCGCCGCATCCGTCGCCAGTCCGAGGAGAACCTGCACCAGGCGACGCACGACGCGTTGACGGACCTGCCGAACCGTCGCCAGTACCTGGAGCACCTCGTCGAGTCGATCCGATCCGACGGCGCCGCTGGCCTCCGGACCGCAACGCTGCTGGTGGACCTGGACCGCTTCAAGGAGCTCAACGACGCCATCGGCCACGCGTCGGGCGATCGGCTGCTGTGCCTGATCGGCGATCGCTTGGTCGCAGGGCTCGGTGAGCGGGCGCTCGTCGCCCGGCTCGGCGGCGACGAGTTCGCCGTGATGTTCCCCCACCTGGACGGACGCGCCGACGAGGTCGAGCTCGGCCAGCAGGTCCTCGACCTGCTCGACGAGACCTTCGGGATCGAGGGCCTGGAGCTGGACGTGCACGCGAGCATCGGCGTCGCGGTCGCCCCCGACCACGGCGTGGACGGCGCGACGCTGATGCGTCACGCGGACGTGGCGATGTACGTCGCCAAGCGCACCCGGTCGGGTGTCGAGGTCTACGCCGAGGCCGACGACGTGTTCAACGCCGAGCGGCTGGAGCTCGCCGCCGAGGTGCGGCGTGCGGTCGACCAGCACGAGCTCGTGGTGTTCCTCCAGCCCAAGGTCGACGTCGACACGCACCGCACCAAGGGCGTCGAGGCGCTCGTGCGGTGGCAGCACCCCGAGCGTGGTCTGCTCGGCCCGGGTGACTTCCTGCCCGTGGTCGAGTCGACCGAGCTGATCACGCCGTTGACGCTCGAGGTCCTGGACCTGTCGCTGACCGCCCTGTCGGAGCTGCTCGAACGGGGCCACGACCTCACCGTCGCGGTGAACCTGGCGGCGGCCTCCCTGAGCGACCTGGAGCTGCCGTCGCTCATCGCCGATGCGCTCGTGCGACACGGCGTGTCCGCGGACCACCTGGAGCTCGAGATCACCGAGACCTCGTTGCTGGGCGATCCGGGACGGGTCCTGCGGGTCCTCAACGCGCTCAGCGAGATGGGCATCACGCTGTCGGTGGACGACTTCGGGACCGGCTACGCCTCGCTCGCGTACCTGACCGAGCTGCCCGTCGACGTCGTGAAGATCGACCAGTCCTTCATCCGGGACCTCTCGGACCCCCACAACCTGGCCGTCACCCGCTACTCGATCGAGCTCAGCCGGACCCTCGGGCTGGTCACCGTTGCCGAGGGCGTCGAGGACCCGCTGACGCTCGACACCCTGCACGGGCTCGGGTGCGACCTGGTCCAGGGGTACCACTTCTCGCGACCGCTGCCGCTGGCGGAGCTCGTCGACTGGCTCGACGGCCGGGACCAGGACCGACCGCTCGACCGAGGGCAGGTCGCGGATCGCAGGATCGACGCAGGAACGGAGCGGACATGAGGTGGATCAGCTGGGCAGTGGGCACCGGTGCCATGGCGGTGGTGCTCGTCGCCGGGATGGGCGGGTGCAGCTCGGAGCCGGAGCAGCGTGCGGCGCCGCAGATCTTCGACCTGGAGGCCGGCACCAGCGTCGGTCTCGATCCTCAACCGGCCGCCGAACGCACCGTGGTGCCTGCGGCGGACCTCGAGGCGCTGCTCGCCGACCTGCTCGGTGAGCACGCCGAGCTCGTGGCCGACGTCATGGTCGCCGCCGCGGACGGCGACAGCACCGAGGAGAGCGTCGAGCAGCTGCAGGCGAACACCGTCGAGCTCACCGCCGCGATCAACCTGGTCTACGGACCCGACGGCGCTGCGGCGTTCGACCAGCTCTGGGGACAGCACACGCAGTTCTTCGCCGAGTACGCAGTGGCGTCGGGTGACGGCGACCAGGCCCGACAGGACACGGCGTACGCCAAGTTGCACGACTACCACCTGGACTTCTCGAGCTTCGCCGACACCGCGACCGGTGGCACCGCTCCGGCCGACGTGGTCATCGAGCTGCTGTACAACCACGTGAGCGACCTGACGGGCTACATCGACGCGTACACCGCGGGTGATGCCGAGGAGGCGGCCGAACGCCTCGAGTCGGCGACCTCGTACATGGCGGTCATCGCGGATGCCCTGGCGGGTGCGATCGCCGCACAGGACCCCGAGCGCTTCCCGGGCTGACGCAGCCCGCTCAGCCGGCGAAGACCTGCACCACCCAGACACGCCCGCCCGCCACCACGGCGCCGGTGCCGGCCCGGGTCATGCGCCGGTCGAGGATGACCGAGCGATGCACGCTGCTGTTCATGAACAGCCGGTTCGCCTCGGTGACGTTCGGGGCCTGACCCACGTTCTCGGCGAGCACGGTCCAGTTGTCACCTGCGCCGTCGGTGAGACGGGAGTGCGACACCCGGCCCGTGCGCGACATCTGGACCGCCCAGTCGTGCGCCTTCGTGACGAGCTGCGGATCCAGCTGCACGGCGCGCAGACCTCGGGCGGTCCGCTCCGAGTTGAGCAGGTCGAAGGACTGCTGCGCCTCCGGTGTTCGGGTGCAGGCGCCGGCGACCAGGGCGAGACCGAGCAGCGCCACGGCGAACGAGCGCCGCACCGTCGCCGCCTGTCGGGCAGTGCTGCGGTGGGTCGGGCGGGGCTGGGCCGGGCCGGACGGGAGATGGCGGAGGAGCTGCATGGGAGGACCTTCGTGGTCGGCGGTGGCGGTCGCATGAGGCGGCGGTGGGACATCTCTGAGGAAGTGACCGCATCAAGTGGTTGAGGACTCACTCAGCGTGATCGGTGTGGTCGGACCTCGCATGGGCCGGACGGCCTGCACGTCCTGGGCAGAACTTCCCGGCAGCCTCCGCAGAGCGGTCGTCGTACGCTGCGTCGATGGTTCGACGAGAGGGACGCACGTGAACGCCGGGGACCCGATGCCGACGGCACGCGACGCGGCCGACGCCGTCCGTCGGGGCGAGCTGCGCTCGCTCGACCTGGTCGAGTCGGTGCTCGAGCGCATCGCCGCGCGCAACGAGGAGCTCAATGCGTTCGTGCACGTGGACGCGGACGGTGCCCGACGAGCGGCGGAGGCCGTCGACCAGGCGGTCGCATCGGGCAGAGGGGCCGAGCTCGGCCCGCTCGCCGGGGTGCCGTTCGGCGTCAAGGACCTCGAGGACTGCGCCGGCATGCCGACGAGCCACGGGTCGTCGCTCTACGTGGGTGGGCCCCCGGTCGACCGCGACTCCGAGCACGTGGCACGACTCCGGGCCGCGGGCGCGATCCCGGTCGGCAAGACCGCGGCGCCCGAGTTCGGCACCATCCAGTACACGCGCAGTCGGGCGTGGGGGTCCACCCGCAACCCGTGGGACCCGAGCCGCACGCCCGGCGGGTCGAGCGGTGGGACGGCGGCCGCGGTGGCGTCGGGGATGATCCCCTTCGGCACGGCGTCGGACGGCGGCGGCAGCACCCGGATCCCTGCGGCGTTCAGCGGCCTGGTCGGACTCAAGCCGAGCCACGGCCGCATCCCGCATCCCGACGTCGACCCGGCGCAGACGGCCTGCTACGGCGCGCTGACCACGACCGTCGCCGACTGCGCCCGGCACCTCGACGTGACCGCGGGTCCCCACGACGACGACCGGCTCTCGCTGCCGCCCGGCGGCATCCGCTACGAGGACGCCATCGAGACGCTCGACGTCGCCGGCCTGCGCGTGGGGTGGTCACCCGACCTGGGCTTCGCCGCGGTCGACCCCGAGGTGCGCGAGCTGTCGCACGCCGCGGCAGTGGAGCTCTGCGACGCCGCCGGGCTCGAGCTGCACGACATCGATGTCGAGCTGACCGACCCGGTCGCCACGTGGTTGTCGGCCGGCGCGCTGTCGAACTGGCTGTCGATCGACGAGGCCGCCCACTGGCCCGACCGGATCGACGAGCTCACCCCACTGGTGCGCGACGACCTGCGGGGCAGCTACGAGCGCCCGACGCGCACGCTGGTGCCCGGACTCCGCCGTCGCCTCCGTCTCCAGGAGGACATGTCCCGGCTGTTCCGCGACATCGACGTGCTGCTCATGCCGACCACCGCGGTCGTGGCGTTCGCCGCCGAGGGTCCTCCCCCCGACGTCATCGACGGGGTCGAGGTGCACCCTGCCATGAGCGTGCCGTTCACCATGCTCGCCAACCTGTGCTGGAACCCGTCGATCTCGGTGCCGGCCGGCACGAACTCCGAGGGGCTGCCGGTCGGGCTGCAGGTGATGGGACCCCGACACCGCGACGAGGTGCCGCTCCGTCTCGCCCGCCAGTACGAGCTCGCCCGGCCCTGGCCGCGCACGGCGCCGACGGCGGTGGCATCGTGAGCGCGCCGACGGTGGTGGCATCGTGAGCGCGCCGACGGCGGTGGCATCGTGACGGTGCGGCGTCGGCGTGGCCTGACGGCTGCCGCCGGCGTGCTCTACGTGGGTGTGGCCGTCGTGGCGGCCTCGATCTCGGCCTGGCCGGGCATGGTCGCCGGCCTCCTCCTGGCCGCCGTCCTCTTCGTCATCGCCGTCAGGCTCCCGGTCGACCCGGCTCCGTGAGCGCTGCGGTGGGGCGTCTGGACGTGGTCGTGGTGGGCGCCGGCGCCTGGGGGCTGCCCACGGCGGCCGAGCTGGTCGACCGTGGCCACCACGTCACCCTGGTCGACCGGTTCGGTCCGGCCAACCCGTGGTCGTCGTCGCCGGGCCCGACACGCATCTGGCGCCTGTCGCATCCCGATCCGGTGCGGGTGCGCCTGGCGCAGCGGTCGGTCGAGTCGATGCGGCGGCTGGAAGTACGCAGCGGGCGGACGATCTTCTTGCGTCGCGGGCTGCTGTGGCGCGACGACGAGACCGTCGACGCGGTCGCAACGGCGCTGCGGGGCGCGGGCGCGGCAGCGACCGAGGTCGAGCCCGGCGAGGTCGGACGGTTCCTGGCCGGCCTGCGCCCCGACGGTCGACGCGCGGTGTGGCAGCCCGATGCCGGGCCCGTCCTCGCCGCCGAGTCGATGGCGGCCCAGCTCGAGCGCGTCGAGGGCGGCGGTGGGGTCCGTGTCGACGGCGTGGTGGCGGGGGTCACGAGCACGGCATCGGGCGTGCTCGTCGAGCTCGAGGACGGCCGGGCGCTGCGGGCCGACTCGGTCGTGCTGGCGCCCGGGCCAGGTGCCGCGGCACTGCTCGGCGATCTCGGGGTCGCGCTGGCGCTGCGTCCGCGACTGGAGCAGGTGGCGCACGTGGCGCATCGCGGCGGCACCGCCGTGACCGACGAGATGGCCTGCTGGTTCGACGGTCCCGTGGGGGATCGACCGGGCGCGTACGGGATGCCGACACCGGGGGTCGGCTACAAGATCGGCCTCGACGTCGCGATCCGCGACTGGTCGGTGAGCGACCTGGACCGCACGCCCGACGTCGGGCTGCTCGACCAGCTGGCCGACCGGGTCCGCGACGCGCTGCCGGAGCTGGTGGCGGACCCGTTCGACGCGCAGGTCTGCAGCTGGACCGAGTCGCCCGACAACCGCTTCGTCATCGACCGCCAGCCCGACGGCATCGTGATCGCATGCGGTGACGGCGGCGAGGGGTTCAAGTTCTCGGCGCTGATGGGAGAGGTGCTGGCGGACCTCGCCGAAGGCGGATCGCCGGACCCCGACGTCGCCTCGTTCGGCCTCGCCCGCTTCGACGGTGGGCTGCCCGACCGGCCACACGTCCTGGGTCGGTGACCCGGGAGCGGTCGCGTCAGGTCGCGACGACCTCCGCGAAGCCCTCCCGGAGGCAGTCGAGGAACGCGTCCGGGTCGGGCACCGCGCCGGTGTCGGTGCTGACCCCGACGTGGCAGGTGCCGTCGTAGGACATGAGGGTGACGTTGGCGGCGGAACCGAGCGTCGCGCCGAACACGTGGAAGGCGACCAGGCGGGCGCCGCCGACGTAGACCGGGGCCGGGAAGCCGGCGACGTTGCTGGCGAGCAGGTCGACGTGGCGCAACATGCTGGCCGTGACGTCGACCGGGAGCAGGTTGAGCACGCTGGCGATCGTGGAGGCGTAGGGGATCGCCGGGTCGTGTCGCAGCGTCCGGCACAGCTCGGCGATCCGACGCATGCGACTCGCCGGGTCGGTGGTGCCGACGGGCAGGTCGAAGCGCTCGACCGTGACGTGGTTGCCGCCGAGCTCGTCGTGGTCGGTGCGGACGTTCACCGGCATGGAGATCCGCAGGTGGTCGACCGCGGCCAGGTGGCGCTCGTGGTAGCGGCGCAGCCCGCCGGCGATCCCTGCCAGGAACGCATCGTTCAGGGTCGAGTCCTGCCGATGGGCCGCGTCCGACAGGGCGTGCTGGGACACGTCGAAGGACCCGAGGTCGCGCAGGTTCCGGCGCTCGCGCATGATGGGCGAGCTGGTCCGGGTGACGGGCCGGACGAACCGCCCGATCGCCATCGCGGTCTCGACCCCGTCCTGGACCGTCCGGCGGGGATGGGTGACCCCCTGCTGGAGCAGTCGGGGCACCATGTCGCGCACGCTGCGACCCACGTCGGCGAGACGGCCCAGGTGGTGGTCGACCGTGTCGACGGCCACCTCGAACGGTCCGTGCGGACGTGCGGCAGGGGCGCGGGGGAGCGGTCCCAGCTCGTCGGCGGTGGGTGACAGGTCGACGACGTGCGCGGCGATCTCGATGCCGCCCACACCGTCGGTGAGCGCGTGGTGCAGCTTCATCACCAGGGCCGCACCGCCGGAGGCGAGCCCCTCGACGAGGGTGAACTGCCAGAGCGGGCGGTCGCGGTCGAACGAGGTCGAGCCGGCGCTGCGGGCCATGACGAGGACCTCGGCCGTGTCGCCGCCGTCGGCGACGCGGACGCGCTGGAGGTGCAGCGAGAGATCGAAGTCCGCGTCCACGATCCAGCGCGGCGGGGCCAGACCGAGTGGTGTGTCGACGAGCTTCTGACGGAAGCGCGGGACGAGTCGTGTCGCCCGGTCGATCCGTTCGACCAGCAGCTCCCAGTCCGGCGGGCGTTCGAAGGTCGCGACCGCCACGATGGTGGCGCGCAGGAGGGGGTCACGCTCCAGGGTGAACGTGAACGCGTCGATCGGTGCGATGTGCTGTTCGAGCTGCGCCTGGACCCGCTGCGACACCTGCATCCCCCCTGGGAGAACCGAGCAGGTCGAGTCTCGCCCCGGGACGTGAGCGTGAACAGGGGCCTAGGTCATCAGTGGGCCAGAGGGTCATCAGTGGGCCGGGGGTCATCGGTGGGCCGGGCCGCTCACACTCCCGCAGTGAGGAGGTCGGCGATGTGCAGCGCCTGACTCCGCAGCTCCGGCACCGCCGTGGTCTCGAACAGCGAGCCTCGACGAGGGGGGCCGATGACGAGGACCTCCGGAACGGTCGCCCCGTGGGCGTCGCGCAACTCGCCCCGCGGCGTCGTCCACAGGCCCAGACCGAGCGGGTCGGGCCGGGCCGACCCGCGCTCGATGAGGTCAGCGACGAGCGGGTTCGTCGGCGGCTCCCAGTGGCGGCCCGGGCCGGTGCAGTTGACCACTGCGTCGACGATGCGGCGTTGCTCGAGGCCGTCCATCAGCAGGTCGACCTGGACCCGGCCGTCATCGAGGGTTCGAGCCCCGAGGACGCGACCCGGACCGAGCTGCACGTGACCTCGGGCGCGCAGATCGGCGAGGCGGGCCGCGGTCGCCGGTGACATCCGATGACGGTGGACGTCCCAGCGACGCAGCTCCTCGGTGAGGAAGATGCGGCGCTGCACGTCGTCGAAGCGCTGCCACAGCGCGTTCGCGAACGGGCGCACGGCGTCGACGACCTCCCGCCAGTCCTCGTCGTCGTACTGCCGACCCACGCCCCCCACGGTCCGGGCCCGCAGGCGCGCCGAGAGCCGTCGCACGTCGTCGCCGTCGCGGCTCAGGTCGATGACGTCGAGCGGACGCACCTGCTGGTGCACCAGATGTGCTGCCGGCACCAGGCCGTGGCGGGAGAGGGCGATCATCCGTCGACCGGGGACGTCCTGACGACCCAGCGTGATCGCCACGTCCACCATGGTGAGCCCGGTGCCGACGAGCAAGATGTCCTGTGCATCCTCGATCCGCCGGAGCGCATCCGGCGCCCACGGGTCGGGTACCCACCCACGTGCGCCGTCGAGCTCGTCGAGCGGCGGGGGGATCCCCGGCGGTGGGTTGCCGATGGCGAGCACGACCCGTTCGGCGAAGATGCTGGCCCCCGAGCCGAGACCGAGCTCGCAACGGCCCGGGTCGACGGTCAGGGACCATGCGACGTCGCGGACGACCTCGAGCTCGGCGTCCGCCGCGTGGTCCCGGGCGTGCTGGAGGTGCTCCTGCAGGTACCGGCGGAAGTCGCGTCGGGCGACGAAGGTGTCGGGGCCCGCATCGCATTCCCGGCGCGCCCAGCGCAGCAGATCGTCGGGATCGGAAGGGTCCGCGCTCATGCCGGACGCCCGGACGTTGAGCAGGTGGTCGGGGTCGTCGGTCCCGTAGGCGATGCCGGCGCCGAGCTGTTCCGCCGGATCCACGATCGTCACGTGGACCGGACGGGCGTGCGAGGCATCGAGGATCCGCGCCGCGACGAGGGTGCCTGACGCCCCTCCTCCGACGATCGCGATCCGCCGATGCTTCACCACTACTCCAATCGGAAAGCCAGGTTATCCGTCCGGCGGACGGATGCGTGGCTCAGCCGGAGAGCAGCTCAGCCGGAGACAGCTCAGCCGAAGAGCAGCTCGTAGTTGGCACCGCCCCGGAGGTGGTGCCCGCCGTCGATCGGCAGGTTGACGCCCGTGATCCACGACGATTCCGGTCCGGCGAGGAAGCGGACCGCCTCGGCGATGTCCTCGACGGTCCCGACGCGGGCGAGCGGCATGCCCTCGATGTAGTTGTCGAGCAGGGGGCCGCCCGCGGTGATGAACTCCATCAGCTCGTCGTCGACGATGCCGGGCTGCACGCTGTTGACCCGGATGCCGTCGGCACCGAGCTCCTCGGCGGCGCTCTTGCAGAGCATGTCGATGCCGGCCTTCGACGCGCCGTAGGCCCACAGGAAGCGGTGGGGGAAGGAGCCGGCACCGGACGACATGCCGATGATCGACCCGCCACCGTTGGCGCGCATGGCCGGGACGGCTGCCTTGATCGTCAACATGGTGCCCACCAGGTTGACGTCCACCGTGGCCCGCAGCGCCTCGGCGTCGGCCTCGGCGAAGGGCCCCATGTGCATGGACCCGCCGGCGTTCGCGAACAGGATGCCGAGCCCGCCGGTCGGCTCCGAGGCGAACTGCACCGCCGCGGTGATCTGCTCCTCGACGGTGACGTCGGCGACGATGTGGCGGATCGACCCACCCTCGCCGACCGAGGCCGAGATCGTCTCGACGGCGGCGACGAGCTTGTCCTCGGTCCGGCCGCAGATCGTCACGTGCGCCCCGTCGGCGGCGAGTCGTGTCGCCGAGCCGAGGCCGATCCCGCTGCCGCCACCGGTGACGAGTGCGGTGCGGGCGGTGATCGAGGTCGTGGTCATGGGAACAGGCTCCGTTCGGGTGGTGGGTGGCCGGGGTGATCGGCTCGTCAGTATGCCGAGATTCCCGGACCGGCGCCGCCTGCGTCCTCGACCGGGTGTCGACCCGGCTCAACCGCAGCGGGCGATCGGTCGATGGGGAGGGGGAACGGATCGTCCGTCGAGGTGTGGCAGCGGAAGGCGTGGCAGCAGCGGATGGGGCAACTCGCTCGACGGGGCACAGGCCGGATCGCCGCGGCGGTCGTGGCGGCGGTGTCGTTGGCGACGCCGCTCGGACTCGTCACCGACGCGGCCGCACAGGACCCGGTCGTGCCGGAGCCGGACATCACCGCGGCCGCCGTCCCGGTCCGACTGGCCTGGACCCGGCCAGTTCCCCAGCACGTGTCGACGTCGTCGCCCGTGCTGGTCTCGGAGGTCGCCTCGCCGTTCGTGGTGGCCGGCGACACGGCGGGCAACCTGCGGGCGTTCGACCTGCAGAGCGGCGCGCCGGTCGCGGGATGGGGAGCCGCGTCGACCGGCTTCGTGATGCGTGCGCCGCTCTCGTCGGACGGCACCAACGTCTACGCACCGGTCGGCCAGGACGGCAAGGACCGCTACCCGCGCTACCGCAAGTACTCGGCGAGCGGTGCTCGGCTGTGGGACTCGAACCCGTCGACGGCGCTGCCGGCGCAGGCGACCGGCGGCTTCCTGCTGTCGGGCCTGTCGCTCGCTCGTGTCGGCAGCGCCTGGCGTGGCGTGGGCGGTTCCTCGGGCCACTGGGTCTACGGCGTCGACGCGGCCAACGGAGCAAAGGCCTGGGAGTTCCGCAACGCGGACTCGACCATGGCGACCCCGGCGCTGGCGGACCTGTACGGCACCGGCACCCCGCAGGTCGTGACGTCGAACGACACGTCCGCCGAGTTCTCCCACGACCGCCACGGCGGCATCCTGCGCATCCTGACCCTGGACGGCCGACAGATCTGCACCGCCACCCAGCTGGTCAGCGGGTCGACCTACGCGTCGTCGGGCTACAACAACTCGTCGCCGGTCGTCGCGCAGATCGGTGGCGAGCCGCTCATCGTGTTCGGGTCCACCGGACCGGTGCAGAGCGGCGCCGGCGGCAACCAGGTCGTCGCGTACGACAGCGCGTGCCGTCTCCGCTGGGCGTCCGCGCCGCTGGCCGCCCAGGTGCAGCCGTCGCCGACCGTCGCCGACGTGCGCGGCACGGGCGGCCTCCAGGTCGCACAGGTGGTCGGGGTCCGTGACGGCACCGCGACCTACCCGCGGGTGGTCGTGCTCGACGCCGCCACGGGCGTGGTCGTCGACGACACGGGCACGTCGCTGCGCGGCTACGGGGCGGCGCTCGCCTACCCGCCGTCGGTGCAGCTCACGACCGCGGACGTGGACCGTGACGGCGCCCAGGACCTCATCGTGCCGGCCCGCCAGGGCAGGTTCCTGATCCTGGACGGCCGCACGCTCGACGTCATGGGCGAGATCCCGACCAACCTGGTGGTGCAGAACACCCCGGTGGTCACCGAGGCGCCCGACGGCGTGCGGGTCACCTTCGCCGGCTACAGCTCCACCGGCGGCGTGGTGTCGTCGTACGTGCTCGAGGACGCCGAGCTGGGCGCCCGCGGCTGGACCAGCTTCGGCGGGTCGCCGCAGCTGACGGGCGTGCAGGGTCAGGTGGCCCCGGCGGGCGACCAGCTGCTCGAGGGCGACTCGCTCGCGTCGGGGGCCGTGCTGCGCGCCCGCAGCGGTGGCGCCACGGCGACCATGCAGACCGATGGCAACCTGGTGCTGCGCCGGGGCGACGGCTCGGTGCGCTGGCAGTCGGGCACGTCGGTGCCGGGGTCGACCCTCACCTTGGGAACCGACGGCCTGCTGGTCGTCACCGCACCGGGCGGCACCAGGGTGTGGACCTCGGGACGGCTCGGGTTCGGCACCGAGCGCCTGGTGCTGGGCTCCGACGGCGTGCTCAAGGTCTGGACCGGCTTCTGGACCGCGACACGACGGCTGACCACGACCACCGCCGTCTGGTCCTCCTCGGGGATTCCCACCTCTGACCGGCTGCAGCGAGGGCAGGTCCTCGCCCCGGGTGCATCGCTCGTGTCCAAGGACCGTCGGTTCACCGTGACGATGCAGACCGACGGCAACCTGGTCCTGCGCCAGGGCGGCACCGTGCGGTGGCAGTCCGCCACACGCGACCCCTCGCGACGGGCCTACGCCCGTCTCGGCGCCGACGGCAACCTGATCGTGGTCGGCGACGGCGACCGGCTGCTGTTCAGCGCCGGGGTCGCCGGACGTGGCGGCGTGCTCGCCGTGGTGCAGAGCGACGGGCTCTTCCGTGTGGCGTCCTCGACCGGCGGCACCATCTGGGGGAGCGGTCCCGTCAAGTGACGTGGGCAGGTCGCGCGACGAGACTGGTCGGGTGCGCCTCGTCCTCCTCGCCGACACCCACGTGCCCGATGGTTCCGGGCGGAGCGTGCCCGAGCAGGTGCTCGCTTCCGTCCGCGGCGCCGACGCGGTGCTGCACGCCGGCGACGTGACGGGCGAGGAGCTGCTCGATGCGCTCGGCGCGCTGGCGCCGGTGCACGCGGTGCTCGGCAACAACGACGTGACGCTCGCCCGGCAGTTGCCGGAGCGCCTGGAGCTGGACCTCGAGGGGGTCAGCGTGGCGATGGTGCACGACAGCGGCGCTCGCCAGGGTCGCGGGCGGCGCCTGCGGTCGTGGTTCCCCGACGCGGATCTGGTCGTGTTCGGCCACTCGCACCTGCCCGAGGACGAGACCGACGTCGAGTCGGGCCAACGACGGTTCAACCCGGGCAGCTGCACCCAACGCCGGCGCGCGCCGACCCGGACCTACGGGGAGCTCGAGGTGGCGGGCGGCCGCATCGTCGAGCTCCGCCTGGTCGAGCTGGGATGAGTGCTCAGTCCGCCCCGAGCAGCTCCGTCAGCCAGGCTCGGGCCGGCACGGCCTGGGCGGCCTGGAACTGGCGCAGCCCGGGGATCTGCGGGATGGTCGGCCGCTGGCTCGCCTCGGTGAAGTAGCCGCTGAGGGCGGCGACCGCGGCCGCGAGGGCGTCCCGGTCGACCGAGTCGGCGCACGCGCTGCGCGACCAGATCTGCGCCGGGGTCCACTCGCTGTTCGCCGCGATCGACGGCACCATGCACACGACGTCGAACCACGCGGGTCCCAGTGCGGCGTTCGCCCAGTCGACGATCCGGACGCCACCGTCCGCCTCGATCAGCAGGTTGTCGTCGCGCAGGTCGGCGTGGATCAGCTGCTCCGGAACCATGTGGTCGACCCAGGTCGCCTCGAGCTCGGCCAGCGCATCCGTCGGGACGGGCATGGGCCCGGGCGCCGGCGCGGCGGCCGCGCAGAGCTTGCGCCAGCCGGAGAAGTCGTCGCCGAGCAGGTCGGCGACCGTCGGCAGCTCTGCGGGTGTCCCGGCGGCGGCACCGGGCGCGTCGTCGACGACGGCGAGCACCAGATCCAGGTCACCGTCGGTCCAGGGCAACGAGGGTTGGCGTCCGTCGACGTCCTCGAAGACGGCCACCACCCAGGTGCCGTCGTCACCCGCGTGCAGCAGCCGCGGTGCCACGTCGACGTGCTCGAGGTGCGCGTTCACACGGATCTCGTGGCGGGCCAGACGTGCCGAGTCGACGTTGATGTCCTTGCTGACCGCCTTGATGAACACCCGTCGGTCGTCGTCGAGCGTGCACCGGGCGGCGAGCCCGGGGGAGAAGCCGTGCTCCTGGCTGACGGCGCTGCGCACGGTCGAGCCGAGCGCGTGCTCGATCGACGACCGGACCGGCGCAGGGACCGCAGGCCAGGCGAGTCGCGGCGTCGCCCGCATCGCCCTGTTGCGGCCGACGTCCGGTTCCGGTCCCACCGACACAGCCTGCACGGCCCGGCGTTCGGTTGGGGGTGGATTTCCTCTGCTCACGCACCGCGGCGCAGCGACGCCGTCACGAACCCCTGTGGCGAGTGCTCGTGCACGTGGAGCGCGGGGCGCTCGATCGCCACCGCTGCGGTGAAGCCCGCTCGTGCGAGGTCGGCCACCACCCGGTCCGGATCGTGCAGGTACGTGGTCAGCGTGAGGCCCGAACCCTGGGCGTCGTGGCGCTCACGGCGCCCGCCCGTGCCGGCATGGAACGCCAGGAGGACGGGCGCTCCGGGGCGGGACACACGGGCGAGCTCGTCGTAGACCGCTGCGAGCGCCTCGGCAGAGGTGTGGATGATCGAGTACCAGGCGACGACGCCCACGAACGTGCGGTCCGGGAACGGGAGCGCACGGATCGAGCCCATGCACGAAGGGATCGACGGGTGCGTACGCCGACCCGCGCGGAGCAGTCGTTCGGACAGGTCGATCCCCACCGTGGCGAGTCCGCGCGCTCGGAGGAACGCTGCGGCCCGTCCGGGTCCGCAGCCGGCGTCGAGCACCACGCCGAGGTCGTCCGCCACGAGGTCGCCGAACCGTGCGAGCACGTCGAGGTCGGAGGAGTGCTCCACCGCGGGCGAGATGGTGGTCCCGATGCCCTGCAGGTACCGCTCGGCGCCGTGGTCGTACACCGCTCTGGTCCGCGCGTCGTCCTCCATGTCCGTGCGTCAGAAGGTGAAGAGCTCGTGGAGCTCGTCGAGCACGGTCACGTCGCCGAACATCTCGACCGGCTCGGCGGTCGGCCGCTGGTAGAGCAGCCGCTCCAGGTCGCCCACGGCGCCGCGCAGCGCCAGGTCGCCCTTCGCGTGCTCGCGGGTCACGCGGAGGCCGTCGGGGGAGAGGGCGACCATCCACTCGGCGGCGGGGAGATCCGGCGGGGCGTCCGTGCCGTGCAGGTGCATGGTGCGTCCGCTCCCGCGGACCGGATCGTGCGCGAAGCGGGCGTGGTGCTGGCGGATGAGGAAGATCTCGTCGATGCCGTCGGCCGCGAGCGCAGGATCGATCGGTCCGGCATCGCCCCGTGCCAGCTGTGCGTCGACGCGGTGCATGCAGAGCTCGTTCGCCACGCGGCGGGCGATGAATCGGGCGGTCTGGTCCGGCGGATACCACGTCCAGCACTCGGCATCGCCCGGCAGCCCCCGCAGCTGCTCGATGAGCCGGTCGCCGACGTCGCGCAGCCACGCCGCCCGATCGACCGGCACCTGCGACCTGGCGTCACGGTCGAGTGGACGGAACTCCACCGCTCGGCGCTCCCGGATCACGTCGGACCACCGGATGCAGAACGCGCCGACGTGGCGGGCCAGGTCGTCGACGTCGAAGTCGGGGCAGGTCGGCACCCGGGCCTCCAGCGGTCCGGCAGCGACCGCTGCACAGAGCGCGATCACGTCATCGGTCGCGGCGTCGAGGTACTCGGCGTGCTCCATGCGAGGCACCGTACCCGCCGACCGCGGACTTCCTCCGGCGCAGCCCCGGGGCTACCGTGGTCACCGTAGGAGGGGAGTAGCCCCCAATCCGGTGATCGACATGCTGGTTCCACGGAACCCGGTCACCGGAGCCTGTTCTGCAGGCGGGCAAGACCTTCGGCTGAATGACCACCGTTGTCGTTCCGGCCGAGGAGTCCACTCTTCGCTCGGGACCCGATCTCGAGGAGCCCCGATGCTGCGAGCCGTGCTGCAGGCGTTCGCCACCGTCTTCCCCGCCGAGCTGCCCGACAAGACGATGGTCGCCACCATCGTCCTGGTGACCCGGTTCCGCCGGCCGCTGTGGGTGTGGGTCGGTGCGGTGCTCGCGTTCACCGTGCACGTGATCGTGGCCGTCGCTGCGGGTCGGGCGATCAGCCTGCTGCCCGAGGCCGTGGTCGGCGTCGTGGTGGCCGGTCTCTTCGCCGTCGGCTCCGTCCTGTTGTTCCGCGCCGCCAGGGGTGCCCCGGACACCGACGAGCTGGAGGGCGGGTCGAGCTCAGCGACCTCGACGGTCCGCGCCACCGTCCTGGGCAGCTTCGGGCTCGTCGTGCTCGCCGAATGGGGTGATCTGACCCAGCTGGCGACGGCCAGCCTCGCGGCGAGCAGCGATGTCCCGCTCGGGACGGCCGTCGGCGCCTGGCTGGCACTGGCCGCGGTCGCGGCCATCGCCGCGGCGTTCGGCCGCCAGCTGGTCGAGCGGGTGCCGATCCAGCGGGTCAACTACCTCGGGGCAGCGATCTTCGCAGGGCTCGCGGTCTGGACCCTGGTCGACCTGCTCCGGTGAGGCGGTCCGGCGTCGTCAGGCCTCGGCCAGGCCGTCGAGGGGTGGTCGCCGTGCGGCGAGCACCGCCGGCACCGCGGCCGCGACGGCGCCGAGCCCCATCGCAGCGACCACGACGGCGACGAGCGCAGGGAGGGGCAGGCGCGTCGCCGCGGCGAGCTCCGTCGGGGCCAGACGGAGTGCTGCCACACCCGCTGCGGCGCCGACGGCGGCGGCCACCGCGCCGACCAGGCCGCACAGGGTGACGGCCTCGATGGTCACCATCGCCGCCACCTGGCGCCGGCCGGCGCCGACCGCACGCAACGTGGCGAGCTCCCGACGGCGCTCGTCGACGGCGAGCGCGATGTTGTTCGCCGCACCCACCGCGCCGAGCGCGAGGGTGCCCGCCAGGATCACCAGGACGAGCCGGGTGACGGTCGTGGCGATCTCGGTGTCGGTCGCGGCGAAACCGCGCGGCGTGTCGACGGCCAGCCGGTTGAAGCCGCCGATGTTGCGATCGATCGCACGACGGATCCGCTCGACGGGGGCGCCGGGCTCCAGTCGGATCGCCGCCAGCTCGAAGCTCCCCTCGGCGTCGACGGAGCGTGCCGCCAAGGAGCTCACCAGCGCAGGTCCCACGACGGCGGCGTTGCGGTAGATGCCGCGCACGGTGAGCGACGCGTCCACGCCGGACGTGGACCGCAGCGTCACCTCGTCGCCGGGACCCACCCCCAGCTCGGACGCCGAGGTCGCGGACAGCAGCACACCGCGGTCGGTGTCCGCCCCGGGGTCGGCACCCAGGTCCAGCGGGAACGCCGCAGGCACCTCGTCCAGCGATGCCGAGCGCACCACGGTCTCCACCCCGTCGGGCCCGATGAGCGAGCCCTCCACCCGACTCAGGTCGACGTAGCCGGCACGGTCCTCGGCGCCGAGACGCGCCTCGAGCGATCGCGCGTCCACACGGACCACCCCTCGGCGGCGCAGGTAGAGGTCCGCCGTCGAGCGTTCCGCGTACTGGGCGTCGATCGACGTGCGGACCGAGGTGCTGACGGTGAGGACCGTGCCCACCAGCACGAGCGACACGAACAGGGTGGCCACGACCGCGCCCGCCCGCCGGGGGTCCTGCGCCGGCTGTGCGAGCGACATGCGGAGGACGGGCCGCCGAGCCGTCCGACGCAGCACGGCGAGGATCGGGAGCACCGCCGACAGGAGCAGGCTGCGTCCCCTGCGGGCCCTGCTGGCGCTCAGCGCGGCGACGGGTGGCACGCGCGCGAGTCGACGGGCCGGGCGCGTGGCTGCCAGCACCGTGACCCCGAGCCCGACGAGCACCGCGACGGCGGCCATGGTCGGGGTCACGACCATGGCCGTCGACGCATCGGGCACGACGACGCCGGCTCCGAGCGCTGCGAGGGGGGTGCCCAGGGCCAGCCCGAGCGCGGCGGCGACCAGCCCGATCAGGATGGCCTCGACGAGGAAGGATCCGACGACCTGCGCACGCGACATCCCGACGCAGCGGGCCAGGGCGACCTCGGCCGTCCGCTGCGCGGCGACGATCGACAGCGTGTTCATGATGAGCGACGCGGCGACCAGCGCGGCGAGCACGGCGAGTGCCGTGGTCCCCAGCGTGATGGCGTCGGAGGCCGCCGCGACGGAGCGGGCGAGCGCGACCTCCGGGTCGGCCGCGGATCGCAGCACCAGGTCCTCGGGCAGCGCGGCGGCGAGGTCGCGGGTGAGCTGCTCGGTACCGACACCGGGCTGGGGTGTCACCGTGATGCGATCGACGCGACCCTGTGCGCCGAGCAGCGTCGCCAACGCCTCGCGCTCCACCACCACGTCGGCGTCGCCGACCCCGTCGGCGGCGAGCGGCGCCGCTGCGCCGTCGGGCGCTGCGGCGGCCACCTCGCCGACGATCCGTGCATCCCGACCCCCGGTCGGGGTCTGCAGGCGCACGACGTCGCCGACCGATGCCTGCGCGGTGGCCAGTCCTGCCGCGTCGAGCGCGATCGCCACCGGCTGGTCGGCGCCCGGCGGGAAGGGCGCGGCCATCGCCGGGTCGACACCGCGGCGCACGACCCAGCGCCCGGGATCCCACTCGGAGCTGAACAGCAACCCGCGCAGCATCGGGGGGCGTTCGTCCTGGCTGCCGCGCGGGATGCGCACGGCGATCGGCTGCTCGTAGGTGCCCGACGCGTCGAGCACGCCGTCCACGCCCGCCACGGCATCGACCAGGTCGGTGGAGATGGCCGTTGGCTCGGTGGCGCCGGGGGTGCCGGCGGTGATGACGACGGAGCCCTCGGGGAGCAGGTCGATCGCCGCCGCAGCCGACGAGGTGCCGCCGAGGAGCTTGTCGGTCTGCGCTGCCAACCCGAACGCGGCGACGGCCAGCGCCGTCGCCGCAGCGACGGCGAGCGCGGTGGCGGCGATGCGACCGAGGCGATGTCGGGCGGAGCGCAGCCCGAACCCGGCGGCGGCTCGCGCACTCGACATCGGTGCAACGTACGCGCACGGCCTCGAGATGACGCCGCGGCATGGCGAGACCGGCTCCGTCAGCTCCAGGAACGCTCAAGGTCCGCCTTGAACGCTCGTGGGGTTCTGGCGAAAATCGCCGATCCGCTTGTTCAAGCGGTTCTCGGCGGCAGTCAGGCGGTGCGTTGTGGCGAGCTGCACCCCGTTCGCCAGGAGTGTGCACACCGTTTGCAGCGGTTCCGCTGCTGCGCACCTCGGGACCGGAGTCGTCTGCTGAGCTGGGCCCGTCAGATGCCGCTGTCGTAGCGGTGGGCCGCTGTCTCTCCCCAGTCGTGATCCTCGGGAAGGTCGCCGCACACGACGCATGGGACATCATCGATGTCGAAGTGCCCACACGGGTCGTCATCATCCTCGTCCACCGGTTCACCGCAGATCGCACACGGCTCGATGCCCATCGTCTCCCCTTCCTGAAGGTGGCGGGCTTGAGGACCGCCGTCGGCTACTTGCGCGGGCAGTTCCGCTTGTCGTGGCCTCGGAAGCCGCACACCCTGCAGGTCCCGGAGTTCGGGGACACGTCGCAGGACCGTCGGTCGTGGCCTCCCTCGCCGCAAATCGAACAGGTTCGGGTCCCGCTCTCGCTCATGTCACTGCTCCATCTCTCCGTAGCTCACACCTTCCAAGTGATGGTAAGGCGATCATGACGATTGCGGCGCGTTGCGCCGTGGTGTCGTTGCCGCATCGGTGCCGTTCGCTCGGTGGACCTCCAGTCGTTCAAGTGGCCGAGCGGTAGGTCCGATGACAAGAGCTGTGGAGAGACGTAGCAGCGGGCGACAGCACGCGCCTCAGGACCGCACCGTCCGGCCGCTGGATGCTGATCCTCCGAACGCCTCCCGCCGCCTCAAGGCCAGTGTGTTCGGTCTGCTTGCTGCCGCCGTCGTCGCTGCTCCGCGGCTACTTGACGAGACCGGGCCCGGCTGGGAGTTCGCTCGGCGAGTCGCACTTGAGCCGTGGCGGCAGTTCGAGTCTGAGGTCAGCTTCTTCACAACGATCGTGACCCGCGGGCTCTGTCTGGCGCTTGCCGTTCTTCCCTTCTTCGTTCTCGGACGAGCGCTTCTTGTAGACGACGTGAAGCCGCGCGCCGAGGGCGGGTCCCGCAGTTGGCGCTTCCTCCGTGCCCACGTCACGACACCTCAGGTCCTGTGCTTCGTGGGTGTGGGGGTGGCCGCCGGCATCGGCCAGGAGACCGTCGGTCAGCGCAGCCCGGCTGTCTTCTGGGGCTTGACCGCCGCCTTCGCCTGCACCGCTGCGTGGGCGATCTGGACCGACTGGGGATGGCACACCCGGCCGTGGAGCATCTTCGTCGTGGCAGCGTGGCTGACGGCCGCCGAGGTGATCGACATGCGCGAACTCACGTCGGACCAGTCCCAGGTTGGTGCTGGTCTCTACGTTTCCGCTGCCTTGTCGGTTGGACTGTTGATGTCGTGTTGGTACGAGCTGTTCGGGGTGCCCCGCTTCCTGGGTGGGGTCCGCCGGCCAGGGGTTGATGCCTCCGACGTGACTCCTAGGCGGTCGCACCAGAACCCCTGACGGAGCGTTTACGGCACTGGAGTCGCCAGCTACTTCAGCCAGTGGTGCCGAAGTCCTGGTCGAGCTGCTCTGCGCAGTACTGCTCGTACTGCTCCTGGGTCAGCCGAATGCCGACGCCGGGGCCTTCATCGGGCTGCAGCAGTGGGTGGTCGGGGTCGCCGTTGCCGGTGCGCTCGTGCCAGTTCCTGGCCATTCGGGTGTTGTACGCCGCAGCCGCCATGGCGGTCGCGACGTGGACCATGGCGATGCCGGTGAGGCGGAAGTGCCCGCGGCGGAGGTTCTCGGTGGAGGTGTTCTTGCGGTTGCCGTAGGAGCCCTCGACGTAGGTGCGCTTGTTCCACTCCTCCTCCCAGTCGCCGAGTCCCCAGTAGTGCTGCTGCATGAGCTTGCGCAGTGGTCCGGGGTCGACGGTCACCGTTCGCTGCGTGCAGCAGAGCGGGAAGTCGGGTGCGTTGGGGTCGGGTGCGTTCTCGACGACCTCGAGGCCCAGCTGCACTGCGGACTCGATGGTGCCGTCGCGGAGGGGGCAGCCGACCTTGCCGGCGATGGCGGGGCACTCCCAGCGGGCGATGCCCATCTCGTCAGGCGCGGTGACACGCCGGAAGGCGAAGCTGAATCGGCGGTCGATGTTCGTGCGGAACGTCTGCCATGGCTCGTCCATGTCGCGGTTCCTGGTGGGTGCTGGACGCTCGATGGTGGCGAGTGTGTCGGGGGTGGCTGGGCAGTGGGGCCACCCGGCAGCCCAGCGCATGTGGTCGAGGTCGGTGAAGCCGTGCTCGTCGGCGCGCAGATCGAGCACCTGGTGGATGTCTCGATCCGCGAGCTGGTCGCGCCAGCGTTCGGGCTTCTTGTAGGAGTAGTGGCGATCGGCGATGAGTGTCTCAGCAGGACGGCTGAGACGGTCGAGCAGCGAGAGGCTGACTTCGACGACGTCGTCGGAGGCGGGGGTGAGCTCGAAGCGGGTGATGAGCCGGGGCTCCTCGTCCTTGTCTGAGCGGGGATCGGGGACCTGGACGATGGTGTGCTCGTGATACCCGTAGAAGGATTCGACTTGGCCGTCCTTGCGGGTCTTGGAGCCGACGGCAGCATCGGGATCGTGGGGGGTGGCTGGCGCGATCGGCGGTCCGTCACTCGGGGCGGGCTCGGCCTCTCGCTGTGCGTCGGTGTGCGTCTCTGTGGGGCTGGCTTGGTTGTTGTACATGGCGCGGATCGTGCTGAGGTGCTCGGCGGGCGCAACCCTCTGGCCGAGTCGGTCGGCTCTGGGCCGGCGTGGTCGCCCGGAGAGCTCATCAGGCGGGACCCCAAGGGGTCCCGCCTGATGTTCCATATTCGTGCCTATGCGACGCGCCGCGTGCGGGGCTGGTCGAAACTCAGGGTCTCGAGGAGCTGCTGGCTCAGTGCGCCGAGGATCGCGCCGACGTGCAGCGTTGGGGTCAGCTGCGAGCGCAGCGTCGGGTGGAGCTCGAGGATCGCTGCGACGTTGCTGTTGATGAGTCGCCGTCCGAGGAACAGCACTGCTGCCTGGAGCGCTGCGACGTCCTGCAACTCACAGGTGAGTTGTTCACACGCTGCGATGTCGAGGAACGCGCATGCGTCGGTCACGGCCCGTGGAACCCGTGACGCTGCGTCGGACAGCTCCGCTGCGAGTTGTGCGCAGCTGCGCCCGGTCGGGGTGAGCCCGGGTGGGTCAGCGTTCACGATCGCATCGGTTGCCGCTCTCGCCGCTCGGCAGAGGTCGGTGATGTCATTGGTCGCCATGTTGCCTTCTTCCTGTCCGCCCCTCCTGGCCGGACGCCGCGACCCGTGCGCGCGTTCACATCAAGGCCAAGGAGTGGGTGTCCGCGGCGGGCGGCATGCTCAGGGTCGTGAGGATCGAGCCGCTGATCGACCGTGCCGTGGTGGTCCGCTCGGGGCGGTCGGCCCTCGCGCGGGAGCCGGGCCCCGAGTTGTTCGATGAGGTGGCGGTGCAGCTCCGGCTGGTGGCGGAGTTCCTCACCGCGCCGGGCGTGCGTCTTGGCGCAGTGGATCCGCCGCGGTCAGCCGGGGTCTACGGCTCCGCTACCACGGCGCCCACCCTGGGTACCGGGACCTCGGGGCTCACGGTTTCGTGTACGTCGGCAAGGGGTACCTGCGGGAGCGGTTGTCGAGTCACGCTGCCTCGCTGAGCGAGACGCGGGACTTGGTGGTGGAGGACTTCTCGGCGGTCGTGATGCCGTTGGCGTCGGTGATGCACGCGGAGCTCGCCGAGCACTTGTTGATCGGGGCGTTCGATCCGATCTGGTGTCGGGCGGGGTGCCGCGGCTTCGGGAGCCGACCCCAGGGGTCGGGGCGGTCCGGACAGCGCGCGACGGACTGGGACCGACGGCACCCTGGTCGGGTCACGCGCTGTCAGTGAGCCCGTCGTCGGCGATCTCGCCGTTGGGGCAGTCCCCACCCTGGTCCGCCCCGCCTTGGGACTTCTTGCGGCGGTGGTGGCCCTTTCCCCAGGACCAGATGCCGGTGGCGTCGATGGCATAGGTGTGGCTGGAGAAGCCGAGATCGAACACGTCCATGAGCGCATCGCAGAAGTCCTGGATGACCTTGCGGCGGCGTTCACGCTCGGCTGGTTCGAGGTCGGGGGCGCTGCCGACGCCGTACGCGAGGAACCGATCCAGCGCCTTGGTGACGTTGTACAACGCGTGGATGCTGAGCACCTTGACCTCGCCGTGGTCCTGGCGCCGCACGCCGAGGAGGAACTGGTCGTCGAGGCTGAGGCGGTGGATGAGCGTCTCGTGGATGTCCTCGATGACGAAGTTCCCGCGGGTCATGACGTTGAGGTAGCCGCCGATGAGCAGGAGTCGGTAGGGAGTCGGATGGGTCTTGCGGCCGCGGGGGCTGCGGCTGCGTCCGTCGAGGAGGATGTCGACGGCGCCGCTGGAATCGACGATGTGCACGGCGATGTCGACCAGGTGCTTCGGGATCATGACGGGTCCTCCTCGCCTCGCAGCACGTCCAGGGCGGGGTCCGTCGAGGGAAGGTGGGGGAGCAGGTCGATGAGCGTTCGTGCGCTGATGAGCCCGGCTGCGTCGAGCAGGATGTTGAGGGGCACGGCCCGGCACATGAGCCAGGCGAGCCAGGTAGCTCGTAGGCGTGCGGCTTCGATGTGGGGCACGTCGCCGAGGATCTCGGCGCTCTCGACGACCTTGCTGACGATGCCGCGGCGGGTGGGCACCTTGCCGATGACGAGGTCGTCCGGGCCGATGCCTTCCATCCCGATGCGAACGAGTTCCTCGTACTCCCGTCGGACGACGACCGATCGGGGCCGTTTGCCGGGGATGTTGATGAGGATGCCGGCGGGTCCGAAGTCGTGGACGTGCCGGCCGTGCATGTCGCGCAGGTCCACCGAGTCACACCCTGCCCCTGCGCACAGGCCCACCGCGGCGCACATTGCGCGCCGGGAACCCTTGTTGCGCTGGCGGAGCGCCAGGCGCTTGATCGCCGCTTCCTCATCGGCGCTGTAGGGCGGCTTGATCGACTGGTGCCCGAGCGTCACTGCTCGTGCTGGCGCGTCGAGGCCGGGGTTGACCGCTTCGGCGAGCTTGCGGAGACGGGAGCGGCGCTCGTTGCGGCTGCCCTCGGTGAGATGCTCGCAGCGGCGGGCATAGTGGTCGTCGATCGCTGCGTAGGTCATCGCGTCGGCGACCGCGATCGACAGTCCCTGTTCGTGGCGGTCGGCGAGGTAGTGGGCGAGTTCGCGTGATCGCTTCTTGAAGCTCTCCTCGCCCTTCAGTCCGCTGCGCATCATGACGTCGCGGTGGGCGGTGCGGACCGTCGTCCAGGTGGACGGTGCGACCTTCTCAGGTACGTAGCTGTCGAGGTGGGCGACGAGCTCGGCAGGGAGCTGGGGAGGGGCCTGCTTGGCCGTGCGGGCGGCGGCTGCGGCCCGCTTCGCAGCGGCGCGTGAGGGTCTGGTCATCAGAGGTGGTCCTTTCAGAATGACTGGATCGTCGCGGGGACCGTGTCCGGCGTTGCCGGTGGCGCAACTACCCGCGCAGCAGACGGCCAGCGGTCGCGGCGTCCGCCTGCGGGAGGTGGCGTAGCGCGTCGTCGACGGTCGTGTACCGCAGCCCGGTTTCGTCGAGCACGTTGCGCAGCGGGCGACTGGCGTCGAGGGCATCGACGACCCAGGTGAGGTGAATGCGCCGGGAGTTGAGCGGCTCGCCGTCGACGGTCGTCCTGGCGCGGACCCACGCCGCACGGTCCATCGTGGTGCCGTCCAGACGCGCCGCCAGCTGATGCCAGCGGGGAGTGAGCAGCTTGCGTTCCCCGCCGGCGGTGATCACGACGACGTCGGAAGGGTCGGCGTTGATGGTGGCGCCGGCGAGGTTGGGCACGACCACCCCGGCACCTGCTCCGGCGGTCACAGCGGACGCTGCGGCGGGGTCCGTGACAGCGAGTGCTTCAGCGAGTGCGACGAGTTCGCTGGGGCGGTAGGGAGGGCGACGATCTCGGCGCGACGCCCGCTTCGGTTCGACCGGGCCGTGGCCCGACTTCGCCCGCAGCAGCCGGTTCAGCCGACCCAGGTGGTTCGCCAGCGTCCCGTCGTCCATCCCGTCGCGGCGTGCGCGGTGGGACCAGCGAGCCACGTTCGCTTCGGTGAGCAGGTCATCGACGTCACAGCTGCAAGTCGGGGCGACATCGGCGAGGAACCGACACGCCGAGCTCAGCAACGTGCCGGCCTTCAGCGGGGTCTCCGGTGCGGTCGCTCGGGCCAGCTCCAGCAGCCGGGTTCGGGCTGACGCGAACCGTGCCCGTTCCAGCGTGGTGGGTCGGAACGAGGAGAGCTTCGCCTCCACATCGGCAGGCAGCTGGTGGACGGGTGGGGTGTCGTGAGTTGCATCCATGACCGCTCACGGTCCGCCCGCCCAGCGGAACCGCACGGAGCCAAGTCGGGGCACGCCCGGAACCACTACGTCGGCGGCGTGGACCGCCGCGCTTGCCCTCCCCGCGACGCGACGAGGAGCAGCCGAAAAGTTCCGCAGAAAAGTCCCAGGAAAGTGTCACCAGAAGTCGAAACCAAAAGTCTCGAGAAAAGTCGCGAAAAGTGCCGAAACCAAAAGAGCGAAAAGACTCATAGAAGAGAGTGAAACCAAAATGAGCGGAAAAGTCGAAACCAAAAGTTGGGGCAAAAGTTGGCAGAAAAGTGCAGCGCAACAAGGGTTCAGCGTGTCGCCAGCGCCTCCCGGACGTTCGGTGAGGCGAAGAGCGGGCCGGTGAGCAAGTGAAACGAATCAACCCCTTGACAACCGAGCGGCGGTGTCCGATAGTGGCGTCATGCCTTCGAACAGCAGCCCCGCCCGCACCGTCGCCCTCGTTGACCTCGAGAACGCCCTGACACTCACCCCGCAGCGCTGCGAAGTCGCAGCGCTGCGAGCCACTCTGGAGGCACTGCACGAGAGCGGCTGCCTCATCGAGTTCGCTGCCAGCCACTGGTTCGCGAAGCGGCACATCTTCGACTTCCCCTTCGGACGCTGGCAGCAGCGCTCCGGCGAGGACGGCGCCGACGACGCGCTCATCGATGTCGTTCATCTCGAACACCTCGCCCGTCGCTGCGACTCGGTGCTGCTGTTCTCGGGAGACGGCAAGTTCAGCCACTCGCTCGCCACGCTTGCCGCTGCGGGCATCCGCACGACCGTGGTCGCTCGCCGTGGCAGCCTCTCCCGGACGCTGCGTCTCGCAGCCCACACCCACCTGTTCCTCGACGATGCCGCCCGTACCTGGACCCACGACGAAAGCGAGTTCGGTGACGCCGCCTGAAGCCCCCGACGACGACCTCGTCACTATCACCGAGATCTCCAAGATCGCCGGCACCGCACGACCCACGGTGTCGAACTGGAAGCGACGTCACGACGACTTCCCCGAACCCGCCGGCAAGGGTGCGAAGGGCCCGCTGTTCCGCCGGAACGAGATCCTCCAGTGGCTCACCGAGAACAAGAAGCTGTCCCAAGCGTCAGCCGCGACGCCGGACCAGACCGGCTCGAAAGCCGCTAGAACGACCTGGTTCCACGCCCTGGACCAGCTCCGCGGGCAGATGCCGTGGCCCGAACTCGTTGTCCTTGCCCTCGGTGTCCTCGCCGGACGCCCCGCAGCCGATCACGGCTCGCTGCTCGACACAACGCCTGCCGACCTCGCGGCCGCACGCGACCAACTCGGCGCCCAAGACCGCCTCGCCGCCGCTCACGACCTCATCGCAGCACTCGCCGACGAGCGCCTCACCCCCAGACCCGTGGCGCGCCTCATGGCCGAGCTTCTCGGCCCGCGTGGCTCCGTCTACGACCCCGCTTGCGGACTCGGCGTCGCGCTCGGCGCGTCTGTTGAGGCAGGGCACACCAACTCCGTGTTCGGACAGGACATCAACGACGTCACCGCCGAATCTGCTCGCGCCTACCTTCAGCTGGTCGGTGCTGGCGCCGAGATCCGCGTCGGCGACTCGCTCACGGACGACCGATTCGCGGGTGAACAGTTCGGGGGGATCGTCGCTGCGCCGCCGCTGGGCCAACGGCTCCCACCCGACACGATCAGCGACGCCGACCCGAGATGGGCCTTCGTCACCCCCACACGCAACGCCGATGAGGCATGGATCCAACACATCCTGCACCACCTCGAACCCGGCGGGCGCGCCGTGATGCAGGTCGCGTCCGGCGCGCTGTTCTCGGCCGGCAACATGCGCCAACTACGCGCGTCGCTCCTCCGCGCCGGTCACCTGAGGGCGGTCGTCCAGCTCCCAGCCGGAGCCGCCGCCGGAACCCAGGTCGCCACAGCGCTCATCGTGCTCGAGCGTCCTCGCGACCTGGTCATGGCCCCCCAGGTCCTCATCTCCGACCCCCAACTACCGCCGCTCACCCGTTCAACCTGGAGCGCGGAGGACATCGACGCCATCGCAGCTACCGCCCGGCCCTGGCTCGACGGCGACGAGGCCCCTGACCCGCTCCCTAGCGGCTACCGAGTCGTCGACCTCCAAGAGCTCGCGGAGGTCGACTTCGACCTCACTCCACGCCGCCTGCTCCTGCCGCCCGCCGACGACCAACGCCCGTTGAAGGAGATCAGAACCGACCTGGATCGAGTGGCCCAGGCGGCGACGACTGCGGCCGATTCACTGCAACGTCACCTCGCGTCCCTGCTCTCCGCGACGCCCAAACGGCCGCGGCCTCAGCACCGGCAACCGCTCGACTCGATTCCAGGCGTCCGGGTCGAACGCGGCATGAAGCCCCGACAACTCGCCGACATTGGCACGGTTCCTGTCCACACTCCCCGCACACTCGCCACCACAGAGCCGCCCACACAGTTCCTTCCCGACGACATCGGCTCCGTGCAGCCCCGGGTTCACCCCGGCGACGTGCTGCTCGTGATCGACGGTCCAGGCCTCGGTGAGGTCCACGTCGTCTCCGAACCCATGGTCGCCTCGCACCACTTCGCCGTCATCCGCATCTCCACCGCCGGCCCGGACCCCCGCTTCCTCGCACAGTGGCTCCGCGGCAGCGAAGCCCAAGCACGGCTGGAGCAGGTCGCGGTGGGGACGACCCTGCGGCGGGTCGCGCTCAAGGACATCCGCGACCTCCAGATCCCGGTACCCGAGCATCAGGTGCAGGAACAGATCGGCGAGCTGCACGACCAGATCGACCAACTCCGGACCGCAGGAGCCGCCGTACGGGCGCAGCTCGACGAGCTCGTCGGCCTCGCCGCAGATGCGGTCGCAGCCGCGCTCCCGCCCACGACGGAGCGCCGATGACCACGAACCACGACACCTGTGTGGTTCACCGGAACTACGACACGTCCCGGTACCCTCGACCGGGGGAACGGAAGGAACACACACATGGTGACAGGCGAGCTGAAGTCTCAGATCGATCGGATCTGGGACAGCTTCTGGTCGGGTGGGATCTCGAACCCGCTCGAGGTGATCGAGCAGATCACGTTTCTGCTCTTCATCAAGCGCCTCGACGAGCTCCAGGCCCTCGCGGAGAACAAGGCGGCCCGGCTCGGCGAACCGGTCGAGCGGCGCATCTTCCCCGAGGGCCACGACGACAAGGGTCGCGACTACGCCGACTACCGCTGGTCGCGCTTCAAGCACTTCGCCCCCGCAGACATGTACGAGGTCGTCAAGGACCACGTCTTCCCCTTCCTGGGCACCGTCGGCGGCGAAGGCACCACCTACGAGTCACACATGGCCGGCGCGCGGTTCACCATCCCCACTCCCGCGCTCCTCGCTCGTGCAGTGGACGGGCTCGACGCGGTGCCGATGGTCGACCGGGACACCAAGGGCGACGTCTACGAGTACATGCTCGCCAAGATCGCGACCGCCGGGCAGAACGGCCAGTTCCGCACCTCCCGACACATCATCGCGCTCATGGTGGCCATGACTGACCCCCGGCCCGGCGACGTGATCTGTGACCCAGCTGCAGGAACCGCAGGATTCCTCGTCGCCGCCAGCGAACACGTCCGCGCCAAACACCCCGAGGCTCTTCGAGACCCGAAGCTGAACCGCCAGTTCCACGAGCAGATGTTCAACGGCTACGACTTCGACAACACCATGCTGCGCATCGGCAGCATGAACATGCTGCTGCACGGGGTCGAGCAGCCGAACATTCGCTACAAGGACTCGCTCGCCCAGGAGCACTCTGTGGAGGAAGAGGCCTACTCGCTGATCCTGGCGAACCCGCCGTTCGCCGGGTCGCTCGACTACGAGAACACCGCCAAGGACCTCCAGCAGATCGTCAAGACCAAGAAGACCGAGCTGCTCTTCCTCGCCCTGTTCATCAAGCTGCTCAAGCCCGGCGGCCGCGCCGCAGTGATCGTGCCCGACGGTGTGCTCTTCGGCTCTACCAAGGCGCACAAGGAGCTGCGACGCATCCTGGTTGAGGACCAGAAGCTCGACGGCGTCATCTCCCTGCCGTCGGGGGCGTTCAGGCCGTACTCCGGAGTGTCCACGGCCGTGCTGCTCTTGACCAAGACGAACTCCGGTGGGACCGACGAGGTCTGGTTCTACGACCTGACAGCGGACGGCTACAGCCTCGACGACAAGCGCACGCCGCTGTTGTCGGACGAGAAGCTGGGCCTGCGCGCCACGGGCACGCTCACCGAGGGGCAGCACGCCAAGAACAACCTGCCCGACGCCCTCACTCGATGGCAGCACCGCGACGACACGGAACGCGACCGGCCCCGCACTGCGCAGAGCTTCACCGTTCCCAAGGATGAGATCGCCGCCAACGGTTACGACCTGTCGATCAACCGGTACAAGGAGATCGAGTACGACGAGATCGAACACCGCGACCCCCGCGACATCATCGCCGAGCTCCACAAGCTCGAAGACAAGATCCAGCAAGGCCTTTGCGACCTCGAGGACATGCTGTGACCGACCTGCCCGCCGGGTGGACCGAAGTTGCGCTGGCAGACCTGGCGCTCCAGATGCGCGACGGCCCTTTCGGTTCAAACCTCAAGAGCTCGCACTACGTCGAGCAGGGCGTACGCGTGATCCGGCTCCAGAACATTGGCGTAGGTCAGTTCTTGCCGTCGGACGCCGCCTACATCACCAAGGAGCACTTCAGCTCTCTGCCCAAGCACCACTGCCAGCCGGGTGACCTGCTCATAGCCACGCTCGGTGACCCCAACGTTCGAGCCTGCATCCTCCCGACTGGCGTGCCCGAGGCGTTGAACAAGGCGGACTGCATCCAGCTTCGTTGCGATCCGAAGGTCGCGGACTCCCGCTACCTGATGCACCTGATCAACTCGAACCGCTTCCAGCATCAGGTAGCCGCTCTTGCGCACGGGCAGACCCGCACACGGGTGAGCATGGGCCAGTTGCGCCAGGCGTCGGTACCGCTGCCGCCGTTGGAGGAGCAGCGGCGAATCGCTGCGATCCTCAACAAGGCGGCCGAACTCCGCGCCGGGCGACGCACCGTGGTCGGCCAACTCGACGAGCTTGCGCAGTCGATGTTCATCGCCATGTTCGGCGGGCGATCTGAGTGGGACACACGTTGGCCGACGGCGAAGCTGAAGGAGCTATGTCTTCTCAGCGGCGAGTACGGGGCGGGAGTTGCGTCGGTTCCATTCGATCCCAACCTGCCGCGATACGTGCGCATCACCGACATCGACGAGGCCGGACAACTCTCCGCGGACCGAGTTTCGCCGGGCGGGTCCGCAACCGAGTGGGGCCGGTTTCTCCTCCACGAGGGTGACATACTGCTCGCTCGCTCCGGCGCAACCGTCGGAAAGAGCTATCTGCACCGAGGTGGTGACGACGAGCATGTCTTCGCCGGGTACCTCATCAGGTTTCGGCCCGACCCGTCGGTCCTCGACCCGGAGTTCGCGCTCGGATTTACGAAGTCGGCGCCGTACAGGGCTTGGGTGAAGTCGCAGCAGCGGGCGGTGGCCCAGCCAAACATCAACGCCAAACAGTACGGTGAACTCGTCCTGCCGGTGCCCCCTCTGCCGGAGCAGCGGCGGTACTCCGAGTTCTGCGCGGTCGTAGCGGAGCGGCAGCGAGTGGCACTTCGCTCGGAGCGTGAGCTGGGGGTGCTCTCCGCCTCGCTGCAGTCACGAGCGTTCCGCGGGGAGTTGTGATGGGAACGCCGTTCGACTTCTTGAAGGCCGAGTTCCCGCACGTGCACGAGACGGCGATCAAGGCGTGTGTCGCGGCGTTGGGTGACGCGCGTATCTCATGCTTCTACGCCCGTGTGGCGGTGGAGTCGTCGGTGACGTGGGCGTTCGAGCACGACCAGTCGCTGCCGCGGCCGTACGACTCGAACCTCAGCGCCCTCTTGCACGAGCCGGCGTTCAAGGCGCTGATGGGTGACCAGGTGTTCCGCAAGGCGAAGGAAGCCATCCGGCTGGGGAACCGGGCGGCGCATGACGCGTCGCCGCCGTCGAACCGGGACGCGGTGGCGGCGGTGTCGCATCTGTTCGAGTTCCTGTACTGGTTCGGCCGCACCTACATCCGGGGTGAGAAGCCGCCCGCGGGGCTGAGTTTCGACCCGCGCCAGTTGCCGCCGCCGGCGCCGAACCCGCTGGTGACCGCGGCGAAGATCCGCGAGCTGCAGGCCGAGGTCGAACAGGCCGACATCGCCCGGGCTCGTGCGATGGAGCTCGTTGCGGACAACGAGCGTCTCGAGGCCGAGCTGGAGCAGCTGCGCGCCCAGGTGGCCGAGGCCAAGGCCCGCGCCGCAGCCATACCGGACACGCACGACTACTCCGAGTCCGACACCCGTGAGTTCCTGATCGACCTGCTGCTGGCGGAGTCGGGCTGGCCGCTCACCGAGCAGCGCGACCGCGAGTTCGAGGTAACCGGCATGCCGACCGGGCCCGGCAACCAGTCGGGCACGGGGTACGTGGACTACGTCCTGTGGGGCGACGATGGGGCTCCGCTCGCAGTGGTGGAAGCGAAGAAGACCGGCGCCAGCCCCGCGGCGGGGCAGCACCAGGCGACGCTGTACGCCGACTGCCTGGAGCGCGAGTTCGGCCGGCGGCCGGTGATCTTCTACTCGAACGGCATCGAGACGTGGCTGTGGGACGACCAGATGGCGCCGGCCCGTCAGGTCGCAGGTTTCAGTACTCGCTCCGAGTTGGAGTTGATGATCCAGCGGCGCACAACGCGGCGGCGGCTCGCCGAGGTGGCGATCAACCCGGACATCGCTGGGCGCTTCTACCAAGAGCGGGCGATCCGACGGATCGGCGAGTCCTTCGACGACCACGCACAACGCAAGGCACTCGTGGTCATGGCGACAGGCTCGGGCAAGACCCGCACAGTGATCGCGCTGGCTGATGTGCTGATCCGAGCGAACTGGGCGAAACGGATCCTGTTCCTCGCAGACCGCCAAGCGTTGGTGAACCAGGCGGTCAACGCGTTCAAGGCGCACCTGCCGGACTCATCGCCGGTAAACCTCCTGACCGACAAGGACACCGACGGTCGGGTGTACGTCTCGACGTACCAGACGATGATGAACCTGATCCCGACCAAGGACCACGACGGCGTCCTGCGGTTCGGGCCGGGGCACTTCGACCTAGTGGTGATCGACGAGGCGCACCGGTCGGTGTTCGCGAAGTACCGGGCGATCTTCGACTGGTTCGACTCGCTGCTCGTCGGGCTCACCGCGACCCCGAAGTCCGAGATCGACCGCAACACCTACGACCTGTTCGACCTCGAGACCGGCGTACCCACCGACGAGTACGGCCTCGACGCCGCGGTCGACGACGGGTTCCTGGTGCCGTTCCGGGCGGTGTCGGTGCCGCTCAAGTTCCAGCGTGAAGGCATCCGCTACGCCGACCTGTCTCCCGAGGAGCAGGCCGCGTGGGACGCGCTCGAGTGGGACGAGGACGACCCGCCCGACGAGGTCGGAGCCGAGGCGGTCAACCGCTGGCTGTTCAACGAGGACACCGTCGACAAGGTCCTCGCCTACGTGATGACCAACGGCTTGAAGGTCGACGGCGGCGACACGCTGGCCAAGACGATCATCTTCGCCAAGAACCAGCGCCATGCCGAGTTCATCGCCCAACGCTTCGACGCGAACTACCCGAACTACAAGGGCGAGTTCGCCCGGATCATCACGAACCGCACCGAGTACGCACAGGACCTCATCGACAAGTTCTCCCTGCCCCACAAGCGCCCGCAGATCGCCATCTCGGTCGACATGTTGGACACCGGCATCGACGTGCCCGACATCGCGAACCTGGTGTTCTTCAAAATCGTGCGCTCGGCCACGAAGTTCTGGCAGATGGTCGGCCGCGGCACCCGTCTGCGTCCCGACCTGTACGGGCCCGGGCAGGACAAGGAGAGCTTCTACATCTTCGACTTCTGCCAAAACCTCGAGTACTTCGGTCAGAACCCCGCCGGTCATGAGGGCGGCGCAGCGGCGCCGCTGTCGACCCGGCTGTTCACCCGCCGCGTCGAGCTCATCAGCACCCTCGACAAGCTCACGACACACCCCGCACAGCGTTCCGAGCTCGCCGAGCTGCTCCGCCTGGACGTCGCGTCGATGAACCTCGATAACTTCGTCGTGCGACCCCACCGCCGCCTGGTTGAACGCTTCCGAGAGCCTGGCGCCTGGCAGGCAGACGAGCTCGATGAGGCCGCGGTCGGCGACCTGGTCGACACCGTGGCGACGTTGCCGACCGAGACCGACTCCGACGCGCTCGAATCGAAGCAGTTCGACCTCATCGTGTTGAACCTCCAGCTTGCGATGCTGCGCACCGAGCCCACGCTCGACCGGTTGCAGCGCCAGATGCGCACCATCGCCGAGATTCTGGAGGACCACTCCGGCGTCCCCGCCATCGCCGCGGAGCTGGCCCTCATCCAGGACCTGCAGACCGACGAGTGGTGGACTGACGCCACCTTCCCGATGGTCGAGGACGTGCGCCGTCGACTCCGCCCGCTCGTCGCGTTGATTTCGAAGGGCAGCCGCGAGCCGCTCTACACGGACTTCACCGACGAGCTTGGCGAAGCCGTCGAGGTCCCGATCTCACGAGGGTCCGTCGACGACTTCGCTCAGTTCCGCAAGAAGGCCCTCGCGTTCATGCTGGACCACGACGACCACGTCGCAGTGCAGCGACTCCGACGGAACCAACCCATCACGGACACCGACGTCTCCGAGCTGGAGCGTCTCCTGAGTGAAGTCGGCGCAACGACCGAGCACCTCGAGCGTGCCGCGGTCGAGGCCGGCGGCCTCGGCCTGTTCGTGCGATCGCTCGTCGGCATGGATCGGTCAGCGGCGAAGGACGCGTTCGTCGAGTTCCTCGACGAGGGTCGGTACACCGCGAACCAGATCGAGTACGTGAATCTGGTTATCGACCACCTCACCGCGAGCGGAACCATCGAGGCCCGCCGCTTCTACGAGTCCCCCTACACCGACGTCGCACCCGAGGGCCCCGACGGCCTGTTTGAACCTGCCGACGTCGACCGTCTCATCGCGGTGGTTCAGGACATCAGGTTGCGCGCAGAAGCAGGGTGAAAGTCGCCCCGATCCGTCCCTGATGCGTTCTCTCGTTGTCGACGGCCTGCCTCCCGTAGGTGTTCGGGGTGATCGCCGTAGGCTCTCGGGGGTGCCGATGTCTCACACGGACCGATTCCGCCTCAAGTCGAAGATGCTTGACGAGCTCGAGTTGGACGACTGGACGTGGGACCGTACGAACCTCTTGTTCGACGAGTTCAACTTGCCAACTCGGGAGAGCTACCACGACCCCCTCGCCGACTGCCTAACTGACGTGGCCGACGATGTTCTGATCGAGTTGGCTTCAGTCGTGCTGGGCATCGAGGAGGCCGAGGTCGTGAACTCGGTTGAGTCAGGTTCGGACGACGTGGGCAACTGGCGGTCCGGATACCTGCGCGTGTTCCTGTCTCATTCTGCGCAGCGGAGGGCGGAGGTCTCGGCGATCTCCGACGAGCTCGCCGTCGTGGGCATCCACGGGTTCGTGGCCCACGACACGATGGAGTACAGCGCTCCATGGCAGGCGCAGATCGAAGAAGCGCTGCGAACGATGCAGGCGCTGACCGTGCTGGTGCACCCCGAACTCGAAGGCAGTGCATGGTGCCACCAGGAGATCGGCTGGGCACTCGGTCGTCGCGTGCCGATCTTCGCCGTTCGAATCGGCTCAGATCCCGCGGGCTTCATCGCCCGGACGCAATGGCCGAGTGTGGCGAACGGCGATGCCAAGGCAGTGGCGGGCCACATCTCGACCTGGGTGTCCGGCCTGCCCGGCCTCGGCGACCGAGTGGTGGAAGGGCTGATCCACGCGCTGGGCGAGGCGGGCAACTACTACTCGGCGGAGGCAGCCGCTGAACGAATCGTTGCGCTGGGCGGCCTGACTCCAGATCAGTTCAGGCTGCTCGATGAGGCGTGGTGGAGTAACGACCAAGCCCACGGCGGCTACTTGCCCACGCAAGTTATGGCCCCGTTCTACGCGACGCACCGCCGGCCCTGGCCACCGCCGAAGGTCGAGGACTCGCTCGATGACGACGAGCCCTTCTAGACGGTGGACTCGCCGGAGCGAGGTCGCAGCCTCGCGGCGCTGGTGATTGCCGACTAGCCAGTCCTGAGTGTGGCCTGATTTTCGCTAGGGGTTCTGGCGGAATTTCGCCAGAACCCCCTCGTGGAGCTGGGGGGAATCGAACCCCCGTCCGTCAGGTGGTCACCGACCTCGATACGACCATTCCTGCATCTCGGCCTCGACGGCTACCGAACTGGCAGGTCAGCGGAGATCTCGAGGATCTCACCGCCGGGTCTTTCCCCGATGTCAGCGGTCTTTCTCGCCGTCAGTGGTCTCTCCCTACGGTCCACCCACGCTTCTGTTGCCGGGCTGCGTGGATCTGGCCCCGTGCGCCATTGCTGGTCACTGTTTTCCTCACGTAGCTAGATGTGAATCAGGCTGCGAGAGCGAACTGCTCATTCTTGGCGGTTCATTTGGTGCCCCCGTTTAACGAGTCTGTGGCAACTCGGGTCGCAAACTCGGCTTCCAGGTCCCAACGTCGAAACCAGTCAGCCCCATGTGCAGCAACCAGTGTACCCGCAGGCTCCGACACCGTCGCCGCGGTTCCCGGGCGGCCTGGGCCTCAGGACGCCGAGAACGAGAGCGGCGGCAGCTCGTCGCCGTACAGCCAGGGGTCGCTCAGCGGCCGGATCGACTCGCCGTGCACCTCGCCGGCGAGCTCGACGAACTGCTCGGTGCTCGCGTTGGCGTGCGCGTGCTGGCGTAGCCACGTCCGCAGCAGCTCGTCGAACTCCTCGGTGCCCATGACCCGTTCGAGCTCCACCAGGAAGATCGCGCTGCGCTCGTAGACCGAGGCCCCGAACAGGTCGTCGGGTCCTGGGTCGGCCGGAGGGACCGCCAGCTCGGGGTCCTCGGGGTCGTACGAGGCGAGCGCCGACTGCTCGACCGACGGGCCGCCGTTCGCCGCCGCCCACGTCCACTGCAGGTACACGGCGGGGCCTTCGTTCAGCCAGATGTCGGCCCAGGTCTCGGGCGTGACCGAGTCGCCGAACCACTGGTGCGCGAGCTCGTGCAGCACGAGCTGGTCCGGATCGCGCTCCTGCAGGGCGGCGAGCGACAGCACGGATCGGGTCTGGGTCTCGAGCGCCGTGGGCGGCATGCCGGGCACGACGATGTTGCCGGCGGCGTCGAAGGGATAGTCGCCGAGACGACGTTCGAGGAACGACACCATCTCGGGGAACCTCGCGAGCACGGCGCGCACCGAGGGGTCGGTGTCCGGTGCCAGCGCGTCGATCGACACCGCGCCACCTGGCAACGTCGAGTCGACGAGCCCGAGCTCTCCGACGACCAGGGTCATCAGGTACGGCGCCATGGGTTCCGTGGCCGACCAGTGGAACGTCGTGGTGCCACGCTGCGTGTCCTCGGTCGTGCCCTCGAGCAGCCCGTTCGACACCGCGGTCAGCGCCGTGGGCACCGTGACGTCGAGTGCGAACGTCGCCTTGTCCGAGGGGAGGTCGTTGCTCGGCAGCCACGTCGAGGCGCCGATCGGCTCCGACACCACTGCCGAGTACGCGCCCAGGTCCAACCAGCCGCCGCCGCCCTCCTCGAGCGTCGTGAGGGGATCGGACTCGCCCGCAGGTGCCCCGCCGTAGGGGATCTCCACCCGGAACGTGGCGTCCTGCTCGATCGGTGTGGCCGGGGTCACGGTGAGCCGGGTCGACGTCGCGGCCGTCGTCGCCGCCTCGCCGTCGACCGTCACGTCACCCACCTGCAGGCCGGTCAGGTCGAGCGCGAACGAGTCGAGGGGAACGAGCGCCACGACGTCCAGGGTGGCGACCGCCTCCAGGTGATCGGTGCCGTCGATGGTGACCTCGGCGTCGACGTCGTAGGCGACCACGTCGATCGCCGAGCTGCCCACCCCGGGGAAGTACTCGGCGTCCTGCTCGGACGGACGCGACGAGATCGGAGCAGCGGCGTCGTCGCCGCAGCCGCCGACCAGGAGCGCCACGACGGCCACGGCGATGGGGAGGGTCCAGCGGGGTGCGGCCATGGGCGGTCCACGCTATCGACGCGACCCCCGCACCCCTCTCGGTATCCGGTGGTCACCAGGATGTTCAAGTCCTTGCGCAGCGAGTCGATGGAGGTGCATGGAACGACCTCGCTCCTCCGTCTGGATCGCCACGTTGGTGGCGGTCGTCCTGGTGGCCGCCGGCGGGACCTGGCTGGTGCTCGACCGGACGAGCGCCGACGACGTCGGAGACCCCGTCGCGGAGCTGAGCGACGACTCGCCGACCTGGCTGTTCAGCCACACCTCGGACGGGGGCACGCTCACGCCCACCGGCGATGACGACACCTACACCCTGACCCTCACCGGGATCGATCCGAACGTCATGGCGTTCACCGACCGTCCGGACCGCCAGACGGCCATCCTCACCGCACAGGAGCTGGTCGACGCGTGGCCGTCGATGTTCGCCGACTCGGCACCCAACGCCGTGCTCGTCGAGCACGATCCCACGGGCGACACCGACTCGCTCGTCGTGGTGCTCACCGACCCCCGGGTCGACGGCGCCACGATGACCTACACCGCCACGATCCTCGAGGACGAGGACCATCCGTCCAGCGTCGAGGGAATCGTCGGCGCTCCCCATGCCGAGCCGCCCGCCGAGTTCGCCGACGTGAGCCTGTTCATCGACGACGTGAACCTGGAGGAATCGGTGTACAGCTGCGTCAACGGCAACGGCCAGCTCATCTCACCGCCGGGCACGATCCCGATCGTCTACAAGCCGACCGCGCCCTACTTCAAGCTGTGCAGCGATGCCGGCGGCACGATCACCGCGACCGTCGTCGGTGATGGCTGACCGTCGTTCGACCCGGTGCGGCGGGGTCAGTGCCCCCGGCGGAGCCACTCCTCCAGGTGCGGTGCCTCGTCGCCGATCGTCGTCGAGTCGCCGTGGCCGGTGTGCACGACCGTCTCGGGCGGCATCGTCAGCAGCTGCGCTCGGATCGACCTGATGATCGTGTCGAAGTCCGAGTGGCTCCGACCCGTCGCCCCCGGTCCGCCGCAGAACAGGGTGTCGCCCGAGTAGAGCACGCCCCGTTCGTCGTGGAAGCAGCAGCACCCGGGGGAGTGCCCGGGCGTGCTCAGCACCTGCAGGTCGGTGCCGCCGGCCGAGAGGCGGTGGCCCGCCTCGAGCTCGCGGTCGGGTTCGGCGTCGGGGTACACGACGTCCCACAGCATGCGGTCGGCGGGGTGCAGGAGGATCGGCGCGTCGACCAGCTCCCGCAGCGCGACGGACGCGTTGATGTGGTCGTTGTGCCCGTGGGTGAGCGCGATGGCGATCACACGGCGGCCGTTGACCGCCGAGGCGATCGCCTCGGCGTCGTGCGCGGCGTCGATGACCAGCACCTCGCGGTCGTCGCCGACGAGCCAGATGTTGTTGGTGACGTCCCACTCCCCGCCGTCGAGGGCGAAGATGCCGTCGGTCTGCACCAGCTCGACCGCCATCAGAGCGCTCCGTTCTTCACAGCACCACGACCGATCGCAGGACCTCGCCGCGCTCCATCTTGTGGAACGCCTCCTCGACGCCGTCGAGGGGGATCGTCTCGGACACGAAGCTGTCCAGGTCCAGGCGTCCCTGCAGGTAGAGGTCGATCAGCATGGGGAAGTCGCGGCTGGGCAGGCAGTCGCCGTACCAGCTGGGTTTGAGCGCACCTCCCCGGCCGAAGAACTCGATCATCGGGATCTGCGGCATGGTCATGTCGGGGGTCGGCACGCCGACCTGCACGACGGTGCCGGCGAGGTCCCGGGCGAAGAACGCCTGCTCGAGCACGGCGGGGTTGCCGACGGCCTCGATCACCACGTCGGCGCCAAGTCCGCCGGTGGCGGCACGCACGCCCTCGACGGGATCGCCCGCGGAGGCGTCCACGGTGTGGGTGGCGCCGAAGTGCACGGCCTTCTCGAGCTTGCCGGGGTCCAGGTCGACCGCCACGATCGTCGTCGCACCTGCCAGCTTGGCGCCGACGATCGCGGCGTCGCCGACACCGCCGCAGCCGAACACGGCGACCGAGTCACCCCGGCCGACCTCACCGGTGAGCATGGCGGCACCGATGCCGGCCATGACGCCGCAGCCGAGCAGCCCGGCGGTCGCAGGCGGCGCCGCCGGGTCGACCTTGGTGGCCTGTCCGGCGGCCACGAGCGTCTTCTCGGCGAACGCGCCGATGCCGAGGGCGGGGGAGAGCTCCGTCCCGTCGGTGAGGGTCATCTTCTGTGTCGCGTTGTGCGTGGAGAAGCAGTACTGGGGGCGACCCCGTCGACACGACCGGCACTCGCCGCAGACCGCACGCCAGTTGAGGATCACGAAGTCGCCGGGCTCGACCTCGGTCACGTCGGGTCCGACCGACTCGACGATGCCCGCGGCCTCGTGTCCCAGCAGGAAGGGGAACTCGTCGTTGATGCCGCCCTCGCGGTAGTGCAGATCGGTGTGGCACACGCCGCAGGCCTGCACCTTCACGACCGCCTCGCCGGGACCGGGGTCCGGGATGACGATGGTGGCGACCTCGACGGGCGCACCGACCGATCTGGCGATGACGCCCTGCACTTCCTGCGGCATGTGGGGGACCCCTTGTCAGCGGATGTGGGCTCAGACTACGTCGCTGTCCGCTGGCAGCGCCGTAGCCTCGGAGGGTGCCGACCGACATCATCGACGACCGCCTGATCGGCGCCCTGCACGTGCGGGCGCTCTCGCGGGCCGGCCTGGCGCACGACGCCGCGACCGAGCACACGGCGTTCCAGGCCGGCACGCTCGATGCGCTGATGGCGGGCCGCTACGACGGCGATGCGACCGTCGGCGAGCTGTTGTCGCACGGCGACCTGGGCATCGGCACCGTCGCCGCGTTGGACGGTGAGCTCGTGGTCGTCGACGGTGCGGCGTTCGTGGTCGACGGCGACGCCCGGGTGCACGAGGTGCCCGACGATCGGACGACGCCGTTCGCGGTGGTCTGTCGGTTCGTGCCGGGCATCGAGGTGGCGGCGGCCGGGCCGCTGTCGCTCGCCGGCCTGCGAGATCGCATCGAGGAGCTCGCGCCCGTCGGCGCCGAGGTGCTCGCGGTGCGCGTGGACGGCACCTTCTCCGACCTCCGACTGCGCAGCGTGGCGCGACAGCGTCGTCCCTACCCGCCGCTCGCCGAGGTCACCGCTCACCAGCGTGAGTGGGTCGCACGCACGACCGTCGGGTCGCTCGTCGGGTTCCGGTTCCCCGACGCCTCGGCCGGGGTCGAGGTGCCGGGGTTCCACCTGCACTTCCTGGCCGCGGACCGCAGCACCGGCGGGCACGTGCTCGACCTGGTCCTCGACGACGGTCGGATCCGGGTGGACGTCGCCGACAAGCTGCACGTGGAGCTGCCGCCGCACGTGGGGCTCGGGCGACCCGGGGCGGCGGATCGTCGGGCCATCGCGACGGTCGAGGGATCCCGCGAGGACCCCTGAGGCTCAGTTCCGGCGGCGAGCGTTCGCGATGTCGCGGGCGGCGTCGCGCTCCGACTGGCGCGCCGCCAGGTCCTGGCGTTTGTCGACGACGTTCTTGCCCTTGCCGAGCGCCATCTCGATCTTGGCCTTGCCCTCGGAGAAGTAGAGCTTGGTGGGCACCAGCGTCAGTCGCTCGACCTGCATCTTGTGGCGCAGCCGCTCGATCTGGTGACGGTGCAACAGGAGCTTGCGGTCGCGGGTCGTGTCGTGGCCGCTGTGCGCCTGTGCGTGCGTGTACGGCGCGATGTGCAGGCCGTGCAGCCAGACCTCGCCCGCGTCGATCGAGCCCCACGCCTCTGCGAGGGTCACCTTGGCCTCCCGCAGCGACTTGACCTCGCTGCCGGTCAGCACGATCCCGCACTCGACGGAGTCGGACAGCGTGTAGCGGTGTCGAGCCTGCCGGTTGGTGGCCACCACCTGAACGCCGGTCTGCTTCACAGAGCCGGTCACCCTACAGGCCGGGGACCACTACCGTTCGGTCGTGCTCCGCATGTCAGCCGACCTCCACCGCCACATGCTCGCCCACGCCCACGCGGGTCTGCCGCTCGAGGCCTGCGGCCTGTTCGCCGGCACGATCGACCCCGACTCCGCGGTGGCGACCGTGCGGCACTTCTACCCGACCGAGAACGAGGCCGCGAGCTCCAAGCTCTACACGGTCCCGGCGACGGCCTTCCTGCGCGCCGATCGCGACGCCGAGGACCGGGGGTGGCAGCTGCTCGGCGTGATGCACTCGCACACCCACACCGAGGCGTACCCGTCGCCCACCGACGTCGCGCAGGCGCCCGATGCGGAGTGGCACTACGTCATCGTGTCGCTGCGCGACGACCAGCCGTCCCTGCGGTCGTACCGCATCGTCGACGGTGGGATCACCGAGGAACCGGTCGAGCTCGGCTCCTGATCCGGGGTGAATGGTCCCGGCGGCCAGAATTCCCTACCATTCAGGTCAAGAATCATGACCGTCTACTCCTCCGTGCTCGAGATGATCGGCAACACGCCCATCGTCGACGTGAGCCAGCTGAGCCCCAATCCGGACGTCCGCATCCTCGGCAAGATGGAGGGGCAGAACCCCGCGGGCTCGGTCAAGGACCGCATCGCGCTCTCGATGATCACCGAGGCCGAGGAGGACGGCACCCTCACCCCGGGGTGCACGATCATCGAGCCGTCCTCGGGCAACACGGGCATCGCCATGGCGATGATCTGCCGGATCAAGGGGTACCGGATCAAGATCGTGCTGCCCGGCAACGTGTCGGTCGAGCGTCGTCAGCTGCTCGAGGTCTACGGGGCCGAGATCATCGACTCGCCCGGCGAGGAGGGCTCCAACGGCGCGGTGCGCATGGCGATCGAGCTCGCGGACGCCAACCCCGACTGGGTGTTCCTGTACCAGTACGGCAACGAGGCCAACCCCAAGGCGCACTACCGCACCACCGGGCCCGAGATCTGGCGTGACGTGCCCGAGATCACGCACTTCGTCGCCGGCCTGGGGACCTCCGGCACGCTGCTCGGCGTGGGCACGTACCTGAAGGAGCAGAACCCCGACGTCAAGATCCTCGCCGTCGAGCCGCCGTCCGGGGAGCAGGTCGAGGGGCTGCGTTCGCTCGAGGACGGCTACATCCCCCCGGTGTTCGACAAGTGGGGTGGCTACGACCTCCTGGACGGCAAGTCGATCGTGCGACCGCGTGAGTCGCTCGAGTTCACACGGGCGCTCATGGGCGTCGGCATCTTCTCGGGCATCTCCGCCGGTGCGGCGCTCGCCGGTGCGGTGAAGGTCGCCAACCGCATCGAGTCGGGCACCATCGTCTTCGTCGTGTGCGACTACGGCTGGAAGTACCTCTCCACCGGGGCGTGGACGCTCGACCTCGACGAGGCCACGGCCAACGCCGAGAAGGTGATCTACTTCTGAGCGTGCGCGTCACGCTCAGCGAGTACGACCCCGGGTGGCCCCACCGCTTCGCCGCCTTCGCGGCGGACCTGCGTCGCTCGCTGCTCGATCGGGGGCCCGGGCGTCTCGTGGCGATCCACCACATCGGCTCGACCGCGGTGCCCGGGCTCGCCGCCAAGGACGTCATCGACATCCAGGTGAGCGTCGAGTCGCCGTCGCCCGTGCGTCCGTTCGAGCCCGTCGAGCCGCTGCGCGAAGCCATCGAGGTGCTCGGCTATCGCTGGCACCCCGACAACCCCGACGGTCGCAAGCGGTTCTTCTCCCTCGACGACGGCGACCGGCGCCTGGTCAACCTGCACGTCCGCCAGCACGGCGAGTTCTCCGCGCAGGCCGCTCTGCTGCTGCGCGACCTGCTGCGGGCGGACGAGGCCGCTCGCAGCAGGTACGAGGCGACCAAGCGATCGCTGGCCGAGCGCGACTGGCCGACCGTCGACGACTACGCCGAGGCCAAGGGCGACACGGTCTGGGCGCTGCTGCGCGACGCCGACGTCTGGGCGGCGCGCACGGCGTGGTGCCCCCGCCCGAGCGATGCCTGAGCCCGTGGACGCCGGGTCGGGCGGGGCGGGGCTGGACGAGACCGGCGGGGACGACCGTCCGATCGGCATGTTCGACTCGGGCTTCGGTGGGCTCACCGTGGCCCGCGCCCTCATCGATCTGCTGCCCGGCGAGGACCTGGTCTACGTCGGCGACACGGGCCGCTACCCGTACGGCCCGCGTGAGCTCGACGAGGTCGCCGGCTTCGCGCACCAGATCACCGAGGAGCTCGTCGACCGCCGGGGTGTGAAGCTCGTGGTCGTCGCCTGCAACACCGCCGCCGCGGCGGCGCTGGACTCGCTGCGCGCACGCTTCGACGTGCCGATCGTCGGGGTGATCGAACCCGGGGTGCGCGCCCTCGCCCAGGCCACCGTCACCGGCAGGGCCGGGGTGATCGGCACCGTCGGCACGATCAACTCGGGTGCCTACCAGGCCGCGGTGGCCGCGGCATCGCCGGAGGTGGAGCTCTGCGCGCTGGCCTGTCCCGGGTTCGTCGAGTTCGTCGAACGCGGCGAGTTCGACTCCGAGCAGGTCCACGTGCTCGCCACCGCGCTGCTCGCGCCGGCACGCGTCGCGGAGGTCGACGCCCTGCTGCTCGGCTGCACCCACTACCCGTACCTCGCCCGCACGATCTCCGACGTGATGGGTCGCGACGTGGTGCTGGTCTCGTCGGCCGACGAGACGGCGTTCGCCGTGCGGCGCCTGCTGCTCGACGACCACATCGTGCACCCGCGCCGCGACGGCCAGCGGGGGACCCCGACGTTCGTCACGACGGGCGACGTGAACTGGTTCGAGGAGCTCGGTCGACGGTTGCTCGGCCCGGAGCTCGAGCGCGCCGAGCGGCTCCGCTGGGACTGACAACGCCGACGGGTCCGGTCGCCGGGACGGGGCGGTAGCGTGGCACGGTGCCGCTGACCGTCACCGTCCTCGGGTCGTCAGGGACCTATGCCGGTCCCGACGAGGCGTGCTCCGGGTTCCTGGTGCGCAGCGCCACGACCACCGTCATGATGGACGCCGGACCCGGCACGCTCGCCAACCTGCAGCGTCACGTGGCACCCACCGAGCTCGACGCGGTGGTGCTGAGCCACTCGCACCCGGATCACTGGCTCGAGCTGCCGGTGCTGCGCAACGCCCTCAAGTACGTGCTCGAGTTCGAGGGCGTCGACCTGTACGCGACCGCCGAGACGCTGGAGCTGGCAGAGGAGCTCACCCACGATCAGCTGATACCGACCTTCCGCCCGCACGTGATCACCGACGGCTCGGAGATGACGATCGGCGACCAGCGCTGGCGGTGCTCGCGCACGGACCACCCGGTCGAGACGCTGGCGCTGCGCGTCGGGTCCGACGGCCGGTCGCTCGGCTACAGCGCCGACACCGGGCCGGGATGGTCCCTGGCGGCCCTCGGCGAGTTGGACCTGGCGATCTGCGAGGCGACGTTCCTGCACGGCTCCCCCCAGTGCAACCCGGTGCACCTGTCGGCGCGCCAGGCGGGCGAGATCGCCCGGGCCGCCGGTGTGCGCCGCCTGGTGCTCACCCACGTGCTCCCGACCGGCTCGGACGAGGCGGCGATCACCGAGGCGACCGCCGCCTATGGTGCGCCCGTCGACGTCGCCCGGACCCACCGGAGCTTCGACGTCTGAGGAGACGAGTCAACCGATGAGACCCGATGGTCGTTCCCACGACGAACTTCGCCCGTTCAGCTTCGAGCGCGACTTCACCGCGTACGCCCAGGGCTCGGTCCTGGTCACCTTCGGCGAGACCAAGGTGCTGTGCACGGCGATGCTCGACGAGGACGTGCCGCGCTGGATGCGCAACAGCGGCAAGGGCTGGGTGACCGCCGAGTACTCGATGCTGCCCGGGTCGTCGCCCGAGCGCATCCGCCGTGAGACCAAGGGTCCCAAGGGTCGCACCCAGGAGATCCAGCGCCTCATCGGCCGCGCCCTTCGCTCGGTGGTCGACATGCGGGCGCTCGGCGAGCGCCAGATCCTGTTGGACTGCGACGTGCTGCAGGCCGACGGCGGCACCCGCACCGCGTCGATCTCCGGCGCCTACCTCGCCCTGCACGACTGCCTGACCCGGATGGTCCAGGCCGGTCTGCTGTCCGAGGTGCCGCTGCTCGACGAGCTCGCTGCGATCTCGGTCGGCGTCGTCAACGGCGAGCCGTGCCTGGACCTGCCCTACGTCGAGGACTCGACCGCCGAGACCGACATGAACGTGGTCATGACCGGCAAGGGGCTCTTCGTCGAGGTGCAGGGCACCGCCGAGGGCGCACCGTTCAGCCGTGAGGAGCTCGACTCCCTGCTCGAGCTCGCCGCGGGCGGCATCTCGACGATCCACGAGGCGCAGCGCGCGTACGTGGCCGAGGCGCCCTCGCCGCGCACCTTCGGCCGCTGATCGGCGCCGAGGTGGCGCCGCTGCCCCCGAGGATCGTCGTCGCGTCCGCCAACCCCAAGAAGGCGGCCGAGCTCGCCGAGCTGCTGTCGTCGCTGCCCGTCGAGGTCGTGCCGCGCCCGACGTCGGTCCCCGACGTGGTCGAGGACGGTGAGACCTTCCTGGACAACGCGCGCCTCAAGGCCGTCGCCCTGGCCGCGGCGACGGGTGACGCCGCGCTCGCGGACGACTCCGGGTTGGAGGTGGACGCCCTCGGCGGGGCGCCCGGCGTGCACTCCGCCCGGTACTCGGGGGAGCACGCGACCGACGAGGACAACGTCGCGCACCTGCTGGGTGAGCTCGAGCGTCTCGGGGCGGAGGGGTCCGACGGCCGCCGCGCCCGCTTCCGGTGCGTCCTCGTGCTCCGATGGCCCGATGGGGCCGAGCTGACCGCTTCGGGCACGGTCGAGGGGCACCTGACCGTGTCGCCCGTCGGCGACGCCGGCTTCGGCTACGACCCGATCTTCGTGCCCGACGACGGCGACGGGCGGACCTTCGCCCAGATGTCGTCCACCGAGAAGCAGGCGATCTCGCACCGTGGCCGGGCGCTGGCCGAGCTGGTGAGGTCGCTCGGTCGCTGACGGCGTCGGTCCGCCGATCAGTCCTGCATGCGCCCGCTGCGGAAGGCGAAGGCCGCGAGCTCGACGCGATTCCGGGCACCGATCTTGTCCTGCAGGCTCGACAGGTGGGTCTTGACCGTCCCGAGCGAGATGAACAGCTCCTCGGCGATCTCCGCGTTGCTGCGACCGTGCGCGACGGCGCGGAGGACCTCCTCCTCACGATCGGTGAGCGGGAGCACCGGCTGCTCCGGCTCACGCTGGGAGACGGGCGTGCTGAAGTGGGCGAGGAGGCGCACCGTCACCGATGGCGACACGAGCACGTCGCCGCGGGCGGCCGCACGCACGGCCTCGAGCAGCAACGCCGGGCCGGCGTCCTTGAGCAGGAACCCGGCGGCGCCGTTCGCGAGCGCGGCGTGCACGTACTCGTCCAGGTCGAACGTGGTCACCACCACGACCCGCAACGGATCCGAGACGTCCGGTCCGGCGAGGCGCCGGGTGGCCTCCAGCCCGTCCAGGTGCGGCATCCGAATGTCCATCAGGCAGACGTCGGGGCGAAGCTCCAGGGCCTGAGCGACGGCCGTCGCGCCGTCGGCGGCCTCGGCCACCACCTCGATGTCGTCGGCGTCGTCGAGGATCATCCGGAACCCCGCGCGCACCATCTCCTGGTCGTCCGCGACGAGGACCCGGATGCTCACGCAGCGCGTTCCACGGGCAGCTCGGCGCGCACGAGCCATCCACCGCTGGGGGCCGGTCCGGCGAAGAGCGTGCCGCCGAGGGACTCGGCGCGCTCGCGCATGCCGACGATCCCGTAGGTGTCGGGCCCGCTGGGTGCCGCCGGCAGCCCGTCGTCGTGCACCGACACGACCAGCAGATCCCCCCGATCTGCCACCGACACGTCGATCCGGGTGACGTCGCGACCGTGGCGGCGCACGTTCGTGAGCGATTCCGCGACGATGCGATGCACCGAGGGTGCGAGCTGGGTCGCGCGGTGGCGGACGTCGGGTTCGATCTCGGCGTGCACGGGTGCGCCGCGATCGATCGCGGTCGAGAGCAGCGAGTCCAGGTCCTCCCACGTGCCGCCCGGTGAAGTGGGCACGTCGTCGCGCAACCCGACCACCATGCGGCGCATCGCCACCATCGCGTCGGCCCCTGCCGCCTCGATGCGTTCCAGTGCCGCGGCCGCGGCCTCGGGCCGGTGCTCGGCGACGTGGCGGGCCGCCTGGGCCTGGACGACCATGCCCGTGACGTAGTGGCCGACCATGTCGTGCAGCTCGCGGGCGATCTCGAGCCGTTCGTCGGTGCGCGCGGCGTTCTCGGCGGCCAGACGTCGCCAGTCGGCCCAGCGCAGGTAGATGCCGACGCCGATCGCGACGGCGAACGCTGCCTCGCACAGCACCAGCACCAGCATGTCGCCGGTTCCGGGCAGTCGCAGCGTCTCGGCCGCCACCGCGGCGCCAGCCAGCAGCGTCACTGCGATGGCCGTGCCGCTCGACTCGAGTCGCAGCGCCCGAGCGCTCAGGACGGCCAGCGCGAACAGGGCGGCGAGCGACGGCAGCGCGTCGCCGCCGTCCACCCAGCTGATCGACGTCACCAGCAGGCAGGTGGTGCTGAGGACCATCAGGCCGGCGACCAGCTGGGTGCGCCGCACCGCGACCGCGAGCGCTGCGAGCGCGCCGATCCCGGGGACCATCAGCGCAACCGGCACCGGCACCGGGCCGTCGCCGGTGCTCGAGAGCGTGCCCATCAACGCCACGGCGATCAGGTCGACCGCCGTCAGGGCCACGGTGGCGCCGACCAGCACCAGGTCGTACGCCCGGCTGAGCGTCGGCGTTGCCCGCTGCAGGCGGCCGAGTGCTCGGTCGAGCGACGTCGGCGCGAACGGTGCTGGACGGTGCCCGACCCCGGCCGGGGATCGACGGTGTCCGTCCGGGCGGAGGGTCGGGGGGTCCCGCGGGGGAGCTGACGGCATCGAGACCCATCGTAGGAGTCGGGCCGGTCGTGGGGGATCGGCCGATCGGCTGGTCCGAGCGGATGGTCACCTCCGCCGAACGGCCGGGTGGGTCCGGCCGCGCTGCCGATGTGGGCCGGTCTCCAGGACCCGATGCTGGGCACATGAGCACTCCCGCACCCTCCTCCCTCGTCCCACCCCTGCCGGCCAGCTCGTCGCCACCGGTGATGGCCTGCCAGGCGCTCGCCAAGCGCTACGGCGACACCGTGGCGCTCGGCGGGGTGACCCTCTCGCTGGTCGCCGGGACTTCGACGGCCGTGATGGGCCCCAGCGGCTCGGGCAAGTCGACGCTCCTGCACTGCCTCGCGGGGTTCACCCGGCCCGACGACGGACAGGTGTTCCTCGACGGTCATCGCATCGACCGGCTGGGGGAGCGGTCGTCGTCGCGGCTGCGGCGCGAGCGCTTCGGGTTCGTGTTCCAGTCGGATCAGCTGCTCGGCGAGCTGCCGGCGGTCGAGAACGTCGCCCTGCCGTTGATGCTGGGTGGCGCATCGCGTCGGCGGGCCGTCGAGCACGCGCGTCGGTGGTTCGTCCCCTTGGGCCTGGAGGGCATGGAGCTCCGGCGACCCGGGCAGCTCTCGGGTGGCCAGCTCCAGCGAGTCGCGATCGCCCGGGCGCTCGTGGTCGCTCCCTCGGTGGTGTTCGCCGACGAGCCCACCGCGGCGCTCGACCGCTCGACCGGCCGCTCGACGATGGGGGTGCTGACCGCAGCGTGCCGCGACGCCGCCGCCGCGCTCCTGGTCGTCACCCACGATCCGGAGGTCGCCCGGACCTGCGACCGCGTCGTGCACATGCGCGACGGGCGGGTGCTCGAGGTCGAGTCCAGCCCGTCGCCCGTCGCGTCGGAGCACCGGGCGGTGACCCGATGATCGCGACCATGCGACTGCTGCCGGTGCTGATCCGGCGGGCTCCTCGCCAGGCCGCGGGCGCGGCGGCGCTGTGCGCTGTCGGCGTCGCGGTCGCGACCCTGGTGGCTTCGACGGTGCTCGCGGCGTACGTGGGGCTCGGCGCACGCGACGCGCGGGTCGTGTGGCGCGAGCCCGTGCCTGCGGCGTCGACCGCCGAGGCGACACTGCTGGTGCGCCGCTCGGTCGAGTTGTTCGACGAACGTGAGATCGACGTGGTCGAGGTGGCCCCCACCGGCGCCGCGCTCGACCGCCCCGGGCTCGTCCCCGTCCCCCCGGGCCTCCGGGGCCTGCCGGCGGAGGGCCAGGTCGCGGTCTCGCCGGCGCTCGCCGAGCTGCTGTCGGAGCGCCCCGATGCGGAGCTGGCGGACCGCTTCGGTCGTGTCGTCGCCACGATCGGGGATGCGGGCCTGGCCCGCCCGGACGAGCTGGTGGTCGTCGCCGGTGTGTCGGCCGGGCAGCTGGGGCCCATCGACCGGACGCAGCTGGGCGTGAACCGCGACGAGCGCATGCCGGGCTCGCCCTCGGCCGTCACACCCGTCACCGGCTTCGACACCACGGCGACCGACGGGACGCTGCAGCTGTACCGCAGCATGGCGCTCGTCGCAGTGGTGCTGGTGACCGTGCCGGCGCTGATGCTCGTCGGCTCTGCGGCCCGGCTGACCGCAGCGCGCCGCGAGCAGCGCCTGGCAGCGATCCGTCTGGCCGGCGCGACGCCCGGCGCCGTCCGTGCGCTCGCCGCCGCGGAGACCGCACTCGGAGCGACGCTGGGCGCGCTCGTCGGGGTCGGGCTCTCCCTGCTGGTCGCCCCGGCCCTGCACGGCGTGGAGCTGGCGGGCGGCGGGTGGTTCGTCGCGGATCTTCGGATGTCGGTCACCGCAGCGGCGTCGCTCACCTTCGGCTCGATCACCGTCGGGGTCGCCGCAGCGGTGTTCTCGCTCCGCAGGGTGACGTCGGGCCCGCTCGGCGTCGCCCGGGCCGCGGAGGCGCGCCGGGCGCGGTGGCCACGGGTGCTCGCAGTGCTCGTGTCGTTCGCACTCCTGGCCCTGACGACCCGCTCGGCGGCGTCCGGCGGGTCCGAGCTGTTCATGATCGCCGGTCTCGCCCTGGTCATCACGTCCCTGGCGCTGGTCGGGCCGTGGGTGACGTCGCTGATCGGGCGAGTGTTCGCGGCGTCGAGCCGTCGTGCGTCGACGCTGATCGCCGGGCGCCGGATCATGGAGGATCCTGCGGCGGCCTACCGGGTGGTCGCCGCGGTCGTGCTGGCGGGGCTGGTCGCGGGGTTCCTTGCCGTGGTGCTCCCCAGCGCGGATGCGCTCGGCGGGGTGTACGGCTCGACCGACGACCTGGCGGTGCTCGTCGACTCGGACCGCCTGGAGGACTGGCGGTCGCGGTCGGCGGCGCTCGAGGCGCAGTTCCCGGGCACCGACGTGCTCCTGCCCGACGCCTCCGTCGATGCGCTCGCCGACGAGGTCGTGCCCGAGCTGGTGAAGGTGCGGCCGGGACCCGACGTGTCGCTCGAGGAGCTGCGTACCGCCACGGCCGAGCTCCGCCGGGCCCAGCCGTTGATCTCGTCGCGGGACGACCTGTTCAGCGAAGCGACCATGGTGGACGACATCCGCCGTGGGTCCCTGGTGGTGCTGATCGCCGCGCTGGTCCTCGCCGCGGCGTCGTCGTCGGTGGCTGCTGCGGCGTCGGTGGTCGACCAACGCCGCACCATCGGGCGCCTGTCGCTCGCCGGGGTCTCGGTCGGTGTGCTGCAGCGTGCCCGCCAGTGGCAGTCGACGCTGCCGCTCGTGGCAGCGACCGCCGGGGCCGTCGGGCTGGGCGCCGCGAGCGCAGTGCTGCTCATGGTCGGCTTCGGCGCCACGAGCGAGGACATCGTGGCGCCGCGGCTGGCGCAGCTCGTCCTCATCGTGGTCGCCGCAGCGGCGATCGGCGTGTGCAGCGCCGCGGTGACGCGACCGCTGCTGGTGGCCGCGTCACGTTCGGGGACCTCGCCCACCCCCACCTGAGCGCCGGGCGCGTGCGTCGCTGGGCGTCACCAGTTGCGCAGGTCCACCGCCCACTCGTCGACGACCTCGTCGCCGTCGACCACGTGCATGCGCTCGTGCAGCGCAACCGTCGGGTCGACGTGCGCCGGCGTCATGCGCACGCGGTCGCCGACCGCCGGGAGGCGCGAGTCGGGGCCGGCCAGGAACGTCGTGTGCTCGTCGGAGCAGAAGAACACGTCGTGACCGGGGATCGACGGGTCGCCGTGGTCCATGCCGAAGGCCTTGAGCCCGGCGTCCGCCACGCCCCACCCCCTCGTCGGCGACGTCGAGATCACCGTCGCGACGACATGGAGTGACTGGCGGAAGGGCAGCCCCAAGCGGGCGTAGTGGCTGTCCATCAGGAGGTAGGAGCCGGCTTGGACCTCGTCGGCCCAGACGTGGAGGTCGTAGGTCCCGGTGCCGCCGGCCGAGCTGATGCCGCCCACGAGCTCGTGCGCGGCGCGCAGCAGCGCCATGGAACGCTCGACCTCGGCGGTCCTCGCGGCGCGGTCCGGGTTGCCGACGACGTGGCCCTCGTAGCCCATGACGCCACGGACGGCGCTGCCGAGCGAGGCGGCGGCCTCGGCGATGCGGCCCGCATCCTCGGGACGACAGCCGCACCGCGGCAGGCCGACGTCGACGTCCACGAGCACCGACGCGCCCGCACCGGCGGCGACCGCGGCCGTCTCGGGCGAGTCGACCGCGACCGTGATCCGGGCGTCGTCGCGGTGCACGAGCCGGCGGAGCCGTTCGTGGTCGAGCGTCTCGTTCGCGAGCAGCAGGTCCTCGCCCATACCGGCGTCGGCCATGCCCTCCATCTCCCGCAGGGTTGCGCAGCAGAAGCTGTGGTGACCCCCTCGCTCGGCGACGTGGCGTGCGAGCGCCGTGCTCTTGAACGCCTTGACGTGGGGGCGCAGCGCCGGGCCGGGCCGAGCAGCCGCCATGAGGTCGATGTTGTGGTCGAGGGCGGCGCGGTCGACGACCAGCGCCGGGGTGGGGAGCTCGTGCACCAACACGTCGCCGACCGTAGCGGGATCAGTCGAACACGACCGTCCGGTTGCCCCACGGCAGGACCCGGTGGCCGAGCTGCGCCCGCAGGGCCCGTGCCAGCACCACGACCTCCAGGTCGCGACCCTTGCGGGTCAGCTCCTCGACCCCGTCGCGGTGGGTGATGTGCGCCACGTCCTGGCCGATGATCGGTCCCTCGTCGAGCTGCTCGGTGACGAAGTGGGCGGTGGCGCCGATGATCTTCACGCCCCGCTCGTGGGCCTGGCGATAGGGCTGGGCCCCGACGAACGCCGGCAGGAACGAGTGGTGGATGTTGATGATCCGGTTCGGCCAGCGCTGCACGAAGCCGGGCGACAGGACCCGCATGTACCGGGCGAGCACGACCAGCTCGATCCGGTGCTCGACGAGCAGCTGCTGCATGGCCAGGTCCTGCGTGGCGGGGTCGTCGCCGACGGGCAGGTGGTGGAAGGGCACGCCGAAGAATCCGCAGAGCTCGGCGTGGTCGGGGTGGTTCGAGGCGACGAGGACGAGGTCGGCGGCGAGCTCGCCGGCGTGCCAACGACCCAGCAGGTCGACCAGGCAGTGCGGGGCCCGTGATGCGAGCACGGCGGTCCGGGGCCGATCGTCGGAGCACCGGATGGTGACGTCCATGCCGAACCGGCGGGCGACGGGGTCGAACGCAGTGGCCAGGTCGCTGCGGGGGACCGCGAAGCCGTCGAGCTCGAGCTCGATGCGCTGGAAGAAGACACCATCGGTCGTGTCCGTGTGCTGTTCGGCGTGCACGATGTTGCCGCCGTGACGCCAGACGAAGTCGGCGACGGCCGCGACGACACCCGGCTGATCGGGGCACGACAGGAGCAGCACGGCGGTGGGTCCCACCGCACCGACGCTATCGGCGGTGCCGACGGGTCCCGCCCATCGGTGAGCTGTCATACTCGGTGGCCGACGACGGTCCGGGGGGATCCGAATGGGACACGACGTGGTCATCAAGGGCGGCACGGTGGTCGACGGCACCGGCGCGCCGGCACGCAGGGCCGATGTCGGGATCGACGGCGACCGCATCACCGCGGTCGGCGAGGTCGATGCCAGCGGCGCGGCAACGGTCATCGACGCGAGCGACCGAGTGGTCACACCCGGGTTCGTCGATCTGCACTCGCACCTCGACGCACAGGTCGGCTGGGACCCCACGATGTCGTCGTCGTGCTGGCACGGCGTGACCTCGGTGGTGATGGGCAACTGCGGCATGACCTTCGCGCCGGTCCGGCCGGGCTCGGCGGAGCTGCTCGCCACGGCCATGGAGTCGGTCGAGGACATCCCGGCGTCGTGCATCCTCGAGGGGCTGCCGTGGGACTGGGAGAGCTACGGCGACTACCTCGACGCGGTCGACGCGATGCCCAAGGGGATCAACGCCGGTGGGTACGTCGGCGACGTCGCGGTGCGGCTGTACGTCGCCGGCGATGCCGCCTGCGAGCCCGACTTCGTCGCCACCGACGACCAGCTCGCCCGGATGGCGGAGCAGGTCGACTCGGCGCTGCGCGCCGGTGCGTTCGGCTACTCGATCTCGCGATCGCTGTTCCACCGCGTGCCCGACGGCCGCAACGTCCCGGGCACCTGGTCGGACCCGTCGGAGTTCTTCGCGATCGCCGCGCCCCTGCGCGAGCTCGGTCGGGGCGTGCTCGAGAGCGCGCCCCGTTACAACCTCGAGAACCAGCCCGGCGACCGCGTCGACGAGGAGCTGGCCTGGATGGCCGAGCTGAGCCGTGTGCTCGGACGTCCGTTCAGCTTCAACCTCCAGCAGATCCGGTCGCTCGACGACCACTACCGCCGTGTCCTCGAGCTGGCGGCGACGGCGAACGAGTCGGGGGCGAACCTGCGCCCCCAGATCACGCCGCGCAGCGTCGGCGTGCTGTTCAGCTTCGCGGCGAACACGCTGATCGACGACCTGGCGTCGTTCCAGCAGCTCAAGGCGTTGGACCTGGCCGGACGGCTCGCGGCGATCCGCGATCCCGAGGTGCGGGCGCGGCTGATCGACGAGGGACGCAACAAGCCCGAGGGGCCGTTCGAGATCATGTACCTGATGGCGGCGGACGACGTGCGCTACGTCTACGGCGAGCAGGACTCGATCGCGGCGATCGCCCGCCGTCAGGGGATCACCCCGGTCGAGGCGTACCTGGACGAGATGGACCGCTCCGACGGGCGCTCCATCGTGAACTGGCCGGTCATGAACGAGCGCGAGGACGCGATCGAGGAGCTGGTGACGTCGCCGGTGACGATCATGGGGCTCGCCGATGCCGGCGCCCATGCGACGCAGATCATGGATGCCAGCCAGCCGACCTACTTCCTGGCGCACTGGGTCCGCGACCTCGGCGTGCTGTCGCTCGAGGAGGGGGTGCGCCGCCTCACCTCCGACACGGCGTCCTTCATCGGCTACACCGACCGCGGCGAGGTGCGCGAGGGGGCCTACGCGGATCTGAACGTGATCGACCTGGACGACCTGGGGCTGCAGGTGCCCGAGATCGCGCACGACTTCCCCGGCGGCGCGCCGCGGTTCGTGCAGCGTGCGACCGGGATGGATCACACATTGGTCAACGGGCGCCCGTTCATGGAACATGGGGTCCACACGGGCGAGCTGGCAGGGCGGCTGCTGCGCAGCTCGGACCAGTAGTCGATCCGGTCGACGATCCGGGCACCCGGGCGGACGAGGGGGAGCACCACATGTTCAGGGCGTCGTCGCGTCATGGCGGAGCGGTACGTCGGAGGCGCCGATCCACCACGATCCTCGTGCTGGTGGTGCTGGGCGCGCTCCTGCTCGGCGCGTGTGAGCCGGAGCGGCCTTCCGACGGACGGGGGACACCCGTGCGGCGGGTGCTGGTCGTCGGCGACAGCATCACGTTCGGCATCTTCGGCACCACGCCGACGATCCGTCCGGCGCTGCTGGAGCGCATGGGGGCGCGTGGCATCGCCACACGGATCGTCGGGTTCCCCGGCAACAACCTGCTGGAACCGTGGGAGGGGCAGCCGAGCTACGCGGACGAGGTGCGCTACCACGTCGCCTCGTTCGACCCCGACATGGTGGTGATCCAGTCGATCGCCTTCCCCCAGGGGGCCGATCGGGCCCGACAGCAGGCCTACCTGCGTGCTGCGACCGAGGTGATCCGCCTCGCCCGTGCCCGGGGCGCACACGTCTACATCGTCAGCCACCACGACCCGCGGGATCCGGTGATCCGCCAGCAGAAGCAGATCGCCGAGTTCATCCAGGGCGCGGTCGCTGGCCCGGGCGTGTCGAAGATCCCGCTGGACTGGTGGATGTCGAACTGCCGCCAGCCCACGGGGTCGGACGGCTGGCACCTGAGCGCCAGCGGTCAGGAGTGCCACGCCGCCGCCGTGACGGCGGCGGTGGACCAGCTCCGGGGTCGCAACGGGTGACGCCCTGGCACCACTCGCGACCGGGATGGATCACACATTGGCCGAGCGGCGCCCTCTCGTGGAACATGGACGGACGGCGGGACCGGACCGGTCGCCGGGGCTTAGAGGGAGTGACCACGTGATCAGATCGATGTCGCGCACCGGCGGGACCGGACGTGCAGGGCGCAGCGCCGTGGCGGTGGCGTTCGTGGCGGTGGCGGCGCTCGTGCTCGGAGCGTGCCAGCCCGAGAAGCCGTCCGAGGGGCGTGGCACACCGATCCGCAAGGTGCTCATCGTCGGCGACAGCATGACGTTCGGGGTGTTCGGGACCACGCCGCTGCTGCGCGACGCCGTGTGGACGCGCCTCAAGGCCCGTGGGGTGGACACCCGGGTGGTCGGCGCCGCCGGCAGCACGCTGGTGGAGCCGTGGCCGGGTCGGCCGAGCTACGCCGAGCTGGTGCGGACCAACGTGGCGTCGCTGGACCCCGACGTCGTCATCATCCAGTCGACGCTGTTCCCCGGCGGCGCCGATCCCGCCCGACACGACGCCTACATCGCGGCGACCCAGCGCGTCATCTCGCTGGCGCGGGCTCGCGGCGCGCACGTCTACCTGGTCGATCACCCCGATCCGCCCGAGCCCGACGTCCGGCGCGAGAAGGAGGTCGCCCAGTACATCCAGGCGGTCGTCGCCGGGCCGGGCGTGTCGCACATCCCCCTGGACTGGTGGATCGCCAACTGCCGCGGCGGCACCGTGGCCGACGGCTGGCACCTCAGCGCAGCAGGCCAGGAGTGCCACGCGCAGGCCATCGCGGTCGCCATCGACCAGCTGAAGGCACGCAACGGCTGAGCCCCGAGGTGGTGCGGACGGGGGGACTCGAACCCCCACGCCCTCTCGGGCACTGAGACCTAAACCCAGCGCGTCTGCCAGTTCCGCCACGTCCGCACGACGGGGTGAGCGTAGCGGCGCAGGGAATGCTTCGAGCCGCGTTAGCCTCTCCTCCCTATGCAGTCACTCGACACCCTCGTTCCAGAGATGAACCAGACCGGCACGGGCATGGAGCCCTCGGCGGACATCTACGCCCGCCTGCTCAAGAACCGCATCGTGTTCCTCGGCTCCGAGGTCAACGACCAGGTCGCCAACTTCATCACGGCGCAGATGCTCTACCTCGAGGCCGAGGACCCGGAGAAGGACATCTGGCTGTACATCAACTCGCCTGGTGGCTCGGTGACCGCCGGCATGGCCATCTACGACACCATGCAGTTCGTGTCGCCCGACGTGGGCACCATCTGCATGGGCCTCGGCGCGTCGATGGGGCAGTTCCTGCTCTGCGCCGGCCAGCACGGCAAGCGCTTCGCGCTGCCCCACGCCCGGATCATGATGCACCAGCCCTCCGCGGGCATGCAGGGCCAGGCCTCCGACATCGCCATCCAGGCCGAGCAGCTCAAGTACATCAAGTCGTTGCTCGCCGAGCGCATCGCCGAGCACACCGGGCAGACGCCCGAGCAGGTCAACCTCGACTCGGACCGCGACCGCTGGTTCACCGCCGAGCAGGCCAAGGAGTACGGCATCATCGACGACGTCATCCAGCGCCGTGGTGAGATCGCCGAGGAGCTCGACGAGAGCTGAGGTTTCTTTCGTCATCCGATCGTCACACAACGGTGGCGATCGGGACGACGTCAGCACCGATCCGAACGCGACGATGGCCGGCCCGCTGAGCGGACCGGCCATCGTCGTTCGGTGGGTTCGTCGTTCGGTGGGTTCGTCGCCCTGGGGTTCCGGGCGGGAGCCGGATCAGCCGGCGAAGACCTGCACGGTGTAGAAGCGGCCGTCGCGCACGGACACGCCGACGCCGACACGGTCGTAGCGGCCGTTCAGGATCGATCCGCGGTGCGACGAGCTGGACATGAACATGGAGTGCATCTCGTTCACCGAGCGTGCCCAGCCCACGTTCTCGGCGAGCACGGTCCAGCCGGTGCCGGCGCCCTGGGCGAGGTTGGAGTGCCGCACGGTGCCGGTGGCGGCCATGTGGTCGGCCCACGCCTGGGCCTTCTCGACGAGGGTGTCGTCGAGGCGGAGTTCACGGATGCCACGGTTGGCCCGCTCGTTGTTGACGAGCGTGTAGGAGTCCCAGGCCTCGGCGTTCTTGGTGCAGCCCGTCGCCAGGACGGCGAGGACGACCACCAACGCGGTGACCAGGGAGAAGCGGCGGGTAGTGCTTCGGGACATGTTCGTGGTCCTCCTGTGCTGAGCAACGGTGTGTCCGACTCGCCGGTCAGATCTCACCGTCGCGGAAACGCAGCCCCAGCTGACATTTCGATTGCGACGATCTGATGACGAATACATGACTATCACACCTGTCGGCCGAACTGGTTCTCCTGTGAGGAAAAGCGTCGGACAAGTGTCACGTCAGCCGGAGGCCGCACTCCCGCAGGGCCCAGGTCGACACCCGGTCGCTGCGCTGGTCGAGCTCGCCGAACTCGTCGTTCAGCTGGTCCCGACGCCGTTCGTTCACCCCGGGCTCGCTGGTGCCGCCGGCCTCGTCGGCCAGGAGGTCCACGATCTCGGTGACCGCCGTCGCGAGCGCCCGGAGGTCGGCCCGGATCTCCGCCGGCGCGTCGTCGGCCAGGTCCGTCAGTCGCAGCGCCTCGGCGCCGGCCTGGTCGAGGTCCGAGGCCGCGAGCGCCTCTGCCAGGCCGTCGAGATCGGCGTTGGCGCGCAGCGAGGTGCAGAAGGGAGGGGTCCCGTCGCTGCAGGCGCCCGCCGAGGCGACACCCGCCAGCAACATCGCCGCCGCCAGGCGTCGGGGCAGCACGGAGCGGAGCAGCGTCAGCCGCGTGCGGCTTCGGCCAGCGACCGGATCTCGCTGACGGCGTGCTCCAGGCCCTCGGGGTCCCGGTAGAGGGCGCTGCCCGCGACGAGCACGTCGGCACCCGCCGCGGCGGCACCTGCGACAGTGGCCGGGCCGATGCCGCCATCGACCTCCAGGTCGATGTCACGCCCGGTGAACTCGATCATCGCGGCGACCTCCGCGATCTTCGGCTCCATCGTCTCGATGTACGCCTGGCCGCCGAAGCCCGGGTTCACGGTCATGACCAGCACCAGGTCGACCAGGTCCATCACGTGGGCGATGGCGGACGCGGGTGTGGCCGGGTTGAGTGCGACGGCCGGGCTGGCGCCGAGCTCGCGGATGTTGGCGAGCGTGCGGTGCAGGTGGGTGCAGGCCTCGGCGTGCACGATCACGATCTCGCAGCCCGCCTCGACGTAGAGGTGCGCGAGCTCGTCGGGGTTCACCACCATGAGGTGCGCCTCGAAGGGGATGTCGACGTGGTGCCGACAGGCCTTGATGACGTCGGGCCCGAAGGTCAGGTTCGGCACGAAGACGCCGTCCATCACGTCCCACTGGATCCGGTCCACACCCGCCTTCTCGAGCGCCATGCACTCCTCGCCCAGGCGTGAGAAGTCGGCAGGGAGCACCGACGGGGCGATCTGGATCTCTCGGGTGCTCATCTGGTTCACCTTCTGCGGGGCGGCGGGTGCTCGCGCGGGGCGTGGACGCGCCGAGGCTATCCGCGACCGTTGTCCGACTCGACCGGCTCTACGGTGACGTCGTGACCGATCCCTCCACAGCGACCGTCGCGACCGTCGGGGCCGTGCTCGAGCTAACGCTGGAGCGTCCCGTCGCCGGCGGGCTGTGCCTCGGTCGGGAGGCGGCGGGGCGTGTCGTGCTCGTCGAGGGCGGGTTGCCCGGGGAGACCGTGCGGGTGGAGCTCACCGAGTCCCGACCGCGGATGGCACGCGGGCGCGTCGTCGAGCTCGTGCGTGCGTCGGTCGACCGGGTCGAACCGCCGTGCGCCGAGCTGCTCGCCGGCTGCGGCGGGTGCGACCTGCAGCACGCGAACCACGAACGTCAGCGTGCACTCAAGGTCGAGGTGGTCCGCGACGCGCTGGCGCGCCTCGGTCGACTGCCCGACGTCGAGGTGGCCGCCGGGGAGTACCTCGGGCCACAGGACCATCGCACGGTCCTGCGCTGCGCCGTGCAGGACGGCCGGGCCGGGTTGCGCCGTCGCCGCAGCAACGACGTGCACGTGCTCAGCAGCTGCCTGGTTGCGCACCCGTGGATCGACGAGATCCTGGCCGGGTCGCGGTTCCCCGGCGCCACCGAGGTCGTCATCCGTGTGGGGGCGCGCACCGGCGATCGGCTCGTCGTCGTCACGCCGAGCGCCGCCGGGGCCACCGTGCCGGCGGGTGTGGCCGTCATCGGCGCCGACGAGCTCGCGGCCGGGGCGACGGCATGGATCCACGAGACCGTCGCCCGCCGCAGGTTCCGGATCTCCGCCGGGTCGTTCTTCCAGGCCCGCCCCGACGGGGCCGAGGCGCTGGTGCGGGCGGTGCAGCGGGCGTTGGCGCCGTTCGACGCGACGTCGGGCCGTCTCGCCGACCTCTACGGCGGCGTCGGGCTGTTCACCGCCGGCCTCGGCGCGACCGACGCCGTCCTCGTCGAGCGCTCGGGCGCGTCGGTCGCCGACGCGCGGGTCAACCTGGCCCCGCTGAACACGACCGTGGTGCGAGCGGACGTGCAGCGGTGGCGACCCGAGCGCGTCGATGCCGTCGTCGCCGACCCCGCCCGCGCCGGACTCGGCGCCGACGGCGTCGCGGCGGTGGTGGGCACCGGCGCGAGGGATGTGGCGCTGGTGAGCTGCGACCCCGCGGCGCTGGGCCGTGACGCCCGGCTGCTCGTCGACGCCGGGTACCGGGTCGACCGGGTGGAGCTCGTCGACATGTTCCCCCACACCCACCACGTCGAGGCGGTCACCACCTTGCGCCGCGTCGCCCCGTGACCCGTCGCCGCTGGGTCGTGACGGCCATCGCGGCGCTGGTCGTGCTCGTGCTCGGCGCCGTGGTCGCGGTCGTCGTCCGCAGTGGCGAGGGATCCACCAGCAGCGACGCGTCGACACCGCCGCGGTGCGGCCCGATCGAGGCGCCCGACGAGCTCGCGATCGAGGTCGTGGCGACCCGGCCGCACGCAGCCGACGCCTACACCCAGGGCTTCGTGGTGGTGGGAGACCGCTTGTACGAGAGCACCGGCCGTGTCGGCGAGTCGACGCTGCGAGAGCTCGACCCGGACTCGGGCGACGAGCTGCGCCGCGTCGAGCTGCCCGACGACGTGTTCGGCGAGGGCCTCGCCGCGACCAGCGACGGACGGCTGGTGCAGCTCACCTGGACGAGCGGCGTCGCGTTCGTGTGGGACCTCGACTCGTTCGAGCAGGTCGATGAATTCCGCTACGACGGCGAGGGCTGGGGGCTGACGACGCTCGACGACGGCACGCTGCTGATGAGCGACGGCAGCGACGCACTCACCCGACGGGACCCCGAGGACTTCTCGGTGCTGGATCGACAGCGCGTGCGCCGTGCCGGCGGCGACGCCGATCTCCTGAACGAGCTCGAGTGGGATGGCGAGTCGCTGTGGGCGAACCGCTACCAGACCGACGAGCTCCTGCGCATCGACCCGGCGTGCAGCGTCGTCACGGGGGTGGCCGACCTGTCCGAGCTGCGTCTCGACGCCGAGCAGACGGCCGAGGCCTCCGGCGGGGCGATCGACGTGGTGAACGGCGTCGCCCACCTGCCCGGCACCGACCGCTACCTGCTGACCGGCAAGTGGTGGCCGACCACCTACGAGGTGCGCATCGTCGACGCCTGAGCAGCGCCGCCGAAGTAGGTTCTTCGCAGCACAGGAGTCTCCGGGGGGAGCCACACCATGGACCGACCGGCAGTCGGCGCGATGTACGACCGCTCGACGTGGTCATGGCGGCTCAACAGCCGCTGGTTCGTGCTGATCGGGGGCGCACGCGCCGCCATCATGCAGACCGCCCATCCGGAGGTTGCGGCGGGTGTCGCCGCGTTCAGCAGCTACCGGACCGATCCGCTCGGCCGGCTGGAGCGGACGATGGACGCGATGTTGACCATCGGGTTCGGCACGCCGGAGCGGCGCGAGCAGGTGCTCGCGGAGCTGCGTTCGGTCCACTCGACCGTGCGGGGCCGCACACCCGACGGCTCGCCGTACTCGGCGCTCGACCCCCAGCTCATGTACTGGGTGCTCGCGACCCTCGTCGACACCACGCTCGAGGTGGAGCGGCGCTATGTCGGCCGGCTCCAGCGGGAGGACCGGGCGCGCTTCTTCGACGAGTCCCGTGCGATCGCGTCGGCATTCGGCATCCCCGAGCGGTTCGTGCCCGACGATCTGGCGGCGTTCCGTCGCTACATGGCGGCGCAGGTCCGCTCGATCGAGCCGAGCGAGCAGTCGATCGACATCGCCCGCTCGCTGCTGCAGCCCGGTGTGCCGGTACCGATCGGGCTGGCATTCGTACCCCTCGAGTGGGTCACGACCGACCTGCTGCCACGCACGATGCAGCACCGACTCGCCATGGCGGACCTCAACGCGGTGCAGCTCGGCGCGGTGCGCAGCGCCCAGGCCGTCGCCCGCATGACGATCCCGCGGCTCCCGGCCCCGCTGAGCATCAGCCCCTTCACCTCACGGGCGCTGGGTCGCAGCTGAGCCCGACCGGAACACGGCGACGGCCCGGCCCCTTGGAGGGACCGGGGCCGTGCTGTTGGTGCGCCCCCTGGGACTTGAACCCAGAACCTGCGGATTAAGAGTCCGATGCTCTGCCAATTGAGCTAGAGGCGCAGATCTTCGTGCGGAACCCGGCGCCGCACGAAGCACTGATGTTAGCGACCCGGCGGCGTCGGGCAGTAAACCACCGTCCGCCGCCGGGCTCTCAGGGTGACCGAGGGGACTTGAACCCCCGACCTCCAGGGCCACAACCTGGCGCTCTAACCGGGCTGAGCTACGGCCACCATGTGAAGCGGAGATCATAGACGAGCCGTCGCCGCGGCCCGAACTCGATCCGGCCGGGCGCACCTCGGCGGCGCCGCAGCTCGCGGGCCCTGGCTCGACAGCGCGGCCCCGACTCGGCGCTACCGTGGCGCCGTTGCCTCCGTAGCTCAGCTGGATAGAGCATCGGACTTCTAATCCGACGGTCGCAGGTTCGAATCCTGCCGGGGGCGCCACATCCACGCCGACGACGGCGTCGGCGCGTGGGGCGGCGGGGCTCCGCGGGTGCACGGCAGGCGTCGGACTAGCGTCGACACGATGCTCGCCCAGCCCGAGGTCGCCCAGTCGGACGTGGTCGGCCCCGACGTCAGCCTGCCGGGATCGGAGCTGTTGGCGCCCAGGTTCTTCGGCCTCCTGACGCTGGTGCTCGCGGTCCTCCTTGTCGTCACGCTGCTCGTGCTCCGCCACCGCCGTCGACGCGGGGCCTCCGCCCGGCCGGCGACGGTGGCCAGCATCGTCCTGGGCGTCCTGCTGGTGGCGTCGATCGTGATGACCGCCGTGACGTGGCCGCCGCCGTTCTCCACCCCGGAGTTCCCCCCGCTGGGCCGGCTGTTCCCCGAGGAGGCCTTCTTCTACCGGACAGCCGACGATCTGGCGGTCTCGCCGGACAGCGATCGCTTCGTCGCGGCGATGGGTGACGACGCGCTCTCTGCGGGCTTCGGCGGCGAGCCCCGACAGGGGGTCGTGTTCGGGATCCCGTTCAACCTCGTCGACGCCGACGCTCCGACCGAGGAGGTGAGGTTCCGCAACGGCGTCGCCAACTCGTACCGTGGTCCCTACCCGGTGACCGACCCGGCCTACATCGAGTCCCTGCCGACCTATGGGTTCGACAACCACTACGTGGCCCTCGACCGCGAGGCAGGCCGGATGTGGGAGCTGCTCGGCGTCAACGTCTGGTTCGGCACCTGGGAGGCCGACGCGGGGGCGCTGTGGGACCTCGACTCGTTGGACTACGGGCGCTGGAAGACGACGGTCAGCGGCCTGCCGCTGCTCCCGGGCGTCCTCAGCTACGACGAGGTGGCCGCCGGGCGGGTCGGGCACGTGGTGTGGGCGGGAGCGCCGACGATCTCGTCGACCCGCACGGTCTGGCCGGCGCTCGACACCGATGGCCTGTCCGACGATCCCGATGCGCCGCCGATGGGGTCGTGGCTCCGGCTGCGTGCGGACGCGGACCTGAGCGGCCTCGGCCCGCAGTCGCGCGTCATCGCGGAGGGCCTCCAGCGCTACGGGATCGTCCTGGCCGACACCTCCGGCCAGCGCTTCGGCCTGCGTGGCACCGCGGACGGGCGCTGGGACACCGAGGACCTGCGGGGGATGGGTCGGTTCACCCCCGCCGACTTCGAGGTGGTCGAGCACCAGTCCCTGATGGTCGCTGCCGATTCCATGGCGGCACGCCCCGAGGAGTGAGCGGCACGCCCCGAGGAGTGAGCGGCACGCCCCGAGGAGTGAGCGGCACGGCCGGTCGGCGCTCCGCGTCGGCGGTGGCAACATGACGCCCCATGTCGAGCGCGAGTGCCCTGCCCCTGATCCTGCTGCCGCCGTCCGAGAGCAAGACGCCGGGCGGCACCGGCGCGCCGTGGCGCCCGGCGAGCATGTCGGTGGACCTCGACGACCGCCGCGCCAAGGTGCTGGTGGCGTTGCGGTCGGCCGTGCGGGCCAACGCTGCCGCCCGGGCGAAGCTGCTCGGGGTCAAGGGCGCAGCGCTGGCGGCGGCCACCGAGGCGGACCGCACCGCGGCGACCTCGCCGACCATGCCGGCGATCGAGCGGTACGACGGCGTGCTGTACGGCGCGCTGGACGCGGCGGGCCTCGGTCGGGTGCAACGTCGTCGGCTGGATCGCAGCGTGCTCATCGTGTCGGGTCTGTGGGGACTGGTCGCGCCGTCGGATCCGGTGCCGGACTACAAGCTGAAGATGGGCGCCTCGTTGCCGCGGTTGGGCAGGCTCTCGACCTGGTGGCGACCCGCGATCGACGCAGCGCTCGCCGAGCGGGCCGACGTGCCACGGATCTGGAACCTGCTGCCCAAGGAGCACGAGCTGGCCTGGAGCGGCCCGACGACGACCCCGACGATCAGCGTGCGGTTCCTCGAGCCCGGCCGCAGCGGCGAGCTGGTGGCGGTGTCGCACTGGAACAAGTTCCTCAAGGGGGCGCTGGTGCGCTTCCTCGTGGAACGCCCCGATGCCGACGTCGAGGCGCTCGCGGAGTGGGAGCACCCGTCGGGCTTCGTGCTGGATCCGGCGCGCACGCTGCGTGACGGGTCCCGCGTGAGGGTCGACCTGGTCAAGCGCTGATCCGTCTGGGCGGTCGGGCTGGGAGTCGCCTCAGCCGCATGGGCGCCGGGGAGGTGCTCGGCGCACACCGGAGCCGTGCGCTGGGTAGCGTCGGTGGTGCCGTCGGTGAGACCCTCGAGCCGATGGGCGGAAGGAGCCACGATGCGACAGGGGTCGATCCGACTCGGTCGGATCCTCGGTGTACCACTCTCGATGGACCTCGGCGTGGTCCTGATCGGCGGCCTGCTGACCTGGACGCTCGCGTCGTTCATCCTGCCCGAGTCCGCGCCGGGCCTCGTGGGAACCGTCTACTGGACCGTCGGCATCGTCGGTGCGGTGATGTTCCTCGGGTCGCTGCTCGCGCACGAGATGGCCCACGCCATCGTCGCCCGGCGCAACGACGTCCGGGTGGAGGGCATCACCCTCTGGCTGTTCGGCGGGTTCGCCCAGTTCGAGAACGAGCCGGAGTCGCCGGGAGCCGAGTTCCGCATCACCGCGGCGGGGCCCGGGACCAGCGTCGGGCTGGCCGGGCTGTTCGGCGCCGTGGCCTACGGGATCGCCGCGCTCGGCGCGCCGCAGGTCTACGTGTCGCTCCTGGCCTGGCTGGCGGTCATCAACGCGTTCCTCGGCGTGTTCAACCTGCTGCCCGGCGCGCCCCTCGACGGCGGTCGGATCCTCGCGGCGGCGATCTGGAAGGTGCGGGGCGACCGGGTGACGGGGCGGATCGGCGCGGCGAACGCGGGCAAGGTCGTCGGCCTCGGCCTGGGTGCGCTGGGGCTCTTCGAGATGTTCGTGGTGCGCGGCCCCGGTGGGCTGTGGACCGCGCTCATCGGCTGGTTCCTGTTCAGCGCCGCCCGCGCCGAGCACGTGCACTTCGTCGGCGAGCGGGCCATCGGCGACATGACCGTCGGCGAGGCGATGGCACCCGACCCGCCGACGACCACCACCTGGTCGAGCATCGCGGACGTCGTCGACGGCCCGCTGCGCCACACCAACCGGTCGGCCGTCGCCGTCACCGACTGGCAGGGCCGCGGCGTCGGGATCATCACGATGGAGGACGTGCGTCGCGTGCCGGCGGAGCAGTGGGGGAGCACGACCGTCGCGCAGATCATCGGCGACGGCTCGCAGCTCGCCGTGCTGTCGCCGTCCGACCGGCTCGTCGACGTGCTCGATCGGCTCGGTGCCGGCGGACCGGCGGTCGTCGTGGCCGACGGGGCCCTCGTCGGCGTGCTCGGTCAGGACGAGGTCCGCCGTGCCGTCGAGATCGGGCGACTCCGTGGCCACAGCACGGCGCGGCCGACCCCTCCGCCGCCGCCCGTCTCCGCGCCCGACCAGCGCTGGGAGCCCCCGCTGCCCACCCGCTGACCACCGGGTCGGGACAAGGGGTGGTCCTGACAGAGGGAGGTCCGACGGCGGGAATACCGGTCGACCCACCGGGTTGACCCTGATGTCTGCATCGTCATTGTCTGAACAGTCAGGGAATGAGCAGACTCGAGCTCACCGGAGGAACCATGCCCGCCGTCACCGCAGATCCACTCGCACTCGACCGTGTCGAGCGTCCGGGACCCGACAGCCCGTCGCGGCCCGTCGTGTCGGTCACGACCGCACCCGCAGGGT